>Ga0182007_10000020_pt1 | contig 194053 bp, 184 predicted proteins | sample Sormic07211113_1_FD_123023 | JGI IMG/M metagenome (GOLD analysis project Ga0182007, IMG submission 123023) | Rhizosphere microbial communities from Sorghum bicolor, Mead, Nebraska, USA - 072115-113_1 MetaG | ecosystem: Host-associated > Plants > Roots > Rhizosphere | place: USA: Nebraska...
AGCGTCGTCCATGGCCGAGTTGATGCGGAAGCCGGTGCTCAGGCGCGTCATCGAAGTCGACAGTTTGGATTGGGTATTCGAGATCGAATTTTGTGCCGACAGGGAGGCAGCGTTGGTGTGAAGACTCAGCATGGTGTCATTCCTAATTGGGTGGTTATGGTGAGGAGCGACGGTTTATCTGCTCCTACCAGTACAAGACGACCACCGCTTCCACTTTATTAAATGCCGTGTGGAAATTTATTTTTCTTTGCCTGAATGCTAAGTTGTATCAAGTTCAGTCCGCCACGCCGCCGTGTTCCGCTTCCCATTGCTTGCGGCTGCTTTTCAGGATGTCGAGGACCAGCAATGCCTTCGCTTCGTCGGCGCACAGGTCTTCCAGGAACATGGCGTTATTGTTGCGTACCCATTCCAGCGGCATTTCCCACCAGGCCAGCTCCAGCAGCGCGGCACGGACTTTTTCCGTGAAGCGGTAGCGTATCAGGCGCGCCGGCGAGCCTGCATAAATGCCATACGGTTCCGAGCGGAAATTCGGTGGCAGCAGCGAGCGTGCGCCGATGACGCAGCCGTTTTCGATCACGCTGCCGCCCAGCACCATCACTTCGTCGCCGATCCACACATCGTTCTTGATCACCGTGTCGGCATACTGCGGCGGGGGCACGTTTTTCAACCCGCCGCCGAGAAGCGACAGCATGTAGGTGGACACGGTGCGCATCTCGTGCTGGCCGTTGAGGATGAAACTCAGGCGCGAGCCGCCGGCCACATAGCGTCCCACGCACAGGCTTTGCTGTCCGCTGTCATATTTCACCAGCGAACCGACGCCGAAACAGGAACCGCGCCCGATGTAGAAGTGGCCGTTCTCCGGTTCCTGGTCCAGCCAGTCGCGGAAGAATTGGTGGGGCAGGGTGCTGATGGCGCCATCCGCGTAGCCCAGTACCGTGAACTGGGCCGACCAGCGATGGTTCTCCGCCACGCCTGAAAAATTGGTTTCGGTGGAAATGTGCATCAGGCGATGTTCCGTACGGGTTCTTGTTGCAGGACGGGGGCGGCGATCATGGCGATGATGGCATCGACGGTGGCCATGTCCAGATCCGGATAGATGGGCAGGCAGATCACTTGCGACGACGCCAGCCGCGCCACGGGCAGATTCGCGTGCGCGGCGGACGGCATGCCGCGGTACATGGGGAAGTCGCTGATGAGCGGGTAAAAATAGCGGCGCGCGTAGATTTCCTGATCGCGCAGCAACTGGAACAGGGCGTCGCGTGACAGCGGGTAGCCGGGGCCGACCAGGATGGGGAAATACGCGTTGTTGGCCGCCTCGGCATCCCCTTGCTGCACGCAGGTGATGCCTGGAATGCCGGCCAGCTGCTGGCGGTAATGCGCATCGATGGCCTTGCGCTTCTGGCGCGCGCCGTCGATGCCCTTGAGCTGCAGCAGGCCGAAGGCGGCATTGATCTCGCTCATCTTGCCGTTGATGCCAGCGGCCACCACCGTGACTTCATCGACGAAACCGAAGTTCTTCAGGTGGTCGATGCGCTGCTTGGTCTTGGCGTCGGGACAGACGATGGCGCCGCCTTCGAAGGTGTTGAAGATCTTCGTGGCGTGAAAGCTGATCACGGACAGGTCGCCGTGATTGAGCACGCTGCCGCCGCGGTGGCGCACGCCAAACGCATGCGCCGCATCGTAGATCACCTTCAGATTATAGTTGTCGGCAATTTTCTCGATGGCCTCGATGTCGCATGGGCGGCCGTAGCAATGCACGGGCATGATGGCCGTGGTGTGCGGCGTGATGGCCGCCTCGATTTTGGTCGGGTCGAGGTTCAGGCTGTGCGGCTCGATGTCGGCAAAGACAGGCTTGATGTTGTTCCACAGCAGCGAATGAGCGGTGGCGACAAACGAATACGGCGTCGTGATCACTTCGCCGTTGATGCGCAGCGCCTGCAAGGCCGTCATCAATGCCAGCGTGCCATTGGCGAACAGGCAGATGTGCTTGACGCCCAAATAGTCGCACAGCGCCTGTTCCAGCTGCTGGTGGAACGGGCCGCCATTGGTCAGGATCTTGTTGTCCCAGATTGTTTCCAGATAGGGCAGGAAATCCTCCAGCGGCGGCAGCAGGGGCTGGGTGACATAGATAGGTTTGTTTTTTTGATTGCTCATCATAATCCGATCGGCGGGTTGGGCACGGCCACGGGGGCTTCGAACGAAACGGGCGGCAAGCCTTCGCACCAGCGTTGCCAGGCCATGCGCAGGCCATTTTCCAGCCCCTCCGTGATCAGCTTGGGCTTGCCCAGGACGGAGCGCTCCAGGCGGTGCCGCATGCTGAAGCGGTAGGCGCCCAGCAACATCGGATTGGCCGCCATGGCCACGCTCTTGCGCACGAGATCCTCTTCGTCGGTGGCGATAAAGTCATCGAGTTCGACCTGGCGCAAGATCATGTTGCCGGCGCGGCTAGGCATGGTCGGGCCTGCCGTCGTGAGCGTGGGCACGCCCATCCACAGCGCATGCAGGGTCGTCGTGCTGCCGCAGTACGGGAAGGCGTCGAGGCAGATATCGATGCGGTGATGGATGGCCATGAATTGCGCCATGCCCGTGCGTCCTTCGAAGGTCAGGCGCTCCGGCGCAATGCCTTCTTCCGCGAACCAGGCCGCCAGCTGCGGCGGCGCTTCCGATTTCGGCATGGCCGCCACGATCATCCTGGCATCGGGGACGGCGCGCAGCACCCTGGCCCAGCGCGCGATGACCTGGCGATTGATTTTATTGGTGCGGTTGAAACTGCCAAACGTGATGTAGCCATTGGTCAATACAGGTGCGGGCTGGACGCTGGGCGCCAGCTTGGACGGCAGGAAGGGCACGCAGGCGGGGAGCAGCATCAGTTTCTCGGAGAATTGGTCGCCCAATTCATCCGGCGGCGTGAAGTGCTGATCGCCCAGATAGTAATCGATCGATTGCAGCCCCGTCGTCAGCGGGTAGCCGATCCAGCTGGCCTGGACAGGCGCGGGCTTGCCAGCAAACATGAGCAGCCGGTTCTTGCCCGTGTGGCCGGACAAATCGATCAGGATGTCGATGCCATCGTCGCGGATCAGCTGGCCCAGGTCAGGATCGGACAGGTGCTCGACCTGGCGCCAGTGGGGAATGACTTCCTTCAGGCGCTGCGTGATATCGTCGTTATGCGGATTGTTGTGATAGGCATACAGCGACAACTTGGCGCCATCGGCGATATTTTCCAGGATCGGAATGAGGAAATGCGGCACCGGATGGTTGTGCAGGTCGCCTGAGACGAAGCCGACTTTCAAGGTGCGCAGCGGGTCGCGGCTGTTGCTGTGGCTTGCGTGTCCCTTGGCGATATGCGTTTCAAAGGTGTCGCTGAAACGTTGATGCTCCGCAAAGAGCGCCTGCGGAGCGATCTCGGTGCTATGCGACAACAGGAACAGGTAGTTGCTGAACAGGGTTTCCCACAGCGGGCAGACGGCCAGGCCCTTGCGGCAGGTTTCAATCGCTTCTTCTATCCTGCCGATATTGCTGAAGGTGGCGCTGATGTTGACGTAGGCGTCACGATAGTCGGCATTGATCTCCAGTGTCTTGTGGTAGCACTCGAGCGCCAGCAGGGGCTCGTTCATGAGCACGTAGCAATTGCCGAGCGCAAAGTGCGCGCGCTCGAATGCGGGGTCGATCTCGAGCACGGCCAGATAAGTCTGCTTTGCTTGGTCGAACTGCTTCTGTGCCTGCCGCGTCGAGCCCAGGTTGCACAGCGCCGAGATGTTTTTCGGTTCCAGTTCCAGCGCGCGCTCATAGGCGGCGGTGGCGTCGTCGTATTGTTCCAGCTCTTGCAGGGCGACGCCCAGGTGGTTATGCGTTTCGCTATCGCCGGCATCGAGTTCCAGGGTGCGGCGGTATGCCTCGACCGCGAGCGGATAGCGCTTGATGGTGCTGTAGTAATCGGCCAACTGCCTGTGGTTCGCGGCGCTGCCGGGGGCCAGATCGATGGCTTGCTGGAAATACTTGAGGGCATTGTCCCGGTCTTCGGCGGCGCCGTAGGCAATGGCGAGCTGGCCGCAGGCTTGCGCATCGTCCGGCTGCAGGCGCAGCACTCTGGCGCAGTAGTCGATGGCCGCCGTGTAATTCTTCTGTTTGCATTGAAGCAATCCCAGATTGCTCAGGGCCTGGCTGAAATCGCCATCGAGCGCGATCGCCTGTTCATACGCGGCAATGGCTTCCTCCGCCTGGTCCAGCGACTGGAGCGCGCGTCCCAGGTTGTTGTGCAGCTTGGCGTCGCCGGGATGCAGTGCGATGGCGCGGCGGTAGCTGGCCACGGCGCCCGCATAGTCTTCCGCCTCGTGCAGCGCCGCCGCCAGATTGGCATGCGCCGCCGTGGTGTGGGGCGCCAGTTGCAGCACGGCCCGGTAGCTGACGATGGCCGCGTGCCATTGCTGCAGGTCTTGCTGGGCATTGCCCAGGTTCAGGTAGATTTCAGCATCGCCCGGCAGCAGGGCCAGCGCGCGTTGATAGCAGGCGACGGCTTCGGCGCTGCGTTGCATCGCTTGCAGTGTATTGCCCAGATTGAAATGGCCCTTGGCGTAATCGGGACGCAGCGCCAGCGCTTGCCGGTAAGCCTGTTCGGCCTGCTCCAGCTTGCCTTGCGCCTGCAGCGCCGCCGCCAGGTTGCCATGCGCCTCGACAAAGTCCGGATTCAGTTCCAGCGCCCGGGTATAGCTGTCGACCGCCTGCTCGTACATGCCCCGTTCCTGCCATGCGGTGCCCAGGTTGCCATGTGCTTCGGCATCGTTGGGCGCCAGCTGCGTGGTTTTCAGCAGGGCGTCGAAAGCATCCTTGCCCTGCAATTGCAGGGCGGTGCCCAGCACGCTCCAGGCAAAGTCCGAAGTGGGGTAGCGCTGCGTCAAGTCGCGGCTGGCCGCTTCCAGTTCCGCATGGTGGCCCGCTTGATACAGCGCAATGACGTGCTGCGTTTCCTGCGCCGTCGGCGTGCTGGCGATGGCCGTTTCGATGCGGCTGCGCAAGCCCTGCGACTGTTCGTTGTCCAGGCCGCGCGCGATGGCCGCCGTGACGATCTCCAGCGCCTGTTCGCGTTCGCCCGCCTTCAGCAAGCCATCCGCATACGACAGCCAGAACTGGCCTTCGTCGGGGTTCACCGACAGCGCCTTGTGCAGGTACGGCAAACCGGCCTGGTATTGCCCGACCTGGCCCGCCAGCAAGCCCATATTGTGGTTGGCAATGGCGTGATACGGCTGCGCCTGCAAAATCGCCAGGTAAAGCTCTTCCGCCTCGGCGTACCGGCCAGCCTGGTGTTCGGTGATTGCCTGCTGCAATTCGGCATCGAGGGGCACTGCGGGAAGGGCGTTAGCGTTCATGGGCGGGGGGAGGTGAAATAGTTAGCAGAGGGAATTGTAACTGGTGGAAGTGCTTCTGAGAAACTTTCCAGGTGGAATTTATTGAGGAATGCTGTCGCAATGCAAACATGGTGTTGCTGGCTGGTCAAAGCGTGGGGAAAAGTGGCTGTTTTAGGGGGCTCGGCGCCGCATGGGCGCGATGACTTGCGCCGGGCTGCTGGTATGATGCCCGGCATTGGCGCCTTCCCTGGTGGATGGCCGCTGCCCGATATCGTTCATTTTTCAGCTGATATATGCAAAACATTTTAATCATAGGCTCATCGGGCCATGCGAAGGTCGTGATCGACGTGGTCGAGCGACAGGGGAACTTTCGCATTGCCGGCTTGATCGATGCGTTCCGGACGGTTGGCGAGGAAACCTCGGGCTATCGCGTGCTTGGCGCCGAGTCCGATTTGCCGGTCCTGGTGGAACAGCTCGCCGTGTCCGGGGTGCTGGTGGCTATCGGCGACAATTTTGTGCGGGCAAGCGTGACGGCCCGCGTGGCGGCCTTGTGCCCGCAACTGCCATTCGTCAGCGCCGTGCATCCGCAGGCAAGCGTCGCCAGGGCCGTGCGCATCGGCGCGGGCAGCGTGGTGATGGCGGGGGCGGTGATCAATCCCGGTTGCGACGTGGGGGAGGGCTGTATCGTCAATACGCGCGCCTCGCTCGATCACGATTCGGTGATGGAGGCGTTTTCCAGTCTGGCGCCTGCCGCCGCGACGGGTGGCAATTGCTGTATTGGCAGGTGCAGCGCCCTGGGCATGGGCGCCTTGCTGCTGCAGCGCATGCGGATTGGCAGCCACTGCGTGGTCGGCGCCGGCGCCGTGGTGACGCGGCCCGTGGCCGATCTGTGCGTCAGCTATGGCGCGCCGGCAAAAACCATACGCGGCCGCCAGGCGGGCGACAAATATCTGTAGGAGCACGGCAGCCGTGGCGCTGCCGTTGCATGCCTTGCCGTTGACTGAACGGCAAGGCATGCGAGACTAGCGGATTACATGTTCGGATAGTTCGGTCCGCCGCCGCCTTCCGGCGTGACCCACACGATGTTCTGCGTCGGGTCCTTGATGTCGCAGGTCTTGCAGTGCACGCAGTTCTGCGCATTGATCTGCAGACGCTCGGCGCCGTCGTCGTTCTTCACGAACTCGTACACGCCGGCGGGACAGTAACGCGCTTCCGGACCCGCATACGTGGCCAGGTTGACGTCGACGGGCACGCTGGCGTTCTTCAAGGTCAGGTGGATGGGCTGGTCTTCCGCGTGGTTCGTGTTCGAGATGAAGACGGACGACATCTTGTCGAAGGTCAGCTTGCCATCGGGTTTCGGATACACGATCGGTTTCGACTGGGCCGCCGGTTTCAGGCATTCGTGGTCGCCATGCGAGTGGTGTAGGGTCCACGGCGCCTTGCCGCGGAAGATCAGCTGGTCGATGCCCGTCATCAGGCTGCCCAGGTACAAACCCTTCGACAGCCATGGCTTGACGTTGCGCGCCACGTGCAGCTCTTCATGCAGCCACGATTTCTCGAACGCGACAGGGTAGCTCGTCAGTTCGTCGTGCTGGCGCTGCTCGCCCAGCGCGCCGAAGGCCGCGTCCGCCGCCAGCATGCCGCTCTTGATGGCCGCGTGGCTGCCCTTGATGCGGCTCATGTTCAGGAAGCCCGCATCGCAGCCGATCAGCGCGCCGCCGGCAAACACCAGTTTCGGCAGCGACTGCAGGCCGCCGGCCGCAATCGCGCGCGCGCCGTACGAGATGCGCTTGCCGCCTTCGAAGAACTTGCGGATTTCCGGATGCGTCTTATAGCGCTGGAATTCCTCGTACGGCGACAGGTACGGGTTTTCGTAGTTCAGGCCCACCACGTAGCCGACCATGACCTGGTTGTTTTCCAGGTGGTACAGAAAGGAGCCGCCATAGGTTTTCGTGTCCAGCGGCCAGCCGCTCGAGTGGATCACCAGGCCCGGCTTGTGCTGGGCCGGATCGATTTCCCACAATTCCTTGATGCCGATGCCATACGATTGCGGGTCCTTGCCGGCGTTCAAGTCATACTTGGCCATCAATTGCTTACCCAGGTGGCCGCGCGCGCCTTCGGCGAACAGCGTGTACTTGGCGTGCAATTCCATGCCCAGCTGGAAATCGGGACCGGGCTGGCCGTCCCGCTTGACGCCCATGTTGCCGGTCGCCACGCCTTTCACGGAGCCGTCGTCGTTGTACAGGATTTCCGCGGCAGGGAAGCCCGGGAAGATTTCCACGCCCAGGTTTTCCGCCTGCTGGCCCATCCAGCGCACCACATTGCCCAGCGAGACGATGTAGTTGCCATGGTTTTCAAAGCAGGCCGGCACGGCGAAGCCAGGCGTTTTATAGGCTTTCGTTTCGGTCAGGAACAGGATGCGGTCTTCCGTCACTTCCGTATTCAGGGGCGCGCCCAGTTCCTTCCAGTTCGGAATCAGTTCCGTCAGCGCTTTCGGGTCCATGATGGCGCCCGACAGGATATGCGCGCCCAGCTCGCCGCCTTTTTCCAGCACGCAGACGGACACTTCCTGGCTCTTTTCCGCGGCCAGCTGCTTCAGGCGGATCGCTGCCGCCAGGCCTGCGGGGCCGCCGCCGACGATCACCACGTCATACTCCATGGTCTCGCGCGGTCCGTACTGTTCAACTAAGTTATTAGGCTGTGTCATGGTCTCGATTGTTAGTCACTAAATGGGTGGGTGAGGAATCTTCGAAGAAATTTAAGCACGAGTGTGCTTGTTTTTGGCGAGGATTGCAACTTTGGCGCCATTTTGCGTGACATTGCCCCTCGCCGCAATCTAAATCCGGCCATTTTGTGTAATGATGGCGTTTACCTTTGCTCAAGCGTGGCGCAGGGTATTTTGCCCCGGTGCCAGAGGCACGGCGTAAAGTGTTATCTAAAATAAAACAGGAGTAGCTCGTGGGCATAGAAGTCAATTTCGAGGGCAAGATTGCCCTGATTACCGGCGCATCGAGCGGCCTCGGCGCGCGCTTTGCGAAAGTGCTGGCCCAGGCGGGCGCCCAGGTCGTGCTGGCGTCGCGCCGCACCGAACGCCTGAAGGAATTGCGCGCCGAAATCGAAGCGGACGGCGGCGCCGCGCACGTGGTGTCGCTCGACGTGACCGACTTCGCCAGCATCAAGTCGGCCATCGCGCACGCGGAAACGGAAGCGGGTCCCATCGATATCCTCGTCAACAACTCAGGTGTCTCCACCACGCAACGCCTGGTCGATGTCACGCCCGAAGATTACTCGTTCGTGATGGACACCAATCTGCGCGGATCGTTCTTCGTGGCCCAGCAAACGGCCAAGCGCATGATCGCGCGCGCCAAGGGCGACCCGAAGAAACAGCACCGCATCATCAATATCGCCTCGATGGCGGGCTTGCAGGTGCTGCCGCAGATCGGCGTGTACTGCATGAGCAAGGCGGGCATGGTGCACATGACGCGCGCCATGGCCGTGGAGTGGGGCAAATACGGCATCAACACGAACGCCATCTGCCCCGGCTACATTTCCACGGAAATCAACGAAGATTATTTCGCCACCGAGCAGGGCAAGAAACTGATCGAGATGCTGCCGAACAAGCGCCCGGGCAAGCCGGAAGACCTCGACGGCCTGCTGCTGTTGCTGGCGGGAGAGGACTCGCATTTCATCAACGGCGCGATCATTTCCGCAGACGGTGGAATGAGTACCTTCTAACGCTGCAGCTGCAGTCCCACCAGCTTGTGCACCAGCTCGGACGAGGTCGAGGCGGCGAACTTGCGCATCAGCTTGGCGCGGTGCATTTCCACCGTGCGGGGGCTGAGGTCGATCTGGCGGGCGATGACCTTGCTGGTCTTGCCTTCCACCAGCAGGGCGGCGATTTCGCGCTCGCGCGGGGTCAGTTCCGCCGTCACGGGGCGTTTCTCGCTGACATCCTCGAACGTCCAGATGCCCGCTCCCAGCGGTTGGTTCGGCAGCATGGCGTGGCCCGTGACGTGGCACCAGAACAATTCCCCATTACTGCGGCGCATGATGCGCTCGTCCGAATAGCGGCCCCTGGCGTTCATGATGGGGATGATGCGGTCACCCGTGCGCAGGAATTCGTCGTGCGTGGGGTAAAGTACTTCGAAGGACTGGTCGTCGAGCTGGGCGCGCGCATAGCCGAACATGGCCGCCAGCGCTTCGTTGCAGCTGCGCATGATGCGGTTTTCCGACATGCACATGCCCACGGGCGCGTGCAGGAAGATGCTTTCATAATCGATGGCTGACGCGGCGTTCATCTGATACGTATCACTCTCACAGGGGGATTGCCGGCACGGCGCCGGTAGTTCTACGGTATTGTACTTTCCACTCGCGTATTTTATGCTGAGTCGCTGCCTGAGTCATGGACTCAAGACCAAAGCTTAACAAAAGATAGAGGGACACCCATGAATAAAGTTTATCCTGACGCCGCCTCGGCGCTGGCCGGTATCGTCCAAGATGGCCAGACCATCGCCGTCGGCGGCTTCGGCCTGTGCGGCATTCCCGAAGCCCTGATCGGCGCCTTGCGCGATTCGGGCGTGACGGGCCTGACGGCTATTTCCAACAACGCGGGCGTGGACGGCTTCGGCCTGGGCCAGCTGCTCACCACGCGCCAGATCAAGAAAATGATTGCCTCCTACGTGGGCGAAAACAAGGAATTCGCGCGCCAGTACCTGGCGGGCGAACTGGAACTGGAATTCACGCCGCAAGGCACGCTGGCCGAGAAACTGCGCGCCGGCGGCGCCGGTATTCCCGCTTTCTTCACCAAGACGGGCGTGGGCACCATCGTTGCCGACGGCAAGGAACTGCGCGAATTCGACGGCGAACAGTACGTGATGGAACGCAGCCTCGTGGCCGACGTGTCGCTGGTCAAAGCCTACATGGCCGACCGCGCGGGCAATTTGGTCTACCGCAAAACGGCGCGCAATTTCAACCCGAACGTGGCCATGGCCGGCAAGATCACCATCGTCGAGGTGGAAAAACTGGTCGAAGTGGGCGAGATCGACCCGGACCAGGTCCACACGCCGAGCATCTTCGTGCACCGCATCGTGGTCAACGCGAACCCGGAAAAACGCATCGAGCAGCGCACCGTGCGCGCCGACTAAATACAAGATTGGGAGATGATCATGGCTTGGACGAGAGATGAAATGGCCGCGCGCGCGGCAAAGGAATTGCAGGATGGCTTTTATGTGAACCTGGGCATCGGCTTGCCGACCCTGGTGGCCAACTATGTGCCGGACAATATCGAAGTGTTTTTGCAGTCGGAAAACGGCTTGCTGGGCATCGGCCCGTTTCCTACCGAGGATGAGGTCGATGCCGACCTGATCAACGCCGGCAAGCAGACGGTGACGGCCTTGCCCGGCGCCGCCTACTTCAGCTCGGCCGATTCGTTCGGCATGATTCGTGGCGGCAAGATCAACCTGGCCATTCTGGGCGCCATGCAAGTGTCGGAAAAGGGCGACCTGGCGAACTGGATGATTCCAGGCAAGATGGTCAAGGGCATGGGCGGCGCGATGGATCTCGTCGCCGGCGTCAAGCGCGTCGTCGTGCTGATGGAACACGTGGCCACGGCCAAGGATGGCACGACGTCGCACAAGCTGCTGAAACAATGCGACTTGCCGCTGACGGGCGTGGGCGTGGTCGACGTCATCATCAGCGACCTGGGCGTCATCGACGTGACGGAAAACGGCCTGAAGCTGGTGGAACTGGCGCCGGGTGTGACCAAGGAGCAAGTGCAGGCGGCCACGGGCGCGGAACTGGACGTTTCCGCCGTGTAAATGGATGGTGGTCTGGAATAGAAGGGCGGACAGCGATGTCCGCCCTTTTTTTATGCGCCCGCCTTGCCGCGCAATCCGTCGAGGCTGTAGGCGCCGGCGCCCGCTGCCGCGAAGTACAGGAAGGTGAAGCAGTACATCACGGCCATTTCGCCGCCGTTCAGGATCGGCAAAAAGCCGGCCGGCGCATGCGCGATGAAATAGGCGGCCGCCATCTGGCCCGACAGGATGAAGGCGACGGGACGCGTGAACAGGCCGACCAGCAGCAAGGTGCCACCCACCAGTTCGATGACGCCGGCCGCGCCCATCAGGGAAACCAGTTGCAAGCCGTCGAACATGGCCACATGCGGCGCACCGAACAGCTTGGCCGTGCCATGCTGCAGGAAAAGGAAGCCGAGGATGATGCGCAGCAGGCCCAGCAAGCGTGGGGACCAGGTGGCGTAGAGGGCGGGCGAGAGGGACATGGCGTACTCCATTCAAAGGTGGATGGTTCGGTGTCGGGCTTGCATTAACGCAATGTCATTATGCGGGAGCCTGGCGGCGAACAGTAAGCAGTACTGTAATGGTTTTGCATTCATTGATCATCATGATAAATATTGATGGATGATTTACTGTAGGTTGATGATGCGTTAAAACCCGCGCGCAATGAAAAAAGCCCCGCGGATCGCTCCGCAGGGCTTTTCAATGTTGAGTACCGCTTACTTGACGATATTCACGGTCGGTGCAACGTAGGCGTCGTCGGTCGGGTGGGTGGGATGGGCCAGCTCGCTGTGCAGCTTGTCCATGTCCAGTTCCTTTTCCCATTTGGAGACGACGATGGTGGCCACGCCGTTACCGACGAAATTCGTCAGCGCGCGGCATTCGCTCATGAAGCGGTCGATGCCCAGGATCAGCGCCATGCCGGCCACGGGAATCGTCGGCACCACGGCCAGGGTGGCGGCCAGGGTGATGAAGCCGGCGCCCGTGATGCCGGACGCGCCTTTCGAGGTCAGCATCGCCACGCCCAGGATGGTCAGTTCCTGCCAGATGGTCAGGTCCGTGTTGGTGGCTTGCGCCACGAACAGGGCGGCCATGGTCATGTAGATGTTGGTGCCGTCCAGGTTGAACGAGTAGCCGGTCGGCACGACCAGGCCGACGACTGGCTTGGAGCAGCCCAGGCGCTCGAGTTTCTTCATCAGGGCCGGCAGGGCCGATTCCGACGAGCTGGTGCCGAGCACGATCAGCAGTTCTTCCTTGATGTACAGCAAGAAGCGGCCGATGGAGAAGCCCGTGTACTTGGCGATGGCGCCCAGCACGACGAAGACGAACAGGAAGCAGGTCAGGTAGAACGAGCCCATCAGTTTTGCCAGCGGAATCAGCGACGCCAGGCCGTATTTACCGATGGTAAAGGCCATCGCGCCGAACGCGCCGATCGGTGCGACTTTCATGATGATGTTGACCATGCCGAAGATGGCATGCGACAGCTCGTCGATCAGCTTGGTGACGGGACGGCCGCGCTCGCCCAGCAGGGACAGCGAAAAGCCGAACAGGATGGCGATCAGCAGTACTTGCAGGATGTCGCCCTTGGCGAAGGCATCGACGAAGGTCTTCGGGATGATATTCATCAGGAAGTCGACGGTGCTCATGCCTTCGGCGTGCGTGTATTGCGCGATCGACTTGGCATCGAGGTGGGCCGGATCGGCGTTGAAGCCGGCGCCCGGTTTCAGGATGTTAGCGACCAGCAAGCCGATGGCCAGCGCGAAGGTGGAGACCACTTCGAAGTACAGCAGCGCCTTGCCGCCCACGCGGCCGATCTTCTTGACGTCCTGCATGCCGGCGATGCCGGAGACCACCGTACAGAAGATCACGGGGGCGATGATCATCTTGATCAGTTTGATAAAGCCGTCGCCCAGCGGTTTCATGTCGACGGCGTTCGAAGGGTAGAACACCCCCAGCAGCACGCCAGCCACGATGGCGAACAGCACCTGTACGTACAGGATTTTATAGAATGGTTTTTTCACGAGTGGTCTCCTCTTGCGGGTTGATGCTGCGATCATCCGCCCATTGCCAGGCGTGCTCAATTGTGGATAACCGCAGATATGCAGTTTCGCTATATCGGGTATTGCGCCATGGCGAATGTGCCAGTGCTATGCTGCGGCGCAGCATTTCAGGCGCGCGCTTGGAGCATTGCCCGCGCTGCGCTACACTGCCGTAGCGTCGCGCGCGGGATACTCCTTGGCAGGCAGAAAGCGGTGCTCTTTTTATATCAAATAAGGAATCGGCATGATCGAAGCCAGCATCAAATCCGTTCAGTGCATCTCGCCGGCGGGCTTGCATACCATGTCGTACAAGGAGTGGGGCGCGCCCGACAATCCGAACGTGCTCGTCTGCGCCCACGGCGTGACGCGCGTGGCGGACGACTTCGACAACCTGGCGCGTGCCATGGCCAGCGATTACCGCGTGATCTGCCCCGACGTGGTGGGACGCGGGCGCTCGGGCTGGCTGGCCAATCCCCAGTTCTACCGCGTGCCCCAGTATGTGAGCGATATGGTGACCCTGCTGGCGCGCGTGCTGGCCAATGGCGAACGCCAGACGGTGGACTGGTTCGGCACCTCGATGGGCGGCTTGATCGGCCTGGGCCTGGCCTCGTTGCCGCACAGCCCGATCAGCAAGCTGGTCCTGAACGATATCGGCCCGACCCTGGCGCCGGAAGCCTTGCAGCGCATCGGCGACTACATCGGCCAGGACTTGCGTTTCGAGACCTTCGAGCAGGGCGCCAAATTTGTGCGCGACGTGTCCGCCAGCTTTGGCCCGCACACGGACGCGGAATGGCATAAACTGGCGGTTGATGTGTTGCGGCAAGACAAGGATGGCCACTGGCGCCGCCACTATGATATGGGACTGGCCATGCCGTTCCGCTCGGCCACGCCGGAATCGGCGGCCAGCGACGAAGCCATGCTGTGGGCCGCGTATGATGCCGTGCGCTGTCCTACCTTGCTGGTGCGCGGCTCGGAATCCGATTTGCTGTCGCACGAGACGGCGCAGATCATGCTGGGCCGCGGCCCGAAGGCGCAGCTGGTGGAAATCGCCGGCGTGGGCCATGCGCCCACTTTCGTGCACGACGACCAGATCGCCATCGCGCGCAAGTTTTTGCTGGGCAAGTAAGAAGGCAACAAGCCATACCGCTGTACAGATTTTGAAACAACCGAAAGAAGAAGCATGGAAATTACACGATTGCACGTAGGCAAACGCCTCTCCGAAGTAGCGATACACAACAACACCATCTACCTGGCAGGCCAGATCGCCGAAGACACCACCCAGGGCATCGTTGGCCAGACGCGCGAAGTGCTCGGTCACGTCGACCGTTTGCTGATGGAAGCGGGCAGCGACAAGACGTGCATCCTGTCGTGCCAGATCTACATCGCCGACATGAAGGATTTCGACGGCATGAATGAAGTGTGGGATGACTGGGTCGCTTCCGGCCACACGCCGCCGCGCGCCACCGTGGAAGCGAAACTGGCCAATCCAGCTTGCCTGGTGGAAATCGTCATCATCGCTGCAGAGCGCTAAGTTATTCAGTTATTGAGTTGTTAAGTTTATAAGGTATCACATGGTTTCCATCTCGGCCCCGAATAGCGCCACCTCGGAACAACTGGTAGAGGGCTTGAGTGCGCCGGACTGCGCGCGCGTGCTGGACGCGCTCGCGTATGCCACCGAAGCATATGGCGACAAGCAGACCTTTGCCGGCCGTTCCGCGCTGGACTTCGCCATCGGCGTGGCCACCACCCTGGCGTTCCTGCGCAGCGATGCGGAAACGCGCATCGCCGGCCTGATGTTCGAGCTGACCCTGCTGGAACCCGATACGGCGGCCGACATCGAGCCGCGCTTCGGCAAGCAGGTGTGCGACCTGGCGACAGGCGTGCGCCAGCTGATCCGTTTGCGCGCGCTGACCCAGGCGCAGCACGGCGGTGCTGGCGGGCGCGGCAAGAATGCGGCGCAGCAAGCCGTGGCCCAGGTGGAAACCTTGCGCAAGATGCTGCTGGCGATGGCGTCCGACATGCGTGTCGTGCTGGTGCGCCTGGCCGCCTGCGTGACGACCTTGCGTTACTTTGCCGAATTAAAGCTGTTCAATGAAATGACGCGCGAATACGGCAAGGAAACCCTGGATTTGTACGCGCCGCTGGCCAACCGCCTCGGCATCTGGCAACTGAAGTGGGAACTGGAAGACTTGTCGTTCCGCTTCATCGAACCGGAAGCGTATAAACGCATCGCCAAGATGCTGGAAGAAAAGCGCATGATGCGCGAGGGCTTCGTGTCCTCGGCGATTCTGCGCCTGCAGACGGAACTGGCTTCGGCCGGTATCCAGGCGGAAGTATTTGGCCGCCCGAAACATATTTACAGCATCTGGAACAAGATGCGCGGCAAGGAACTCGATTTCACGGCCCTGTACGACGTGCGCGCCTTCCGCGTCATCGTTGCCGACGTGAAAACTTGCTACACGGTGCTGGGCGTGGTCCACAATATCTGGACCCCCATCCCGAAAGAATTCGACGATTACATTTCGCGCCCGAAACCCAACGGTTACCAGTCGCTGCACACGGTGGTGACGGCCGAGGATGGCCGGCCGCTGGAAGTGCAAATCCGCACGAATGAAATGCACAGCTTTGCCGAATACGGCGTGGCCGCGCACTGGCGCTACAAGGAAGAGGGCGGCTCGAACTTTGCCGGCCAGAAATACGACGAAAAGATCGCCTGGCTGCGCCAGTTGCTGGCGTGGAAGACGGAGGTGGCCGACGCCGTCGTGGGCCAGGAAGAAATCCAGCGCGAATGGGTGGAAAAGCTCAAGTCCGCTACGCTGGACGACCGCATCTTCGTCATGACGCCGCAGGCGCGCGTGCTGGAATTGCCCGTGGGCGCCACCCCAGTCGACTTTGCGTATCACCTGCACACGGACGTGGGCCACCGCTGCCGCGGCGCCAAGGTTGACGGCATCATGGTGCCCCTGAATACCCAGCTGAAGAACGGCCAGACCTGCGAAATCATCACGGCCAAGGGCGCGCCCGGCACCGCCGGGCCGTCGCGCGACTGGCTCAGCGCCGGCTACGCCGTCAGCACGCGCACGCGCTCGAAGATCCGCGCCTGGTTCCACGCCATCGACATGCAGGAAACCCTGGCCCATGGCCGCGCGCTGGTGGAAAAATCCCTGCAGCGCGAAGGCAAGACGGCCGTCAACCTCGAGGCGCTGGCGCAAAAGCTGGGCTTTGCGAAAGTCGACGAGCTGTTCCTGTCGGTGGGCAAGGATGAATTCAGCCTGCGCCACGTGGAGCAGGCGCTGCACGACAATGGCGAAGTGGTGGTGCCGGAAGACGCCGTGCTGGTGGGCAAGAGCCGCGCGTCCAGCGTGGAGCAGGGCGCCAAGTCCGGCGTGCTGGTGGTGGGTACGGAAGGCTTGATGACGGTGCTGGCCAAGTGCTGCAAGCCGGCGCCGCCGGACAGCATCGTCGGTTTCGTCACGCGCGGCAAGGGCGTCTCGATCCACCGCGCCACGTGCAAGAACTTCGAGGAAATGCGCGCCAAGTCGCCCGAACGCGTGATCTTCACGGAATGGGGCAGCACGGGCGGCCACGATACCGTGTATCCGGTCGACATCTTTATTCTGGCAGGCGACCGCCAGGGCTTGCTGCGCGATATCTCCGAAATCTTTTCGCGCGAAAAGATCAACGTCATCGGCGTCAACACCCAAAGCGCCAAGGGCCAGGCCCGCATGACGTTTACGGCCGAGATCAGCTCGACTGCGCAGTTGTTGAAAGCCTTGAATGTGATCAAGGATGTGAGCGGGGTTTTAGAGGCCCGGCGCAGTTGACGCAATGAACTGCCGGGGGCAGTCGCTTTGCGATCGAATTGCGTCCCATTGGGAAGCAATTCCCCCCAAGCCCGCTAACGCAGAGCTCTGCGCTAACGTGGCCGGGGGTCTGACCCCAGTCCTTGCTCGTGGGTCTTATCACCCTGATGCAGCCCCGCCATCGCCGCCGTCTCCGGCTGCAGGGTGATGTGGTCTATCCCATGCTTGGCCAGCAACATCTTCTTGATCGCGCGCAATACCTTCGGCCAATGGTCGAGGTGCTCGATTTCCACGTGGCCGATCAGGGCGGGCTGGCCCGGCGACATGTCCCACACATGCAGATCGTGCACGGCGATCACGCCATCGACTTGCTCGACGTCCGTGCCCACTTCGATGTAGTCGATGTGCAGGGGCACGCCTTCCATCAGGAAGTGGTAGGACTCTTTCAATACCCCGAACGTCGATTTCAGGATCAGCAGCGATACCAGCACCGACAGCAGCGGGTCGATCTGCATCCAGCCCGTAAAGTAAATCACGGCGCCCGCGACGATGGCGGCGACCGAGCCGAGCAAGTCTCCCATCACGTGCACGAGGGCCGCGCGCGTGTTCACGCTTTGCTTGTCTTTCGACAATACCCATGCCACCACCACGTTGATCGCCAGGCCGATGAAGGCGACGATGAAGACCATGCCGCCCTTGACGGGTTGCGGGGCGGAAAAGCGCAGCACGGCTTCATAGCAGATCCAGCCCACCACGCACAGCATGGCCAGGCCGTTGACGAAGGCGGCCAGCGCCTCGGCGCGGCCGAAGCCGAACGAGTGGCGCGGCGACGGGGGGCGGCGCGCGATCAGTTGCGCCAGCAGGGCCAGGCCTAGCGCGGCCGCGTCAGTGACCATGTGGCCCGCGTCGGAAATCAGTGCCAGCGAATTGGACAGGAAACCGGCCGCCACCTCGATGCCGGCAAACGACAGGGTCAGGCCCAGCGCCCAGGCGAGGATGCTCTGGCTGCGGCCCTCGAACGAGTGGGTGTGCTTGGCGTCGCCCTTCAGGTGGGCGTGCAAATGGGTGGCGTCGTGTTCGGTGTGCGTCGGCTGCATGGAATACTTTGTGGAATGAACTTGCCGCCAGTGTAATTGAAAAGCAACAACATAGTCGGCACGTAAAAAAACCTGCAGGCCTAAAGGCACTGCAGGTTTTTGCTGAGATACATCATTTACTGCGCGGCCGTCTCGCCAAACTTGCCTTCGCGGAAATCCTGTACGGCCTGGAATACTTCCGCCTGGGTATTCATGACAAACGGGCCATATTGCGCGATCGGCTCGTTCAAGGGCTGGCCTGCGACGAGGATCACGCGGCCGCCTTCCGGTGCTTCGATGCGCACGCCGTCGCTGCCTGGCGTATTGGCGAAGATCGCCATGCGCAGGGCGGGAACGGCCTTGCCATCGACCCGCACTTCGCCGCGGAACGTGTACAGGAAAGCGTTATGGCCTGGCGGCAAGGGTTGCTCGAAGCTGCTGCCGGCAGGCAAGTCGATATCGAGGTACAGCGGTTCCGTCAGCTCGCGCTGCACGGCGCCCGTCACGTCATGGCTGGTCCCGGCGATCACTTGCACGGCTACGCCCGCGTCCGTCGTGTAGCGGGGGATTTCGCTGCTCGTGAAATCGCGGTACCACGGCGTGCGCATCTTGTCGCGCGCTGGCAGGTTCAGCCACAGCTGAAAACCTTCCATCACGCCTTCTTCCTGCTCCGGCATTTCCGAATGGATCACGCCGCTGCCGGCCGTCATCCATTGCACGCCGCCCGACGTCAGCAAGCCTTCGTGGCCCGCGCTGTCCTTGTGGCGCATGCGCCCCGTGATCATGTACGACACCGTCTCGAAACCCCGGTGCGGATGCTCGGGGAAGCCGGCGATATAGTCGTTCGGCTTGTCGCTGGCAAAGTTGTCGAGCATCAAAAACGGGTCGAGACGGCGCTGCAGCTGCTGCGTGAGCACGCGGTTGATCTTCACGCCGGCGCCATCCATGACGGCCTGGCCAGCGATCACGCGCTCGACGGCGCGCGGTGTGTTGACGGTAGTGATGTCGCTCATTGTGTTCTCCAGTTGGGAAGAACGGCGCTCGTGCGCCGTCCCGGTTTGATGCCCATCAATCTTTGTACTTATACCAGGATCGCGTTGATCTCGGCATCGGCTTGCGCCTGTGCCTTGGCCACGGCTTCCGGACCCATGCCCATGCCTTCCGAATACACGTATTGCACGTCGGTCATGCCCAGGAAGCCGAACATGGTGTTCAGGTAAGGCACCTGGCTATCGTTGGCGCTATCGCGGTGCAAGCCGCCGCGGGACAGGCCCACGTAGACTTTCTTGCCGGTCAAGAGGCCCACGGGGCCGTTTTCCGTGTATTTGAAGGTGACGTTGGCGCGGGCAATCGCGTCGAACCAGCTTTTCAGTTGCACGGTGATGCCGAAGTTGTACATCGGCGCGCCGATGACGATGACGTCGGCCGCTTGTACTTGCGCAATCAGCGCGTCGTCCAGGGCGATGCGGGTGGCCTGTTCCGGCGTACGCTTGTCGGCCGGCGTGAACAGCGCTTGCAGGGTCGGTTCGTCGAGCACGGGGTGCGGTTGGGCAGCCAGGTCGCGGCGGGCCAGGGTGGCGCCAGGATTGGCGGCTTGTACGCGGGCAACGATGGCGTCAGCCAGGCGGGTCGAGGCGGAACCGGTGCTGCGGGCGCTGGAATTGATTTGCAGGATGTTCATCTTGTTTTCTCCGTTGTGAGGTGTCTTGCGATGGATGAACTATAGCAATTCCAAAAATCATCCGGAAGCCGTTAAAATGGATAACATTAATCCACCAATGGAACAATCAAGACGATGGATATCGATCCCGGAGATTTGCTGCTGTTCGCCCGCGTCGTCGAGTGCGGCAGTTTTTCGCGCGCCGCCGTGCGCGTGGACTTGCCCAAGTCGACCCTGTCGCGCCGCATCTCGCAGCTGGAAGCGAAGTTGGGCGAACGGCTGCTGTTGCGCACCACGCGCAAGCTGGCGCTGACGGAGTTTGGCGCCAGCCTGCTCGAGCACGCGCGCAAGGTGGTCGAGGAAACGGAGGCGGCCGGCGCGCTGGCCCAGCACCGCCAGGCGGGGCCCAGCGGCTTGCTGCGCATTTCCATGCCGGCCGACTTCGGCGACGCGCTGATGCGCCAGGTGCTGGCCGAATTCGTGCGCCGCTATCCGGCCATTTCGCTGGAACTTGACTTGTCGGCGCGCAGGGTGGATTTGCTGGAAGAAAATTTTGACCTGGCCATCCGCATGGGCAACTTGCCCGACGACGCCAGCCTGGCGGCGCGCCGCGTGGCCTTCAGCACCCTGGCGCTGTATGCCTCGCCGCAATACACGAGCGTGCACGGCTTGCCCGAGCATCCCGACGATTTATATGGCCATGATCTGCTCAGCTTGCCGCGGGCCGTGCATGGCCTCGTGCACTGGACTTTGATCCGCGGCAAGACGACGTGGGAGCGCGATTTGCCCGTGCGCCTGCTGGCGAACTCGCCGGAATTGCTGGTGCGCATGGCCTGCACGGGCGTGGGTATCGCGGCCAGCACGGACCGCTTTGCCAAGGCCTATGTGGCGACGGGGGAGCTGGTGCGCGTGCTGCCGGAGTGGAGTTTCCCGCTGGTCACGGGCTGGGCCGTGTTTCCCGGCCGGCGCCTGATGCCGGCCAAGACGCGGGCGTTTCTCGACTTGATGGAGGAAATGTACCGCACGGATGCGCCCGTGTAGGCGCGCATCCTGTTGGCTTACCTGGGCACGTTGCCCATGACTTCGCCCAGCTGCACGGGGCCGGCGGGTTGCCAGTTGGCATTGAATTGCACGGTGTCTTTCGGGAACAGCATCACGACGGTGGAACCGAGCAGGAAGCGGCCCAGCTCTTCGCCCTGTTTCAGCACGACATTGTCGTTGGCATAGCTCCAGTCGCGGATCTCGCCCGTGCGGGGCGGGTTGACGACGCCGTGCCAGACGGTGGCCATGCTGCCGACGATGGTGGCGCCGACCAGGGTCATGACGAAGGGGCCGTTGGCCGTGTCGAACACGCAGACGACGCGCTCGTTGCGGGCGAACAGGCCGGGAATGCCGCGCGCCGTCGTCGGGTTGACCGAGAACAATTCGCCGGGCACATAAATCATGCGCGTCAAGCGGCCGTCGCACGGCATGTGGATGCGGTGGTAGTCGCGCGGACTCAGGTACAGGTTGGCGAAGCTGCCATGTTCGAACTGGGCCGCCAGCGCCGCATCGCCGCCCACCAGGGCCGTGGTGCTGAAGTTGTGGCCCTTGGCCTGGAAGATCTGGTCCTTGTCGATCTTGCCGAACTGGCTGATGCGGCCATCGACGGGGCAGACGTAGTCGGCCTTGGCCAGCGGACGGGCATCGGGGCGCAGCGCGCGCGTGAAAAAGTCGTTGAAGCTCGTGTAGTGCGTGATGTCCGGGTCCAGCGCCTCATCCATGTTGACGTTGTAGCGGCCGACGAACCAGCGGATCAGCCGCGTGGTCATGGCGCCGCCCTTGGCACCGGCGATGCGGCCGGCAAAGTTGGTCAACGCCCCCTTGGGCAGCAGATATTGAGGCAAAACGGCAAGACGGTCAGACACGATGGGAAGCCTTTGACGGGATGATCGGAATAATGGCGAAAACGCATTATAGCGGCGATGTGGCAGGCAATGATATGTGCCGTATGCAAGGGTGCGTATCGCAGCCAGCCACCGAATTTAATTTGCCATAGGAATTATTTTCAGGAAACTGTGCCATAAGAGCAAAATTGTCGCAAAATACGGCTGCCTGTTTTTTAGCTTTTAGCCATTTTTATTCAGCCAACTTTTTTCAGCCAGCTCATGATGCCACGCCGTTGCCTCCGCCTCACCGTTGTTTGTTCAGCTGTCCTGTTTGCCTGGAATGCCCAGGCCCAGCAATCCGAAACGCCCGCCACCGATAAAGCCGCCGCGGCGCCGCTGAAGGCCGATAAAGCCGCCGCGCCCGCCATGCAAACGGTCGAAGTCAAGGGCAGCGGCTATGATCCGCGCCGCGACGATACGGCCAGCAAGATGATCGTCAGCAGCGAGGAAATCCTCAAGTATGGCGACACGAACGTCACCGACGTGCTCAAGCGCCTGCCCGGCATTACCGTGTCCGGCGCGGCCGGCCGTTCGGGCGGCGAAATCCGCATGCGCGGGCTGGGCAGCGGCTATACGCAGATCCTGCTTAACGGCGAGCGGGCGCCGGCCGGTTTTTCGCTCGACACCCTGTCGCCGGACGTGATCGAGCGCATCGAAATCCTGCACGCGGCCAGCGCCGAATACAGCACCCAGTCGATCGCCGGCACGATCAACGTGGTGCTGAAAAAAGCCGTCAAAACGGCGCAGCGCGAACTCAAGCTGGGCGTGCAGGGCAGCGACGTGAGCTTTTCGCCCAGCATGAATCTGCAATTGTCCGACCGCGACGGCAATTTCTCGTACTCGATGGCCGCTTCGCTGTTCCGCTACGATTACCACTACGACAATCCCGGACTGGAGCTGGGCTATGCGCCAGACGGCCGGCAAAACCTGCTGCGCCGCACGAATGGCACGGGCGATGGCCGTCCGGAAGGCATCAATCTGTCGCCGCGCCTGAACTGGGTGCTGGCCAACGGCGATAACGTGACGGCGCAATTCTTCTTCAACGGCGGGCGTTCGAACCACCGCAATTTCAGCCGCGCGGAAACGGAGCAGGGCGTGCGCCCCGACTACGACACGAATACGGGCAGTTCCAGCAACCACAATGCCTTCGGCCGCAGCGACCTGACGTGGATGCACAAGCTGGCCGGCGGCGCCAAACTGGAGCTGAAGATCGGCGCCTCGGCCGCCCGCAATACGTCCGACAGCCTGCAACAAGGCTTTATCGACGGCAGCGGCTTGGCGCTCGAGCGCAAGGTGGGCGTGAAGGCGACGGAAAACGGCGTCAGTTCCACCGGCAAGTATTCCTCGCCCTTGCTGCCCGGTCATGCCCTGTCGATGGGCTGGGACGGCGCCTACACGGAGCGCGAGGAAACGCGCCGGCAGCGCGAAGCGGCCTTGGGCGTGCGCCCGCCCGTCAACAGCGACGAGGGTTTCGACGCCACCATCAAGCGCCTGGCGCTGTACGTGCAGGATGAATGGGAAATCACGCCGCGCTGGTCCATGTATGCGGGCGTGCGCTGGGAAGGCATCGATACGCGCAGCGCGGGCGATACCTACGACGAAGTGAACCAGCGCACCAGCGTGTGGAGCCCGCTGCTGCAAACCCTGTGGAAGTTGCCCGATACCAAGGGCGACCAGGTGCGCCTGGCCCTGACGCGCACCTACAAGGCGCAGCCCACGGCGAGCCTGATTCCGCGCCGCAATACCTCGACGAATAACAGCCAGACGGACCCCGACCGCGAAGGCAATCCCTATTTGAAACCGGAGCTGGCGCTGGGCATCGATGCCTCGTACGAGCACTACTGGGCCGAAGGTGCCTTGCTCAGCGCGCGCGCCTCGGCCCGCCGCATCGACGGCTATACGCGTCAGGGCTTGTTGTTCATCAATGACCGCTGGGTATCCACGCCCGTCAACGACGGCCGCGCGAATACGCAGACACTGGAACTGGAAGCGAAGTTCCCGCTGCGCGCCGTGATGGCCGCGCCCGTGCCGGCCATCGACCTGCGCGCCAGCGTCAGCCGCAACTGGTCGCAAGTGGAGCAGGTGCCGGGGCCAAACAACCGGCTCGACCAGCAAACGCCCGTCAGCGGCAATTTCGGTCTCGATTACAAGACGCCGGACGGCATCTTGAGCACGGGCGGCAGCTTCAACTTCCGCAATGGCGGCCCCGTGCGCATCACCGAGCGCCAGAGCGCCTATACGTCGCCGCGGCGCGACCTCGATATTTATGCGCTGTGGAAATTCGATGCGAAGAACCAGCTGCGCCTGGCCGTGTCGAACCTGCTGGCGCAAGACTTCGAAAGCGACACCATCTATGCGGACGCCAGCGGAACCATCGTGCGCAACAGCATTTCGCCGAGTTCGCCGCAGGCGCGCGCGACCCTGGAAATGAAGTTTTGACGCCTTTGTTTTAACGGTGAAACCCCGGCCGGCATCCCCGCTGGCCTATAATCTCGGCAATTGCGCGCGCGGCCAGTCCGTGCGCGCCGCCTTTTCATTTGCCAAGATTGCTTTCCCCATGACGTTTTCCTCCCTCGGCCTGATCGATCCCCTGGTCCGCAAACTCGATGAGCTCGGCTATGCCAAGCCCACGCCCGTGCAGGCACAGGCAATCCCGGCCGTGCTGGCCGGGCGCGACCTGATGGCCGCTGCCCAGACGGGCACGGGCAAGACGGCCGGCTTTGCCGTGCCCTTGCTGCAGCGCCTGACCCTGGAAGGCGTGGTGGCGCCCCAGTGCGTGCGCGTGCTGGTGCTGGTGCCCACGCGCGAGCTGGCCGAGCAAGTCTATGCGAGCTTCCGCAGCTATGGCGGCAACTTGCCGCTGCGCAGCTTTGTCGCCTATGGCGGCGTGCCCATCGAGCCGCAGATCAGCAAGCTGCGCAAGGGCCTCGACGTGCTGGTGGCCACGCCGGGCCGTTTGCTGGACTTGCAGACGCAGGGCGCCGTCAAGTTCGAGCAGGTGCAGACGCTGGTGCTGGACGAGGCGGACCGCATGCTGGACCTCGGCTTCGAGCGCGAACTCGATATATTGCTGATGACGATGCCCAAGCAGCGCCAGACCCTGCTGTTCTCGGCCACGTTCTCGGACGCCATCCGCGCCATGGCGAAAACCATGCTGAAGGACCCCGTGTCGGTGGAAGTGAGCGCGCGCAACAGCACGGTGAAAGCCGTGAAGCAGTCGGTGATCGTGTGCGACAAGAAACGCAAGCCGGAACTGTTTTTGCACTTGCTGAAGAAAAAGCGCTGGGGCCAGGTATTGGTCTTCGTCAAGACGCGCAAGGGCGTCGAGCTGCTGGTCAACACCCTGCTGGAGCAGGGCGTGCGCGCCGATTCCATCCACGGCGACAAGACCCAGCCGAACCGCCTGCGCGCGCTGGCCCGTTTCAAATCTGCCGAGGTGCAGGTGCTGGTGGCTACCGACGTGGCCGCCCGCGGCCTCGATATCGATCAATTGCCCGTTGTCGTCAATTTCGACTTGCCGACGGTGGCCGAAGACTATATCCACCGCATCGGCCGCACGGGCCGCGCGGGCGCCTCGGGCGAAGCCATTTCCCTCGTCTGCGCCGATGAAGTCGAATTGCTGTCGGCCGTGGAAGCGCTGACGCGGCAAACCCTGAAACGCAACGAGGAGCCAGGTTTCGAGGCCGAGCACCGCGTGCCGGGCACGTCCGCTGGCGGCACGATCCAGAAAAAAGCAGTGAAAGTGCTGGCGCCAAAGGCGGCGGAGCGGGCCAAGAAAAGGCGCTTTTACAAATAATCGGCGCAGTTGGCCAGGCAGGGCAAGGCGCGCAGCACGGATATCGCATTCGTGCCATCATGCGCCATGACCTCGATACCTTTGTTCCCGCTCAATACGGTGTTGTATCCCGATGGCTATCTGCCCCTGCAGATCTTCGAGGTACGCTATCTGGACATGATACGTCAGTGCATCATGGGCGAGCAGCCGTTCGGCGTGGTGCAGCTGCTGGACGGCGCGGAAGTGCGCAAGCCGGGCCAGCTGGAAACCCTGGCGCCCGTGGGCACCCTGGCGCGCATCATCGACTGGGCCGCGCCCCTGTCGGGCTTGCTGCAAATCAAATGCATGGGCATGCAGCGCTTTCATATCGTCTCCAGCGAACAGCTGAAGCACGGCTTGTGGATGGGGCGGATCGAAACCTTGCCGCCCGATAAAACAATCCCCATCCCCCAGGAGCAGCAGAACGTGGCCGACGCGCTCGGTGCGCTGATCCGCACCTTGCAGGAGCAAAAGATTCCGCCTGACCAAATGCCGCTGCAGCCGCCGTACCGCCTCGACGAGTGCGGCTGGGTGGCGAACCGCTGGTGCGAGCTGCTGTCCCTGAGCGCCATGCAAAAGCAATTGCTGCTGAGCCAGGACAATCCCGTGCTGCGGCTGGAACTGGTGCAGGATATGCTCACGGAAAACGGCTTGCTGGAAGAGTAAAACACGCCAGGCCGCATGTTTTCTCATGCTTCCGTTGTGCAATTGCAATTTCTATTGAGAAATACTTTACGCTTTGCCGCCGCTGGCATAAGATAATGCCCCTGGGCAAGATTGCCCTGGGCAACATTCAAGAGCAGACGACATGGCAAAAGTAAGCGCGGAACAGATCAATGCGGCAATGGAAGCGATGGCGGGCGAAGGCCAGGCCATCACGGTGCGCGCCTTGCGCGAACGGCTGGGCAATGGCGCCTGCCTGGGTACCATCAGCAAGCTATTGCAGCGCCGCAAGGCGGGCGCGCAGCGCCAGATCGCAGCCGCCGCCGAACTGTCGCCCGTGCTGCAGCAAGCCATCCTCGATTATGTAGGACAGGAATTAAGCGCCAGCCACAGCGCGCATGAAGCCGAGATGAACGACAATCAACAGGAATTGATGGACCTGGCCAGCGAAAACGAGCGCCAGCAAGAGTTGCTCGACCTGCAGGCGGGCGAGCTGGAAACGTTGCGCGAAGAGCTCGAGCGCGAGCGGCAGGTGGCGAACCAGGCCCGCACGGACCTGGCCAAGGCGCAGCTGCGCCTGGAAGGCTTGCCGCGCCTGGAAGAGGCGGCCGAGCAGGCGCGCATGGACCTGGCCAAGGCGCAATTCAAGCTCGAAGGCATCCCACGCCTGGAAGAGGCCGCCGAAGCGGCGCGCGCCGAACTGATCCAGGCCCAGCTGAAGCTGGAAAGCCTGACGCGCGTGGAAACGGAACTGGCGGCCACCCGCCTGGAACTGGAAGCGGAACGCGAAGAGCTGGGCGAAACGCGCGCCGAGCTGGACGAGGAACGCACTCTGCGCATCAAGGCGCAGCAGTTTATTGTAGACCCGATATTCAAGACCCCTGTCTGAGGACGCCTGGCCTAAGCTGCTGCGCGTCGGTATAGGTAGCCTGCGATGCTCACCGCACTTCAGTGCGGTTGCGCTTCTCGGCCACCTCTCCCTTCCGCTCGCGACGCTTTTGCCAGGCGTCGATGCGTCGTGGGGGGGGCGTGTCTGATGCGACGTACTGGGTTAGTCGGCGCACGGAATCGTGATTTAAGGCACCGCAGAATCCATGCTGGACTTGGGTGTAAAAGGGCCTGGCATGGAAACGCTGATCGTCATGGGGGCTTCCGTGGGCGGCGTGGCTGCGCTGTCCACCATCTTTGCCGCCTTGCCGGCGAGTTTCCCTGCGGCGATTCTGGTCGTCATGCACGTGGGGGCGCGCAACAGCGTGCTGCCTGAAATCTTAGCCAAGTCGTCTGCCTTGCCCGTGCGCTTTGCCGCAACGGGCGAAGCCGTGCGCGCCGGGTGCATCCTGCTGGCGCCGCCGGACCGGCACATGCTCGTCGCCAACCTGGCTGGCCGGGCCACCGTCGAGCTCACCTGTGGGGCCAGGGAGCATCACACCCGTCCCGCCATCGACCCGCTGTTTCGCAGCGCGGCCGCCGCTTTCGGGCCGAAGGTGGTGGGCGTGATCCTCAGCGGCTACCTCGACGATGGCACGACCGGCTTGCGGGCGATCAAGGCTCGGGGCGGCAAGGCGCTGGTGCAGGAACCGCAGGAAGCGCAAGCCCCATCGATGCCGCACAGCGCGCTCGCCCATGTGGACGTGGACTGGCGTTTGCCCGCCGCCGGCATGGTTCCCATCCTGCTGGCGCTGGCCGGCACCGGCCGGGCCGCATTCGCTTAAAATAGCGCACGCCCGGCCCCTGCCGCGCAAGGTATCGATAGCAAAGAAGGTTTATGTCAGTAGAGAAAAATTCACCTGCCCCGTGGCAAATCCCGCCATCCACGGCGCCGCGCGCGCTGCCGCCGCGCCCGCCTGCGGAATTCAGCTCGCCCGAAGCGGCCCTGGCGCGCAAGCAGGCGCGCGAAGACAAGGATGCGCAGGTGCGCGGCGTCACGTCCATCGACGCCATGCGCGAGGCCATCAAGCGGGCGGCGCGCGGCTTGCCCGCCATTACCGAAGTGCCGCGCCTGGCCATGCTGGACGCCGCCGCCTTTCGCGCGCGCGCCGCGCTGGGCTTGCCCTTCCTGATGCGCGGGCTGGTGCGGCGCTGGCCCTTGTCCAAGCTGGAGCCCGGCGTCTTGCGCGAGCAGTTCAGCCACGTGCCCGTGCGGGCGCGGGTGGGCGACTACATCAACACAGCGTTCGCGGCCGACCGCGCCATGCAGGACATGTCGATGGGGCAATATCTTGACCTGGTGGAAGAAGGGGCGCACGCGTTGCCGCCATACCTGGGCAACCTGGAATTGCGCGAGCTGAACCGCCTGTGCCATTGGCCCACGTATTTCGACAAGATGGGCCCGCCGCGCTTCTGGGTGGGGCCGGCCGGCACGGTGACGCCCCTGCATTGCGATTACGACGACAATATCTTCGCGCAAGTGTGGGGCCGCAAGCGCATCTTTTTGTCGCCGCCGCACCACGACGTTTTTCTGTACCCCAGCGAAGCGAACGCCATCCTGTTCGGCTCGCCCTTCGACCCGGAAGCGCCCGATTTCCAGCGCTTTCCCCTGGCGCGCCAGGCGGCCATGATCGAATGCCTCGTCGAGCCGGGCGACATGCTGTACGTGCCCGCCGGCTGGTACCATCAGGTGCGCGCGCTGACATTTTCGCTGTCCTCGAACCGCTGGGCCAGGGCCATGCCGCTGGCCTTGCATGACGGTGCGGCGCTGCGGCGTACGGAAACTTGACCTTATGGCGCGATGGCCAGTGCCGGCAGGTGCCACCGTGCTGAGGTGGCAAGGCGCCTCCCAATCGTGCTGGCGGCGGAAACCGGATGAATGTGGCCAGCCAGGAATCCACGGAGAATCAAATGATATCAACTTTGCACAAACCAACCTTGCACAAGCGCTATCTGGGCGCCTTGCTGGGACTTGCCTGCGGCGATGCCGTCGGCACCACCGTGGAATTTTCTCCGCGCGGCAGCTTTGCGCCGGTGACGGGCATGACTGGCGGAGGGCCATTCGGCTTGCAGCCGGGACAATGGACGGACGATACGTCGATGGCGCTGTGCCTGGCCGAAAGCCTGGTCCAGAAAGAGGCGTTCGATGCGGCGGACCAGATGGTGCGGTACTTGAACTGGTGGCAATGGGGCTACCTGAGCTCCACCGGCACCTGCTTCGATATCGGCGGCACGGTAAGAAGCGCGCTGGCCAGTTTCCAGGAGACGGGCAATCCCTGGAGCGGCTCCGCCACGCCTGACACGGCGGGCAATGGTTCGCTCATGCGCCTGGCCCCCGTCGTGCTGTTTGCCTATCCCGATGCCGAAGCGGCCGTGGCCTATGCTGCCGACAGTTCCCGCACCACCCACGCGGCGGCGGAAGCCGTCGAAAGCTGCCAGCTGCTCGCCGCCTTGCTGTGCAGCGCGCTGGCGGGCACGGCGAAAGACGCGCTGCTGGACAGTATCGCGTTCCGGCCTGCCGAACCGAAGCTGATGGAGCTGGCCAGCGGCAGTTTCCTCGCCAAAACGGAGCAGCAGATACGCGGCACCGGTTATTGCGTGGAATCGCTGGAAGCGGCTCTCTGGTGTTTTTTTCATACCGACAGCCTGGAAGCGGCGGTATTGCGCGCCGTCAATCTGGGTGAGGATGCCGATACGACCGGCGCCATCGTCGGCCAGCTTGCCGGCGCGTATTATGGCGCAGAGGCGATTCCGCCGCTGTGGCTGGATGCGCTGGCCATGCGCGCCGATATCGAGGAACTGGCGGGCAAATTGTTCGAGCTGGCCCGGGACTAGCGCAGGCTGCACCCCACCAGCAGCAGCATCGGCCGCTCGCGCTCTTCGGCCAGGGCCGGCTGCTGCGCCACCTGTTCGTCGCTCGGTCCCCATTCTTCCACATGCTCCAGCTGGAAACCCGCTTGCAGCAGCGCATTGATGGTCGTGCCCAAGGTGCGGTGCTGCTTGATCACGCCGGGCGCCAGCCAGTCCGACACGCGCGGGCCTTGCTGCTGGTAACTGTCGACGGGCCAGCGCTTGCGGCCTTGCCCATCCGTCAGCCAGCCCGGCTGGCGCGGCGCCATGAAGATCGGGTGCTCGATGGAAAACACCAGCTTGCCGTCCGGCTTCAAGCCGTGGCGGATGGCGGCCAGCAAGTTGGCGAAATCCGCGATGTAGTGGAAGGCGAGCGAACTGTAGATCAGGTCGTAGCTGGCGGGCGGCAAGGCCAGTTGTTCCAGGTCCAGCCGGGCATAGCTGAGGGCCGCATGCTCTCCCATGGCGCTTGCCTGTGCCAGCATCTTTTCCGACACATCCACGCCCAAGACCCGCGCCGCGCCCTGTTCTGCGGCCCAGCGGCAGAACCAGCCATAGCCGCAGCCCAGGTCGAGTACCTGCTTGCCTTGTACGTCTGGCAGCATGGCGCGCAGGGCCGGCCATTCGGGCGCGCTGTCGAGGCCGCCGATCGAGCGGGGCAGCTGGCTATAGGCCGTGAAAAAGGCGTCGTTGTCGTAGATATTCTGTGTCATGGCTCAAGGTCTTTGGCAGGATGGCGTTTGGCGTGGCCGCCGCGCTGCGCCCGGTAAATGCCAGCGTGGCCGGAAAACAGATAGGCGACGACGCAGGCGATGGCTGCGTACACGCCGATGTCCGCGCCGAACAGTTCCATCGCCATCAGGGTCGAGGCAATCGGCGTGTTGGCGGCACCGGCGAAGACGGCAACAAAGCCGATGGCGGCCAGCAAAGTGACGGGCTGGTGCAGCAGCGGGCCCAGCGCATTGCCCAGGGTCGCGCCGATGAAGAACAGGGGCGTGACTTCACCGCCCTTGAAACCGGTGCCCAATGACACGATGGTAAACGCCATCTTGCCGAGGAAATCGTATGCAGGCAGCGGCTCCTTCAGCGCGTCGACGATGGTGGGAATGCCCAGGCCGATATATTTGTCGGTGCCCAGCAGCCACACGGCGAGCGCGACGGCGAGTCCGCCCGCGAGCGGACGCAGCGGCGCGTAGGCAATCTTGCGCTTCATCAGTGCGCTCAAGCCGTGCGTGGCTTGCGCAAACAGTTTACCGGTCACGCCGAACAGCACGCCCGCGACCACCATGGCGGATAAAGTCCAGGCGGAGAGGGCGGGGATCAAAGGCACGGCGTAATGCGTATGCTGGACGCCCCACAGCAAGCCTACCTGGTCGGCGATGACGGCGGCAGCCAGGCAGGGCAGCATGGCTTCGTAGCGCAAGCGGCCGATGGCCAGCACTTCCAGGCCGAAGATGGCGCCCGCCAGCGGGGTGCCGAAGACGGAGGCAAAGCCGGCGCTGATGCCGGCCATCAGGATGATGCGGCGGTCTTCATTATTCAAACGAAACATGCGCGTGAGCTGGTCGGCCAGCGCGCCGCCCATCTGCACGGCCGTGCCTTCGCGTCCGACGGAGGCGCCGAACAGATGCGAGATGACGGTGCCGCCCAGCACCAGCGGCGCCATGCGCAGCGGAATGATTTTCTTCGGGTCGTGGATTTCATCGATGAGCAGGTTCGCGCCGCCCTCGACACTGCTGCCGTAGCGCAGATACAGCCAGCCGACGGCAAAGCCCGCCACGGGCAGCAGCCAGATCAGCCAGGCGTGCGCCAGGCGCGTCGCAGTTGCCCATTCAAGGGCGAACAGGAAGCCGGCCGAGGCCGTTCCCGCCAGCACGGCCACGACAAAGGCCAGCAGCAGCCATTTCAACAGATGCTGTAACAGATCGGTGAGGGCGCTCAGGCGGTGCATCGGGCATCCAGTCAAGGTTGTTGGGTGGAAATCCTTACATCCCCAGTTCCGTTGCCAGCGCCTGTCCGATGGCCCGCTGTTCCGCCAAAATGGCGCGCAGGTGGTGGGGGCGCGTCTTGACGTTCGTCATGACCACGCGCAGCACGTTGGTCGGGCCAGGGTAGCGCGTCGATTCGAGGACCGTGCGCGACACGAAGCTGTGGCCATGCGCCTTTTGCCGGTTTTGCAGCTTGGCATTCAAGGTGTTCAGTTGCTTGTTCAGTTCGGTAGCAGCCTCCACCTGGCCGCCGGCCAGCAAGGCCTCCATGCGCTGGCGCAAGTGCGCGGGCACGTAGCGGTAGGTCAGAATGAAGGTGTCGGAGCGCGTGACGAGTTCGAAATCCTGCTGGTCGGCCAATAGCTGCTGCAACTGGCCGGACAGGGTGGCCGCCTGCTGCAGCAAGGCCGTGTAGCCGGACACGCCCAGCACTTTGAACGAAGTCCACAGTTTCAAGGCATCGAAGCGGCGCGAGCCTTCCAGCGAGGTCTGGCCCAGGTCGCCCGAGTTGTCGCGCAAGATGTAGTTGGCGTTGTGCTTCAACAGGTTCAGGCTGGCGCTGTCCTTGAACAGCACCATGCTTTGCGCCATCGGCACCCATAGCAATTTATGCCCGTCGATGACGACGGAGTCGGCCAGGGCGATGCCGTCGTACAGGGGCCGGTACTGTTCCGCGATCAGCAGGGCGCCGCCCCAGGCCGCATCCACGTGGAACCAGATGTTTTCCCGCGCGGCAATCGCCGCCATGGCGGCCAGCGGATCGATGGCGCCCGTTTCCGTCGTGCCGGCGATGCCGATCATGGCGACGACCTTGATCTTGCGCGACTTCAAGTCGGCAATCGTCGCTTCCAGCGCGGCGACGTCGATGCGGTTGTCGCGGTCGACGGCCACCAGGTGCAGGGCGTTTTCGCCGAGGCCCAGGGTCGCCAGCGCCTTTTTCACGGAGTAATGACTGCGGGCCGAACCGATCACGGCCAGCCCCGCGTAGCCGGATTCTTGCATGGCGGCAAACAAACCGCGCTTGCGCGTGCCGGGCAATTGTTTTTCCAGCGCCACGGCCAGCGCCGTCAGGTTGCCCATGGTGCCGCCATTGACGACATTGCCCAGCGCGCCGCTGGTGGCGGCCATCGCCTGCGTGTAGACACTGTCAGCCTGCTGGTACACCTGGCGGTGCAGCCAGCCCAGGATCTGTTTTTCGATCAGGGTCGACACGTAGGCCGTCTCGATCTTGACCTGGTTCTGGTTCAGGGTGGCCGTAAACGCTTCGGCCAGCACGCTGATCCAGGGCAAGGCCTGCGTCATGTGGCCGATGTATTGTGGATGGTTCAGCTGGGCCGTATTGGCCAGCACGGTGGTGTCGAGCTCCTGCAGGAATTGCGCCACGGGCATGCCGTGCGCGGGCAGGCAAGTGTCGGACAGCTGCGTCAACAATTCCGCGTACGGCGTGTGCGGATACGGTTCGGCGCGTTCGGCGGCCAGCCAGCCGCCCAGCATGCGCAAGGCCTGCTGCAGGGGCGCGGGCGAGCGTTGCAGCGCATCGATGGAAAAATGCTGCTGCAGCAGCTGTTCGATAGGGGTCTCGGTCATGGCGCGTTGTCTTCTCTACGGATTGCTGGTGCCACGGTGACAAACGAATTGCGCCCAGGCGGAAGCGGGATTTTACCCGACTCCGCCTGAGCGCATCAGTTTGCTATATCGGTTTGCTATTGTTGCTGGCGATCAGAAATAGTTGAGGCCCAGCGCCGACTTGACTTCATCGGCTGTGCGGGCCGCCACTTCGCGCGCCTTGAACGTGCCTTCCTTGAGCATCTGGATGACCTGGCCCTTGTCTTTGGCGAACTCTTCGCGGCGGGCGCGGATCGGCGCCAGCATTTCCTGCAAGACCAGGTCCAGGCGCTTCTTGACGATGCTGTCGCCCAGGCCGCCGCGCACGTAATGGGCTTTCATTTCGGCCAGCGCGGCTTTTTCCGGATCGAAGGCGTCCAGGTAGGTAAACGCGATGTTGCCTTCCAGGTGGCCCGGGTCTTCCACGCGCAGGTGCAGCGGGTCCGTATAGACTTTTTTCACGGCGGCCGTGATTTCGGCCGAGGTCGCGCCCAGGTTGATGGTGTTGCCCAGCGACTTGCTCATCTTCGCCTTGCCGTCGATGCCGGGCAGGCGGCCGATGTCCGGCACCAGCGCCTTGCATTCCATCAATACTTCACGGTTGTACATGCGGTTGAAGCGGCGCACGATTTCATTCGTTTGCTCGATCATCGGAATCTGGTCTTCGCCCACGGGCACCACGCCCGCCTTGAAGGCCGTGATGTCGGCCGCCTGGCTGGCCGGGTAGGTCAAGAAACCGGCCGGGATGTCGCGCTCGAAGCCGCGCAGGCGGATTTCTTCCTTGACGGTGGGGTTGCGCTCGAGGCGCGCCACGGTGACGATGTTCAGGTAGTAAAAGGTCAGCTCGGCCAGTTCTGGAATCTGCGACTGGATGAAGACCGTGGTCTTGGTCGGGTCGATGCCGACGGCCAGGTAGTCGAGCGCCACTTCGACGACATTGCGGTGCACCTTGTCGATGTCGTCCATATTGTCCGTCAGCGCCTGCGCGTCGGCCAGCATGATGAATTGCTTGTAGCTGTTCTGGTAGGCGACGCGGTCGCGCAGGCTGCCCACATAGTGGCCCAGGTGCAGGGGGCCGGTCGGGCGGTCGCCCGTCAGGATCACGGATTGCGAAGCGATGGCGGCGGCGGACAGCGGTGCTGCCGGGGCGTTGTCGGTGTCGGGAGTATCGGGAGTGTTAGGCAAGCTCATCAAGTTTCCTTTTGAGCCGCCTGCATCGGGGATGATCCAGGCTGAGCCTGTTACGCCACCGATCGAGGCGGCGTGGATCAAATTCACATCACTATGCAGTGGCCGCGCGAAAGTGAGCGGGACCACCAATTCAAGCAGGCGTGTTGTGACGGGATAAATTTCATGGCGTTATGGTTGCAGTTCGTGCGCGTTCTGTCAAGTTGCGTGCCGATATATCTGCTGCGCTGCGTCAGAGGCGGGCCTACTGCGGAACTTGCTTTCCGGGTACTATTGCCATTCGGCCACTTTCACGTGGCATGAATCATTGGAGAACAGTATGCGCGTGTCGTCCCCCGTCCGGCTCACCGGCCTGGCTTTTGTTATCAGTTCCTTGTTTGCCGTACCGGCGATGGCGCAAACGCCGCCGATGACGCCCGATATCGGCGCCAAGCTGGTGCTGCCCGATATGAATGACTACGTCAAGCGCGTGGTGATGATCCCCATGCGCGACGGCGTTAAGCTATACACGGTGATCGTCGTGCCGAAAGACGCCAAGCGGGCGCCGATCATGCTCACGCGCACGCCGTACAACGCGGCCCGCCGCGCCCAGCGCGCCACCAGCGCCAGCATGCTGGCCACCTTGCCGCAGGGCGACGATACCCTCGTGGAAAACGGCTACATCCGCGTATTCCAGGACGTGCGCGGCAAGCATGGCTCGGAAGGCGATTACGTGATGACGCGCCCCGTGCGCGGTCCGCTGAACAATACCAAGGTCGATAACGTCACGGATGCGTGGGACACCATCGATTGGCTGGTGAAAAATGTACCGGAAAGCAATGGCAAGGTGGGCATGCTGGGTTCCTCGTACGAGGGCCATACGGTGCTGATGGCCCTGGTCGATCCGCATCCAGCGCTGAAGGTGGCCATTCCCATGAGCGCCATGGTCGATGGCTGGCGCGGCGACGACTGGTTCCACAACGGCGCCTTCCGCATGCCGAGCTTGTCCTACCTGGCGTGGCAGACGAGCGTGCGCGGCAGCGGCGAGGCGCCCGTGCTGGGCGTCTACGACGACTACGACGCGTATCTGCGCATCGGCTCGGCCGGTGATTTCGCGAAGAAATTCGGCATCGACAAGCTGACCTACACGAAAAAGCTGTTCGAGCATCCGGCCTACGACAGTTACTGGCAGGAACAGGCGCTCGATAAAATCCTCGCCAAGCGTCCGCTGATCGTGCCCACCATGCACGTGGTGGGGCAATGGGACCAGGAAGACATCTATGGCCCCTACGCCACCTATACGGCGATGGAAGGGCGCGACAAGCACAACAACCTCAATTACCTGGCCATCGGCCCGTGGCGCCACAGCGGCGTCAACTATGAAGGCTCCAGCCTGGGGGCCCTGAAGTTTGACGGCGATACGGCGCGCCAGTTCCGCGAAAAAGTCATGCAGCCATTCCTCAATCAATACCTGAAGGATGGCGCGTCGGAAGCGAATACGGCGCCCGTCGTGTCCTACCAGAGCGGCACCAACCAGTGGCAGCGCCTGCAGCAGTGGCCGCTGGCCTGCGAGACGTGCGACACCAAGCTGACGCCGATCTACCTGCAGGATGGCAACAAGCTGGGCTTTGCGCCAGCGCCAGCGCCAGCGGCGGCGGACGCTGCCAACGGCGCCTTCGATGAATACGTGGCCGATCCCGCGAAACCCGTGCCGTTTGTCGCGCGTCCCGTGCGCCTGAACGACGCCGACGTGTGGAAGCCATGGCTGGTCAGCGACCAGCGCGGCTATGCGGACCGCACGGACGTGCTCAGCTATGTTTCGGAACCGTTGAAAACGGCCGTGCGCATCGCCGGCGCACCGATGGTCAACCTGTTCGCCGCCACCAGCGGCACGGATGCGGACTGGGTGGTAAAGCTGATCGACGTGTATCCGGACGAAGTGCCGTCGCAGCCGGCCATGGGCGGCTACCAGCTGGGCGTGGCCATGGATATCTTCCGCGGGCGCTACCGCGACAGTTTCGAGCACCCGACGCCGATACCGGCGGGCAAAGTGGAACGCTACCGCTTCGCCTTGCCGAATGCGAATCACGTCTTCCTGCCCGGTCACCGCATCGCCGTGCAAGTACAGTCGAGCTGGTTCCCCCTGTACGACCGCAACCCGCAAACCTTCGTGCCGAACATCTTCCTGGCGCAGCCAGGCGATTACAAGAAGGCGACGCAGCGCGTGTACCACGCGGCCGGGGCGGCCAGCGCCATCGAGTTGCCGATCGCGCCTCTCGACGCCCGTTAAGCGATGCGCATGAGGATGGCGCCCGCCGCGATCAGGCCGATGGCCAGGTAGCGGCGGGGGCTGATCTTTTCGCGCAGGAACAGGGCTGCAATGGCGATGGCGAACAAAATCGACGTCTCGCGCAGGGCCGCGATGGCGGCCACGGGCGCCTGCGTCATGGCCCACAGGGCCAGGCCATACGAAGCGAGGGTGCCGAAACCGCCGAAGGCGGCCAGATGCCATTGCGTTTGCGCATACGCCAGCAGGCCGGCGCGGCGGCGCAGCAGCGTCCACAGCAGCAATCCCGTGCCGTTCAAGACAAAAATCCACATCGTGTAGGCGGCCGGCGCGCCGGACAGGCGCACGCCGATGCCGTCGATCAGGGTATAGCTGGCGATGACGCAGGCGTTGCCCAGTGCAAAGGCGGTGGCGCGCCCCGTGCTCATCCTGGTGCCAGGCGTGGCGGGCCGGCGCGCGGCAACATACAGGCCGAGAATGCCCGCGCAGATGCAGGCGACGGCGCCCATCTGCATGGAAGACAGGCGTTCGCCGATCAGCGGCCAGCTGGCCAGCGCCACGAGCAGCGGCGCGCTGCCGCGCATCAGCGGGTAGGCGTGGCTCATGTCGCCCGCCTTGTAGGCGGCCGCCAGCAGAGAATAATAGGCGAGCTGGGCCACGGCCGAGGCGGCCAGGTAGGGCCAGCTGGCGGGGGCGGGGGCAGCGACGAAGGGCAGGACTACCAGCGAGATCAGGGCCGCGCCCACGGAGACCAGCACGGTCGTGAGGAAAGTATCCTTGCCCGACTTGACGATGGCATTCCAGCTGGCGTGCAGCAGGGCGGCAAACAGGACGACGGCGACGACGAGACCGGACATGCGGGCCTTAGCGCGGGCGTATGCTTTGCGACAACAGTTCCTGGCGGTGATGGCGCTGGAAACCTTCCATCAGGGTGCCCGAGCGGCTGGCTTTTTCCAGCAGTTCGCGCAGGGCCGCCTGGTCGTCCGCCGTCAGCGACTTGCGCGACAGGTAGACGCCGCTCATTCCCCACGGCAATTCTGGCAAGGCTTCCAGGCGCAGGCGGTCGGCCAGGCCATACACGCGGGCATCGTTTTGCGCCACGCCGGCGAGGATGGTGGGACTCATGATGGTGGCGTCGATGAAGCCGCTTTGCATCAGGCGCGCCACGGACAGCGCGTCGACTTCGTAGAACAGGCGGCCCTGGCTGCTCAGTTCCTTGGCCAGCGCCTGGTAGGACACGCCATAGTCGTAGCCGCGCACGAGCGCCACGCGCAATTCGCGCCGCTCGATCAGTTCCTGCATGGTGTTGATGGGCGTGCGCGTGCCCTGCAGCGAGATCAGCAGGGGACGGCTGCCCATCAGGGGGATGAACAGGCCGTGCTGGTCGCGCCGCGGCGTGCTGCTGGCGGGGATCAGCATATCGGCCTTGCCTGCCTCGAACATCGCCTCCAGGCGCGCCCGGGGCACGGCCGTGAAGATGAAATTGCAGCCGAGCTTGGCGCCCATGCTGCGCAGCAAGTCGGGATAGATGCCGCCGATGGTGGCGCCATTGACCACCACGCTGGCGCCGATGGCCGAGACGGGCACCTGGATGTCGCGCGAGCATTGCGCGCCCGCCAGGGTCGGCAGCGCCAGCGCCAGCATGGCCATGGTCCGGCGCCAGACGCTGGAATAAAAGTCAGTCATACCCATCCTTGCTCACCATCGAATCGCGGGCGTCGGCAACGTCCGCTTGATTATTCCATTCTCGCCTATCTATTTCTCAAATGCAATATTATCCTGCCGACTACTTTGTGGTGGAAACCGCAAGTCGGGCCAGACGCTGCGCCTGGAAGTAGCGCCAGGCCACCACGATGCCCAGGGTTTGCATGATGGCGCACAGATAGAAGGTGCTGCCGATGCGCCAGTCTTGCGGCGGCAAATGGCTCACTTCGCCGAGGATCATGCTGCCGAGCAAAGGCATGATGATGATGCCCAGGCTGCTGATCGATTGCAGGGAGCCCATCAGTTCACCCTGTTCGCCGGCGTTCGATGATTTCGAGATGATGCCCTGCAGGGCGGGACCGGCGGCAAAGGCCAGCAGGTTGCACAGGATCAGCGCATACATCATCCAGCCCTGCGTGGCCAGGCCGTACAGCAGGTAGGTGAGGGCGCCCGAGGCCATGCCCAGCAGGGACAAACGTACTTCGCCGAAACGCTTGATGAGGATGCCCAGCAAGCCCGCCTGCACGACGGCCGCGCACAGGCCCACGCAGAACAGGGCGATGCCGTTCTGGCGCGGCGTCCAGTCGAAGCGGAAATGCGTGTACAGCACCCAGGTGGTGTTGAGCATCATCTGCGCAAACGTCATCAGGCCGAAAGCCAGCACCAGGCCGCGGATTTCCACGCGGCGCACCAGTTTCAGCAGGGCCGCGAACGGATTGATGCGCGCCAAAGTAAAGGTCGCGCGGGGACCGGGCTGCAGCGATTCGGGCACGAAGAAATAGCCGTAGATGAAATTGGCCGCCGACAGGCCCGCCGCCACGTAAAACGGCAGGTGCAGATTGATCTCGCCCAGCAGGCCGCCCAGCATGGGGCCGCAGATGAAGCCTAGGCCGAAGGCGGCGCCGATCTTGCCGAAGCTCTTGGCGCGGTTGTCGGGCGTGGAAATATCGGAGGCATAGGCGGACGCGACCGACATGCTGGCCGAAGAGACGCCGCCGATGATGCGGCCGATGAACAGGCAAGCGAGGTTCGGCGCCCAGCCCGTGGCCAGGAAATTGATGCCCATGCCGGCCATCGAGTACAGCAGCACGGGACGGCGTCCCACGCGGTCGCTGATGGCGCCCAGCATGGGCATGAAGATGAACTGCAGCAAGCCGAAGACGGCCGCCATGATGCCGTACCAGAACGCCTGCGCATCCTTGCCGTCGACAAAGTCGCCGATCAGGATGGGCAGCACGGGCACCACCAGGCCGATGCCCAGCATGTCGATGAAGACGCAGACGAGGATGAAATTGAGGTTGCCGGCGCGCGCGGGCGCGGCGGCGGACGGGGAGTGGCTGTCGGGGCTGGTTTTATCGGACATGCATGCTTTCGGCGCGTTGGCATCGCGCCGTCGCGTTACAGGATGCTGCTGACGCGCGGCGCGATAGCTGAGGCTTGCATTATAGACAGCATGCGCGCTGCTGGCTATCGCCACCAAGCTTATGCGCTCATTCCCCATTCGTCGGCAAAGGCGGCGCGGAAATCCGTCAGCACGGCCAGGCGCTGTTCGGCCAGCGCGCGGCCCGCGGCCGTCTGCATCTTGCCGGGCAGCTTGTCGAGCTTGGTGACGATATGGTCGAGCGCATACGCCTTGTCGTCGAGCGGGCGATGCCGGGCCAGCGGATCCGTGCCATGCGCCAGCGCGCTATCCATGCGCGCGGCCGTGTAGAACAGGCGCGCCAGTCCCACGGCGCCCAGCGCGTCGATGCGGTCCGCATCCTGCACGATTTGCGCTTCGATCGTGTGCGGCGGCAAGTCGGCGGAAAAACTGTGCGTCTCGATGGCGTGGGCCACGCCGGCCAATTTGTCTGCCGGGAAATCCAGTTCCGCCAGCTGGCGGCAGGCGAGAACGGCCGCCTGCCGCGAGGCCAGGTGGCGCTCGGGGTGGTTTTTCGGCAGGTTGACCAGGTCGTGCAGATAGCAGGCGGCCATCACGGTGAGGGCGTCGGCCTGCGCATGTTCCCGCAGCAGGACGCTGGCGTTGCGCCAGACGCGGTGCAGGTGGTTGATGTCGTGGGCACTGTCATCGCCCAGGCCGGCCGTGGCCAGCGCCAGCAGGCGAGGTTGCCATTGGGAAAGTAAAGAAGGCATGGTTCAAAGTCGTCAAAAGCAGGGGCCGCCAGTGTGGCATAAAACGCCGCCCCGTGCGGCGGGGCGCGCGATGCTGCGGCGTGCCGTATTCGCCACATAAATTGCATTTTTGAAAACCCCAAATCAGACGGCCGCTCTTTTTTAGTGCATGTAAAATTTACATGGGGTAACATTGCCGCACGGAAATTAGAAGCATAAGCTAATTGCGAGAAAGTATTTGCAAAAACATAGCAGTGGCGGCCATTCCATCGTGCATGGCGCGTCACGTCCAGGGTTGCGCGCAGCGTGCCTTGGCCTGCGCCCCAGGCGAGTTAACGAAAGGATTATCATGAACACCAATTCCAGCGACACTGGCGCAACCGTTGCCAAGGCTGCCGAATACTTGGCCTTTACCCTGGGCCAGGAAGAGTATGGCATCGACATCCAGAAAGTCAGCGAAATCCGCAGCTATGAAACGCCGACCCGCATCGCCAACGCGCCCGAGTTCGTCAAGGGCGTGGTCAACCTGCGCGGCATCATCGTGCCGATCGTCGACATGCGCATCAAGTTCAACCTGGGCACGCCCAGCTATGACCAGTTCACCGTCGTCATCATCCTCAATATCGGCAACCGCGTCGTCGGCATGGTCGTCGACCGCGTCTCCGACGTCACCACCCTGATGCCGGAACAGATCAAGCCGGCACCGGACATGGGCCGTTCGATCAATACGGAATACGTGATCGGCCTGGGCACCATCGACGAGCGCATGCTGATTCTGGTCGATATCGACCAGTTGATGTCTAGCGCCGACATGGGCCTGATCGAAAAACTTGCAGCCTAGGCCGCCAGGAAAAGTCCAGGACGGCGTTGCATTGCCTTGCCGTACTTTCGTACTGTCTTCGGCAACGCGCCTTGCCCTGAACATTTCCTGACACCCTGGTGCCGAAAGGGTTTTTTGGAAACAATTGACCCCAAGCATTGTTTGCTTTTTCTGCAAGGCGCACGCTAGCACCTTTCTGGCGCACGGTTCAGCCGAACCGTGCGCCAGTTTCACTTTCGTTTCACTTTTTACGCCAATTCGCGACAGCGGCCAGCCAGTGCCCGCCCATGAGCGAGATCGTCAGCTTGTTGCCAGGCTGATGGCAGGGCTTTTTAGGATAGTCACATGAATGTATTACGCAACGTCAGCATCGGTGTCCGCCTCGGACTCGGTTTTGCCGTGATTTTGCTGTTTTCCATGCTCATTACGGGTATCAGCGTCTGGCGCCTGCACGACGTGGCCAGCGCCACGCGCGTCATGATGGAGCAGCCGCTGGCCAAGGAACGCTATATTTCCGATTGGTATGGCCGCATCGACAGCGCCGTACGCCGCACCATCGCCATTGCCCGCAGCAGCGACACTTCGCTCAGTGGCTATTTCGCCGAAGAGTCGAAAGTCTCGTCGGCCAGCTCGGCCGAATTGCAAAAGAAGATCGAGGCACTGATCGACAAACCGGAAGAAAAAGCCATGTTCGCGGGCTTGCTGGAACAGCGCAAGCTGTACATCGGTTCGCGCGACCAGGTCTACAAACTCAAAGGTGAAGCGCAGGTCGATGCCGCCAATGAAGTGTTTGAAAAGACCTTCGTGCCGGCCGCCGCGAAATACCAGAAGATGGTGCTGGACTTGCTGGAACACCAGCGCGCCAGCATCGATGCCACGGCGCGCGAGATCGACGCCGTCGCCAGTACCAGCCGCAATCTGATGCTGGTGCTGGCCGCGCTGGCGCTGGCTTTCGGCGTCGTCTGCGCGTGGGTCTTGACGATGGGCATCGTGCGTCCCCTGCGCACGGCCGTGGACATCGCCCGCAAGGTGGCCGATGGCGACTTGACGGCGCAGATCGACGCCAGCGCCAAGGATGAAACGGGGCAACTGCTGCTGGCCCTGAAGGACATGAACACGAGCTTGCTCAACATCGTCGGCGAAGTGCGCAGCGGCACGGACAGTATCGCCACGTCCTCGACGCAGATTGCCGCCGGCAACCAGGACCTGTCTTCCCGCACGGAAGAGCAGGCTGGTTCCCTGGAGGAAACAGCCTCGTCGATGGAAGAGCTGACTTCCACCGTGAAGCAGAATGCGGACAACGCGCGCCAGGCGAACCAGTTGGCGGCCTCGGCGGCCCAGGTGGCCGTCAAGGGCGGCGAGGTCGTGGCGCAGGTGGTGGGCACGATGGAATCGATCAACGCTTCGTCGAACAAGATCGTCGACATCATTTCCGTCATCGATGGCATCGCCTTCCAGACGAACATTTTGGCCCTGAACGCGGCCGTGGAAGCGGCCCGTGCAGGCGAGCAGGGCCGCGGCTTTGCCGTGGTGGCGTCCGAAGTGCGCAACCTGGCCCAGCGTTCCGCTTCAGCCGCGAAAGAGATCAAGACCCTGATCGGCGCTTCCGTGGAGCAAGTCAACGCGGGCAGCATGCTGGTGGCGCAAGCCGGTTCGACCATGAACGACATCGTCGACAGCGTGCAGCGCGTGAGCGACATCATCACGGAAATCACGGCGGCGAGCAGCGAGCAAAGCGTGGGCATCGACGAGATCAACCGCGCCATCGGCCAGATGGATGCCGTGACGCAACAGAATGCGGCGCTGGTGGAAGAGTCGGCGGCGGCCGCCGAATCGATGCAGCACCAGGCGCACAACTTGGCGCAGGTCGTCAGCGTCTTTAAATTGAATGGCCAGCAGGCCAGCGTCAGCGGTTTGAAGGGCGTCAAGCGCCCGGCAACGCCGCAAGTCGCCTTGCGCATCGGCACGCGCTGATGGCGCCGCGGCTGCCCCGTGCAGCCGCAACCCCTTTTTAGTTAGTCTGGTTCCGCTTTTTTAGGATATTCACATGAATTTGTTAAGAAACGTCAGTATTGGTGTGCGCCTCGGCCTGGGTTTTGCCGTGATTTTGCTGTTTTCCATGGTCATCACGGGCATCAGCGTGTGGCGTCTGCACGACGTGGCCACGGCCACGCGCACCATGATGGAGCAGCCGCTGGCGAAAGAACGCTATATTTCCGACTGGTACAGCAAGATCGACAGCGGCATCCGCCGCACCACGGCCATCGTGCGCAGCGCCGATACCTCGCTGGGACCGTATTTTGCGGAAGAAGCGAAACAGTCGTCCGTCGTCTCGGGCGAGCTGCAAAAGAAGATCGAAGCTTTGATTTCCGGTCCGCAAGAAACGGAATTGTTCCGCCAGGTCAGCGAAATGCGCAAGGTGTATCTGGATGCCCGTGAGCAAGTATCGAAGCTGAAGGCGGCCGGCCAGACGGAAGAAGCTGACAAGGCCTTCCAGGCCGTGTTCGTGCCCGGCTCGACGAAATACCAGAAAGTCATCATGAACATGCTGGAACACCAGCGTGCCAGCATCGATGCCACGGCGCGCGAGATCGACGAAGTGGCAAAGACCAGCCGCAACCTGATGCTGGTACTGGCCGCGCTGGCGCTGGCTTTCGGCGTCGTCTGTGCCTGGGTCTTGACGATGGGCATCGTGCGCCCCCTGCGCACGGCCGTGGACATCGCCCGCAAGGTGGCCGATGGCGACTTGACGGCGCAGATCGACGCCAGCGCCAAGGATGAAACGGGGCAATTGCTGCTGGCCCTGAAGGACATGAACACGAGCTTGCTCAACATCGTGGGCGAAGTGCGCAGCGGCACGGACAGCATCGCCACGTCCTCGACGCAGATTGCCGCCGGCAACCAGGACCTGTCTTCCCGCACGGAAGAGCAGGCCGGCTCGCTGGAAGAAACAGCGTCGTCGATGGAAGAGCTGACTTCCACCGTGAAGCAGAATGCGGACAATGCGCGTCAGGCGAACCAGTTGGCGGCCTCGGCGGCGCAAGTGGCCGTCAAGGGCGGTGAAGTCGTGGCGCAGGTGGTGGGCACGATGGAATCGATCAACGCTTCGTCGAACAAGATCGTCGACATCATTTCCGTCATCGATGGCATCGCCTTCCAGACGAATATCCTGGCCCTGAATGCGGCCGTGGAAGCGGCCCGTGCAGGCGAGCAGGGCCGCGGCTTTGCCGTGGTGGCGTCCGAAGTGCGCAACCTGGCCCAGCGTTCCGCTTCGGCCGCGAAGGAGATCAAGACCCTGATCGGCGCGTCCGTGGAGCAAGTCAACGCGGGCAGCATGCTGGTGGCGCAAGCCGGCTCGACCATGAACGACATCGTCGACAGCGTGCAGCGCGTGAGCGACATCATCACGGAAATCACGGCGGCGAGCAGCGAGCAAAGCGTGGGTATCGACGAGATCAACCGGGCCATCGGCCAGATGGATGCCGTAACCCAACAGAATGCGGCGCTGGTGGAAGAGTCGGCGGCGGCGGCTGAATCGATGCAGCACCAGGCGCACAACCTGGCTCAAGTGGTCAGCGTGTTCAAATTGAATGGGCAGCAGGCCGGTGCCGGCGGGCTGAAGGGCATCAATGGCACCGCGCGCCCGGCAGCCAAGGCACCGCAAGAAGCGCTGCGGATCGGCCGCGCCGCTTAAGTTGCTTACCCCGGTATTTAAGTTTCTGGGGTGAAGCTTGCGATCGCCAGCTGCGATAGCCGGTCCGCCTCGCCATTCCTGTGGCGCGGCAGCCAGCGCAAGCTCACCTCCGTGAATTGTTCCAGCAGGGCCACTACGGTGGCCCTCTGCGTTTCCAGCCCCTTGGCGCCCACCGGCGTCGTTCCCAGCACATCATTGATCACCACCTGGCTGTCGCCGAACAGCAGCAGCTGCACGGGCGGAGGGCGCACGGCCTGCGCCGCCTGCAGCACGGCTATCAGGGCCGCATATTCCGCGTCGCTGCTGCTGCCATAACCAGCTGCCTCGCTCACTTCGATACGTTCGCCGTTCGGCCCCAGCAGCAGGGCGCCTATGCCCAGCTTGCCGGGGTTCGGGTGGGCGGAACCGTCGAACCAGCCGCGCCAGGCCAGCGGGCCGCCATGGTCCTGTCGCTTGAGCGCCAGCTGGGCGCGGCGCGCCTGCATCCTGGCTTCTTTGCGCAGTTTGCGCGCCTCTGCTTCCGCCGTCATGGCTTGATCAGGAGGGTGTCGATGAGGCTGCCGATCCAGCACGCGACCAGCACACACACGGCCACCGTCATGGCGGGGCCGTCGTTGGCCGAGAGCGCTTCCACTTTTTCCATGATCAGCTGCACGTCGAGGGGCAGGGCGCCGCTGTCGATCTGTGCCATAACCTGGTCTAACCGTGCCATGATCTGGCGCAATACGATCGCCAGCGCGACCAGGGCTGGCACGAGGAAGAGGCAGCCACGGGCCTTGCGGTGCAAGACAAAATGCCCGCTGCCGGGAAAGACGAGGGCCGACAGCAGCAGGGCGAGATTACGTTTGGAAAGGGAGGAGCCGCTCATGCGTACCTTTTGTAGGGGAAAGAGCGGCTCATCATACTATTGCCAGCCGAATTTGCGCAGATACACGCGTTTCATGAACGTCGTCAGCACGGTGTAGCAGACGAGGATGCCCAGCAGCCATGGGAAATAGCCCAACGGCAAGGCTTGCAGCTTGAAGTAGGTCGCCAGCGGTCCCATCGGCAGGAACACGCCCACGGCCATGATGATGGTGGTGGCCACCAGCAGGGGCACGGACGCGATGCTGTCGATGAAGGGCAGCTTGGGCGTGCGGATCAGGTGTACGATCAGCGTCTGCGTCAGCAAGCCCACGACGAACCAGCCGGATTGGAACAGGGTCTGCTGCGCCAAAGTATTCGCGCCGAACACATGCCACATCAGGATAAACGTGCTGATGTCGAAGATCGAGCTGATGGGGCCGAAAAACACCATGAAGCGGCCGATGTCGCGCGGGTTCCAGGTCAAAGGCTGCTGGATCAGCTCGGCGTCAACGTTATCGAACGGGATGGCGATCTGCGACACGTCGTACAGCAGGTTTTGCACCAGCAAGTGCAGCGGCAGCATGGGCAGGAACGGCAAAAAGGCGCTGGCCACCAGCACGGAAAACACATTGCCGAAGTTCGAGCTGGCCGTCATGCGGATGTATTTGAGCATGTTGCTGAAGGTGCGCCGGCCTTCCAGCACGCCTTCTTCGAGCACCATCAGGCTTTTTTCCAGCAGGATGATGTCGGCCGCTTCCTTGGCGATATCGACGGCCGAATCGACGGAAATGCCGATGTCGGCCGCGCGCAGGGCGGGCGCGTCGTTGATGCCGTCGCCCATGAAGCCGACGATATGGCCATTGCCGCGCAGGGCGCGCACGAGGCGCTCCTTGTGCAAAGGGCTGAGCTTGGCAAACACGGTGTTCTCTTCCGCCGCCCTGGCCAGGGTGGCGTCATCCATGTCGTCCAGTTGCGGGCCTTGCAGCACGCCGTGCACGGCTAGGCCCACTTCGCGGCAGATCTTTGCCGTCACCAGGTGGTTGTCGCCCGTCAATACTTTCACGGTAACGCCATGTTCCGCCAGCGCGCGCAGGGCGGGCGCCGTCGATTCCTTCGGGGGATCGAGAAACGCCACATAGCCGATCAGGGTTAGCGCCGTTTCATCGGCCACGCCATACACGGTTTTATGGGGCGGCACTTCCTTGACGGCCACGGCCACCACTCTTAACCCTTCCGCGTTGAGGCCATGCGTGGTTTCCAGTACCTTGTCCAGCAGGGCGGGGTCGAGCGGCACGTTGACGCCGTTCAGGCGCAGATGGCTGCAGGCGGCGAGGATTTCCTCGACGGCGCCCTTGCAGATCAGCTCATGGTGGTCATTCTTTTCGGAAACGACGACGGACATGCGGCGGCGCACGAAATCAAACGGGATTTCATCGACTTTCACGTAATCGCGGGCCAGCTGCATTTCCGTCTGCAATTCCACGTGGTCGAGCACAGCGCGGTCGAGCAGGTTTTTCAAGCCCGTCTGGTAGTGGCTGTTCAGGTAGGCAAATTGCAGCACTTCATCGGACGGCTGGCCGAACACGTCCGTATGGCGCTCGAGCACGATCTTGTCCTGCGTCAAGGTGCCTGTCTTGTCCGTGCACAGCACGTCCATGGCGCCGAAGTTCTGGATCGCATCCAAGCGCTTCACGACGACCTTCTTTTTCGACAGTTTCACGGCGCCCTTGGCCAGGGTGCTGGTGACGATCATGGGCAGCATTTCCGGCGTCAGGCCCACGGCCACGGACAGGGCGAACAGAAACGCTTCCATCCAGTCGCCCTTGGTCCAGCCATTGATGAGGAACACCAGCGGCGCCATCACGAGGGCGAAGCGGATCAGGAGCCAGCTGACGCTGTTGACGCCCGCCTCGAACGCCGTCGGCGTGCGCTCGGTGGCCGTCACGCGCGTGGCGATGGTGCCGAAATAGGTGCGGTTGCCCGTGGCCAGGACCAGCGCCGTGGCGGCGCCGGAAATGACGTTGGTGCCCATGAACAGCAGATTGGCCAGCTCCATCGGGTCTTTGCCATGGGCGTCGGCCAGCTCGGCCATCTTTTCCACCGGCAAGGATTCGCCCGTCATGGCGGCCTGGCTGACGAACAGGTCTTTGGCGGACAGTAAACGGCAGTCGGCGGGGATCATGTCGCCGGCTGACAGCACGATGAGGTCGCCCTGCACCAGTTGGCGGATGGGCAGCTCGATCTGCTGGCCATTGCGCAGCACGGTGGCAGTATTGCTGACCATGGCTTTCAGGCGTTCGGCGGCCCGGTTCGAGCGGCCTTCCTGCACGAAGCGCAGCAGGGTCGACAAAATCACCATGGTGCCGATGACGATGGTCGCCTTCGGGTCTTCCGTCAGATAGGAAACGATGGCCAGCACGGTGAGCAGCAGGTTGAACGGATTCTTGTAGCACAGCCACAGGTGCTGGTACCAGGCCAGCGGTTTTTCATGTTCGACCTCGTTCGGCCCCGTTTGCGCGCCGATGACTTGCGCCTCGGCATCGCGCAAGCCTTCCAGGCGCGTGTGCAGGCGGTTCAGGGCGCTGTCCAGGTCTTCATGCGCGGCGGCCAGCAGCTGGCGCGCCAGGTGGTCGGGTACGGGCCGGGCCGTGCTGTTTTCCAGCGGCATGGCGCGGCGGCGGAAGTTGCCAGCCGTGTGGCGCTTGCGCAGGAACGATTCGAATAAGCGGGTGAAGAGATTCATTGCTCTTCCTTTCACGACGAGGTGTTGACGGGCGGCGCAGCCGCAGGCAAGACTTGCGTGCCGCCAAGACACAATCGTGCTGGCGGGCAATCCGGGTCAGTAGCCGGTCGCGATCGGAAAGAGGGGGGAGAGGCGCGCAGCCGGATTGGCCGCGCGAGACACCGCACCTTGCTCAGCAAGGCACGGAGGAAAGAGAGTTCCGCGTTGCTTGCTGTTTAGCTGCCGAGGCAATCGCCGATACAGGATCGGCTACTGTCACTAGAACAAGTACCCACGTGGGACTCCGTAAATGAATAATGGGGGCATCTTATGCACGTGCTGCAAGAGTGTCAACTGAAGAAATCTTAGGTTTCCAAAGTGTAATGTTGGTGTGGACGAATACGAAAATCCGATGCCACTGTCATTCGCGTTGATGTGACAATGTGTGATTCTATCTGCTTGGCAATCCGTTATGCTCGGGTACGCTGATGGGCTGTAAATAGCCATGGTGAACACGATGCAAATACAGAAAAATACATGTCTATGGAATTCATCGTTGGGGCAGTCATAGCGGGACTTGTTGTCATGTTCTTTGCCGGCAAGCACTTTTCAAAAAAAATGCCCAAAGAAACACATTTCGAATGTGCCCGTTGCGGCACGATTGCACGCCATAGCGATCGCACCATCGCAGCCTGGCGTAACAACAAAACCACATTCTTTTGCCAGTCCTGTCATATTAAATGGGTGCATGCCAGGACGCCACGAGAGGGTGCGCGTAGCGCTTCTGCTGCAGGTTCCAGATCTGGATCGAAATCAGGTTGCCTGGGCGTTGTTGTGCTGTTTGCCGTCGTTCCGCTGGCTGGCTTTCTACTGGTGTACGCCTATGCCTGACCCATTTTTGGCGTGGCGCGCCTCGCCAAAAAACTATCGTTCCCTGCCAGTTTCCACGCTGCTGCTGCTCCGCATGTGTGGAAACCCGTGGATGACTGTTTTACGGCAAGCACTATTGGCTGCGACCGACGTCTTTCGGCCCATTGTGTTGAAAAAGTCGAGCGGCAATGATTTCCAGAGACCTCCGACCGCCAGGCTGCCGGTGATCGTTCACCGGCGGCGGTACAGGCCAGGCTGGGCTGGCAGGATATTGATCTAATGGTCTACGTACCTGAGTTTTTCAACATCATAGGGCGTGACCTGCCAACGACGGCAAGCAGCCAGGAGCAGTCGTTCGAAGCGAAACTTGAGTAAATAAAATCAATGATAAAAATTATGGAATCTCAAATACAACTTCAGTTGGGACAGAAAATTTCCCGCATTTCTTTATTTTTTTTCGCGTCAATTTTCTTTGGCTGCGCCTTTGCTCCTGAAGTTGTACCGGCTAATGTAAGGATTTTTTCCTTGGCTCTATCGGCATTATTTTATTGCGTAGGAAGCAATAAGTCTGCTTTGATTTCACCGACGAAGAGCCTGCAATGGAAGTTCATGCCGCCGATACCACGAGCTTTGTTTCTCGCTTTTTTTCAGTTGCTAGGATTGTCGGCTGTGATGATGCTCCTGGATGCTTAACTTGCCACGAGTTCACTAGACACTGCTGAACTGCTCATAAGCTCTGGCTGGGCGACAGTTGCAAACAGTAAGCAATGCATGCAACGGGGCGGAGCCTGCCAACGACGGAAAACGGCGCAAGCGGGACTTCGCATGCGAAAAATCCGCCAACAAGTCGTACCATGTTGGAAGGTGTCAAAGCGCTGCTTTCGAAGAATCGATGGCGGCTTGTGTCAGACCTGCTTGCCGGTTTACCGTGTGGCAGTAAGCTATGCCGCATCAGACCGGTTGCGCCGCCATCGCCAGCGAATCGGACAATATCTGCCACAGGGCCGCGTGGCGCTGCTGCAGGGCGGCGCCGCCCGCGTAGATCAGTTCCACGTGCAGGCTGTCGACGATGCCCAGGTAGGCTTGCGCATACAGGTCGATGCGTTGCGGCGGCAGGGCCGGTGCCAGCCGGCCCAGGCTGGCCACGTAGTGCCGCTGCAATTGCGCCAGCAAGGCTTCGTAACCCGTGCCCACTTCCACGCGCAGGGGCGCGGGGGGCAGATACGCGGTGCGCAGCAGAAAGCGCAAATGGGCCGAATCGGCATAGCGCTGGGCCATGCGGTCACAGTACAGCGAGCCGGCCTGCTGGCCGCCCGGTGCCGCCAGCGCCGCCTCGTCGGCGAAGCAGGCGTCCATGAAGGCTTGCTCTTCGGCCAGCGCATCGGCAAACACGTCCAGAAACAGGGCGTCCTTGCCGGCGAAGTGCGAGTATAGCGAGGCCTTGCGCATGCCCGCCTGCGCGGCGATGTCGCTGAGGGAGGAGGCGTCGTAGCCGTGTTCGGAAAAGTGCACGACGGCGACGGCGCAGATGTTATCGGCCGAGGCCGAGCGTTTCTTCATATGAGGGTGTAGTTGGGTGAAGCGTCAGTGCGCTCCCAGGCTGGTGGCGTGTGCCGGATGGATGCGCGCAGTGGCCAGGGTCAGCCATGATACCAGCAGGCCGGCCACGGTCAAGAACAGCAGCCAGGGCAGCGGCCCCCGTTCGGACAGGCCGGCCGCCAGCGGCGTGGCCAGCGATGACAAGCTCATCTGGATGGCGCCCAGCAGCGCGGCCGTGGAGCCGAGCGCGCGCTGCTGCGAGCCCATGGCCATGGCCATCAGCGCCGCTTCCGTCATGCCCAGGCCAAACAGGGCCACGAACATGCCGGGGACGACGGCCATGACTCCCCCTCCGGCCCAGTCACCGAGCAGGGCCAGTGCCGCGCCGCCCAGCATGGCCAGGCTGCCCGCCACGCTCAAGCACGCCACGCCGTGTTTTTCCACCAGGCGGCCGTTCGCCATGGCGCCCAGCAGCACGGCCACGCCCGTCGCGCCGAACACGAGGCCGAAGCTGCCGGCGGACAGGCCGAAATCGCGCTGGTACACGAGCGACGCGCCGCCGATATACGCAAACAGGAAAAAGAACGCGGCCGACAGGGCCAGCGCGGGCAGCAGGAAGGCGCGGTCGAGCGCGATGCGCGCATACGTGCGGTGCATGCCTTGTGGCGCAATGCGGCGTGCAGGCGGCAAGGTTTCCGGCAGGAACAAGGCGCTGTTGAGCAGGGTCAAGGCGCCCAACGCGGCCAGGGCCAGCATCACGGCGCGCCAGCCGTAGTAAGAATCGAGCAAACCGCCCACGGCGGGCGCCAGCACGGGCGCCAGGCCCACGATGGTCATCAGGAGGGCGAACAGCTGCGCCGCTTTGACCCCATCGGCCACGTCGCGCACCATGCTCATCACCACGACCAGGGTCAGCGCCGCACCCAGGCCTTGCACCGTGCGTGCCAGCAGCAGGGTGTGCAATTGCTCCGCCTGCGACGCCCATACGGCCGCCGCGATGTAGACGGCGATGCCGGCCAGCAATGGGCGGCGCCGGCCCAGCATGTCCGTCAGCGGCCCGCACAGCAGCTGCCCGCCGCCCAGGGCCAGCAGGAAAACGATCAGACTCAGCTGCACGTTCGCATACGAGGTGTGCAGCTCGCGCGCCATGGCCGGCATTGAGGCCAGGTACATGTCGATGCCGGCCGGACCCAGCACGGCCACGAGGGCCAGGGAAGCCGCCAGCCCGAGACTGGCGGAGGGGAGAGTGGTTTGCTGCTGCATTGCGTTTCCTTCATCGATCAAAAACACGGCATGGACATCGCCGTCTTTTTTATTGTACACTTACTGCCTACCGGTAGGTAGCTTGTTCAATCAATGAAAAGGATGAGAACGATGAAAGAGGCAACAATGACGGGAGAGACGGCATGACGGAAGTGGGCATTTCACTCAGCTGCGTGGCTGCGGCGCTGCTGTTTGCCGCCTGGAGTTCGCACCGCAGCCGCTGCGAACGGCGCGACGTCGTGTGCCTGACGATACTGGGCACGGTGCTGGGGCTGCCTGGCGCCGTCTTGCTGGCTTTATAACGCGGCGCACAAAAAAAACGGCAGACCTTGCGGCCTGCCGTTCTGCTTTACTCTTGCCCGGCTAGCCGGGCAAAGCAGTTTTACTCTTCTTCATATGAGCTGATCGGTGCGCAGCCGCAGAACAGGTTGCGGTCGCCGTACACGTTGTCGGCGCGGCCGACCGGTGGCCAGTATTTGCGTTGACGCAAGGAAGCGACGGGGTAGGCCGCGATTTCACGGCTGTACTTGCGCTCCCAGTTGTCCGACATCAATACCTGTGCCGTGTGCGGCGCGTTCTTCAACGGGTTGTCGTCGTGGTCGAATTCGCCGCTGGCGACCTTGGCGATTTCGCCGCGGATGGCGATCATGGCGTCGATGAAGCGGTCGATCTCCACTTTCGATTCGCTTTCCGTCGGCTCGATCATCAGCGTGCCCGGCACGGGGAAGCTCATGGTCGGCGCATGGAAACCGAAGTCCATCAAACGCTTGGCCACGTCTTCGTTGCTGATGCCGGTGGCGTCCGTGATCGGGCGCAGGTCCAGGATGCACTCGTGCGCGACCAGGCCGTCGTGGCCCGAGTACAGCACGGGGTAGTGCGGCGCCAGGCGGCGCGCGATGTAGTTCGCCGCCAGGATCGCCGTCTCGGTCGCTGCCGTCAAGCCTTCCGCGCCCATCATGGCGATGTACATCCACGAAATCGGCAGGATGCTGGCCGAGCCGAATGGCGCGGCGCTGACGGCGCCGATACCGGCCGCGTCGCGTTGGTAGCCCGACGAACGCTGGTTCGGCAGGAATTTCGCCAGGTGGGCTCCGACGCCGATCGGGCCGACGCCTGGTCCGCCGCCGCCGTGCGGGATGCAGAAGGTCTTGTGCAGGTTCAGGTGCGACACGTCGCCGCCGAACGAGCCGGGAGCGGCCACGCCGACCAGTGCATTCATGTTGGCGCCGTCGATGTAGACCTGGCCGCCGTGCGAGTGGATGATCTCGCACAGTTCCTGGATGCCTTCTTCAAACACGCCGTGGGTGGAAGGGTAGGTGACCATCACGCAGGCCAGGTTGGCGCTGTGCTTTTCCGCCTTGGCTTTCAGGTCGGCCAGGTCCACGTTGCCGTTGGCGTCGCAGCTGGTGACGACGACCTGCATGCCGACCATGTTGGCCGATGCGGGATTGGTGCCGTGCGCCGACGATGGAATCAGGCAGATGTTGCGGTGGCCTTCGCCGCGCGACTCGTGGTAGGCCTTGATCACCAGCAGACCCGCATATTCGCCCTGCGAGCCGGCGTTCGGCTGCAGCGAGACGGCCGCGTAGCCCGTCAGAGCGCACAGCATCTCTTCCAGCTGCGCGATCATTTCGCGGTAACCGACCGTTTGCGCGTCGGGGGCGAACGGGTGGATGTTGGAGAACTCGGGCCAGGTGACGGGAATCATTTCGCTCGTCGCGTTCAGTTTCATGGTGCACGAACCGAGCGGGATCATGGTGCGGTCCAGCGCCAGGTCCTTGTCGGCCAGGCTGCGCAGGTAGCGCAGCATTTCGTGTTCCGAGTGGTAGCTGTTGAAGACAGGGTGGGTCAGGTAGGCGCTCTCGCGCGCCAGGTTGGCCGGCAACGCGCTGGTCACCGCCGCTTCGACGGCGTCCAGGTCCGGGGCGGCAGGCGCGTTGGCCAGGCCGTGCGCGAACACCTTCCACAGCAGCGCGATATCGTCGCGCGTGGTGGTTTCGTCGAGCGACACGCCGACATGGGTGTTGTCGATCTTGCGCAGGTTGACGCCGTGGTGCATGGCTGTCGCGTGCAGCTGCGCCGCATCGGCGACGTTGATGGTCAGGGTGTCGAAGTAGCTCGCGTTGACGACGCCATAGCCGAGGGTCTTCAGGTTCGCCGCCAGCACGCCCGTAAAGCGGTGCACGCGCTGGGCGATCTGCAGCAGGCCGGCGGGGCCGTGATAGACGGCGTACATCGAGGCCATCACGGCCAGCAGCACTTGCGCCGTGCAGATGTTCGATGTCGCTTTTTCGCGGCGGATGTGCTGTTCGCGCGTTTGCAGGGCCAGACGGTAGGCCTTGTTGCCTTGCGCATCGACGGTCACGCCCACCAGGCGGCCCGACATATTGCGCTTGAATTCATCGCGCGTGGACAGGTAGCCCGCGTGCGGGCCGCCGAAACCGAGCGGCACGCCGAAGCGCTGGCTGTTGCCGACGACGACGTCGGCGCCCCATTCGCCAGGAGGCGTGAGCATGGTCAGGGCCAGCAGGTCGGCCGCGACGATGACCATGGCGCCATTCGCGTGCAGTTTTTCCACGCCGGCGCGGTAGTCGCGTACGACACCGTTTACGCCAGGGTATTGCAGCAGCACGCCGAAGCAGGCGTCCAGCGACTCGATTTCAGCCGGATCAAAAGTGCGCACTTCGATGCCGATCGGCTGGGCGCGCGTCTGCACCACTTCCAAGGTTTGCGGCAGCACGTCATTGGCGACATACAGCACGTTTGATTTCGACTTGCCCACGCGCTGGATCAATGTCATCGCCTCGGCGGCGGCCGTGCCTTCGTCCAGCATCGAGGCGTTCGAGATGCCCATGCCGGTCAGGTCCGTGATCACCTGCTGGAAGTTCAGGATCGCTTCCAGGCGGCCTTGCGAAATCTCGGGCTGGTAAGGCGTGTAGGCCGTGTACCAGGCCGGGTTTTCAAAGATGTTGCGCAGCACGACGCCTGGCGTGAACGTGTTGTAATAGCCCTGGCCGATCAGGGATTTCAGCACCTGGTTCTTGCCGGCGATGGCTTTCAGGCGCGACAGGGCTTCCTGTTCCGGCATCGGCTGCGAGTACGCGCCCAATGGCAGGGCGCCCTTGTTGCGGATGTTGGCCGGTACCAGGGCATCGATCAGCGCGGCGCGCGATGGATAGCCGAGGGTCGCCAGCATGGCTTGCTGTTCGGTGGCGGAAGGGCCGATGTGGCGGGCGATGAAGGCATCGCGTGCTTCGAGTTGGGTCAGGCTGGTGCGGGTCATGATATAGAGGCCAAAAAAGACTGAAAAACCGGGATGCGGCGCGCGGGCGCGGCGGCGGGGTATAGCTACAAAATTAAATGCAAACGGGCCGCAAACGCGGCCCGTGAATCAAACGCGATTACGCGCTGGTGGTGGCGCCATAGGCGGCAGCGTCGAGCAAGCCGTCCAGGGCCGACACGTCGGCTGGCTTGATCTTGAACAGCCAGTTGGCGTAGGCGTCGGCATTGATCGACTCGGGCGAGTTGACCACGTCGTCGTTGACGGCCACGACTTCGCCGGCGATCGGCGCGTAGATGTCGCTCGCTGCCTTGACCGATTCCACCACGGCGGCGTCGTCGCCGGCGCCGTAGCTGTTGCCCACGGTTGGCAGTTCGACGAAGACGATGTCGCCCAGGGCGTCCTGCGCGTACTCGGTGATGCCGACGGTGATCGTGCCGTCGCCTTCAAGGCGTACCCATTCGTGGGAAGCGGTGTACTTCAGGTCTGCAGGAATGTTCATGTGTGGCTCCAGATGGTAAGTGTTCGTTATTGATTATGGTTGTACGGTCTTGCGGGCGGCTCTATAAATACGCTTACGCAGCCAGGATTTTACCGTTACGCACGAAAGGCAGCTTGACGACGGAAGCGGCCAGCTGCTTGCCGCGGATTTCCACGTGCACGGTGTCGCCCACGTTCACGCCGTTCGGCACGCGCGCGAGAGCAATGGCTTCCTGCATCGTCGGGCTGAAGGTGCCGCTGGTGATTTCGCCCGTAGCGTCGCTGCCGGCGATGATGACTTTCTGGTGCGCGCGCAGCACGCCGCCTTTTTCGCGCAGGATCAGGCCCACGAATTGTGCGTTCTGGCCCTTGGCCAGCAGGGCGGCCTTGCCGATGAAATCACGTTCGCTGACCAGATCGATGGTCCATGCGAGGCCCGCGTCGAGCGGGTTGACGGTTTCGTCCATGTCCTGGCCGTACAGATTCATGCCCGCTTCCAGGCGCAGGGTGTCGCGCGCACCCAGGCCGGCCGGCTTGACGCCGGCGGCAGCCAGGGCGTTCCACAGCGCTTCCACCTGGGTGGCGGCCACGCCGATTTCAAAGCCGTCTTCGCCCGTGTAGCCGGTGCGTGCCAGCATGACTTCGCCGAAGGCCGTGTCCTTGACGATGACGACGTTAAAGGGCTTGATGGCTTCGGACGCGGCTTGCGTTTCCGGCAGCACTTGCCACACCTTGGCGCGCGCGTTCGGGCCTTGCACGGCCACCAGGGCCATCGCGTCTTTGCCATCGCGGCGCTGCGTGATCGTCAGGCCGCTGTTGGTGCCGGTATTTTGCTGCTGCATCCAGGCCACGTCTTTTTCAGCCGTGCCCGCGTTGACGACGAGGCGGAACCAGTTTTCGTTGAAGAAGTAGACGATCAGGTCATCGATGACGGTACCTTCGGCATTCAACATGCACGAGTACAGCGCCTTGCCCGACACTTGCAGCTTGTCGACGTTGTTGGCCAGCAAGCCGCGCAGGAAGGCGCGCACGTTCGGGCCTTCGATATCGACCACGCACATATGGGACACGTCGAACATGCCGGCGTCGCCGCGCACGGCGTTGTGTTCTTCGATTTGCGAGCCGTAGTTGACAGGCATGTCCCAGCCGCCGAAATCGACCATGCGGGCGCCGAGGGCACGGTGGGCGTTGTTGAGTGGGGTCGCTTTGAGCGTCATGGATTCCTCGGGACGAAGGTAAAGGGGGAAGTTAACAAAACATAGAATAGCCAAACACGGCTTTCCAGCGTGATCACTGACCCCCCTGTCCTTTGTACCTGAGAGATTACGGGGGCTTGCCCCGTGCGCCCCTTCGGTGGGCCGCCGGCATGTGCCGCGGCCGCTCTCCAGAGTTGAGCTAAAACGTGTCGCCAAAGCAACAGCTTCAGTCCGCCTGATCGGTCCTTTTGCCTGAGAGTTTTTGGGTAGTGCCCCTTCGGCGGCAACGCTGGGTTGCCCTCTCCCGATCAAGTGGGAGGAATATATGCCAGCAGGGTGTTTCTGTCAATCTGAAAAGACGTTGCCAAATTGTAGCAAAAGCCCCGGTTTGCGGGGCTGGGAGGGGCGCTGGCCCGGTGCAAAAGGGCGCCCGGGCGCGCGGGAATGCGCTATGATGAAATCCTGGCTTTCTTGCGGGTGCCTGCCATGAACACTACACAAAGCGAGACGCAAAACAACACCGAGCAGCACGGTTACTTTACCCTCTCCGGCGACGTCAACAGCGACATGGTGCGGCGCGTCTTCAATGCCGCCGCCGACATCACGGAAGACAAGCTCACCACCGCGCACATCCTGATCCAGTCCAACGGCGGCTATGTCAGCGATGGCATCTGTCTGTACAACTTCCTCAGCAAGTTGCCGCTCGACATCATCACCTACAACGCGGGCGCCGTGGCGTCCATCGCCGTGACCCTGTTCCTGGCGGGGCGGCACCGCCATGCCAGCGACACGGCCCGCTTCATGGTGCACAAGTCGCATGCGACCGCCTCGCCCGGTTCGCGCCCCGATGCGCTCAGCATCATCGTCGAGGGCTTGCGCGCCGACGACATGCGCACCGAGCGCATCTTGCGCGGCCACGTCAACCTGACGGAAGAGCAGTGGCAGGTGCACGCGTATTCCGACCTGCACCTGACGGCCGACCAGGCGCTGGTAGTGGGCATGGTCGAATCGATCCGCGACTTTGCGCCGCCCAAGGGCAAGCGCCTGACGAATATCTGAGGCGTCGCCAGTGCGGCATCCGCGAGAATATTTTCTTATGGCAATTTTCGAGGTGGAAATTGTAATGGAATGTAATTCTTGCCCGTAGTTGATGAAAACCCGGGTGCAAGCAGGGCCAGTCGTGGCATAGTGCACGCTGATCATGAAATAAGCGTAGGCACGATGACTTGGTGGAATGGGATTTCTTTTGCGGCCGACATGTCCGTGATGGGGCCGGCTGGCGTGGCGATCGCCCTGTGGCTGCTCGTGTCGCGCCAGTGGCGTCTGGTGCTCAGCTGGAGCTTGTGGTACGGCGGCGGCCTGGCCCTCGTGGTGCTGTCGAAGCTGGCCTTCATGAGCTGGGGCGTGGGCAGCAGCACCCTGGATTTTACCGGTTTCAGCGGCCACGCCATGCGCGCCGGCGCCGTGTTTCCCGTGCTGATGTATGTGCTGCTGCAGCGGGCCGAACCGCGCTGGCGCCATGCCGGCGTGCTCGTCGGCGTGGCCTTTGCCGTGCTGGTGGCCATTTCGCGCGTGGTCGTGCATGCGCACAGCGTGTCGGAAGCCGTCAGCGGCTGCGTGCTGGGCTTGGCACTGGCGCTGGGTTTCATGTGGAATGCCCGTGGCGCCGTCAATTTCGCCGTCAGCCATGCGCTGGCCCTGGTCAGCCTGGTACTGATGGTGGCGCTGAGCTTCAAGGCCGAACCCATGCCGACCGAGCAATGGCTGCAAAAACTGGCCATGGTGCTGTCCGGCCATGAGCGCGTTTTTTCCCGCGCGGACTGGAAACTGGCGCAGGATGGCCGTCCTGCCCGGTGATCCGCTGCCAGCAGGCGCCTGGCGCTACGGTTTTTTGGCCAGAAAAGCATCAGGAAATGGTATGATGAACCACTTTTTTTTGCGGCGAACGGCCAGGCTGCCGTCGCAATGGTGCATCTGAACTGAATATGAACCGGGTTCGCCGATAATTCAACCGCCAGCATAGGCCAGGAACTCTAAAACACGTGCGTCTCTCTTCCATCAAGTTGTCGGGATTTAAGTCTTTCGTCGATCCCACCAATTTTCAGGTGCCAGGCCAGCTCGTGGGCGTGGTCGGACCGAATGGCTGCGGCAAGTCGAACATCATCGACGCCGTGCGCTGGGTGCTGGGCGAGTCGAAAGCGTCGGAATTGCGCGGCGAATCGATGCAGGACGTCATCTTCAACGGCTCGACCCACCGCAAGCCGGCCGGCCGCGCTTCCGTGGAACTCGTGTTCGACAATAACGACGGCAAGGCGTCCGGCCAGTGGGGCCAGTACGCCGAGATCGCCGTCAAGCGCACGCTGACGCGCGACGGCACCTCCACCTATTACATCAATGGCCAGCCCGTGCGCCGGCGCGACATCCAGGACATCTTCCTCGGCACGGGTCTCGGTCCGCGCGCCTACGCCATCATCGGCCAGGGCATGATTTCGCGCATCATCGAATCGCGCCCCGAAGAATTGCGCGTCTTCCTCGAAGAAGCGGCCGGGGTCTCCAAATACAAGGAGCGCCGCCGCGAGACGGAAAACCGGCTGCAGGACACGCGCGAGAATCTGCTGCGCGTGGAAGACATCTTGCGCGAACTCAATGCCAACCTGGAAAAACTGGAAGCGCAGGCGGCCGTGGCCACGCGTTTCCACGCCTTGCAGGCGGACCAGGAAGAAAAGCAGAAACTGTTGTGGCTGCTGCGCAAGAACGAGGCGCAAAATGAGCAGACGCGCTATTTCCGCGAAGTGGAGCAGGCGCAGACGGACCTGGAAGAACAGACGGCCAAGCTGCGCAATGTGGAATTGACGCTGGAGCAGATGCGCCAGGCGCACTTTGCCGTGGGCGACCGTTTGCATACGGCGCAAGGTCATCTGTACCAGACGAATGCGGAAATCGGCAGCCTGGAAGCGCAGATCAAGTTCGTCATCGAATCGCGCGCCCGCCTGCAGGCCCAGCTGGCCACCCTGACGGCCCAGCGCGACCAGTGGACGCAGCAGGGCAGCGAATACCAGGAACAGATCGAAGAGGCGGAATTCCACCTCGAGGAACTGGCCGCCAAGGTGGAACAGTCGCAAATGATGGCCGAGCAGAAGGGCGAGCAATTGCCCGAGCTGGACGCCGCCTGGCGCGCCGCGCAAAACAAGAGCACGGAATCGCGCGCGCGGATTATGCAGGCCCAGCAGCAGCTGGAACTGGAATCGGCGCACCAGCGCAATGCCTCGAACATCCTGGCCAGCCTGTTGACGCGCCGCGAGCGCCTGCAGCAGGAAAAGAACAGCCTGAGTTTGCCCGACAGCAGCCACCTGGAAAACCTGAAACTGCAGCTGGAAGAAAAGCAGCAAACCCTGGAAGAGCAGGGCTTCTATCTGGAAGAGGCGCTGGAGCAACAGCCGAAGCTGGAGCAGGAGCGGGCCGAGGCGCAGGCACAGGTGAATGCCGAAACGGCGGCCAACGCCCAGCTGGAAGCGCGTCTTTCTGCTTTGAAACAATTGCAGGAACGTGTGCAGACGCAGGGCAAGGTCCAGCCGTGGCTGAAAAAGCACGAACTCGATACCTTGCCCCGTCTGTGGCAAAAGCTGCAGATCGAAGCGGGCTGGGAAGCGGCCATGGAATCGATCTTGCGCGAGCGTACGTCGGCCCTGCAACTGTCGAACATCGACTGGGCCAAGGCTTTCTTTGCCGACGCGCCGCCGGCCAAGCTGGCCCTGTATGCGCCGTCCACCGTGGCGCCGCTGCCGCTGCCGGATGTGCCAGGCCTGAAACCGTTTTTGAACTTGTTGAAACTGAACGATCCCGGCTTGCGCGGCTTGCTGCAGGATTGGCTGTACAACGCCTACGCCGTGGAAGACGCGGCCGAGGCGCTGGCCGAACGGGCGAAATTGCCGCCGGGCGGCTATTTCGTCACGCGCGCCGGCCACGTGGTCACGGCCACCAGCGTGCGCTTCTATGCGGCCGATTCGGAGCAGGAAGGCATGTTGGGCCGCCAGCAGGAAATCGACAATATCGGCAAGCAGCTGCGCGCCCAGCAACTACTGGCCGAAGAGGCGCGCGCCCGTTCCGTGCGGGCCGACGCGGCCGTCGCCACCCTGACGCGCAACCTGTCGGACTTGCGCTTGCGCATACAGCAGCTCACTTCCTCCGTGCATACCCTGCAACTGGACGTGGTGAAACTGTCGGAAGTGGAAGCGCGTTTCAACCAGCGCAGCACGCAGATCGGCGCCGACCTGGCCGAGATCGCCGCGCAGGAAGCGGAGCAGCAGCAGATCAAGGCCGAATCGGAAGAGAAATTCGAACAGCTCGACATGGAGCTGGGCAACTTGCAGGAAGCGCACGAAGACGGCCATACGGACTTCCTGCAGAAGGAACAGCGCCTGGCCGAGGCGCGCGAAGCCTTGCGCGACCTGGAGCGGGCCGCCAAGGATACGGAATACGCGGAAAAAGCCCACCGCGCGAAGATCGAGGAATTGCGCCGCAATATCGCCACGGCCAGTACGCAGGCCCAGCAAGTGACGGCCAGCCTGCAGGCGGGCGAACTGGAGCTGGCCAACCTGGAAAGCGGCGCGGCCGCCGACGGCTTGCAGGATTTGCTCGAGCGCCGCACGACGCAGGAGAAGGCGCTGGCCGACGCGCGCCATGAACTCGATCAGATTACGCAGCAACTGCGCCTGTCCGAAGATGCGCGCACGCAATCGGAACGCAGCCTGCAGCCGCAGCGCGACAAGATCATGGAAATGCAGCTCAAGGAACAGGCTGCGCGCCTGAACCAGGAGCAATTCGCCCAGCAACTGCTGGAATCGGGCGCCGATGAAGCGGCCCTGACGGAAAAACTGCATCCGGACATGCGTCCATCGTACCTGCAGGGCGAAGTGACGCGCCTGACCAACGCCATCACGTCGCTGGGCGCCGTCAACCTGGCCGCGCTGGACGAACTGGCGCAGGCATCCGAGCGCAAGAATTTCCTCGACGCCCAAAATGCCGATCTGACGGAAGCGATCAACACGCTGGAAGACGCGATCCACAAGATCGACAAGGAAACGCGCGACTTGCTGCAAGACACGTTCGACAAGGTCAATCACCACTTTTCCGAGCTGTTCCCCATCCTGTTCGGCGGGGGACAGGCCAGGCTGACCATGACGGGCGACGAGATTCTCGATTCCGGTGTACAAGTCATGGCGCAGCCTCCCGGCAAGAAAAATGCCACCATCCACCTGTTGTCCGGTGGAGAGAAGGCGCTGACCGCGACCGCATTGGTGTTTTCCATGTTCCGCCTGAATCCGGCGCCGTTCTGCCTGCTCGACGAAGTCGATGCACCGCTGGACGATTCGAACACGGAACGCTTCTGCCGCATGGTCAAGCGCATGTCCGACCAGACCCAATTCCTTTTCATTTCGCATAACAAGATTGCGATGGAAATGGCCCATCAATTGATCGGTGTGACGATGCAGGAGCAGGGCGTATCGCGCATCGTGGCGGTGGACATGGAGTCCGCCGCAAATTTTGCAACCGAGGCACAAGCAGCATGACAGACCTTCAAATTACCTTGTTCGGCGCCGGCGGCGTCTTTATCGTCGGTGTTTTCTCCTACAACAAATGGCAGGAATACAAGGCCAAGAAAAGCGTGGAGCGGGCTTTTTCCACCGACCACGATGACGTGCTGATGCGCGACGGCGATGCGCCGGCAGTGGAAGCCCAGGAACCGGTCTTGCGCCAGGAGCCGCGCTTTGACGCCGCGCCCGCCGCCAAGGCCGAACCGTCGTTCGGCGCGCCGCCCGCTAGCGCCGTGCCCGACGCCCCCGTGCATGCGGAACCGTCGCTCGGCGATGCCGGCGTGGAAGCGCCTGCCGCCGTGGCCGCGCCGCTGCAGCAGGAAGTCAGCGCCGCCAGCGAGCAGGCGACCAGCCTGGTCGACCCGCTCATCGATTGCCTGCTGCCTTTGTCGCTGGAAGCGCCCGTGCGCGGCGACAAGATCCTGCCCGTGCTGCAAACCCTGCGCCTGGTGGGCAACAAGCCCGTCCATTTCATCGGTTTGCACGTGAATGGCGACTGGGAACCGATCACGCATGGCGGTGTCTACACCAAGATGCAGGGCGGCGTGCAGCTGGCCAGCCGCAGCACGGCCCTGAATGAACTCGAATACTCGGAACTGGTCACGCGCCTGCGCGGCGTTGCCGACGAGATCGGCGCCGAGCCGGAAGTGCCCGACATGATGGAAGTGATGGCCGAAGCGCGCAATCTGCACCGTTTCGTCGCCGGCCACGATGCCCAACTGGGCGTCAACCTGCACACGAATGGCGCGCCATGGGCCATTTCCACCTTGCTGTTCGCCCTGGAAAAGCAGGGCTTCGACGTGCGTCCGGACGGCCGTTTCGTCATGCCCGACGGCGAAGGCAGTTATCTGTTCTCGCTGTCGACGAATGTCACCCTGGCCGAGGAAACCACGCCCCGTTTGACACTGCTGCTGGACGTGCCATGCGTAGCGCCCGCGCGCGACGGTTTCGGCGCCATGGTCGCCTGCGCCAAGGCGCTGGTGGGCCGCCTCGACGCCACCATCGTCGACGATTACAACCAGGCCCTGTCCGATGCGGCGCTGGCCGAGATCGCCGGCCAGGTGCAAGAGTTTTACCAGGAAATGGATGCGGCCGACATTCCGGCCGGTTCCACCCGCGCCCTGCGTTTATTTAGCTGAAGAATCCCGCAACAATGACTGATCCGATCAACCAGGACGCCGCCGCACGCGTCCTGGCACTCACGGCCGAACTCAATCGGCATCTGCACGCCTACCACGTGCTCGACAATCCGACCATCCCCGACGCCGAGTACGACAAGCTGTTCGTCGAACTGCAGGCGCTGGAAGCGGCCCATCCCGACTTGCTGCAACCGGATTCGCCCACTCTGCGCGTGGGCGCGGCGCCCCTGCCGCAATTCGAGCAAGTCACGCACACGGTACCGATGTTGTCGCTGAACAATGGTTTCACCGATGACGATATCGTCAACTTCGACCGCCGCGTGCGCGAAGGCCTGGGCCTCGATGCGCAGGATGTCGCGTATGCGGCCGAAGTGAAATTCGACGGCCTGGCCATCAACTTGCGCTATGAGCACGGCCTGTTCGTACAGGCGGCCACGCGCGGCGATGGCGCCACGGGCGAGGACGTGACGGCGAATATCCGCACCATTTCCGGCATCCCGCTGCGTTTGCATGGCGACAAGATTCCCGCCGTGCTCGACGTGCGCGGTGAAGTGATGATGTTCAAGGGCGATTTCGCCCGCCTGAACGAACGCCAGCGCGAAGCGGGGCAGAAGGAATTCGCCAACCCCCGCAATGCGGCGGCCGGCAGCCTGCGCCAGCTCGATTCGCGCATCACGGCGCAGCGCAAGCTGCGTTTCTATGCCTACGGCATCGGTGCGCTGGAAGGCGCCGCCATGCCGGTGTCGCACTCGGCCTTGCTGGACTGGTACGAAACCCTGGGCATCCCCGTGTCCAAGGAGCGCAAGGTGGTGCAGGGCGCGCAGGGCTTGCTTGCCTACTACGCCGATATCGGCGCGCGCCGGCCCGCCTTGCCGTATGAAATCGACGGCGTCGTCTACAAAGTGAACGCGACGGAAGACCAGCAGGAGCTGGGTTTTGTGTCGCGCGCGCCGCGTTTTGCGCTGGCGCACAAGTTCCCCGCCGAAGAGGCGCTGACGCAGGTGCTGGGCATCGACATCCAGGTGGGCCGCACGGGCGCGATGACGCCCGTGGCGCGCCTGGCGCCCGTGTCCGTCGGCGGCGTGACGGTGACCAACGCCACCTTGCACAATGAAGACGAGGTGCTGCGCAAGGATGTGCGCGTGGGCGATACCGTCGTCGTGCGCCGTGCTGGCGACGTGATTCCCGAAGTGCTGTCCGTGGTGCTGGAGAAGCGTCCTGAACCGGAGCCGGCGCCGTTCAAGATGCTGGAAGCGTGTCCCGTGTGCGGCTCGCACGTGGTGCGCGAAGAGGGCGAGGCCATCGCCCGCTGCTCGGGCGGCCTGTTCTGCTCGGCTCAGCGCAAGGAAGCGTTCCGCCATTTCGCGGGGCGTCGCATGATGGATATCGAGGGATTGGGGGAACGTTACATCGATACCCTGGTCGAACTCGAATATGTGCATGGCCTGGCTGACCTGTACAGCCTGACTTTGGATAAATTGCTGGAAATGAAGCTGCGCGCCGATGAGCGCGACGGTTCGACGCCAGAGACGGTACAACAAGGCAAAATTCCCACCAAGTGGGCGGAAAACCTGCTGGCAGGCATCGAGGCCAGCAAGCGCCCGCCGCTCGAACGTTTCCTGTTTGCGCTGGGCATCCGCCACGTGGGCGAATCGACGGCGAAGACCCTGGCCGAGTGGCTGGGCAGTCTGGCCTATGTGCGGCAGGCGCCTGCGGCCTTGCTGCGCGTGCTGCCCGACATCGGCGGCATCGTGGCCGAGTCGATTGCCGATTTCTTTGCCGAAGAAAAGAATCAGCAGGCGCTGCAGGCATTGCTGGATGCGGGTGTCACGCCGCAGGGCGAACACCCGCCCAGCGCCAAGCTGCGCACGCAGCTGGAGCAAAGCAAGCTGCTGGCGGCCATCGGCATCCCGAAGCTGACGGAGCCGCGCAGCAGGCAGCTGGTAGAGCGGGGCGTGACCCTGGCCAGCCTGGCGGCGCAAGGCGCCAGCTTCCACGCGGGCTTGCCCGCCGCCGTGGCCGAAGCGCTGGCGCAATGGCTGGCCGATGAGGGCAATGTCAAGCTGCTTGGTCAACTGGACGCCCTGCGAAATGAATTACTGTCACAATTGCCTGAAATGCCAGCCGCTGGTGGCAAGCTGGACGGCAAGACTTTCGTTTTGACGGGCACCTTGCCGAACATGAGCCGCGACGAAGCCGCGGAGCTGATCGAGGCGGCCGGTGGCAAGGTCAGCGGTTCAGTGTCGAAGAAGACAGGCTATGTCGTGGCCGGTTCGGACGCCGGCAGCAAATTGGCCAAGGCCCAGGAACTGGGTGTGCCCATACTCGACGAGGCGGGTTTGCTGGCCTTGCTCGCGCAAGACTAATTATTCAAAACATTACAAAATATCCATGAAAAAAATCAAAAAAGCAGTCTTTCCTGTCGCCGGCCTGGGCAGCCGTTTCTTGCCTGCGACCAAGGCGCAACCGAAGGAAATGTTGCCCATCGTCGACAAGCCATTGATCCAGTACGCGGTGGAAGAAGCGGTGGCGGCAGGCATCACGGAAATGATCTTCATCACGGGCCGCAACAAGCGCGCCATCGAAGACCATTTCGATACGGCCTATGAGCTGGAGTCGGAGCTGGAAGCGGCCGGCAAGCGTCAGTTGCTGGAGATGGTGCAAAACGTCATTCCCAAGCATATCAATTGCATTTACATACGCCAGTCGGCGCCGCTGGGCCTGGGGCATGCCGTGCTGTGCGCGCGCCCCGTGATCGGCGACGAACCGTTTGCCGTGCTGCTGGCCGACGATTTCATGGATGTGGAAGAAGGCGTGCGGCCCGTGCTGGCGCAGATGACCGATGTCTTCCAGTATGAAAATTGCTCGCTGCTGGCGGTACAGGACGTGCCGCGCGCGGAAACCAAACAGTACGGTATTGTGTCGGCAAAGAATTATCAGCCTGACCTGGAGCTGGTTTCAGCCATCGTGGAAAAACCCGCGCCCGAAGAGGCGCCATCGACCCTGGCTGTGGTGGGTCGTTATGTGTTGACCAGCCGCATCTTTAACCACCTGGAAAATATCGGCACGGGCGCCGGCGGCGAAATCCAGCTGACGGACGGTATCGCCGCCCTGATGCGCGAAGAACGCGTGCTGGCTTACCGCTACCAGGGGCAGCGTTATGACTGCGGCTCCAAACTGGGTTATCTGAAAGCAACGACGGCGATGGGCATGAAACATCCGGAAACGGGCGCGGCCTTCCGTACTTATCTGCAAGAACTGCAAGCGGCAATGGAAGCAAAATGACGGTACGTGAAATTCTGAAGATGGGTGATCCGCGCCTGCTGCGGATGGCCGAGCCCGTGCGTGAATTCGATACGCCCGAATTGCATGCCTTGATCGCGGACATGTTCGACACCATGCATGCGGCCAATGGCGCGGGCCTGGCGGCGCCGCAGATCGGTGTCAACCTGCAAGTGGTGATCTACGGATTCAAGCAGAACCTGCGCTATCCCGACGCGCCGCAAGTGCCGGAAACCGTGTTGATCAACCCCGTGCTGACGCCTTTGTCGGAACGCAAGGAAGAGGGTTTTGAAGGCTGCCTGTCGGTGCCCGGCCTGCGCGGCAGCGTGCCGCGCTGGAGCGAGCTGCACTATGAAGGCGTCGACCAGTTCGGCCAGCCCATCAGCCGCGACTGCGACGGCTTCCATGCGCGCGTGGTGCAGCATGAAGTGGACCATCTGCACGGCATTTTGTATCCGATGCGTATCGTTGATTTTACGCAATTCGGTTATACGGAAGTGATGTTTCCTGATCTCGACCCGAACGACGACGATTGATCGGCGCCTGAGAAAAAACGTCCATGGCAGGGACGTCCGGGGTCAGACCCCCGGATGCGTTAGCGCAGAGCTATGTGTTAGCGGTGTTGAGGGTCTGACCCCAGTACTAAACTAGCGCACCTTGCGGCTGCTGCCCAGGTTATCGAGCAAGGCTTTCAATTCATCCTGCATAGCCTGCGTCAGGTTCAGGAAGCGGCAGCCGATCTGCACCTGCTCGCCCAGCAGGAAGGAGCGGAAGGTGCGCGACAGGCGGATTTCCAGGTCGGCGATCATGACCTTGTCCGGCCCCAGTTCCAGGCGCACGCGCGACAGCTTGCGCCCCACGTACAGGCCCACCGTGTCGCGCGGGTGGGCGCGCATGCCGATGCCGCCGGCCGAGAAATCATACAGCTGCAATTCATACGGACGCCCCTCGAGCACGAAGGCGGCCAGGTAGTACACGCCCAGCGGCGTTTCCAGGCGCGTCGATTCGCGCCGTTCCAGCACCAGGCAATGGCTGGGGAAGTTCGTCAGGTAGACGTTCGGCCGCTCGGGATACGCTTGCCATTCGCCATTGATGGTGAATTGCAGTTTGGCGCTTTGCACCCACGACACAAACGTGGCGCCACCCGGGGGCAGGGTCGCGCCTTCATTGAGTTCCAGTACGAATTGCGGCAAGTCATCGTCGACGGACAGGATGCGCGCCATGATGACGTCTTCGCCGCCCGTCGGGTAGATGGAAATGGCATCGCCATTGTCAGCCAGGCTGCACAGGGTTTCGCCGATATCCCATGGATCGCTCATATGGTGCGGCTTGGTGCCGGGTGCCATCGGCTCGGCCACGTCAGCCAGGCTGGGCGCGCCTTTGCGCAGGGGATTGGGGATGGGATCGTTCACGACAGCGTATCTCTTTTATTCTAATGGGGAATAGTGTATAGGTTTAAGGCAATATTTACTAAGTAAATCACAATAATTGTTTTTATATCACTATATTCCTGTTGCTTATGTATCCTGGACTGGCATGCCGGCTTGACGTCGCCGCTTAAAACTGTTCGTCCGCGCTCAGATAACGCCATTGTCCCGTCGGCAAGTCGCCCAGCTTGACCTTGCCGATGCGTACGCGTTTCAACCCCAGCACTTTCAGGCCCACGGCTTCGCACATGCGGCGGATCTGGCGTTTCTTGCCTTCGCGCAAGGTGAAGCTCAGCTGGTCTTCATTTTGCCAGCGCACCTTGGCCGGCAGCAGCGGCTTGCCGTCGAGCCACAGGCCGTGGTTGAGCTTTTTCAGCTCGCTGTCGGGCAGGGTGCCGCCCTTGGTGTAGCTCACGCGCACCAGGTATTCCTTGTCGATATCGGTATCGTGGCCGATCAGCTGCTTGGCCACGCGCCCATCCTGCGTCAGGACCAGCAAGCCGACGGAATCGATGTCCAGGCGGCCGGCCGCCACCAGGCTGCGCAGCTGGGTCGGATGGAACTGTTCCGGGCTGCGGTCTTCCGCCCAGCGGTTTTCCGCCTTGATCAGGGCCACGGCGGGCGTGTAGCCGTCTTCGGCCTGGCCGCTGACGTAGCCGACGGGTTTGTTGATCAGCACGGTGACGCGCTTCGATTGCTCGGCCGCCGCCTGGCGTTCCACGGTGACGCGCTGGCTGGGGTAGACCTTGCTGCCCAGCTCGGACACCACCTTGCCATCCACGCGGACCCAGCCGCGGGCGATCCATTCATCGGCTTCGCGGCGCGAGCACAGGCCCAGTTCGGACATGCGTTTGGACAAGCGTAATAATTCTTCGGTCATGTTGTTTCAGTTTCAGTAAGGGTAGGCGCTGCGCGGAAAGCTTACACTTTCAGCGCATCGAGTAAATCGGTTTCCAGCAATATCTGGTTGCGGGCATTGTTGAGCGCGGGGCCGTCGACGAGGAAGACGTCTTCGACCCGCTCGCCCAGGGTCATGATCTTGGCCGTGTGCAAGTTGATGCGGTACTTGGTCAGTACGTTGGCGATCGCATACAGCAAGCCCGTGCGGTCGTTGGCGGCCACCGACAGCAGGTAGTACTGGCCCTTTTCATCGGGGCGCAAGTCCACCGTCGGCTGGAAGGGGAAGGTGCGCGACAGGCGCGACAGCCGTCCCTTGCCCGGCGGCGGCAGCGGCGTCTGCGACTGCAGCAGTTCGCCCAGCTCATGCTCGATCAGGCTGATGATGTCGCGGTAGCTCTTGGCGAAGTTCTGCTCGGTGACGAGGAAGGTGTCGAGCGCATAGCCATTTTTCGTCGTGTGGATCTTCGCGTCGAGGATGCTGAAATTCTTGCGGTCGAAATAGCTGCAGATGCGCGCGAACAGGTCGGGCTGGTCGGGAATGTACACGGCCACCTGCAAGCCTTCGCCGATGGGCGCCAGGCGGCATTTTACCACCGGCAACTTGCTGTCGAGCTTGTCATACAGCGAGCGCGTCTGCCAGGCGATATCGGACGCGTCGTGGCGCAGGAAATACGCCACGTCCAGCTGCTGCCACAGTTTCAGATGCGCATCCGGCGGCAAGCCGTACAGGCGCAAGGTGGCCAGCGCCTCCTGCTGGCGGTTTTTCAGTTCGCGGTCGGCCGTGTGCGGCTCGCCGCCCAGTACGCGCAAGGTGATCTTGTACAGGTCTTCCAGCAGCTTGCCCTTCCAGGCATTCCACACTTTCGGGCTGGTGCCGCGGATGTCGGCCACCGTCAGCAGATACAGGCCCGTCAGGTGGCGCTCGTCCTTGACCACTTTCGCAAAGGCGGCGATGACGTCGGGATCGGACAAGTCCTGCTTTTGCGCCACTTGCGACATGGTCAGGTGATTTTCCACCAAGAAAGCCACCAGTTCCGTGTCATCAAACGACAGGCCGTGGTCCTGGCAGAACTGGGTGGCGTCGGCCACGCCCAGCTTCGAGTGATCGCCGCCGCGGCCTTTGGCGATGTCGTGGAACAGGGCCGCCACGTACAGCAGCCACGATTGCGAGAAATCGGCCATCAGCTGGCTGCAGAACGGGTATTCGTGCGCGTGTTCGCTCATGGTGAAGCGGCGCATGTTGCGCACCACCATCAAAATGTGCTGGTCGACCGTGTACACGTGGAACAGGTCGTGCTGCATCTGGCCCACGATGCGGCGGAAATTCGGCAGGTAGCGCCCCAGGATGCTCATCTCGTTCATGCGCCGCAGCGCGTGGATGATGCCGACCGGGGCCTGCATGATGCGCAGGAAGAGGGCGCGGTTGACGGGATCCTGGCGGAAGGCGGCGTCGATCTTGAAGCGCGCGTGCCACAGGGCCCGCGTGGCGCGCGAGGTCATGCCCTTCAGGGCCGGGCGCTCCGTCATCAGGACGAAGATTTCCAGCATGGCCGACGGGTATTGTTCGAACGTATCGTCGGCGCTGATGTCGATCAGGCTGTTGACTTCATTGAAGCGTTCGTTGATGGGCACGGCCACGTTGTCTTGCGGAAACAGCCGTGCCTCGATGTTTTGCAGCAAAATCGTGTTGAGCTGGGTCACCGTCTTGGCGGCCCAGTAATAGCGCTGCATCAGGAATTCGCTGGCGCGGCGCATGTGCGGCCCGCTGCCCGTCGCTTGCAGGCCCAGCGATTCGGCGATGGCCGTCTGCACGTCGAACACGAGGCGGTCTTCGCGCCGTCCCGCGTGCAGGTGCAGGCGCACGCGGATATCCTTGAAGGCGCGCTCCTTTTCCATCAGCTGGCGCGCTTCCGTCAGGGTGATCAGGCCGCCCGTGGCCAGCGTGCGCCAGGAATTGGCCAGGCCGGCCGCCTTGGCCACCCACAGGATGACCTGCAGGTCGCGCAGGCCGCCCGGGCTTTCCTTGCAATTCGGTTCCAGGCTGAAGGCCGTGTCTTCGTATTTGGCATGGCGCTGGCGCATTTCCGCTGTTTTTGCCTGGAAGAAGGCCTGCGGGTCCATGGCCGCGTCATAGCGCTGCTGCAATTGCGCGAACAAATCCGCGTTGCCGCACACGAGGCGCGCTTCGAGCAAGCTCGTCTGCACGGTGATGTCGGCCTTCGATTCGACCAGGCACTCGTCGACCGTGCGGATGCTGTGGCCGATTTCCAGGCCCAGGTCCCACAGCAGCTGCACCAGTTCCTCGAGCTTTTCCTGCGTGGCCGCATCGGGCGCCTGTTGCAGCAGGATCAGCAGGTCGACGTCGGAATACGGAAACAGTTCGCCGCGGCCATAGCCGCCCACCCCCACCAGGGCCGTGCCTGGCGGCAAGCCCGCTTCCTGCCACGCGCGCGCCAGCACGCCATCGACGCTGTGACGCAGGCTGCGCAGCAGTTTTTCAGGCTTGCCGTCGGCCTGGAAGGCCGCAATGACGACCTGGCGGTCGGCTTTCAGTTGCTGTTTCAGCTGTTCCCGAACTTGCTTTTTCATCTGGGCCCTGGGTGGCGGTGGGTCGGGTTTGATCGATCAGGCTTTATTGACGATAAAGGCGGGCGGCGGCGGCATGCCGGGCGAGACGGTCAGCACTTCATAGCCCGTTTCCGTGACCAGCACCGTGTGCTCCCATTGCGCCGACAGGCTGCGGTCCTTGGTTTTGATAGTCCAGCCATCGTTCATTTCGCGGATTTCGCGCCGGCCCGAGTTGATCATCGGCTCGACGGTGAAAATCATGCCCGCTTCCAGGCGTTCCAGGGTACCTGGCTTGCCGTAATGCAATACCTGCGGTTCTTCGTGGAAGACCTTGCCGATGCCGTGGCCGCAGAATTCGCGCACCACGCTGTAGCCGGCTTTTTCCGCGTGCTGCTGGATGGCGTGGCCGATATCGCCCAGGTGGGCGCCCGGCTTGATCTGGTCGATGCCCAGCCACATGCATTCATAGGTGATTTCCGACAGGCGCTTGGCCAGGATGGTCGGCGTGCCGACGAGGAACATGCGGCTGTTGTCGCCGTGGTAGCCATCCTTGATGACGGTGATGTCGAGGTTGACGGAATCGCCGCTTTTCAAGACCTTGTCACCGGGAATGCCATGGCAGATGACGTCGTTGACGGAGGTGCAGATGGCCTTCGGGTAGGGCGTGTAGCCGGGCGGACAGTAGTTCAGCGGGGCAGGGATGGTGCCTTGCACGTTGACCATGTATTCATGGCACAGGCGATCCAGTTCGCCCGTCGTGACGCCCACCTTGACGAAGGGGGTGATGTAGTCGAGCACTTCGGCGCCGAGCTTGCCGGCAACGCGCATGCCTTCGATGTCGGCGGCGGTATTGATACGGATGGTGGACATGGTGTAATTCGCAATCTGCAAGAATTCAGGTGAAAAGCACAGACGATTCCTGCTGTATGGGGAAAAGTCTGCAAATATGTCGAAATTATAAACGAGGCGCCCTGAATCCGCCGCCTCCTTCCTATGGCCGGGAAGGGAATTATGCGTGGAAAACGGATGAAAAGACGGTGCCGCCACGCCTTGCACCATCATGGTGCGTTGGGTGTTTCCATCGGGCGCGCGATTTGCGGCGTGGACTTGATGCTGCAGGCATTTCAGTGTAGAATCCCGGGTTGCTTGAATTCTCTTTTAAGCAATGCAGTAAAACAGTGTCTTTAATTTATATAAACACGCGAATCCGGTCGACAAGGGTGCCTGTATGGTGACTGATCGGATTCCAGACCCAACCCTGGAGTTAATAATGTCCGTAACAATGCGCGAAATGCTGGAAGCCGGTGTCCACTTTGGTCACCAAACCCGTTTTTGGAATCCAAAAATGGCACCGTTCATCTTCGGCCATCGCAACAAGATCCACATCATCAACCTGGAAAAAACCATGGCGATGTACCAGGACGCAATGAAGCACGTGCGTCAACTGGCTGCAAACCGTGGCACCATCCTGATGGTTGGCACCAAGCGTCAAGCTCGCGAAATCATCGCTGCTGAAGCACAACGCGCTGGCGTGCCTTTCGTTGATCAACGTTGGTTGGGCGGCATGCTGACCAACTTCAAAACGATCAAAACCTCGATCAAGCGTCTGAAGGACATGGAAGTGATGATCGAAGACGGTTCGATCGAGAAGCTGTCGAAAAAAGAAGCGCTGATGTTCTCCCGCGAAATGATCAAGCTGCAAAAATCGATCGGCGGCATCAAGGACATGGGCGGCGTTCCTGACGCAATCTTCGTCGTCGACGTCGGCTACCACAAAGGTGCGATCACCGAAGCAGCTAAACTGGGTATCCCGGTCATCGGCGTTGTCGATACCAACCACTCCCCAGAAGGCGTGAACTTCGTGATCCCAGGTAACGATGACTCCTCGAAAGCCATCATGTTGTACGCTCGCGGTGTTGCTGATGCAATCATCGAAGGCCGTGCAGCTGCCGGTAACGAAGTTGTTGAAATGGTTAAAGCAGCCGCTGGCGACGAATTCGTCGAAGTAAACGAACAGGCTTAATGGCCAGGCTATCGCAGGATAGCCGTTTGTAAGCACAGCAGTAAGGGAAAAGGGGTGGCAGCAGCTCCCCCTTTTTTTTAACAAAAAAACGATAGTGACCGCTGGCGAGGCATGCATGCCCGGCCGCGACTATCGACTCACCGAATCAGGAGAAACACATGGCAGCGATTACAGCAGCGATGGTAGGCGAATTGCGCGGCAAAACCGACGCACCAATGATGGAATGCAAAAAAGCACTGACCGAAGCCGAAGGCGACATGGCGCGTGCGGAAGAGATCCTGCGCGTCAAACTGGGCGGCAAGGCATCGAAAGCATCGGCACGCATCACCGCTGAAGGCGTCGTGGCAACCTACATCGCCAACGGCGTAGGCGCCCTGGTCGAAGTGAACTCGGAAACCGACTTCGTTGCGAAAAACGACGATTTCCTGGCACTGGCCAACAACGCTGCCCGTCTGGTAGCGGAACACAACCCGGCTGACGTCGCTGCCCTGCTGGCCCTGCCACTCGACGGCAAGACCCTGGAAGACGTGCGCGCTGCCCTGATCGGCAAAATCGGCGAAAACATGACCATCCGCCGCTTCCAGCGTTTCGAAACCAGCGCCAAGCTGGCTTCGTACCTGCACGGTTCGCGCATTGGCGTGATCGTCGAATTCGACGGCCCGGATGAGCAAGTAGGCAAAGACGTGGCCATGCACATCGCTGCCATGAAGCCAGTGTCGCTGTCGTCGAACGAAGTGCCAGCGGAACTGATCGAAAAAGAGCGTTCGGTTGCCCAACTGAAAGCCGAAGAAGACGCAGCCAAAGCGGCCGCCGAAGGCAAGCCAGCGCAGTCGCCGGAAATCCTGGCCAAGCGCCTGGAAGGTTCCGTACAGAAGTTCCTGAAAGAAGTTTCGCTGCTGAACCAGGCTTTCGTGAAAAACGACAAGCTGTCGGTTGAGCAAATGCTGAAGGCGGCTAACACCAGCGTCAAAGGTTTTGCCATGTACGTGGTAGGCGAGGGCATCGAGAAGAAGCAAGACGACTTCGCAGCAGAAGTCGCAGCACAGATGGCTGCCTCCCAGGGAGCGTAAGTAAAGCGGGCCGAGAGGCCCGTTTTTTTGGCCCGCCCGCACCTGTCGTGCCGGGCGGCGGCATGGGCAGCTTCCACCCGCCTATCCGGCGCTGCAAGGCGCTGCGCCATGTCATACTCGAATAACCTCATTTATGGAGCCCCAGCTCATGTCAAAACCAGCCTACAAGCGCGTCCTCCTCAAGTTGTCCGGCGAAGCCCTGATGGGCGATGATCCCTACGGCATCAACCGCGCCACGATCGAGCGCATGGTGGCCGATGTGGCCGAGGTGGCGAAGTTGGGTGTGGAACTGGCAATCGTGATTGGCGGCGGCAATATCTTCCGCGGCGTCGCGCCTGGCGCGCAAGGCATGGACCGTGCCACCGCCGACTACATGGGCATGCTCGCCACCGTGATGAACGCACTGGCCCTGGCCGATGCCATGCGCCATGTCGGCATCACCGCGCGCGTCATGTCGGCTATCGGCATCGAACAAGTGGTCGAGCCGTACGTCCGCCCGAAAGCCCTGCAATACCTGGAAGAAGGCAAAGTGGTCGTCTTCGCCGCCGGTACCGGCAATCCGTTCTTCACCACCGACACGGCAGCCGCCCTGCGCGGTTCCGAGATCAGCGCCGAGATCGTCCTGAAGGCCACCAAGGTCGACGGCGTCTACACGGCCGATCCGAAGAAGGATCCGAACGCCACCCTGTTCCACACGATTACGTTCGACGACGCCATCGCCAAGCACCTGCAAGTGATGGATGCCACCGCATTCGCACTGTGCCGCGACCAGAAACTGCCCATTAAAGTGTTTTCGATCACCAAGCCAGGCGCGCTGATGCGCGTCATCATGGGCGAAGACGAAGGCACCCTGGTTCACGTATAAGGGAAGCGGAGCGCCGGGAAACCGTCCATGGCTGCGTTGCAGCGCCTCGCCGTACATTCGGCGCTGCGCCTTGCCCTGAACGGTTTTCGGCACTCCCGGCTGCGCTAGTGTTCTCATCGCAAGCGAAGTAGCAATATTCATTATTATCAAGACAAGGAGTACAGCAATGTCCTTAGCTGACGTTAAGAAAAATACCCAGGAACGCATGACGAAGTCGCTGGAAACACTGCGGGCCGATCTGGCCAAAGTGCGTACCGGCCGCGCCCATACGGGTATCCTGGACCACGTGATGGTCGAGTACTACGGTTCGCCGACGGCGTTGACCCAGGTGGCCAACGTGACCCTGATCGACGCGCGCACCATCGGCGTGCAGCCGTACGAGAAAAAGATGGCCAACACCATCGAAAAAGCCATCCGCGATGCCGACCTGGGCTTGAACCCATCGGCACAGGGCGACCTGATCCGCGTGCCGACGCCGCCGCTGACGGAAGAGCGTCGCAAGGAAATGGTCAAGCTGGTCAAGAGCGAAGCGGAAGACGCGAAGATTGCCGTGCGTAACATTCGCCGCGATGCGAACGAGTCGCTGAAGAAACTGGTCAAGGAAAAAGCCTGCTCCGAGGACGATGAGCGCCGCTCGTCGGAAGAAGTGCAGAAACTGACGGACAAGTTTATTGCCGACATCGACAAGATGGTTGTCGATAAAGAAAAAGAAGTGCTGACGGTCTAGTTTTCAGTGCTTTTGACGCTGCCCGGGAAAGCATGGCTTTTCCGGGCAGTGCTATTTGGCGCATAATAGTTATCTTTTATTTTTGGTATTCGTGTTTTCATGATCTATTCGAGTTCGACAACGGCAGTACCTGAGGTGGGCACGGTGCCGCGCCATGTGGCAATCATTATGGATGGCAATGGCCGCTGGGCAACCAAGCGCTTCCTGCCGCGCGTGGCAGGCCACGTCAAGGGGGCGGATACCGTGCGCCGTGTCGTCGAGACTTGCCTCGACCGGGGCATCGAATATCTGACCCTGTTTGCCTTCAGTTCGGAAAACTGGCGCCGTCCGGAAGAAGAGGTGTCGATGCTGATGCGCCTGTTCGTCACGATGCTGGAACGCGAGGTCGTGCGCATGCACGCCAACGATATCCGCTTGAAAGTCGTGGGCGACCTGTCGCGCTTCAATGAGGAGCTGCAATCGCTGATCGCCAACGCGGAGCGCAAGACGGCGAACAATACGCGCCTGACGGTGTCCATCTGCGCCAACTATGGCGGCCGCTGGGACATCATGCAGGCAGTCAACAAAATGACGGCCGAGGCTGCCGCCAATGGCCAGCCTGCCGGACACGCTTACACGGAAGATCAACTGGCGCCGCACCTGGCCATGGCCTATGCGCCCGAGCCCGACCTGTTCATCCGCACGGGCGGCGAGCAGCGCATTTCCAATTTCCTCCTGTGGCAACTGGCGTACACTGAGTTGTTTTTTACCGAGACTTTCTGGCCCGACTTCAATGACGAGTGCCTCGACGCGGCAATCGCGTCTTACCAGCAGCGCGAACGGCGCTTTGGCCGTACCAGCGCGCAATTAACCGAAAAGACAAACTGATGCTGAAAACACGGATAATCACCGCCCTGGTCCTCCTGGCGGTCTTGCTGCCGGTTCTGTATCTGAATTATTTCCCCGCCTTCGCCGTGATCGCCACGGCGTTCTTCGGCGCCGCCGTCTGGGAAAGCTTCCGCATCTTCAAAAATCGCCAGGCGCTGCTGATCGCCGCCGTCTGGACTGCCGCCTTCGCCTATACGTTTTTTGTCGGTAACGGCATGGCGCAGCTCAATTTCTGGTTCGCCCTGTGCGTGGCCATCTGGCTGATCCGCTTCGTACCCTCGCTGGCGACGGGCTTGCCGCCCACCGAAGGCCTGGGCAATACCTTGCTCAGCCTGGTGTATCCGGTGACCATCGTCGGCTGCTTCGTCGCCATCATCGCCTTGTTCCTGCATAGCCCTTTGTACCTGCTGTCCGTCATGGCCCTCGTGTGGATCGCCGACATCGGCGCTTATTTCTCGGGCAAGGCTTTCGGCAAGCGCAAGCTGGCGCCGAGTATTTCCCCTGGGAAATCCTGGGAAGGCGCCATCGGCGGCGGCATCGCCGTGCTGGTCATTGCCGCCATCACCATCGTGGCCGCGCCATCGCTGCCGGTGCTGCAAGACACCTTCGCCGTGCAGCTGCAATTGCGCCGCGGCTGGCTGGTGGCCTTGCTGGTGCTGCTGCTGGTCGTCGCCGCCAGCATCGTCGGCGACCTGTTCGAATCCCAATTGAAACGCCGCGCCGGCATCAAGGACAGCAGCAACCTGCTGCCCGGCCATGGCGGCGTACTCGACCGTATCGACGCGTTGATCCCGGTCCTGCCATTTGCCGCCCTCGTGGCCAGCTGGCTTTAAGGAAACTCATGCAATACATCACCATTCTAGGCGCGACCGGCTCGATCGGCGTGTCCACCCTGGACGTGCTCGCGCGTCATCCGGAGCAATACAGCGTGTATGCGCTGAGCGCCCACAGCCGTGTGGCCGAGCTGGCCGCCCAGTGCCTGCAATTCCGTCCCCGGCGCGCCGTCGTCGGCACGGCGGATGCCGCCCTTGAACTGACGCGCTTGCTGCGCGGGCAGGGCGTCGATACGCAAGTCGAGTACGGCGAGGAAGCCCTGTGCGCCATCGCCAGCGCACCGCAGGTGACGGGCGTGATGGCGGCCATCGTCGGCGCCGCCGGCCTGGCGCCCACCCTGGCGGCTGCGCGTGCCGGCAAGAAAGTATTGCTGGCCAATAAAGAAGCGCTGGTCATGTCCGGCCAGCTGTTCATCGATGCCGTGCACGATAACGGCGCCGTGCTGCTGCCCATCGACAGCGAACATAACGCCATCTTCCAATGCATGCCGCACGCCCATGGCCGCGCGCCTGGCGCCGCCGGCGTGGCGAAAATCGTGCTGACGGCTTCCGGCGGCCCCTTCCTCACGCGCGACGTCGAGACGCTCGACGCCGTCACGCCGGACCAGGCATGCAAGCATCCGACCTGGGCCATGGGCCGCAAGATTTCCGTCGATTCGGCCACCATGATGAACAAGGGCCTGGAAGTGATCGAGGCGCACTGGCTGTTCGGCGCCCCGGCCGACCAGATCGAGGTGCTGATCCATCCGCAAAGCGTGATCCATTCGATGGTGTCGTACATCGACGGTTCCGTGCTGGCCCAGCTGGGCAATCCGGACATGCGCACGCCGATCGCCCATGCGCTGGCCTATCCGCAGCGCATCGCTTCCGGCGTGGCGCAGCTGGACCTGGCCCAAGTGGCCACCCTGCAGTTCGAACGTCCCGATTTCCGCCGTTTCCCCTGTCTGGCGCTGGCCTTCGACGCCTTGCGCGCGGGCGGCACGGCGCCGGCCCTGCTCAACGCGGCCAATGAAGTGGCCGTGCAAGCTTTCCTCGACGAGCGGATCGGCTTCCGCCAGATCGACCGTGTCATCGCGCACGTGATCGAGACGGTGCCGCATGGCGCCGCTTCGAGCATCGACGCCGTGATGGAGCAGGACCGCCTGGCCAGAGCGGCCGCGCAAGCGTATATCGCGCAAAGGCTGGCTGCATGACGCTCATCACCACGTTGCTGGCCTTTATCGTTGCGCTCGGTTCGCTGATTACCCTGCACGAGCTGGGCCACTACCTGGTGGCGCGCTGGTGCGGCGTGAAAGTGCTGCGTTTCTCGATCGGCATGGGGAAAGTGGTGTATTCGCGCAAGTTTGGCAAGGACCAGACGGAATGGGCGATTTCCGCGCTGCCGCTGGGCGGCTATGTCAGCATGCTCGACAGCCGCGCGCAAGACCTCAGCGATTTGCCGGAAAGCGAATTGCGCCGCGAATTCACGCGCCAGAGCGTGTGGCGCCGCATCGCCATCGTGGCCGCCGGCCCGCTGGCCAATTTCCTCGTCGCCATCGTGCTGTACGCGGGCCTGTTCATGCATGGCATCGAAGAACCGTCGAGCAAGCTGGGCCCCGTGGCCGAGCAGACGGCCGCCTATGCGGCCGGCTTGCGCAGCGGCGATACGGTCGAGTCGGTGAATGGCAAGGCCGTGGCCAGCTGGTCGGAATTGCGCTGGGAACTGATCCAGGCCACCCTCGACAAGTTGCCGGCGCGCATCGAAGTGCGCCGTCCCGACCGTGGCCAGCAGGAAGCGACCTTGCCGACGGCCAGTTTGACGGAGACGGACCTCGAAGGCGACGTGCTGGGCAAACTGGGCCTGACCATGGCCCGTTCCGCGCCCACCCTGATGGAAATCATGCCCGGTGGCGCCGCTGCGCGCGCCGGCCTGCAAAAGGGCGACGAGCTGCTGGCCATCGACGAGCAGCCCGTGCACGACGTGGCGGCTGTCATCGCCACCCTGAGCCAGGCACCGGGCCGGACCCTGCAATTGCAGCTCTTGCGCCAGGGCCAGGACCTGACCCTGCCCATTACGCCGGACGCCGTGCCGGGCGCCGGGGCAGAGGGAGCTGTAACAGTTGGTAAGATACAGGCAAAGCTGGGACAGGTGCCGGATATGATCACCGTGGCATCGGGACCATTCTCTGCCGTTGGCAAGGCGTCCGCCAAGGTCTGGGATACCAGTGTCATGAGCCTGAAAATGCTGGGTAAAATGATCACGGGCCAGGTGTCGCTGAAGAATGTGACGGGACCCATTACCATCGCCGATTACGCGGGCCAGACGGCGCGCATCGGCCTGGTAAGCTACCTGAGCTTCATCGCCTTCATCAGTATCAGTCTGGGCGTGATGAATTTGCTACCCATTCCTGTTCTGGATGGCGGGCATTTGCTGTATTATTCGCTGGAAGTTTTGACCGGACGCCCCTTGCCGGAGCGCGTAGGCGAGATTGCCCAGCGCCTGGGGATCGGTTTGTTGCTGACCTTGATGGTGCTTGCCGTCTTTAATGACGTGTTGCGATTGCTGAATTAGGGCGGTGGTTGATGCCATTGCGTGAGTCGCACAAGCAATCTTTTGTGTATGTTGTCCATTGATTTACCCATTGAATAACCCCAATGAAATTACATTCTGCTCGTTTTGCCTTGCCTTCCTTTCGCCGCAGCCTGATCGGCGCCGCCGTCATGGCCATCTGTTCCGGCCACGCGCTGGCCGTCCAGCCATTTACTGTCAAGGACATCCGGGTCGAAGGGATCCAGCGTACTGAAGCGGGCACCGTCTTTGCCTACCTGCCGGTGCGGGTCGGCGAAACGTTCTCCGACGAGAAAAGCGTTGCCGCCATCAAGGCCCTGTATGCGACGGGCATGTTCAAGGATGTGCGCCTGGAAGCCGATGGCGACGTGCTGGTGGTGCTGGTCGAGGAACGCCCGGCCATCGCCACCGTGGAATTTACCGGTACCAAGGAATTTGAAAAGGACGTGCTGGTCAAGGCCCTGAAGGAAATCGGCGTCGGTGAGGCCAAGATTTTCGACAAGGCGTCCGTCGACCGCGCGGAACAGGAACTCAAGCGTCAGTACTTGTCGCATGGCCTGTATGGCGTGAAGATCACCACCACCGTCACGCCGATCGAGCGCAACCGCGTCAACGTGGTGTTCGCCGTCGACGAGGGCGACGTGGCCCGCATCAAGCAGATCAACATCGTCGGCAACAAGGCTTTCTCCGACAAGGAACTGCGCGAGCAGCTGGCCCTGAACACGGGCGGCTGGTTCAGCTGGTACACCAAGGCCGACCAATATTCGAAGACCAAGCTGACGGGCGATATCGAGTCGCTCAAGTCCTTCTACCTGGACCGCGGCTATATCGAGATGCAGGTCGACTCGACGCAAGTGTCGATCACGCCCGATAAAAAAGATATCTACCTGACGATCAATATTACGGAAGGCGAGAAGTACAAGATCGCCGGCACCAAGTTCGAAGGCGAGATGTTCGGCCGTGAAGAAGAGCTCAAAGCGCTGAACCTGATGCGCGAAGGCGAGATCTACTCGGGCGCGCGCCTGACGGCGACGAACAAGCGCATCCAGGACCGCCTGGCGACCTTCGGCTATGCGTTTGCCAACGTCAATGCGAATCCCGAGATCAACCGCGAAAAGCATGAAGTCGGTTTCACCTTCTTCATCGATCCGGGCAAGCGTGTCTACGTGCGCCACATGAATATCGCCGGCAACACCACCACGCGCGATGAAGTCATCCGCCGCGAATTCCGCCAGTTCGAATCGTCCTGGTACGACAGCAACAAGATCAAGCTGTCGCGCGACCGCGTCGACCGCCTCGGCTACTTCAAGGACGTGACCATCGACACGCCGGAAGCGCAGGGCACGACCGACCAGGTCGACGTCAACGTGACGGTGGTGGAAAAGCCCACGGGTAACTTCCTGATCGGCGGCGCTTTCTCGCAGTCGGAAAAGTTCACCCTGTCGGCGTCGATTTCGCAGGCCAACTTCGCCGGTAGCGGCAACACGGTCGGCATCGAACTCAATACCAGCCATTACAGCCGCACGATCGCGTTTTCGCAAACCAATCCGTACTACACGGACGATGGCATTTCGCGCAGCTTCGAAGTCTACCTGCGCACGACGGAACCGCCGGCGCTGAACATCGGCAGCTACAAGATCAAGCAGACCGGTGGCCGTGTCAGTTTCGGCGTGCCGTTCTCGGAAGTCGACACCGTCTTCTTCGGCATCGGCGCCGAGCGCTCGCGCATCGAAACGGACATCACCAGCCCGATCCGCTTCAAGCAGTACGTGATCGACAACGGCGGCCCGTCCGATGGTATCGGTTCGGCCACCACGAATTCCATCCCGCTGACGGCGGCATGGCAGCGCGACAGCCGCGACAGCGCCCTGACGCCATCGATCGGCCGCTACCAGCGCGTCAACCTCGAGGCTGACCTGATCGGCGACCAGAAGTACTTCCGTGCCATCTATGAGCACCAGTATTTCCGTCCGCTGTTCAGCAAGGTCACCCTGGCGCTGAAGGGCGAGCTCGATTACGGCCACGGCATCGGCAAGCACGTGTATCCCGTCTTCAAGAACTTCTACGGCGGCGGCATCGGTTCGGTGCGCGGCTACCTGAGTTCCTCGCTGGGCGCGGTCGAACCGAGCACCAACGATGCCTTGGGCGGCGCGTCGCGCCTGATCGGTAACGCGGAACTGCAGATGCCATTCCCCGGTTCGGGTAATGACCGCAGCTTGCGCTGGTTCGGTTTCCTTGACGGCGGCCAGGTCTACCAGGAAGGCGAAAAAATGCGGATCTCGCAATTGCGCTATTCTGCTGGCTTGGGCATCAGCTGGATTTCACCGGTGGGCCCGCTCAAGCTGAGCTATGCCAAACCGCTGAACGCCAAGCCGACGGACCGCCTGGAGCGCTTCCAGTTCCAGATGGGCACCGGTTTCTAACCGGCCATCTGAACGGGGGCGACAGCTTTTACCTTTTGACCATGGAGTATCATGAACACCGCATCCGCTACCCTGCCCAAGACCCTTGCCGTGATCGCATTGTGCTGGAGTTCGCTGTTGCCGGTGCAGGCGCAGGCTCAGGAGTCGAAGATCGCCTGGATCAGCAGCGAACGTATTTATAACGAATCGAGGCTGGCCAAGCTGGCCAGCGCCAAGCTGGCCGAAGAGTTCCGCTCGCGCGAAAAAGCCGTGCAGGAACTGGCGGCCCGTTTCAAGGTCGCCAACGAAGCCCTGGAAAAGGACATGCCGACCCTGAGCGAGGCGGAGCGCGCCAAGCGCCAGCGCGAGTTTTTCGAACTGGACAAGGAATTGCAGCGCCGCCAGCGCGAGTTCCGCGAAGACCTGAGCCAGCGCACGAACGAAGAGCGCAGCGCCATCGCGGAAAAAGCCAACACCATCATCCAGCAGATGGCGCATATCGAAGGATATGACATCGTGCTGCAGGAAGCCCTGTGGGCCAGCCCGCGCATCGACATTACCGACAAGGTCCTGAAGGCGCTGGACAAGTAATCGAAATGGTTTTAAGCCTGCCGGTGCATGCGCTGCGTGCACTGGCAGGCGTTCTTATAAAGGTAAAAGATGGGCACTCGACTAGGAGAATTGGTCGAACGCTTCGGCGGACAATTGGCGGGCGATCCCAATCTGGAAGTTTCAGGGATCGCGCCGCTGGCCGACGCCGGCGCTTCGCACATCAGCTTTCTCAGCAATAGCAAATTCCGCGCACAGGCGGCCCAGAGCGGCGCCGCCGCGCTGATCCTCACGCCGGCCGACGACGCGCTGATCGGCGCCGAGTACGCCGGCGCGCGCATCGTCACCCCGAATCCCTATGTGTATTTCGCGCGCGCGGCGCAGTATTTCGCCGCCCTGCACGAGATCAAGGCGCCAATCGGCATCCATCCGGGCGCCTTTGTCGACGCCAGCGCGCAGGTAGACGCCAGCGCCTCCGTCGGCGTGCACGCGGTGATCGAAGCGGGCGCCGTGATCGGCGCCGGCTGCGTCATCGGCCCCGGCTGCGTGGTGGGGCGCGACGCCGTCATCGGCGCCGGTACGCAATTGCTGGCCAACGTGACCTTCCACGCGCGCTGCGTGATCGGCCAGCGCGGCATCATCCATTCGGGCGCCGTGATCGGTACCGACGGATTCGGCTTCGCCAACGAAGGCGGCGTGTACATCAAGATACCGCAGACGGGCAGGGTGGTGATCGGTGACGATGTCGACATCGGCGCCAACACCACCATCGACCGCGGCGCACTGGCCGACACCATCATCGAAGATGGCGTCAAGCTCGATAACCAGATTCAGATCGGACACAACTGCCATATCGGCGCGCACACGGCCATGGCCGGCTGCGTCGGCGTGGCCGGCAGCGCCATCATCGGCAAGTACTGCACCTTTGGCGGCGCCGCCATGGTGCTGGGCCACCTGACCATTGCAGACCGCGTGCATGTGGGCTCGGGCAGCATGGTCTCGCGCTCGATCGCGGAACCGGGCCAGTACACGGGCTTCTATCCGCTGGCCAAGAACGCCGACTGGGAAAAGAGCGCCGCCATCGTGCGCAACCTGTCAAGCATGCGCGAGAAGATCCGCGCGCTTGAAAAAACAATTAAAACACTGACCACGCAAGACGAAAAATGACTACTGAAAAAAAGACCCTCGACATCCTCGCCATCAAATCGCTGCTGCCGCACCGCTACCCGCTGCTGCTGGTCGACCGCGTGCTGGACTGGGAAGCGAACAAAACCATCACCGCCATCAAGAACGTGACGGTCAACGAAGAGTTCTTCCAGGGCCATTTCCCGCACAAGCCGGTCATGCCCGGCGTGCTGATGATCGAAGCGCTGGCGCAGACGGCGGCCCTGCTGTCGTTCCTGACGATGGGCGTGAAACCCGATGAAAATTCGGTGGTGTACTTCGTCGGCATCGACAATGCGCGCTTCAAGCGTCCTGTCGAACCGGGCGACCAGCTGAAGATGGACGTCGAAATCCTGCGCGTTTCGCGCGGTATCTGGAAATACAAGGCCGTCGGTACGGTCGACGGCAAGTTGGCGGTGGAAGCGGAACTGATGTGCACCATCCGCAGCGCGCAGGATGCGAGTCAGTCTATGAGCCAGCCAGCGGGGCAGTAATATGGCGGCCATCCACTCCACGGCTGTCATCGATCCGAAGGCTGAGCTCGACAGCTCGGTCGAGGTGGGTCCGTACACCATCATCGGTCCGCACGTGCGCATCGGTGCTGGCACCAAAGTTGGCCCGCATGTGGTCATCGACGGCCACACGACGATCGGCAGCGACAACCACCTGTTCCAGTTTTCTTCCATCGGCGCGCAGCCGCAGGATAAAAAATGGGCGGGCGAGGCGACGCGCCTGGAAATCGGCGACCGCAACACCATCCGCGAGTTCTGCACCTTCAACACGGGCACCGTGCAGGGCGGCGGCGTGACGCGCCTGGGCAATGACAACTGGATCTCGGCATATGTGCACCTGGCGCACGACTGCCTGGTGGGCAACAACACGATCTTTTCGAACAATGCGCAGCTGGCGGGCCACGTGGAGATCGGCGACTGGGTCATCATGAGCGGCTTCGCCAATGTGCACCAGTTCTGCAAGATCGGCGCGCACGCCTTTGTCGGCATGAGCACCAGCCTGACGCAGGACGTGCCGCCGTTCGTGCTCCTGAACGGCAATCCGGCGCAGGCCCACGGCGTCAATATCGAAGGCTTGAAACGCCGCGGCTTTACGCGCGAGCAGATCAACGGCATCCGCACCGCGTACAAGCTCATTTACCGCTCGGGACTGACCCTGGAAGAATCCAAGGCGGCCCTGTTCGAAGAAGAAGCGGCATCGTCGCCCGAGGTGGCGGAACACATTCGCGCCATGCGCGAATTCCTTGGCGTGGCGTCGCGTGGCATCGTCCGCTGACCAGTCCAGCGGCCTGTCGGTCGCCATCGTCGCCGGCGAGGTGTCGGGCGACCTGCTTGCCAGCCGGCTGCTGTCCGGCCTCGTGCCGCAGCTGCCCGGCGCCCGCTTCCACGGCATCGGCGGCGAGCACATGGCCAGGCAGGGTTTTGTTTCCGACTGGCCGCTCGACAAGCTGACCGTGCGCGGCCTGTTCGAGATCATTCCCCGCTACCGCGAGATCAAGGGCATCCAGAACGCGCTGCGCGACCAGCTGCTGGCGGAGCGTCCGGCCGTCTTCATCGGCGCCGACTACCCGGGCTTTAACCTGGGACTCGAGCAGCAGCTGAAGGAAGGCGGCATCCCCACTGTGCACTACATCGGGCCGCAGATCTGGGCCTGGCGCGGTGGGCGCATCAAGAAAATCATCAAGGCCGTCTCGCACATGCTGGTGATCTTCCCGTTCGAGGAAGAGATCTACCGCAAGGCAGGCGTGCCTGTCACCTATGTCGGCCATCCGCTGGCCGAGATGATCCCCCTGCAGCCCGACGAAGCGGTCGCGCGCCGTGTCCTGGGCTTGCCGGAAGACGCGAATGTCGTGACCCTGATGCCGGGCAGCCGCATGGGCGAACTCAAATACAATACCGTGGCGTTTGTCGGCGCCTGCAAGCTGCTGCTGGCGCGCGACCGTTCGCTGCGTTTCGTTGCGCCCATGGCCGGCGAAAAGCAGCGCCAGTACTTTCTTCAATTGATTGCAGAGGCGGGCTTGCAGGACGTCGAGATCCTGCTCACCGATGGCGGCTCGCACACGGCCATCTGCGCCGCCGATGCGGTGCTGGTGGCTTCCGGCACGGCGTCGCTCGAAGTGGCGCTGTACAAGAAGCCCATGGTCATCGCCTACAAGATGATGCGCGCTTCGTGGGAAATCATGCGCCACATGGGCTACCAGCCGTGGATCGGTTTGCCGAACATCCTGGCGCGCGATTACGTGGTGCCGGAGCTGCTGCAAAACGCGGCCAGTCCGCAAGCGCTGGCCGACGCCATGTGGCAGCAGCTGAGCGACGTGCCGGGCCGTTTGCGCCTGGTGCAGCGCTTCACGGACATGCACCACAGCCTGCTGCGCGACAGCGCGCGCGAAAGCGCCAACGCCGTCATGCAGGTCATTGCCGCCAACCGCAAGTAACGCCCGATCACCGCTTCAACCGCAGTACCAACCAAAGATTCAACGTGAAAAATATCTATCCCGGCCTGTTTGACGACTTGCCATTCTCGCTCGACGAAATCATCTGCGGCGTCGACGAGGCAGGGCGCGGTCCGCTGGCCGGCCCCGTCTTCGCCGCCGCCGTGATCCTCGACCCGAACCAGCCGATCGACGGCTTGCGCGACTCGAAGAAACTCAGCGAAGCCAGGCGCGACCTGCTGGCGCCGCAAATCAAGGCCAAGGCCCTGGCCTGGGCCATCGCCGAAGCGTCGGAAGAGGAAATCGACCGCCTGAACATCTTGCAGGCGTCGATGCTGGCCATGCGCCGCGCCGTCGAGGCGCTGGCGACCGTGCCGACCCTGGCGCTGATCGACGGCAACCGCTGCCCCGTGATGCCGATACGCGGCATGGCCATCATCGGCGGCGACGACAAGGTCGATTCGATTTCCGCCGCCTCGATCCTGGCCAAGACGGCGCGCGACGCGGCCCTGGTGCACCTGCACGCGGCCTATCCCGAATACTGCTTCGACCAGCACAAGGGCTATGGCACGAAATTGCACCTGGAACGCCTGCACCTGCACGGCGCCTCGCCCGTGCACCGCCGCTCGTTCGCGCCCGTGCGCAATGTGATCGCCCTGTTCGGCGGACAGGAGGTGGCGGCATGAAGACGATCACCTCGCGCGACAATGCGCAATACAAGGATTTATTGAAGCTGGCGGGCAGTTCGCAGGCGCGCCGCAAGTCGGGCCGCACTTTGCTCGACGGCGTGCACCTGTGCCAATCCTACCTGCAGCTGCGCGGCATGCCGGAGCAGTGCATCGTCAGCGAAAGCGCCTTGCGCAATCCGGAAGTGATGGAGATCGTCGGCCAGCTGGAAAGCCAGCGCGCGCACGTACTGGGCTTGCCCGACGCGCTGTACCACGCGGTGAGCCAGGTCGAACATGGCGTGGGCGTGATGTTCCTCATCGAGACGCCGGAACGGGCAGTCACGCAGCCCCTGAGCGTGTCGGCCGTGCTGCTCGATAGCCTGCAAGACCCGGGCAACGTGGGCTCCATCCTGCGCAGCGCGGCGGCCGCCGGCATCACGCAGGTGTACTGCAGCGCCGGCACGGCCTTCTGCTGGTCGCCCAAGGTGCTGCGCGCGGCGATGGGCGCGCACTTCGTGCTCGACATCTTCGAAAACGTCGACCTGGCGGCACTCGTATCGAACGCCAAGGTGGCGACACTCGCCACCAGCGGCTATGCCACGCAGCGATTGTACGATGTCGACCTGCGCCAGCCCGTCGCCTGGCTGTTCGGCCATGAAGGACAGGGCGTGGCCGACGACCTGCTGTCGATGGCGACGCACCAGGTGGTCATTCCGCACCTGGGCCAGATCGAATCGCTGAACGTGGCCGCCTGCGCCGCCGTGTGCTTCTTCGAGCAGCTGCGCCAGGGCCAGTCCTGACATTTTCTTACCAAGGCCCGCCATGCCTGATCATCCGGTTTTTCCTTCGCTCGCCGACGGTGCCGCACGCGACGAGGCCTGGTGGCGCCAGGTGGCCGCGTTCTATCCCGCGCCGCCGGACGCCATCGTCAATCTCGAACACGGCTATTTCGGCGCCATGGCCGCGCCCGTACAAGCGGCCTTCGAGCAGGCCGTGCGCTACACCAACGAGCAACTGAGTCCCTTCGTGCGCGGCGAATTCACGCGCACGCATGTGGATATTGTGCGCCAGCGCGTCGCCGCGCTGATCCATGCGCAGCCGCACGAGATCCTGCTGACCCGCAGCGGCACCGAGTCCATGCAGGTGCTGATCACGCAATACCACGGCCTGGCGCCCGGCGATACGGTGCTGTGGAGTAATCTCGACTATCCGGCCATGCGCACGGCCATGCGCTGGCTGGCGCAGCGCCGTGGCGTCACCAGCACGCAAGTCACCTTGCGCTTGCCCATCGGCGATGACGAGATCATCGCCCGTTACGCGCAAGCCATGCGCCAGGCCGTCAAGCCCAAGTTGCTGCTGCTGTCGCAGGTGACGCCGGCCAATGGGCAGCAACTGCCGCTGCAAGCCATCATGGCGCTGGCGCGCGAACACGGCATCGACGTGCTGCTCGACAGCGCCCATGCGCTGGGGCAGGTCGACGTCGACGTGCAGGCCATGGGTGTCGATTTCGCCGGTTTCAATCTGCACAAATGGCTGGGGGCCCCGGCGGGACTCGGTGTCGTGTATATCCGCGCCTCGCAGCTGCACAAGATCGAGCCGCATTGTGGCGACGACGATTATCCGCTGGACGATATCCGCAGCCGCCTGCACATGGGCATGCCGCCGATCGGCGCCATCCTGGCCGCGCCCGCCGCCTTGGACTTCCATGCGTGCCTGGGCGGCACGCCGGCCAAGAGGGAACGCCTTGCCTGGCTGCGCAATTACTGGGTCAGCCGCGCCGCGCAGCTGCCCGGCGTGCGCATTCTGTCGCCGCTCGATGCGAAACGGGGCACGGCGCTGGTGGCCTTTGCCGTCGACGGCATGAGCGCGCGCCAGTTGCAGCAGGCCTTGCTGCAGCGTTTTGGCATATTTACCGTGCAGCGCAATATCGGCGATGCCGACATCGTGCGCGCCACGGTGGCTGTCACGACCACCACCGCTGAACTGGACCGGTTGGTGGCGGCGCTGACGGTGCTGTCCCGCGAGGCGAACGCCTGACAAAACCGTAGCGAGCGTACGCGCAGCAGGTTTGGTCAGGCGTTCTAGTACTCGCGGCGGTTCGGCTTGATCTCTTGCAGGATCGTCGTCGAGATCTCTTCGATCGACTTGGTGGTCGAGGAGAGCCAGCGGATGCCTTCGCGTTTCATCATCTTTTCCGCCTCGTTGACCTCGTAACGGCAATTTTCGATGGCCGCATACTTGCTGCCAGCGCGTCTTTCGTTGCGTATTTCCGACAAACGTTCGGGCGTAATGCTTAATCCGAAAATTTTATTCTTAAATTCCAGCAGGGCCGATGGCAGCTTGTCGCGCTCGAAATCGTCGGGAATCAGCGGATAGTTGGCCGCCTTGATACCGTATTGCATGGCCAGATACAGGCTGGTCGGGGTCTTGCCAGAGCGCGAAACACCCACCAGAATGACATCGGCCGAGGACAGGTTCTTGTGCGACTGGCCATCGTCGTGCGCCAGCGAATAATTGATCGCCTCGATGCGGTTCTTGTATTCCTCGCTGTCGACGATGTTGTGCGAACGCCCGATGGTGTGGGTCGACATCACGCCCAGTTCCTGCTCCAGCGGGGCGACAAAGGTCTGGATCAGGTCCATGTGCATGCCGCTGGACTTGCGGATCACGGCCGACAGGTCGTTCTTCACGAGGGTGGAGAAAATGATCGGGCGCTGGCCATCGGCGGCGAAGGCTTCGTTGATCTTGCGCGCCGCATCGTAGGCCTTGTCCATGGTATCGATGAAGGGCAGGCGGATCTGGCGGAAGCGCAGATCGAACTGCGTCAGCACCGAGTGGCCGAACGTCTCGGCGGTGATGCCGGTGCCGTCGGAAACGAAGAAGACGGTGCGGGCCGCAGCGGGCAGGGGAGGGCGTGGTTCTTGTGTCATGGGTCTTCGGATCGAGATTGTGCGTCGTCAATTTGCGCCGCACAAGGTAAAATGGCTGCAACGGTATGATTGTGCTGCACGACGCCAAGAATAACAAGAAGACTGTCTGTGCGCCGCGCGTAAAGATTTCTATCATCAGTAAGGGTGTCATTATGACCAACGCAGTATCGCAACAGCAGGAAGACAAGGACGCGGTGTATGTTGCCTCGTTCGAGCATTTGCGCATGACGGATGTCGAATCCGTCGGCGGCAAGAACGCCTCCCTGGGCGAAATGATCAGCCAGCTGGCGGAAGCCGGCGTGCGCGTGCCCGGTGGCTTTGCCACCACGGCGCAGGCATTCCGCGATTTCCTCTCGTATAGCGCCAACGGCGGCTTGCCGCTGGCCGAACGCATCGCCCAGCGCCTCGAAGGGCTGAACATCGATGACGTGCGCTCGCTGGCGCAAGCCGGTGCCGAGATCCGTCAATGGATCGTCGAAACGCCGTTCCAGCCACGCCTGGCCGCTGAAATCGATCAGTTCTACGCCAAACTGGTGGCCGATTCCGACACCGAAATGTCGTTTGCCGTGCGTTCCTCGGCCACGGCGGAAGACTTGCCGGACGCGTCTTTTGCTGGTCAGCAAGAAACCTTCCTGAACGTGGTCGGCATCGACAACGTGCTCGAAGCCATGAAACAGGTGTTCGCGTCGCTGTACAACGACCGCGCCATCTCGTACCGCGTGCACAAGGGCTTTACGCACGCTGAAGTGGCCTTGTCGGCCGGCGTGCAGCGCATGGTGCGTTCCGACCTGGGCGCGGCCGGCGTGATGTTCACCATCGACACGGAATCGGGCTTCAAGGACGTGGTCTTCGTCACTTCCAGCTATGGCCTGGGCGAGACCGTGGTGCAGGGCGCCGTCAATCCCGACGAATTCTATGTGCACAAGCCGATGCTGGAAAAAGGCAAGTCGCCTGTGATCCGCCGCAATATCGGCTCGAAGCTGCTGAAGATGGAATTCACGAACGAAGCGAAAGCCGGCCGTTCCGTGAAAACCGTCGATGTGCCAGTGGAAATGCGCAACCGCTACTCGCTGAACGACAGCGAAGTGGTGGAACTGGCAAAGTACGCCGTCATCATCGAAAACCACTACGGCCGTCCGATGGACATCGAGTGGGGCAAGGATGGCCGCGACGGCAAGCTGTACATCCTGCAAGCGCGTCCTGAAACCGTCAAGTCGCAGCAAAAGGCGACCGACGTGCAGGAACGCTTCAAGCTGAAAAGCACCGGCACCGTGCTGACGTCCGGCCGCGCCATCGGCCAGAAGATCGGCGCCGGCCCCGTGCGCGTGATTCACGACCCGGCCGACATGGAGCGCGTGCAGCCAGGCGACGTGCTCGTTGCCGACATGACGGACCCGAACTGGGAACCGGTCATGAAGCGCGCGTCGGCCATCGTCACCAACCGTGGCGGCCGTACTTGCCACGCAGCAATTATTGCCCGTGAACTCGGCGTGCCTGCCGTCGTCGGCTGCGGCGACGCGACCGACGTGCTGAAAGACGGCACGTTTGTCACCGTGGTCTGCTCCGAAGGCGACGAAGGCAAGATCTACGATGGCTTGCTGGAAACGGAAGTGTCGGAAGTATCGCGCGGCGAATTGCCGAAGCTCGATACCAAGATCATGCTCAACGTGGGCAATCCGCAGCTGGCGTTCGACTTCCAGTCCGTGCCGAATGCGGGTGTGGGCCTGGCGCGCCTGGAATTCATCATCAATAACAATATTGGTGTGCATCCACGCGCGATCCTCGAATACCCGAACATCGATGCCGACCTGAAAAAGGCCGTGGAATCGGTGGCGCGCGGCCACGCTTCGCCGAAAGCGTTCTATATCGACAAGCTGGCTGAAGGCATTGCCACCATCGCCGCCGCGTTCTGGCCGAAGAAAGTCATCGTGCGCCTGTCCGACTTCAAGTCGAACGAGTACAAGAAGCTGATCGGCGGTTCGCGCTACGAGCCGGACGAAGAAAACCCGATGCTGGGCTTCCGCGGCGCGGCGCGCTACCTGTCGGCCGACTTCTCCGAAGCGTTCAACATGGAATGCGAAGCGATGAAGCGCGTGCGCAATGACATGGGCCTGACGAACGTGGAAATCATGGTGCCATTCGTGCGCACCCTGGGCCAGGCCGAGAAAGTCATCGACCTGCTGGCGAAAAATGGCCTGAAGCGCGGCGAGAACGACTTGCGCGTCATCATGATGTGCGAAGTGCCGTCGAACGCCATCCTGGCCGACCAGTTCCTCGACCATTTCGACGGCTTCTCGATCGGCTCGAACGACCTGACCCAGCTGACCCTGGGCCTGGACCGCGATTCCGGCATGGAATTGCTGGCCGCCGACTTCGACGAGCGCGATCCTGCCGTGAAAGCGCTGCTGGCCCTGGCCATCAAGGCTTGCCTGGCACGCGGCAAGTACATCGGCATCTGCGGCCAGGGGCCTTCCGACCATCCTGACTTCGCCGTCTGGCTGATGGAGCAGGGCATCGAGTCGATGTCCCTGAATCCGGACTCGGTGATCGATACGTGGCAAAAGCTCGCTGCGCTGAAAGCGTAAGCGTCTTTCCCGTCCGCTGAAAACCCGCTGCCGCTCACCCGGCAGCGGGTTTTTTTATGTCTGCCATGGGGCGCACGGCAGTATCCGATGGGCTTGCGCCAGATCAGCTAAAATGATTCCACCAATACATTGAAACGGGAGTTCACATGGCAAGCAAGAAACCGAGCAAAGTGGCAAAGATCGACATCGGCATTTCCGAAGCGGACCGCGCGAAGATTGCGGAAGGCCTGTCCGGCCTGCTGGCCGACAGCTACACCTTGTACCTGATGACCCACAATTTTCACTGGAACGTCAAGGGGCCGATGTTCAACACCCTGCACCTGATGTTCATGACGCAATACACGGAGCAGTGGGCCGCGCTGGACCTGATCGCCGAGCGCATCCGCGCCCTCGGCTATCCGGCGCCGGGCACCTACAAGGAATTCGTCAAGCTCGCGTCGATCAAGGAAATCGACGGCGTGCCACCGGCGCTGGACATGGTCAGCCACCTGGTATCGGCGCAGGAAGCGACCGCGCGCACGGCGCGCCGCCTGTTCCCGCTGCTCGAGAAAGCCAATGACCAGCCGACGGCCGACCTGATTACGCAGCGCCTCGATTTGCATGAAAAGACGGCGTGGATGTTGCGCAGCCTGCTGGAGGAATAAACGCCGGGCCGGCGCCGCTAATTCGCCCCTGGCTATTGACGCCATCCGGAATTGCGTTAGACTGCTTGTATATAGGTGTTTGGCAAGAATAATATCAGGCAGTACTGCGCATTAAACCCCGTCGCTTATATAGGCTGCGGGGTTTTTTATTTTGGATTCACAAAAATGGAGGCATCATGGCTGAATGGGTGGGCTGGTTTGTCGCGGCTGGCGCGGTATTGATCCTGGAATTGTTTACAGGCACGTTCTATCTGCTGATGATCGCCATCGGCATCGGTGCTGGCGGACTGGTGGCGCTGGCGGGTGGAAATGGCAGCTGGCAGGCCCTGACGGCCGCCGTGGTCGGCGTGGCCGCCACGCTGTTATTGCGGCGCAGCCGTTTTGGCAGGGCGGGGCGGCGCGATGCGGCGCAGGATCCGAATGTGAATCTCGATATCGGCCAAAGCGTGTCGGTCGCGCATTGGGTCGATGGCGCGGCGCGCGTCATGTATCGCGGCGCCTTGTGGGATGTGGAACTGATACCCGGCAGCGATACGCAGGCCGGTCATTACACCATACGTGCCGTGCGTGGCAGCCGTTTGATTGTTGGATAACCTGGAGAATAGATTATGGAAGTAAGTATCGGAAGCATGTCGCTGATCTTGTTATTGCTGGCGTTGGTATTTGTCTTCAAGACGGTCAATGTGGTGCCGCAGCAGCATGCCTGGGTGGTGGAGCGCTTGGGCAAGTTCCATGCGGTATTGGGTCCTGGCTTGAATATTGTCGTGCCTTTTGTTGACCGCATCGCTTACAAGCATGTGCTCAAGGAAATTCCACTCGATGTGCCGCCGCAGGTGTGCATTACGCGTGACAATACGCAATTGCAGGTCGATGGCATTCTGTATTTCCAGATTACCGATGCCATGCGTGCTTCATATGGCTCGTCGAATTATATTGCCGCCATTACGCAACTGGCGCAAACGACCTTGCGTTCGGTGATAGGTAAAATGGAACTCGACAAGACATTTGAAGAACGCGACCATATCAATACGGCCATCGTGAATGCCATCGATGAATCGGCGGCGAATTGGGGCGTCAAGGTATTGCGCTATGAAATCAAGGATTTGACGCCGCCCAAGGAAATTTTGCATGCGATGCAGGCGCAGATTACGGCCGAGCGCGAAAAGCGCGCGCTGATTGCCGCTTCAGAAGGGCGCAAGCAGGAGCAGATCAATATCGCCAGCGGCGAGCGTGAAGCGAATATTGCCCGTTCGGAAGGTGAGAAGCAGGCATCGATCAACCGCGCCGAAGGGCAGGCCACGGCCATCGTCGCGCTGGCGCAGGCCAGTGCCGAGGCGTTGCGCCAGGTGGGCGCCGCCATCCGCGAGCCGGGTGGTGAAGATGCCGTCAACCTGAAAGTGGCCGAGCAGTATGTGGGCGCCTTCGCACAATTGGCGAAAACGAATAACTCGATTATCGTGCCGGCCAATCTGGGCGATATGAGCGGTTTGATCGCCACGGCGATGCAGGTGGTAAAAACGCAGAAGCCGAAAAGCGGCGTGGCTATTCCGTGACTGCCTGCAGCTCGGGTGAATAGCAAATCCGTAGCAAGTTTGTCGTCAATACTGCCCGCTGTATAGCGGGCAGTTTGCATTTGCGCCGCCATGATTATCTGGCGGCAGCAGGGAAAGAGTATCTGCGGGCGAATGCCTAACGCTGATAATATTTTCTTCATGCTATGCTGTGCGCACTTTCTCGATTATGTGCTGTCGTGCGGCGCTGATTTCTTTGAATGGCGTAAAATCTGCCGCGCATGCATGGCGATGATTGCGCCTATGTCCGGTGCGGATGTCGGATGGCGTTTGATGCGATGCCCGATTGGCGATAGTATTGGTTCGTAGCTATTTTCGAATTGCAATTTAGAATTACTATAAATTGCAATGAAACAAAAAATATTGCAGAATAAATGCGGCCGATGGCGCTGTATTGCATCGCTGCCGCACAAAGCAGAGGTAGAGGTACTTGGGCAGACGGTCCATGTGCGATGTTCCCTCCTTGATTGATGATTTGCATCGCTTGAAAGCCGGGGAAGTCGGTTTTTTGGTAAAAGAATTGTAAAAAACAATCAAATCTTTAGAAAAATCACCGCAGTCGCGTTACAATTGGATAGAATTTAACTGTTCAGTTATATTTTTCAACTCACACAAGGAAATATCATGGATCTGTCCAGCTTATCCCTGTCCGAACTGCGCACCTTGCAGGACGACATCAAGAAGCAAATGAAGAAACGCGAACAGGACGATCTGTCCAAAGCACGCGAACAAATCCTGGCGATTGCCCAGAGCGTCGGCGTTTCCGTAAAAGACCTGGTTGGTACGGGTATCCGCGCTAAAACCGGCACCGTTGCAGTACGCTATCGCAATCCGGATGATGCGACGCAGCAGTGGACTGGCCGTGGCCGTCAGCCGAAATGGGTCAAGGAGTGGACCGATTCGGGCAAGTCGCGTGATTTGCTGAAGGTTTGATTCTGAAGGCTTAAAAAACCGTTCATTCGGATGCTTGTCCTGTGGAGTCATGCAGGGGTAATACCAGGCAGCACGCAAGCATCCGGAACTTTACTGTTGTCTTGGGCCAGGCAGGCCAAGTTGATGTATATCGCCGTATTCCCATGGCATTTTCGCCGCTCCCCGTTTTTTCCCGCCTTATCTCTTTCCCTTCCCTGTTTTATTCCCGTCGCGCTGAGTTTTTCCGCTGGCCGCAGGCAATCGGCAAAATAAAACCCGGCATATAGCCGGGCTTGCTGGTATCGGTGCAGCACGCTGCGCGCAGTGCCGGATCAGCGGCGGTGCGACTTCATTGCCGCCTGTACTTCGCGCGCCCCATCGCGGTCGCGTTCGGCCGCCCGCTTGTCGTGCTGTTTCTTGCCCTTGGCCAAGCCGATTTCGCATTTCACGCGGCCGCCCTTGTAGTGCAGGTTGAGCGGCACCAGGGTATAGCCGGAGCGTTCCACCTTGCCGATCAGTTTATCCATTTCCGCGCGGTGCAGCAGCAGCTTGCGCGTGCGTACGGCTTCCGGGTGGATATGGGTGGAGGCGGTCGGCAGGGCGCTGATATGCGCGCCGAACAGGAAGAGTTCATCGCCGCGGACGACGACGTAGGCTTCCTTGATTTGTACGCGGGCGTCGCGGATGGCTTTGACTTCCCAGCCTTCCAGTACGATGCCCGCTTCGTAGCGATCCTCGATAAAGTAGTCGTGGAAGGCTTTTCTGTTGTCTGCTATGGTCATGAGATGGTAAATGTGCGCGGGTCGGTTAAACTACTGTCTCGCGCAAGCGCGATAAAATCAAATGTATCCAACATCATAGCAAATGGTTCTTCAATGGCAGTAGTACATAAATCAGTTTTTCTCGGCTATAGCGCCGAACAAATGTTCGCGCTGGTGGCGGCGGTGGAGGATTATCCCAAATTCCTGCCCTGGTGCGGTGCGGTCGAGATTCGCGAGCGGGGCGAGAACACGGTTGTCGCCAGCGTGGGCATACATTACCACGGCGTGCGCCAAAGCTTCACCACGTCCAACGAGAACGTGCCGCCGACTTCCATCAAGATGAAGCTGGTGGACGGTCCTTTCAAGACCCTCGACGGCGTATGGACCTTCAAGGCCCTGCGCGAAGATGCCTGCAAGATCGAACTGGACCTGCATTACGAGTTTTCCAGCCGCGTGCTCGAACAGATCATCGGCCCCGTCTTCGGCATGATCGCCAACAGCATGGTCGATTCCTTCTGCAAGCGCGCGGAGACGGTATATGGCTGAGGCCAGCATTCACGTGCAAATCTGTTACGCCTTGCCGGATAGCAACTTCCTGCATGCCTTGACGGTGCCTGCCGGTACCACCATCGAGCAGGCGGTGACGCGGAGCGGCTTGCTGCAGGCCTTCCCCGGCATCGACCTGGCCATCAATATGGTGGGCATCTATGGCAAGAGGAAGCCTTTGGATACCGTATTGCACGAGCATGACCGGGTGGAGGTCTACCGGCCCTTGCAAGCCGACCCGAAGGAAGCGCGCCGGCGCCGCGCCGGCAGCAAACCCGTCAAGGGGTGAGCGGGCAGGGCGGTGCTCTCCTGGCCGCGGCGTGGCGAGCGTCATTTTTTGCTATTTTCAAATATCTTTTCTATGCTGCAAGGACGGAGGGCGCTTTTTTCTGTATAACTTGCTTTCAGTCGCCTTAAGCAAGCATCCATGCGGGTTCCAGTCGTTTTGCCGTTTGCATGGGCGAAACGTGGGCGAAAATCTAAGCGACCCCGGCCTTTAATCCATCGGTCATTTTGCAGTATTGATCAGGCAATACGCCGCCTTCCTGTTCCACCCAGCGGCCGTAAGTCCTGGTGATCATAGTCGTATCGGTATGGCCCATTTGTTTCGCCACGTACATCGCGTTGGCGCCCGTCGAGAGCAGCGTCGACGCAAATGTGTGCCTTGTTTGATACGGGTTCCGGTAGCGCACCTGGGCCTTCTTGATCATTGCCGCCCAGAAGAGACTCAGGCGCTGCGTGTTGTCCCATCCCTGGCCTGTAGCCGGATCGTAAAACACCAAGCCCCCAGCGAGGAAGCTATGTTGTTTCTGCGCAACCAGTGCCTCTACTGCGCCGCGCCGCAAGTCGACCAGGCGGCGGCCGGCACGAGTCTTCAATTCCTCTCGCGACTCGCCCATCACGCGCGAACGTTCCACCTTTGCCTTGAATCCGGCCCAGTCGATCGATTCCCAGCGTAGCGCGATGTATTCGCTTGGGCGCATGCCCGTGTAGAAGGCAAACTGAAAGACGTTCCTGGCCTGGCCCTGAGCAGCCCCGAGGATGGCCGCAATCTCCTGCGCGGAAAAAGGATCCACTTCGTATTCGGCCTTGTACGCATCACGATCTAATGTTTTTTGCAACTTTACTCGGTCAAGCGGATTGCTATCAATCAGGTCGTCGTTTATCGCCAGCTCCAGCGCGCCGCGCAGCGGGATGAGAACTTGTCGGACCGAGGTGGCTTTCAGCGACAGATCGACAATCCAGGTGCGCAGTGCCGCCGGCGTAAGGTCGGTAAGCAGGGTGTCGCCCCATTGACCCAGCAGTACTTTGTTAAGCACGCGCTTGTAGCTTTTCAATGTGCTGGGCGCGAGGATGCGCTCGTAGATGTCGAACTGCTGTTTAAGCAGGTCGCCAACGGTGACATCCTTGCCCCGAGGCTGTAAGCCGAACTTCTTCAACTGCGTCGACTCGGGGAAGTACTTCGCATAGCTGAAATTGCCCAGCGCAATTGCGTTCAGGATCTCGCCGCGCAGCCGTTCGGCGTATTTGATGTTTGCCTTGCTGTGCGCGAGCTTCAGTGTTTCCCGGCACTCGGTGCCCCGGTACATAAATTTTATGCGGATCGATTCGCTTTGGACGCCCGACCGGAGTTCGACGCCTGGCGGGCTGGACTTGTTTGTTCCCATTTTGCTACCCATTCTTCTACTGCCGGCAGGTTGATCCACAGCCGGCCATCCACAATTTTGCATTGATTGCCGTCGAGCCACTTGCCAGCCTTGCGGCGGGCCTGCACGGAATCGACGGAATCACCTGATATTTCGACGTAGCGCTCCAGCTTCACCCAAGCCAGAGGCTGACGCTCTGCCTCTGCCTTGGCGGCCGCCGCGCGCGCATTGCGCTCGATGGTCTCAACCAGCTTGACTACCATGTCGTGCTCGGCCATGTTCATTGCGTGCTCCCGGCTGGCAAGTCGCCGGCATGCCCACTACCGCCGCAAGCGGGGCAGTCCAGCTCGCCGCTGCCTGGCTCGGCGCCGTTGTTCAAAAAGACCAGGCCGCCCGGCGTCGCCGCGATGGTCTGGCCGGCGGCGCGCGCGGCCGCGATGGCTTGCAGCGTCTCGGGCGAGAGCGGGGCGCGGCGACGCACGAGCTGGGCTTCCAGCTGCGCAATGCGAGCATCGCGCTCCCGCACCACGTTCTGGAATGCTGGCGCTTCACAACTGCGCGCACACGGCGCCGGGTGCTTTCCTTCGGCTTGCTCGTCCAACACAGCGCGAACTGTGCCAAGTGCAGCTGTCCAGATAACCGGGGAATGGGGCAGGTTCAGCTTTTGATAATGACCATAGATATGTTCATCGCTTGGTACTGGGAACGCCGGCGCATTCGGCATAGCCACGTTCTGCACCGGGGCAGCTGCGATCGCGGCTTGCTCGCGGCCAGCAGCAACCAGCACGCGGAACACGTCGCTGTTGCGCAGCAGCGCGCCTGGCTCATTCAAGCCCCACAGGACAGGCAGCGCCGATATTTGATCCATCAACCGCCCGATGATTCGCTGGGGTGCTGCCGCCGGCAGCGGTGAGTGCTTCGGCTTTGCCGCTTGCTTGGCACGGATAGCCTCGACCTTCGTCCAGATCCTGGCCAGCTCTGTCTCGCCGGCGGCGTGCATGTCGAGGCCTTGGGCCAGGCACAGCGCCGCCAGTGTGACCATGACTCCGCCAACTTCCTGCTCGCGCTCACCGACCGGGCGGCCGTACACATAGTCGACCAGCTGGTGCGCCTCGCTGGCCGTGCAGCCGCACGCCTGCACCAGTTCCAGCGATTCTTCCAAGAAGCGGTGATTGCGCTCAGCGCCGTCGGCCGCGATTTCAGCGCCGAAACACGCCATCATCCAGGGCTGCACGCGGCTCTGGAAGGAATCGGCGGGCGCTGCGTCGGCAGTCACGCCCAGCAAGGCCAGGCCATCGCCGGTATAGCCGCGCTCTACGCAAGCCTGGCGCACGCTGGCCAGCAGTGGCGAGCCTTGGCTGCAGGGGGAGGGGTAGTGCTTGTTTTCGGCAGCGCGCGCCGCAGCGGCGGCAATGCTGCGGACAAGGTCTAAGAGGTCGATCATTGCGGTTGCTCCAGTATGGTTATTTCGGATGGCTCGACAGGCTCGGCCAATCCCTCGATGTACACGGTCATTTCGGCATCGCCCTTGTGCCAGCAGAATCCGGCGATAAAGCAATTCAGGCCTTGGTAGCTCACTTGCCTGGCCAGCTGCTTCGCGCGGTGAATGCGCAAGTCGTGCTGGTCGGCCAGCTCGCGCGGCGTTTCGGCCGGCGCCGGCTTGCGGGCGCTCATGCTGCCGTCGCCGGGCGGCGGGCCCATACCCAGTACGGGCCATCTTCGGAGTCGTGAATAGACAGCGTGAACCAGCCATCACCGGCCGGTTCCTCCGGATGCCAGTCGGAGACGTCCGTTCCAGCCTGGTCGAAGTAAACAATATGGGCCGGATGCGTATCATGCTCGGCTTCAAGGGTGGCGTAGGCAGTGTCCAGGCCCTGGGCAGTAAGCCATGCGAGATACTCCGCCTCATGATCTTCATCGAACTCTGGCATATCTGGATGCCTATACCATCCCTCGGCATCGCGCACGACTGGCGCCCATTCAATAAGCTTGCTCATACTTTCCTTTCAGGTTGTCGCGGCCAGGACGCCCGCCAGGGTGGCCGCTACGTAAATCAGGATCAGGGTCGCCGCCACGCGCGCGGCGCCGGGGCTGCGTTCGCTGTTCGGCACTTCGTCGTTGTCGGTCATGGCAGCACCTTTGCTGCTCGCCCACCGCGCCACTGCCAGCCTGGCGCAATCTGGTTGTGCCGCCACATCCCCATGCACTTGCTGGTGGTCATGCGCGGCCAAGGCTTGCCGCCGCATTCCCATTCCGGTCCTTCCCAGTAATCTGACGGCAAGCAGGCGTGGTCGTAATGGCGCTCCCAGCCGGTGCGGGAATCATGACCATCCCATTCGCCATCGAAGTCTTGCCAGGAAACCTCTGGAATCGCGCCGATGCGCTGCCACAAGCTGTATTCTGCGGGGCGGTGCTGGCGTAGCCACTTGCCGCGTTTCCACGAAAATGGCTCATCGGTGACTCCAGGCTCGCTCGACGGCGTGTACTTCGTCGTGTCGCCATGGCTGCGCAGCAGCTGCACCGCGCGCTTGGCCTGCTTCTTGTAGATGCGCGGGTTCATGGCGTCACCCGCTTGAATTCGATCACCCACACCCATGGGTTGGATGCCCAGCTTCCGGCGCCGTTGATGGATTCCCACAAGTGGCTGAAGTGCTCGCTTGGCGTCGCATGGTAGTTATAGCTCGGGATGACGCCGTGACCACCAGGTGTGCCTTCGGCGCGGGCGTCGCCGTCGCTGATGTTCTGCAGCCGCTCGACGCGCACCGACACGATCTCCAGCAGGATCCGGCTGGCTGCGCGCGGCATGAAGATAGCAGGGCGCTTGTACCAGCCGGGCAACACGCTGCCGCGCCCGGCTGCCAGTGGCACGTCCGGTGAACCGGCGTCGTACTGGTACGCGCGGTCACATTCGACCGTCATGTCGATGAAGTGCCATTCGTCGCGACCCTTCTTCTGGCTGTAGCGCGTCACCCAGCGGCCGTAGGCGAAGAACGTTTCGCGCACGCGCAGACCGTCGCCATGCCCTCCATGTGGGCAGGCATCGCCGGCCATGCCGTGGGCGCTAGGTGCACGCGTATCCGCAACGCTCACCATCGAGTGAAACGCGTTGCAAGGCCACTGGTAGTCACCTGGGCGGTGCGGGACAGGTTCGGGCTGCGGCTTCATGAGGCGCCGCGTCTGCGTCTTGCTGCCGTCGAGCAGCGCGCGCACCATGGGCGCGGAGAACAGTATTGGGCGCTCCTTCAATAGATTTGTCATAAGAAAGCTTCCTCCGTGGTAATATGTTGTCCAAATAATATTGGGGCGAGCATGGACACAATGACATTTATCTCTAGCTTGGCGTCTTCGTTGGCCTGGCCAATAAGTGCAGTCGCAATCGTTTGCATTTTTAAAGAGGGCATCCTTTCAAGACTCCCTGATCTTTCGAAATTAAGTTTGCCCGGAGGAATCTCAGCGGAATTCAACAAAGAGCTTGCTAGGGCGGAGGCGGCTGCACCAGCGCTTCCAGCGGTCGACCTCAACGAGTTGCCAGTCGTAGAGGCAACGAAGCTTGAGTGCCGCGAAGAACCGGGGGACGCATATGGCCCAGTGAGCAGGCAGCCCACAATACCTACGACAACTGATTTGCGAGAGTTCTTTTCCGAGATTAGTGCGCCAAATGTTGAGGACGCGACAGCACTCAAATACCAGCCAACGGGAGTAATTATGGAATCGTGGAAGGCGCTTGAATCGGCGCTGCGAAGTTTGGCTCCGCGACCGGAAGTTACTTCTAGCGGTCGAATCAAGCGCCTTAGTGCGGCCCAAATTGTTGAACTACTTAAGGCTTCAAGTGTCTTGGACTCGACTGATGCCGATACTGTCATGAGCCTACTCACGATGCGCAATATGGCTGCGCATTCCGAAGAAAAGATACCGCCAGAGGATGCGCGCCGATTCCAGCGCGTTGCAAAAAAGCTGGAGATTACTCTTCGTTCACGGAGCGCGTAATACCCGAAGAACGTCGAAGTATTCACTTGATTGCTCCTAACTCGACCAGGACTGAGCGGTGGCCATTTGGCGTCATCGCGCTGACGACACCCTGAGCTTCCATGGACTCAAGCAGCTGTGCTGCCCGGTTGTAACCGATGCGCAGGTGGCGCTGCACCAGCGATATCGATGCTCGCTGCTGTGTGCGGACGACTTCGACAGCCTGGTCGTACAGCGGATCGCTCGCGCTGCCGTCGCCGGGAGGCACGGCGTCGGCGGCCATGGGCTCCAGGTCGTGCATCGTGAGGCCTCGCCGTGCGAGCTGGCCGGCGATATGATCATTCAGCGATAGCAACACGCGCTGTTCGCGCACTGGCTCGTGGCCTTTGGCTGGCGCCGCGTCAACGGCCGGGCCCGGCGTCCGCGCATCTACCTCGGCCTCGCCACCCAGCGCCTCCACCAGGTCGACCAGCAGCTTGGCCAGCTCGCCGGCCATCAGGGCGAAATCGCTGTCGAAGCGCTCGTCGTCGTTGCGCACAGCGCTTTCCTTGATAATTTCCAGCGGCTTGACCGACTTGATGGCCAGGCTCTCGTCCAGCACGAAGCTGATCTTGTCGCTCCAGGTCATGGCCAGGCGGGTGCACTGCTTGCCGGCGGCGATGTGGCGGCGGATATCGTCGGCCTCCAGGGTGTGGCGCTTGTACGCCACCTGGGCCTTGCTTTCGCCCGTGGCGCGCATGATCGCGTCCTGGTCGACCGTGAAGCCGGCAGGGGATTCGTCCGCTTGCAGCCATTCCGTCATTGCGCCCACCGGCGAGCGCTGCACGCGCAGGCTTTCCAGCGGCAGCTGGTCGACGGATTTGAGCAGCAGCTTGACCACTTCGTCCGCCTTGGCCGGGCTGGCCGCGTCCACCACCAGCCAGCCGTTGACCGGATCGATCCACACGGCCGTGGTGCTGAGAATTGCGAACGCGCGCGGCAGCAGCTCGTCGGTGACGCGCTCCTTCAGTTCCTTCATGGCCTTCTTGCCGGGCGCGAAGCCTTGGGCTTCTTCCATTTCCAGCGCGCGGGCGGCGGCTACCTGGTTGATCACGGTCGACGGCAGCAGCTTCTTCTCGGTTTTCAGCTGCAGCAGGAACTGGCCGCCGACGGCATGCACGAGCGGCTGGTCGGCACCGCGCGGCGCGGCCCAGCCCTGGCGCACCAGGTCCATGCTGGTGGCGGGCGTGAACTGCTGCGGTGCCAGCGCCTGATCGAGCACGGCGGCCGTCATGGCCCAAGGGGCAGGCAGGCGGTAAATTTGGAGGTTTTTGAAAAACATGGCGGCTGCTCGCTTAATCGTTGTCGTTATACGGAAAGGTGGTATCGAAGTCGTCGACATCCGCATCCGCGTCGATGATCAAGCGCGTCTTGGCCGTGTACATCTGGAACAGGCGCTTTTCGAAATTGAAGAGAGGGCCGACGAAAATCTTGTTTTTGATGTCGGTGCCGCCGAGGCTGAGCGCCCACACTTCACCGTCGCCGCGAATACGCAGGTGGATGGCGCAGGACGAATGCCGCGCTTGGTTCGGGTCTTCATCGATTGAAACGTCCAGGTAGCCATCACAGTTTTCGCTACGATTGATATTCAGGGTGAATTTTTCGCCGCGTAGCTCGTGCGCATTCCATGCGTCTTTCTTGCTTTCGATGAATTCATCCAGCAGCGCTTGTAGCGTGATGGAGGCCGGCACCGGCTCCAGCAGTTCGGCAATATCCTTGTCCAGTTTCTCGGTGAATTCCGTGGACATGACCGCGCCGACGCGCTTCTTGATGATGTCGCCTACCAGTTGGCGGTACGACGGCAGGTCTATCGTGTCGAGGTCGATTTCGATCAGAGTGCCGATCTTTGCCTTGAGCGTCTTACCGAAGTCGCTGTAATCGCGCAGGTGTTCATTGATGCCGGCGGTTACGGCCGCGCCGATCTGCTTATGAATTGCTTCCTCGATGGCGCCGGATGCGACTACCTTGTCAAACGCTGCGGCTACTGCCTCTTTCAATTGGTCCATGATCTTCCTCGTTGCTGCCACTGGCGTTCATGTGAATGCCAGCAGCTGGTTAATTACGTTGTCCAGGTCTTGTCTGGTGTATTTGGTCAAAATCCGGGACAGGATCACGTCGATGGTCGCGCTGTACAGCGCCTCGAACTCGATCTCGTCCATCTGCGAAAACGAAATGCTTTTCGCCTCAAGGCGCACCTCGCCCTTGAGGTTCACCGTCGATTCGAAGAAACCGGCCAGGATCGCTATGTCTTTCCTGAAACGCTCCTTGTTCTTTGCCACTGGCTGGCCCTGGTAGGTCAGGCCGCCACGCGGCTCCCACTGATCAAAGGCAAAAGTCACCAGGGCGAAGTATTTTTTGTGAAACTGGTAGTTCCGCACCTTCTTGAAGTCGGCGCGCATCAGCCCGCCGGCCTTCATCTTTTGGATGAAGTCGGCCGCCGCCTCGTCGTGCGGCACGAGGATGTTTGCCATTTTCATGAGCACGATTTCTGTCAAGGCGGTGCTCCCGCAGGCTGAGATTTGGCATTCATTTAGTTGCTCCTTTGCATGATTGGCGATATAGTCAAAACTTTAATTAGGCCTTCTATGAGCACTTCTCACACGCAGCTCTCCAGTACCGAGATACTTGTTTCCGACCTTGTCTACAGTTTCGAATCGCCCCGTCAGGCTGAAGCCTTCGTGCTGTGCCTTTCCAGTGGCAGTCTTGGCGCCTGCCTTGCTGTGTGCCATGGCTTGACGCAGCAACGACCAGCAACTGATCATGAAATGGGCAACCCTGAGCCTGAGGAGGACGACAGTCCATCACCAATGTGATTAGCGTGGTTCGACAGCCAGGTTGGCCACGTCGATCACGATGCCGCGGCAATACGGCTCGCCGCCTTCCACGATTTCGAACGTGGCATGCGGCACGTCGGTGCGGTAAGTCCAGCAGTAGCCTTCTTCGTTGCCCCACAGGGCATCCACGGCGCGCACCTGCGGCGCCCGGGCGAAATAGTCCTTGAGTGCTTCGTCGTCGTGCTGGATATCCTCGCGGAAAGGCAGCAAGCCCTTGGCATCGAGCAGTGCGATGGTCGGCGCGCCACGCTCGTCGTCCACGAAGCCACGGAACTCCATCAGGTCGTCGCTGGCGCCGAAGATCACGATCAGGCCGGCCGCCTTGGCCTGCTGCTCTTCTTCCTTGACCATTTCCTTACCGTATTCGCGGCCCGTCAGCAGGCCGGCCAGCAGTTCCTTGCTCAGCTTGACCGGCGCCAGCTCGACGGCCGGCGTGCCCATGTTCGTGTACGGATGTTTGTCGGCATGCGGCTTGATGTGCGCGTAGAAGTGCTTGCCGATGGATTCGGCGCCGGCGAAGGCTGCATATTCGGCGGCGGTGACGTTGGCGTAGTGGTACACGTCCGCAGGCGCGCCCTTGCGGAAGAACTGCACGGCCAGCGTTTCGGTCGCCGGGCAGTGGCCGATGGCCGCGATCTGCGAGGATTGAATGGCTTGCAGGGTGATTTGTGGTGCTGCGACTGCTGTATTCATTGATTTCTCCAGGTGGTGGGCGGGGTGTTACGCGGCTTCGGCGATCAGGCCGGCGCGCGCGGCGGCGAAGTCGAACTTGGCCAGGCGGTCGATCGCTTCGGCTGGCGTCAGGCCGAACTGCTCGAACATCACATCGAGGATGTCGCTGTCGGATGGGTAGAGGTCATCGGCAGCGGCGTCGAGCAGGTCAGGTGCTGGCGCTGGGCGGCTCGGCGCCGGCACCGGTGCGGCGGCTGCCGGCGCGCGACGGGTGGCGATAGGGGCGGTAGATTTGGGAGTCGCCACTTGGGAGACCGGCTCGGCGGCGCGCTCGGCAGCGATCTGCGAGGCTTGCTCCGCCAGTTGGCGCTGTGTGTCGGCTGCCGCGCGCTCGCGCTCAGCCTGCGCTGCCTCAGCTGCCTCAGCTGCAAGGCGGTCAGATTCGACTTGAGCCAGGCGGATCGTTTCGGCGGCTGCCTTCTCTGCCTTGACGCGCTCCTCTTCCCGGATCCGGGCCCGCTCGGCTTCAGCCTTTGCTTCCTCGGCGCGCTTGTGATCAGCGATGCGGCTGGTGATGACGAGCTGGAAGTCTTCCATGGGCTTGCCGATGATGTTGGCCATGTCCATGAACAGGAAGCCGTAGGTCGCGGCGTGCTCGCGGCACCATGCCTGCTTTGCGCGGTAGTCGGCAGCTTGCGTGTTGGCGGCAATCTTGGCATTGGCCAGCGTGGTGCTGACTGCGTCGCGCAGGCTGCCCAGGGTGCGCTTGTTCTTCATGGCGCCGGCAAAGTCCGGCTGCTGCAGTTGCAGGCGCAGCGGCGTAATTTCGGTTTCGAGCGCGGCCACGTGTGCGGTGAAGGCGTGCCGGCCTTCGTTCAGGATGGTTTCCTTGATCTGTTCCTTGCGGGTCTTGACCAGCTTTTCCAGTTCCAGGCGCTTGGCGCGGAACTGCGCCTTGATGTGGTCGACCGTGCGCATCACTTCGTCAATGGTCGCGGTCTGCGCCAGGGCGGCGGCCTTGGCCAGTTCCAGCTTGTCTTCCGCCTCGCCGCAATACCTGACGGTGTTTTCGGCATTGGCGAAGTCTTCGTCGGTTTCCAGCTTGGTGTTGATTTTGGCAATGAACTTCTCGGCGGCGGCCTTGTACGCCACGAGGTTGCTGCTGACGACCTTGCCTTCGGTCTGGACGACCAGGGCGGGCAGGGCGGCGATAGGCTCGGCAGCTGGCTTCTCGACAATGTCCACCTGCGTGTAGTTGGCGACGTCGATATCGAACTGCTCCCAGCCAGCCACGATGCGCGAAAACCATGCGGTGTCCGGATATACCCACATCCAGACCATGTTGTCCTCGGTGCCGTCGGATGCCATGAACAGCCACTTCTCGGCGCCGGTCACCAGCAGTTGCTGCTGAATCTGCGGCTGGTGCTCTTCTGGCAGCGCGCCGGTGCCAATCGACGCGGCCAGCTCCGCGTTCCATTGCTTGTGCTCGAAGCCGATGGTCTCTGCCATGTTCAGGCCGTCACACGAGGCGCTTTCGCGGCCCAGCGACAGCGTGGCAGGGTACAGGTCGTCGCCAATGATGCGCTCTGCCAGCGGGCGCGCCAGCGCTTCGACTTCATGGCCGTAGTCCAGGATGTTTTCCTGCACCCAGTCGCTGAACTCCTTGGCCAGGCCTGTGGCCTTCATGCGCACCAGCTCGCTGCGAGTTACCTTCTTTGACAGGCCCAGCATCGCGGCCGCCTCGCTGGCGCCATGGTGATCGAAGCGGAAGGCGTGCCAGTCGTCGCTGCCCTGGAGCAGATTGTGGATTTCGCGGGTGAGAGTATTTTCGCGTTGCATGATGTGTCCTTGGTGATTTTTTTGTGGTCTAGCGATTAGTCGTTTTCGTGCGCCCAGCTGTCGATCGTCATTTTTTGCGCCTCGGTGAAGGCCGCCCGGGTGCTGAGCATGGCAATCAGCTGCGCCGGCGTTTTCTTCTTGCTGTGGATGGTCTGGCGCCATTCCGGCGTTTTCTGCTTGAACAGCTCGTCAGTACATTCCGGCAGCTGGACGATGGTGCGGTCATCTGCAGCCGGCGCGGCCGGCGTGATGTCGCGCATTTCACGGTTCGTTTCCTCAAGCTCGTCTGGCGTGTACACGCCCAGGATTACGTCAGGGGCGTACAGGCGGCTCCAGCGCTTCACGGCGAGGTAAGCCAATTGCTGGCGTGGATCGGTCGCCCAGAGCGGCGAGTTGCGCACGGAGGCCTGGACAAGCAGCAGTTCGAGATAGCGCGGCTCGTTTTCGCCGCGCAGCGTTGCCCAAATGCGCACGCCGCAGCCTTCTTCGCTCTGCATGGGGTAATCCGGCACGCGGTATTGATAGGCTTTTTTGTAGTCTCTATCGCCCGGCTTTCCCTTGGCCGGTGCCTCGCAAACGCGTGTTTTGCCGATGATTTTTTCCCATGGCCCGAACCATTCGTAGTTGAAGCGGTCGAGCGTGACGCCGCTGGACTGGATGGCTGCGTTCACCAGCTGGCCTTCGTAGCCGAGCGTGCCGTTCACCAGGTGCGTCTTCTGCGCCACCGCAAACGGGTTCATCTTCCACTGCATGGCCTGCATGACGACAGCTGCACAGTCGGCCGAGCTGCCTTTCAGGTGATCCGGGATGGTTGAGCGGCCCTTGGCCATGATGTCGGCCAAGCGCATGATGCTATCCATGCTCGCAACGTCGAGGATCAGGGAGGCGCTGCTTGTGCTGGCGACGGACAGATCGCCCTGTCCGTACTGCGCTGTTTGCAGGGCCGTTTGACCCTCTTGGGTTGCTGCGTTCATGACTTTTTCCTTGTGAGTTTTATAATTTCTGCCTTCAACAGCGCCAGGCGGACGGCGTAGACGATGGCGTGGCCGGCATGCCAGTTGCGCAGGGCCTGGCTGGCCACGTCCATCACGGCTTGGCTGACGACGTCCACTGCGCCTCCCGGTGGGCGCGGCCCAGTTGCTTCACACGCGAGGCGGATGCGTCCAGGTCGATCAGCGCTTCGATCTGCGCGGTGATCAGTTCCTTGCGCATTTCTTCCAGCCCGGCCAACTCGCGGCGCACGCCGGCCAGGCGCAACTTGTTCATGTTGTGCTGGTGCTGCGCCCGGTAGTGACGGTGGGCTGCCAGGAGGCGGTGGAAGAGGGCGATCATTTGCGCACCATCGCCGTCACGCCCAGGGCGCCATCGTCATAGGCCGCGTCCTGCAGTGCACCCAGGTCGCCAATGGCGGAATAGCTGCGCACGCCGTCGGCGGTGCGAATGGTGATGATGTAGCTCACGATGCGCTCCCTTCACGGCCAGCCAGCAGCACGCGGATACCGTTACGTGCGGTCGTGGCCTTGGCTCCGTAGCAGGCGCCGGCCGGGATATGGTCGGTCGCGTCCAGGCAGCCGCTGTTCAGCGCCGATTCGACGCCCGCGTCCTGGTGGGAAAAGGCAAGGGCGGCAGACACGGCCAAGCGGGACTGGCGGCCGGCGGTGACGTTGCGGGCCGCGATCACGCTGCGCTCCCTGCGAAAGCTGCGGAAATACCGGCGTCTTCGCCGACCACGTAGCGCCCAGTCGTCAGGCCGCAGAACGGGCAGTGGCTGGCGACGCACGGCATTTCCTTGCCCTTGGCGTTGGTGAATCCCTTGCCGGTGCCACGGATGCGGAACGGGATATTGATCACGCTGCGCATGCTGTTGTCATCCGTCATGGCGAAGCCGGTGGCTTGGCACTCGACCTGGATGTCGCTACCGGCCTTGGCCACGATGAACGGGGCGCTGGCCAGCTTGGTTTCGATTGTTTTTACGCAGTCGCAATTCATGTTTCCGCTCCTCTGATTAATTGGCGCCCCGGCAGGGAATCGAACCCTGCTGATGCCGGCCGCACTGTCCGGCACCCAGTCCACTACGGGGCTTTCAATCCTGCGTACGCCAGGAAGCGCGGCCGGTGCGGGTCGTAACTCCGGCGCTTGATACATCGCGTGCCCGCTGACGCAATTCATAGTGCTGGCGGCCCTGTCGATCCGTCGGGCGTGTGATTCCTGCGGCTGGTGGGCCGCCAACAAGGGAGGCGTTTGGTCAGACGGCGGGATTTGCTTTCGGCTCGGCCCCGCTTGCATAGTGCAAACGCCTCTCTTGTTGGCCGCCGGTTACGCCGGCGAAACGGGCCAGGGCGACTGGCCGGGGTGAAATTAGGCTGCCGACACCTGCGAAGGGCGGAAGCGCTGGCTTTGCGTCGAGCCGTCCAGCAGCACCTCGAGGAAGTCGCCGCGTACGCCCGGATGCTTCTTCACGAACTTACCTGGGCGCGGCAGCGGCTCGGTTTTGGTGCCCTTGACGTTCACTTTCTGGTTTTCTTTGAAATTCGACATGCTGTATTTCCTTCAAGGTTGGTTGTGGCGCCGAGCTTCCCCGGGCGCCTGATCCTCACGAAGATCAATCGGGCCACTCTGTGCCATCGGGCAGTTAATCGGGCTGCCAGTCCTGTCCCGCCTTGAACTACGGCGCGGGCGACCGCTGATCTTGTTTGGCCAGCTCGACCAGGTGGCCGAGCTCTTTGCCGTAGAAGGTGCTGCAAGGCGAGGCCATACGTGCATCCGTCAGGGCCATGGCATGCGCCACGCTTTTGTTGCGGGCGCGGACCCTGTTGCGGTACGTGCCGTCCGTGAAGCGAATCGTCACCTCGAAGTCAAAGCGCGGGGCTGGCGCTGTGGCAGCAGCCAGGTGCTGGGCCAATTCGGCTTGTAGCTGGGCGGTGTCGTGGTCGCGGGCGCTCATGGCGATTAGCCGCGCGCTGGAAGGACGATTGCCGGGATCACTTCGCCGTGGGCGATGAGGACCGCTTCGAGTGCTGCGAGCTCTGCTGGGGACATGTCGTACTCCTGTGTTTGCTTTCGATGGAATGACTTTACCAAAAAGATAAACATGCAGCAAGCGAAATTTACCAAAAAGATTAATTTTTTATTTTTGATGCAGTTCTTGGCAAATGAATGGACGAAAAAAAGCCCCGGTAAAGGGGCGGGTGCAAGGCTTTAGAAGGGTAGTTCGGGTGGCGGTGGCGGCCGGTAGGTCTGCCACTCGATTTCGTCAGCGTTGATCTGACTGATCAGCGGTCCGATGTCGAACGTGGAGTAACTGCGCGAGAAGGCGCCGACGCGCGGCGACAGCAGCAAAATAGGCAGGCTAGGGAAGAACCGTTGTGCATGGAGTAGGGCGGCCGGGCCAGTGGATGGCCAAGTATGTTCTGGCTCGACCTGAACCACGGCCAACTGAATTTTCTTGATCTTGATGATGGCGGCGCTTAGTTGAGATTGCTTTACCGCCAAGATATATTCCGATTAATAAGATTATTAGGATGATTTCAGTGTTTAGGCTGGATTACGCATTCGCCCATAACTCTACTCTTGATGCCAAATCTCCTGGCGACGGTTCACAGAACTGCAATATGCCAGAATCCTCAACCTCGCCTAGTAACTCGGCAGTTTTTCGGGAAATCATTGCATCGATCGATGTTCTTGCATCAGGCAATACAACAAATAGAGCAGGCTGTGAGTTCCTCTTCGATAATCTGTGGGCGGTTGTCACCTGCAGCATTGACGTATAAATATGCCGCTCCACGGTGGAATACGATGCATATCGAGCAGAAACGATATTTGCATAGCTCTTACCGCTATCCATTGCGATAGATAAGGTTTTATTCTCAATAGTAAGCGACCTATGCGGAACAAAGAGACTCGACCCTACATTGATTGCTGACAGTTCCCTGAGCATAGTTGAATATGCCCAGTCATCGTCCATAGTCGCTTCTTTTGTCTGCGGTTCCTGCCAAATTGCACCGGACTGCCTTTTGAGAAGACGGGTCAATTCTTTTTCTAAATCATCCGTAGAAAAATAGCCGCACTGCTCAATCCTTACGTGCGGCGTCCCACAATCGAAATGACTAAGCGAGCGCGTGAAGGACGACCTTATTGCCAACTCAGAGCCTATGGTTAACCCGCTTACGTCAGTTGAAGTGAGGGCATCACCGTACAAACTGCTAAGGCGAGAAAAGCTTGGAAGCCACTTTAGATGTGGCGTCTCGTCGTTTTCAATAGTCGCGATAACTCCAACAGCAAATTCCTGCTGACTGCCCAAGTCGGGGCGCAGGAAAAGGATGCCCCAATGGCCGCAAATGAGCGGCTCGGGGGCGGGGGTAGCTCGCTTCAATAACTCTGCATAATTTATCACACAAGCCTCCCACAACTTTTTGCGAAATCATGGCTATTTGCGCGGTCAGACATGTAATCAATAATGGTATCTATGTGCTCTTTATCGATTATGCCGGAAAGCGAATTCTCGATTCCGGGGAGAATTTGACGCCAACTTTCCTGCGCAATTTGATATTCGATAATAGCCTCTGTCTGCCAGTTTGCAACGTGTGATGCGGTTAAATTTTTTTGCGCTAATAGTGCTAGTTCGTTAATTGGGTTCGGATCGGGCCACATAGAATGCCACGCCAATCCGCCACCGACGCAGCCTTGGTCGATCGCTAGATAATTTAAGTCATCTTTGTAAAGAAAATTTCCCTCATGCCGGTCATTGTTTCCTGTTACGTAATCGACTCCTGCTAGCAATTTACAGAATTTACTTTTATAAAATGCTTCAGTTTGCTTTTGAGAAAAACTTGAAAGTTTCCGAATGAATTTGAACGGCTCAGCTCCTTGTTCAAAAGAAGTTGCCCAGCATGCGCATATTCCTGTTCCAGCGTCCACGTATTCATCGAGTTTCAGATTTAAGTCAGGCAGGGCGCTTTTGGGAAGCAGCAGGACAGCGCCATGTCTTGGCTGTGAGACACCTCTTGCCAAATTGGCTTCAAAGCCGATTACCTCATTGGCAATACCGCAAGTATCTTTCCGGTAAAGCTTGATAATCGCATCCTCTGGCTCGGCAAGACCTGGCCAGGTTACTCTTCCAACGAAGATAGCCTGGGCACCTTTCGTAGCACTGAGTCGAGCCAAAAAACCACTGTATGAATCTACAGTTAGTATATGCATCATAAGCTCATCAACCTTTACATGGCAATATGTATCTGTTCAACCGCGATTTGGCTTTCGCCGACTGATCGTGATTACTTTGCTATTTAGTAAATCAGTTTACTAGCCGCACACCCGAAGTCGGCGATGCAATCCCCATCAGCTTACCCTTGCGGTAGAACATGATCTCGCGCGCCGCGCCACCCAGGCACGCATCCATATCGGCATAGGCCGTGACCATCTGCAGGCGCTTAGCCTCTGGCTGCTTTTCGATTGCATACGTCCAATGCACAGTCAGATGATCGCCCTCGATGTGCGACTTAGCGAATTCCCTGAGGCTGCGCTGAACATCCTGGGCGGCCGTCTTGTCGCATTGCGCAGCGCTTGCTTGCTGCGCAGCAAGGAGGGCAACAGCGAGAATCCATGCTTTCATTTACAGTCGATCCTTAAAGTTGCGCGGCTCGAAACGCACGACGCGGCCGATGACCTTACAATCTGCAGTCCGGCATGGCTCATGGGGGAAGTCTGGATTTTCAGAGGTCAGATACCACTCGCGGCGCTCATATTTGAGGCGTTTTACTACCGACTCTCCTTGGAAATTCAAGGCGAACACACCTCCGTTCACGCGGCTTATATCCTTGATGTTCACGACCGCTACATCACCTGGATACATCATTGGCACCATACTGTCGCCCTTGATTTTGATGGCGCGAAGCTGATCGGGCGAGAGGTCGTTCTCTTCAAGCCACTGGCGCGGCACGTGCAAATGTCCGCCATCCTCAAACAGATGATCCGTTTCAAAGCCTGTGATTCCGGCTCTTACATGCTCAGGAACCATGCGAATAGCCACCATTGCCGGTGCGAAATCGTCATCGTCTGTCACAGGCTTGGCGCCTGGAGCTTCAATTACTTCAGCTCGCTCAAGGTCGCGGTGCTGAACATCAAGCCACCCATCCGGTTTGTTGAATGCTTGCTCGATGCGCTTGGCGATTGAATTCCCAATGTTCTTGACTGGCGTCTTGCCAATTATTTGGCTCACCTGCGAGGGGACCATGTTGAGTGCCCGACCAAACTCCACTTGGCCGCCTGCCAGGTCGGCAAGGTTCCGGGCGTTTTCTCGTCTGATTTCTTCTCTGGTCATCGCGTGATGGTCTTCTAATTTAACAAAAAGATAAACAACCAAAAAGATAAACAAAACTACGCAGCAAGTTTATCTTTATGGTAAAGTCGCGGAATGGATATGAAAAATTACCTCAAGCAAGCCGCGCCTTGCGACCGAAAAATCTTGGCCGACGCCGCTGGCACTTCGGTTGCATACCTCTACCTGATTGGAGGAGGCCATCGCCGGGCTGGCCCCGAGCTTTGCAAGAAGCTTGTCGCAGCTGAGCCGAAGCTCACTCTCTGCGATCTTCGGCCCGATATCTGGGCGCCCAGCCATGAGGTAGCACCACGCCGCGCCACTGATCCGGTTCCTGCGCCAGGCCACGTCGGCCGCCAGCCGCCCACTACCAATGCCATCTTCGACACCGTGCCGCTGCGGGCCGCTGTCGGCATCGACGTGGGCGCGAAGCCATGATCCGCCTGATCCCAATTTCCCCGCCTCGTTCGGCAGACGACTTCGTGTGCATCCCGATTTTCGAGCCGCACCAGTTGCCTCGCGGCGCGCCGCTCGAGGAGTGCGCATCGCCAGCAAGCGAGCGCCCACCGTAAAACAGCACCAAGTACCACCCTGCATTTTCGCTGTACCCAAACCCTGTAACACCGACCACCAGGAGAAAACCATGAAACAGAAGCAAAAACGTACCGCACTCGTCAAGGGCTATATCACTGACGACAACAAGGATGCCTTGCAAGCCGCATGCACGGCGATGCGCAAGACCGTCAGCGACGTGCTGAACGAATGCACGATCGTGATCATCCGCAATCACCTGGACGCCAGGCCGAAACGGAATGATACGCCGCCGTTTTCGAACGGGGCTAGACCCAAATCACGGGAAAAGCTGGGCCCACTCCAGGCGCACCGCCCCAGCTTCGGCCTGGTCCCTCGCGTCGTGCGGATGCGGGTTTAACGGCATGGAGGCAGCTATTGAATAAACCAGCCGAGGTGACAGCCGAGGAAAAAGAGCTCGTCTTCGAGCGTTCGATGATTTACCGCCAGGCGGAGAAAAACCTGCAGGGCGCAAGGGACGGGGAGGGCGAGGTTGCCGCGAAGGCGGCACACAAGGAAGCGCGCCAGAAATGGCGCGATGCCACCGACAGGGTGGCGAAGAAATACGAGGTGCCGCGGCGCGAGCCGCCATAACGAACCCGCACCCGACAGCTACAGCATTGCACGGCCGGAATCGGCCACTTTAATCACCATCAATTAGGAATATGACATGACGCAAACAACAGCCACATCGCCGTATCGCTCGCTGGACGATGCCCACGGCAACAACGAATTGCTCGACATGCTGCTGGCCAAAGGCCCGAAGAACGATGCAGCACTGGCCCGCGCGCTGGAAGTGGCGCCGCCCGTGATTTCCAAGATTCGCCACGGCCGCCTGCCGATCGGCGCCTCGCTGCTGATTCGCATGCACGAGGTGTTCGACGTGTCGATCCGCGAGCTCAAGCGCATCGCGCGCGCCGAGGTGACGGCTTGACCTGGACGACATTGCGGCCGGCGCCCGGCGCAAGCACGACGCAGGGCGAGCAGGGCGGTGACGCCCAGCAAGATCCGCACGATGGCGCGTTGCCTGTTGATCCCGGCCACGTCCGGACGCGTCAGCACTACGAAGCAATGCTCGAAGAGCAGCGCGCCAGCCAATAAAAAAGCCCGCTTGCAGGCGGGCTTCCTTGAAACGCTATAAATCTTTGAGAGAATTTATGAGCCAAATTGTACAACAGAAAAGCATCAGCATTGCGAATACGGCCATTGCAACAGATCAGGCTGGCCGTTTTCGCTTGAACGACCTGCACCAAGCGGCCGGCGGCGAACGTCGTCACGAGCCATCCGCGTGGCTGATTAATCAGCAAACCAAGGAGCTTGTTGCAGAATTGGAAACTACGGGAATTCCTGTAGTTAAATCCGAGGGCCGGACGGGCGGCACATACGTTTGCAAGGAACTGGTCTACGCCTACGCCATGTGGATCAGCGCCAAGTTCCACCTGGAAGTCATCCGCACCTTTGACGCGGTGGCCACCGGCCAGGCGCCGGCCGCCGCGCCCGCGCGCAGCGCAGTCTCGCCCGCCAAGGAATTCCGCGCCATCTTCGGCATTGCACGCCTGATCGGCCTCGACAAGAATGCTGCGGCGATCAGCGCAAACCAGGGTACGGCCGCGCTGACCGGCGTGAACATGCTGCAGCTAATGGAGCGCACGCACCTGGCCACGCCCAGCCAGGAGATTTACTACACGCCGACGGAGCTGGGCAGCCGCTTCGTCAAGAGCGGCAAGGCCTTCAACCAGCTGCTGGTGCAGGCCGGCCTGCAAGAGAACATTGCCGGGCACTGGGTGCCGACGGAGAAGGGGCGCGCGCACGCTTTCGTGGCGGACACCGGCAAGGCGCATTCCAGCGGCACGCCCATCCAGCAAGTTAAATGGCGCGACTCGGTGCTGGGCGAGGTGTCCTTGTGAATAGCCAAACTGACAATCGCACGCGCCCGGCTTTTAGCGTAAATAAAACAAAGCGCCGCCATTCTGGCGTCACGCTCCCGAAACAGGGCTCCCGCTCGTACGCGCTGCTGCAGGCGATGCTGGCCGGGCCCGGCACCTTCTACCAAATCTGCGAGCGCGCTGGCTTCGATATTGAAGAGGCGGGCATGGAGCACCGCCTGCGCATGATTTTTTCCCGCTTTATCCAGGGCAATGTGCGTTTGGTGGGTATTCGCTACGTGCTGAAAGACGCCTCGCGCGCATTGCTGCTGGGCGCCGAGCCAGAACAGCCTGGACATGTGGCCACGCCGCATTTTCGCGGTACGGTTGGTGTAATGCCTATCTTAGTCGTACGGCATCCAAGTGCTGGGATACGGAAATGAACGTACCGCATTTGAGCTACTTAGCTGCGACTGAGCGCCTCAAGTCCTTTTTTGAACTCGGAACTGAAGATGGTTGCTTGATCAAGATGTTTGGTGAGCTGGGCTGCAAACGCGCCCCGGCCAGCAAATATCTCAAGAGGTGTACCCGATTCAATAAGAAGCTCCACATCAGCGAGGCATTCGATAATGTTTTGAAGGGAAACTGTCATTGCATACGAGCCGAGCTCATGCCCTGGAACGGAGATAAGAACTCTTTTTGCTTCAGCAAGTTTGATGCTGGCTATTGCTTTAAAGGCAAAGATGGACTGGTTGGTTCCGTCGTTAATCGCTTTTTGAAACGCGTCAGAGCACGAGCCAACATGAAATACCGCACGCTCCATGAGTGCGTGAACAGAGGCTCCTCGTCGAACCAGCGCCCGTTTATCGGTCTCAGTCAACAGCTTGGCGGCATGCCTGTTTTGTCTACTCATTACGAAAACTGCTACGCCCAATGCCGCGATGGAACCGATAGCCTGCACCCAGCCAGACCAATCGGACTTGGTGAGTTCGTAGTGATTTCCCAATATGACGATATCGATGATGCCGAAAAACACGAGCAGGGCAACCGTAAGGTATGGATATTTCATGCGCTTGCCAAAAGTTGTTTGAAAGGAATCATAGCATGAGGCGCGACAACTTTACCCTTTCCCTTGACTTGGGAAGTGAGCTCCTCATCGACAACTTCGCTGGCGGTGGTGGCACTAGCACTGGCCTGGAGCAGGCTTTCGGCCGCCCGGTCGATATCGCCATCAACCACGATCCCGAAGCGCTGGCCATGCACGCGGCGAACCACCCGCACACCACGCACCTGTGCGAGAGCGTGTGGGACGTCGACCCGATCAAGGTGACGGGCAATCGCCCCGTCGGCCTGGTTTGGCTGTCGCCGGACTGCAAGCATTTCAGCAAGGCCAAGGGCGGCAAACCCGTCGAGAAGCGCATCCGCGGCCTGGCCTGGGTGACGCTGCGATGGGCGGCCAAGTGCAAGCCCCGCGTCATCATGCTGGAAAATGTCGAGGAATTCAAAACGTGGGGCCCGCTGCTGGTCGAAGCCGACGGCAGCGCTAAGCCGGATCCGGCCAAGAAGGGCAAGACCTTCGATAGCTTCATCCGCCAGCTGCGCGCGCACGGCTACACCGTCGACTACCGAGAAATGCGCGGCTGCGACCACGACACGCCCACCATCCGCAAGCGCTTCTTCCTGGTGGCGCGCCGCGATGGCATCGCCATCAAGTGGCCAGAGCCAACCCATGGCGCCCCCGACAGCATCGGCGTGCGCGCGGGCAAGCTGCTGCCGTACCGAACGGCGGCCGAGTGCATCGACTTCAGCCTACCGTGCCCGTCAATCTTCGAGCGCGATAAGCCGCTGGCGCCGGCAACGCTGCGCCGCATCGCCAAGGGCATCATGCGCTATGTGGTCGACGCGGCCGATCCGTTCATTGTGAACACGGCAAACAGCAAAACCACCGGCAGGGCCCCGAACGTGTGGGAGACAGCCCAGCCACTGCGCACCATTACCAGTGCGCCAGGCTTTTCCGTCGTGGCGCCTACCATCGTCCCGGTCACGCACCAGGGCGGCGACCGCACCGAATCCATCGGCGAGCCGTTCCGCACCATCACCGGCGCGCACCGCGGCGAGAAGGCGCTGGGCGTGGCTACGCTGGTGCAGGTGGGTTACGGCGAACGCGAGGGCCAGGCACCGCGCGCGCTTGACATCGAGAAACCGCTGGGCACGGTGGTGGGCGAGAACAAGCATGCGCTCGTGTCCGCGCTGCTGACCGGCGTCGGCGGCCGTGCGGGCCAAAGCCGCCCACGCGGCGTGGACGAGCCGACGGCAACGGCCACATCAAAGGCTGACGCGGCGCTGGTGACGGCTGTGCTGGTCGATGCCGCCCACGGCGAGGTGTCGCCTGGTGGTGTGAAGCGCTGGGGTGCTGGTGCGCACGACGTCGAGGCGCCGCTCGGCACCATAACGGCCAGCGGCAACAAGGCCGTGGCCACGGCATTCCTAGCCAAGCATTATACGGGCGTCGTTGGTTCCGACCTGGCCGACCCTATCGGCACGGTCACCGCATGCGACCACCACAGCCTGGTGACGGCCTTCTTGACCGAGCATGCCAACGCGAGCAACCAGCGCGTGATGCCGGCCGACGAGCCGCTGCGCACCATTTGCGCCCAAGTCAAGGGCGGCCATTTCAGCATGGTGTCGGCGCACATCACGAAATTCCGCACCGGCGCCACCGGCAGCGACATGAACACGCCGCTGCCAACGATCACGGCCGGGCCGAAGGAAAAGCCCGCCGGCGCGCCGCATGCGCTGGGCATCGTCACCAGCAACCTGGTCAAGCTGCGCGGCACCAGCACGGCGGCCGGTACCGACGAGCCGCTCGGCACGGTCAGCGCCGGCGGCCAGCACCACGCCGAGGTGCGCGCCTTCCTGCTGAGCTACTACGGCACCGACCAGGCGCCGGAGATCGATGGCCCGCTGGCCACCGTCACGAGTCGCGACCGCTTCGGCCTTGTGACGATTCACGGCCAGGATTACCAGATCGTGGATATCGGCCTGCGCATGCTACAGCCGCGTGAGTTGTTCCGGGCCCAAGGATTCCCCGACGATTACATCATCGGCGACGACCCGGCGCAGGGGCTGAAACTGACGAAGAGCGCCCAGGTGCGCATGTGCGGCAATTCCGTTTGCCCACCTATGGCCAAGGCGCTGATCCTGGCCAACTTCGCGCATGAGCGTGAGATTGCGAGGGTGGCGTGACCATCCTATTCACGAAAAGCGGATCCGCCGATCGGGCCAGGCATTGGCTCCGCATCGCTAAATTTTGCGAGGAAATCAAACACTGTGCCGGAGTTGGACTTCAGCCATTCGGCGGCCTCGTCATGCCTGGCCTGGGTCTCAAATTTGAAAAACTGATGACCCACGAAGATCATTTTTGCTGTCTCGGTTCCCATGCTTTGCTCCTTATTAACGATGTGCGAACTTTAAGCCAAAACAAGAAAATTGTCAAATTAACCATATTTGATCAATGGAGAAAATAATGATCGCTAATCCAGCCCAAATTACCCGCCACCACATGGCGAACCAGACCGCGCCCGCCTTCTCGCTGATCCGCAAGGTCTGTGCCTGCGGCAAGGCCAGCACCGCCAAGCAGCTGGCCCAGCACGGCAAATGCGCCGCCTGCGCGCTGGCGGCCGTCCGCGACACAATCATGCCCGGCGACTTCGCCAAGCTGCAACACATGCTGGGCGCCGTGCAGCAATATCCGATGTCCAAGTGGGGCTGGCGCAACTATTTTGCCGCTGGCAGCGGCCAGCAGCACGAGGCCATGCAGCGCCTGGTGGCCGCCGGCCTGGCCACGGCCGGCCGCGCATGCGGCGACATGACCTATTTCTACGCTACCCGCCTGGGCTGTAAGGCTGCCGGTCTCGACGCCGCTGGCATCAAGCGTGCGATGGAGGATGCATCGTGAGCCGTTGCTTTGGCCGTAATCAGCAGCGCCGGTTACGCGCCTGGAGCAGAGGGGGGATGCCGACGATAGACATCGTCCGTACTTTGACGTGCAACCTACGAATCGATTCAAATTGGGCGTTGACTCGCGAATACTTCGAAATCGCTCAACATGCTAGTGGCAGCCAAGATATGCTCATGACTTGGGCCACCTGGAGGCAGTACGTCCCAGCCATTCACCTCGCTTCCAGTCGCTCCCTGTGGGCGTGTAACAAATTTCATGCCTGGCTTAAAAAACTTATAAGTGCTAAGTCGCCTGTTGAGTTCCAGCAAGTATTCATCTTCAGTGAGGCGCGGTCGGAACTCCGGATTCGAACTTGCTGCCTTCCCACTCACTATCAGCATGGCTTTCTCCAAAGCATTTTGCACGGCTTCATCGGCAGATTTGAACGACAGAACGTCTTGCTCCTTAGACTGCCGCGACACGTCGTCCGAAATGAAAATGGTGGCGCTCCATTCTCCTTCTGGTTTTTCGCGAGCAATGGCCGTCAAGGTAAGTCCGCGGAACTTCATGGGATTTGCATGCCGCATGGTGGCCTCTATTGTCAAAAAAGGAATGTTAGCATGAATCAACTCAACATTTTTTCAGCTGGCGCCCAGCGCCTGCAAATGACCGATTCCATCGATCTAACCATCCAATCCCTGCTGGCCTACGGCGCCACGCACGAGCACTGGGGTATCGCTTGGTCGGGCGGCAAAGATTCCAGCGCCACGCTGACGCTGATTATCTACCTGCTCGACACCGGCAAGATCGCGCGCCCCAAGTCGCTGACGGTGTTTTACGCTGACACGCGGCAGGAGCTGCCGCCGCTGGCTATCGCTGCGCGCCAGATCATGGACGAGCTAGGAGAGCGCGGCATTCGTGTCGAGGTCGTCACGGCGCCGATGGACAAGCGCTTCATGGTCTACATCCTTGGCCGCGGCGTGCCGCCGCCGAATAACAACACGCTGCGCTGGTGCACGCGCCAGATCAAGATCGACCCGATGGAGCAAGCGCTGCGCGACCGCCTGGATCAGCTCGACGGCCAAATCCTGATGATCACTGGCGTTCGCCAGGGCGAAAGCGCTATCCGCGACCGCCGTATCGAAATGAGCTGCAGCAAAGACGGTGCAGAGTGCGGCCAAGGCTGGTATCAGCAGGTTCTGCCGAACGCAAAGGGTCTGCGCGGCCGCCTGTCGACGCTGGCGCCGCTGCTGCACTGGCGCGTCTGCCACGTGTGGGAATGGCTGCGCCACTGGGCGCCACAGGCGGAATTCGGTGACTGGAGCACGGCGATCATCGCCGATGCCTATGGTGGCGACGAGGCCGAAGAGGTCAACGCGCGCACCGGCTGCATTGGCTGCCCGCTGGCGGCCGAAGACAAAGCGCTCGATACGATCTTGTTGAATCCGCAATGGGCCTACCTGGCACCACTCAAGGGCATCAAGCCGCTGTGGCGCGAACTGCGCGAGCCGCAGCACCGCCTGCGCAAAGCCGGGCGCGAGATTCTGAAAAGTGGGGCTGTGGCTGCCAATCCGCAGCGCATGGGACCACTCACGTTCGAAGCGCGCCTGATGGGGCTGGATCGCATCCTAACCATTCAGGCCGCGGTTAATGTGGTGGCGCGCGCTACTGGCCGGCCCGAGATCGATCTGGTCAACGTCGAGGAAGAGGCGCGCATCCGTGAACTGATCCGCCTGGAGACGTGGCCACAGGGCTGGGATGGTGATGAGCCGATCGCCACGACCATCATGGACACCGTTTATGCCAACGGCGCCGTACAGCCGCGCCTGTTTTCGGAGGCAGATCTATGAGAATTCCGCCAAGTACGAAATATGGCCAGGTTACTTCAATTTGTCATTTTGTCGTCAATCCATTTCATTGCTCGATCCCGGATGCTTTTTGCGGCATCCTCAATCGTCGCAAAACTGCCCGCCTCTTTTCGATTTGTCGTATGGAAAGTAACGAGGTTATGCGGGTGGTCGCCATCTTTAGGGCCGTGAATCGAAAAGTTATCGCTGTAACGGCCATCGGCTCCAGTTGCCGGTGCAGTGGTGTAGTTGAATCCTCGGTAAAAGGCAGAGGGAACTTCCCGACACACCTGTGTTGGATTAGCTCCATCCTCAAGCAAGTACGAGAGGGTTCTGGCGTCATCCATCGCCTGCTCCGACGTGTCGCGCATTTCGGCAAGCGCGAAGTCGCAGTCTTCGTGCTCGAGAGAACTTCCGGCACAACCGATAACGCCTCTGTAACGCCCGTCGATATGGATGGCTCCCGATATGCGAGTACCGAACGACTTGAACAACTGGCGTTGATCCTCTGTGATATGTGTTTCGGTGATCGTAATAATTTTCTTGCCGTCGTCGTGATCCATGTCGGTCTCCTTATCAAAAGTGCATCATAGCATGAGGCGATCACCGTTTAAACCAAGCACTAACCCGCTGACACGCACGCCATTCAAGCGTACCTCGCCCATGCCCAGCACCGGCATGCTCTCCGTGCAGTCGCACCAGCGCACGGCGCTGAAGCGCAAGGCCGGCTTGAAGTCGAACGGCCCGGTCTCGACGCCAATCCGGCGCGCCGCGCGCGGCCAGGACTGCACGCTGCGTCTGGCCGTCTGCAACTTCGATCCTGACACCACCGTGCTCTGCCATTCGAACTTTTTGGCAGACGGGAAGGGCATGGGCCTGAAGGCGCCAGACACGGCCGCGGCATTCGGCTGCAGCGCCTGCCACGACGTGCTCGACGGCCGGCGCCCGCGTCCGGCTGATCTGTCGCTGGCCGGCCTGGAGGCGGCGTTCCGCACGGCCGTCGGCCGCACACATGAAATCCTGAAAGCTGAGGGACTCTTATGACCGTAACAATAATGATTGGCGACGTGCGCGAGCAGCTGCGCGCGTTGCCTGCCGAATCCGTGCACTGCATCGTCACCAGCCCGCCATATTGGGGTTTGCGCGACTATGGTGTCGACGGCCAGATCGGCTTGGAATCTACCCCGGCGGAATTTATCGCTGTGATGGTCGACGTTTTCAACGAGGCGCGCCGCGTGCTGCGCGCTGACGGCACCTGCTGGATCAATATGGGCGACAGCTACGCCAGCAAGCCAAACGGCCCAGCAGGCGCTGGCGGCCACAAGGGCAACAATCCGCACGTGGCTGTGCGCACGGCGCATGCACGTCGTTTCAGCAGCATCCCTCTGGGCTTCAAGCACAAGGATCTCTGCATGATGCCGCACCGGCTGGCCATCGCGCTGCAGGACGCCGGCTGGTGGGTGCGCCAGGATATTGTCTGGAGCAAGCCAAACCCGATGCCCGAGTCGGTGCGCGACCGCTGCACCAAGAGTCACGAGTACATTTTCTTACTGACCAAGAGCGCAAACTATTTCTATGACGCCGAAGCAGTAAAAGAGCCGGCAGTCGGCTTTGTCGACCACCCGCGCAATAGCTTTGGCACCAAGGACTATGCGGTGCCCGGCCAAAAGCCCCAGAAGCGAGCCGCTTGCGGTAATGGTGTCGGCTTCGGCCACGGCAGCGACGCTGATGGCCGCGAGCGCGGCCGTGTGCTCAAGGGCAATGCAAAATCATTCCGCGGCGGTGGAGTCTATACGGCCGGCGCCGCTTTCGATAACGATGTTGACGTCGACCGCACCACGCACGGTAACGCGCCGAACGAAACCGGCTTACGCAACCGACGTAGCGTCTGGACCATGGCCACGCATTCATTCGCCGAGGCCCACTTTGCCACATTCCCGCCTGAGTTGCCCGAGATCTGCATTCGCGCCGGCTGCCCGCCAGGCGGCACGGTGCTCGACCCATTTTTCGGCGCCGGAACTACCGGCCTTGTCGCTGATCGGCTGCAACGCGACTGCATCGGCATCGAGTTGAACCCGTCCTACGCCGAGATCGCGCGCAAGCGCATCCAAGGGGAATCAAGCTTGCTTGCAGACGTCCAGGTGGTGGTCGGCACGCCTGCGCCTCGTGTTGGCGAAGCGCGCTTGTCACTGATTCCTGAGGTCGACCCTCGGCAAATCACAATATTCGAAATGGAAGCAGTATGAGCAAAACACAATCCACCGTTAAGCGGCAATGGCGTAGCAAGTACTGGATCCGCAAAGCGGGCGCTGTGGGCGATCCGCTGGTGGCTGCGCTGTTCGGCGCGGCGCGCGTGCAGGAGGGGCGGCTTTGAATTACTACAGCCATCACATCGGCGATTTTGACCGCGCGACCAGGCACCTGACGCGCATTGAGCGCAGCGTGTACCGCGATTTGCTCGACACCTACTATGACACTGAGCAACCGCTTACGCTGGACCGGGCAGCACTGTGCCGAAAAATCCTTGCACGCTCCAACGAGGAGGCAACGGCCGTTGAACAGACGTTGAACGAGTTTTTCATCGAAACGCCGACCGGCTGGTATCACCAGCGGTGCGAGGAAGAGCTGGAGGCATACCGCGCGTCGAATAGCCAGAAATCAGCAGCTGGGAAAGCATCTGCTGCTAAAAGAGCATTGAAATTGCAACAGGCGATGAACGGGAATCCAACGGTCGTTGCAACGACCGTTGAACAGACGCTCAACGGCTCGGCAACTAACCAAGAACCAATAACCAATAACCAAAAACCAGTAAACCAAAAACCTGCGTCGGCTTCGCCTCCGGGGGGATACCCCGAGGAATTCGAAATGGCATGGGATGCATACCCACTACGCCCTGGTGCAAGCAAAAAGGATTCGCACAAGGCCTGGGCTGCGCGCAGGAGGGAGGGGGTGCCGGCCGAAGCGCTCCTTGCTGGCGTTCAGCGCTACGCGAATTACGTCCTGCTCTCGCGCACCGAGCCGCAATTCACAAAACAACCGGCCACGTTCTTCGGGCCGGGCGAGCATTACAAGGCCGACTGGGCAGTCGGCGCAACGCAAACACAGAAAGGCGTCATCCATGGAAACTTTGGCAAGCAGGATTACCACAAGGGCGTTGGGGCAGATGGCGCCTTTTGAAGGCAAGAAGCGCTACGCCAGCGCGCAGATCGAGCGCTGCCCGATGCACGGCGAGTACACGGCAATGCTGATTCGCGGCGCCTGGTCCGGCTGCCCGGATTGCATGAACGTCGAGGACCAGGTGCGCGAGGCCGAGCAGCGCGCCGCCTGGCGCCAGGAGCTCAAGGCGCGCGAGTGGAGCGCAAAGCTCGGCCGTGCCGCTATTCCCGAGCGCTTCGCTGATCGCCGCCTCGAATCGTACCGGCCGGATTGCCCTGGCGCCGAGCGCGCGCTGGCCGTGGCCACCCGGTACGCCGAGAACTTCGAAGATGCACGGGCCACTGGCGCCTGCCTGATCTTCGCTGGGGATGTCGGCACCGGCAAGACCCACCTGGCCGTGGGCATTGCCCACCACATCATGGGGCACGGTCGCCAAGCCGTATTCACGTCGGTGATGCGCGCGGTGCGCTCCGTCAAGGAAACCTACGCCAAGGGCGCCGGCCGTACCGAGGCGCAGGCCATCCGCGACTTGGTCGAGCCGGATCTGCTAATCCTCGACGAGGTGGGCGTGCAGCACGGCAGCGACACGGAAAAGCTGATCCTGTTCGAGATCATCAACGGCCGCTACGAGGCGGCACGCCCGACCATCGTCATCAGCAATCTGGACGCGGCCGGCCTGGAGCAGTTCCTGGGCGAGCGTGCCTTCGACCGATTGCGCGAGGGTGGCGGCAGGCTGGTGGTCTTCGATTGGCAGTCACACAGGGGGAAACGACCGAGCGTCCAGGCTGCGAATGCCGCTCAGGATTTGCCAGAGGCACCGCCGCACTGCGCAAGGGCCATGGCCGCTACGAAGTGACGTACCCATCAGAAAAAACGGCTTAAAAGGCTTTAAATGAAAAATCAAGAAAACAAAATCGCAGCAAACAAACGCCTGGCCGAGCTGCTGGGCTGGTCCAGCATTGTCGAGGTGGGCGGCGCCCTGGTCGGCTCGCCGCCGACGGGCGCCGCCGCAAGTCGCGGCCAGGCGCTGGTACCGGACTGGCTGGGCGACTGGGCGGCGACCGGGCCGCTGCTCGCGCGGTTCGAAATTTGCCCGATGTTCATGTCGACCTATGTCGGCGCAGGCGGCACCGTCGAGCTTTATTCGGTCCATGGCGGCGACCGTGACGCGGCCGTACGGTTTGCCATCGTCAAGGCGGCAATGCTTCACCTGGAGCGTGCGCAATGATGGCCCGTGGCTTGCAAGCGCTGGGCCGCCTCAAGGTTGGCGCCATGAACCAGACCGAGGCGGCCTACGCCAGGACACTGGAGCTGCGCAAGGCTGCCGGCGAGGTGGCTTGGTACAAGTTCGAAGGCCTGAAATTCCGCTTGGCCGACAACACTTTTTACACGCCGGATTTTGCTGTGCAGCTGGCCGACGGCGCGCTGGAGGCGCACGAAGTGAAGGGCTACTGGCAGGACGACGCGCGCGCGAAAATAAAGATCGCGGCCGACATGTACCCGTTGCGCTTCGTCGCCGTGCAGGCGCTGCCGAAGAAACTGGGCGGCGGATGGAAAGTGGAGGAATTCTGATGGCTGCGAACAAGAAGCCGCGCAAGCGGCACATTGATTCGCTGGTATCAGAATTTGCAGGGGGCGCTATATTTTCTTGTCATCGACCAAATAGCGCATCGAGCAAAGTACCGTCAACATTGCTTCCGCGGTCCGAGGGTAAATACAGAAAATTTCCATCTTCTATCAAGTGTGCCAAGCGCTGCTGGATTAAGCTTGTAGCAAGGCAAAGCGCCTGCAGGGCGTTAAGCCCGGACCTATCTTGATACCTGCCGTCAACTCCTTCTAGCTCTGCCGCGCAATACCAACTATTCTCTAAAAAGAAAGGAGTGCCCACCCGAGCGGTAATAGTCGATTCTGAGCCATCAGGCGCAACTCGCACCAGAGAGTCCTCGACGATAAATTTGGGGTCAGTAGTTTTCATGTTCACTCCATTGTTGTTAAATTTTTACGAGCGAATTGAGTGGGTAGTTCGAATCGCTCGCTTTGCATTTATCGATAGTAATAATTCCAAGTGTCTAGCCAGCGCCAATCACCTGTGTCACAAGAGCGCAGGCATTTGGAGTAGTACTCGGTTGCCTTACTCTTGCATAGAGCGTTGCCTCTGGGATTGGTCTCGGTGCTGCAGTACGCCATGAAGTAATTGTCTGCACCATCGCATAATTGTGCTTTGCATTGCAATGGCGTCATGCTTTTGGGAGCAGTAATTGAAACCTTTGGAAGTTCTGCACCTCCGCTGCCACCACCTGCACCGACGCCTATGCCCCCACCGCCACCTCCTCCACCGCCACCTTCTTCATCTTCATCTCGATGGCCAGGAACAAACACTGTGCACCCATTGTCATCCGCACTTTGACAGTCCGAATCTGTGTACGCGATGTCAACAGATTTTTGAAAGGCTACAGAAGAGGGTGAGTCTATCGTTCGAGTGGCGCGTGCACTCTTTGCATCCGTCAAAACTCGAACCCGCTTTTTGTCTGTGGTGAGTTCCTCCAAACCCGCTTGACGGCTGTAGACTAAAACTACAGTTTTACCATTAGAAAATTCAATGACCTTCAAGCGACCTGAATCGTCATATTTGTAATTTCCTATCACCCCAAATGAATCAGTTTGGGAACGTAAGACGTTATTTTCATCATAAGTATAGTGAGTTCTACCCTGACCAGTTTGCTTCACTATCACTCGATCCGCATCCAAATGCCACACAGCACGCTTATCAACGACCGAGCTCAGTTCGGTGGCCTCACTAGCGCAAGGCTTAAATACACTGAATAATAGTAAGAAAAGAGCTGCTACATTTCTTTGAATCATACGCTTCCTCTTTTGAGTTTAGGTAAATGCTGCTTTGTCATTATCAAGTTTTACGAAGCGCCAAAACACTCAAATTGTCACAATGGATAGAATAATATGTAACTTTTTTGAGGAATAAAATTGAAAAGTGCCTGATTTCGATCCTTATCTATCGTAAATGTGTTAACGTTTTTTTTATTATTCTTAGGAGCATTGCACATGGGCTTTACAGACCGCTACATCGCAGCAATCGGTTCAAGCAACCTGATGGACGATGCGCAGCACCACCAGACGGACCCGCTGGCCGCCGCGGCGCTGGCTGGCGATATCGGTGCGCTGCTGTGCCGCGTGAAGTACGCCGACGGCACGCTCAACCGCATGTTCGAGGGCAACCAGCAGAACCTGGCGCAGCTGCTGCGCATCTGGACTGCAGAAGTCATCCGGCGCGGCCGGGCGCGGCGCTGGCTACCGGAAAACACGGCCTGGGATGCGCAGTCGGCGCAGGCGCTGTATCACCGGGTGGCCGAGAAGTCGCTGGCGCACTGGCTCGACGGCAAGTGCAAGGGCTGCAGCGGTACCGGCGTCAAGGTGCTGCTGGGGAATGGACAGTGCACGTCGTGCAAGGGAACCGGCGTGGCGCCAGTGTACGGCGTGGCTGGCCTGGAGCTGGAGCGGGTCAAGGACATGGTGAGCGAGCTGAGCGCCATTTACGACAGCCATTCTGGCCGGGCAGGCGGTCTGTTACGCGGCGGAGATATGTAGTGCAGGTTTTCTTTAAGCCTGTGTTTACAAACAGTATTTCTGCGGTATACTTCAGGCTCTTATTCAAGAAAATTCTTCCGGAAATCGTAATGTGCGCATCGCGCCACCGATAGCTGGAACTCGCGACAGTACCCGGCCCCAGCGCCGTATCTGCACGCCTTGAATTTGCCGCTCACCACGTACTATGGCCGTGGGAGCAAAAATAAGCCACCTCATGGGTGGCTTTTCCTTTTTTCGTAGCGGTTCTATTGTATTGTTGATCTTCCTTAATGATTGGAGGTCAACGTGATTCAAGATAAATATCGTCATGTTAATTTGCGCCTGAATGAAGTGGCTAAGGTGTTGCATCACGCGACTCAATTTCGCAATGAAGTTGCTAGGCCCGATGTAATTCAAAGGAGTTTTGAAGGCGTAGCTGTAGCTGGCATCGAAAATTCTCTAGATTTTTTGGTAACTGCTCACCATCGACAGGCTTATCTGAAATTTAGCGAGGTAATTATTCCCGATGCATATGGGGGTGTGCTGTCTGGCCAGTACACAATGTATTTGATTGCCAATGCGCCTTCAGAGAAAATCGAGTATGAAGCCGATCCGGTGATGACTATTCGCATTGACAACGAAGGCGATGCGCATTTCGACGGCGATTCGGTAACGTGTTGGCCACGCGCGTTTGATTACGGACTGACCGCTGCGGTGGCATGCAAGTGGATCATCAGCGCAATTCAAAGGCGAATAACTTTACCCGAAGCGCCGAAGTAATATCAACCAAGCCACCTTAGGGGTGGTTTTTTTTATGCGCGCCCACCTTCGAGGCGGCCATGTCTGAAACTACACAACCGCCACACCACTTGGCTCGCGACGAGCTGGAGCGCCGCACGGTGGCGCCCGAACCGCAGCCGACGCGGGAGGAGCTGCGCCGCGAGCTGGGCTGGGCCTTGATCGCCGCTGAACGGCAGGCACAGGCCGAGGGTGACGAACGAAACTGAACTGGCCGGATGCGCGCGCGAACATGCCGCCGCAGGCTGGAAAAGGAGGTGCACCATGAAGTAGCGATGACCAAACCCGACCGCCTAGCTCCAATCCCGGCGCCGGCGGCGTAGAAGCGCGACGTGACTGCGCACGGGACAAAAATAGGCTGATGAGTGCTGGAGCGCCCGCCCGGCAATACTCATGGGATGCCACACATCACGAGCAGGATAGGCAACACCCAGCCGACGCGAGTTGTAGTCGCGGCAATTCGGCGCCGGACGCTGTAACCGGCAACCACACACCAGCGACGACATCGCGCGCGATGAATCAAAGTCCGCAGGCAATCAGACCACGAACACGCTGAGCCGCATCACCTGGCGGCCAACTACCCAAAGGTACTCGTGGAAACCGGCTGGAAACCCAGCTCGCTGTCGTGTGGTTCACTGGAATGGCGGATTGACGGTAATCCCGATGCTGCGGCAAAGGACGAGAACGGCAAGCGCCAGGCCATTATTGCGGGCGTAGCTCAATGGTAGAGCAGAAGCCTTCCAAGCTTACGACGAGGGTTCGATTCCCTTCACCCGCTCCAGCTCTCAATACCTGCCAGTGAGTGCTCGTTCGGCCTTCGCCTGCTCTTCGGCGTACCCCAGGCATGCGTAACCAATAATAAGGTATGTATTTCTTTCATTCGTGGAGGCGGCTGATTTCGATGATTCGATGCACTCGTTTCCCACCTTTTTCAGGAATTCGCTCGGGGATGGACTATTGGCGATTTCTATGAGTTTTGCAATTTTTTGTTCGATGCTCTGCGGCCTCGGACGCGGATCACCAAGAGCCTGGATGAACGCGGCAATTATTTCTAAATCGGTCATGATTCGAGCCTCCTAATAAGTTTCAATAAAACTAAGCTTAACTCGTAGTTCGTCATACGAAAGTATGTTTTTTTAGTTTATTTTGCGACTGCCAGCGCGCTCCAGTGGCAGGGCTTTGAAAACGGGCGCAGTCACCGACGCATCAAGGCCAAGAGGCTCCACCGCAGCGCATCGCGGCCCTGCTTGGCACGGGCGGTGACACATTGAAAGCAGATATGCAAACTGGAATATTTTCCTCAAGCGACCTGGTGCAATGCTATGCGCCACCCAACTTGCTTTCTGTGATGCCCGGCAATCGCGTGATGCTGCGTTCCGGCGGTCCGGAGATGACCGTGTGCGACATGGATGGTGCCGGCCGTGCAATCTGCCAATGGCTGGTCGACGGCGAGCTGCGCAGCCATCCATTTGACCTGGAGTGCCTGACTTGCAACGGTGCTAAATGAATAAAATCCAACACCCATCGAACAACGGCGTGTTCTGCTCGCCTGCAGGCTGGGACCAGGCCGAGTTGCCGTGTGGCGCATTGCCGATCACGCGCACGCACGTTGGCGATCTGCCCGCCGTGGTGTCGTACTGGCGCCCGAACGTCGAGGAACTGGCCGTGCTGAATTCCGGTGGCTTTATCGCACTGTGGGTGTTGGGCGCGACCATGCCGCCTGTCAATTTAAGCATCGAGAGCGGGTGAGACACTACATTTAGTATGTCGAGAGCGAAAGTGTCAAAAATCGCCGGGCTGAGACCGCCAGAATTACCGTTAAACACTACATCTAGTAGGTCGGAATGAAGAAAAGCCGAAATTCCGCCGCGCCCACCTCAGCGCGCCCGTTGCCGCCTGCTGAATTTGTCGACCCGCTGAACAACCGTTACATGCCCGCGCCCGAGGTGCTCAAGTGGGCGCGCGCAACCATCCTCACCGAAGGCGGCACGCTGTACAACGAAGACCACGCGCACTTGGAATATGCCGACGTACAGTTCCTGTGGGCGCCGATGGGCTTCGTGAAAGCGGGTCGCACCGTGCTGGGCCAGTGCGAGGAAATGACGTTCCGCTGCGGGCCGTGGCAGAAAGGCCGCCAGCAACAGCAGATGGCCGACTGGTTCGGCGCGGTGCCGGACTTCCTCATTACCCTGGACGCATCATATTGCCTGACCTGCAGCGACGCCGAGTTCTGCGCGCTGCTCGAGCACGAGCTTTATCACATCGGCCAGGAGCAGGATGAATTCGGCGCGCCGGCTTTCAACAAGTACGGGCTGCCGAAGCTGTGCATGCGCGCACATGACGTCGAGGAGTTCATCGGCGTGGTCCGGCGCTACGGTGCCAGCCAGGACGTGCAGTGCATCATCGACGCAGCAAAGACACCGCCAGAAGTGGCGAAAATCAACATAGCGAGGGCTTGCGGAACCTGTTTGCTGAAGGCTGCATAAGGTTGACCGGCCATTTACCGGAAGGCAACTCATGGCAGCACTACGTGACGAGGTGAAGCTGTTTATCGTCCAAGCGCTGGCTTGTTTCGACACGCCGACGCAGGTGTCGGTGGCAGTAAAGGATGAATTCGGGCTCGACGTGCCGCGACAGCAGGTCGCCACCTACGACCCGGAAAAGTATGTGGGGCGCCAGTTGAGCGCCAAATGGAAGACTATTTTCAACGACACGCGGGCCAGGTTCCGAGAGGACACGGCGGCCATTCCGATTGCCAGCCGCGCTTTCCGCTTGCGCGCGCTGGCCAGGATGGCGCAGCAGGCCGAGGGCATGCGCAATATCGCGCTGGCCATCGCCGTGATCGAGCAGGCAGCCAAGGAAGTAGGCGACGTCTACGTGAATCGCCGCCTCGATGCGCCAAAAGCACCAGGTGATACCGGCGAAGGCATGCCGTCCGCACCTGAATACATATTGAAGCCCGATGAAGACCTCCCCGACAGCCCGATTCTCTGAAGGGCCCGTCGCGCTGACGCCGAAACAGGCGAACATTTACTGCTGGGGATGGCAAAAGAAGGCTCGGTTCCGCGATGCGGTGTGCGGCCGGCGCTTCGGTAAGACGTTCCTGGGTAAGGCCGAGATTCGCCGTGCTGCGCGCCTGGCTGCCGAGTGGGGCGTCAGCACCGAGGACGAGATCTGGTATTGCGCACCGACGTTCAAGCAGGCGAAGCGTGTGTTCTGGAAGCGGCTCAAGCAGGCAATCCCGGCCAGCTGGCGCGCCGGCAAACCGAACGAGACGGAATGCTCGATCACGACCAAGGCCGGCCACGTCATCCGCATCGTCGGCCTGGACGCCTACGACAACCTGCGCGGCTCGGGCCTCTTCTTCGCGTTGGTCGATGAATGGGCAGACTGCGTGTACGCGGCCTGGGAGGAGGTGCTCCGCCCAATGCTGTCGACCTGTCGCTTCGTCATCAATGGCGAGGAGCGGGTCGGCGGCCACGCCCTGCGCATCGGCACGCCGAAGGGCTTCAACCATTGCTATGACAGCTACCTTGATGGCCAGGGGCGTGAGCCTGACCATAAGAGCTGGTTGTACACCTCGGTCGACGGCGGCAACGTCCCGGCCGAAGAGATCGAAGCCGCGCGGCGCAAGATGGATCCGCGCACGTTCCGCCAAGAATACCTAGCCAGCTTCGAGAACTACCAGGGCGTCATTTATTACTGCTTCGACCGGCGCCGCAACCATACCGACGACACGGTCAAGCCTGGCGACGCGCTGCACATCGGCATGGACTTCAACGTTGGTAAAGGCGCGGCGGTGGTTTTCGTGATTCGCGATGACCTGCCGCGCGCAGTCGACGAGTTCATGGAGGTGTTCGACACGCCGGCCATGATTGAAAAGATCAAGGGCCGCTACAAGCAGACTGGGCAGCAGCATCTGATAACGATTTATCCAGATGCGTCCGGCCAGAACCGCAAGAGCAGTGGCGCCAGCGAGTCGGACCTGTCGCTGCTGCGCACCGCCGGCTTCACGGTGGTGGTCGACCATGCCAATCCTGCGGTGAAAGATCGAATCAACAGCGTCAACGCGATGCTGTGCAACACCTACGACCAGCGCCGCATGCTGGTCAATACCACGAAGTGCCAGAAATACACGCTTAGCCTGGAGCGCCAGATTTATGACGACAAGGGCGAGCCGGACAAGAAGGGCGGCTTTGACCACGCCAACGATGCCGGCGGCTACTTCATCACCAAGCGCTGGCCAGTGACGAGTCGCACGACGACCACCGCGCCGCTGCGCATGTAACAACAAGGATTTCCATGACCGATGTACGCACACAATCAGCCGAAGCGGCCAAGCTGAACGAGGATTGCGCGCTGATCGCCGCGCTGCTGGGCGGGACGAAGACCATGCGGGCCGCCAGCAAGAAGTATCTGCCGCAGTGGCCCGGCGAGGACGACAAGAGCTACGAGCTGCGCCTGGCCGTCGCCACGCTGTTCCCAGCTTATGCCCGCACTATCGACGTGCTGTCGGCCAAGCCATTCAGCAAGCCGGTGACGCTGGGCGAGGATGTGCCGGAACGGCTCAAGCCTTGGTTGCAAAATGTCGACCTCTCTGGCCGCGATCTGCACAGCTTCCTGTCGGAGATCACCCAAGAGGCGATGGGCTATGGCTTCGCTGGCATCTTGGTCGACTTCCCCAAGGCTGGCAACCTGGTCACGAAGGCCGACGAGCAGGCCGCCGGCGTGCGCCCGTACTTCGTCCAGGTGCACGTGCAAAACGTCCTCGGCTGGCTGCCGAAGAATGCGACCAGCCTGAACGGGCTGACCCAGTTGCGGCTGCTGGAAAGCGTGTCCGAGCCGAATGGTGACTTCGATACCAAGGAAATCGAGCAGGTGCGTGTCCTGGGGCGCGGCACCTGGCAGACCTGGCGTCAGCGTGAGACTGGCAGCAAGAAGGAATGGGCGCTGTACGAAGAGGGCGTCACCAGCCTGAAAACTATTCCTTTTGTGCCGGTCTACGGCAAGCGTCTGGGCTATATGCAGGCCACGCCGCCGCTGCTCGAGCTGGCGCACAGCAACGTCGAGCACTGGCAGAGCAAGAGCGACCAACAGAACATCCTGCACGTCGCGCGCGTGCCGATCCTGTTTGCCAAGATGCTGGGCGAGGGCGGCATCACGGTCGGTGCCGGCAGCGCGGTCAAAACCGAAGATCCTAACGGCGACCTGAAATTCGTGGAGCACGGCGGCAAGGCCATCGAGGCCGGCCGCCTGTCCATCCTCGACCTGGAAGACCGCATGCGCCAGGCCGGCGCCGAATTGCTGGTGATCAAGCCGGGCAACGTGACAGAGTCGCAGACCCTGGCCGACAACGAGCAGGGCGCTTGCGCGCTGCAGAAGATCGCGGGTAACGTCGAGGACGCTGGCGATCAGGCCCTGCAATTCATGGCTGAATGGGTGGGGGAGGCCGAAGGCGGCCATATCACCATTTTTAAGGATTTCGGTGCCGCATCGCTGGCCGCCGCCAGTGCAGAGCTGCTGTTCAAGAGTGCCGCCAGCGGGAAAATCTCGGGCGAGACGTACTTCAACGAGCTGCAGCGCCGCGGCATCTTGTCGCCGGATCTGGACTGGGAGGCGGAGCAGGAGCGCATCCAGTCGGCTCCGCCAGACCTGATGGGAGCATAAATGGGCGCGCTTGAAGAGTGGATCGCCGAGATGTTCCTCGTGCACTCCTTGAACCTGCTGCGCTTTTCATCCGGCACGCAAGAGAAGATCCTGCTGTTGATGGCCGCCATGTCGAGGGAATTGACCGCCAAGCTGAACGAAGGCGAGATATCGGCCTACGGCAAGCAGCGCCTGGGCGCCCTGCTGCGCGAGTCGAACGCGGTGATTTCGTCGCATTACACCGGCATGCAGGCGGAAATGACCCGCAACCTGACCGGCATGGTACGTATCGAGGCCGATTACACGGCCAAAGTGCTGACGCAGGGCCTCAAGATCGAGTTGGGCGCCAAACTGCCGCCAGCCACCTATCTGGAAAAGCTGGTCGGCGACACGCTGATCAAGGGTGCGCCATCGGCGGACTGGTGGAAGCGCCAGGCGGCGGATACGCAATTCCGCTTCGCCAGCCAGGTGCGGCTCGGTGCTGCGCAGGGTGAGACGACGTCGCAGATCGTGTCGCGCGTGCTGGGCAAGAGCGCCAGGGCGGCCGATTCACTGGCCGACAAACGTGCGTTGCCTGCCACGCCGCCAATGCCCGACTCGAAGGCGCCGCCGGCCGTGCCCGCAACGAGGCCGGGTGTACCGCCAGCTGATCCAGCCGCCAAGCCGCCTGGCGACGCGCCGGATCCTGTTGCGCCGGGCGAGCAGGGCATCCTGAAAACGTCAGCCGCAAATGCGCGCGCGCTGGTGCACAGTTCGGTGCAGGCCGTGGCCAACGCTGCCCGGCTGGCCTCGTTTCAGCAGAATGCGGACCTAATCGAGTGCCTGGTTTGGCTCAGCACGCTCGATTCGCATACCTGTCTGCTGTGTGCGATGCGAGACCTGCACGAGTACTCGCTGCACGACCAGGAGCCGATCAATCACACTCACGAATGGGCGGGAGGGCCCGGCGCCATTCATTTCAGCTGCCGCTGTGTCCTCAGCACGCGCACCAAGTCCTTTGCCGACCTTGGCATCGAGCTGGATGAGCCGGGCGATAGCACGCGCCCCAGCGATGGCGGCCCGGTGAGTAGCAAGATGAACTTCAAGGACTTTCTCGCCAGCAAGGGCGAGGCCTGGCGTGCCGAATACCTGGGCCCGGGCCGCGCCGAGATGTATGAGGCGGGCAAGATCACGCTGAATGACTTGATGAACTTGAAGGGCCGCAAGCTGACGTTGGAGCAATTGCGGGCGAAGTACCAGTAAAATGAAAAATAGGTAATTTACCTAAAACATTGATTACTGGAAGGCGTAAAGATGGCGTTCAATATATTTGTTGAGCATGATGATAAGCGGTGCGGTTACTGGGTTAAAGGTGATGGGTTCGATTTCTTCGCCTACTTTACCGCCGACGAGAAAAACGAATTCATTGAATGCGACTCGGTCCGAAGGGAGGGGAGTGACTATGCCCTCCATTTATCCATACGCCTTGGGGCAAACGGAAAAGTCGATAAAGATATTCTAGAAAGCGCCATTCAACGCGAGTTGAGCAAATATTGGCTATAAGTTAGAAACGTAAACCCGTCACGGCGGGTTTTTATATTCATTTCAGGCCGCCCGGGCAACCAGGCGGCCTTTTTTTATGCCGCAAGCGGACGCGACGCGGTGCACGGCCGGAAGGCCATTCACAAGGGCGGATGCCCAGAAAGCCACCAAATGAAACTCAAACTCGATGCAAATGGCAATGTCGTTGTCCAGGATGGCAAGCCAGTCTACGTACATGACGATGGGAAGGAAGTCCCGTTCGATGCGGCCGCCGCCGTGCAGAAGATCCAGGGGCTGAACGGTGAGGCAAAAACTCACCGTGAAGCAAAGGAAGCTGCCGAGGCAAAGCTGCAAGCGTTCGCTGGCATTGACGACCCTGCCGCTGCAGCGAAGGCAATCGAACTGATGAAGAACGTCGACGAAGGCAAGTTGGTCGCGGCCGGCAAGGTGGAAGAAATCAAGCTGGCAGCGAAAAAGGCAGCAGAAGAGCAGGTCGCCGCCGCCAACAAGGCCCACGCCGACGAACTGGCCCGTACCAAGACCGAATTGGACGCCATTACCGGCAACCTGTATTCGGAAATGATCGGCGGCAGCTTCAACCGTTCGAAGCTCATCACCGACAAGTTTGCCATTCCGGTCGATCTGGTCCAGGCGCGCTTCGGCCAGGCTTTCAAGGTCGAGGCAGGCAAGATCGTGGCTTACGACGGCGCGGGCAACAAGATTTTCTCGCGCACGCGCCCGGGCGATCTGGCTGACTTCGATGAAGCGCTCGAAACGCTGGTGGATCAGTATCCCTACAAGGATCAGATTCTCAAGGGGTCGGGCGCATCCGGCGGCGGTGCGCAGCAGGGCGGTGGTGGCGGCCAAAAACAAACGGGCAATCTCGGCGGGACGCGCGAAGAGCGTGCCGCTGCTTTTGCTGCTCAATATCCCGAATTAGCGAAAGGCTAAAAAATGTCTCTCTCCCAAATGCAAGTCTTCAACAAGTACATCATGCCGGCGACCATCGAAACGCTGGCGCAGATTGTAGCCAAGTTCAACGCGGCCAGTAATGGTGCCATCCGTCTCACCACCGAAGGCTTCGAAGGCGACTTCCTGCAAGAATCCTTCTTCGCTGCGATCCATTCGGCACAGCGCCGTGTTAACCGCTATGGCGCTAATGGTGCAGCGGCAGCCACGGATTTGACCCAGCTGAAACATAGCTCGGTCAAAGTCGCGGGTGGTTTCGGGCCGATCCGCTTCGAGCCAGCACAAATGACCTGGCTCGAAAAGCCGACGGCTGAAGGCATCGAAGTTGCCTCGCGCAATTTCGCCGAAGCGATGCTGGCGGATCAGCTGAACACGGCTATCCTGGCGCTGGTGGCGGCCATCAGCAACAACGCCAATACGGTCAACGATGTGAGTGCGACGCGTGGTGTGGACTACATCGCCATGAATGAAGCCCACGGCAAGTTCGGTGACCACAGTGGCAATTTGGTGGCGCAGATCATGAACGGCACGACCTTCCACAAGCTGATCGGCGCCAACCTGGCCAATGCAACCCAGCTGTTTCAGGCCCAAAACGTGCGCGTGGTGGATGTGCTGGGCAAGCCGGTGGTGGTTACCGACGCGCCGGCGCTGTATTCGGCTGCCGTCGGCCCTGCGCCTGGTCCTGCGGCACCTGCCAAGCTGCGCGTGCTGTCCCTGGCCGAGGGTGCTGCAACCGTTACCGACGGCTCCGACATCATCAGCAATATCGAAACGACCAACGGCAATCAGCGCATCGAAACGACGATGCAGGTTGACTACACCTTCGGCCTGGGCTTGAAGGGCTACACCTGGGATGAAGCCGCGGGCGGCAAGTCGCCATCCGATGCCGCACTGGGCACCGGCTCCAACTGGGACAAGGTGGCCACCAGCGACAAGCATACGGCGGGCGTGATCACCATCGGCGACGCGACCAAGTAAGTAACGACCGCGCCCTCAAACAGGGCGCGGTTTAATCCAACATGCAGAAGAAATGGGGTTCCAAATGGAAAAAGTGCCGGAAAACATCTGGTATCTGGCCGGGCCGATGTTCCAGTATAACGAGGACGTCAAGGCGCTTGCGCGCCAGGCTGGCCTCAAAATCATCGATGCGAACGTGGCTGTTGGCCGCGCCAATGCCGCTGAAGACGTGCCGGAAGTTACGATCAGGGCCGAATATATTGATCAGGGAGCGGGCGAGCGCATGCCGACCGCGGCCGAGTTCATGGCTGCTCGCGCTGATCTTCTGGCTGCGCACGATGATTTGCAGCAACGCGAACGCGAGCTGGCGGCCGAGAAAGAGCGCGTTGCCAAGCAGGCGCAAGAAAATGAGCTCGTTGCCGCCCGCAACGCGGAGCAGGCCGCCGCAAATGAAGCCGAAGCCCAACGCCTGCGCGACGAAGCAGCCAAGCTGGCCGCAGTCACCCAGGCGGCGGCCGCTGAATCGAAGCCTGCCAAGGCCAAGACCACTTAAGCGCTGCCCACCGCCGCCCCCTTCCCAAGTCGGGGCATTCATTGATCCTCCATCCGAAAGCCGTTATGCCCATTATCATCGAAACCGGCGAAGGCCTGGCCGACGCCGAATCCTATGCCGGTGTCGCCGCGGCGGACGCGCGTTGCGCCAGCCTGGGCATGACGGGCTGGGCGGCGCTGGCCGAAGCCGAGAAAGAGATCGCTCTGCGCAAGGCGACGCTGTTTATGACCACCTACCGGACCCGCTGGGCCGGTCGCCGCGCCAATCAGCGCCAGGCGCTGGACTGGCCACGCTTCAGCGTGGCCGTCGACGGCTTCGCCGTGCCCAGCACCATCGTGCCTGCCGACGTGGTCAATGCCTGCATCGACCTGGCCGTGCGCGCTGGCAGCGGCGAGGATCTGTTGCCGGACCTTGATACCGGCTCGAACGCGATCAAGAAGGACAAGACCGGGCCGCTGGAAACGGAGTACTTCCAGAACACCACGGATGCGCGCGAGCGCTTCGTGGCCGTGGATGCGCTCCTGGCGCCTTACTTCGGCTCGGCCGGCGGCGGCAATTCGATCAAGGTGACACGAGCATGAGCGCACATCCGGCAGTGAAGATCGACGGCTGTTTCGTCGCCGATAACACCTACAGTTCCGATGGAAAGGTATGGACCGTCACAAACCTGATCGCGCGCGCCAAGGATCTGGAGCCGTTCGATTTGCCGCTGGCGGCGATCTACTCCGGTACCGAGGTCTGGACGCCGGTCGGCTCGGCCTACGGCATCGCGCACCACGTGCGCCGCGCGCTGGACGTCGACACCGAATACCCGATTATTCTGTGCCAGCAGGGCTTCATCATGGACGGCTGGCATCGCGTGCTGCGCGCCCTGATTGACGGCAAGACCACGATCAAGGCCGTGCGCTTCGTGGAGACGCCGCCGTATGACTACTTGAAAGCGCCATAGGCTATGACCGACTACACCAAGACGGCGGCGCGCGCTGACCAGTCCCTGCGCCGCAAGGGCGGCATCGTGGTGCTGCGCCAGGTCGTGACCGGCGAATACGACCCGGACCTGGGCGCGGCGCCCGCCATCCCCACGGATTACGAAGGCACGGGCGTGAAGATCGCCTACGAGGCCGAGAACATCGATGGCACGCTGATTCTGGCGGGCGACCAGAAGTTGCTGCTGTCGCCGCTGCAGCGCAATGGCCAGGCCATGCCGGCGCCGACGGCGGCCGACTTGGTGCTGTTCGGCGGCTCGAACTACACGGTGAAGGTCGTCGATACCACAGCGCCGGTAGACGTGGCCGTGCTGCACACGCTGCAACTCAGGGGGCTTTGATGGCCAACATGTCTTTTTCCATGCAGATTGCCGAGTTCATCGCCAAGACGAAGGCCAATCAGGATCTGGTGGTGCGCGATATTGTTTTCAAGATCGACAATAAAATTGTGGACAGATCGCCAGTCGGCAACGCCAAATTTTGGAAGCACGCGCCGCCGCCGGGTTACGTAGGTGGGCGCTTTCGCGCTAATTGGCAGTTATCCTTGGGATCGCCGGCTACAGGGATGTTGGATGCGGTCGACAAAGATGGCTCCGCCACTATCGCCGCTCACGGAGCGGTGAACAAGGCTGCAAAGGCGGGCGACGTGATCTACCTGGTCAACAATCTGCCTTATGCAAAAAGAATCGAGGAAGGCTGGTCCCGCCAAGCGCCTGTCGGCGTCGTGGCCCTGACGGTCGTGGAATTTCGCACCATCGTGGACAACGCGGTGAACGGCGTGCGCGACGGCACCACTGCCGGCGAGTTCGCACAAGGATATTCGACATATAAATTATGAGCCAACCAACAATACGCGCGGCGCTGGAAGCAGCGCTGGACAGCCTTGCGCCAGCCATCGACACGGCCTGGCAGAACGTGCCGTACACCCCAGTCACCGGCCGGCCTTATCAAGCCGCCTACCTGCTACCGGCGGAGCCGAACAACCATTCCATGGGCGACGGCGCACGCCAGGAGCGCGGCATCTTCCAGGTCAGCTTGCTGTATCCGCCAGGGCAGGGCACCGCGACGGCCGGTGCGCGCGCCGAAATGATCGCGGCGCTATTCAAGCGCGGCGCAAGCTTCACGAAGGGCGATGTAACCGTGCAGATCGAGCGCACGCCCGAAATCGCGGACGGCCGCGAGGACGGCGACCGCTGGATGGTGCCAGTGAAGATCCGGTATTTCTGCAACCTGTAACCCGCATCACCCCACATAGATCGCCTCGGCGGTCTTTTTTTTCGACCAAAGAAAGGCAATCCACATCATGACCACTGCAAACGGCATCGACAGCCTGCTCGTTATCGCCAAACAGCCTGCGGAAGGCACGAAGGCGCTGACCGCCACCGGCCGCCTCTACCCGCGCGTCACCGCGACGTTCGACACGGACGCCGACAAGTACTCGAGCAACGAGATTGACCCGAGCCAGCAGCAGGGCGATACCCGCTTGGGCAACTTCCGCACCTCCGGCGCCATTAAGGGCGAGGCCTCGTGCGGCACCTACGCCGTGCTGCTGGCCGCGCTGCTGCGCCGCGACTTCACTGCTGGCGGCGTTACCGCAGCGCAAAACACCATCGCCTCGGGCGCAACTGGCCTGACGCGCAGCGCTGGCTCGTTCCTGGCTGACGGCCACCGCGCCGGCACTGTCGTGCGCATCGGTGGCTTCCTGACCACCGGGGCGGCCAACAATGCCAAGAACTTCTTCGTCACCTCGGCCACCGCGCTGAAGCTGACGGGCCAGTTCATGGACGGTAGCGCCATGACGGTGAAGGTGGAGGGCGATCCGGTGACCGTGACGGCAACCGGCAAGCGCTCCTTCACGCCGCTGACCGGCCATACCACCGACTGGTTCACCGCGGAAGTTCAGGATCCTGGCATTGCCGTCAACCGCTGCTTCATCGACCAGCTGGTGAGCAAGGTCGACATCGCTGTGCAGCCGAACGGCATCACGAGCATGGATTTCACCTTGATGGGCAAGCTGGAAGGCGCGACCACGCCGGCGGCCTACTTCAACGCACCAGCATCCACGCCCGGTACCGGCAAATTCTCCGGCGCCACAGCGATGCTGTCGGTGGCGGGCATCCCGTCGCAGATCTGCACCGGCATGTCGCTGTCCCTGGACGGCCAGGTCAAGATCGATCCCGTGATCGGCTCGAAGTTCGCCACGGCCGCCTCGCGCGGCAAGGTGCTGGGCAGCGGCCAGTTCACGGTCCTGATGCAGGACTCGGCATACATCGACTACTTCAAGCAGGAAGTCGAGCTGCCGCTGGCCTATGCCATGGCGGCCAGCACCGCGCCATTGGCCGAGGTCATGACCATCGCAATGGGCCGCATCAAGATCACCAGCGCCAAGGTCGATGATGGCGAGAAAAACAAGATCGTCACCTGCGCGTTCGACATCCTGCGTTATCAGGGAGCCGACGCGCAGCACGAGGCCACGACTGTGGCGTTTCAAGACACCAGCCTGTAACCCTCCCGCCCGGCTGCACGCCGGGCTTTCTTTTGGCGCAAGCGCCACCCCAGCACCGACCGGTCGCTGTCGCCTTCGTGGGCGCGGCGGCCGGCACGGGCATTGTTTATTACCCACGAAAGGCAATACCCATGAATACGACCCAAGCAACCCTGAATACCGCACAAACCCTGGCCGTCGCCGGCTTCGACATCGCCAACCTGTCCGCGCCTGCCGCGCGCGTGACCTTCGACGTGCCCGTGATCTTCGACGCCGACGGCGAGCCCGTGGCCGGCATCAAGATCGTCGGCAAGAATTCCGACGAGTACCGCAAGGAAAGCCACGCCGTGCGCGCCGAAGGCTATAAAAAGTCGGCCAAGCGCAAGACCGCCATCGACGCTTCCACCGACGAAGGCGCGGATCAGCTGGTGCACGTCATCGATGACAACCAGAAGCGCCTGGCGCTGGCCGTGGCCGTCGACTGGTACGGCTTTACCAGCAACGGCGTCGTCGTGCCGTTCGACAAGGGCCTGATTGCCACGGCGTTCGACAAATACCCGACCTGGCAAGAGCGCGTCACGGCCGCCCTGGAAAATGACGCCAATTTTTTGAAGGTCTAACCCAGGCCCTGCTGCTGTACGCCGATCACTTGTTTGATCGTGCGGCAGCGGCAGGCGATGGCAATGCCAAGGGCGACCACCTGGATACGGCCCGGCAAAACCCGCTTTACCGGGCGCCCGACGCCCCAGCGGCGCCTCAAATGCCGCCTGAGCTGGCCTACATCTGGACCTGGTTTACCCAGATGAACCAGAAGCGCCAGTGCGGTATGGCCGTGAACGCGCTGACCAGTGCCGAGATATTAGCCTGGCAGGCGCGCCACGGCGTGCGCTTCGATCCGTTCGAAGAGGGCGTGATTGATCGCCTTGACGTGCTCTTCATGCATCATCAAAACAACGGGACGTAAAAAGGCCTCGCGAACGAGGCCTTGTTTTTAGTAATGATAACGACAAGAAATTATTTCTATCTCATCGTCTTGCACGGCGTAGACCAATCTATTGACCTCATCGATGCGGCGCGACCAAAACCCCGATAAATTCCCCTTAAGTGGTTCGGGCTTTCCGATTCCCTCGAATGGGGAGCGTTGTGCGTCCTTGATCAGCGCGTTGATCCTCTTTAAGGTTTTTTTGTCTTGCCCCTGCCAGTAGACGTAGTCATCAAAGCACTCGTCCGTAAATTTCACGTTCTTCATCGGGAACTTCCTCAGCTTCGGATACTTCGATTAACTCCCGATGCCGCGTTTTGCCTGCGCGTGATTGCTCGATCGATCTTGCTAAGTGCGCCGCGTTAGCAGGTGAACTGAGCAGATGAACCGTTTCAATCAAGCTATTGTATTGATCAAATGACATAACAACAGCATTAGGCGCATCACGGCGCGAAATCACGGTTACATCAGCATCTTCAACAACTTGGTCAATGACTGACCGTAGGCTATTTCGGGCGTCGGAAAAATTGATGATTCTCATTTTTCACTCCGTTACATGAATTCTTTAGTTATCAGTTTAGTTATCAGTGTCAGTTAAGTTATCAGTATTGGCTTAGTTATCAGTATCAGTAGGTAACGTAGATTTATCAAACAGTATGGACTTAGCAATATTTGTGGACTTATGTACGGTAAGTTGTACAGGTCAATTGTATACCTGTTCAATAAGTTGTACAAGTGGGTTGCGTAACCGGCGAAGACTGGCCAAATTTTGCAGAGCTACAAGCTTGGAAGCTCACCTTTTTTGCGGAAGCTCCATCCGATCAAGAAGCCTAGAAGCACCTGATGTCTAAGTTTCTTCTCACGTTTGTTACACATTGCTGCCGCCCTATGGTGGTTTTTTTTTGGGGGGGATAACGAATGCCTGATATTGCACAGCTTGGTCTTTCCATCGATACGCGCCAAGTGGTTGAGGGCAGCAAAGCCCTAGACTCCCTCGGTGAAGCGGCGGTGCGCGTCGAGCAAAAGACTGTCGGTGCCACGGCCGCCGTTGACAAGTTGGGCGAAGCAAGCGCTGGAGCCAAAGCCAAGGCGACTGAGGGTGCGGCGGCTGTCGATGCGCTGGGTGATGCTGGCGCGCGCGTCGCGCCAAAAGTTGTTGGCGCAACCGCGTCCGTAGATTCGCTGAGTGCGGCGACGGCGCGCGTGCGCTCGACCTCGATTGAAGGTGTCAGCGCGCTGGACAACTTCACCAATTCGTCGGCCGGTGTGTGGCGCCGCGGCGGCGATGCCGCAAAAAGCGTGGAAGCGCTCGGCGACGCCACCCAGCGTACTGGTCAGCGTGCGGCGATCAGCAATGGCCAGATGGATGACACGTCCAAAATCATGCGCGCGCAGGCTGAGCAGGCGCGCCTGGCGGCCCAGGCCACGCAGGCGCTGGGGGGCTCGACCACGCAATTGACGCTGGGGCAGCAGCAACTGATCGAGCGCATGCGCGAACAGTCCGCCACGATTGGTATGAGCCGCACACAGCTGCTCGCCTACCAGGCCGCGCAGATGGGTGTCACCAAGGAAACGCAACAGGCAATCGCAACAATCAAGGCGCACGAGGACGCACTCAAGGCCGCCGCAAAGGCTAAGGAGGAGGCGTCTGCCGCATCCGGACGCCTGACTGGCGCGCTGCAGATGTTAGCTGCCGGCTTTGCACTTCTAAAAGTTGCTGATTACGTCAAAGAGTCCACTTTGTTGGCGGCCCGATATGAAACATTGGGCGTGGTGATGAGGGTAGTCGGACGCAACGCAGGCTATACAGAAACGCAAATGATGACCGCGACAGACGCGATTGCCCGGCAGGGCATCACGATGGTTGAATCGCGCGAGTCCGCAGTGAAGCTTGTTCAAGCCCACGTTGACTTAAAAAATGCCACTGTCTTGGCGCGTATCGCACAGGACGCAGCCGTTATTGGGCACCTGAACTCGTCTGATGCATTCGACCGCCTGGTAAATGGTATTTCTCGGGGCAATGTGTTGATTCTGCGAAACATCGGCATTAATGTGAATTTGCAAACAGCATATCGCCAAATGGCAGATGAGCTTGGCAAGACCACGAAGGAGCTTTCGGAAAACGAGCGCGTACAAGCCCGGCTGAACGCCGTTATTGAGCGAGGTTCCGACATTGCCGGGACCTACGAGGCTGCGATGGGTACGGCCGGAAAACAGCTGACATCCATGCAACGTTATACGCAAGACCTGAAAACTACGATAGGCGAAACCTTTACAGAGGCTTTGACCGTGGTCGTAATGGGCTGGACTGCACACCTCAAGGATGCAAACGGGCAGGTAAGCGAACTGGCGCGCAATGGCGAGCTGCACGACTGGGGGGTGTCGCTGACAAAGGTTCTGGTCGGGGTAGCAGACACCATCGATACGATTATGACTGGCGCCCGGATGGCCGGCGCTTGGCTGGCGCACCAATCTGCAGGGGCAGAAATCAATAAGCGCTACGACCGCGCTCCAATGAAACTCGAAGAAGGCCAGTCCGTTTCAAATTGGGTAGCAAAACGAGATGCTCGACGCGCAACTGAGCTGGCCGAAGAAAATGTGGCTTATGAAGCCGCGCAGGCTGCCTTGGCAGGAACTGTTGGGCGCTTTGAGAGGGCTTATGAGGAGCGGCAGGCGACGCAGACCGCCAAGAGAAAGCAGGATGCCGATGCAAAGCTCAAGGTAGATGCGGATTACGCCGCAAAGTCCCAGGCGTTGATGATCGCGAATGCCGGGAAAAGCCTGAAAATTCAACAGGATGCTCAACTTGCACTTGCGAATTCGATCTATGTGGGCACACCCACTTACCGCGATACGGAGGGCCGCGAACCCAAGCCCAAGGTCGATCAGCCGGAAAATACCCGCCTAGCTGCACAGATCAAAAGTTACGAGCGTGAAGCTGCCGAAGTGAAGCAACATTATGACGCCTTGGGTAAGTTGGACGATCTGTATTTGAAAGCAGGCGAGTTGTCGGCGGAGCAGTCGTATGAGAACAAGCGTGCGTATGCAGTTGCAACCTATGAGGCTGAGGTGGACTCGTACCAGCGTGAGCTGGCCGCACTTCAAAACCATAAAAGTGCTACCAAGGCGGAGGAAGAAAAGCATCGGAAGGAGGCCGAGGCGATCCTCGGCAAACTTGATGCCGCCGAGGAAGCGTTTTTTACCAATCAAAAGTACCGCGACGAGGAGGAGCGCTTGCGGAAGGCTGATGTTGTAGCTGGCTCGAACGATGCAATGAATAAATATATTTCTAGCATCAATCAGGAAGCGCAAAAGATCGAGGATTCGAATCATATCCATGAGAAGGCGCGCAGCGTCATTGAGCGGGAGGAGGTTGCCCGACTGGACTTGGCAATTGCGTATCAAAAGCAATTTATCGAAGGCCAGGCTGCAGCTGGCGCCACCGCGGAAGAGATCGCACAAGCGCCGGCCATTCTCAAGTATCTTGAGGACCAGCGTGCCGCGCGGCTTCGTTTGGCGCAGGGCCTGGACCAGCAGGATCAGGTGAAGCTGGCGCAAGCCCAGATCGAGACCAACAAAAAAATGTGGGAATCGATTGATTCCACGGCGCACGACACCTTCGTGTCGATTTTCGATTCTGGTAAGTCTGCCTTTGACCGTTTGCGCGACACCCTGAAAAACGGTCTGCTTGATTTGCTGTACCAGATGACGATCAAGAAATGGATATTGAACATCGGCGCGTCTGTGACGGGGGCTGGCGCCACCAGTCTGGCTATGGCAGGCGATTTGGGCGCTGCTGGCGGTAGTGTTGGCGGGGGACTTGGCGGTGTGGCGAATCTTGCACAAAGCGCAAAAACGGCCTACACCATTGCCACGCAAGGATTCTCTGGTGTGGCCGCCGGGATTGGCGGCAGTATTGCCACATTAGGCAATCTTTTTGGCTCATCGGCGGTATCTGCGTTCGGTACGGGCATGAGTCTGACCGCTGCGCAGGCCAGCACGGCTGCAGCGGCCTACGGCTCGGCGGGTATGGCCGGCACCGGCTCGGCGCTGACTGCCGGGGCAGCAGCTGGGCCGCTGGTTGCTGCGGCTGCCGGCATCGCTGCTGGCGTGCTGGGCGGCAAACTGATCTCCGGTCAGTATGGCAGCAATGCCACCGTGATTGGCGGCACAGGCGTTGGCGCTGTCGCGGGCGCATTCCTGGGCGGCCCTATCGGCGCGGCCATCGGCGGCGCCCTGGGCGGCGTGATTGGTGGCATTGGCAATCGCATCTTCGGCATGGGCGACAAGAAGTACGGGGAGACGGGCATTACCGGAACCCTGTCGGGCACCGGATTCTCCGGCAACGAGTACGCCAAATGGACGCAAAAAGGCGGCTGGCTGCGCAGCGACAAGTCGGACACGGACCGCAAAGCCGTCGACGCCACGACGTCCAATGCGTTTGTGGAAACCTACGCCGCCATTCGTAACGTCTCTGCCACCCTGGCCAATACCCTGGGCATCGATACGTCCAGCCTGGCCACGCGCGCCCAGGCGCTCAACATCAACCTGACCGGCCTTACCACGGAAGCGGATCGGCTGGGCGCCGTGACCAAGTTCTTCGAAGGTGTCGGCAATGCCATCGCCGTCGAGCTGCTGCCCAATGTCGGCCAGTTCAAGCAAGGTAACGAGGAGCTGAGCGCTACCCTGCAGCGCGTGGCCGGGAATTACGCCGGCGTCGACGCGGCGCTGCAATTGATCGGCCGCACGTCGCAAGATGCCTTCGGCGCCGTGGGCGTGGCCACCATTGGCGCGCGCGAAAATCTGATCAAACTGGCGGGCAGCCTGGACTCGTTCACCAGCGGGACCAGCTTCTTTGCCGAAAACTTCCTGACGGAAGCCGAGCAGATGGCACCCGTGCTGTCGACCGTGGCCGATACGCTTGGCAAACTGGGCATGTCCGGCGTCAAATCGGTGGATCAGTACAAGCAAGTGGTGCTGGGCCTGGACTTGGCCAGCACGGGCGGCCAGGAAATGTACATCAAGCTGCTTGCACTGGCGCCGGCTTTCAAGGCGGCCACCGACTACAGCAACCAGCTGGCTGCTGCGACAGGTAATTATGCTGCCGTGGTCAAGTCGGCCAGCGAAATCGCCAGCGAACGCCTGGACTTGCAAAAACAGCTCAACGAATTGACGAAAAGCGAGACGGAACTGCTGGCAATCCAGCGCGCCGGCATTGCCGATGTCAACAAGGCATTGTTCGACCAGGTGCAGGCCGCCAAAGCGGTGGTTTCGGCCAAGGACGCACTGGGAAAGGCCTACGAAAGCGAGGCGGCAGCGGCCCAGACGGCGCTGGATAAATCGAAGTCGTGGGTCACCACCCTCAACGGCCTGAACGCCAGCATGGCCCTGGGTAGCCAGTCGACGCTGACGCCGGAGCAGAAGTATGCCGAGGCGCGGGCGCAGTTCGAGAAGACCCTGGCTGCAGCGAATGCCGGCGATACGACGGCGCAGTCGGGCCTGTCGGCAGCGGAGCAGGCCTTCCTGACGGCCTCGCAGGTGGTCAACGCCTCGGATGCCAAGTACGCGGCAGATTACGCCCGCGTGGTGGCGGCCAACAACGAGGCGCTGAAATGGGCTTCGGCCCAGGTCGACGTGCAGCAGGCCAGCCTGGATGCTCTCAAGGCCCAGGTGTCGGGCCTCATCACCATCAACGACAGCGTGCTGACGGTGGCGCAAGCCATCGCCAACCTGCAAGCGGTGATGGGCACGGCGACCGGCCTGGGCGTGCGGTTCGACGGCTCCCATGCCGGCGGCCTGGCCAATGTGCCGTTTGATGACTACGCGGCCGAACTGCATCGCGGTGAAGTGGTGGTCGACGCGCAGGCGGCAGCGGCCATGCGCCGTTACTTCGGTGGCGCACCAAGCCAGGGCGGCGGCAATACCGATGCCCTGGTGGCCGAGATCAAGGGCCTGCGGGAGGAGGTCAAAGGGCTGCGCGCCGACCAGGACAAGCAGACCGGCGCCGCCATCCAGGCCACCGTCGAATCGAACGACAAGGCCGCTAAAACGGTCGTGGCCGGCGTCGACAAATCCGCCAAGGCATCCGCCTGGGCGCAACAAGTGGAGTACTCCCAATGAATGATGCGCAATTTCTGGCATGGCTGAAAAGCCCGCGCGCCATTCGCATGGTGCTGATCGAGGCGCAAGTGAATGTGGCCGGCAGCGAGGTGACGCGGTATATCGCTTCGCGGCCGTATGTCACGGGCCCGGCGGAGGTACCGGCCAATACCGTGTATCTGCCGCTGGTCATGGGCGGCCTGGCTTTCACCGAGCAGGTCAGCCTTTCCGGCGAGGCAGGGCTGTCGGGAGGCGATATTGAGCTGGGTAACGCTGACGGCGCGCTCGACAGCTGGCTCGGCGACGTGTGGCGCAATCGCCCGATCAAGGCCTGGTCCGGCGATCCGCGCTGGCCGCGCAGCGATTTCCGCCTGGTGTTCGACGGCATCATTGCCGACATCGCCAGTGCGAACCGCGAAACGCTCAACCTGTCGTTGCGGGACAAGCTGCAGCGCCTGGACACGCCGATTGCCGAGGCCAAGCTGGGCGGTACGTCGCCAAACAAGGATGCGACCTTGCCGATCCCCTTCGGCGAATGCCATAACGTGGCGCCCTTGCTGACCAATCCGGCCACCCTGGAATACGGTTTTCTCGGCGCGGTGGAATCGACGTTCGAGGTGCGCACCAACGGCAAGCCGATCGCCGTGGCCTTGAATGACCAGGCGGGCCGCTTCAACCTGACGACTGATCCGTTTTCCACCACGATCACGGCAAGCGTGCAGGGCGACAAGGGTGGCGGCTATGCGCCGCGCATCGCCCCGCTGGTGCAGCGCATTGCCACCGCATACGGCAAGGCATCGGACCGCTTCACCCTGGCCGACCTGGACCTGGCCAACCTGGCCGCCTTCGATGCCGCCCATCCGCAGCTGGTGGGCCTGTACGTTGCGGACCGGACGAACCAGGCGCAGGCCATCCAGCAGCTGGCGGCCAGCGTGGGCGCCCAGGCGATCATGTCGCGCACCGGCCAGCTGCGCCTGGTGCAGATCGCGCTGCCTGCCGCCGGCGTGCCGGTGCCTATTGGCCCCGAGAAAATGCGGGTGGGCTCGTTGCGCGTCGTGCAGCGCCTGCCCGTGGTCGCCGCCGTCAAGATCGCCTTTGACCGCAATTACACGGTGCAGGCCAGCCTGACCACCAGCATCCCACCGGCGCACGCTGACCTGTACGCGACGGAGTGGCTGACGGAAACGGCTGTCGATGCTGCGGTAAAGGCGCGGTACCGGCTGACGGACGACCCGCCGCAGATTGAAACCTGCCTCAAGACGAACGCGGACGCGCAAGCGGAAGCGGCACGGCGCCTGGCCTTGAACAAGGTGCAGCGCACGATTTACGAATTTGATGGGGAGCCTGAATTGATGATGTTGGAACTGGGGCAGCCCGTGGTGCTGCGAGATGAACGCTTCGGCCTGCAGGACGGCGTGGCTGGCGTGGTGGTGCTGCTGTCGCACCAATGGCTGGCCGGGCGCGTGACGGTGGGAGTGCTGGTATGACGGCCATCGGTGGCGCGCGCGATACGCTGCTGCAGGCCACGGCGGAGCGCTTCAGCACGACGGCCGACGGCAAGGCGATTCTGCTGGCGGGCAGCACGCCGGTGTTTCGCGTGAACAGCGCCGGCGCCGGTGCGCCAGGCTCGATTGCCATCACCGCCAAGCCGGTGAACGTGGTGGGCGATATAGTGTTTTCGGTGTCTGCCGGCACGCAGCTGACCGTCAACGGCAACGTGGCCACGGTCGATTTTGCCACCATGACCACGGATACGGCCCTGGTACAGGCGCGCATCCGTGAATTCGGCGTCGACTACATCGGCAACTACATGATCAGCAAGGTCTTCGATGGCGCCGCCGGCGACACAGGCCTGGCTGGCTTGAACACGGGCCAGGCCTTCGCCTACAAGCGCGCGGCTGCCGCGCCTGGCGATTCGCCGGGCGACGTGATCTTCACCTTTGCCACAGCCGCCATCACGACGCCGGCCGGCAACGACCTGGCTAATGGCTGGTCGAAGAATATCCCGACTGGCCCGGCGCCACTATATGTGCGGGTGGCATCGGCCAGCTCGCGCAATGCCACGGACAATATCGCCGCCAACGAGTGGGCCGGGGCCGTGCTGCTGGCGAAGGATGGCGCCGATGGTGCGAACGGCAATAATGGCGTGGATGGCCTGAATGTGGCGCCGGTGCGCATCTACCAGCGCGGCGCCACCAACATCGCGCCAGCGCTGCCCACGGCCGCCTGCACCTTCACGTTTGCGACGGGCGCGCTGACAGGCCTGAACAACGGCTGGTCGACGCAGGTGCCGACGGCGGGCGGCGCCTACCTGTTCACCTCGGGCGCCACGGCTGCGTCGCGCGGCGCCTCCGATGACATTCCTGCCAGTGAATGGTCGGCGGCCGCGCGCTTGGCTGCTGATGGCGCCACCGGCCAACGCGGTACCGTGACGGTGGCGGCGCCCGGCTATTCCACCTGGTCGGATGCCTCGGCAGTGTACGAAATCGGCAAGGCCGGCTACGGCGCGCCGATTAACCGCGACGTGGTGACCTTGTACGACGCCACGCATGCGGTGACGAGGTATTTTGACAACGGCGCATGGCTGGCCCTTGGCACGGTGCTAAATGGCAATTTGCTGGTGGATGGATCGGTGGCGGCCAAGGCGGTGTCGGTGGACAAGTTGTCGGCCTTTGTTTCCAATCTGGGCAAGGTGACTGCTGGCGACCTGAGTGCCGTGACGATTCATGGCGGCCCTGGTTATCCTACCGGCGTGTACGGCTGGCCATCAAATGGTGGCAATGGGTTCCATCTGAGCCAGGATGGTTTTCTGATGGGGAACTATTCCCTTGGGAAATATGCTCGTTTTGATCCGAATGGAGATATCTATACGCCGCAGTTCAGGGTGGTAGGCGGTGCCGCCACCTTTAGCGGCTTGCTCTCGGGCGTGGTGGGCACCTTCGGCATCCTGCAAAGCCCTGGGCGCGCTACTGGGGCAGCCGGATACGACTTGCTCTCGACAGGCATCTACTTTTATGACGGCACGCATCCTTTGCCGTACATCGAGCTGGGAGCGGCCATTACATGAAAAGTATAAGAAATGGGAGGCCTGCATGGCTGATCAGGTGTTGATCGTGCGCGAGCCTGGCACGAGCCGCATTAAATTTGATTCTCGCCTGGCAGTGGGGGGCGTGTGCCTGGGAATTTATGATGTGCCGTCTGGCGGGCGTGCCTATTCATTTCCTGGCATGGGGCCTTCGTTGACCGGGATAGTCCTGACCATCAGTGGTAACAATTTGTCGGGTATAGCATATACATACGATAACGACCTGGGCTACCCACGGTTTATTTTCAATGTTGCAAGTATTGGTGAGCCGGTCGCGCTCTTCGTCAAATGAGTGCCCATCTTCGCATCCGCAATGGCGCGCGTGAGCTTGTGGTGACATCCGAGGGGCGTCTGCCGTACTGCCTGGGTATGGCCACGCCGCAACCGGTCGTGCAGCCGGCTGGCGACGTGAGAAATGCTTTCCCTGGGCGTGTCGCAGGCTATCAGGACTATCGCGTCTACCACCCTGGCCCTATTTTGGTGGCTTTTGATCTGCCTCTTGGCCGCAATGTCGGTATTGTCAGTTTGACGAGCCCGGCGGCAGGAATTTGGGACATTCGCGCCTATTGTGGCGCCTCACCGGACGCGTTTGGGTTCGATACGCAATACGCGCTAGATGTATGGGCGTTCGCCCTCCCAGGCGCTACTCCAGCCTCAAAAGGGTTGGTCCTACGCGATCCAATCAGCCAAGTGATCGCTGCCGATTTCGGGCAGCATTCGCCGCTGTTTCCTCGTGGATCAGGCGTGACAGGCGGAACAGCAACTCGCGTCAACTTTCCGTTGCTGCAGCGGCCGGTCGGAATAGGGATGCCAAATTTTTGGAGCATCTCTGAATCGGCAGGCAGCAAACCTGGCATTTTCGATCACGAAGAGCGCCGCTCGAACTGGCGCCGTACTAGTGCCACCGAACTGACTGTTACAAACAACGTCATGCAGCGCTACACCATGCCGGCAGGTGATGCGTATCAGGATGTGCTGGATAGTGAAGGCGCAATTTTTATTATTGAAGGTGCAAACCTGCCATGACAAACCTACGCATCATCTACGACAACGCCGCCGACAGGGCAGTGCTGACAGCATCGAGCCAGGCCGGTGCGCTGGGCCCGGCCAACCTGCAGCTCGAAGACAAGTTTTACCTGCTGCGCTCGATAGGCCTGGCCCTGACCATCACGGCCACCTGGGCCTCTCCCGAGATCGTCGGCTGCGTTGCCCTTCCATTTTGTAATCTCACGCCGACGGCGACGATCCGCGTGCGCGGCTATGTGGAGCCAGGGGATGCCGTGTCCGATTTCGACACCGGCGCCGTACCAGCATGCGAGTACGCCAGGCTGGGCATGTGGGACTGGGGCGCGCTGCCGCTGGGCGTGAATGCCTTCAGCTATGGCGGGGGCACGTATGCGCGCTGCTGGTTCCCGATGGTGAGCATCAAGAAATTGATTATCGAGCTGGCAGACCCGGACAATCCGGCAGGCTACATCGAGGCGGCGCGCCTGGTGGCCGGCCCTTACTGGAGCCCGGAGCAGAACGCATCGTATGGCGCCGGCGTCACCTCGTTCGATAGCAGCACCCAGTTCCGCACCGGCGCCGGCAGCCAGACTGTCGAGCGAGGCGCGATGTATCGCAAGCTGTCGCTCGCGCTCGAGCATATGACGCCGCTGGACCGGGCCGAGCTGTGGCGCATTGTGCGGGGCAATGGCCTGACGCTCCCTGTGCTGGTCAGCCTGTATCCGGACAGCGAAGACGGCGAGCTCGAGCAGGCGCACCAGGTGTACGGCCGCCTCGCCAGCAATTCCGCCATTACCACCCCGTATTACCAGGCCTATGCCACTAACATCGAAATCGAGGAACTGTAATGGGTGACTTTTTTTATTATGGACAGAAGGACGTCATCCGGCGCTTGAACGAGCTGGCCGGGCGCGGCGCTGTGGTGGCGTCGTATGCGCCAGCCGTGGGTATGTCGCCGCTTGGCGGGCCGAATGGCTTTATGAATCCGGCGTGGCTTGATCCGAATATCCCATTGGCTACATCAAAACCTTTGGCAGTTGGTTTTGCCAATAAGTATGGCTACTCTTATGCCACAAATGGCGGGGCAGCACGTTGGATACTCGTTGCCTCAATTCCGGCTGAAAGTACAAGTAATAATGCAAATCTGCAGATCAAAGGCATTCTTAATAACAATTGGGCAGCGCCGTCATCTTCTCCTTTTAGTATTTTCACGGGTGTGCGGGCTGCATTTTATGTGGATTGGCACTATGAGGGGTCAGTAATTCAAAAATCCCGTATCGTCATTAATCGTCGCGCAGACGGTGCTCATGATGTTTATGCGTACTTTGAGGCTGGCTCGTATTCGACAATTTCTTTTGATCTGACCGGTACAGGCGCGACTACATATGCTGTCCCTGCGGAGTCCTCGCAAACACCTGCAGGGACTATCGTATTCGATACATCAGCTTCGATGGGGAATCCTTACTATATCGCGCCACGGTGGCGTGGTGCCACGAATTCTGCCGGCAAGGGTTTGCAAGTTAATGAGATGCTTGCGGTTGGCGACGGATCGATTACCACATCGTTTTTGGCCCCGGGCGGTGTCGATATGACTCCCGGGCAGGAACGGGAAGCCGTAAGATTTGGCGTCGGCGGGGTAGGAGGCAGCACCTACCCCGGCTGCTTTAGCTGGATAGCGTCGTCGGGCAATAACAACGGGACGCCGACTAACTTGTATAAAGACAGTTACAAGTTGACACTCAGGGCGTATGACACTCAATCAAATGCGTGGAGTGGCGATATTCTCTCCGCAAAAGGGACGGGGGCAGTTTTCATTTCCAGTCTTAAGGCTGGTGTCGATAATACTGCGCCCCAGCACTATATTGATATGCCGGGCGCACAAGGCACAGATATCTTGACTCTCGGAACCGTAGGAGGATTTAGAAAATGTGATGGCGGCTACGGAAATACGACGAATTGCGCCCTAATATTAGGTGCAAACACCGTCACGGGGCGGAGCAGTAACAACCGTGGAACGGTTAATACTATGGGGAATGATTATGCCGAATACATTTCCAAGAACGCCACATGCGGTGTCGTCGCTCCAGGGCAAATAATCGGAATCACTGCTAATAATCAGATCACCGACCAGTGGGCCGATGCTGTCATGTTCTCGATCAAATCGACTGCCCCCTCGTTTGTCGGCGGTGACTCCTGGGCGAATGGCGTGGGGCTGCGCCCCACGGCCCAGGCCGGACCAGCACCGACTGAACCCCGCCGCCGTGAGGATGTGGTTGCCCAGCAGCCCGTGCCCGGCACCAATCCGCCGGAATATGCGGACGTGGTCACCGAACCCGGCGACACCGACGAGGAATGGGCGGAAAAGCAGGCGACCTTCGCTGCTGCGCTGGCCACCCACAACATCGCCGTGCAGCAGGACGCCGAAGCCATGGCCGCCTTCGATGCGGCGCTGGAAGTCGAGCGCCAGAAGGTCGACCGCATCGCCATTGCCGGCCGCGTGCCGGTGAATGTGCTGGGTGCCCAGCCAGGCGATTACATCGTGCCGCTCCAAGACGGCGCCGGCATCAAGGGCATTCCCATCAGGAAGGCGGATCTGACGCATTCAGAGTACCTCGATGCGGTCGGCCGCGTGATCTCGATTGAACCGGACGGCAGGGCCTATGTGATGGTCAAGGTCGTGTAACTCAGCAGCACCCCACCACAAACCCGCTTCGGCGGGTTTTTTCATTTCCACCACCTGAAAGGCACTACATGGCCATCGAAACGACCGCCGCTGGCGGCGCACTGATTAAAATTTTTGGCATCCCGGTCCTGGCCGGCGCTGCCGCAACCTCACTGGGATTCATGTTCATGTGGCCAAAGACTGCCAAGGAAGCGGGCGTGCGCTTCTTCGTTACCATTCTCTTTTCCGCCCTGATGGGCCCGGCCCTGGTCGTGGTCGTGCGCAACTGGATGCCGGGCCTGTTCGACAGCGCGCGCGCCGTCGCCGTGCTGTACGGCAGCGACCCGGCCCTGGGCTTCTTGTTCATTGCCGCGCCGCTGATGGTCGCCGCCGGCTTGCCCGCCTGGTGGGTGCTGGGCGCCACGGTGCGCTGGCTCGACAAGCGCAAGGACAAGGATATCGGCGAGCTGGCGCGCGACGCGGCCGCTGTCGTCCGTGACGTGCGGGGTGGCCTGTGAACCTGAGTCCACATTTCAGTCTGGCCGAACTGGTCGCCTCGCAGGTGGCCACCCGCCAGGGCATCGACAACGCGCCTGCGCCCGCCATCGTCGCCAACCTCACGCGCCTGGCCGCGCTGCTCGAGCAGGTGCGCGCGCTGGTGGGCGCGCCCATCATCATTTCCAGCGGCTACCGCTCGCCGGCGCTGAACAAGGCCGTGGGCGGCGCGGCCAACAGCGCCCACGTGCTGGGCCTGGCTGCCGATATCAGCACGGCCAAGCTGGCGCCCAAGGCGCTGGCCCTGCTGATCCGGCAAAGCGGTATCGCCTTCGACCAACTGATCTACGAGGGCACGTGGGTGCATATTGGCTTGTCGACGGGCGCGCCCCGGCGCCAGGTGCTGACGGCCAAGTTTGCCGGCGGCGGCGTCAGCTACGTAGCGGGCATCGTATGAGCGCGCTGGGCACGTTGGCGGCCGGCGCCGTCAGCGGCATCTGGAAGGCGGTCGCCATCGTGCTAGCCGCCGTGCTGTTGCTGGTGGCCAGCTCCACCGCGACCGGCTGGTGGCTGGCCGCCAGCGACCGTGACGCCGCGCGCGCTGCGCTGGTACTGGAGCAGGGCGTCAGCGCGCAGCTGCGCAGCTCGATCACCGAGCAAAACCGCGCCATCGATGGCATGGCCAAGGCAGCCCTGGCGGCGCAGGAGCGCGGCGCGGCGGCCCAGGCGGCCGCCGCTGCCAAGGGCAAGAAGTACGATACCGCCCTGGCGCAGATTGCTGGCGCGCGCGCCACGGCCTGCGACGAGGCAATGCCCGCCGTGCGGCAGGTGCTGGAGTCGGTGCGATGAAAACACGAAAAACTTTCGATAAATCGAAATTTCGTAAGTTGGCACTTTTATGCGTCATGCTGCTCGCCGGCTGCGCGAGCGTTCCGCCGGCGACAGTTCGCGTTGAGGTGCCGGTGATGGCGCCGTGTGCGGGCGAGGTGCCGCAGCGCCCAGTCTACGAATTCGACAGGCTGCCGGCCACAGCAACGGATGGCGAAATCGTCCTGGCGCTGGCGCGGGACTGGCCGCGCGGCCGGAAATACGAGGGCGAGATGGAGGCGGTTATTGCCGGATGTCGGTAGATTCAGCTTCTCTTGATATAAAAGGCGCAGTATGAAAATTGATTAAAAATATTATAGAATTAACTGGGTATTATAATTTAAATGGTCCTGTCGGTGAGTATAGCAAGTAATCAGTTATGTCAAACGGCTTGGGATATCCTAAGTCCTTCTCGGCGGCAAGTAGTTTTTCCTTTTTCAATATTATTGTGCCGTGCGGAGCTACATGGTTCAACTCGAATCCCAAAATGTCGTGTAAAAAAATTGTTAAGTTTGATATCTCCATAATGACTTCAGGAAAATCTATTTTTGCAAAATCTGGATATATCGCATTTGCTATTTTTTCATCTTCTGATAGATCTGATAAATATTCTCTATTTGCTGAAATGCCAATATTTTCAAGAAAATAATCATTAAATTTCATCACTTTTTTTGCCGCATCGGTTCTTTCGGCTATATTTTCTGACTTTAAGCTTTCAGATATATTAAATAAAGTCAGGACGTGACCTTTTATATTTTCCGTGAACTTGGAGGATGTGGTGAAGTCTCCAGAAAGAGATTTTGGATAGATTGAACTATAAAGTTTTCTTTTTGATTTTATTGAAAACTCAACATTTGCTTGATTTTCGCAAAATTTCTCAAATTCCTCGATATGTTTATAATAATTTGAGAAATTATTCTGTATTTTTGTTAGATCTATTTGTTTTGTTGTGAGGCTAATTTGTTCTGATGTTCGTTCAATCTGTCGTTTTGTTTGCTCCGATCGATGATTCGCGGCGCATAAGCCAACCAACGTAAATCCGATGGCTAAAATTGCTGCAGGAACCTTATAGAATTCAGCAAATTTATTGAATCCCTTCCCACTAAAATCAATTGGATATTCAGTCAAATTAAAAGCAATAATTACTGATATTCCGATTGCAATGAGAGCTGATAGAGCGGCACACCAACGGACGACAGGTAGGGAAAACAAACTTTTTTCAGGCGAGAAATCTATGTCCATGAGAATAATTTTGTGTAGTTGATAATGAAGGAGGCGTCAATTTGTCGTAAATTTTTTAATAAACTGCCAATAGCTCCCTTTCAACCTGATACTTGATTTTAGAGGGTTTCGCCCTATATAAAGGGGTGCCGTTGCCCAATTTGTTCATTGTATTCCTTACGAATTTTTCATCCTCAGTGCTTGTTCTCATTCCAATTGTTACGCTTTCAATTGCATTGTGATCGAATTTGTAAAATCCAGGGCCATTGCAATCCACCATGAGTCTTTGAAACTCTTTGTCTGTATAGTATGTTGTGTCTTTTTCATATTGGCTTGCTTTTCTTTTTAAAATTCTCCATTCATCCTCATATTCCCAACATTTTGATTTTGTTAGAAAGGTTTTGTCAATCATCGACTCTGCGCTATCTTGTGGGCGAATAATACTGGGTAATTCTTCCTGGTATATTACTTTAAATGCGATTCTGAAAAGATCTACATTACTTTTGAGTGAGACGCAAATTCCTTTATGGTGTTTTGCATAGTGCGCCCACAGAAGTAGATTATCCCAAGTTGTTGCAAGTGAGAGAATGCCAACGCTGTCTAGCAATTTTCTGATCCCGTCATACTCGTCTGAATGTGAATTTTTTTCAATTCTGGCAATGCGCTTCGCTTCAAGAATCCTCGCGCCAGGCTTCAGTGAACTGCTGGTCTTAATCCTCTTTTGAAGATACTTTCTGCCCTCCTTAGTATTAAAATCCACTTTCAACCCCGGACGCGAGTCAAAGGGATCATTAAAAGAGTCCCTTGCGGAAAACATGAGAGAGTCACCAGACAAAAAGTCGGGGAGCCAAGGCTCGATGGGGGTGTACTTATAGAACAGTGGAGGTGCTATATCTTTCATTAAATGGCCTTTACAATCTTTATTCCATGAGCTTCTAATCAACACAGATCCAATATCTACTTTACACGTTTTGAAGTAAAATTGGGTATGTGTGCCGACTACACCCCCAGCCGTAAAGAGCAGATCGAAGAGAGCTTTCGGGCCGGATACCCTCTGCTTGACCTACCTCCGGAGGCATGGCCCGGCTACATGGCACCCGTCCTGCGTGGCTCGCACGAAGCGCCTGGCGAACTGGAAGTCGCTCCTGCCATGTTCGGAATGGTGCCCCACTGGGCTGACTATAAGCTGGCCCGCCAGACCTACAATGCCCGTACAGAGACGGTGGCCAGCAAGCCGTCCTTCCGCAGCGCCTGGAAGCGCAAGCAGTTTTGCATCATCCCGGCCGCCAATTTCTTTGAACCCAACTACGAAACCGGCAAACCCGTGCGCTGGCGCATCGAGCGCGCCGACGGCGGTCCGGTGGCTATTGCCGGCATATGGGAATACCGGCCGGCTGATCAGCTGCTGTCGTTCTCAATGTTGACGATCAACGCCGACGGTCATCGGCTGATGCAGCGTTTCCACAAGCCTGACGACGAAAAGCGCATGGTGATGATCCTTGACCCTGACCAGTATCAGGGCTGGCTGGACGGCTCGCTGGTGTCGGAAGAGGACGTTTATCGGCAGTATCCGGCGGACCTGCTTGTCGCGCAGCCCGACCCTATGCAACCGCGATCCCGTCCGAAAGCCCCTGCGCCGGTCGCGCCCGCAGAGCAGGGCGGGCTCTTCTAGTTACAAATTTCGCCTTCTGGTTTCCTAAGCTTGGCAATATACTGTGTTTTTATACAGTATATTTGGAATGAATGATGAAGGTTTGGGCATCAAGGCGTCGAGAGGAAGGGGCAGTGCTGGCAGCCCCTGCACCGGTAGTAGAGGGCGCCATGCTGCTCGAACTGTTGGTGGTCGACGTAACGCTGGAGGGGAATCGACGCCCTTCAAAAGTGGCACGCCTGCAGACTATAGGCGCGCCGCGCATCTTGGCGCAGCTGGCCAAGCCCAAACTGGTGCGGGTTCAAGGATGGAATATGGTGCTCAGCGGCATTGAGGCAACGAGGGATGAGTCCGGCCGCACCCGCGAGGTCGCCCAGACCTGGGTATGCAAACTTTTCGTACCGGAAAACGCTATCGGATTCCGCGCCAGGGAACTGTATAGATCCGGAGTGGCGCTACCGAAAAAACTTGCGCGGGAGAGTGGTGGCTCGCGCGGGTTGCTGGAGGTGGCTGATAACTACTCAAATGTGCTTCAGCGCCACGCCACGTGCGCTGAGTTGCGCCGCCATCAGATTTCCACATTTCCGGAGGGCCGACTGATCGATTGTTATATCGAGTGGATGTCGGAAGAGTCGTTCGAAATGGGCGGCTTGCAGTTGCGCTCGAGTTGCGAGAGCCATCCGGAACAACTGGAGCGCGGCGGGTGGCTGGTCAGCATCGACATGAAAGAGCGCGAGCTGACGAAGCGCGAGGCGCGCATGGTTCGATAGAATGCCGATCGAGTTTAACGCGCGAGGATGAACTGGCATCGGGCAAACGAAAAGTTATGAGCAAGATTCGAAAACCCCTCAGCATCGAGCAGCTGAAAGAAATTCAAGGTCGCAATGACTCGGCCGATGTGCGCGCGCTTTTGTGGGAGGTTCGACGCCTGCGCGAGATCGCCGCGGCGGCCGATGAATTGGAGCGCAGCCTGGGGCCTCGCGTCGGCATGTCCGGGCTGATCCGTGCCTCGCTTCGGGTGCAACTGGACGGCGAGCCTTGCTTTGCGATAATGCAACCACCTGAATGAGCCGACGGCTGATCAGCGTGCCGGGCAAGATCGTCCGGCGGATGCCCACCCTGCCACGCGCTGTTGCTGGTCGACCAGCACGATGACTTGGCAGTCGGCCGCCGCGCTGCCATAGTTCAGTTGCAGGTATTCGCCCTGGTGTTGATAGCTGGAGGGCGTGCCGTAGCGGGCGGCGAGGGCGAAGCTGTCCAGTCCGATCAGATCACCGCTGCTGCGCTCCGCAGTGCCGCTGGCAGCGCAGCTCAGCAGAGCGGGCAAGAAGAGGGCGCCCAGCGCATGCTTCATTGCGATTTTTCCTTTTGGCGTTATGCTTACAGATGGTGTCTTCTATATAGTATGGGCGGCACCTGCCATCCCGATCTTGCGCAGCCTCATATCAGCACGGGAAGGTAGGTGAGGCGGCCAAATATGGGGGCGAAATTTGGGCGAAAACGTGGACAGTTCCAGACTTTTCCAGACATTTATGGGAAAGCGTAAATGGCATTCCCACTATGTCTACGGAGGTTTGCGAATGTTTAAGACAGGAATCAAGAATTTCTGTATAATCTGCTTTTGCGCCAATAGGAAATGCTATGCGTCTACTTCAAAAAGCACTCACATTCGATGACGTGCTGCTCGTCCCAGCCTACTCCAACGTTCTGCCCGCCGATACGTCCCTCAAAACTCGCCTGACCCGCAACATCACCCTGAATATTCCCTTGCTGTCCGCAGCCATGGACACGGTGACGGAAGCCCGCCTGGCGATCGCGATGGCCCAGGAAGGCGGCATCGGCATCATCCACAAGAATTTGAATCCGAAGGACCAGGCACGTGAAGTGGCCCGCGTAAAACGTTTCGAAGCTGGCGTGCTGCGCGATCCGATCACGATTCCGCCGGACATGAAAATCCGCGACGTGATCGCTCTGACGGAACAATACGGCATCAGCGGTTTCCCCGTTGTCAAAGGCAAGGAAGTCGTCGGCATCATCACCAACCGCGATTTGCGCTTTGAGCAGGAACTCGACGCGGAAGCTTCCGCCAAGATGACCCCGCGCGAAAAGCTGGTGGTCGTCAAGGAAGACGCCGATACGGCCGAAGCCAAGCGCCTGATGAACAAGCACCGCCTCGAGCGCGTGCTGGTGGTCAACGACGCATTCGAATTGCGCGGCCTGATCACCGTCAAGGATATCCAGAAGTCGACCTCCCACCCGTTCGCGTCGAAAGACAGCCAGGGCAAACTGCTGGTCGGCGCTGCCGTCGGCGTGGGTGCCAAGGATGAAGAGCGCATCGACCTGCTGGTCGCCGCCGGCGTCGACGTGCTGGTGGTCGACACGGCCCACGGCCACTCGCAAGGCATCCTGGACCGCGTACGCTGGATCAAGACCAAGTACCCGCAAGTGGAAGTAATTGGCGGCAACATCGCTACCGCCGCCGCCGCCAAGGCGCTGGTGGAATACGGCGCCGACGCGGTCAAGGTCGGCATCGGTCCTGGCTCCATCTGCACCACGCGTATCGTCGCCGGTGTGGGCGTGCCGCAAATCACGGCCATCTCGAATGTTGCCGAAGCACTCGAAGGCACGGGCGTGCCATGTATCGCCGACGGCGGTATCCGCTTCTCGGGCGATATCTCGAAAGCGCTGGCCGCTGGCGCCTCGACCGTCATGATGGGTTCCATGTTTGCCGGTACGGAAGAAGCACCAGGCGAAGTGATCCTGTACCAGGGCCGCAGCTACAAATCGTACCGCGGCATGGGTTCGCTGGGCGCGATGTCCGATGGCTCGGCTGACCGTTATTTCCAGGACGCCACCATGAAGGCCGACAAGTTCGTGCCTGAAGGTATCGAAGGCCGCGTGGCCTACAAGGGCAGCGTGCTGGCGATCATCTTCCAGCTGGTGGGCGGCGTGCGTCAATCGATGGGTTACTGCGGTTGCGCGACCATCGACGAACTGCGCGAAAAGGCGGAATTCGTGGAAATCACCTCGGCCGGCATGCGCGAGTCGCATGTCCATGATGTGCAGATCACGAAAGAAGCCCCTAACTACCGTTCAGAGTAATTAGCGACAGACCAGACCGGCGCCTAGTGCGCCGGTTTTGTAATGACCTCAGATAAAGTCCCCATCATGCATTCTAAAATCCTCATTCTCGATTTCGGTTCCCAAGTCACCCAGCTGATCGCCCGCCGCGTGCGCGATTCCGGCGTGTTTTCCGAAGTCTTCCCGTATGACGTCAGCGACGAATTCGTGCGCAACTATGGCGCCGCCGGCGTGATCCTGTCGGGCAGCCACAATTCCACCCTGGACGGCGACTCGCCGCGCGCGCCGCAAGCCGTGTTCGAGCTGGGCGTGCCCGTGCTGGGCATCTGCTACGGCATGCAAACCATGGCGGCCCAGCTGGGCGGCAAGGTGGAAAACGGCCTGGTACGCGAATTCGGCTACGCCGAAGTGCGTGCCCGCAGCCACACCAAGCTGCTCAATGGTATTGCCGACTTCGTCACCGACGAAGGCCACGGCATGCTGAAAGTGTGGATGAGCCATGGCGACAAGGTGCTGGAAATGCCGCCAGGCTTCAAGCTGATGGGCAACACCCCGAGCTGCCCGATCGCCGCCATGGCCGATGAAGAGCGCCAGTTCTACGGCGTGCAATTCCACCCGGAAGTGACGCACACGGTGCAGGGCAAGGCCATGATCGGCCGTTTCGTGCATGAAATCTGCGGCTGCAAGTCGGACTGGAACATGCCCGACTACATCAGCGAAGCGGTGGAAAAAATCCGCGCGCAAGTGGGCACCGATGACGTCATCCTGGGCCTGTCCGGCGGCGTCGACTCGTCCGTGGCCGCTGCCCTGATCCACCGCGCCATCGGCGACCAGCTGACCTGCGTCTTCGTCGACCACGGCCTGCTGCGTCTGGACGAAGGCAAGATGGTGATGGACATGTTCGCCAAGAACCTGGGCGTGAAAGTCATCCGCGTCGATGCGGAAGACCAGTTCATGGGCCATCTGGCCGGCGTCACCGATCCCGAGCAGAAGCGCAAGATCATCGGCCGCGAATTCGTCGAAGTGTTCCAGGTGGAATCGGGCAAGCTGGTCAACGCCAAATGGCTGGCGCAAGGCACGATCTACCCGGACGTGATCGAATCGGCCGGCAAGGGCAAGAAGGGCCAGACCATCAAGAGCCACCACAACGTGGGCGGCTTGCCGGACACCATGAAGCTCAAGCTGCTGGAACCGTTGCGCGAGCTGTTCAAGGATGAAGTGCGCAAACTGGGCGTGGCCCTGGGCTTGCCGCATGACATGGTCTACCGCCACCCGTTCCCGGGCCCGGGCCTGGGCGTGCGCATCCTCGGCGAAGTCAAGAAGGACTACGCCGACCTGCTGCGCCGCGCCGATGCCATCTTCATCGAAGAACTGCGCAACACGCCGTATGAACCGGTCGTGGTTCCTGGCTTCGATCAGGATAGCGTGCCGACCAACTGGTACGAAGCGACGAGCCAGGCGTTCGCCGTCTTCCTGCCCGTCAAATCGGTGGGCGTGATGGGCGATGGCCGTACCTACGAATACGTGGTGGCCCTGCGCGCCGTGCAGACGCAGGACTTCATGACCGCCCACTGGGCGCACCTGCCGCACAGCCTGCTGGGCAAGGTGTCGAACCGCATCATCAATGAAGTGCGCGGCATCAACCGCGTCGTCTACGATATCTCGGGCAAGCCGCCGGCGACCATCGAGTGGGAATAATCTCCCGTCCGGCAGCGTAAGGTAACGCCGGGTCAATGCAACAGCTAAGCCCCTGATTTTTCAGGGGCTTTTTTTATTTTGTCTGGCAAACCCAAGCAACCCATGGCAGAGCCAAGCACGTTTTTTTTGTGGGTATTTTTAAGGCGACTCAAATTGCCGTAGGGAATATTTAACATTTGGTTCTTACTGTCCATTTCCACCGCGAGGGTGTCAATGAGGGTATTTTTTATGCCAAGTCATTGATTGCAGCTGACGATACCGGTAGTTGTCAACAATGATGTCGCGTCAAGTCATGCGGCTTGCTTTAGTGCTTCTGGCTGACTCCGCACCGGATTCAGCCAGACCTGCTGCTTCAATTCCCAGTCCTAAGTCGCGCCGGACCATCGTTCTGGACGCCGCTGTTTCGCGGCCTCGTAGACGTGCTCTCGGATTTCAGGCCGCTATGTTTGTGCTGGTGGTTGTACCCTTGCACGAATTTCAGTGTCCATTCGTAGGCCAGGGGCAGGTCCGCCATTCGTACACTATCTTAGTGCAGGCGGGAAATCCCGCGTTTCCGCGGCGATTTTGTCCGGGTGCTAATAAGGGAGTCGTTCATGATGTATTCAGACCGCTCAGGCCAGCCATGTCATGTCCATATGCCTTGATCGCTTCCATGTCTCACGCGCCTGCCAGTACGTAGCGTACCGAGCGGGCCATCATCAGGGGCTTGTCGCTGCTGTCGTCGTTGGCGGAAAACAGGCTGATGTCGAAAAACAGGGCCGCGTTCGTATGCGACGGCTGGGTCTGCGAATCCCAGATGGCGATAAAGGCAGCCAGCTCCTGCGCCAGCGTGTCGATCGAGGCCTGGTGGTCGCCATTGATCAGCAGCTTGACCGATGGCAGCAAGGCGATCGGCAGCAGCGGCACCAGCCTGGTTTCGGCGGCGGCCACGGCGCTGCGCGCGCCACGCACGGCGCCTGCTGCGGCTGGCTGGCGTAGCAGTTCATAACCGTAGCTCACGGCAATTTTCAGCGTGCGCTCCAGATTGCCGGTAGCAGCGCTGCGGGTTAGCAAGCTTTGCAGGAAAGCTTGCAGCGCCGCTGCCAGCTGGTCGATGGAACCGCTGCCGATATCGACGTCGTGGTCTACCTGCAGTAGCGGAATCAGCGGTGCAGGAAAGGCCGTGTACGGCGTCTGGTAGACGAATAGCGGGCTGGTCTGCACGCCATCGACCAGGTCGGCATTGCGCACCACCGAGGCCGATAGCGTGAAGTTGGGCACCATCACGGCATCGAGGCCGGCCACCGTGGCCTGGTATTGCAGCGCGCTATCGCGCGGTACCCTGGCCGGATAGGCATATACGGCCTGCGATGGCGTCGACGACTGCAAGGTGAGCGCCGCCATGCCGGCGCCGCTGGCATCTACCGCCAGCGCCGGCCACAGCGGTGCCGGGTTGGCGGACGCGGCGCGGACCAGCAGCGTGCTCAGGTCCGGGCCGCTGCCAGGCGCCCGGGTCAGCGTGTACGCATAGGTGCCGGGAACGATCTCGGTGCCGGCCTTTGCCATCGACGTCAAGCGCGGCGGGGTGACCGCTGCCGTCGTTGGCCATGCGGCGGCCACGGCCGCAGCCAGCGCGGCGAAGGCGGCCACCGCACCCACGGTGGCGGCGCTGGCCGGGCTGCCGCAACGGTGTGCCGCCAGCAGGCCCGCATCGGCGCCAAGCGCAGGCCAGACCGTGATGAACTGCGCCAGCGCGGCGAACAGGGCGTCGACATTGCCGGCATCGTTCTGGCGGTCCAGCGCGTCGCCCGCAGCGGTGCCGACGTCGATGCGCAGCGCGCACTGGTCCTGGTCGGCATCCTGGTGGGTCCAGGTGGCGTCGGCATTCCAGCGCACCAGGTCGTTGCCGCTGAGCGGCACGGGGATGGACGCGCTGGCGTTTTGGCCGACCAGCGTGGGCGGCAACGGATATGCCCGCAGCGAAATCGGCAGCACCGCGCCGGCGATGCTGCCGGTGGCGCTGTCGGCCGGATGGACCAGGGTCAGCCAGGTGGAGGTCTGGTAGCCGTTACTGTCGGGCAGGGCGGTGGGCCGTTCGATCTGCGCTACTTCGTAGCCGATGTTGACAGTGGCCATGCGCGCGCTGGCCGGCGCCTGCAGGCTGAGCAGGAATGACGCGAGCACCGGCGCCCCCGTATCGGCCAGCACCACCTTGGCGGTGGACAGCGAGGCATTGTTCAGGCGTGCCGATGCGTCGCCTGGGCTCAGGCTGGCGCGGCCGGACAGGCGCGGCGCCATGCGTGCATCGGTGAACGGTGCATCGACCTCGACGCTGGCCTGCACCACGCCCTCGATCAGGTAGGCACTCGACAGTTGCTGCAGCAGCGCCTGTTCCATTGCGGTGATTGCGTCCGCGCGGCGTGGGTCGGGCTGGTCGTATTCGCCGGGGCCCTGTCCACCCAGCACGTACTGCACGCGGCCTGCCACGGCGGCGGCCAGCGTGCGTTTGGCGCTGACGATGGTATCGAAGCCGGCCAGCGAGATTTCCTGCGCCGGGACCGCATAGTCGGGAGCCAGCATGCGGTCCATCGCTTCCAGGAAGGTCGCGCCCCATACGTCGAGGTCGATGCCGGCAAAGCTCAGCGGCAGCGCGGCGCCGCTCAGTCCCGTGCCCGACACGTAAGGCGTCACCGGTACCGGGCCCGATACCAGCGAGGTCGACAATGGTGGAATGGCGAACGAGCGCACCGTCGATGCCGGATCGAAGCGGTAGCCGATCGCGGGACCGCGCCGATTGCCGAAATTGACGATCCATAGCGCGTGCTGGCCGGGATTGTCGCTCTCGGCATCGGCTGCGCCGGTAGCCACACGCACACCGGGCAAGGCGGTTTCCACCGCGCTGGCAAGGGCGTCGAGCGACAGCGCTGCGGCCTGGCCGGCGGCCGCTTGCGGCGGCAAGTTCACTGTCGCCAGGCCGATGCCGGGGATGGCTTTGAAGTCGTCGGCGATCAGGCCGGCATTGCGCCGTTCGGTGATCGCTACCTTCAGCTCGATGATCGGTTCGGCGAACGCCGGCGCGATCTGCACCGACGCCGACCAGGCGACCGGCGGCGGCAGGATCAGGGCGCCCGGCGCGATTAGAGCGACGTCGGCCAGCGCGGCGGCCAGCGCATCGAGCGTGGGTGCCGTGCCGCCGGGCGGCGTGTATAGGCCGATCAGGGCGTTGAAGGTATCGAACTGACCGGTGGTGTGGGCTATGCCCGCGAACGGCGGCAAGGCAACTCCCGGCGCCAGCAAGCCCAGCGTGCCGGCGTTGGTGCGCGCCACGCCCGCCACGCTGCCCGCATAGCGCGCGGCGATGCGGGCCAGCGTATCGGCCTGGCCGTCGCTCTGGGCCAGCGCGCACATCGGCGGCGTGATCCAGCATGCGCCTGGCCGGACCAGTTGCGTCGTGGTGGCATTGTCGCGCGCAAGCGAGGCGGGCGTGACGGTGTGGCCGGCTTGCGCAAAAGCGCTCACCAGCGATGCGAAGGTGGAATCGGCAAGCGACGTTACCGTGGCGCCGCTGGCGGCGTCCAGCACCGGCGCGCCGGCCAGGAACAGGCCGGGCAAGTCGATGTTCAAGGTGCCCAGCACGCTGGCGTCGTTGCCGGCGAACTTGGCCGCGATGACCGTGAGCGTGCTGTCAGTGGTCTGGCTGCGGTACACCGCGTGGCGGTCGTGGCCCTGGTTCTCGATGGAGGCCGGAAGCGCCAGCACGGCCTTGGGCGCCAGCACGGCGCCCGCGTTGACAGCGGGCGCCGGCGCAAGACCGTCCCAGCGCGCCAGGCCCAGCGCCGCCAGCGGCACCGGCTGGTTTGCCGCAAAGTGGGCCAGCGTGGTGCCGGCCGCCGGGGCGTCCGCGCTGGCCACGCCCAGATACAGCGAGGTACCGGCCGCAAACAGGTTCGGCACGGTGGCGTTGGCGGCCGCCAGCGTGGCGATCGGCATGCCGAAGCGCTGCGCCAGCGAGCCGAGCGAGTCGTGCGCGGACGGCAGCAGGTCGTCGACCGACAGCGTCACCGGCGTGGCGAACAAGCCCGCCACGTTCTGGTTGGCGAGGGCGATTTCGCCGAGGGTGACATTGCGCTGCAGCCCAGAGAATTTGCCCACCAGCGTGGCAAAGCTGTCGTTGTCCGTGGTGAGCTCGGCACCGGCAACGGCGAGCGCCAGGCCGTTGCGCAGCGCCGCCTGCGGGTTGGCCGTGGCCAGGCCGCTGACGGAACACTGGCTGGCGGCGGCGAGCGCGGCCAGGGTGTCGCCGGCGCCAGGGATGAGCGGCCGCGGCGGCGCCACCAGGTCGTTGGCCGGATCGAGCAAGGCCCATGGATTTTGCCGCACCAGCAGCTGCGCATCGATTTCCCGGGCTTTTGCAATGCCGTTCAGCGTATCGCCGGCCACGGTGGTGTACAGCTGCGGCACGTCGAGCGGCGCCGCGCCGAACACGCTGGCGTAGAGCGCGGCGCCGTTGGCGTTGAACAGCCCGGCCGGCGCCAGCGTATGGCGCGCCGCGACGTCGCCCAGCGTTTCGCCGCCGCTGGCGCTGAAGACGGCGGCGCGGGTTGCGCACAGCGCGTCGAGCACGGTCCAGGCCGACATGACGAAGCGCTGGATCTCCGTGGGAGACAGCGCATGCTGAACCGGCGGCGCTTCCAGCGTGGTCGCCACCGTGAAGCCGACATCCGGCTGCGCCAGCTGATAGTAGACGCGCGCGTAGGTGGCGCGATCGGTGGCCGCGTTGCGTAGCGCGCTATCCGGGCTTACCGTCGGCGAGACGCAATACTTGTCGAGCTGCATCGACAGTGCCACTTGCAGCGCCGGATCGGCGCTGCCGTCGCCGCTGAGCGTGTAGGCCAGCGCCGTCGCCGGCCAGCGTGCCATGCCGAGCAATTCGTCGAAATAGCGTACGGGCTGGCTCAGGGTCTGGGCGGCGCCAGGCATCGGCAAGGTGTTGCCGTAGGGGTCGGCGAACTCGAACGCGAGCGTCACCTGCGCGCCGGCGTCCACGCCGGCATACGGGTTGCGCGCCGCCGCCGGCAGTGCGGGACTGCGGCTGCCGCAGGCGTTGAGCGCGAACGGCGCGATCGCCACTGCCTGGTGGTAGTCCCAGTGGTCATTGAGCGTGTCCGATGGCGCGTTGGCGCCGTTTTCCGTCGGCAGGCTTTGGGCCGGGCCGGTTGGCACGGCCGCACCGCTGGCGTAGAAACCGGCAGGGCCGGCCACGTTGGGCACTACCCGCTGCGCCAGCATGTGAAACAGTTCGGCAACGATGCTGTCGCCATCCATCGCGGTCGCCTGAAGCGCGTTGGACGGATCCGGGTTCGGGCGATTGAGTTGGAAACCGGCGTTGCCGGCCGCGATGGCAGGGGCGCGGCTCAGCGCCCCGGCGCTGAACTGCAGCAGGCCCGTGGGCGTCAGCAGCGCCGCGTGGGCATTGCCGGCGTAGCTCGCCAGCGCCGCGGGCGTCAGGCCATTGCGCGCGGCCAGCGTGCCCAGCGTGTCGTCCAGGCGCACGGCGTCGGTGCCGGAGGGGACCTCGGCCAAGGCGCCGGGGCGCAGCAGTTGCGGCACATCCGCGTTGATGGTGGCGATGGCGCCGGCATCGAGCGCCAGGCCAAACGTCTGCAGGGCATAGGCCTGCGCATCGCTCAGCGAACTTTGCCCGGGCACCAGCCAGGTTGCCGGCTGCACGAATACATTGCTGGTACCGGGATCGAGGTTGTCGCCGGCGATGGCGCAGTTATTGAAGGGCAGCATGGGCGCATGCGCGCCATTTTGCGACTTCAGCACGATCAGCAGCGTCAGTTCCGCTTGCGCACCCTTGCTGAACAAGGCGGCCGGCAGCGCGCCATTGGGCGCCGCGTAGCGCAGGTAGTAGCCGCCGCTGCGCACGATCGAACATTCCCACAGCATCTGCACGAAGGCCGCCGCCTGCGCCAGCGGGGCCACATAGGTCGGGGCGCCGCTTTGCTGGTCGAGCAGGAATGGCGAGCGTTGCGACCGCAGCAGCGGTGCGGCGCTATGACTGAGGGTCGACAGGTTGGTCTGGACCAGCGCGGTCGGGGCATCCAGGTCGTCCGAGAACATGCCGCTGGCCGTCGATGCGGGATTCGGCGAATACAGCAGGAACAGGGTGGCGTCGTCGTGGCCCAGTTGCGCCAGCACGGCGTCGAGCAGGGCGAGCCCGCTGTCGTCGACGCCGGTCACCATGATGGTCGAGGCGCCGCTGGCGCTGGCCGCGGCCGCGCCGGACAGCTGCTGCACGCCGACCCGTACCGCCGTAGCCCACGCATACGCCCTGGCGCCGCGGACGCTCATGCCGGCGCCGGCGGTTTCCTGGGTGCCGATGGAGAGCGCGTACGGCGGCTGCGCGGCGCCGTCGGCCTGCAGCTGCGCGCACAGCGCGTCCGGGAACATCCAGATGTCGGGGCTGCCGGTGACGCTGCCGGCGGCGGCCGGCGCATACGCGGCGTCGACCGGCAAGCTGGCCGGCTGCCAGGCCAGGTGGCGCTGCAAGGTGTAGCGCGTGGGTGCAAGCCGGAACAGCGGCAGCGCGGCAAGAGAGACGGGCGGGGCGAAAGCGGCGCCGCCGATCGCGGCGATGACATCGCGCTGCTCGCTACTGAGCGGAAACGCCAGCGGGGCCGGATTGACAATCCAGCTGCTTTTTCCATCCGGCGCCAGCGTGAACTGGTAATTGTCGGCCAGCGGCGGCGCCAGCGCGAACTGCTGCCCGGTTTGCGCGTACAGGGGCAGGGTGGCGATTGCGCCCAGCGCATGCGGCTCGCGCATCTGCTCCAGCGTCAGCTTCCGGAACGCGCTGTCGGCCGGGTCGGGCAAGCGCAGACCGGACAGCATGAAGCGCGACGCCATCGGCGCAATCGTGCGCCACTGGGTGGCGGCCAGCGCGGCAAGCAGCTGCTTGACCGTCATCTGCTCGGCGTCGGCGACGATGATCTGCGCATTGGCTGCAAAGACCGGCGTCTGCGAGGCGTCGAGCGTAGCGGCCAGACCGTCCAGGCTCAGGTTGAACAGCGAGGCCAGGCTGGTGAAGCTGTCGTCCGCGCGTACCGCATAGGCCAGGTCCGGCAGGTCCAGCATCGCTTGCGGCGCCAGCAGCGCCGTCGCCGGCGGCAGCGCCAGCAGCGCCGCGGTGACCGTGGCCGGCGTGGTCATCAGCATATCGGCCAGGCTGTCGATGCTGTCGCCGGCCAGCAGCGTATGCACCACCGGGGGCAAGGCCAGGGCGAGACCGGCCGGCAGCGGCGCGGCCGGGTCGGCTGACGGCAGCGCATTGTGCGCGATGACCCAGGCGGCGGCAGCTGCATTGTCGATCAGGCCGCCGGCCAGGCCGATCAGCGAGGCGGCGACCGAGGTGAAGGTGTCGCCCGCAACCGTGGCATAGGGGCCGAACGGCGAATGCGGCGGCATTGCCAGCTGCGCGAAGCGCACCGGATCGATGGGCAGGCGCAGGGCCGCGATCGGGTCCTGCGTGGGAAACACTGCGGGATTGGCCTCGAGCAGGGCTTGCGCCTGCGTCTGCAGGCCTGGCAACTGCTGCAAAAAGCTCTGCGGCGCGGCGCGCGCCAGCAGGCGCGTGACGATCAGGTTCACGCTTTCGCCGGCCAGGCTGGTCCAGGCCAGGCCGCCGAAAGCGACGCTGATCCCGGCGCCGAGCAGGGCGCCGTTGGCGGCGTTGCGCTGAGCCAGTCCGGCTGCGCTCAGCTGCGCGTCGGCCGGGAGTACCTTGTTGAAGGCCGCGGCGACGCTGGCAAAGCTTTCGCCTAGCGTGACCTGGTGCCGCACGCCGGCAAACGTGATGCGGCTGCCTTGCGCCAGCAGCGCCGCTTTGGCGCGGTTCGGTGAGACCACATTCAAGGCGGGCAAGCCCGGGTCGCCCAGCGCCGCACGTACCTGGGCGATGCCGAATGGCTGGTCCAGGCTGAAAGGCAAACTCTGCATGACGTCGCCGGCCGCCTCGACCACCGAGCGCATCAGCATGGCGAAGTATTGCTCGAACACCACCTGCGCCATCGGCGTGGGCGCGGCGGCGCGCACCATCGCGGCGGCGGCATCGCCGCTTTGGGCGACGAACTGTTCGTAGTCGACCGCCAGCAGCGCGAAATAGGCGCGCATTTTCTCGAGCGTGGTGGCGTCCAGCGCGTTGTACGCGCCGAAATCGAGCGGCGCGCCCGCGCCGGCCGTCATGCTGAGTACGGGCGGCATGGGGAACACGGCCACCCCCGTCTCGCCGCCGTTCGCCTGCGCGGCCGGCGCTGCGATGGTGAACCGGTAGTTCAGCGCCAGAAAGGTGTTCAGGAAGCCGCCGTAGCTGAGCGCGGCCGCCAGCGTGGCGTCGTCGGCGAACGCGCGTGCCAGCAGCGCCACGTCGTCGTGGCTGACCAGGGTCGCATCGGTTTCGCCCAGCGTGGCGCGCGCGTTGAGGATGGCGCAGCGCACCAGGCCCTCAAGCACGTCGCCGATGCCGGCATCGGCGGCGCCGGCCTGGGGCGCCGTGTGCGCACGCAAACCGGCCGCGCGCGCCGGGATGCCGTTGCCTATGCCGAGCAGCATGACGCCGGCCACGCCGCCATTGGCCCTGGTGAAGGCGGGCATCGCATGCAGGGTGACGGCGCGCGGCGTGGCGAAGACGGTTTGCGGCTGCCAGTCGAGCGTGATGTCGCCGGCGTCCAGGCGGCGCTGGATCAGCTGGCGCCGCGCCAGGCGGGAAAAATCGGCGTGCATGCGCTGCTGCGGCGCGTGCACGCCGGCGCTGTTGGCAAACAGCTGCAGGCGCGCCGGCGCACTGCTGCCGGAAGCCAGCGCCCACGGCGTGGGCGAGGCCGATCCGATGCTGAACGAGGCGCTGACGGTGGCGCTGAACGAGCAGTGGATGGTGAAGAACACGATCTTGATGCTGACCTGGACGGACACGCCGACCGACATCGAAATGAGGATGGGCTGATGGGCTTCGATGACCACGATCACGCTGGCATAGGCCGTTACCGATACGCTGGCCTGGATGATGTAGAAGTCGATGGTGCCGTACAGGCGGCCGACGATGGAGACGGTCCCCTGCAGCCAGTAGTATTCTGCCTTGTCCACGGCGGCGTCGCTGGGGTTGAACCAGCCGATCACGCCCTCGACGATGCCGACCACGACCACCGACAGTCCGCCCGATAATATCCCTTCGTCGATGGTCTTGCCGACGCCGACCGACAGCGCGATGCCGAATTCGATGACGGGGTCGAAGCGGCCGTTGCTGATCCTGGGGACACGACTCGAGGTATCGCCGTCGAGCAGGGCGAAGTAGAAGCCGCCATAGCCGATAAAGGGAAACACTTGCAGGCAGAATGAGTTGCTGAAATCCAAGCCCTTGGGGAAGCCCAGGTCGATGCGGAAATTGCCGTTACTGTAGATGTCGATGGTAACTTGCGGCAGCGTCAGCGATACCGCGCCAAACTCCAGGTGGCGCATGGCGTCGGGCAGCTGCAGCTCGATATGGTAGACGCCGATGGTGTCGGTGACCTTGCGGTACAGGATTTCGAACTTGAGCCCGGCAAAGCTCTTGGCGCGCTCACCCGCCAGACTGATCAGGAGGCCGTACAGGTTCGGGTCGTTGAACACGAACGCCAGCTTGACGGTGCCGAGCACGGTAAAGTCGGCACCTACCAGCCAGCTGCTGTCGCTGCGAAAGCGCAGTCCGTCGGGAGAGGTGAGGTTGGGCAGGTTTGAGCCGCCGGCCGGCAGGGCCAGCTGTTCCAGTTTGGCGATGACGGCTTCCACGTTGGCCGGCTGCCAGCTGGGCGCAAAACCCACGTGCTGGCCGATGCCCACATAGCGCAGGTCCAGCAGCTTGTCGCCGCCGCCCGGCACCGCGGGAGGGTTGTCGTTGATCGGGTCCCAGGCCAGCGGCGGCTTGCCGGAGTCGCCGCCGAATTCCACGCCCAGCAGATTGCCCGCGAGCGTAATCCTGGTCGTGCTTGGGCCCTTGGCGTTCTGTTGCCACGAGATGCCGAGCTGGGTCAGCGTCAGGAAGCCGAGATCGATCGTCTTCACATAGTCGATTTCGACCTTTTTGTTGGTGATGTCGACCTTGAGCACCAGGGCGTCGAGCGAGATGTCGAGCAGTTTGTCCCACGGCGCGCCGAACGACACCGTGTAAGTGGGGTCGACCAGGCGCACGAGATGGCCCAGCATGGTGCCGACCGTCTCGTCGACCAGGTGCACTGTGAAGGTGCAGCCTACCTTGGGATCGCTGCTCAGCGCGGCGTTGACCTGGGCCCGGATCGGACCCAGGCCGATCACCCCGTCCAAGGTGGCGCTGTAGCTCTTGGCGGGACCGGACGCATCGATCGCCACGCTGATGGCCATGTCCTCGACCGTCAGCAGGCGCGTGCCGAACAGCGCGATGCTGGCGCTGGCGATGGCGCCGATGCCCAGCTGGCGGCTGGCTTTGTCGATGTCGATCCAAAAATTGCCGACCGCAATGGTGAGCAGGTCGGCCGGCACGTTCAGGTCGCCGCCGAACAGGGTCTTGTTGACGGCGGCCAGCGACAGCACGATCGGAGCACCGCTCTGGCGGCCCGTGATGTGCAGGCTGGGCAGATACACGTCGACGTCGAACTGCATCTTGCCGTCGTAGTCGAAACCCGCATGCAGCAGCAGCGTCTGCACCGTGCCGGGCCGGAGAAAAGTGACGTCCCAGGTTGCGCTGAGCGACAGCGTATAGGCGTCCCACAGCGGCCAGGGCTTGAGCGTGCCCACGACCAGGGTCAGCGCGTTGACCTGGGCCGAGGTGGTCAGGGTCATGTTGTAGCCGATGAAGCCGAAGGTGTCGAAATACGGCTTGAGCTCCTGGGCCGGGCCGCTGAAGAATGCGTTCCACGATTGGCCGCCGACCAGCGAACCCAGGCTGAGCAGGCTGGCGCTGAAGGCGCGCGGCATCACCGACAGCTGGATCAATGGCGATTCCGGGTCCGACAGCGGCAGTGCCAGGGTCACGTCGAGCACCACCTGGCCGTTGCTTGCCGATCCGGCCGAGATCGTGGCGGCCAGCGCGACGTCGGTGAAGTGCTGGACGATGCCGTCGGCCCCCGTGGTGGTCGCGTACTGGACGACGACGCGGGGCTGCTCCAGCGTCAGGATGCCATCGATGCCGAACGGCGCGATATTCAGTTCGGCCACGAGCCGGAACGCTAGCTGCCCCTTGGCGTCGCGCAGGAGATCGCCGTCCAGCGGGAACGCGGCCTTCAGCTGCAGCAGGTCGGCCAGCGCGCGCAGGATGCCGTCCGGGACCAGGCTGCAGGCCAGGCGCAATCCCTGGTCCGCCTGGGCGCTGGCGAGCACCAGCGCGGTGCCGGTGAGGGCTAGCTGGTCGTAGGGCTCGAATGCGATTTCGGGGAAGCTGCTGCCCAGCGCCCAGTCGGCCGCCGCGCCGCCGGCCAGCTGCTGCGGCTGCAAGGTCAGGGTGACGTCGATGCTGCTGCCGAACGCGAAGGCGATCGACGCCGCGCGCCCGTCCAGGTTCAGGAAACCGTCTGCGCCGGAGGGCACGCTGGCGCCGGCAAGCGTAAAGCCGGCCGCCGGCGGATCGAGCGGGATCGTGGCCGGGTCCACCAGCAGCAGCACGGCGCCGTCGTCACGTTGCAGGTTGCGTCGCACCAGGTCGTCGAAGCCGCTGATGCCCAGCAGGGCATCGTCGATCCGGACCTGGCCGTTGCTGCCTGCCTGTTGCCTGAGGGCGTACGCGAGCTGCTGTGCTGTGAGCATGGTTGATCTTATACGGTGAGGAGGATGGGGAGATGGTCGCTGGTGCCGTCGGCCAGCACCGCTGGCGCACTGGGAATGCTCGCAGGCGTGCCGATCTTGCCGAAATTGAAGCGGTCGCGAAAACGGTCCAACGGTATCGGATTTTCGCCGCGCGTGAAATCCGACAGCGCATAGCTCATGGCCCGCCCGATCCGGTTTGGAGTCTGTGCGACCCGGTCGATCGCCTCGCACAGACAGTTGTCGATGTTGCCCGCCTCGGCGCCCAGATGGATCAGGGCAAAATCGAGCGTCTCGTTTTTACTGTAATTGCCCGGCGTCGCGTCGGGTCCGCGCCTGAGCATGGTGGGGCCGAATTGCGGAAAACGGTTATAGAATGTCTGGATCGGCCCCGGATACAGCTTGGCGAATCCCCTATTGAATGTCGAGTTCATCGACAGGTAGCCGGAGCCCGTTGGCGCGCTGACATCGACGTTGAAGTCGCCCGCGATCAGGATGATTTTTTTGGCCGCGTCGACAAACCCGATGCGCCGGATCGCGTCGGCGGCACGCGCGCCGTCGGCGGTGTCGCAATGGACGGAATACAGTTCGAGCGTGCGCTGGGGCGCGGCCACTTCGGTAAACGTGGTCAGGAAGGGCCGGCGCGAGGTGGGATCGGGAAACCCCGTGATGTTGGCGAACGAGGTCGTCCCGGCCCATGTGCTATCGGCCGGCACCACCTGGGCGTAGGCGCCCGTGTAGGCGGCAGCCGTGCCCGCCGCCGCCGGTCCGGCGGCCGTATTGATCCACGGGCCCGTGAAGGTGACGTTCTTGCTGTTCCAGAAAACGCCGATGCACTCGGTGTAGCGGCTGCCGCCGTCGATAATGTCGATCTGGGTCGAGTTGATGCGTTGCGGCGGCACCAGGTACCAGGTGTTGCCCAGCATCGAGCGCAGGTGCGCCAGCAGCAGGATCAGTCCGGCCGGACCGCCGCTGCTGCTGTCGGCCAGGGTTCCCGGTTCGCCGGCGGAGGCGCGCGGCTCGACCACGACAAACACGTCGGCCGCGGTGCGCCTGACGGTGCTGACGATGTAGCTCAGCGTGGCCAGGGCGCGCGCGGCGTCGTTCTTGGTGCGGCTCAGGTTTTCCGCTTCGGCATAGGCGGTGGCCGTCTGCCCCACGATGCGGCTGCTCGAGAAAAATTTGATGTTCCAGACCAGCACTTTCATGTTGCGTCCCCCTGCGGCCCGCCCAGCGCCCGCAGCGCGGTCTGGCGCAAGGCCGCGTGCGCCAAACGGTCCTTGGCGCCGGCGGGTTTTTGGGCCTGGTCCTTGGTGTAGGCGGCATACCAGCCCAGGCTCGAGTTATGCTGGTCATCGGGATTGCCAAACAGGGCCATGTCGATTTGTCCTCCGGTGGGAAAGCTGATGCCCAGGAACTTGAGCGCCAGCGCGTTGAGCAGCAGGTAATAGGTGGAGGCGCCGTTCTGTCCCAGTACCAGGGCACGGAAGCCCAGGTCGAGCACGCCTTCGATGCTGATCGTGTCCTTGCCGCCATCGCTGCCGGGCAGCTTGAGGCCCACGAAGACCTGGTAGTTGCCGGCGGCGGGACTCCAGGCCGCGATGAACTGGGCGATGAAGCCCGCTTTGGCGGCCAGCGCGCCCAGGGTGCCCAAATCGAGATCGAACACCAGGCCGTACCAGGGATAGGCCAGATCGCTCTGGGTCAGCGCGCTTTGCAGGCCCAGATAGCCGGCCCCGCCCGGCGTGCTGACGGAATCGGCTTGCAGCAGCGCTGCCAGCGACAGGGGAAAGTGCTGGTACAGGCTGTCTGGCCGGGCGACGCTGGTGGCCAGGTCGAACGCCATGCCGCCCGCATCGAAGGCAAAGCGCGCGCTGTCCTGCTGGTCGGGCGCGAATGCCATGCGTATCATCAGTTTGCTGAAGCGCAGGCCGGCGGGCGTGTTGCCGCCGCTGCGGCCAAACGAAAATACGTCCATCTCGAGCGCGGCAAAATCGAGCAGGCCGGCCAGCGCGAAATACGTATGGGTCAAGCCGTCGTTGGCGGAATCGAATTCGGTGACGAATTGCGCGCTGCCCACCTCGATGGCGTTGAACACATTGCCAGCCACGATGGGGAAGACCTTCGGCTGGTTTTGCGCAGTGCGGAACAGGTAGGTGTCGTGCACGACGCCAGCCACGGTCTGGCGCTGAAGGGCACCGAACAGGTACAGTATGCTGTCGGCGGGCGCCTGGTCGACCGCGTCGCCAAACAGCTGGCGCGCCATCAGTTCGACCTTGCTGGCGAACGAGGCGATCGCCGAGTTCAGAAAGCGCACCTTGAGGGAATCGACCTGGAACTGATAGGGCGCGCCGCTCGCGCGTAGCGGCCTGACGGGCGCGTTGTAGTCGACCAGGCCGAACATCGACGACGGCCGCAGCGTCAGCGGGGTGACGCTGGCGTCGATCTTGCTGATCTCGATCGCCAGGTGGTGGGCGCGAAACAGCGACGGGTCGATGCCCGCCGCCAAGCCCTTGCATTGCTGGGGGAGCTGGGCCAGCGGCGTGCTCACGTTCAGGAACAGGATGCCTTGCCAGTTCGGATCGGTGACGGCCATGACGAAGGCGGCGAAATCGATGTCGCCGCGGCCGTTGTCGTACAGGGCGATCGCGTCGGCGATCTGCGCGCCGATGCGCGCGCTGGCGGCGGCGTCGTCCAGGTTGAAGGGGACAGGCGCAGGTGCACCGGCTACCCGGGCCTGCGCCCAGCTGCCGGGATCGTTGATCAGGTCGGCCAGCGCGCCGTGCGCGAATTTCCAGATCATGGCGGTGTGCAGGGCCGGCGGCGTGGTGGCCGGGGTCCACTGGTCGGCGTCGAGCGCGAAGCGCCAGTCTTCGATGGTGATCTCGCGCTGCGCGGGGTCGGGCGACAGATAGGGGGCAATCGCGGCGGGATTGCTCATGACCAGCATCAGCTGGTTGCTGGCCAGCGCCGTGCGCAACGGCTCACCGTTGGCGATGGCGTGCAGCGCGAAGCGGCTGCCGTTGGCCATTTGCGCGATGACGAGGGACTCGATGGTGTGCAAGGTGGGGGCGGCGAACTGCGCAAGCAGGCCTTGCGGGGTGACGCTGCCCAGGCCGGTGCTGGCGCTGGCTGCCACGCCAGGTTGCGCGCGCCACGCGGCGGCGACTGGCGCGCTGCCGCGCGCGGCGATCGTGGCGCGCCGCAGGAGGCTGATGACCCGGGTTTCCAGCATCCGGCAGGCGGCCAGGTCCTGCCCGTCGATGCCTGCATACGGCAGCAGAGGCATGGCGTTGGCCGCGGTCACGGCGGCCGGCAGCGTGTTCGCTCCCACTTCCAGATATACCAGCGGCGCCAGCGTGCCGGCGTTGGACGGCTGGTACAGCACCGCGCCGTCGGGCTGGGCGAAGTAGCTGAGCGCAGCAGCCTCGCCCGCCAGCCACGCACAGGGCAGGGCCCAGGCGGTCGTCGCGCCAGCCGTCAGGCGGGTGGGCGCGGCGTTGGCCGCCGCAGGATCGAAGCCGTCGGCAAACGCCGGCGCGCCGCTGAAGAACGACAGCGCATTGGCTGCGGCCAGGCCGATATATTCGACGCCCGACAGGCCGCACATGAAGCGGCTTGCCGCCGCCGTGGCCATGACCGTGGCGGCGCCGGGCGCCTGGGCCTGCGGCTGGCCGCTGGCGGCGACGAGAAAGTCGCCTTTCGGAATCAGGGTGTAGAGGTCGTCGGACGAGGCGGGAAATGCGCTGGGCCGGGCCGCCAGCACCAGCCGCGCCGGCGTGGCCGTGGGGCCGCTCGCGTCCTGCATCGGCGCCAGGGTCAATGCGTGGCCGGTGACGCCCGCGTAGCAGGAGGTGAGGGCGCCGGTGGCCGCCGCGAATGCAAAAAAGCTGCGTTCCTCGGCCGCGCTCCACGGCGCCAGCGTCGCTTGCAGCGTGGGTGTCTGGGCCACGTCGAACAGGGGATAGTGCAGTGAACTGAGCAAGGTGGCATCGTCCGTGCCGCTGCCAGCGGTGGGATAGTAGGTGCGCATGCCGACATCGAGCAAGGCCAGGTCGGGCACGCCGCCGGTGGCGCCCAGCGCCAGCTGGAATTGCAGGCTGCCGGCATGCTCGCCCTGCAGCGCAATGCTGACCGGGCCGGCGCCGCCCAGCGCACTGGCGCCAAAGCCGCAGCTGAACGCGATTGCGCCCGCATTTTGCGACAGCGTGAACCCTGGCTGCGCCGGGGCCAGGCCGAAGGCCGTGCCCACGCCGACCGTCAGCGCGTAGTTACGGTAAGGCAGGTATAGCGTGCGCGAAGTGCGCAAGCCGCCCTGCGCCAGCGCCAGTACGTAGCCGTTGAGCTGGCCGTTCACGGGTACGCCGCTGTCGAACCAGGCGATGCGCGGCGTGCTGAAACTGGGCTGGCCCAGCAGTTGCCAGGCGGCGATGGCAAAGGCCGTCTCGCCACCGGCCGCCAGCGGCTGCTCGAGGAACAGGTAGGTGCCGGGCATGGCCCAGGTCTGGGCCAGGGTCAGGACGGCGCCGCCTTGCGCGCCTGGCGGCAGCAGGAAGCCGCGGCGCACCGAACCGGGCGGCGGCACGGTGCCATCGTCGGAGGCGGCATACAGCAGCGGACAGCTTGGCGACTGCAGGAACTGCAGACCGGCGGCGGCGTTCAAGACGGGCTTCCAAACGCAATGGTCACGTAATCGCCGGCCAGCAACGGCAGCGCGAACGCCTGCACGTCGTTGACCAGCGCGTTGGGCGCGGCAAACTGGACAGTGAAATAGGCCACGGCGCCCGGATTGGCATTCGTCGTCAGCGCAAGCCGGCTGAGCGATACCACGCGCTGGGCCTGCGCGACCGGCAGCCAGGTGGTGTAGCGCTCGAGCAGATTGGCGACGGTGGTTCCCACCGGCAGGTATACCGATTCCGGGTTCGCATTGTTACCCAGCTGTAGCAGGACCGCGATCTGGGGAATGACCACGTCGCGCCCGAAGAAGGTGGCGGTGAGCGCGGGATTGCTGCGCAGGGCGGCCAGCGTGGCGGCCCCCGTGATCTGGACGTTGGTGCTGGCGCTGCTGCTGCCCGGGGCGCCGGCCGCAATGACGTTTTGCGGATAGATCAGGCGGTGATGGCGGAACGCGCTGCCCGATTGCTGCAGGTCGATCAGGCTGTTTACGGGACCGGATGGGGACTGCGGCGGGACCAGTTGCGGCGCGGCGATGGTGCCGAGGAAGGCATCGAAGGCTTGCACTGCCGTGCCGTTGGCCACATTGGTGCTGACGTGCCATTCCAGCGAACCGGTGGCGACATACGCCGAGAATGCCTGGTTCGGCGGCGCCAGGTACTGGCGCTGCGATGGCTCGCTGCGCAGGCGCATGCCGGGGCGCAGGTCGACCGAGGCGGGGGCGCCGGTGCCGATGCCCGTTTCCAGGCCGCAGCCGTACAGCAGCAGCTCGCCGAGCGGCAGCGGCAGGTACTGGATCAGGGTGGCGGCGATTTGCGCGGTGGCGCCCGGTACCAGCAGCGGCGGCGAGCTGAGCTCGAAAGCCGTCTCGATGCTGGCCACGAACGCCAGGAAATTGCTGCGCAAGGCGGCGCGCGAAGCGGGCCTGGTGTTCCACGCGTTCAGGCCGGTGAGCGTGAGTTTGAGCGTGACGCTGGCCCGGGTAGGCGGCGGATTGTAGGTCACCGCCATGGCGAAGTCGGGGTTGCTCAGCTTGAGCGTTGATGGATCGCCCAGTCCCGTCCACAAGTTGGGGAGCGCCAGCGGCACAGGCGGCGACTGCTTGCCATAGGTAAACTGCGGCGGCAGCAGCCAGGTCTGCAGCTCGCCAGGCGCATCGGGCCCGCTATACGAGGTGTACACCACATAACTGTTGTTAGGACTGAATGACGGCACGGTGATCCTCGCTTATGCACGCTGATGCGTTTATCGGGCGGTCAGCCCGGCCTGGGTATACACGTAATAATCGGTGGGCCGCAAACTGCCCGCCGTGATGCGCAGCTGAATCTTGTAAGTCTGGGAACCGATATTCATTGCCTGGCCAATCCAGTAGCCAGCGCTTTGCTGGATGGGGTAGCCGGGGCTGCCAAAGACGTTTCCTTCGATGACGCTGAACCCGGTGATGACGACCGTGTCGCCAGAGCCCGTGTCGATCGGATAGGCGGAATAACCGATCAGTGCGCCGACCGGTACCACGCTGTGCAGCGTCATGCTGCCCTCGCCGGTACTGCCGGTGTTCAATTGGTTATCCATCAGATACACGCCGGCCGTGATGCTGCTGCCGCCGGCACCTGCCACGTAGGCGGTGTCGACGGCGATCACGACCTGCGCCTGCACGGCTGCCGCAGAGGCAGGCGCCTGTACGGCACGCACGAAAGCGCCAGCCATGCGGACTTGCTCCGGCGCCGGATTAGCGCGCGGTAATGAACGGATCCCAGTTGATGTAGTAGTCGGTCGGACGCAAGCCGCCGGCCGTCACTTTTACCTGGATCTGGTAGGTCTGGTTGCCCGCATTGGTCGCCTGGCCGATCCAGTAGTTAGGCTTGATCTGCAGCGGATACCCCTGGTTGCCGAACACGTTGCCCTGAGAAACGTTGAAGCCGGTGATGGCGACCGTATCCCCCGAATTCTGATCCAGGGGGTAGACGGTGAAACCGATCAGGTTGCCGACCGGGCATACCGTGCTCAGTTCCAGCTGCCCCTCGCCGGAGCTGCCGGAGTTCAGCTGGTCGTCCATCATGTAGACGCCGGTATTGATGTTGTTGCCGGCCGTTGCCACGATGAACGCAGTGTCGATCACGATCGAAATCTGGGTTTGCGGGTTGGGAATGGCGGCATTCTGGGGAACGGCGCGGACGAAAGGTTGCTGCGTTGCCTGATAGCTCATGAGATTCTCCCGTCCGGTTAGTGGGCTGCGATGCCAGGATTGATGCTCAGGGAAATGCCGGAGCCACCTGGCGCCTGGACATTGAGGCCCAAGGCATAGTTGCCGCTGGTGCCGCTTTGCGCCTGACCCGTGAAGTTCCAACTGTCAACGCGCTGCGGCTGGCCGCTGTCGCCCCAGACGTTCGAGTTGCCAATCGACTGGATCTGGACGGAACCGCCCGAAGCGACAAAATTTGGATCGATCGGTATGATCGTCCAGCAGATGAACGAACCGCGCGTGCAATTGGTTTGAAGGTTGACGGAACCCTCGTTTTGACTGCCGCCAGAAGTGCGGTTGTCGACCAGGTAGATGCCCTTGGTCTGTCCCGCCTGTACGGCATTGGTATCGATCCAGATCTGGATGAATACACTGCACTGTGAAATTGGAGTTGCCATATCAAATGCCTCGCTTTTTGTTGAGAAACGTGGAATTTCAGGTACCCGGTAGAACGCTGTCGCACCGTCATCACTGCAGAGATATGTATCGTCTTGCTGGTCAAGGACATCGTCGACTTGCCTATGCCGATATTGATGAGTGCCGCGACAAGATAAACTCTAGCGGAATTCAGAATAAGATTTCTCTTCAATTGTAACAACGTTAACTAAATTTTCATTTTGTTATGTTTACTACATAAGCCGCCTTGTGGAAACCGTTGCATGGGGATGCAAAAAACGCCGTCTCAATGCCGAATGCGCAGGCCGCCACGTGGCCCGCTTGTTGCCGCCGATGGGGGATTTTTCCGGCGTGGCCATTCTGGCGGGCGATCCCACGGGTACGATTGACGATGCCTGCGCCGCGGCCGTCAGGAAACCGTTCCCGACGACGCAGGTCCTGGCGGCGCGTTTGCGCAAAGATGAGCACCTTACCGATTCGGTGGCGGTGCTGTCCGGCTTGTCGGTCATGGCTGGCTCGGCCTTGCCGGCGCCCGGCATTCCGGTCCGGACCCCGGGCGGCGGTTACGCGGGTGCTCCCGCGCCGCTGCACCTGAACCTGTAGGTGATGATGTCCGCGTCCTTCGGCCACTACGCGGAGGGCCTGAAGATACTCCGCTGCGTGTTGGGCTATTTCCAGGCCCGGCCCGCGTTTGACGCGCAGAGCGGCCCTGGCCTCCCCACTGGCCTGGACAAGCTGTCGTGCGAGCTGGTCAACCTCAGCCCCCAGGAATTGCCTAATGTGTGGACCATATTGTGCGCCCGGTATCTGCCGTCGGCGCTCTACAAGCTGCGCATGGTGACGCGGCAACAGGATGGGCCCGGCACGGTGCTTCCCGCCATAGGATAGCGGCTGTACGTCCCGGCAGCCAGCCATGCGCTTCAATAGCCATGAGGGGAGGCCGCCGATGCAGATGCAAGCTGTCGCTATATCTCCAAATCACTTCGATTCGCGCAGGCCCCGATTTCACAGGGGTGCAGGTTGCTACAAAAAATGCACAGAGAGGGGCTCGGTGGCTTCATGACCGCACTTGCCATTGCCTGCTCACCTGTCTTACTAGTGGTAATTGGATAGCTGAAAGGTGGTTACCAAATCGGTAAAGTTCCCAATAAATAAATATAATTGCCATATAGAAATAGTTATTTTATAATTTCCTTACATAAATAATTATTTAAGGCAACATATGCACCTGCGCTTGACGCCATGGTGCGGTGTATTTTTGTTCAGCGGCACCTTGTGTGCCGCCGTGTCCGCGCAGACCCGTCCCGAAATCGCGCCGCCCCTTTCCAATCCGCCTGGCACGAGCCAGCGCGACGATGCAAGCCAAGAATTAATCCGCCAGCAAGAACGCGAGCGCCTCCTGCGCCAGCAGCAGGAACGCGCTCCCGACGTGCGCCTGCTCGAGGCGCCGGCGGCCGCTTCCGCCAATCGTTTGCCCACAGGCGAATCGCCGTGCTTTGCCATCGATCACCTGGCACTGCGGGGCGAGGGCAGCGTGCAGTTCCAGTGGGCGCTGGCCGCCGCCGGGCGCGACGACCTGGGGACGCCGGACTCGCCGTTGGGCCGTTGCCTGGGCACGCAAGCCATCAATGTGCTGATGGGACGCATGCAGAACGCCATCATCGCGCGCGGCTACGTCACCACGCGCGTGCTGGCCGAGCCGCAGGATTTGAGCCGTGGCACCCTGGCCTTGAGCGTGATACCCGGGCGCATCCGCCAGATCGGTTTTGCGCCCGGCACCAACCCCCGCGCCACCTGGTGGAACGCCGTGCCGGCGCGGCCGGGCGACTTGCTCAATGTGCGCGATACGGAGCAGGCGCTGGAGAATTTCAAGCGCGTGCCGACGGCCGAAGCCGATATCCAGATCATGCCGGCCGAGGGCGGCAATGCGAAGCCGGGCGAGAGCGACCTGCAGATTCAGTGGAAGCAGGGCTTGCCGTTTCGCCTGGCGCTGGGCCTCGACGACGGAGGCTCGCGCTCGACGGGCAAACTGCAGGGCAGCGTGACCCTGTCGTATGACCACTGGCTGACCCTGAACGATCTCTTTTACCTGAGCCTGAACCAGAACGTCGACGGCAACCGCAATGGTCCGCGCGGCACGGGCGGCATGGTGGCCCACTATTCGATTCCCTACGCCTACTGGCTGCTGGCCTTCACGGCCAGCGACAGCCGCTACCACCAGTCCGTGGCCGGCATCAGCCAGGACTACAACTACAGCGGCGCCAGCCAGAATCGGGAAGTCAAGTTGTCGCGCCTGGTGTACCGCGACGCCTCGCGCAAGACGACGGTGTCCCTGCGCGGCTGGCAGCGCGCTGCGCAAAACTTCATCGACGACACGGAAGTGGAAGTGCAGCGCCGCCGCATGGCCGGCTGGGAAATCGGAATCGGCCATCGCGAATTCATGGGCCAGGCCACCCTGGACCTGAACCTGCAGTACCGGCGCGGCACGGGCGCGATGGACGCGCTGGCCGCGCCCGAGGAAGCGTTTGGCGAAGGCACGTCGCGCCTCAAGCTGATCCTGGCCGACGCGGCCTTGTCGGCGCCATTCACGCTGGCTGGCCAGCCGCTGCGCTACTCGGGCAGCTGGCGCATGCAGCACAACCGCACGCCGCTGGTGCCGCAGGACCGCTTCGCCATCGGCGGGCGCTATACGGTGCGCGGCTACGACGGCGAAAGCAGCCTGTCGGCCGAGCGGGGCTGGCTGCTGCGCAATGAAGTGGGCGTGCCGCTGGGCAGCAACGGTCAGGAAGCGTATGCGGGACTCGACCATGGCGAAGTAGCCGGGCCGTCCGCCGCCTGGCTGATCGCGCGCAACCTGACGGGCGCCTTCGTCGGCTTGCGCGGCCAGTGGCTGGGCGTGCAGTACGACGCCTTTGTCGGCTGGCCCATGCGCAAGCCCGACCTGTTCCGCACGGCCAGCCATACGGCCGGCTTCAGCCTGAACGCCAGCTATTAACAATTAACGATGTGAGACGCCGCCATCCGCCAGCCGTTCTCTCTCCCTCTATTGCATTAATTGATTGTCATTAGGACATGTCATGAACAAGAACCTGTACCGCATCATTTTTAATAAACGCCGTGGCCAGCTGATGGTCGTCGCCGAAAATGCTTCCTCGCAAGGCAAGGCAGCCAAGGGCGAGGGCAGCTTGACGAATGGCGTGTTTGAAGGTGATGGCGGTGGCGGTGGCGGGATCAATGGCAAGTTGCGGCCGCTGGCCTTGGCCATATTCGGCGCGCTGGGCATGGTGGCCTTTGTGTCCGGCCCGGCCATGGGGCAGATCGTGGCTGACCCGAACGCGCCGGGCCGCCAACGTCCGACCGTGGTGCAGAGCGCCAATGGCGTGACGCAGGTGAATATCCAGACGCCGAGCGCGGCGGGCGTGTCGCGCAATACCTACAGCCAGTTCGACGTGACGGCAAATGGCGCCATCCTCAACAACAGCCGCGGCAACGTGCAGACGCAGACGGGCGGCTGGGTACAGGGCAATCCGTGGCTGGCTGGCGGCAGCGCGCGCGTTATCCTCAACGAAGTCAATTCGGCCAACCCGAGCCAGCTGCGCGGCTATGTCGAGGTGGCGGGCCAGCGGGCCGAGGTCGTCATCGCCAATCCGGCCGGCGTGGCCATCGATGGCGGCGGTTTTATTAACGCCAGCCGGGTGGTGCTGACGACGGGCACGCCGATGCTCAACGATGGCAGCCTGGACGGCTACATGGTGCAGCGCGGCGTGGTGACCATCAACGGCCGTGGCCTGGACACGTCGCTGAGCGACTACACGGCCATCCTGGCGCGCGCCGCGCAGATCAATGGCGGCATCTGGGCGCAGGAACTGAAAGTGGTCACGGGCGCGAACCAGATCGATGCGGCGCATGGCGTGGCGGGCGCGGCACCTGGCGCGGGCCCGGCACCGGCATTCGCGCTGGACGTGGCGCAACTGGGCGGCATGTATGCCGGCAAGATTACCCTGATCGGCACGGAAGCGGGCCTGGGCGTGCGCAACGCTGGCGTGCTGGCGGCAACGGCCGGCAACCTGGTGCTGCAATCGAACGGTTGGCTGAGCAACAGCGGCAATATCCAGTCCGCCGGCGCGGGCAGCCAGACCAGCATCGCCGTCACGGGCGACGTGGCCAATAGCGGCACCGTGTATGCGGGCGGCGACAGCCAGGTGCAGGCGCAGGGCAATATTGCCAACAGCGGCGTGATCGGCGCGCAGAACAATGCCGAGGTGCACGCCACGGGCGCGGCGGCGCGCATCGACGTGGCGGCGGGTTCCGTGCTGGCCGCAGGCCTGAATCTGGACAACACCTTGACGGCCAGCGGCAAGCTGAACGTTTCCGCTGGCGACACCATTGCCGTGCACGGCACGGCCGTCGCTGGCGGCGACAGCAGCCTGACGGCGCGCCAGCTGGATTTGACTGGTGCGCAAGTGTCGGGCGCCAACGTCAGCCTGGGCGCCAGCGCTGGCGACCTCGATGCCAGCCGCGCCCAGGTGAGTGCGCGCGAACGCCTGCAGCTGGATGCGGCGCAAACCGTGCGCAGCGATGGCGGACAACTGATGGGCCAGCAGCTGGGCGTGCATGCGCATGATCTGTCGAACGTGGGCGGCCAGATTACGCAACTGGGCATGGGCGACTTGGCGATTCAACTGCCGGGTAGCCTGGACAATACGGGCGGCGTCATCGCCACAAATAGCCAGGCCTTGCGCCTGCAGGCGGCCAGCCTGAGCAACCAGGATGGACAGATCCAGCATGCGGGCACGGGCGCGCTGGCCATCAGTGCGGGACAAGTTAATTTGCAGCGCGGCAGCATCATCAGCAACGGCGTCTTGGCGCTGAGCGGGGAACAGGTCGACCACCGCGATGCCCGTACGGTGGCAGGACAACTGAATATCGATGCCGGCAGCCTGGATAACCGGGGCGGCAGCCTGGCGCAGAGCGGCCAGGGTACGACCGGCGTGCAGGTGCGCGGAGGGCTGGACAACCGCGGCGGCACGCTGGAAAGCAATGGCACGATGACGCTGCAGGCCAGCAATGTGCAAAACCAGAAGGGCCGCATCGTGTCGGGTACGGATGTGGCGTTGTCGACAGGCGCGCTGGACAACACGGAGGCGACCCTGGCCGCCGGTGGAAAGCTGCGCGTGGACAGTGGCGACGTCGACAACACGCGCGGCCAGATCCAGGCGCTGGCGGGCGATGCCAGCCTGTCCGTGGCAAAGCTGAACAATACGGCCGGCAGCGTGTTTGCCGGTGGCAATCTTGCCACCCGGGCTAGCGAAGTGATTAATAGCGGCAATGTGTACGCGGCCGGCAGCCAGGCGCTGCAGGTGAGCGGCGCCGTCAGCAACAGCGGCGTCATCGCCGCGCAGGGCGATAACCGCATCAATGCTGGCCGTATCGACAGTACGGCAGGCAGCCTGCTGGGTGCCGGTATACGCGCCGACGGCAGCCTGGCCGGCAGCGGCCAGTTGGCGCTGACGGCTGCGCAAGCGATCAGTGCGCATGGCCAGAACCTGGCCGCTGGCAAGACCAGCCTGCATGCGGCCACCGTCGATATCGGCGGTAGCCAGACGGGCGGTGCGGCCATCGCGCTGACTGCCAGCGCCGGCAATGTCGTCACCGATGGCGCACTGGTCACCACCGCTGGTTTACTGTCCGTGACGGCGGCCGGCAGCGACCAGACCCTGTCGAACGTGCGCGGTACCCTGAGCGCGGGGCAATTGGAATTGAAAACGGGAGCGCTCGACAACCGCAGCGGCACCATCATCCAGACGGGCAATGTCGACACGGCATTGCAAGGCAGTACCCTGGACAACACGGGCGGACGCATCGCCGTCAACAGCGTCAGCCTGGCGCTGCATGCCGACAAGGTGATCAACCGCGACGGCAGCATCGAACACGCGGGCACGGGCAGTCTGAGCCTTGAAGCGGCGCGTTTCGACGACGAACGGGGCAAGGTGACGGGCAACGGTTTAGTTGATATCCAGGTGGACACGCTCGATCACCGCCATGCAGTCACTTCCGGACAACAAGTAAAAGTACAGGCCGGTAATTTCGACAATAGTGACGGTGCCCTGCAGCAGACGGGGGCTGGACAGATGCGCGTGGATGTGACGCAGGCGCTGGACAATACGCGTGGCAGCATCGCCGGCAATGGCGGTGTGCAATTGCAGGCTGGCGTGCTGGACAACAGCAAGGGCCGCATCACGTCCGCTGCCTCGGCGGATATCGTCAGCAAGGGCGCGCTGAACAATACTGACGGCGTGATTGCCGCGACCAACGATTTGCATGTGGGCGGTGTAAATATCGACAACACGCGCGGCGTCTTGCAGGCGGACAATTTACGTCTGAATGCTGTGTCCTTGCTGAACCAGCAGGGCACGCTCAGCGCCGGCACGGACCTGACGGCCAAAGTGAGCGGTGACCTGAACAACGCCGGTCTGCTGTATGCGGGCCGTAACCAGCAACTGACGGTGGGTGGCTTGCTGAACAACACGGGATCGATTGCTTCCGTCAACAACACTCATATTACGGCGGGCAAAGTGACCAGCAGCGGCTTGCTGGGCGCCGGTATCAAAGCCGATGGCAGCCTGGGTACGGCGGGCGATCTGACGATCAATGTCGATGGCGTGCTGCAAGCGAGCGGGCAGAACCTGGCGGCAGGCAGTGCCGTGCTGAAGGGTGATTCCATTGATTTGTCGAACAGCCAGACGGGCGCGGCGAATATCGCCATCATGGCAGCTACTGGCGATGTCGTGACGAACAAGGCGGTGATTTCCGCCAGTAATCTGCTGGCCATCACGGCCAACACAAATAACGCCCAGTCGCTGGTGAATACTCAGGGCCAGCTGGTGGCCGGCCAGCTGCAGCTGAACGTGGCCAACCTGAACAACGCCAGCGGCGACATTGTGCAGACAGGCACAGGCGACACCGTCATCACGACAGGCAAGTTGGACAACACGGGCGGCCATATCGCCGCCAATAGCGCCAACCTGGCCCTGAACGCGACGGTGTTGACTAACATTAACGGCAAGCTGGAGCATGCGGGTGCCGGCGTGCTGGCCATCAACGCGGGCCAGTTCAACAATCAATCCGGCAAGATCACGGGCAATGGCAAGCTCGATATCACGGCGGCCACCCTCGACCACCGCAATGCGACGACGGTGGCCAATCAGCTGACGGTCAACGCCGGCACGCTGGACAACCGCGGCGGCAGCCTGGCGCAGACCGGCAGCGGCTTGATGACGATTGCGGCCACGGGCCAGCTCGACAACACGGGTGGCAAGATCGAGGGCAATGGCGACGCGCTGGTGAAGGCCGCAACCTTGCTGAACAGCACGGGCCGCATCGTGGCGACGCAGGATGCCGAACTGACGGTCGGCAGTCTGGACAATACGGAAGGC
>Ga0182007_10000021_pt1 | contig 193408 bp, 167 predicted proteins | sample Sormic07211113_1_FD_123023 | JGI IMG/M metagenome (GOLD analysis project Ga0182007, IMG submission 123023) | Rhizosphere microbial communities from Sorghum bicolor, Mead, Nebraska, USA - 072115-113_1 MetaG | ecosystem: Host-associated > Plants > Roots > Rhizosphere | place: USA: Nebraska...
AAATGGAGCGGGTGAAGGGAATCGAACCCTCGTCGTAAGCTTGGGAAGCTTCTGCTCTACCATTGAGCTACACCCGCGAAGCCTGCATTTTACGCGGGATGGCAAGGACTTGGCAAACTTGTGAAGCGCGCTCCAATTCATCGAGAATTCTCGCGGGAATTAATAATAAAACAATATATCCGCATCGGCACGTCAGCGTTTTTGTAGATAGAGAACAACATCGCGGCTAGCCTGGCACGGTGAATGACCTGGTATAGGCTAAAATAAAAAAATTATTGTCGTCGCGAACAGTGTGGCGCAGACTAGCAGGAGAAATGTTGCTACAATCGTGTGACAGTTTAGCATTCCCGCTGTTCAACCTAAAAGGATATCCCATGAAGAAAATTCTGATCGCTTCGGCAATCCTGTGCTTCGCTTCCGCACAAGCCATGGCTCAATCGGCACCAGCTCCTGCACCAGCAGCTCCTGCACCAGCAGCCGCCGGCACCACCGTTGCCGGCCTGAGCGTCAGCACCATGATCGCAATCGGCGCAGCAGTTGCCGTTGTGGCCGGTGCAGCAAGCTCGGATTCGACCACCGCGCACACGACCCCAATCCACCATTAATACCTGGCTGCCTAGGCAGCGACAGGTAGGCCCTGCCTGCAGCTTGATGTCAAGCCGAAAGGTGACGGCCTGGTGCCGCAATAGTTGACATATTCAAATATATTGACCTTTGCAAAAAAAAAGCCCTTTTCATTTGAAAACGGGCTTTTTTTACTTTTTATCAAACATCAAAAAGATTGGCAACAATCTTTCTGCTGTGGCCGAAGGATGTTATATCGTAGGGTCACGCCTGCGATCCTCATCTATTCATTAAGAGATCCGCTTTCATGCCATTGAAATATCCCGCAACACCCCTTCAGTTACCATGAAGAATCAACCTTTCGTCAAGCGCATGGGATTTGCCCTGCAGGGGATGAGCGCTGCCTTCCGCATGGAGTCGAGCTTTCGCCTGCAATGCCTGGCCGCCCTGATGGTGCTGATCGTGCTCTCCTGGTGCAAACCTGCCTTGATATGGTGGGCCTTGCTGTTGCTCAATTGCGGCATGGTTCTGGCTGCGGAATTGTTTAATACCGCGCTGGAACATCTGATCGATCACCTCCACCCAACCCTGCACCCGAGCATCAAGATTGCCAAGGACTGCGCAGCAGGAGCAGTGTTGCTTCTCAGCATGACGGCCCTGGGCGTGTTTGTTGCTTTTTTGCTTGAAATGTTGTGTGCCAAGTAGAAATATCTGGGCAGCAAACTACAATACAGGGCGCGCTGGAGTGCGCACCTGTCAGAGTCTATAGAGACTATACAAAATACAAAGATTTCTATAATTCATTAAAATATTGCCCCGACCAGCAATATTGACTTTTTCCTAGCACTTACGCCGCCGCATAAGAGTGCGACAAGCCGGGCAAGTTTTAATACATGACGGATTACTCTGCTCTATCCAATATTAAATTTAAATTGAAGCTTAAATGACTATTTCCCTCTTACCCGTAATTCTTTGTGGCGGTTCCGGCACACGTTTGTGGCCGCTGTCGCGCGAGGCATTCCCCAAGCAGTTTCTGCGCTTGTCGACTCAGGGCAGCATGCTGCAACAGACGCTGCAGCGCCTGGCTGGCATCGACAGCGTGTCGCCTGCACTGCTGGTATGCAATGAATCCTCGCGTTTCATTGTCGCGGAGCAAGTACGTGAGATCGGTCTGGAAAATAGCCGCATGTTACTCGAGCCCATGCGCCGCAATACGGCGCCGGCGATCGCTTCAGCCGCCTTGCACGCAATGGAAAATGGCGAAGATCCACTCCTGCTGGTGCTGCCATCGGACCACGTCATTTTGGATGCCCCGGCTTTCCATCGCGCAATCGCGCTGGCGCGTACTGCCGCAGAGGCGGGTCATTTGCTGACTTTCGGCATCACGCCAACGGGACCGGAAACAGGGTACGGCTATATTCGTGCCGAAGGCGCCACAGCGGGCCAGGTCCAGCGCGTACTTGAGTTCGTGGAAAAACCAGCCTTGGCGCTGGCAGAACAATATATCGCCAGCGGCGATTACTTCTGGAACAGCGGCATGTTCCTGTTCCGCGCCAGCCGCTACCTGGAAGAGTTGGAACGCTTCCAGCCCGCCGTCCTGGCCGCGTGCCGGGCTGCCATCGCCGCCGCGAAGAGCGACCTCGACTTCATCCGCCTGGACAAGGATGCCTACGCCGCCAGTCCCGATATCGCCGTTGACTACGCCGTCATGGAGCGCACCAGCCATGCGGCTACCATCGCCCTTGATGCCGGCTGGAATGATATCGGCTCCTGGAAAGCCGTACTCGACGTGGCGGAAAAAGATACCAGCCAGAATAGCACGCAAGGCGACGTATTGATCCAGGATTGCAATGATTGCCTGGTGCACAGCAGTAGCCGTCTGGTCACCGCCATCGGCATGCGCAATACCGTTATCGTGGAAACCGCCGACGCCGTGCTGGTCATGGATGCGGATCAGGCACAACAGACGAAAACCATGGTCGCACAACTGGTCGCCAGGGAGCGTCCCGAGGCCACCATGCACCGTGAAGTCTTCCGTCCGTGGGGTTCCTATGATTCCATCGGCAATGGCGACCGTTTCCAGGTCAAGCGGATTACCGTCAAGCCTGGCGCCAAGCTGTCATTGCAAATGCATCACCACCGCGCAGAGCACTGGATCGTGGTCTCCGGCACGGCCCAGATCACCAATGGCGACAAGGAATATTTGCTGACCGAAAACCAGTCTACCTATATCCCCCTCGGCGTCGTCCACTCCCTGGCCAACCCGGGCAAGCTACCGCTGGAACTGATTGAAATTCAATCGGGCAGCTACCTTGGGGAGGACGATATCGTCCGCTTTGAAGACCGCTACGGCCGCGCTTGACCGAGCAGATACGCAATCACCCTGCATGCAGCACCGCAAAAATTCACACTGAAGTTTATAAGGTTTAGCAAGTCATCATGAAACCAATCGAAGGCATCTTTGTACAAGAAGTGAAATGGTATTGCAGCAGCAGGGCAGAAAAATATTTTCTCACCTTTGCCGATGCACTGGCCATGTTCATGGCATTCTGGCTCGCTGGCAAATGGACGCTCGACGCCACCAGCTTGAACAGCTTCGGGCTGGACAGCTCCCGCCTGTTCAGTTACAGCCTGCTCTCCGTGGTCACTGTGGCGATCTTCAAGCTGAAGGGCCATCATGCTAAACGCCGTCCGTACTCGAATGAAATCAAGGAAATCCTGAAGGTCGCCGTGGTCATGGGCTTGATTGACGCGACCCTGGTCTTCCTCGGCAAGCGCGACTCCTCGCGCGAAGCGCTGCTGGCGACCTGGCTGCTGGTGCCGTGCTGTGTCTTGCTGCTGCGTGGCATCGTCAAATACCTGCTGATGAGGGCGGGCGGCTGGATACGCCCCATGGTCATCATCGGATGGGGTGATAATGCCTTGCAAACTGCGCGTGCCTTCGATGAGGAAGCGTTGATGGGCTATCGCCTGATTGCCTTCCTGATACCGGAAGGCCAAAACCGCCTGGAACACCATTATGTGAACCGCAGCAAGCAAGCGGTGCCCTGCATCCCGCTTGGCGAGCATCCGGAGCAAACGCTCAAGTTGCTGGGCGATCCTCATACGGTTGTCGCCCTGGAACAAGGCGGCATCGATGCTTATCAAGGCATGATCCAGCAAGTCAGCCGCCGCGTTGCCAATATGCAAGTGGTACCAGCCGTACGCGGCCTGCCCCTGTACGGCATGGAAGTCAACCATTTCTTTACACATGAGGTCTTGCTGCTGACCATGCGCAACAACCTGGCGCGGCCAGGCTTGCAACTGATTAAGCGCTGCTTTGATCTGACGGCCTCGATCTGCGTGATGATCGTCGGCGCCCCCATCTTGCTGTGGATCGCAGCCAAGGTCATGGCATCGGGTCGTCCCATCTTCTACGGCCACAAACGCGTGGGCCAGAACGGCAAGCATTTTCTCTGCTATAAATTCCGTACCATGGCCGTGAATGCCGACGTCTTGCTCAAGGAATTACTGGAGCGCGACCCTGAAGCCCGTGCCGAATGGGACCGTGATTTCAAACTGAAAAACGACCCTCGCATCACTTCGATCGGCCATTTCCTGCGTCGGACCAGCCTCGATGAATTGCCGCAGCTATGGAACGTACTGAAAGGCGAAATGAGCCTGGTCGGCCCACGCCCCGTTGTCGATGCCGAACTGGAACGCTATGGCAACCAGATCGATTATTATCTTGAAGCCAAGCCCGGGGTCACAGGCCTATGGCAAGTCAGCGGCAGAAACGACGTCAGCTATGATACGCGCGTCTATTTGGATGCCTGGTATGTCAAGAACTGGTCTTTATTCAATGATATTGTCATCCTGCTGAAAACAGTTAAAGTCATTTTCAAGAAAGATGGCGCGTATTAACAAAAATACGCAGTCCACAAATTTAGTAATTTACAAGCAAGAAAAGGATAACAGCATGATTTTAGTGACCGGCGGCGCCGGCTTCATCGGTTCCAATTTTGTACGTGATTGGCTGGCGCTCAACGATGAGCCCGTAATCAACTTTGACAAACTGACCTATGCTGGCAATCTCAGCAACCTGGCCAGCCTGGAGCAAGACCCGCGGCATATCTTCGTACGCGGCGACATTTGCGATACCGCCCACATTTCCCGTCTGCTGGCCGAACACAAGCCGCGCGCCATCGTGCATTTTGCCGCAGAGAGCCATGTCGATCGTTCGATCCATAGCCCCGGCGAATTCATTTCGACCAACGTCAACGGCACCTTCAGCTTGCTAGAAGCGGCGCGCGCCTATTGGTCCGGGCTAGACGGTGATGACAAGAGTGGCTTCCGCTTCCTGCACGTCTCGACGGATGAGGTGTATGGCACCCTGGGACCGAATGACCCGCCATTCACGGAAACGACGCCGTACGCGCCAAACAGCCCCTATTCGGCATCGAAAGCGGCGTCCGATCATCTGGTGCGCGCGTATTTCCATACCTACGGCATGCCGGTGCTGACGACAAACTGCTCGAACAACTATGGCTCCTTCCATTTTCCGGAAAAACTGATTCCCCTCATCATCAGCAATGCCCGTGCGGGCAAGCCATTGCCTATCTATGGCGACGGCATGCAGGTGCGCGACTGGCTCTACGTGGGCGACCATTGCTCTGCGATCCGCCGCGTGCTGGAAGCGGGACGCCTGGGCAAGGTCTACAATGTTGGCGGCTGGAATGAAATGGCCAATCTGGAAGTCGTGCACACCTTGTGCGACATCCTCGATACGCTCGATCCCAAGGCGTCCGGCAGCTATCGCGAACAAATCACCTATGTGCAGGATCGCCCGGGCCACGACCGCCGCTACGCCATCGATGCGCGCAAGATCGAGCGCGAACTGGGCTGGAAGCCGGCCGAAACCTTCGCCACCGGCATCCGCAAGACCGTCCAATGGTACCTGGACAACCAGGCCTGGGTACGCGATGTCCAGTCGGGCGACTACCTGAAGTGGGTAGAGAAAAACTACGCGGCACGCGACACGGCCCAGGAGCAGAAATAATGGGGGCCACCATCGAACGCAAGGGCATCATCCTGGCTGGCGGTTCCGGCACACGCCTGTATCCCGTCACTATGGCCGTGTCGAAGCAGCTGCTGCCAGTGTATGACAAGCCGATGATCTACTATCCACTGACCACCCTGATGCTGGCCGGCATACGTGACATCCTGATCATTTCCACGCCACAAGATACACCGCGCTTCCAGGAGTTGCTGGGCGACGGCAGCCAGTGGGGTATCCGCCTGACCTATGCTGTGCAGCCCAGCCCGGATGGTCTGGCGCAGGCGTTCATTATTGGCAAAGAATTCGTCGGCGATGCGCCATCAGCGCTGATTCTAGGCGACAACATCTATTACGGCCACGACTTTGAATCGCAGTTACGCGAAGCCTCGGCACGCACCAGCGGCTCGACCGTGTTCGCCTATCACGTTCACGATCCGGAACGCTATGGCGTGGTCGACTTCGATGATCAGCGCCGCGCCGTCAGCATCGAGGAAAAGCCGCTCAAGCCAAAATCGAACTACGCAGTCACCGGCCTGTATTTCTACGACAGCCAGGTGTGCGATATCGCCGCCGGCATTGCCCCGTCACCACGTGGCGAGCTGGAAATCACGGATGTCAACCGCACCTATCTGGAACGCGGACAGTTGAACGTCGAACTGATGGGGCGCGGCATGGCCTGGCTCGATACCGGCACGCATGAATCGTTACTGGAAGCGGGCCAGTTCATCGCCACCATCGAAAATCGCCAAGGCTTGAAAGTGGCCTGCCCAGAAGAGATCGCCTACCGTCGCGGCTACATCGACGCAGCCAAACTCGAAGCATTGGCGCAACCCTTGAAAAAGAACGCCTACGGTCAATACCTGCTGCGCCTGCTCGAAGAAAAAATATACTAAAGCCTGAACCGCTCATTTCACATCATGCAAATTCAAACCACTGCCATACCAGACGTCCTGATCCTCGAGCCCACCGTATTCGGCGACGACCGGGGATTTTTCTACGAGAGTTTCAACCAGAAGCGCTTTGCCGAACTGACCGGCGTTACGCGAGATTTCGTGCAAGACAACCACTCCAAGTCCGCCAAGGGTGTGTTGCGCGGCCTGCATTATCAGATTCAGCAGCCGCAAGGCAAGCTGGTACGCGTGACGGCCGGCGAAGTCTTCGACGTCGTCGTTGACCTGCGTAAAAGTTCACCAACTTTCGGAAAGTGGGCCGGCGTCGTGCTGTCGGCGGCCAACAAACGCCAGTTATGGATACCTGAAGGTTTTGCCCACGGCTTCCTGGTGACCAGCGACAGCGCAGAGTTCCTGTACAAGACCACCAACTACTGGGCGCCGGAATTCGAGCGCAGCATCCTGTGGAATGACCCGGCAATCAACATCGAATGGCCGCTGGATGGCGAACCGTTACTGTCTGGCAAGGACAAAGTCGGCACATTGCTGGCCAATGCCGACGTCTTCGCCTGAGCACCGCAACACTGCCGCTCCACCACTCACGGGAGCAAATATGAACCGTATCTTAATTACAGGAAAAACGACCAGGTCGGCTACGAATTGGAGCGCAGCCTGCAAGGCTTGGGAGAAATCATCGCCCTCGACCGTAGCCAGATGGACCTGGCCGACCTGACCAGGTGCGCGACGTGATCCGCCGCATCAAGCCGACCGTGATCGTTAATCCGCCCGCCTACACCGCTGTCAACAAGGCCGAGAGCGAACCGGAACTGGCACTGCGCATCAACAGTGAACTTGCGCACCAGCTGGGTCTATAGCACGCACGGCAAGAACTTTCTGTTGACCATGCTGCGCCTGGCAAAGGAGCGCGAAGAACTAAGTATCGTAACCGATCAGTTCGGCGCACCGACGTCGAGCCGTACCATTGCCGATACCACGGCGCATATCGTGACACAAAGCCTGACGGCAAGCGACCGGCAAGCATGGTGGCAGGCACGCTCCGGTCTGTATCATTTGACGGCGCAAGGAAGGACCAGCTAGTTCGGTTTTACCGAAGCGATTATGGCCCGTCCTTCAATTACGAATAAACCAAGATTGAAAACGGTATTAGCTCAAGACTATCTTATACCGGCGAAGCGTCCGATCAATTCAGTCCTGTCATCACAGCGCTTGATGGATACTTTTTTGTCGCATTCCGGATTGGCAGGACGCATTAAGGCTGTGTCAGAATTAAATATGACCCTATAGACAAGAATGAAAAATGGTAAATGTTCAGCCTGAATAAGCACCGCACATAGCCGTTGCAAACGAAGCTGTTTTGCCGCTTCACTCCCGCATGCCACCGGAACCAAAAACGCCCTTATCTCTCGATAACCATCCGAAGCAAACAAGGACGGCCTCAATCAGTGCCGGCGAATCGGGCCTTCGCGTGGCCAGCCAGTTGCACTGGCGCCACATCACGGCCAACGAGTCCCGACATGTATCACGATATGGCTTAATCTGCTGTCTCAAACCATCTATCCGCTATATTATGGCAATGTGGCAGATGGTATATATTTGACGCCCGGCGATTTCAAACTCCAAGTGCCACACTAAGTTAATGAACAGGGTTCGTTGGATGTTATAACAATGACATTTATTGTGCATAAAAAAATCAATGCATGTCCGTGGATGCATATTAAGCGACAGCGCAATGACATTCAACTCGTCCTGGAAGCAAATCGATAAGTCGATGCTTAGCAAACGGTGGCGTTCTAGGTGCCCCCGTTGCCAAGGGCCGTGCGGATCGACAGTGTCAATCCGCAGGCCGGCGCACTTGATGAAGATTTTGTGCTCATGCATCTAACGGCCTTGGTCGTAGGTCATCATTTTGCGCATCGCCGCTGGTTCGCCGTTGAGGATGGCGGCGAAGCTGTCGACGATGGTGTTGGCGGCCAGCGCCACTAAGCCGGTCGTGCGTCGACCAGCGTGTCCGCCGACGAACGCTTGCCGGCGCGCTTGATTACGTCGCCCTTCCATTCGCCGGGGACGAGGCGATTCTCGATTTTGGGAGGGCGAATATGAATGCTTTGCATGTACAGGATCTGTCCTCGGCGATTTCGCGACCAATCGTGCAGGCCTAACGGCAAAGACGTTGAGCAATGGCGCGAGTGAAGCACAGGTCGTCGCGCATGGTCTTGACGACTGTGCGCTGCTGGGTGACGAGATGTTTGTAGACTTTCGCCGTGGTGGTCCCTTACAGCAGAAGGTGTTGCACTTGGTCTTTGAGAACACCAGCAATGGTATCCGACCTGATAAATACATTGAAAAGGTACAGAAGTAATGAAATTTATTTACATCGAATTAAGAATCGTCTTGCGTGCGGTACTGCTCTGCGTAGCTTTTTCTTCCCCGGCTTATGCCTATGTTGATCCCGGCTCAGCCCTTCTGCTGCTACAGAGCATTTTTGCCATCATTGGTGCAGCATTAACATTTATCAAGAAGCCTCGACAAATGATCGCCAAGCTGTTTAGTCAAAAGAAAAATAACGATGCGTGATCCTGAAGGCACGATTGAATTTCAGGGACAAACAGTCATTCGCCACATCCGCACCACCGCCACCGCCAAGCAATTTCTTCTATCGAAAGCTGCTGCGACGCTCGTAGAAGCCGGTAGGCTGATTCCGTACGAGTTCACGGCTCCCGAAACAGTCGAGTCGCCTAAGTTGCCTTTCGTCAGTTATCCCTTTGAATGGTGTGACGCGCAACTTTATTTGGCGGCACAACTCACGTTAGATATCTCGCGTGAAATTCTCGGTGCTGGGCATGAACTCAAGGACGCTTCGGCATGGAACGTAATTTTCCAGGGCAATCAGCCCATGTTCTGTGATCACCTTTCTTTCCAGCCGATTGTTACCCCGCAGTGGTGGGCGTTTGGCCAGTTCACTCGTCATTTTCTGCTGCCACTTGCAGTGTCGCAGCAACGTGGCCTGAAGCCGCACCAAAGTTACAGCACCTATCGCGATGGCGTTCCACCAGATGTTGCCCGTACTTTGCTAGGTTTCAAACGATACATGACGCGATACTGGCCACTCATGGCGGCAAGCAACAACAAATCCCAACCTCGCGCTCACGTACCGGCAAAAGATGGTAAACATCTACATGGCAACCTCTACGGTTTCTGCCAATCCATGCTCAATGGTGGGAAACCCAACCAGGCGCGTAGCCATTGGGCGGACTATACTGACATGCGCCATCATTATACCGACGAAGCTTCCACTGCAAAATTTCAAAAAGTAGGCGAATGGCTGGAAAACACCGCGCCTGCTTGGGTGGTGGACCTCGGCTGCAACACCGGAGAATTTACGGTTCTGTCGGCCGGAACCGGGGCTAACGTGATCGCCGTCGATCTGGACCATGACGCCATTCAAAAGCTTGTGCTTTCGCAAAGCAATGCCACCAATATCCATCCTCTCGTCACCAATTTGGGCGATATGGTGGGTGGGCGCGGTTGGTGTGGTGATGAGTTTCCTTCGCTCATGACTCGTCTGCACCAGTGCGCGGACATGCTGTTGATGCTGGCGCTCATTCATCACCTGGCGATATCTGAAGGTATTCATATGGGGAAAATTGCACAGATGGCGGCACACATTACGCGCGAGTTCCTGATCGTTGAATTACTCGATGAAACTGATCCGATGGTCTTGCACCTGTGCAGCCAGCGCAAGCGCGAACCCAAGGAATTTTCTTTGGCTGTCCAAATGGCGGCCTTTAGTCAATATTTCAGTACGGTTGCAAGCTATTCCGTACCCAATACACTGCGCACGCTATGTCTACTCAAGAAACTGTAACCGAAAGGCAGGCAGGACAGCCACTTTATGCGGCGACCCTGGCATTGCTCACGCTACTGTTGCTGGGGCAGACTAACTGGATCTGGGGCAGCCTGTACTTTCAGCATCACACAGCGAGCGAAATCATCCTCGCTTTTGGGCTGCTGGTTGTCTTTTTTATCGTTTGCGTTGCACTGCTGCGCCGTGGATTGGGGCAAGCCACAACAATAAAACTGATAAATGTCAGCATAGCCCTGTTGTTGACCTTTGTCGGATTCACTTACTTTAAGCAGTTGGAATTGATTCCGATGCAAAGCAATGCCTTGCACAAAACGCTCGCAGTTACCTTGGCTATCACTGCAGGTCTATTAACTCTCAAAATCAGTATTGACACTTGGAAACGTCTTTACTTGGCCGGAATCGTCGGAGGGATGATTTTCATCTTTTTCCCAGTGGTACTTGCGAACACGAATGCCTCCACGGTCTATTGGCCAAGCCCAAGCTATCAACCACCGACAGTAGCGGCTCCAAATATGCCACCGCAAAACACGATTGTTTTGCTATTAGATGAGCTCAGTGCCAGCGCAGCCGGGCCTGTTGTTAAGCAACTGCAAGCAGCCGGATTACATGTCACAGTAAGCAATATAGATCCGGCGGGCAAGAACACGATCAACGTTATTCCCGCCATTTGGATGAGGACAAGTTTTGACCAATCAGTGGCCTGTGGGCCCACGCAACTCTGCAGTACAAGCAAAGTATTGGATTTTTCCAAAGTAAAGGCTAGTTCGGAGAATATTGACATCGTGGGTTTCTATCACCGCTATTGTTCCATTCAAGGCCTTCGTTCCTGCTCTTTTTCTCCCTTTCCAATAAAGTCAGCTGGCACAGAATTGGCCTGCAGCTTCCCTGTGGTCAATAAACTGAAATTCTTGGGTTGCGAAGCGTCCGAGTCAGATAGAAAAGCATTCCTAGCCTTACGTGACAGCATGAAAAAAACGCTGATGGAAGCGCCTTTCTGGCAAAAGGGAGGAATTATATTTGCACATCTTATGGTGCCACATCCGCTAATGGGGATTCCTTTGAAGACGTTGAGTGTAGAATATACTGACAACATTACATACGGTGCGTCGGTAGTTGGAGTGCTGGCGCAAAGAGCCAAATCGGTGTTTGGAGACAATTTCAGAATCGTTGTATTTTCCGATCACCCCTTACGGCCAGAAATTTGGTGTGCCGACAAGACCTACATGGCACTCAAGTGCAAGCCTGACTCGTTACAGATATCAAATCAAGTGCCGCTTATCATTGCTGCCCCCAATGTGAACAACAAGGCACCACTAGCGATCAAAAATAACATCGCTATATTCGATCTGTTATACCAGTTTGATTCTAAGTAAGCGTCCGGCTCCCCCCTCTTGAGCGAGCAGTAAGTTTGACCGATTATGATGTTACACGGCTAGCCAGCACCGTATTGTTCAAGCGGTATTGATCTGCTGAGAAACATTGCTTTCCGCCACGCCATCCGCAAACAAGCAGCACGGTGGGTCGCTTCAACGGGCGTATCAGACGCTCATCAAGCAAACCAGATTCGCATCCGCTATCAAGTTCGAATCAACGCCGCGCGGTTATCTGGAAATCAACAACAGCATTCCGTGGAGCGCGTCAAACCGTAAACGTCCAGCCGTCCCACCTATGAATTCCTGATCGACATCGCTGCACTATCCTCTCGATCAATAAAGGCGATGAAAGGTTTCGGGAGTATATTCATACGTTGATCGACGAGCAAGTGGTGCTTGCAACCGAGCTTGCCGCGGTCGGTGGGCTTGGGGCCAGTATGCTGTCTGCTGACGGTGGATGGCACGCTGGCTGAATCGACACTGGCGCGTTCCCATTGAATCTGATCGTATTCCCGCAAGTGCTGCAGCATGGCGTCATGGATGCGTTGCCACACACCGGCCTGTTGCCATGCATGCAGATGCCGCCAGCAACTCGTGCCGCTGCCACAGCCCAGTTCACGGGGAAGACACTCCCAAGGCAAGCCGGTCTTGAGGACGAACAGGATGCCGGTCAAGGCGGCGCGATCGTCAATGCGAGGGCGTCCGCCCTTGGGGGCAGGATGGTGTACTGGCAGCAAAGGCTGGATCAGTGCCCACAGGTCGTCAGGAAGAAGTGCTTTGGCCATGTGATCGGCTCCCGAAAAACAATATCAGGTGGGTTTGACCAGCATCGGGGCCGTTTGTTTCTTTGGACGATGTTTTGTTAGGCGTTCTAAATCTCGTCTAACTACTTAAGTGTGTACTCCGTTTTCCAGTTAACATATTCGTCATCGTCAAGTCTATCGATCAGGTCTGATTAATAATCTCGTTACCTCAGGGAAAACAATTTCAACATAAGGAAATGGCACTTTAGCATAACTTATCTTACATCGGCAGGAAACAGATGGGAGGCCCGGCTTTCATGCTCATCATCAATATTCTCCTTTAAAGACCGCGGCATCAAGGCATGCTTAAGATTGCCGCCATCACGGATCGAACTTATCCCAATTATTATTCCATATAATGCCCAAACGTAAGGTCTTAAATAGCTAGATTCGATAATTAAGGCAGTCATTGTCACATAAAAGGAAAGCAGGAGTGGACGTAAAGCTTCATTATTTCCCCTTCTTGTGCCTACGAAAACCAGTACCAATAAAAATCCAACCAGACCAATAATGCCAGCTTCTGCAGCCACTTCCATAAAGACGTTTGTCGCATTAATATCTGCAGAGAAATCCGAAGCAGTTAAACCGTCAAGATTGAAATTATCCGTACTAAAATGTAAGGTTGAATAATCTCTTAAAGCTCCAATGCCAACGCCAAACCAGGGATGCGCCATAAAAGCATCATATGCTATAAAAACTCGCTGAAGCCTATTCCCTCCGACCAATATGAAAATATTTAAATACTGAGATGGATCATCAAACACGTGAACTAACGCATCAACGATATTTTTTACTCGAATATTGTACAAATATAAGATATAGATGAGCATGAAAGAAACAAAAAATACTGACGCAACGTGAAAAAATCTGATCCGAGAATACTTTAAATACAACAAAAAGAATGACAAGAAAATCCACAAAACCATTGATACCGACTGAGAGAGGATAATGGCAAAAAATATTAATATCAAATCGATTCTTGCAAATTTAATTCCAAAAACAAACATTCTATAAAAGGTTATACAATAATATGGTATCAATGCGATCGCATAATACGATGCCTCATAAAAAAGAAAATGACCACGTTCGTGTACGCGAAAAAGCACCAGTACCGCGGTTAATAAAACCGTAAAGCGGTAGAACTTCATAGCTAAGTCAATGACCCCCTCACCTATCTTCTCCGTCATTTTCGCGAACGTTAGCATAATAACGATACACATGAATGTTCCGGCATAAAATGCAATACTAATTTTCAAATTAGTAGAAAATATAAGTGATGGAAGAAAAGATATTAAAAATACAATTGCCACTATAGAATTACGTCGATTTAAACTTAAGCCATAAAAATAGGAAAATACAACTAAATACCCGGAAAATCCGACATAAGCCAATTTTAATTTGATACCGCCCAAATCGACGTTTATAATATCAATAGAAACAATTAGCATCCCCATAAGAAAAAGCAAGGGAACATGGTTTGATTTTTTTTTTATCATTTTTCACGAAAACACATCAGAAATATTAGATAATTATATCTTATTATGGGCGCGTAAAGAAAAATAAGAAATTTATTCCCTATTAGAGAATTCCTCCCACTTTCCCTTAGTATAACTTGAGAATTCGGCGTTAAATCTATCAATAGAAAATCGCTCAGAATTGGCTCTGCAATTACTCGGAAGAAAAAGATGACGTCGCTTCTCAAAATCTTGAACTGCCATACAAAGTGCCGGAATTGTCTGTTCCATAAAAAATAACCCTGTCGGGGCCGATCCACTGTCAATAACAGTTTCTAGAACTCCGCCCTTCCCAAAAGCAATTACTGGTGTACCACAAGCTTGGGCCTCGACCGGTATGATCCCGAAGTCCTCCTCGGCAGCAAAAACAAATGCCCGTGCCCGCTGCATCATGTCTTTTAAAACTGAAAAAGGCTGATAACCCATCATTTCTATATTTTTTCCAGCCTTCGCTTTAATTTTTTGCATGTCAGGCCCATCACCGATGACAACTAAGCGTTTTTCAGGCATTTTAGAAAATGCCTCAACGATCAAATCCATTTTCTTATATGGAACAAGACGTGAAGCGGTTAGATAAAAATCTTCCTTCTCTTCAACCAAAGAAAAATCAGCAATATTAACCGGTGGATAAATTACTTCAGCATCTCTACCATAGACTTTCTTAATTCGCCGCGCTATGAATTTTGAATTTGCAATAAAATGGTCAACACCATGTGCGGTCCTTACGTCCCACATGCGTATTTTGTGCAATATCCACTTCGCCATCCAACCCTTCAAGCCAGTATCAAGCCCCGATTCCCGTAAATACTGATGTTGTAAATCCCAAGCGTAACGGATTGGTGAATGAACATAACTGATATGCAACTGATCTGGTCCCGTAAGAATGCCTTTTGCTACAGCGTGATTACTGGATATAACCAGTTCGTATGAAGACAAATCTAGTTGCTCAACAGCAAAAGGCATAAGAGGCAAATACGAACGAAACGATTTCGACGCCCTAGGCAAATTTTGAATAAATGTTGTTGTTAATTTTCGATCACGCAAAAATTCGGTAGATTGTACAAAATCAGCATCTGCATATACAGCGAACATATCAGCTTCAGAATACAGTCCGGACAGCTGCTCCATTACCTTTTCGGAGCCTGCCAGAGTCGTATACCACTCGTGCATTAATGCAATTTTTTTCATTATTTTAAATATGTTCTCTTAGGGCTATTACAGAAACGGAATTTCAATATTATTTTCAAGTCGAGCTGAGCAAGGCCATCCAGCCATCGTTTAGGCATGATTCAGAACATTATCTACTTTACGGACGACCTCGTCCCATGAAAATTTACTAGCCTGGGCCATGCCGTCTGCAATCATTTTGGAACGCAAAATAGCGTCGGTGAAAATTAAGGTGATACCATCGGCAATGCTCTGAATAGATGTTGGATCGACCAGCAATGCTGCGTCGCCGGCAACCTCGGGTAAGGAAGTCGTGTTCGACGTCAGTACCGGACAGCCACAAGCCATTGCCTCGATCACAGGCAAACCAAATCCCTCATATAAGGAAGGAAACACAAGCATTAAAGCACCACGATACAGACCAGGAAGATCGACTTCTGCAACACGCCCGATAAACACAACCCGGTCTTGAACATTAAATTTTCGCGCTATATCCAGGACAGCCTGAGTTCCGTCTCCAGTAAATAATAATCGAACGTTAGATTCGATATTTGCTCGCGCAAAAGCCTCAATTATTCTTGCTTCATTCTTATGCGCCTTTCTATTACTGACACTCAATACATACTTATAACCTGGTTTGTATGCCAAAGCATTTAAAGAGTACTCTTCCCCAACGCCATTCCCAACATTCAGAACATGTGCGGCATCAACGCCGGCCCACTCGACAATACGTCGCTTGGAAAATTCAGACACCGTCAATACCGCCTTAGCATTACGACATGCACGACGCATAATCCATTTGTAATAAGTACGCTTCAATACGCTACTATTTTCGGCACGATCAATATGATTCAGATCATGAATAGTAAATACAAATGGGGTCCAAATAAAAATCGGCGCATTATAGCCGGGACTAAATACTAAGTTATTTCGTGCATAGCGCAATGTATGTAAAAAAAAGCGCACTGCATCAAGAGGAGAAGATGGTGAGCCTGCCATATTCATGGGAATCAACGAAATTTTTCTTGCAATAACTTGCGCAAATCTTCCTATTCCATGCTCACCTATCCAGCGTTCATCGATGTATACCTTCTTCACTAAGGGAAACCTATCATGGAAAAATAATTATTTAAAAATATCTCTTTGATTACGTATAGAAGCAATATAAATCATATATTTCAACAGTAACTGATATTTTTCCACACCGAGAAGCAGAAAGGCAATCTTCATGCCATAACGAATGATTTTAAGACGAATATCATTATGATTGGTATTGTAGCTATTATATGACTTAGCCCCACTAGGATTCGCAAACAAATTATTACTCTTGCAAAATTTATAAAATTCACTACCGACTAAAAATGGATTGTCTCTGGTAATGGGAAATTCAGAGATTCTATATAAGCGACGTGAAACTGACGAAATGTATTTACCATCACTAAACGTAGCAAAACCATACTTTATTTTTTGAAATTTCAAATGCCCATTATCCCGCAACTCCTGACGGTATGCAGCAAATATGATTTTTAGATCTGGCCGTTGTACCAAATCAAATCTATTCTGATATTTCGAAATATCGTTTTCCTCATTCAACAGTAATCCGCTAAAATGAAAAAAGTACAATGGTTCTGTAGCGTTCACTACCCATTCATTGTCCTTTTGTCCAAGCAAGCGCTCGTGCAAATTCCAATAGGCCATATTACAGCCAAGTGATTTCTCAATATAAACACCAGAAAATATGCAAGGAACCAGATTGATCCATTTTTGATCGACAAAAAGCCCTTGAGCCGGCTCATTATATCCCTGCTCAAGGCAACGGGCCTGCCACCAACGAAGCATTTCTATGGCCTGTTCGGAATCATTAACACCAATAAATCCAAGGTTAAATTGACCATTAATTAGAAAATCAACTTCTCCGGGTTTCATACTATCAATAATAGGACTGACAATATGAGGAGTCAACACAATTGAGTGGTCATTTAATCTGTCGAATATGATATCAAGAGGGCAGAAAATTTTTATATCAGGGTCTATATAGGTAACTTTTTTGTACTTCTCCAAAAGCATCAGTAAAAATGTCGGCTTGACATTTGTATTTAATTCTAAAATATCATAGCGAATGGCATACGATGTGAAGTTTGGAATATTAAGATCCTCGACCCATGTAATGGCCACTCCATCATCAACTTTAAAAGTCTCATCTTTTGTATCTACGATAAGTATATGAAACGCACCATCAGGATGATTTTTAAGGAAACTATTTCTCAGCGTTAAGGCATAAGCAAAATAATTCTTTGATACAATTGTGCATCCAGAATAATTTCTACCGTCGCAATTTTTACTACGATCCAAATCCATAACTTTACTTTCCATATTCTAACAACAGGTCTTTAAGTGTACTTAAAATCAATAAATTTTTCTAAAATAAATAGATTCAGATCGACTACATTTATATGCCTATCCATTTATTCTGGACATCACAATATTTCTTCACTACTCGAGCAGGAATACCTATAGCGATCGTCCTTGGGAGAATATCCGAGGTCACAACTGAATTGGCGCCTATAACGGCACCAAAACCAATCCGAGCGCCGGGCAAAATGCAAACATTGTCTCCGATTAAAACATTATCTTCAATGATGACTACACGATCCATCGACAATTTTCTATCATGGGGGGACTCATCGGGTGATGATGGAAAGTCACTGCGATAATCGCCATGTAAATGATCTGTGATTAAAACCTTACTGCCTATTAATACATTATTGCCAATCTCAACTAAATTTGTTGCCGCTATATGAAGAAAATCACTTGCACCAAAATTATTTCCAATAATTATTCTCGGCTTAAACTTTTGATCACCGAATTCAGTAACAGCTTCAATCCATAGATTACTTCTACAATTAAAATTATCACCAATGATTATATGGCGTTTACCACGGATATATACAGGCCCTAAAATCGTATTAATATTCCAACCAAATAAATTTTTATAATATATACGTCGAAGCTTTAGTTTGACCGACAAAAAAATCAAAGGGAAAAAATTAAAATTTTCCCTTTTTAAAACTTTTATAAATTTTTTCATGATAAGCGTATGGAAATTTTAAATTCAATTACATAATTTAAATATAATATGAATCGGAAATGCTAAAACTACGCTTAAATAGTCACAATTTCCATCGACACAGAGCGAAAAACAACATCAAAGAAGTGCATAATGTAAGATTTTGTTTATTTTATTCAACACTCGAACAGAAAAAAATGAAACCTCTCTTCTTAATTTTGAATTTGACAGTATACCTTTTAAAAAAATATTACCATATTTATTGCTTCCAAAACAAGAATCTATCATTGCATTGATATCTTCATACTCAAAATTGCTTTTGCTAGCGGCATCTCCAAATTGATGCATTAATTCGCCTGGAAGAAGTCTTGTTACAACAGCATTTGACATTATATTGGCAGCGGCAAAAGAGTCTTCCGCAAAATATTTTTTTGTTATATTTATAAGATTAACACCAAATACTTGAATCAGTCTATAGCCGCCCGTATTTCCTGTCATCGCACCGAACATAGGTGTGTATATATAAATATGAGAATCCGCTGCTTTGAGAACACTATACATCCAAGCCATCTGAGGTAGAAATGTACCGGTATCAGATCTAAAATCAAACTCTGGAAATTTCCTTAAAATTTCTGCTCTGTTAACTATATTGGCAGAAATAAATGTAAGGAAAACATTAACTTCGCGAAATATCGTTTCTGAATTCAATATTTTTATTTTGATATTCTCCGGAATCGAGCGCAGCGCAATAGTCATACCTTCGCCATCTCTAAATCCATCATTTTCTATATATAAAATACCAAATTCTCTATTTCGGCATAAATTTAATACGTAATTTAGAGTACCTTTATACAATATCTCATCATCACCAAGCACCCATAGATATTTCCCAGACGCAACATTGAAACAAGCTGCAATATTACCATCCATGCCTATATTTTCATCGTGACGAAAATACTTAATCGGAAAAGTATTTGCAAATTCTGAGACGATATTCTCGGTATTGTCTGGCGATGCATTGTCTAAAACAATTATCTCAAGGTCCGTCGGAAAATCCGAAATATCTGATGTTATCGACGATAGCAAAATCTTTAAGCATGCAGCCCGTCTGAAGGTCGGAATGACAATAGTCAAAATAAAAGGCGGGATCATTTGACACATTTTCGGACTTTAATAAAGATTTTTTTAACAATATAGTATATTATATTTTTAAAAAATGTAATTTTTTCACAAAAAGAAGTTCCCCATATAGTATTAGTCTTTTTGAAAAATGAAATGATATAAGTAATTCCGAAATTCAGAATTTCTCCATTTTTAACAGTCCTGGATGGCATGCAATAATGCTCACAAAGATCGGTATTCTTAAGAATAGCACGATATCCGATCGTCGCACCAAGCAGTCCTCTTATGAAGACACCAATAATCAAATCAGTCTTTTCTTTTTGCGATATCTTCAATGTGTGTATATGCCAACTGAAGTTAACTGCCATACGGAGCCTGGAGTCGGGAGAAAAAAATGCATCTTTCTTACTCCCATCAGTACCAAATGATTTAATTTTTGCTGCCGTTGCACCACTCTCTGGAGTAATCAAGTTCGGGTTATAAATATATCCGTCACCGAGCAAACATAATTCAGCAAAGGCAAAATCAAAAGGAAAAGTATCAACTATATTGTAGTCTGAAAATCGCTCAACCAAATTAATTGATTTAAGAAGGTTATTATTAAAAAAATACCCCGTCGGATGCCTTGCCATATAAGCGATAGCCTTGACGGCCAATACACCTTTTGGAAAACAATCATATTCATTTAATGAAACTGAATTATATTCGCAATATCCAGCAGCTAAATTCGCTTGTGCCATCAAAAAAGACCTGAAGCTGGAAATTACATCAGAATGAAAACGGTCCTTATCTGTGGAAAATACCAAATACTTTCCACGTCCCTTATCAACAGCGTGCAATATGTTGAAAAGCACCCCTCTGTTTTCTCCATTTTCATATACTGAAAGTCTTTTATCCTTAATTTTGTTTAATAATTCTATTGTCGTGTCAGTTGATCCATTATCCAGAACCACAACCTCAATATCTATATCGGGACATGCCAAAATATTCAAGATATTCTGGTAAACAATTTCTGCGCGATTGTAAGTTGGAATACAGAAACTTAATGAAATATTATTCATGAAAAATCACCAATTACTTCGCTAAATCTCATATCTCTGATTAAAATACCTTCTTTTTTAACTTCAACAATTTTATGGCAATTCTTCAATGTATTTAGTCTGTGAGCAATGATCAAAATAGTAATATCCTGACTAAGAGACTCTATCGCAAGCATTACCGCCATTTCGGTCTCCGTATCCAGAGCGCTAGTAGCTTCATCAAAAACGATCACATCGGCACGCTTGTATAATGCGCGTGCGATACCAATCCGTTGCCGCTGTCCACCCGAAAGTTGGATGCCTCGTTCACCAACTACAGTTCGATATCCTTCGGGCCACCGTTCAATAGTCTCGGCAAGCTGCGCTTGTTCTGCGGCTAGTTTTATACGTTCGTATGAAATTTTTTCCCTAGGAATGCCAAATGCAATATTTTCTTCGATACTATTATCAGTTAAAAAAACGGTCTGCGGAACGTGGGCTATACGGGATTGCCATGCACGGCGATTTTCGGACGATATCTTCTGGCCATCAATCTCAAGAGCGCCGTGGACTGGATCCAGTAATCCCATGATGATATCTATCATCGTACTTTTTCCACTACCGGTCCCGCCAATAAACCCGACCCTACTGCCTTTTTTAATTTTAAGATCAACACCTTCGAATATCCAGGGCGATTCTCTGTTATAACGGAAGGAAACTTTCTTTAAGCTGATATCATTTTCGAATGATAACAGTGCGGTTTTTTCTTCCCCCATATTTTGCAACATGGGCTGATCTAACAGATCTAATGCATCTTGAAGGGAAGCGTGTGCTCCTTGCATCAAAGACCAAGAATTATAGGCTTGTTGCAAGGCAGGCAATAACCGTTGCAGTCCCAAAGCAAGTGCAGCCAAAATAGGAATTGCGCTCGTTATTCCATCCGGCCGCTGTGATAGTACATAGGCCAAACCAGCAATTAATACCGTTCCCATGCTTTCCATAGCAAATCTTGGGCTTTGGCTAATAAACTGATTACTCCCTTGAGCCGTACGTAAAATTCGGTCAGTTTCCCTATAAATAGCGCAAAAACTTTCCTGACTACCGTCAATTAAAATATCACGTATTCCACCTAATCCCTCTTGCAGGGATTTAATAACATTATTAGATTCCATCGCAATACGGCGACTACTTTCTTTCAAATGCCTACGGCTAACTTTTATGATAAATGCATAAATTAATCCAAAGCAGCCAATAATACCTAGCGCAATACCTGGAATGACATAGCACAAGACAAATAGAATAGCGGTTATCATTGCTATGCTACTGATCAATGTCAAGCCTGGCATTAATATATAAAATATAACCTCGCTAATCTTTACCCATATTACATTCACTACTTCACTACTATTTCTCGCAATATGAGTTGCATAGGGCTGATATAGTGTCTTGCGATATACGTTATTGCTAAGTTCAGATCCTACTTCAAACGATACTTTTACTGAAAATTTCAATGAGAAAATACGCAATAGCCCAGACAGTAAAGCAGCTACACTAAAAATTATGGTGAGCGGGAACAATAACTGGTCTGCATTTTTCAAGCCCATCAACTGTATCATCGGCGCTGCAGCACTACTATTGAAGATTTTTTCTGGATTTGTCAGAGCACCGATAAATGGAAGTACCGATCCAATGCTTACGATCTCCGCAAATGATGCCAGTACTGTCAATCCAAGCAGCAGCCAGAATTGACGGCGGCGACTGCGGCCAATATGATGCCAGAGGCGGTAGATCAAATTGGAAAAAGTTTTCTCAAATCGCATTTTTGTTTCTTGTTTTTAAATTATATTCTTGTAATATTTTTTCAATTCCGCTCTTCAAAGAGGTAGTTGGCATCCAACTTAACTCACTCAGTTGGCTGATATCTGCCTTAGAATCCATGATTTCATCGCTACGATATTCAATATCGCCAAAGCATAGTTCGGTCTGACTTCCAGAAATATTTTTAACATTTTCCACAAAATCACGAATTTGAAAACTTTCCCCTGTTCCAACTTCAAAAGTTTTAAATGAAAAATCATGATTATTCGCGTAGTCCACTAATTTTAAATATGCCTCCACCACATCGTCGACATAAATAAAATCTCGCTTCTGATGTCCATGTGTAAGTGAAATTTTCCCCACTTTCTCAATGGCGATTTTTTGAATTACATTTTCGACAAATTTAAGACTATCATCGCCTGGACCATAAATATGTTCGAGCACAACATTGATTATTTTTAATTTCTTTGACAACTGGTTTAACCAGACAAGCAAGCTTTTCTTAGATAGTGAATAGTTCAACAAGTTTGAATAAGAACTATTTCCTTTATTGAAAAACGAATCGGTATTAATAAAACATTTTACACCGTAGTCAATCCCTAACTCAGCAAGGCGTATCGGCAAAATCAGATTTGCCTCCAGAATCTTAAATACTGGCGTCGCTCCACGGCCATACTCTGTTGCCGCATGAATAATCGTCTTGATTTTATACATCTCGAATATTTTCCGGGGGTCGTCACGGTCGATATCAAAAATATGAAGCCTGTCGTGCTCCAAGTTTTCTGCAATTTTGGAGGTATCCGAAAAAGATCGTTTGACAATAACGACTTCATATTCGGTTTTCAGCAGTGCCGCCAAGATGCGGCTTCCCAAAAATCCTGTTGCGCCTGTCAATAAAATCATTTTTCTTCCAGAATACAATATATTCGTTTAGCACCGAAAAGATCACGTTGCATCATAAAAATTTTCACTATTTAACGCTCGAACCGATTTTTATTCTTGTAATAAATTCGTGAATTTTATAAGATATCGATGCTGCATCCAATTTGTGTTCTTTCAATAAGTAATCCCAAGTTCCACAGGCATTCGAAAAACGATCCTCAATTCCAATACGGCAAACCGGCAAGGTGCTGCTTATAGAAATCGTTTCGGCAACGCACGCCCCCAAACCACCGATGATAGAGTGCTCTTCGATTGTCACAATCAAATCAACATTTTTTGCTATGTCGTTCAGCTGCTTGCAGTTAAATGGTTTGATCGAAGGCACACTCCAGACTTCCGCATCCAAGCCTTGCTCAACCAAATCAAGCGCTGTACGCACCATCGATCCTGTCGCGAGAATAGCTGTATTGGCCGATCCTCCTCCTACCTTGAGCATCTCTCCTGCTGACAGTATCAGCTCGGCGCTATGAATGTCACCGCGGTCGCTCTTACCCATACGTAGGTAAACGGGAGAATGAAGGCTAAGGGCCAGTCGCATGGCCGCAGCCATTTCGAAGCGGTCGCCTGGCGACAGGATTGTCAAGCCCGGAATGGCGCGGGTACAGGCAATATCTTCTGTTGACTGATGACTGGTGCCCAGATGGCTATACACCAGCCCGGCGCCATCGCCTATCAGTATCACCGGCAGATTCTCGTAACAGATGTCGATCTTGATCTGCTCGAGCACCCGAACCGGAACAAATGCGGCCAGACCGTACACAATAGGCTTGAAACCCGCCTTGGCCAGGCCTGCCGCGACGCCAACCATGTTTTGTTCGGCGATGCCGGCATTGATAAATTGATCGGGCAATGCTTTGCGAAAATCGTCGAACAAGGCATATCCATGATCGCCGGTCAATAAAAGGATTTTTGGATCGGCCTTTGCCGCATCCACGATCGCTTTTGAAAATGCTGCTCTCATTGTGCGCACTCCAACTCGGCCATCGCCGCGCCGAAGGAATCTTCCGTCAAACGCGTGTAGTGCCAGATATTCTGATGTTCCATGAACGACACACCCTTGCCTTTAACGGTGCGTGCCACGATAGCTTTGGGCATGCCATTTTTATTTGCTTTTAATTGCGCCAGCGCGCTTTCAATCGCCAACTCATCATGACCATCGATGCTTACCGCATCGAAACCGAAGGCGCTGAATTTGTCTTGCAAGCTGCCGAGCTTCATCACTTCGGAGGTCTTGCCCATTGCCTGGAAGCCGTTCTCATCGACGATGACCACCAGGTTGTCCAGTGACCAATGGGTTGCGAACAACATCGCTTCCCACATCGTGCCTTCATTCATTTCCCCATCGCCGACAATTGCATAGCAGTGCTGGTCGGTTTTGGCCAGCTTCGCGGCCAAGGCCATGCCGACACCTACCGACAAGCCGTGTCCAAGCGAACCCGAGGTAACTTCGCAGCCGACCACATGCCCGTCAGACAAGCCTTTGAGGCGCGAGCCATCGCTGAAATAATTATCAAGTTCGCTTTTCGGCAGCCAGCCCTTCTCATGCAAACAGGCATATTGCCCCATGACGCCGTGGCCTTTGCTCAGCACTAAGTAATCGCGCTCTACGGCTTGCGGATCATTGCCAGGATAACGCAAGTGATTACGGTACAGCACCGCCAGAATTTCGATGAGCGAAAATGCACAGCCTATATGCACAGTCGATCCGGCATATGCCATTTCGAGTACGGTGCGGCGTAGCTGGCGAGAATTAAATTCAGACATTATGAATTCCCGGATTGTTCGCGACAGGCGGCTTGTAATGGATGGCGCCGCCAATCGATGGTTTTACGTATGGCCGACCGCAGGTCGGTATATTCAAGCAAATTCAATTGCGTGCGCGCCTTGTCAACGTTTGGCACATAGCGCAGTGCCGGCACATTCGGTACCGCCGCAGTGCCGATGACTACCCGGTTGTCGCCATACACGATGTCCGATACCGTCTCGGCCAGTTCACGGATACTGAGCGCCTGGTCGGAACCAAGGTTGTAAGCCTGGCCCGGCGCCCCGTCGATCAATATCGTCAACAGCCATATGACCATGTCGGCTGCATATAAATAGGATCGTTGCGCGGTACCATCGCCGCCCACCTTGATGTCTCTCTGATTGAGTCCATCGAGAATGAAGTTACCCGCTGCAAATTGTGCATCTAGCGGCATATATGGACCGAGCAGAGCAAAGACACGTGCGATGCCAGTTTGAAGGTCTTGCTGACTAGCCTGATTCTGCACCAGCCACTCCGATACGCGTTTACCTTGCCCGTAGGCGGTGTTCGGTTGTAGCGTATCGGGCGCACCCTGATACTGTTCGCCGACGTGAGTCATGTCAGCGGGCTGACGTCCGTAAATGGCACCCGAACTAGTCAACAGATAGCGCCTCGCGCCACAGCGCGTGGCGAGAGCCAGCGTTTCCCGGGTTCCATTGACAATGTCGTCGAACACCGTGCGCTGATCTGTGACGGCATTAACGACATCGGTCGCAGCATGCAGCACGATGTCAACCGGGTCAGTGAAAGCGCCTAGATCATTGACATCGCCTTCGAACAATTGAACGATCCCATCATTTGCCAAATGCGGCGCCTTTTTGCGAAAAGCATCTGGGCGCCGGGTAAGCACCGTCAGGCTGACACCAAGGTCAAGCTGCCGGTCGGCCCAGATCAGTGCTTCCAACAACCAGCAGCCGATGAAACCCGTACCGCCGGTAATGAAGATGCGCTGCCCGCGCAGCGCGCACCACACGCTGGCAGGAGTGCGCTCCAGAATCAGCCGCAGATCATCGACCGCTACTCCTGGCTGGTAACTGGGCTTCATGCGCAGCTCTTGATGCGTTTCATCCATTGCACTTAGAAATTGACGCCAAAAAATTCTTCGATCTTGCTGATAGAGAAGTCCATCATCTCCTTGGTCAAACCAGGGAAGACGCCAATCCACAAGGTGTCGTGCATGATGCGATCCGTATTCGTCAGCTCGCCCGAGACGCGATAGTTACGACCAATCATGTACGGCTGGCGCGTCAAGTTACCGGCAAACAACAGACGCGTACCAATCTTGTTTTGGTCCAGGAAAGTCAGAAGGCTGACACGGTCGACGTTGGCTTCCGGACGGATGGTGATCGGGAAACCGAACCACGATGGATCCGAGTTCGGCGTCGCTTCCGGCAGGATCAGGAATTCCTCGCAGCTTTTCAGGCCGTTCTTCATGTAGTCGAAGTTGTCCTTACGCGCCTGCACGAAACCGGCCGCGCGGTCCATCTGCGCCAGGCCGCAAGCGGCTTGCATGTCCGTGATCTTCAGGTTGTACCCGAGGTGGCTGTAGGTGTACTTGTGATCGTAGCCTTCTGGCAACGTACCCAGTTTGCAGCAAAAACGCTGGCCACAGGTATTATCCTTGCCCGGCGCGCAGTAGCAATCACGGCCCCAGTCGCGGAACGATTCGGCTATCGCTTTCAGTTCCGGATTGTTGGTAAACACCGCGCCGCCCTCACCCATGGTGATGTGGTGCGCTGGATAAAAACTCATGGTGCCGATATCGCCGAAGGTTCCGCACATCTGGCCGTTATAAGTTGCGCCCAGGGCGTCACAACAATCTTCCACCAGCCACAGATTGTACTTTTTGCACAGTGCGACGATGACTTCCAGATTGAATGGGTTGCCCAAGGTATGGGCCAGCATGATGGCCTTGGTCTTGTCGGTAATGGCCGCTTCGATTTTGCTGGCGTCAATATTGTACGTTCCCAGTTCGACGTCGACGAACACAGGTACCGCACCATATTGCAAGATCGGATTGACGGTAGTCGGGAAACCGGCGGCCACACCGATGACTTCGTCGCCTGGTTGAATCGCGCGTGCGCCCAGTTTTGGCGACGTCAGGGCCGAAAAGGCCACCAGGTTGGCCGACGAGCCGGAGTTCACCGTGATCAGAAATTCGACGCCGATGAACTTGGCCAGGCGCTTTTCAAACTCGTCATTGAAGCGGCCCGTGGTCAGCCAGGCGTCCAACGAGGCTTCGACCATCAAGCCCATTTCAGGGGCACCGACGACTTTGCCGGCCGGTGGAATCACCGTCACACCCGGTTCGAACGGTTTTGGCACGCTGGCCAGTGCGCCGTATTGCGTCACCAGGGCGGCGATCTGTTCGCGGATTTGTTGTTGGGTCAGTTGTTCGCTCATGATACAGCCTTTAATTTGTTAGGTATTTTGATAAGTAGTGATTTGTGCCAGTGTCATTGCACGCATGTCGGCGCCCTGGTCGCACGCTTTATGCCATTCGACGATTTTAGCAATGGTCTGGCCGATGTCCCAGCGCGGATGCCAGCCCAGCTGGCCACGCGCCTTGGAACAATCAAGCTTCAGATAGGTCGCTTCGTGCGGATGCTCCTGGCCATCGAGCAACCAGGACGCGCCGGCGCCCCATTCTTGCGTCATGCGTTCGATAATCCACTCCACCGGCTTGGCGTCGGTATCGTGTGGACCGAAGTTCCAGCCCTCGGCATGCACGGGGCCTTCCGTGTACAGGTTTTCCGCCAGCGTCAAATAGCCGCTCAGCGGTTCGAGCACGTGTTGCCATGGGCGGATGGCGTGTGGATTGCGGATCATTACCGGTTCGCCGGCGCCAATGGCGCGCAACATATCCGGAATCAGCCGATCCAGCGCCCAGTCGCCACCGCCGATGACATTGCCGGCGCGGCCACTGCCCAGGGCAATGCGGTGCTCGGCGTAGTTGTCCGCATGGAAGAAGGAACTGCGATAAGCAGCCGTGACCAGTTCGGCGCAGCCTTTGCTGTTGCTGTACGGATCGTAACCGCCCATGGCTTCGTTTTCGCGGTAGCCCCAGGGCCACTCGCGGTTTTCGTAACACTTGTCGCTGGTGACATTGACCACCGCACGCACGCCTGGCGTGGCGCGCACGGCTTCGAGCACATGCACCACGCCCATGACGTTGGTGGAATACGTTTCCACCGGGTTCACGTATGAGTAGCGTACCAGTGGCTGGGCTGCCATGTGAATCACGATATCCGGGCGCGCGATCGCCATGGCGCGCTTGACGGCGTCGCCATCGCGCACGTCGCCGATGATCGACCGCATGCCACTGGCCACGTTGGCCACTTCAAACAGGCTAGGTGTGGTGGGCGCGTCCAGGGCGTAACCGGTCACGTCGGCGCCAAGCTGCTGCAGCCAGAGGCTCAGCCAGCCACCCTTGAAGCCGGTATGGCCGGTGAGGAAAACACGCTTTCCTTGCCAGAATGCGGGATTCATCAAGTCGCCTTCCAGGGCGCCTTGCCCGATTGCCATAACTCTTCCAGGTGCACCTTGTCGCGCAAGGTGTCCATCGGTTGCCAGAAGCCACGGTGGAAGAACGCATCGAGTTGGCCCTCTTCAGCCAGGCGCTCCAGTGGCTGCTTTTCCCAAGTAGTAGTATCGTCTGCAATGTAATCGATGACTTTGGGCGACAAAACAAAATAGCCGCCATTGATCCAAGCACCATCGCCCTGTGGTTTTTCCTGAAAACTATTAATCTTCTGACCATCAAGGATCAGTGCCCCGAAGCGACCAGGTGGCTGGGTAGCCGTCAAGGTGGCCAGTTTTCCATGCGCCTTATGGAAAGCCATGGATTCGCTGATGTTGACATCGCTGACACCATCTCCATAAGTGAAGCAGAATACTTCCTCCCCCTCCAAGTAGCGTTTGACGCGTTTCAGGCGACCACCTGTCATGGTCTCATCGCCGGTGTCGACCAACGTCACCTTCCATGGCTCGGCGTTGCGAGCATGTACTTCCATCTGGTTACTCTGCATATCGAACGTCACGTCCGATGTATGCAGGAAATAATTCGCGAAATATTCCTTGATAACATAACCCTTGTAGCCGCAGCAAATGATGAAATCATTCACACCATGGGCCGAATAAGACTTCATGATATGCCAAAGGATCGGCTTACCGCCAATTTCCACCATCGGCTTCGGTTTCGTCGATGTTTCTTCGCTAATGCGGGTTCCCAATCCACCCGCCAAAATAACAGCCTTCATATTTCTTTCCCTACTCGTCAAAGTGAAGCAAAAAACCAATCATGGCATTGCCATAAACAATATGGAATCAACCTTCCTTCCAAGTCTTTTTCAAGGTTTGCCAACGATACTTCCCAACATTATCTTTACATGACTGCTGAAAAGCATCACGCATCAAGGCAAGGAACAGTGCAAGCAATCCACCGCCAATAAAACCTACAAGGATAATGATTGATTTTCTTGGCTTTGATTTCTTCTCTGCTGGTATGGCGTTATCAAGAACCTGTATCACCGAAGATTCTTTTGCCTCATCAATCTTAGCCAATTCATACTGCTTTGAGAGCAATTCAAAAATTGCTTCCTGGTATTTTACGTTGCGAAGGCCGCGCACATAATCGACGCCAACCTGAGGAAGCTTTCCGGTTGGAATGACAATATCGCCATCGCTGGATAATTTTCCATTTTTTAATTTGCCAAGTTGCGCTTGATATCCTTGAATTTCACCTTGCAAACGCATAAATTCTGGATTGTTATTCGTTGCAAAACTACGCATCGCATTCAGTTGCACCTCTTTCGCGGCAACCGTTCCTTCCAGTTGAGCAATATTACTGATAATACTTTTAACCTGCCCATCAAATTGCAGCAAACCGGTCTTTTCCTGTATTTTTTGCAATTCCGTTTCTACATTTTCAAGCATCTCTTTTGCGGAAACCAACTGTTTTTCAAAAAATAGACGACGGCGTGCTGCATCAGTAATTGCCAACTTGCCAGTCAGATTTGATAATTCATGAATAAAAGCATTCGCTATTTCAGCCGCAAACTTTGGATCTTCGTCTTCAACAGCTACGGAAATGGTACCGGCTTTGTCACTTGTGATTACAACCAAACCATTCAGTATCTTTCTTGCCTCATCAAATGTTTCTACGCTAAAACGCTTCTTTAAGTCAAAATTATCTATCAGCTTATCCGTTACAGTCCTGCTCTGCAACATAGCGACATATAATTCATTGGGGTTTTTCAAACCGGCAATACTACCAGCAGCTCCTGCCAATCCCCCAAGCTGACCCAGCATAGCGGCAGCACCGGAAATCTGCTGCTGTGGCGGAAGAATAACTGCCACCGACGAAAATACTGGCTTAATAAGGAAGGCAGCAGCAATTGCAAACACCCCAAAAATCAATGGCACGGTGAACAATATTTTTTTTTGCCGGGCAAGCGCCGTCAATATATCCAACAAATGAATTTCATCATTATTTTCATCAGCCAAAGTACGCTGCCCCATATTTTTATTTTCCTCAGACATCTTTTTCTTTCGAATTGTAATCCATCATATTTAAAACGTCGCAGAGATATATTGTTCTTGCGGTCAACGCATAAAAGGATAAATCAATACAAGATGAACATTAGTCTTTCAACACTTTCAACCCAGCCGCACCCAAACCAAACTGATAAAAGATCGCAGTCCAGTCCTTCAAGCTCTGCATGAACGTGCTACGTTCGATTTTTTCCGGCACCACGACGGTATCACCAGGATTCAATGCCGTGCCGCCGAGGCCACCGAACCAGCCAGTGCCTTGGCCGCTTTGCGCCGTGCCATCCGCACGAATCACATACATTTCGGATTTATCCGCATTCGCGGTGATACCGCCAGCTTGTTGCACATAGTCGTTGACCGTGCGTTGCGGGCGGTAAACGAACGCGTTTTGCTGGAAGACAGAGCCGAGCACATCCACGGTGCCGGGGCGGCGTGGGATCAGGATCGAATCGCCGTCCTGCAAGGGCAGGTCAGGCAGGTTTTTCACTTGCGTATCGACGCCCGGAAGATCGAGCACAATGCGGCCTTCTGCCTTGACGGTGCGCAGTTTTTGCACGATGCGGCGCTGCTGCTCCACTTCGGCTGCGGTCTTCGCTGCATTTTCCTTGTCGCCAGAGGCAGACATGCGCTGGGTCGCATTCGATTCCAGGTCGCGCTCGAAGCGGTCAGCCACCTGGTTCAATTTGATTTGCTGGGCGCGGCGCACGGATTCGCGGTTCAGCTGGGTCGCGTACAGGTAGCCGTTTTCATTGGCGCCACCGACACGGGCGATCAGCTCACGCAAGGTTTCACCTTTCTTCAGCAGAAAGATACCGCTCTGCTTGGCTTCGCCAGCCACGCGCACGTATTCATTCTGGATTTGTGCCTGGACGGGTACGGCGCCTGGTGCGAATACGCGCAGGATATCGGTAGGTTTCACCGAGATGCTCGCCAGCTGGCTGCTGGAGATACCTTTGTCGGCCACCAGTTCCAGCACGGTCTTATATTGATTCTCGATGTTCTTTTCGACCACGATTTGCTTGGTTTCAGCAGCCGAATCGAAGCCGCCGGCCCAGCTCATTACGTCGGCCAGTGTCGCACTGCCTTTCAACTCGAAAATGGCCGGCTGCTTCACGCTGCCGGTCAGGGCTACCAGCGGGCCCACTTCAGGAATATAGATCACGTCGCCATCGCGCAAGGTGACATCGTGGCTCTTGTCGCCCTTGACCAGCATGTCATACAAGTCGAAGGTAGTGACGGTATCCTTGCCGCGCTTGAGCTGGATATTGCGCATGCTGCCGGTAGCGTCCGGGCCGCCCGATGTAAACAGGGCATTGAGCAAGGTACTCATGGAATTCAAGGTATAGGTGCCAGGACGTACGGCATGGCCAACCACGTACACTTGCACGGCACGCGTTTGCGCGATACTCGCCGTCAGGTCGAAATTGGTGTAGATCTTGCCAATGGCTTTCTTCAGGTAGCCCTGCAAATCCTTGTACTGCACGCCGCTGACCTTGATGGAACCGACGCGTGGGATGAAAATCGCACCACTGCGGTCGACCGTGGCACTGACGTCGATATCAACCATGCCCCAGCCGCGTACTTGCAACTCGTCGCCCGTGCCGATCACATATTCCTGGTTCACCTGGACACCATCGAGCGGTGCAAAGGTGGAGGGCACATCGCTGAACAGATCCTTGCCGAAGATATTCAATTTTTTGCCCGTCACGCCGTCGACATACTCTTCGAAAGCGCCGACCTTGGCATCGGCCGCAGCCTGCTTGCTGAGATTATTGGCAGCCAGCGTTCTCGCCTGACGCGGATCGCTGCGGCCGCTACGAATACTTGGCAAGGTACCTGCGCCCGACTCGTTTGCTTGTGCTTGAGACGAATTCGAGCGCGACATGTTAGTCATGTCCAGATCCTGCCCTGCGGCATAGGCAGAAGTTGCGCCCAGCAGGCAAGCCGAGAAAATCACGTGTTTAACGAACGGCGAGGGAGTACGAAGTTGCTTTTTCATGCTGGTCTTTGTCTGGATGAATGATGTTGTATGAGTAAAGGGGCGCCACGCGCGTTTAATACTTGCCCTGCCAGGTCACGCTGATTTCTTTCGGTCCGGGATTGATCGAAAGGCCCGATTTGCTCTGGTCGCGCTGCGCGTGCCACAGCCAGCTGCCCATGGCGTAACCGAGGATGCCGCCGGCGACCGTGTCCGATACCCAGTGCTTGCGGCCAAACACGCGGCCGGCAGAACCCACGGCGGCCACGCTGTACAGCCAGGGTGCATCGTATTCCTTGGCAAACGGCGTCACGGCGGCAAAGCCGATGGCGGCATGCGCGGAAGGGAACGAGGAATTCGAGCGGGAATTGCCGCTGCCGACGCGGCTCCACGCTCCGCTGTCTTCCTCCGGGCGGGCGCGGCCAAACGCATATTTGCCGGCCACCGCCAGGCCCGTTGCCGCGGCAACCGATTGCAGAGAAATGAGTCCCGTATTTTGCATGCGCTCATCGCCCAAGGCGAAAGTGGCGGCAGCGGCGCCCACTGCCGCGTAGGGCATAGCCTTGCCCAGCTTGTCCCAGTTGCGGTAAACCTTGGAATCTTCATGTTTTTTGACGAAACGGTCGACGGGTTTGTCGCTCAAGGCGGAAACCACCACCACGCCGCCGATCAGTGCCGTGGCCTTGACCCACTCGGCCGGTTGCGGCAAGGCGGAAGACGATTGCTCCAGGCGCGCGCGGAAAGCCGGCCACGGGCTGACAAACGGCCGGTCCGGCGGATTGACGGCAGGCAGGTGCTGTTCGTCCGGGCGCTCGGCAAAGTTGCCCAGGCCATCGTAGCTGTGCATGTCGGCGCGCGGGCGTTCGAACATGTCGTACAGGTCGCCCGGCGAAGCCACCATCTGGCCCACGTCGCGCGTCCATGGCGAAATGGCGAAGCCGGCCGTCGATTGCGTATCCATCGGCAACATGCTGTTCAGCGGTACGGACAGGAAAATGCCGCGGTCCTGGTATGGCTTCGATGGCGTGCCAGGGCTGGTGATATCGTTGCCATTCGTATGCGTGTACCAGGCGCCCACTTCGATACCGGACTGGAAGCGGCGCTTGAATTCCATGCGCACGCCCGTGTCCTTGGCCAGGAAGCGGCCGGCGCGTGCCGTCACGGTAATGTCGTGCGGCAAGCGGTAATGCAGGGAGCCGATCGCCGTCACCGTCTTGTAGTCGCGCGAATCGAGCAAGCCCTTGAAGCCACGTTGCTGCAAGGCATCGACGGCCACGTCGGCCGCCCAGCGGCTATCCTTCGGCAGGTACAGTACCTGGCCGCCTACACCGCGGAACATGTCTTCATACAGGCCGGCCGACATGCGGGTATACACGCGCTCTGCCGGATTGTCATATTTGTTCAGCAAGACGCGGCTCAGCGAGAAACGCCCGCCGCGCAGGTATTCCGCGATATCGGTCCGCACGTGCGGCAAGTTGCTGTTCGATGGCTGCCTGACGCCCGACACCGTTTCCAGCAACTGCAGGCTGGCGGCGCTATTCAGGTACAGGCCGTCGCCCAGGCGGCGGTCGTAGTTGGCGACCGCCGAGATCGAATAGCGGAAGGCGCCGCTCGGATCATTGAAGAAGAAGCCGACCTTGGGAGCGATCTTGAAACGGTTCGCCTCCCGGTCCAGCGACTTGATCTGCACCACGTCGCCATCGACGCCAACACCGACGGCCAGCTTGCCGTCGTCCTTGAGGACGTTGGCGGGCTTGGCGGGAGCAGGAGCGGTGGCAAGCGCGGGAGCCGCGGCAAGTACCGCCGCGGGCGCGGGAACAGGTGATGGTGCCGGTGCGGCGGCAACGACGGGCGCCGGCTTGTCGAGGAATTCCTGCAGCCAGCCTTGCTGATCGTCCCGGATAACGTCGCTTTTCTCCGGATAGCGCAGCAGCACGACGTCGAGGAAAGCCTTGCGGTCGATCTTGCCTGCCAAATAGTCATTCAGTTTGGGCAAATCAAAGAATTCGTAGGTGGCGATCGGCTGGTCCAGCTTGGTATACGTGATGCGCAGGGTCGTCACGCCCTTCGGCGTGAAGGCGACCGCCGTGCGCGCGGCACGGCCAACGGCGCGGCCCATGTTGGAAATACGGCTATTGGTCAGGCTCAGGCTGAGGACATTGCCCTCTTGCTCGACACGAATATTCTTGTAGTCCTGTTTTACCAAGGCATTGACCAGGTCGGCGCCATACACGGGATCGCGGTGCCACTCTTCCTTGCTCGGCAGCGGTGGCGGATTCTTGTCGTCGACGAAGAACGGCGGTTCGTACACCTTCGGAATGAACTCGCGTTCGCCAAATGGAATACTGACAAAGGCGTTCACGCTGAACTGGTCGCGGTTGCGGGCCGCTTGCAGGGCAAGCCAGCCCCAGCGGTATTCCAGCCCCACGGAAGCGCCCTTGCGGCGCTTGCCCGCATTCGTTTCGCTGGCGCGGAAATCGCGCAGATAATTGGTGGTGTCGTATTCAGCCACCACCGACCAGCGCGGCAGCGCGGCAGGAGTCCAGCGCGCGCCGGCAAACACGCCGTCCGGGCGTTTATGGGCATAGCCAAGGCTCGCTTCGATATTTTTGCTGGCGCCAAAAGTCTTGGTGGCAACGACATATTGCCCCTTGAACAACTCGGTACCGAACAGATCCGTCATGCCGACGGCAACAGACGGCATCCACTCCGATTCCGTCCACAGGCGCAATTTACCGTCGACGACCTTATCCTTGTAGCGGCCATAGCCGCTGCCATATTCGCCGGGCACGTTGGTAAAACCGGGAATACCCGTTATCGACACATAACGTCCCGTCATTTGCAGGAAAGGCAGGATGTTCGCCGTGGCCCATAACTGGCCATAGGGACTGTCGTAGCTGTAGCCAACACTGAAGGTGCCGTCCGTTTCCACCACGGCGCTGGGCATATTGATATAGCCGGATTGACCACCATGATTCGGTGTCGCGGCCATCGCCGACGGCGCGCCAAGCACCAAGCAGCCACACCAGGTATATTTAATTGATTTTCTGAGTACGCTTAACAAATCCGGCTACCTAAAATATCCTGCACCTGGAATTCCTGACAATGTATTCAGAAAATCAATGAGCTTGGGGAAACGTGAATAAAACGAAAAAAGGCCAACCGGCGGACATTTAGCAATGCCACGCATCAGTTCGCCACTAAAACTGGGCACTCCCGGGCAGTTGATTGTTGCTTAACCATGCCTCAGCAATGTATGTCGCAGAATTTTAACATTGTTTTCTTGTAGCAAATGCTTAACTTGTTTCCCTTACGCCACACCTGTCAATGCCGCGCAAACGCCGCCAGCGTTCCTGAGATACGCTGGAACAGTTATTTCAAACTGCCAAACACTTTACCGATAATCTTGCTGCCATAGGCCAGCGGATTGCTGCGGATGGCTTTTTCTTCCTCGCCGATCATCAGGTACAGGCCGTCAAGCGCACGGTCCGTGACGTAGCCTTCCACCGTCGACTGCTGCTGCGGCACGAGTCCCGTCTTGCCGATCTGACTCATGGTGCTGTTGTATTTTCCGGCCAGGCCGGAACGGTCAGTGACGGATTTCACGATGGGCAGGAACTTGACGGCCAGGGGCGCTGATGTTTTCTGACGGAAAAAGTCCGTCACCGAGGTGTCGCCACCGGACAGGATATTTTTCGCATCGCTCACGCTCATCGACTTGACCGCATCGAGCAGCAAGGGCCTGGCCATGGGCACGGCCGATTCGGCGGCACGGTTCATCGACACCACCAGATCGTCCAGTTGCTGGCCGCGGCCCGTCATTTTCAGCAAGGGTTTGGCTTGCTCCAGGATGCCGGGCAGCTTGATCTTGACCTTGTCGTTGTTCAGGAAACCATTTTCGACACCCAATTTCGATACGGCGGCAGCGGAGCCGGCTTCCAGCGCCGCTTTCAAGCCATTGCTGGCATCCTGGTTGCTAAGGGCATCGAGGGGACCGGCGGTGCCTGCGCCGGACGACAGCAGCGCCAGCGCACACAGGATCGCGGCGGGACGGCCAGGGAGAGGGTTCAGGCGCATGGTTTTCCTTTTTAAAAGAATAGACAGTCCACCTTCTTCTGGCACCTTAGCACATCAAAACCGCCAAGACTGCAGCATTTTTTTTGCACCAGGGGAAAACAAGGGGGCCACAGATGGCGAAGGGAAAGGACTATACAGCACCTACTGTTGTATCCGCGCACGCTAACGCGCGCGGCGCAGCTTAGCCTGCTATTGCCGCCAACTGTTCGCGCACCCGCGCCAGATCCGTTTCGCGCATGCGCGCCGCCGTCTGGCGCAGCGATTTTTCCGCACCCGCCACGCCGGCCGCCGCCGCCATCGACAGCCAGATATACGCCTGCTGCAAATCGAGCGGGCTACCCTGGCCGCTGGCGGCCATCAGGCCCAGATTCATTTGCGCCCGCGCATGGCCCTGGCGCGCGGCCAGCGCATACCAGTCCCAGGCGGCGGCATAGTCCTGCGGCACGTCCTGGCCATTGTCATGCCGCAGGCCCAGCGCGAACTGGGCCAGGCTGTGGCCCTGCGCGGCGGCGCGGCAATAGCAGGCGCAGGCCTGCTGGCTGTCGGGCGCCGGACCATCATCGAGGTCGTGCAACACGCCCTGCATGTATTGCGCGGGCGCGTAATCCTGCTCCGCGGCGCGACGGTACCATTCCAGCGCCAGCGACAGATCCTGCGGCACGCCCTGGCCATGTTCATAACGCAGGCCCAGGTCGAACTGCGCCCGCACATGTCCCTGGTCGGCCGCCTTGCGGTACCAGAAGATGGCTTCCTGCGCATCGGCAGGCATGCCCTGCCCATGCTCGTACAGGAGTCCCAGCTGATACTGCGCGGCGGGAAAGCCCTGCCCTGCCGCCTGGCGGTAGAACACCTGCGCCCGGGCATAGTCCTGCGCGCCATGCTCATGGTGCAGGCCCAGGTTGTGCTGGGCCGCCGCATGGCCCAACCCCGCCGCCTTGACATACCATTCCAGCGCCGCCTGTTTATCGCAGGGCACGCCCTGGCCATTGTCGTAGATCAGACCCAGATTGAATTGCGAACTGGCGTGGCCCTGCTCGGCCGCGCGCCGGTACCAGCTGATCGCCTGCCGGCTGTCCTGCGGCAGCACGTCACCATTTTCATAGCGCAGCGCCAGGTTGAACTGGGCCGGCGCATAGCCCTGCTCGGCCGCCTTGCGCATCCAGGCCGTCGCCTGCTGGCGGTCCTGCCGCACGCCCTGGCCATTGTCGTAGCGCAGGCCCAGGTTGAACTGCGCGCGCGCATAGCCCTGTTCGGCCGCCTTGCGGTACCAGGTGATGGCTTGCACGAAATCCTGCGGCACACCCTTGCCATTGTCATACATCATGCCCAGATTATTCTGCGCGCCCGCGTCGCCCTGTTCCGCCGCGCGGCTGAACCACAGCATGGCTTGCCCGCTATCTTGCGCGATGCCCTGGCCCTTGGCATACAGCCAGCCCAGGTTGTACTGCGCCGCCGCGTAGCCCTGCTCGGCCGCCAGCTGGTACCAGTGCGCCGCCTGCGCGAAGTCCTGCGGCACGCCCTGTCCCTTCTGGCACATCACGCCCAGGTTGTATTGCGCATGCTCGAGTCCCTGCGCGGCAGCCAGGCCGTACCAGTGCAGCGCCAGCGCATAGCTTTGTTCGATGCCCTGGCCATTGAAGTACATGAAGCCCAGGCTGTGCTGGGCGTTCGCATTGCCCTTCTCGGCCAGGCCTTTCAGGCGCAGGTAGTCAGCCGTGTAATGAGCAGCCGTGTAATGCGCAGCCGTGTAACGGGGATCGGCAAGCGACATGGATCAAGCCTCGATGGCCAGCGTCTGCGGCAGCGCGGGGGCGGCATCGGCGATCAGGCGGTTCTGCTCCTGCAGCACGCCGATGAAGCTGCCCAGCGATATGGGACGGTGGTACAGATAGCCCTGCATCGTGGTGCAGCCCTTGTCCTGCAGGTAGCGCGCCTGCCCTTCCGTCTCCACGCCCTCGGCGATCAGGTGCAGGCCCAGGCCGCGCGCAATCGAGATGATGGCCAGGATGACGGGATAGTGTCCGTGCTCGTCGTGGATCTCCTTGACGAAGGACTGGTCGATCTTGATGGTGTGGATGGGGAAGCGGTGCAGGTACGACAGCGAGGAATAGCCGGTGCCGAAATCGTCGATGGCCACCGACACGCCCAGCTGGCACAGCTTGTTCAACTGCTCGATCGCATACTGCGGGTTGCGGATGCAGATGTTTTCCGTGATTTCCACTTCGATCTTTTCCGGCGCGATGCCGTAGCGCGTCAGCGCGCCGCGCATCTTCTCGAAAAAGTCGCCCCGGTCCAGATATTGCGGCGACAAATTGAGCGACAGGCGCACGGCCTCGCCGCCGGCCGCGTTCCACTGCACCAGGTCGCGGCACAGGGCACCCAGCATCCAGTCCGAGATCGGCAGCATCAAGCCGTTTTCCTCGGCGAACGGCAGGAATTCGCCGGCCGTCAGCAAGCCCCGCTGCGGATGATTCCAGCGCATCAGGCCTTCGGCGCCGACGATGCGGCCCGTCATCACGTCCACCTGCGGCTGGTAATACATCTCCAGCTGGTTCAGCTCCAGCGCCTTGCGCAGGCTCTGCTCGAGCGCGATCTTCTGGTGCGACACGTCGAGCATGGACTCGTGATAGAAACTGTGGCCGTTCTTGCCCAGCGCCTTGACCTGGTACATGGCGATGTCGGCGTGGCGCAGCAGCTCATCGATGGTCTCGCCGTCGCCCGGATAGATGGCGATGCCGATGGACGCCGAAATATGCACCTGGTTGCCATCGAGGTCGAAAGGCTGGTGCAGGCATTCGAGGAATTTGTCGGCGATCAGGCGCGCATCCTGGCGATCGCGCAGTTCCGGCAGCACGATGGTGAATTCATCGCCGCCCTGGCGCGCCAGGGTATCGCCGCGGCGCAAACAATCCTTCAGGCGCAGCGCCACCTGCTGCAGCAACTCGTCGCCCTTCACGTGGCCGAGCGTGTCGTTGACCAGCTTGAAACGATCAAGGTCGATGAACATCACGGCCAGTTCCGTCAGCTTGCGCCGCGCCTGGATCACGGCCAGCCCCAGGCGGTCCTTGAACAGCATGCGGTTCGGCAGGTCCGTCAGGATGTCGTGATAGGCCTGGTAGGAGATGACTTCCTCGGCGCGCTTGCGGTCGGTGATGTCGCGCGCCACGCCGTAGGTGCCGAAGTACTCCTGCTTTTTCGCTTCGTGATCGTGGCTGTGCATGCCGATCGAATTGAGCGGAATCGTCATCAGCGTGTTGCTGAAAGTCCGGTCGCTGCCGCTGCCGCTATGGCATTTCAGGCGCAGTTCCACGTTGCGCGAGGCGCGCTCGTCGAGGCGGCGCTCATTGAAGGCATAGCGCGCCCGCTCCTGGTCTTCATCGTGCACGAGGATCGAATAGTGGCTGCCGATCAGCTCTTCGCGGCTAAAGCCCAGCAACTGGTGCACCCTGTCGTTGATGAAGGTGATGCGGCCTTCGTGGTTCAGGGTATAGATGATGTCGGGCGAGCTGTCGACCAGGTAGCGGTACATCTTTTCCGAGTTTTCCAGCTGCAGCGCGATGCGCTCGTTCTCCAGCGCCAGCTTGCGCTTTTGCAGCGCGTTCTCCACCGTCTTGAGCAGCTCCTCGCGGCTGTACGGCTTGCGCAGGTAATCGTAGGCGCCGCGTTTCAGGGCGCCGATGGCCGCCTCGATGCCGACGTCGCCGCTCATGACGATCACGTCGCCCTCGATGCCGCGCCGGTTGATGTGGTCCATGATTTCATGGCCGCTCATGTCGGGCAGGCGCAAGTCGAGCAGGATCAGGTCGAAGCGCAGTTTCGACAGCTGCGCCAGCGCCTCGCTGCCGCAGGTGGCCGTGTACAGCTGGTAGCCGCGGTCCTTCAGCAATTCGTGGAGAGAGGCGAGCAAACGGGGCTCGTCGTCGACCAGCAGGATGCGCGGACTGTTTTCCAGGTCAAAGGGAATGGCGGAGGAGTTCATGGACGTTACGAAGACAAGGCGGTATTGCCGGGCGCGGGCAGCGCGGCTGCGGCGCTCGCCGGCAAGGGAATGGGCAGCAAGATTTCAAACGACGTGCCGGACTTGCTGCTGCGGCAGCCGATCACGCCATGCAGGCGGGTGACCAGGTCGTGCACGATGGACAAGCCCAGGCCGTGGTGCGCCCCTTCCTTGCTGCTGCGCACGGGGGAAAACAGATTGGCCAGCACGTCCGGCGCCAGGCCGGCGCCATTGTCGCTGACGCACAGTTCCAGGTACAGGCGGCGGTCGCGGTTGACGTGGCCACGGTTCGCCACTTCGATGCGCCCGCCATCGGGCAAGGCTTCGACGGCGTTTTTCAGCAGGTTGAGCAGAATTTGCTTGAGCATGTCGGCATCGGCCTCGACCTCGCATGGCGCGTCCTGCATGCGCGTGACCACCTCGATCTTCGGCGGCAGGAAGTCGGTGGCGCGGAACAGGCGCAGCACGTCGTCGACCACGCGCGCGCAATCGGTCACGCCGCTGGCGGCCTCCGGCTGCAGATCGGCCAGGCCGCCGATCAACTGGCCGACCCTGTCGATTTCCTCGTTCAGGATAGCCATCTCGCCCGTGACCGGCTCCTGCTTCTCCAGCTTGTGATCGAGCACGCTCAGGTAGTTCTTGATGATGGACAGCGGGTTATTCACTTCATGCACGACACGGCGCGACGCGGCACGGTATTCCTCGGCCACGTGATCGAGCTGGCGCCGTGCCAGGCCGCGCGCGCTGATGGCCGCTTCCAGCGCCGTGGCGGCCTGGTTGGCATAGGCGCGCAGGAAACCCTCGCGCTTCTGGCAGGCGGGAATCTGCCAGGCCGCCACGCCGCCGATCAGCACGCCCAGGCTGCGCTGGCCCGCCACCAAAGGCACGCAGACCAGGCTGTCGGTACCGAGAATGCGGAACAGCTGTTCCTCGACGATGCCCAGCGCCGGCATGTCGCGTTTTAAAAAGGCCAGCTGACACTCCTGCGCCGAAGCGGCCAGGGGCCCGCCCTTGGCCAGCGGGACCGAGAAACCGGCCAGGCGCTGCTGATGTTCGCCCGCCGCCACGCCCACCAGCGCATGACCGGTGGGATTTTGCAGCAGGATGACGGCCGTATCGAAATCGAACAGGATGCGCGCCGAACGCGTGATGGCTTCGAGCAGGCTGCTCTCGCCCTGTTGCCGGGCAAAGGTCTGGCCCACTTCCGACACCAGCACCATGTTGCGTACTTCGTCGGACAGGCGCTGCTGCACCGGATCGGCGGCTGGCGGCGCATAGGCGGGAGGCGTGGCGATATCGTCCGCGCCGGCCAGGTCGATGCCCAGGTGCTGCGCGGCCTGCGCCACCTGGCGCGCGACGCTGCCGGCCAGGTCTTCCAGTACCTCAACGTCCAGCGCGCACAGGCTTGCCGCCTGCGTGATCGACTCCGCGTCGTCGGCATGGCAGCATAGCAGGTGCGCCAGGCGCACGATGCGGATCAGGGGATGGCTCGCTTCCAGGCGCGCCAGCGGTTCATGGTGATACAGCACGCTATCGGCCAGGAAGGAATCGAGATGCCAGCGCTCGATCAGCCAGGCGCCCGCTTCGGCATGCGTGATTTGCAAGGTGCGCTGCTCCACCGCGCACAGGGCGGCATCGTCGCGCGCCGTGAAGTTGAACGCGTATTCCTTCGGCGCCGTGGCCAGCAAGGCCAGGCGGCCCACGTTGTGCAGCAAGCCAGCCAGATACGCTTCCTCGACGTGCGGATACGCCATGGCCTTGGCCAGCGCACGCGCCATGACGGCGGCCGACAGCGAGCTTTTCCAGAAGGCGCGCAAATCCGTGCTGCCGGAATGGGGAAAACTGCTGAAGGTCTGGAAGACGGATTCGCTGATGACCAGGGTCTTGATCATGTCCGTGCCCAGCGACACGAGCGATTGCTCCAGGCTGACGACCTTGCTCTGGCGATGGTAGGCCGAGCTGTTGGCCACGCCGAGGATCTTGCTGGTCATGCCCGCATCCTTGGCGATCAGGGCAGCCAGCTCCGGCATGCCGGCATCGTCGGCCTGCAGGTGGGCGATCAGCTTGATGAGAATCTGCGGCATGGCCGGCAGGCGGGCAATCAGCAGGCGATTGCGAATATCTTGATCAGATTGATGCATCGTATCAGGCATTGCCGGTTCGAAAAGGAAGAGCGCTCAGCAGCAAAGCGCGGCCACGTTCAGAGGAATCCTCCACTCCTGTAACCCAAAAAATGTCGCCTGAGAGGATGCCGGGAAAAGAGCTCATCTTATCATAAGCGCCGGATATTACTTGCAATATAGAAAATTAAGTTGAAATAAATCCAGCGTTCTGCAGTGGAAACTTATGCCCTGAAGGAACCCAGCAAACGGTGGCGGAAGCGCCGCGAGATCAGCCACAGCGTCAGCGCCAGTCCCGTAAACGCCAGCTGGCCCGACGCCAGCCACAGCACGGAACCGGACAGCAGGGGCGAGATCACGCCGGCCACCACGGCGCCCAGCAAGGTGCTGGCAAACGACTGGCACGAGGCCACCGTGCCGCGGATATGCGGGAACAGGTCCAGCGCCAGCAGGGTCGCGCCCGGCCCCACCAGCGACATGCCGAAAGTGTAGAAGAACAGGGGCAGCACCGACCAGGGCAAGGATGGCGGCAGGAACAGGTGATATACGACATTGACGCTGGCGGCACACAACAGGAAGGCAAAGCCGATGCCGATCTGGCGCGCGAACGTGACCTTGCCGGCGATGCGGTTGGCCGCCGCGGCGCCCATGAAGATGCCGCTCACGCAGGGAATGAACAGCCAGGCGAATTGCGATGGCCCCAAGCCCAGCTGCTTGGGCAGCATTTCCGGCGCGGCCGTGATGAACAGGAACAGGCCCGCGAAATTGAGGGCGACGATGCCGGCCTTGATGTGGAACAGGGGCGAGCGCAGGATCTGGCCGTAGCTCGACGCCAGGAAGCGGGGATTGAAGGGCTGGCGCTTTTCCATCGGCAGGGTTTCGGGCAGGCGCCAGTAGCAGAACGCCAGCAGCACCACCGTATAAAAGGCGAGGAACAGGAAGATCGAGCGCCAGTCGAACCAGATGACGATCCAGCCGCCCAGGATCGGCGCCACGGCCGGCGCGATGGAAAAGATCATCGTCACCAGCGACAGCAGGCGCGCCGCCGCCGCATCGGCATACAGGTCGCGGATGATGGCGCGGCTGATCACCACGCCGGCGCCGGCCGAGACGCCCTGCATGATGCGGAAGAACCACAGATAGTGCACCGTGTGCGCCGAAGCGCAGCCCAGCGAGCCGATGGCAAACATCAGCAGCGACACGAGAATGACGTTGCGCCGGCCGAAGGTATCCGAGATCGCCCCATGCCACAGCACCATGCCGGCGAAGGCCAGCATGTAGAACGTCAGCGACTGCTGCACTTCCAGCGGCGACGCCTGCAGCGAACCCTGGATCGCGCCAAACGCGGGCAGATAGGTGTCGATCGACAGGGGCCCCAGCATCGACAGCCCGGCCAGCATCATCGCCAGCGCACCGCGACTCAGCGGCGCCATGTGGCTTGGTGTGGGAGGCGGAACGGGCGTGACTGGGTCGGGCGGCACATCGGCCGGAGGGGTGGGAAACATGGCGGGTCCAAAGTGGCGCACGGACCGGTTTCGGTCCGCGCGAGGTACTGCGTTACTACAAACGTCTACAGACTCCAAAATAGCTGATAAAACCGTCGCGAGCGGAAGGGAGAGGTGGCCGAGAAGCGCAGCCGTACACTAGTACGGCGAGCATCACAGGCCGCCTATCCCGACGCGCAGCAGGTTTGATCAGTTATTTTTTGGTTTCGCTTCTTCGCGACGGTTGTAACCAGCGACCATATCAAAGCGGAACAAACGGCATTCCAGCGCGCCGTTGAAGAAAGGCGTCTTGCGCGCTTCCTTCAGACGCAGCAGCTTGGGCAGGCCCAGGTCGGCCGTGAACAGGAACACGGTCCAGCCGGCGAAACGCTGCTTCAGGGTCGTGCCCATGGCCGAATAGAACGACGTCGACAGTTCATCTTCGGGGATGGTGCTGTCGCCGCGCACGCCGATACGCTCGCCGTACGGCGGGTTGGTCAGCATGATGCCCGGCACGTCGCTTGGCGGCTTGACTTCCTGCGCCTCGATCTGTTTCAGAGGCACGTCGAAGCGCACGCCGGCGCAACGCAGGTTATGGCGCGTCATGGCGACCATGTCACCCGAAATGTCGCTGCCGAAAATGGTCGGTTCGGCTGGCAAGGGATTGACCTTGATGGCGTTTTTCATGGCATTCCACGGCGCCGGATCGAAGTCGTGGAAGTTTTCAAACGCGAACTGGCGCGACGCGCCCGGCGGAATCCCCTGCAGCATCTGCGCCGCTTCGGCCAGGATGGTGCCGGAACCGCACATCGGGTCGAACAGCACCATGCCAGGCTTCCAGCCCGACACGCGCAGCAGGCCGGCCGCCAGGTTTTCGCGCAGCGGCGCGTCGCCCGTCTCTTCGCGCCAGCCGCGCTTGAACAGGGCTTCGCCCGAAGTATCGAGGTAGACGGTGAAGGTATGCGCGTCGAGGAAGCCGACGATGCGCATGTCCGGCGTCTTGGTGTTGACCGATGGACGCTCGTTGAACTGGTCGCGGAAGCGGTCGCAGATCGCATCCTTGATTTTCAATGTCGTGAATTCCAGGCTGCGCAGCGGCGATTTGACGGCCGTGACGTCGACGCGGATCGTGTGATGCACGCCGAACCAGTCTTCCCACGATTGCGCCAGGGTCAGGTCGTAAATATCGTTTTCCGTCTTGTAGCCGGAATGGGCCATGCGCATCAGCACGCGCGAAGCGATGCGCGAATGCAGGTTGATGCGGTAGGAATCGAGCAGGTCGCCCGAGCAGTGGACACCGCCCGGCACCTGGTTGTGGACCTTCATGGTCGCACTACCCTGGGCGATCTCGCCCAGTTCCTCGGCCAGCGCCGCTTCCATGCCGCGCGGGCATGGGCAAAAATATGAAGCCATGGTGTACCTTTTATCCGTTGAAAAACAATTAACTAAAAATTTCAAAACTTGTCGGATTACGCGCGGCTTTGCCACGCTAATCCGACCTACCGCTCTCTAAAAAACTACTTCTCCAGCGCGCGCTCGACAAAATCGAGGCGGTCCTGGCCCCAGTAGCCTTCGCCATCGACGATGTACCACGGCGAGCCGAAGACGCTGGCGGCGGTGGCCGCTTCCGTGTTGGCGTCGTATTCTGCCTGCACGCTGGCCGTTTCCGACGTTTTCAGCAATTGGCGGCCATCGAAACCGGCGTCAAACGCAATCTGTACCAGGGTTTCTTCGTCGCCGATGTTGCGCTCTTCGGCCCACAGGCCGCGCATGATGGCGTGCGCCAGGTTCAGCGATGCTTCCACGCCGTGCGCCAGGCGCGTGGCGATGATCAGCTTGGCCGACGCTTCCGGCGACACGGGGAAGAACTTCGGCTGCAGGGTCAGTGGCACTTGCAAAAAGGCCGACCAGCGCGCCAGTTCGGCCAGGCGGTACGCCTGGCGCTGCGGTGCGCGCTTGGCCAGCGGCAGGCCGCCCGAGACGCTGAAGACCTTGCCCAGGTCAAAGGGACGCACGTCGATCTGCGCACCCGTCTTCGCGGCGATGGCCATCAGGCGCGCATGCCCCAGGTAGGTCCATGGCGAGTGGGGCGCAAAAAAATACTGCACGACTTTGCTCTGGTTTGCACTCATCTCGACTCCCTTAGAAAGGCTTGACCACGACCAGCACGACGACGGCCAGCAGCATCACCACCGGCACTTCATTAAACCAGCGGAACCAGGTGTGGCTGCGCTTGTTGAGACCTTTTTCAAACTTGCGCAGGATGGAACCGCAGGCGTGGTGATAGCCGAGCAGCAGCACCACAAACGTCAGCTTGGCGTGCATCCAGCCCGGCATCTTCATGCGGCCTTCGCCCCCACCGTACAGCATCCACATCAACGCGAGCCCCAGTACCATCGCCGGCAGCGCCAGCAGGGACATGAAACGGTACAGCTTGCGCGCCATCAGCAACAGTCGCTCGGTCGCCACCGTTTCCGTCTCCATCGCCAGGTTCACGAAGATACGCGGCAAGTAAAACAGGCCGGCAAACCAGGAAATGACGAAGATGATGTGGAAGGCTTTGGTCCAGAGAAAGAGCATAGGGTTTCCAGTGTCGGAGGTGGAAAAAATGAGAGCACGGGCCGCCTGGTGGGCAGCCCGCGAAAGAGGCTATTTGCGGACTTCGCCGTGGCCGAAGACCACGTATTTGAGCGAGGTCAAGCCTTCCAGGCCCACCGGGCCGCGCGCGTGCAGCTTGTCGTTCGAGATGCCGATCTCGGCGCCCAGGCCGTATTCGAAGCCGTCGGCGAAACGCGTCGACGCATTCACCATCACCGAGGCGGAATCGACTTCGCGCAGGAAGCGCAGCGCATCGCTGTAGTCTTCCGTGATGATGGACTCCGTGTGCTTCGACGAATACTGGTTGATGTGGTCCATCGCTTCGTCGATGCCGTCGACCACCTTCACCGACAGGATGGCGGCCAGGTATTCGGTGCGCCAGTCTTCCTCGGTGGCGTGCACCAGGTGCGGATAAGCGGCGGCGGCCAGGATCGCATGGCTCTCAGGATCGGCGCGCAATTCCACCTGCTTGGTCAGGTACAGTTCGGCCAGCTGCGGCAGCACGGTGGCGGCGATGGCGCGCGACACGAGCAGAGTTTCCATGGTGTTGCAGGTGCCGTAGCGGTGGCACTTCGCGTTGAAGCCGATATCGACGGCTTTTTTCAGATCCGCCTTGGCATCGATATAGACGTGGCAGATGCCGTCGAGGTGCTTGATCATCGGCACGGTGGCCTCGTTCATCAGGCGCGCGATCAGGCCCTTGCCGCCGCGCGGCACGATGACGTCCACATACTGCGGCATGGTGATCAGGGCACCGACGGCGGCGCGGTCGGTGGTGTCGATCACTTGCACGGCATCGGCAGGCAGGCCTGCTCCCTGCAAGCCTTCCGCCACCAGCTTGGCCAGCGCGCGGTTGCAGTGAATGGCTTCCGAGCCGCCGCGCAAGATCGTCGCGTTGCCGCTCTTGATGCACAGGCCGGCCGCGTCCACCGTCACGTTCGGACGCGCTTCATAGATGATGCCGATGACGCCCAGCGGCACGCGCATCTGGCCCACCTGGATGCCCGTCGGACGGAATTTCATGTTCGAGATTTCGCCAATCGGGTCGGCCAGCGCGACGATTTGCGTCAAGCCTTCGACCATGGTGGCGATGGCGGCGTCGGACAGGGTCAGGCGGTCGAGCATGGCCGGCGCCAGGCCGGCGGCAGCGGCCGCATCGAGGTCGCGCTGGTTGGCCGCGCGCAGCAGGTCGGCATCGCGTACGATGGCCGCGGCGATCAGGCTCAAGGCGCGGTTGCGCGTGGCGCTGTCGGCACGCGCCATGGCGCGCGAAGCGGCGCGCGCGCGCGTGCCCACGTCCTGCATATATTCTGTGATGTCCATGCTCGTATCCATAAAAGTTAACCCTTGGCGATCTTCAGGCCCAGCTGCAGCATGGCATCCCAGGCGTCGCCCGCATAGCCCTTGGCGCGCAAGCCCTTGATCATCTTGTCCACCTGCGCCGCCTGCTGCAGCGCCGCTTCCAGCACGGGCAGCGAAATGCGCCGCAAGGCCGGTTCCATCAGCCGCTCGCGCGGTCCCCAGATGCGGTACTCCTTCAGCAGCGCGCCCAATGGACGCCCTTGCGCCATGCCGGCCTTCAATTTTAACAGCGTGCGGATTTCTTCGGAGACGGCCCACAAGACCAGCGGCAGCGCCTCGCCCTCGCCTTTCAAGCCTTCGAGCATGCGCACCAGGCGCGCCGGATCGCCAGCCAGCATGGCTTCGGACAGCTTGAAGACATCGTAGCGGGCCACGTTCAGCACCGCGTCCTGCACTTGCTCATACGTCAGCTTGCCCGCCGCGTGCAGCAAGCCCAGTTTCTGGATTTCCTGGTGCGCCGCCAGCAAATTGCCTTCCACCCGTTCGGCGATGAAGTCGATGCTGGCCCGTTCCGCGCTTTGCCCCTGCGCGGCCAGCCGCTGCGATATCCACGCGGGCAACTGCGCCCGCTCCACATTCGGAATGTCGATATACACGGCCGCCTGCTGCAGGCTGGCGACCCAGGCCGCCTTCTGCGTAGCCCAATCCAGCTTGGGCAAAGTGATCAGGGTCAGGTTGTCGGGACTGAGGTTTTTCGCATAGCTTTGCAGCGCCGCGCCGCCATCCTTGCCCGGCTTGCCGGTGGGGATGCGCAGCTCGATCAGCTTTTTATCGCCGAACAGCGACAGCTCCTGGTTCGCCGCCAGCAGTTCGCCCCATTTGAAGCTGCGCTCCACCGTCAGCACGTCGCGTTCGGAGTATCCCTGCGCGCGCGCCGCGCGGCGGATCTTGTCGGCCGCTTCCAGTGCCAGCAAGTGTTCGTCGCTGGTAATCACATACAGCTGCGCCAGCGGCTTGGCCACATGCCCATCGAGCGCGTCTATCCGCAATTGCATGGCGTCCCCGTTACTGCAGCGGGGCGACCGGCGTCACGGGCACCACTGGCGCCACCGACATGGCCGGCAGCACCGGCTTGATGGCCGCCAGACGGCGCATGATCTGCTGCACCATGTCGTTGCGCATGTCGCGGTACAACGCCGCTTCCTCGGTTTCCTTGGCCAGTACCTGCGATTCATCGAAGGTGATCGGACGCACCAGGCTGATGCTCGTCGGCGCCAGCAACTGGTTGCCGGCCTTGTCCAGTACGCGGAAATTGATCGAATAGCCGAGCTGGTACTCTTGTACGCGGCCGCTGCTGTTCAGGGACAAAATGGTCTTGGTACGATTCCTCTCCGGATCGGTGAGCACCTCAAGGACGGCGTCGGCGCCATCCTTGGTATTGACCACCTCCGTGCTGCCGATGGCGCGGATATAGCGTTTCAGGCCGATCGCCAGCGGCGACGTGTCGGGCAAGCCGATGTACATCGTCGCGAACGGCAGCATGAAACTGCCATTCGAACCGCGCAAATGAAAGCCGCAGGCCGACAGCAGGACGGTCAGGCCCAACGCCAGCACGGCGCGGCGGCCCAACAGCGATACTTGAGAGGAAGTCGTCATGATTACACCACGATGCTGATTAACTTGCCTGGCACGACGATGATCTTCTTCGGCGTGGTCTCGACGTACTTCTGCACACTTTCGCACGCCAGCGCGGCCGCTTCGATGCTGGCCTTGTCCGCATCCTTGGCCACCGTGATCGAGCCGCGCAGCTTGCCGTTCACCTGGATCATCATCTCGATCTCGGACTGCTCCAGCGCTTGCGGGTCGACTTGCGGCCATGCCACGTTCAGCAGGTCGCCATGCACGCCGGCATAGCCCAGCTCTTCCCACAGCACGTGGGTGATGTGCGGCGCGACGGGATTGAGCAGGCGCAGGAAGATGGAGAAGCCTTCGGCGATCAGGGCCTTCGACTGCGCGCTATCGTCCAGCTTGGCCGATTCCAGCGTGTTGAGCATCTTCATGCAGGCCGACACCACGGTGTTGTACTGGATGCGCTTCAAGTCGTAATCGGCTTGCTGCAGCAGCTTGTGCAATTCGCGGCGCAGGTTTTTCTGCGCGTCGCCCGTGGCAGGTGCGGCGCCGCCAGCCAGTGCGGCCTGGATCGTTGCCGACTGGGCGTAGCCGAAGTTCCACACGCGGCGCAGGAAGCGGTTCGCGCCTTCGACGCCGCTGCCCGACCATTCCAGCGTCTGTTCCGGCGGCGAAGCGAACATGGTGAACAGGCGGGCCGTATCGGCGCCATACTGCTCGATCTGCGCTTGCGGGTCGATGCCGTTGTTCTTCGACTTCGACATTTTTTCCGTGCCGCCGATTTCCACCGGCTGGCCGTCGGCCACCAGGACGGCGGACTGCGGACGGCCCTTGTCGTCGAGGGACAGGCGCACGTCGTCCGGGTTGAACCAGGTGGTCTTGCCCGCGACGTCCTTGCGGAAGTACGTTTCGTTGAGCACCATGCCCTGCGTCAGCAGGTTGACGAACGGCTCGTCGAACTTGACCAGGCCGAAGTCGCGCATGATCTTGGTCCAGAAGCGCGCGTACAGCAAGTGCATGACGGCGTGCTCGATGCCGCCGATGTACTGGTCCATCGGCATCCAGTAATCGTTGCGCGCGTCGACCATGGCGTCGTTCGAGCCTGGCGAGGTATAGCGCATGTAGTACCACGACGAATCGACGAAGGTATCCATGGTGTCCGTCTCGCGGCGCGCCGGCTTGCCGCACTGCGGGCAGTCGCACTGGAGGAAGGCTTCATATTTGTTCAGCGGGTTGCCCGTGCCGTCCGGCACGCAGTCTTCCGGCAGCACCACCGGCAGGTCTTTTTCCGGCACCGGCACCACGCCGCAATCGGCGCAATGGATCATCGGGATCGGCGTGCCCCAGTAGCGCTGGCGCGAAATGCCCCAGTCGCGCAGGCGGAACGTGGTTTTCTTTTCGCCCAGGCCCAGCTCCGCCAGGTCGGCGGCCACCGCATCGACGGCGGACGCGAAATGCAGGCCGTCGTATTTGCCGGAAGCGATGCAGACGCCGTCCTTGCTGCCATACGATTCCTGCCAGGCGTCCGTCGAAAATTCCTGGCCCTTGACTTCGATCACTTGCTTGATCGGCAGATTGTATTTCTTGGCAAAGCCGAAATCGCGTTCGTCGTGCGCCGGCACGCCCATCACGGCGCCGTCGCCATAGGTGATCAGCACGTAGTTGCCGACCCAGACTTCCACCTGCGCGCCCGTCAGCGGATGGGTGACGAACAGGCCGGTCGGCATGCCCTTCTTCTCCATCGTCGCCATGTCCGCCTCGATCACGGAACCGAGCTTGCATTCGGCGTTGAAGGCGGCCAGTGCAGGATTGGTTTGCGCGGCGTGGATGGCCAGCGGGTGCTCGGCGGCCACGGCGCAGAAGGTCACGCCCATGACGGTGTCCGGACGGGTGGTAAAGACGTACAGCTTGCCGTCGCCGATCAGGGCGCCGTTCGCGTCCTTGATCTGGTGCGGGAAGGCGAAGCGCACGCCCGTCGACTTGCCGATCCAGTTGGCCTGCATGGTGCGCACGCGCTCGGGCCAGCCCGGCAACTTGTCATCGACATAGGCCAGCAGCTCTTCCGCGTAATCGGTGATGCGCGCGTAGTACATGGGGATTTCGCGCTTTTCGATCAGCGCGCCGGAACGCCAGCCCTTGCCGTCGACCACTTGTTCGTTGGCCAGCACGGTCTGGTCGATCGGGTCCCAGTTCACGGTACCGGTCTTCTTGTAGATGATGCCTTTTTCCAGCATCTTGAGGAACATCCACTGGTTCCATTTGTAGTATTCGGGCTTGCAGGCGGTCATTTCGCGCGACCAGTCGATGGCCAGGCCCATCGATTCCATCTGCTGCTTCATGTGGGCGATGTTCGAATACGTCCATTGCGCGGGCGGCACGTTGTTGGCCATGGCCGCGTTTTCCGCCGGCATGCCGAACGCATCCCAGCCCATCGGCATGAGCACGTTGTAGCCATTCATGCGCAGGTAGCGGTACATCACGTCATTGATCGTATAGTTGCGCACGTGACCCATGTGCAGCTTGCCCGAAGGGTAAGGCAGCATCGAGCAGGCAAAATACTTGCCTTTTGGGAAACGCGGGTCGTGTTCGACGGCTTTATAGGCGTCGATCGCCTTCCAGTGCGATTGGGCGGCTTGTTCGACGTCGGCGGGACTATATTTATCTTGCATGATGTGCGGCCAATAGTGGATATGAACCGAGCATTATACTGGTTGTCGCCGCCCGATAGCGCGGCGCGCTGGCGGCCCGGGCCGGCAAATTTTGGCAAGCGCACAATTATGCTGTGTAATATATGGGCAATCTTGTTCTTTGCATCAAAGCCGGCCATGATCGTCTACCAGGAATATCCGCCCCTCCCCGCCCTGCGGCCCTGGCTGGACTGCGTCTGGACCTGCCGCGTGCAGACGGGCGCCACGCCCCTGACGCACCAGGTCTTGCCCGACAATTGCATCGACATCCTGTGCCAGGACCAGCAGGACGCCAGCTTTGCCGTGGGCATGATGACGGCGCCGATTGCCGTCGTCAGCCAAGGCCTCGTGCAGACGGTGGCGGCGCGCTTCAAGCCGGGCGCGGCGGCCCGTTTCTTCCAGCTGCCCCTGTGCGAACTCAATGATGGACGTGCCGATCTGCGGCAGCTGTGGGGCCGCGAGCTGGCGGCCCGCCTCGGCGACGCGCTGTGGAGCGAACCCTTGTCCGATACGCAACGCATCGCCATCCTGCAGGATTACCTGCTGCTGCGCCTGCGCGCCGCCCCGCCACGGCGCCAGGCCGGCGCGGCCGACCATGCCATCGCGGCCATCGAGGCAGCATCGGGCCAGGTGCGCGTGGATGGCCTGGCGCAGCAGCTGGGCGTGTCGCGCCAGCACCTGGCGCTGCAATTTCGCCAGCAAGTGGGCATCAGCCCGAAACTGTTTGCCCGCATCTGCCGTTTTCGCGCCGCCAGCCATGGGCTGACAAGCCTGGCCGGACAACAGGACTGGGCGCAAGTGGCCTTGCAATATGGTTATTTCGACCAGTCGCACCTGATCCACGACTTCCAGGAATTCGCCCGCAGTTCGCCCGAGGCGTGGCTGACGGGCCGGCGCGCGTGAGCACCTTCCATTTTTACAATCGCCACGCGCGCGCCGGTGGCATGATGACGTTATTCTTCATTCACCAGGAGCAGAACATGATCAAGGGCTTGCGCACCGTCACCTATCCCGTCCCCGACCTGGACAAGGCCAAGGCCTGGTACAGCCAGGTGTTCGGCACGGCACCGTATTTCGACCAGCCGTTCTATGTCGGCTTTGCCATCGGCGGCTTCGAGCTGGGCCTGCTGCCGGACGGCCAGCCTGGCACGCAGGGCAGCGTGACGTACTGGGGCGTGGAGGGCATCGAGCAGGAAGTCGAACGCATCGTTGCGCTGGGCGGCACCCTGCACCACCCGATCACGGACGTGGGCGACGGCATCCGCACGGTGGAGTTGCTCGACCCGTTCGGCAACCAGATCGGCCTGATCGACAATCCCCACTTCGATACGGCCAAGGTCGTCTAGGCCGCCTCGCCTTGCAGCCATAGCCGGAACTGCTGCAAGGCCAGCTTTTCATGCGCCGCCTCGGGCGTGATCAGGTAATACGCCCGCTGGCCGCGCAGTGGGCGCTCGCACACAATACATAGCTCGCCGCGCGCCAGTTCCGCCTCCACCAGCATACGGGGCAGCAAGACCACGCCCTGCCCCTGCACGGCCGCCATGGCCAGCATGGAAAACAGTTCATAGCGGGCGCCGTAGCGTGCCAGTTCCCCGTCGACCTGCATGGCGTCAAACCACTGGCGCCAGGCGCCCGGGCGCGTACTTTGTTGCAACAAGGTCAGTTCCAGCAAATCCTGCGGCTGCCAGGCGCTGCGCGCCGCCAGCAGGCGCGGGCTGGCAACGGGCACGATTTCTTCATGCATGAGCAAGGTGGCGCGCGTGCCGGGCCAGCGCGCCAGTTGCTCGGGCGTGCCCGCGTACAGGGCGCCATCGTATTCCGTATCGGCAAACATGAACGGTTTCGTGTAGGCATCGATATGCACGACGATGTCCGGGTGCAAGCCCGCCAGCGACGACAGCCGCGGCATCAGCCAGCGCGTGGCAAACGTGGGGACGGACGCGAGCTGCAAGGCGCCGCCACCGCCCTGGCGTGCCATGGTGTCGAGCGTGTCGCGCTCGAGGCCATCGAGGCGGGCCGCGATCTGCCGCGCATACGCGGCGCCGGCGCTGGTCAGCAGCACACCATGGCGCGTGCGCTGGAACAGTTGCACGCCGAGAAAGCTTTCCAGCGAAGATATCTGCCGCGACACTGCGCTTTGCGTCAGCGACAGTTCGCGCGCCGCGTGCGTGTAGCTCTGGTGGCGCGCGGCCGCCTCGAAACAATTTAGCGCTTGCAGCATGGGAATTTTGCGTGACATGGGGGTATCCGGCCGGTGAAATGCCCCTAGTATGCCGCAAGATATGCGTCACACGCATGTCTGGGTGCGAAAAAATCGTTTGCGCAAGGCTAGGCAAGAACCTACCATGAGCCATATTCAATCTTGCGCCGATCACCGGCGCTCACCTGCGAGGCCTGTGATGAGCAAAACCGTATTCGACTGGAATTCCCCCCTGCTGCTGGAAGAACAACTGACGGGCGACGAACGCGCCGTGCTGGAAGCGGCGCGCGACTATTGCCAGGGCAGCCTGGTGCCGCGCGTACTCGAATCGTTCCGCCATGGCCGCACGGATGCCGCCATCTTCCGCGAAATGGGAGAGCTGGGCTTGCTGGGCACGACGATACCCGAAGAATACGGCGGCGCCGGCCTGAACTATGTCTGCTACGGCCTGGCCGCGCGCGAAGTCGAGCGCGTCGATTCGGGCTACCGCTCGATGATGAGCGTGCAATCGTCGCTGGTGATGGTGCCGATCAATGCCTTCGGCAACGAAGAAACCAAACAGAAATACCTGCCGAAACTGGCGACGGGCGAATTCATCGGCTGCTTCGGCCTGACGGAACCGAACCACGGCTCCGATCCTGGCAGCATGGTCACGCGCGCGCGCAAGGTCCCGGGCGGCTACAGCTTATCCGGCGCCAAGATGTGGATCACCAACAGCCCGATCGCCGACGTGTTCGTCGTCTGGGCCAAGGACGATGAAGGCGCGATCCGCGGCTTCGTGCTGGAAAAAGGCTGGAAAGGCCTGTCGGCGCCCGAGATCCACGGCAAGGTGGGCTTGCGTACCAGCATCACCGGCGAAATCGTCATGGATGAAGTGTTTTGCCCGGAAGAAAATGCCTTCCCCGATGTGCGCGGCCTGAAGGGTCCATTTACTTGCCTGAACAGCGCCCGCTACGGTATCGCCTGGGGTGCGCTGGGCGCGGCAGAAGACTGCTACCTGAAGGCACGCCAGTACACGATGGACCGCCAGCAATTCGGCCGCCCGCTGGCTGCAAACCAGCTGGTGCAAAAGAAACTGGCCGACATGCTGACGGAAATCACCATGGGCTTGCAAGGCTGTTTGCGCCTGGGCCGCATGAAGGATGAGGGTTCGCCGGCCGTAGAAATCACCTCCATCATGAAACGCAACAGCTGCGGCAAGGCGCTGGACATCGCCCGCATGGCGCGCGACATGATGGGCGGCAACGGCATTTCCGACGAATTCGGCGTCATCCGCCACCTGGTCAACCTGGAAGTGGTCAACACCTATGAAGGCACGCACGATGTGCACGCGCTGATCATCGGCCGCGCCATCACCGGCATCGCCGCCTTCAGCAACTGATGGACGCCCTGGCTTCCACCCTGCGGCCCGCGCCGTTGAGCGGCTTGCGCGTGCTGGACCTGTCGCGCGTGCTGGCCGGCCCGTGGGCCGGACAAATGCTGGCCGACCTCGGTGCCGACGTCGTCAAGGTCGAGCAGCCGGGCCGCGGCGACGACACGCGCTCCTGGGGTCCGCCGTATCTGAAGGACGAAGACGGCCGCGATACAGCCGAGGCCGCCTATTTCCAGTGCGCCAACCGCAACAAGCGCTCCTTGTGCATCGACCTGGCCGCCCCTGAAGGGCAAGCCCTGGTGCGCCAGCTGGCGCACCAGGCAGACGTGCTGCTGGAAAATTTCAAGCTCGATGGTTTGAAGCAATATGGCCTCGATGCAGGCAGCTTGCTGGCGCTCAACCCGCGCCTCGTCTACTGCTCCATCACGGGCTTCGGCCAGGATGGGCCGTATGCGGCGCGCGCAGGCTACGACTTCCTGATCCAGGGCATGGGCGGCTTGATGAGCATCACGGGCGTGCCAGATGGCCAGCCGGGTGCCGGGCCGCAAAAAGTGGGCGTGGCGCAGACGGACATCATGACGGGCCTGTACGCCACCATCGCCGTACAGGCGGCGCTGGCCGAACGGGAACGCTCGGGCCTGGGCCAGCATATCGACCTGGCCCTGCTCGACGTGCAAGTGGCGGCCCTGGGCAACCAGGCGGCGAATTACTTGTGCGGCGGCAAAGTGCCGCAACGCATGGGCAATGCGCATCCGAACATTGTTCCCTACCAGGACTTTCCCACGGCCGATGGCGACATGATTCTGGCGATCGGCAACGACGGACAGTTTTCGCGTTTTTGCGCCGTCGCCGGCCACCCGGAATGGGCGCAGGATGAACGCTTCGCCACCAATCCGCAGCGCGTGGCGCACCGGGCGATATTGATCCCCCTGATGCGCCAGACCACGGTCATGCGCACGACGGCAGAGTGGATCAGCGCGTTCGAGGCGCAAGCCGTGCCATGCGGCCCCGTCAACCGCATCGACCAGGTCTTTGCCGACCCGCAAGTGGTGGCGCGTGGCTTGAAAGTGGAGATGCCGCACCCGACGGCGGGCACGGTGGCGCTGGTGGCCAATCCCGTGCGCCTGTCAGGCTCGCCGGTGCAATACCGCTTGCCGCCGCCCTTGCTGGGGCAGCATACGGACGAGGTGCTGCAGCAGTGGCTGGGGTTGGACGGTGAGGAGATTGACGGCTTGCGTGAGCGCAAGGTAGTGTAAATGTTGGTCGTCTGGACGTAGGTCGGATTAGCGGGGCCGCCGAGGCGCTTGCGCGTAATCCGACTTGCACAGCCAACAATGTTGTCGGATTACGGCCCGCAGGGCCTAATCCGACCTACGATTCTATTCACTTGAGTACCAGCTTCAACGCCGGCTTTTCACCGTAATCGTCATAGCGCTCATTGATGCCGGCGATGCAAAACGTGATTTCTTCCAGTAAATCAGGCACTTGCGCCTTCATCGCGTCAGCGTCCTGCACCACGATGTCCAGCACTTCGTTCGGTTTCAAACGGAACTGCGTCATGTTTTCATCGTCGCGCAGGTAGCTGAGGCAATCGACCCAGGCATCCATGCTGTTGCCGTAGAACTCGGGGAAACCGAAGGCTTGCACGCATTGCGCGTGGAAGCTTGCTGCGTCGGTGATGTCTTTTCCATTCAGGATGGCAGTGGCCATGGTCTTCCTCAGTTCTTCAGCGACAGCACATCCTGCATGTCGAACAGGCCCGTCGGCTTGTCGGCCAGGAAACGCGCGGCGCGCAGGGCGCCGTGGGCGTAGGTGACGCGGCTGCTCGACTTGTGGCTGATCTCGATGCGCTCGCCGATGCCGGCAAACAGCACCGTATGGTCGCCCACGATATCGCCGCCGCGGATGGTGGCAAAGCCGATGGTCGACGGGTCGCGTTCGCCCGTCACGCCTTCGCGGCCGTACACGGCGCATTCCTTCAGGTCGCGGCCCAGGGCGCCGGCCACCACTTCACCCATTTGCAGGGCCGTGCCCGACGGCGCATCGACCTTGAAGCGGTGATGCGCTTCGATGATTTCGATGTCGTAGCCTTCGGACAGGCTTTTCGCGGCCAGTTCCAGCAGCTTCATGGTGACATTCACGCCCACGCTCATGTTCGGCGCGAACATGATGGCCGTCTTTTCGGCGGCGGCGGCAATGGCGGCCTTGCCCGCGTCATCGAAACCGGTGGTGCCGATGATCATCTTGATGCCGTGCTCGGCGCAGTACGCCAGGTGCTGCAAGGTGCCTTCGGGGCGCGTGAAGTCGATCAGGTAATCGGCGCCGGCCAGGCCGGTAGCCAGGTCGGACGCGATCAGCACGCCGGCAGGCTTGCCGAGGAAGGCCGCGGCATCCTGGCCGACGGACGGCGAACCGGCGCGGTCGAGGGCGCCCGCGAGAACGGCGTCGGGCGCGTTGCTGACCGCTTCGATCAGGATATGGCCCATGCGGCCGCTGGCGCCAGCGATGGCGATTTTCAGTTCAGTCATTTTATTCTCTTACAACAACTTATTTGGTGGGTTCGGCGGCAGGCGCTGGCTCGGCGGCAGGTGCAGGTGCAGGTGCAACGTCAGGCTTGCTCACAGGAATGGCAGGGGCGGCATCGGCCGGTACCGGCACGGCGCTTGGCGCCACGGGCGACGGCACGACGGCGGCAGGCACGTCGGCCTTGGCAACCTTGGCGAAGGGCGACGGACCGGCGATGCGGTCGATGTATTCTTTCTCCGTCGGCAAGTTGCCGCCTTCGAAACGGGACACCTTGCCCTCTTTGTCAAAGAACACGACCACGCGGCTGCTGGTGGTTTCGCCACTGCCCCGGGCCAGGCGGAATGGATAATCCCAGCGGTCGGCATGGAAGATATCGGTCAGCAGCGAGGTACCGAGGACGAAACGCACCTGGTCGCGGGTCATGCCCACTTTCAACTGGGCCAGCATCTCTTCGGAGACAAAGTTGCCTTGTTGAATGTCAGGACGGTAGGGCGAGAAAAACCACATGAATTTTTGCAGCGGCGTAATGGTGGTCGTTTGTGCGCCCTGTTCGGGGACCAGTTCCTTGCCTTCTTTTTGAGCAGCTGCCGGCTTTTCGCCAAGGATGCCACGGCTGGCGCAGCCGGACATGGCCAGCGCGACACAAACCATGCCTGCCACGACTGGTGCTCGAAATGAAATACGGTGCCAGAGAGATGGCAATACAGCCGGGGTTACGCGCATAAATGACCTCAATTGGATGAACAAAACGCCAGGAGTGACCGGCCCGCCAAAAAAATGCATATTTTGGCACTCCCCGACAAAACGCTATATGATAAAGCACCTGACCCACATACGAGCAACAAACATGAGTAACAATCCTAGTGATCTCAAGGCAAGCGGCCTGAAAGCCACCCTGCCACGGCTGAAGATACTCGATATCTTCCAGAGTAGCCCGGTACGCCACCTGACCGCGGAAGACGTCTACAAAATTCTGCTGGCCGACAATATGGATGTCGGTTTGGCAACTGTCTACCGCGTCCTCACGCAATTCGAACAGGCAGGCTTGCTCAACCGCAACCATTTTGAAACCGGCAAGGCGATTTTCGAACTCAACGAAGGCTCCCACCACGACCACCTGGTATGCCTCGACTGTGGCCGGGTCGAAGAATTCTTCGACGAAGACATCGAAATCCGCCAGCAAAAAGTGGCGGAAGAGCGCGGCTTCAAGATCGCCGAACACGCCTTGGCCATCTACGGCAACTGCACCAAGACAGCTTGCCCGCACAAAACAGCCTGACCCACGCTGGCCGCTCCCGCAAGGGGCCGGCCAGCGCAGCATTGAACCGCATCAATGATGGCTGAGCGCGCTCGACAGTAATTTAGCCGTAATATCGACGATCGGAATCACGCGCTCGTACGCCATGCGCGTCGGTCCGATCACTCCCAACGTTCCCACGATCTTGCCGTTGACTTCATACGGCGCCGTCACCACGCTCATTTCATCCATCGGCACCAGGTTCGATTCGCCGCCGATAAAAATCTGCACGCCCGTCGCCTTGCTCGACACGTCGAGCAACTGCATCAAGCCCGTCTTTTGCTCGAACATGTCGAACATCTGGCGCAGCGAATGCATATTCGATGACAGATCGCTCACGCTGAGCAAGTTGCGCTCGCCGGAAATGACCATGTCGTCGCTATGGTCGGCCATCGCTTCGCTGCCCGCTTCCACGGCCGCCTGCATCAAACTACCCATATCGTCGCGCAACTGGCGCAATTCGCCCTGCAGACGCACGCGCACGGCGTCGAAGGACAGGCCGCCATAATTCTGGTTGATGTAATTAGCCGATTGCACCAGTTGCGCCGGCGTATAGTCGGCCTCCGTTAGCAATAAACGGTTCTGCACGTCGCCGCCCGGTGCGACGATGACGAGCAGGATGCGTTTTTCGGACAGACGCAGGAATTCGATTTGCTGGAACACGGATTCGCGGCGCGGGCTGAGCACGACGCCGGCGAATTGCGACAGCGACGACAGCATCTGCGCCGCGTTGGCGATGGTTTTTTGCGGCTGCGGCGTCTGCAGGCGCATGCGCGATTCCACCATGTGCTCGTCCAGATGCCGCACGGTCAGCAAGGTGTCGACAAAGATGCGGTAGCCGCGCGGCGTGGGGATGCGTCCGGCCGAGGTATGCGGACTGGAGACATAACCGAGTTCTTCCAGGTCGGCCATGATGTTGCGGATCGTGGCCGGCGACAGGTCGAGGCCGGAAATTTTCGACAAGGCGCGCGAACCGACCGGCAGGCCGTCGGCGATATATCGCTCGACCAGGGCTTTCAGCAGTGTTTGGGCACGTGTATCGAGTTGCATGGTGTCTTAGGTAAGCAAATATTCTTTAAACAAGCATATTGTTAAGCAAGCGGCAGCGAAAGCGGCCGAACGTGCATCAACAGCGCCTATTATGCACGTTCGCCCGGCCGGCGGCGATCAATCTTCCAGTTGCCCCTTCAGCCACAGCAGCAATTCATCAAAGTTGGCGCAGATGGCGTCGGGCCGCACGCCGGCGGCCAGGTGGGCGTCGCTGCCCTTGCGGTTCATCCACACGGCACGCATGCCCGCCCCTTGCGCTCCCGTCACATCGAAATACAGATCGTCGCCCACATACACGGCCTCCTGGGGCGCCACGCCCAGCGCGGCGCAAGCGGCCAGGAAGATGCTGGCGTCGGGCTTGGCCACGCCGAAATCGCTGGCGGCAATCGACACTTTAAAATGCTGCGCCAGGCCGATAATTTCAAGGTCCGCGTTGCCATTCGAGATCGAGCCGAGCAGCATGCGCTGGCCCATCCAGGCCAGGCCGGGCAAGACGTCGTCATACGGCTGGACGCGATGGCGCGCGGCCAGGAACTGCGCGATGGCGCCGTCGACCAGGGCGGCATCCTCGCCAGCGGCCTCGAAGGCGGCCAGCAGGCCCGCGCGACGCAACTCGATCAGATTGCCATGGAAATGCGGTTGTTCGTTCAGCATGGCCAGACGGTGCTGGCGCAACAGCTCGATGGAAAACTGCTGCGCCACCTTGGGCGCATGCGTGGCCAGCCAGTCGTGCAGCAGGGTTTCGGCGGCGGCAATCACGGGCGCGATGGGCCACAAGGTATCGTCGAGGTCGAACAGGATGGCCTTGGGCGGCACGGCAGGTTTTACAGGAGCAAGGGACATGGGACTCACGGTGAATGCCGCGCCACAGTGCGCAGCCTGCATCTATTGTCGCATTGATCGCCACAGCCAGCATGGCTGCGCCCCCATGAAATGGGGCCGGGCCAGCGCTTCCCGGCGAAAAATTGTTACAGGGTGATACAAGGCAAGATCATCCGGCTTGCCAGATAGACTAAAATAGGCGCCATTCCAATGCGGCGCCAGCGTCCGCGTTGCGCTACCCAACCTAATTCGTTTTGGAGAATGTATGAAAAATTTGTACCTGCGCTCGATGCTGGCGGCGGCTTGCGCCGTCACATTGGCGGCCTGCGGCGGCAGCGGCGGCAACCTGTATCTGAGCGGCCAAGTCTCCAATCTGGCAAAAGATGGCCTGATTCTGCTGAATAATGGCGAAAGCCTGCCTGTCGCCTCAGGCCAGACCTCCTTTGTTTTCACCAAACTGGTCAGCACCGATGACCGCTACGATATCACCATCGCGCAACAGCCAAAGGGCGCCGTCTGCACTATCACCAATGGCGCCGGCAAGGCATCGAGCTATACCGTGACCACGGCCTTCGTGAGCTGCGTGACCAACTCCTACCCGCTGAGCGGCACCATCACGGGCCTGACTGCCGACGGTTTGACCCTGGCCATCGGCAATACCACCACCAGCCCGCTGAAAGGCAGCACCAGCTATACGTTCCCGAATGTCAATGACGGCATCGCCTACAATATTTCCATAGCGACATATCCAACGGGTCAAACGTGCAAGTTCGTGGGCTCTGCCAGCGCCAACGGCCGCGATGTCGTCGGCACCATGGGTTCAGCCGCCACGACCGGCGCCACACTGAACTGCACGGCGCTGTAAGCCACGCGATTCGTCACCACTATATTGGATTGGAGAAATACATGAAGTTATCCTGCCTGCGCCCTCTCGCCGCGCTGCTGTTGACCCTGGGACTGGCTGCTTGCGGCGGCAAGGCCTCGTATGATGTCAGCGGCACCATCACCAACTTGAACACCAACGGCCTGGTCCTGGCCAACGGCGGCGTGAATCTCCCGATTACAGCGGGACAGACCTCGTTTACCTTTGCCAAGCGCATCGACTATGGCACCGACTACAACATCACCGTGCAGACCCAGCCAGCCCACATGAATTGCACCGTCAGTGGCGGAACCGGTTCGGCCGGTCACTACCTGAGCATCCAGGCAGCGGTCATGTGCACGCAGAATACCTACACGGTAGGCGGCACGGTGACTGGCCTGACGGCCGATGGCCTGGTCCTGATCAACGGCAATGCGCAAACCTCGGTGGCCAAGGACAGCACGACCTTCACCCTGGCGTCGCGGGTACCCGATGGCGACACGTATGGCATCAGCATCTTTACCCAGCCGACCGGCTTGAAATGCAGCGTGGCGCCGAACACCGGCGTCGGCACCATGGGCGAAGCGAACGTGACGACCGTGCAAATCGCCTGCAATCCGGCCTGATGCGGTGACGCTGGCAGCCGCGACGCGGCTGCCAGGAAGAGATATCATGGAAATCTATAATTGATATTCCAAAGATAAATTGGAGTTATATGTGGCGATGCAGCATAATGCATCTGTCTCCTCCAACTCTTCCAAGAATTGGATTTAGCCCGCTTTCACCAGCGGGCTTTTTTTTGTCCAAAATTCCTCAGGCGGCTTGATTCAAACCCGGCTGCAGCATCTGCACGATGCTGGAGAAATCCTGCTGCGCATAACCGGCTTGCGCATGCATCTGGTACATCTGCCGCACCAGCCCGCCCAAGGGCGTGGGCGCGTTTGCCGACAAGGCCGACTGCTGCGCCAGGCCCAGGTCCTTCAGCATCAGCGCCGTGCCGAATCCGCCCGTGTAATTGCGCGACGCGGGCGTGCCATCCATGACGCCGGGCCACGGGTTATACACTTCCAGGGTCCAGTTGCGGCCCGAACTCTTGGCCATGATGTCGGACAACACTTTCGGATCGAGTCCATGCGCCACGCCCAGGTTCAGCGCCTCGGCCGTCCCCGCCATCAGTATGCCCAGCAGCATGTTGTTGCAAATCTTCGCCACCTGGCCCGCGCCCGCCTCGCCCGCATGGAAGATGTTCTTGCCCATCTTTTCCAGCAAGGGCCGGGCCTGCTGCAAGGCCGCTTCGCTGCCGCCGACGATGAAGGTCAGGGTGCCGGCCGCCGCGCCCGCCGTGCCGCCCGAGACGGGCGCATCGATCATGGAAAAGCCGCGCTCGCTGGCCGCCTGCGCCACCTGGCGCGCCACGTCGGCGGCGATGGTGCTGCAATCGATGAACAGGGCGCCGGGCTTGGCCGAGTCGAGCACACCGCCGGCCGCCAGGTACAGTTCCTGCACGTGCTTGTTGGCCGGCAGCATGGTGATGACGGCGTCGGCCGTCTGCACGGCCGCGCTGGCGGACGCGGCCGCCGTGGCGCCCGCCTCGACCAGCGACGCCACCGCCGCTGGCGCCAGGTCGAACACGGACACGTGGAAGCCGGCGGCGACCAGGTTGCGGGCCATCGGCGCGCCCATGTTGCCCAGGCCGATGAAAGCGATATGTTGCATAGTAAAAATCTCCTGTTGTTCTTTTAATGCAGGTCGCGCAAAGGATGGCTATCCCACGGCGCTGCAAAGTATTCATCGAGATACGCCGCGCTGACGTCGGCCAGGCTGGCCGGCTGCCACTGCGGCGCGTTGTCCTTGTCGATCAGCAAGGCGCGCACGCCTTCGCTGAAGTCTGCATGGGCGCAGCATTGCACGGCAACGATCAGTTCCAGCTGGAACACTTGCGCCAGACTCATGTGGCGCGTGCGTACACGCATGGCCCACACCAGGGCGGCCGAGCTGGGCGCGCCCTTGTCGAGCGAGTGGGCTGCCTTTTGCAGCCAGGCCGAATCGCCGGCATAGGCGGCAATGGCGGCCACCACTTCGGGCAGGGTGGGCGCTTGCGTCAGCGCGGCGATGGCGTCGAAGTTGGCGCGCACTTCGGAAACGGGCAGCATGGATGCAGGAGCAGAGAAACCGCGCAGCAAACGGTTCAGCTGCTGGTGGTTCGCTTGCGGAGCTGCTTGCCATTGCGCCAGCGCCAGCGCGTCGAGCACCATGGCGCGCTCTTCCTGGCGCAGAAAATAGTCGCCCAGGCCCGCGAACAGGGCATCGGCCGCGTTCATGGGCGCGCCCGTCAAGCCGAGGAACAGGCCGCTGCGCCCCGGCATGCGGCCCAGGAAACAGCTGCCGCCCACGTCGGGGAACAGGCCGATCGTGATTTCCGGCATGGCGATGCGCGTGCTTTCCGTCACCACGCGGTGGCTGGCGCCCGCCATCAGGCCCAGGCCGCCGCCCATGACGATGCCGCCGCCCCACACCAGCAGCGGTTTCACATACGTATGGATGCGGTGGTCGAGCCGGTATTCCTCGGCAAAGAAGGCCAGCGCCTGCGGGTTCGGCACGACTCCCGGTTGCTCGGCCACGGCCGAACGCAGGCTGCGCACGTCGCCGCCCGCGCAAAAAGCCTTGTCGGTCGACGATTGCAGCACCACGCAAGCGATGGCGCTGTCAGCGGCCCAGCGCACGAGGGCGCCGTCGATGGCGCGTATCATGTCCAGGGTCAACGCGTGCAAGGATTTTGGCGCATCGAGGGTGATGACGCCCAGCTTCATGCCGCCGGGACAGTCGCGCTCCTCGATTTTCACGGTTTCAAGCAAAGTCTCAACCATTCTTCCACTCCGCCGGACGTTTTTCCAGGAACGCCTGCACGCCCTCTTTCTGGTCTTGCGTATCGAACAAGCCGAGGAACAGGGTGCGCTCGTCGGGCAAGGAATCGACCAGCGGATGGCTGCGCGCGCCCTGGATCAGGGTCTTGCACGCCGTCACGCTGCTGGGGCTCTGGCGCGCCACCTTGGCGGCCAGGGCCAGCGCCGTGGCGGCAGCCTTGCCGGTTGGCACGACTTCCTCGACGAGGCCGATGGCCAGAGCCTTGTCCGCATCGACTCTCTCGCCACATAAAATCATGCGCTTGGCCCAGCCTTCGCCCACCAGCCAAGGCAAGTGCTGCGTGCCGCCCGCGCACGGCAGCAGGCCGACGGACGCTTCCGGCAAGGCCATCTGCGCGTGTTCCTCGGCGATGCGGATATCGCAGGCGAGCGCGCATTCGAGACCGCCGCCCATGGCATAGCCATTGATGGCGGCGATGCTGACGCCGCGAAACGCGGACAGCGCCTCGAAGGCCTCGCCAAACGCGGCGGCCATGGCGAATGCCGTGTCTTTGTTTCCGTCAGCAAACACCTTCAGATCGGCGCCGGCCGAGAAGAACTTCGCGCCGCCGCCCGTGATCACGAGAGCGTACACGTCGGCGTCCGCATTCAGGTCGGCCACCAGCTCTTTCAGGGCGTGCAGACTGGCCAGCGTCCACGTATGGGCCGGCGGGTTATCGAGGGTCACCAGGGCCGTGTGGCCACGGCGCTCCAGCAGCAGATTCGTATACACTTTGCTCATCGTAAGGTCTCCGTGGCGCCGTCTTTCAAAATCGCTCGCGCGACGATCAGGCGCATGATTTCATTCGTCCCTTCCAGGATCTGGTGTACCCGCGTGTCGCGCACGTGGCGCTCAAGCGGATACTCGCGGATGTAGCCGTAGCCGCCGTGCAACTGCAGCGCATCGTTGGCCACATTAAACCCCACATCCGTGGCGAAACGCTTTGCCATGGCGCAATATGCCGTGGCGTCCGGGCTTTCCTGGTCGAGTTTCCAGGCTGCCAGGCGCACCATCTGGCGCGCCGCCACCAGCTCCGTCAGCATGTCGGCCAGCTTGAATTGCAGGGCCTGGAACTGGGCCAGCTCGCGGCCGAACTGCGTGCGCTCCTTCATGTACGCTTGCGCGCGCGTGAGGGCCGCCTGCGCCGTGCCCACCGAGCACACGGCGATATTGATGCGCCCGCCATCGATGCCCTTCATGGCGATGGCAAAGCCTTCGCCTTCCGCGCCCAGCAAGTTACCGACAGGCACTTTCACCTGATCAAAGCTGATGATGCGCGTGGGCTGGCTGTTCCAGCCCATCTTTTCTTCTTTCTTGCCATACACGATGCCGGGCAAATTCGCCGGCACGGCAAAGGCGGAAATGCCGGCCGCGCCCTCGCCGCCCGTGCGCGCCATGACGATCAGCATGTCCGTCTGGCCCGCGCCCGAGATAAACGCTTTCGTGCCGTCCAGCACATAAAAGTCACCTTCCTTGACGGCTTTCGTGCGCAACGATGCCGCATCCGATCCCGACTGCGGTTCCGTCAGGCAATAGCTGGCCAGCTTCTGGCCGGCGGCCAGGGCCGGCACCCACTCGTCGCACAGCGCTTCCTGCCCCCAGCGCGACAGCATCCAGGTGGCCATGTTGTGTATCGTGATGTAAGCCGTGGTCGAGGTGCAGCCGCCGGCCAGCTCTTCAAACACGATGGCCGCATCCTGGCGCGAGAGGCCCAGGCCGCCCCAGCGCTGCGGCGTGTACAGGCCGCAAAAGCCCATCTCGCCCGCCTTGGCGATGGTTTCCACCGGGAAGATCGATTCCGCATCCCAGTGGGCAGCGTGCGGCGCCAGTTCGCCTTCGGCAAACGCGCGCGCCGCCTGCTGGAACTCGCGCTGTTCGTCGCTCAATTCAAAGTCCATGGCAGCTCCTTACTTGAGGCTGATGGTGGTGTTGACCTTGCCCACCGAGGCCGCGTCCGTGAACCAGCGCTGGGTGATCGTTTGCGTCTGCGTGTAGAACAGCACGACCTGCTTGCCGAACGGGCCCAGGTCGCCCAGCTTGGAGCCGCGCGAGCCCGTAAAGCTGAACAGGGGCACGGGCACGGGAATCGGCACGTTGATGCCCACCTGGCCCACGTCGATTTCTTCCTGGAAGTAGCGCGCGGCCGCGCCGCTTTGCGTGAACAGGGCCGTGCCGTTGCCGTTCGGATTCGCGTTCACCAGGGCAATCGCTTCATCGAGTGTGTCGACTTCGACGACGATCAGGACGGGACCAAAGATTTCCTGGTCATACACGACCATGCCGGGTTTGACGCCGGACAGGATCGTCGGGCCGACGAAGTTGCCGTTCGGATAGCCATCGACCTTCACGTCGCGGCCATCGAGCGTCAGCACGGCGCCCTGCTCGATGCCCTTGGCGACGAGGCTGAAGACGCGCTCTTTTGCCGCGCAGGAAATCACAGGGCCCAGGTCAGGATTGTCCTTGCCCGCGCCCACCGTCAGGGTTTGCGCCTTGGCGGACAGTTCCGGCAGCCAATCGCGCGCCTCGCCCACCAGCACGGCGACAGAGGCGGCCATGCAGCGCTGGCCTGCCGCGCCGAAACCGGCGCCCAGCAGCTGGTTCAGGGTCTGTTCTTTATTTGCGTCAGGCAAGACGACGGCGTGGTTCTTGGCGCCCATCATGCATTGCGCGCGCTTGCCGTTCAGGCTGGCGCGCTGGTACACATGCGTGCCCACCTTGCTCGAGCCGACGAACGAAATCGCCTTGATGTCCGGATGGTCGCACAGGGCGTTGACGACGTCCTCGCCGCCGTGGATGACGTTCAGCACGCCGGCCGGGATGCCCGCCTGCAAGGCCAGGCGCACGAGTTTTTCCGTCACCAGCGGATCTTGCTCCGATGGTTTCAGCACGAAGGTATTGCCGCAAGCAATCGCCATCGGGAACATCCACAGGGGGATCATGGCGGGGAAGTTGAACGGGGTAATGCCGGCGCACACGCCCAGCGGCTGCATCACGCTGTAGGTGTCGACGCCGCCAGCCACGTTTTGCGCATATTCGCCCATTTGCAGGGTGCCGATATTGGCAGCGTGCTCGACCACTTCCAGGCCGCGGAACACGTCGCCTTCCGCGTCGAGCAAAGTCTTGCCTTGTTCCATCGTCAGGGTGGCGGCCAGGTCCGCCATGTTTTCGCGGATCAGCTGCTGCAATTTGAGGAAAATGCGGGCACGGGCGCCGATCGGCGTCTTGCGCCAGGTTTTGAAGGCGCGCTGGGCCGAGGCGATGGCCGCGTTGACTTCATCGGGCGTGGCGAACGGTACCTTGGCCAGGACTTCCTGCGTGGCGGGGTTGACGACGTCGCGCCAGACGGTGGTGCGGGATTCGACCCACTCGCCGTTGATCAACAGTGGAACGGTCGGAATTGCAGTTTGCGTGGTCACTCGGTGTCTCCTCGTTGGGGTATAGGTCTGTTTGCATTATTCGCACAATCCAGCCTGCAAACAAGGCGTGAAAATGCGAGATAATGCAAAGACGAATCTGTTAATCTGCAAAGATTGTAAATTTGCAGATTCCACAAACGGGGAAGAGGAAACGCGATGGCAAAGGTTTTCATGGGCGTGCGCCTGCAGCGGCTGCGCGAGGAACGGCGCATGACGCAGGTGGCACTGGCCAAGGCCCTGGGCATCTCGCCCAGCTATCTGAACCAGATGGAGCGCAACCAGCGCCCGCTGACGGTGCCGATTCTGTTGCGCATCGGCAGTGTTCTCGGTGTCGATCCGCAAATCTTTTCCGAGCACGACAGCGCCAGCCTGGTGGCCGACGTGCGCGACGTGTTCGGCGAATTGCCCGACGCGCCGCCCACCTCGATGGCGGAATTGAAAATGCTGGTGGAAAACATGCCGGAACTGGCGCGTTCGATATTGCTCTTGCAGCGGCGCTACCGCGTGATGGCGGAACGGGCCGATACCTTGGCCGCGCGCCTCGACGACGGCAGCCGCGGCGCCAGCTCGGCGGCGCCCTCCACGGACGAGGAAGTGCGCGAATACCTGAACCGGCGGCAAAACTATATCGATGAGCTGGACCGGGCGGCCGAACGGGTGGCGGGCGAACTCGATCCGTCCCTGCGCACGCTCGACGCGCTGCAAAGCCGGCTGCTGGAGCGCCACGGCATCCAGGTGCGCTTGTCCGATGGCGACGCGGGCATGGTGCGCAAGCACCGCTACGACGCGCAACAACATATCCTGTTTCTGCCCGACACCCTGACGGGCGGCCAGCGCGCCTTCCAGATGGCAGCGCAAATCAGCCTGCTCGAGCACAGCGACCTGATCGACGCCCTCGTGCTGGCGGCGGGGTTGTCCGGCGCGGCCGCGCAAACGGGCGCGCGCCTGGCCTTCTCCAATTATTTCGCGGGCGCCCTCTTGATGCCGTACCAACGTTTTTTACAGGCGGCGGAAACGCGCGCCTACGATATCGAGCGCCTGGCGCACCAGTTCGGCGTAGGCTTCGAAGCCGTATGCCACCGTTTGAGCACCATGCAGCGCCCCGATGCGGCGGGGCTGCCCTTCTTTTTCGTGCGCGTCGACCGCGCGGGCAATGTCTCGAAGCGCCAGTCCGCGACGGACTTCCATTTTTCAAGAGTGGGCGGCACTTGCCCCCTGTGGATCGTGTACGACGCCTTCAGCCATCCGGGCCAGGTGCTCACGCAAGTGGCCAGCATGCCCGACGGCTGCACCTATCTGTGGATCGCGCGCCAGGTCAGCACGGCCTCGCCCGGTTTCCGCGCGCCCGGCAAGACGTTTGCCGTGGCGCTGGGCTGCGACATCTCGCAGGCGCACCGCTTGATCTATTCGAAGGGACTCGATTTGCACGACCCTTCCAGCGCCACGCCCATCGGCACGGGCTGCAAGGTGTGCGAGCGCCAAAGCTGCCCGCAGCGGGCGTTTCCGTCGCTGCTGGCCCCACCACCGGCATCGGCCTGATTTACTCGACGACTCTTGCCCGCAGCGCGTCGAATGCGCGCGTAAATTCCGCGCGCCAGTCGCGCCGCGTGGACTCGTCTATCCAGGCAGCGTCGAGGCCATTCAACATGAAGCCGCGCATGTCGTCGAGGCCGAAGCCGAATTCGCGCATCATCATCCAGGCGCCCGTCGGCGTCACGTGGTGCAGGGTCGGATCGTCCGTGTTCGGATGCAGTTTCAGGCCCAGCTTGGCCATGGCGCGGATCGGGTGGTCGAGCGCCCAGCGCTCGGGCGCCAGGGTGCGCAGGTAATACGAATTGGTGGGCACGACGGTGAACACCAGGCCCCGCTCCACGCAGCGCTGCGCCAGCTCCGGGTTGTCGACGATCGTGTAGCCATGGTCGACCCGGTCCACCTGCAATTCGTCTATCGCTGTCGCCACGTTCATCCACGGCATGCCGAATTCGCCCGCGTGGGCCGTGCATTTGAAACCGGCGGCGCGCGCGGCGCGGTAGGCTTCGATGAAGAGTTCGGGCGGACGGTCGTTTTCGCGGTAGTCGATGCCGATGCCGATGACTTCCGGCGCGCGGTAGGCCTTCATCCATTCCACCATCTGCACGGCTTCGGCGGGAGCCGCTTCGCGGTCAATGCTGGGGATCAAGCGGCCGATCACGCCGAAATCGCGCTGCGCGTCGCGGATGGCGGCCACGATGGCGTCTTGCGCCGACTCGTAGCGGATGCCCGAGACGCGCACGGTGCCGGTCGGATTCCAGAAGAACTCCGCATAGCGCACGCCATGGCCATGCACGTCTTCCAGGTATTCGTAGGCGAGGCAATACAGGTCCGTCGGCGAGACGATCAGGTGCGCGTCGAGCGCGCGCAGCACGCGCAGCACGCCCACGGGCTTATCGCCGCGCGTGTAAAACGCGTCGATTTCCTCGGGGGTGACGACATTGCCCGTCTTGGCGGCCAGCGCGCGGAAAGTGGCTTGCCGCACCGTGCCGAACAGGTGGCAATGCAGCTCCACCTTCGGCATGGCGCGTAAAAACTGTTCGATGCTCAGGGGGGAATTAGACATGAAGCTCGTTTCGTAGTGAAGTGGGTCAGACGAGAATGGCGGCCAGGCGGCGCATCAGGCGCTCGATGGCGGCGGGGCCATCAGCCAGCATCGCCACCTGCGTGTTGATGGCGGCGCGGCGCGGCACGCGGAATTCGCACACCGTCATGCCGCGCGTCAGTTCGCCCGTCAATTCGATGGCCACGTGAGCCGGCTGGAACTGGAACAGCTGCGGCGCTTCCAGGTACAGGGCCACCACGGGGTCGTACATGGGCATGGGCACGGAACCGTCGCTGCTCCGGATGCGCACATACGCTTCCAGGTAGCCGGCCAGACGCTGCGCGCGCGGCGTGCCGATGGCGCGCAGGCGCTCCACTTCCGCATTCGTCACCAGGAGCTGGCGGCACAGGTTCAGGCCGAACATGCGCAGCGGGATGCCGGCCTTGAATACCTGAGCGGCCGCTTCCGGGTCCGCATAGATATTGAATTCGGCCGCCGCCGTATGGTTGCCCTGGTCGGTCGAGCCGCCCATCAGGATGATTTCGACGATTTTCTCGGCGATATCGGGCGCGCGCGTCAAGGCCGTGGCCAGGTTCGTCATCGGTGCGATGGCAATGACAGTGATTTCACCAGGATGGGCGCGCACGGCGGCGATCAACGCATCGACGGCATGGCCCGCCGCGTCGCTGGCGGCGCCGGGCGGCAGGATGTCGCCCGTGGTCGGCATGCCGCTGTCGCCGAGGATGCGCTGCGCCGTTTCGATGACGCCGGCCAGCGGTTCTTCGCAGCCGCGGTAGATCGGCACCGTCAAGCCGTCATGCGCCTTGATGCGCAAGGCATTGTCGTAGGTGATGTCGACGGGTGCATTGCCCGCCACCACGCTCACACCCAGCCACTCGATATCGGGATTGCTGCCCAGCAGCAACATCGTCAGCCAGTCGTCGAAACCGGGGTCGGTGTCGAGCCATATCTTTTTCAAGGCTTGGGTCATGATGGTCTCAGGTTAAAAAATCAGGCAGCCAGCCACAGGGCGCTGTCGGACGGCAGCACGAACGAGACGGCCGTGCCTTCGCGCCAGGTGGCGCCGCCGGCCGCGCAAATGCCCTTGACCTGGCCCAGCGGCGTTTGCAGCAGGTATTCGACGGTGTCGCCCAGGAAGCCGCGTGCCAGCACGGTGCCAGGGTAGTTACCTGCCGCGTCGTCGGCGGCACAGACGCGCACCTTGTCCGGACGCCAGCCCAGCACCGTGGTGCCGGCAGCGACCGGAGACGTGTACGGCAGGCTGGCACCGGCGTGGTGCAGCGCGCCGTCGCGGTAGTCGAACAGGTTCTCGAAGCCCATGAAGTTGGCGACGAAGCGCGTCGACGGCGTATTGAAGACAGCTTCCGGCGCGGCCAGCTGCTCGATGCGTCCGCCATTCATGACGACGATGCGGTCGGACAGGGCCAGCGCTTCTTCCTGGTCATGCGTCACGTACAGCATGGTGATGCCCAGTTCGCGCTGGATGCGGCGCAGCTCGGCGCGCATCTGCACGCGCAGCTTGGCGTCCAGGTTCGACAGCGGTTCATCGAGCAGCAGCAAAGCCGGTTCGACGACGATGGCGCGCGCCAGCGCCACGCGCTGCTGCTGGCCGCCGGACATCTGCGCCGGCAGGCGCGTTTCAAAGCCCGTCAGGCCGACGGCGGCGATCACGGCTTCCACTTTGGTTTTCAGCAGGGTCGGCGCCACCTTGCGCAGGCGCAGGCCGAATGCGATGTTGTCGTACACGTTCAGGTGCGGGAACAGCGCGTACGACTGGAAGACCATGCCGATATTGCGCTTGTTCGGCGCCAGCTTGCCGATTTCGCGGCCGTCGAGCACGATGCGGCCCGACTGCAGCGGCATCAGGCCGGCGATGGCGCGCATGGTGGTGGTCTTGCCGCAGCCGCTGGGGCCCAGCAGGGAAATCAGCTCGCCCTGCTCGACGTGCAAGTCCAGGTCTTTCACGGACGTCGTGTTCTTGGCGTAGCCGAGGTTCAGCTTGTGCAGTTCCAGATAACTCATCGTGTGTTGCCTCTTACATGTATTTAGAAATGCCCAGCACCTTCTCGGTCACCATCACGAAGGCCATGGTGAACAAGACCAGCAAGGTCGACAGGGCAGCGATCGACGGATCGAAACTGTTTTCCATATGGCCCAGCATCTCGATGGGCAAGGTGCTGATGCCGGGGCCCGTGAGGAACAGCGAGACGGGCACCTGGTTGAACGAGGTGACGAAGGCGAGGAAGAAGGCGGCGATCACGGCGTTGCGGATATTCGGCAGCACGATCATGAAAAACGCCCGCAGGCGCGACGCGCCCAGGGTGATGGCGGCATCCTCGATATCCACGCGCAGGTTGACCAGGCTGGCGTACACGACGCGCACCGAATACGGAATCAACAGCGCGATATGGCCGATCAGCAGGCCCACATACACGGGCGCATTGATGGTCAGCACCAGGTGGTGCAGCAAGCCCAGGCCGACCAGGATGGCGGGAATGATCAGCGGCGACGTCAGGATTTGCCGGATGGCGCCGATGCCGGGCGGCGGCATGCGCGAAAACGCATACGCGACGGGTATGCCCAGCAACAGGGCGATGACGGTGGCGATCAGGCCGATTTCCAGGCTGGTCTGGAAGGCGCGGCGGAACTCGGGCGCCGACCACACTTCGAGGATCCAGCGCAGCGAATACGACTCGGGCGGGAACGCCAGCGTTTCGCCGCCGGAAAAGCCGGCCAGCACCACGATGGCGAAGGGCCCCAGCAGGAACAAAAACACCAGCCATAAAACGGCACGTGAAAACAAGCTTTCTTTCATACGGAGCTCCGGCTCGAGGAAATACGTTTAAGGCCGGCATTCACCAGCAGGGTCATGCAGACGAGGATGACGGCGATGACGTTGGCCGCGCCGAAATCGCTCTCCACGCTGACCTTCTGGTACAGCAGCGTTTCCAGCATCAGCACCTTGGTGCCGCCCAGGAGGGCCGGCGTCACGTAGGCCGTCACACAGCCCGTAAACACCAGGGTGCCGCCGACAACCAGGCCTTCCTGCGTCAGCGGCAGGGTGACCTTGCAGAATACTTGCCATGGATTGGCGCCCAAAGTCGCCGCGGCAGGTTCCACGTCGCGCGGCAGGTTTTCCAGCGCGCCCGCCAGCGACATCAGCATCAAGGGCAGCAGCAATTGCAGCAGGCCGACAAACACGGCGAACTCGCTGAACAGCAGGCGCAGCGGCTCGTCCGTGAAACCCATGTTGACGAGCGCCGCGTTGAGGGCGCCGTTACGGCCCAGCAGCACGATCCACGCATAGGTACGCGCGATCGGCGAGACCATCAGCGGCAGGATCATCATGCCGACCACCAGCCCGCGCCACTTCGGCGACACGCGCGCCACGGCTTGCGCGGCCGGGTAGCCGAGGATGATGGACGCCAGGGTCACCAGCGCGGCGATGCGCAAGGTGCGCCAGAAGATGGTGCGGTTGAATTCCTGCGAAAAGAATGCGATGAAGCGCTCAACACCCCACTGCATGCCGTCGCCGACGCGGAAGGCGTCGACCAGTAAGGCCAGCACGGGCAGCAGGAAGCAGACGACGATAAAGATCAGCGCCGGCAGGACCAGCAGCAGTCCCAGGCGCTTTTTTGGATCAGCAAACATGGTGTTTTCTCCTCGTCACCACTATTTGCTCATGGCCTTGTTCCACTGCGTCATCCAGTTGCTGCGCTGTTTGATGATGGTTTCCGGCTTGACGAATTTCAGCGAACTGATCTGGTCGGCGCCATAGGTATTGAATTGCGCGGCCGCCACCGACAGGCGCACATCCTTGTTGACGGGCGAGTCGACCAGGTTGGTCGCCAGCTGCGTCTGCACTTCCTTGGACAGCCAGAAATCCATCAGCTGGTAGGCCAGGTCCGCATTCTTCGAGCCGGCGACGATGCCCATCACGTTCATGCCGGCCGCCTGGCCTTCGGCCGGGATGCTCCATTTCAGGGGCAGGCCCGTCTTGAGCATTTGCGACCAGGTAAAGCGCGCCACGGGCGCGGCCCAGATTTCATCCTGCGCAAACAGGGCGGCTAGCTGCGCGCTGTTTTTCGAGAACGTGACGACGTTGCCCTTCATGCCGACGATCTTGGCAAAGCCCGTGGCGTAGTCATCCGTCTTGCCGCCCCAGGCCGCATCGGCCATGCGCAGCATCAAGGGACCCTGCGTGGTGCTCACGTCGGGGAAGGCCACGCGGCCCTTCAGTTCGGGGCGCCACAGGTCCTTCCAGGACGTCAGCGGGGCGATCTTGTCGCTGCGATACACCAGGCCCACCGAGTACAGGGTGTAGCCGACGGCGAAGTTGCCGCCGATAGGGTTTTTCGCCACGTCGTACAGGGCTTTGTAATTGCTCAGCTTGGAGTAATCCATGGGCTGGATCACGCCCTTTTGCGCCGCTTCCAGCATGCCGGAATCGGACAGCAGCACCAGGTCGATCACCGGGTTCTTGGCATGCACCACCAGCTTGGCGATGCGGTCCGCGTTATTCCCCGTTTCCACCTTGATATCGCAACCGCATTTGGCCTTGAACGGCTCGTACACATACTTCATGAACAAGGGCTGGGCAATCGGATAGGCCGAAATGACCAGCTCGCGTTTTTCCGCGTGGGCGGCGTTGGCCAGCAAGCCTAGGCTCAACGCCAACATGAGGTGCTTTTTCAAGATGCTTCCTTTCAGGGGGCGGCGCTGCGGGACAGCGCCTGTAAAGATGAATCAGACTCAGAAATAATGTCGCATGCCGACGATCAGGACACTTTGCGTCTTGCCCGCAGAGGCACCGAAACCGAACACGCGGGCGAACGTCGCATCGCCGGCCGCTTTCTGGTAGCTCCAGGTGACGGCGACATCGGTGCGCTTGGACAGGAAGTAATCGGCCTGGAAGTTGACCTGATGCCATTTCGGCGTCTTGTTGATCACATCATATTTACCGGTGGTATAGAAATACGACGCGCCCAGATTCAACGCTTCCGTCAGCTTGTGGTTCACGTTCAGATCCACGTTTTGCAAGGTCAGATTGCTTTGATCCAGGTAGTGGTAGCGCACGTTGGTGTACAGCGCGCCAAACTTGGTCCTGCCCACATTATAAAAGCCTCCCGTACCGGCGATGGCCTGGCTGTCCACGCCGGCGCCCTTGACGGCGCTCTTGTTGAAGATCAACAGGGAGCTGCCATAGTCATTGCCGATGGCGCCATTCGGCGCGTCCGGGCTGTTCGGGTGATCCATCTTGGTGTAGGCGACGGCCCAGCTGAAGGCATCGACCTTGTAGCCGGCGCCCATGCTGTAGACGCGGTTGCGGTTGGAATCCGCCGGATTTTCGCTGAAGCCATACAAACCCGTGAACGACAGATTGCTGATGTTCGGGCTGACATACTTGACGGCATTTTGCACGCGCAGGTTGTTGTAGCCATTGTCGTTGTCGCCGATGTGCACGCCGTTACTGGCGATCACCACCGGGCCCAGCAGGTCCTTGACGGCTTCGTACTGGCGGCCCAGGGTCAGGGTGCCCTTGTCGTTGCTGGACAAGCCTACATACGACTGGCGGCCGAACAGGCGGCCGCTTTGCGACGCCGTGCCCGTCATCACGTTAAAACCGTTTTCCAGCACGAAGACGGCCTTGGTGCCGTCGCCCAGGTCTTCCTGGCCGCGGAAACCGATGCGGGGATTCTGGTTCGTGCCGCTCAGCGCATGCGTGCGGCTGCCGTTACCCTCATCCGAGACATAGCCGATACCGGCCGACAGCAGTCCATACACTTGCACGCTGCTTTGCGCCTGCGCCGCGCCCTGCGCCGCCAGCAAGCCACCCACTACCATCGTTCCCGTCATCCATTTGTTCATCGCCGCCACCCTAAAAAGAATAAACCCTGAGTTTTTTTGGAATTATTTTATTGATGCATCCCTTGCATGGCGCGCCGCCGTACGTCCCGGCACCGCATTCCAGGCTCTTCTCCTGAATATTGTTGCTTTCAAGGCAAGTAAGGACCAGTCCAGAATATGGTAAATTGCGGGATAAGAAAATTTGTTTATTTTTATAAATCCATTACTTTTTCTAATAAGCAAAACCATGCATGAACTGAGCAAGAAAATTTCCTTACGACATTTGCAAGCGTTTTCCACCCTAGCCCGGGTAAACAGCTTCAGCAAGGCTGCACAGGAATTGTGCGTGACCCAGCCGGCCCTCAGCGCGTCGATCAAGCTGCTGGAAAATCAACTGGGAAAAAAGTTGTTTAACCGCACAACCCACCAGCTCGAACTGACGCGCGAAGGCAAGCTGGCGCTCGATTACGCCACGCATTTATTGAATACGGCGAGCAATACCTTTGCCGATATCCAGCGCGCCATTGGCAGCGGCCGTCATCGCATCCGCATCGGCGCGATTCCCTCTGCCATGGCGATGACGGCCGTGGTGGTGGCGCGCTACTGCGAGCAGCATGGCGATGAAGTGGAAATCGTTCTGTCGGACATGCCCAACGACGGCTTGCTGCATGCGCTGCATTCAGGCCAGCTGGACTTTTGCGTGGGCATCGAGGTGCCCGGTTCCGTGTCGCTGGAAAGCGTGGGCTTGTTCGAGGATGAGCTGGTCCTGGTGACGGCGGGACGCCATGCGCTGGCGCCGCTCAAGGAAGTGCGCTGGGAACAGCTGGCGGGCCAGGAAATCGTCGTGTTTACCAAGGGCAGCATCTGGGAATTCGCCTCGAGCGCCCTGCGCCAGCATGGCTTGAGCCCGTCGAGCCTGTACCAGATGATACACAGCGAATCGCTATATGGCGTGGTGCGCGCCGGCATCGCCGTGGGCATCATGCCCAGCCTGTACACGACTTTCCTCAACGACGAGGACCTGCACGTGGCGCCGCTGCGCCAGCCCACCTGCAAGCGCAAGATCGCCTTGATGCGGCGTAATGAAATCAGCCGCAACCATCATGTGGACGACTGTTTTTCAGCGTTGCGCCAGGATTTGCAGCAGGTCGACCAGTGGTTTTAAGTTAAACCAGCACTGCCGGGGTCAGACCCCCGCTCACGTCGACGCCTGCTCAGGCGCTGGTGGTGGAGAGGGTCTGACCCCAGCCTTGGCGATTACTGCGGTGCTTTCAGCAGATTCGCCAGCGCCACGTATTGCTCCAGCCCCACGGTTTCCGGACGCAGGGTCGGGTCGATGCCGGCCGCCTTGATCTGCTCTTCCGTAAACATGCCGGCCAGGCAGTTGCGGATCACCTTGCGGCGCTGCGAGAACGCCTTCATGACCACGGCTTCCAGCGTGGCCTGGTCGCAGGCGAGGCGCTCGGCCACGGGAATCATGCGCACGATGGCCGATTCCAATTTCGGCGGCGGATCGAAGGCCGTCGGCGGCACGATGAACAGCAGCGACATCTTGTAGCGCCATTGCAGCATCACGGACAGGCGGCCATACGCCTTGCTGCCCGGCTCGGCCACCATGCGCTCGACCACTTCCTTTTGCAGCATGAAATGCTGGTCCTGCACCAGCGGCGCGAAGTCCGCCAGGTGGAACAGCAGCGGGCTGGAAATGTTATATGGCAAGTTGCCCACGATGCGCAGCTTCTGGCCGGCCGGCACGGGGATTTGCGCGAAATCGAATTTCAGCGCGTCGCCCGAGTGGATCGTCAGCTTGGCCGGATTGAAGGTCTTTTCCAGGCGCACGATCAGGTCGCGGTCCAACTCGACCACATGCATCTGTTTCAGGTGGCGCAGCAGCTGCTCCGTCATGGCGCCCAGGCCGGGGCCGATCTCGACCATGGCATCGTCCGGCTGCGGCGCGATGGCGGCCGTGATGTCGTCGAGGACGAAGCGGTCATGCAAGAAGTTCTGGCCAAAGCGTTTGCGGGCAACGTGTTTCATAATGTGTTTTCTATCAATGCGGTAAAGCCGGCACAGGCCGGCGGGATCGGTTGAGCAAGCAGCGTCGGGTTAGGCCGTGCCGGCCAACCCGACCTGCGCTCTATGCTCTGGTCGGGGTACTCGCGCGCAGCATGTCGAGCGCCGTTTGCAGCGCTTGCTCCATGCTGTGGCAATCGGCCAGGCCCAGCCCTTGCGCGGCCAGGTCCAGCGCCGTGCCATGGTCGACCGAAGTGCGTATCAGCGGCAAGCCCAGGGTGATATTGATGCCGCGCCCGAAGGTTGCGTATTTCAGCACGGGCAAGCCCTGGTCGTGGTACATGGCCAGCACGCAGTCGGCGTCCGCCAGGTATTTGTGCTGGAACAAGGTGTCGGCCGGGTACGGTCCGCGCGCATCGATGCCGCGCGCTTGCGCCGCGGCAATCGCGGGGCTGATCACCTCGATTTCCTCGCGTCCCAGATAGCCGCCTTCGCCCGCGTGCGGGTTCAGGCCGGTGACCAGGATGCGCGGCGCGGCGATGCCGAATTTCTGTTGTAAATCAAGCTGGAGAATATCCAGGGTGACGGCCAGGCTGCCCATCGTGATGGCAGCGGACACGTCTTTCAATGGCAGGTGCGTGGTGGCCAGCGCCACGCGCAGGGTCGGCTCGCCGTGGCCCGGTTCGCCGGCCAGCATCATCACCACTTGCGGCGTGCCGGTTTTTTCTGCCAGGTATTCCGTATGGCCGGAAAACGCCACGCCCGCGTCGTTGATCGTGCTCTTTTGCAAGGGCGCCGTCACCATGGCGCCAAACCAGCCGGCCTGGACACCTTCCACGGCCGCGTCCAGGGTAGCGAGCACGGAGCGGCCATTTTCCTTGTCCAGCACGCCAGGGATGACATTGTTCACAGTGGGAATGTCGATCACGGCCAGGCGGCCGGGACCGAACTGGGGCAAGCCGCTGTTGCGCACGGCTTGCAGCGACAGCGCCGCCAGGCGGATCTCCGGATCGATCAGGCTGGCCGTCAGCGCCAGGAAAGCGGCGTCGCCCAGCAGGATGCAGTTGACTTCATTGCGCATGGCCCAGGCCGCGCGTATGGAGATTTCCGGGCCGACACCGGCCGGTTCGCCACAGGTAATGGCGATGGCCGGACGGCGTGCAAGAGGCAAGTTACTCATGCGCAATGAATCAGCAGCATTACTGGTCGTCCGCGCGGAATTCGACGTAAGCACGGTCGCGTACTTCGCGCGCCCAGTTTTCCGTCGCTTCTTCCAGCTTGCGTTCGCGCAAGGCATTGCGTGCGGCGGCGCGCTGCTTCTCTTTCGAGACGTCGTCGCTCTTGCGTTCCAGCACTTCGATCAGGTGGAAGCCAAAGCTCGATTCGATCGGCTGGCTCACCTCGCCCGGTTTCAGCGCATTCATCGCCGTTTCAAATTCCGGCACGGTATCGCCTGGATACAGCCAGCCCAGGTCGCCGCCCTTGGCCGCGGAACCGTCGTTCGAGAACAAACGGGCCAGGTCTTCGAACTTGGCGGCCTTGTTATCGAGACGCTCCTTCAATTCCAGCAGTTTGCGCTTGGCTTCGGCCGCCGACAGGGTCGGCGTCACTTTCAGCAGGATGTGGCGGGCATGCGTTTGCTGCACGGCGGCCACGGCTTGCGCCTCGGCAGCGCTGCGGCGGTCCACCAGCTTCAGGATATGGAAGCCCGTGTTGCTCTTGATGATAGGCGTGATCTGGCCTGGCTTCAATTTCAGCAACTGTTCCGTGAACAGGGGCGGCAGGCGGTCGCTCTGGCGCCAGCCGATATCGCCGCCGCTCAGCGCATCGCTGGCGTCGGAATAGGTGGCGGCCATCTTGGCGAAATCGGCGCCCGTGCGCAGCTGGCGGCTGACTTCTTCGGCGCGCGCGCGGCGTGCGGCGATCTGTTCGGGGCTGGAGTTTTCCGGAATGCGCACGAGAATTTGCGCCAGGTTCATCTCCACCTGTTCGCTGGCTGCCGCTTTTTCCGCTTCGAGGAAGTTATCCACTTCGGAATCGGAAATCTGGATCTTGGCGTCGACTTCGTGCTCGCGCAGGCGCTGCATGATGATTTCATCGCGGATTTCTTCGCGGAAAGTCGCAAACGGCGTGCCTTCTTTTTCCATCTGGTTGCGCAGCTCTTGCACCGTCATCTTTTGCTGTTCAGCAATACGGCCAATCGCGCGGTCCAGGGTCAGGTCATCCACGCGCACGCCCATTTCCTTGGCCAGCTGCATTTGCGCGCGCTCGACAATCATGCGCTCGAGCAACTGGCGGCGCAGGTCGGCAGGGTCGGGAAGCGGGATATTCTGCGCCTTCATGCGCTGCTCCACGCTCTTGATGCGGGCCGCCACTTCATTGCGCGTGATCACATCGTCATTGACGACGACGGCGATGGAGTCGATGGTCTGGCCACTGCTCGACGCGGGGGGCGTGAAGCCCTTGACCGGCGCTGGAGCAGCGGCAGCGGGCTTGGCTGCAGGCGCTGGCGCAGCCTGTTGCGCCCAGACACTACTGGTCGTGGCGCCGGAAATGGCGCACAACAAGACCGTTGCAATTTTGAGTTGGTGCATACTGGCATTACGCATAATGTGTAGAGCGCTCATGAGTTCAGGTGAATAAAAAAACCGGTTTGTGCCAGCGCCGGGAACACCGGCGGCGGCAACGGTGCCTATCTTAACGGAGTGGCTGGCTCAGTGTCTGGTAACCAGGGATGGTTTTTGTAAAAGTTTCCAGGCCATTCGCGCCCAGACCCAGGCCACTCGACAAGCCCGTCAATTCCAACTGGAAGAAGATCGGCGTCGAGACGGTCTTGTTCGTCGTCACGAAACGCTGCGCCCCCATGCGGAATACCCAGCAGTCGCCCTTGTATTCCAGGCCGACCAGGCTTTCCAGCATGCTGCGATCCTTCACGGAATAGCTGATGCGTCCCACGCCATACAGGCGGTCCGTCAACGGCCATTGGGACGATACTTCAACATTGCGCCAACCAGCAGCCCCACGCTGGAAACGATTGCCAAAATTCAATACTTTCTTGGCACCGGGCTGATATTGCAAGGTGTAGTTGTAGCTCACCAGTTGACGGTCGCTGGGATTGTACTGCACCAGGCTGTCGGCGGTCCAAGTCTCGGACACGCGGCCCGTCGCCGCCAGCAGGATGTCCGAACGCGACTGGTTGACGGGCGTGCTCGAATTGAGCTGCACGCGCTGATCGGCAAAGTAGAAACGCTGGCCGAAGGTCAGGCGCATGCGCTCCGTCCCGTCCGCCTGCAGGAAACGCGATACCAGGGCGGCCGTGACCTGATTCGCGTCGCCGATGCGGTCGCTGCCGACAAAACGGTTTTCCGTGAAGATCTGCGTCAGGTTGAAGGTGCCAGCGGCCGTATCGAAGTTCGGAAACTGCGACTGGTCGCGGTACGGCGTATAGACGTAGAACAGGCGCGGCTCCAGGGTTTGCGTGCCCCCCTTGGCGCCAAACAGATTCGTGTCGCGTTCAAACACCAGCCCGCTGTCGACCGAGAACGTCGGCACGGCGCGCGTAAACGAGGTCGACGGGAACAACGCCTTGGTCCTGGCGTCATTGTCTAGCTGATACGCGCTGGCATTGAGCATCAGCTTGGGCGTGATGAAGTAGCCAGGACGCAGGATGGGGAAACTCACTTGCGGCACGGCCACGAGGCGCGACCCTTGCACCAGAGTCGGGTGCGCGAAGCGCGTCGCTTCCGCGTCGAAAGTCCAGTCGAAGCCGCCCCAGACATCGTATTTGCCAGCGTGAAAGTTCACCGCCGGCAAGCGGTCATACGGACGCGTGACGGTCAGGCCGGGATTGTTGACCGCATCGGGATCCTGCAGCACCTGGTAATTCTGTACGCGCGCCGTCAAGCTCCAGTCCTCGGTGCGGTAATCGGTGCGCAATTCGCGCAGCAACTGGCGCTCGGTGGCGGTGGCGACGGTTTTCGAAAAATCGTTCGGGTAATTATTGTCGGACGCCTCGCGCAGATCCCAGCTGTAACTCCAGCCCTTGGCCAGCGCCTGCTCATGCTTGGACTTGATCATGTAGCGGTTGGTCTTGGTTTGCTTGTCGTTAGGCAAGAACTCAAACGACGTTTCGCCCTGGTACAGGCCCGCATCCGTCTCGCCCATGTAGCGGCCCGTCGCACCGAGCTGGATGCCGCGCCGCTGGATGTAACGGGGGTACAGGGTCAGGTCGCGGTTCGGCGCGATGTTCACGTAATACGGCATCAGCAGCTCGAAACCGTTCTTCGAGGCAAAGCCCGGCGTGGGCGCCAGCCAGCCCGAGCGGCGCGCACCCGACAGCGAAAACGAGATGCCCGGCGTGCCCAGGATCGGCACGTCCTTGAAATAGATGATGGTCTTGCTGCCCGTGCCCACGTCGCGGCCCGTGTCGAGGTTCAAGGTGCTCGATTTCAGGTACCAGTCCGGATTCGGTCCCTCGCAAGTGCTGTAGGTGCCGTCGATGACATTGGCTTCGTCTGGATTGATGAAGTCGACGCGCTCGGCCTTGCCCTGGCCGCCGCCCACTGCGAAGCGGTACGTCGGGTTGAGCAGGAAACCCTTGCCGGTCTCCATGTTCAGCTTCAGGACGTCACCCGTGTAGTAATCGCCGAAACGCCACATCTTGATATGGCCCTCGGCATCGAACTGATCTTCAACTTGTTTGTAACAAGCTGTATCGGCCGTCATTTTTGTGGTTTTTCCGCGCTCAATCACGACATTCTGGTCGAGATTGATCTCCCGTTCCGGGCGTCCGTTCATGCTGTTCGCCGTCATGACGGTGGGCGCGTCAGGATCTTCCACATGAACCGGACGCGGTGCTTTCTGGGCGTGGACAGGCACCGTCGTGGCGGCGACGAGCGCGCTGATGGCGAAAGCCCAGCGCTGCGAAGGGGGGGAGGCCGAAAACCAGCTCATGAATTGGAAGGGGCAAGCACCATTGACAGGCGATTTTTTGATTTGAATCCCTTATTATATGGGAATACGCACCATCAACCCGATTCCACAGGCCGCTTAATGTCATTCTCCCCCAATTCCCCTGCCGCGCCGGCATCCGCCGACGCTCGCCTGACCCTGTTGAAAGCCTGGTTGACCTCGCTTAACCTCGTTTCGCCCGATTCCGCCCACCCCGCTTCCAGCGATGCCAGCTTCCGCCGCTATTACCGTCTCGATATGCTGCCAGGCAACACAACATTGCCAGGAAGTACACTGATCGCCATGGATGCGCCGCCCGAGCGCGAAAACGTGCCCGCCTTTGTCAAGGTGGCCGGCTTGCTGAAAGGCGCCGGCGTGTCAGTGCCCGAAATCATCGCGCAAGACCTGGAGCAGGGCTTCCTGCTGCTCTCCGACCTGGGCACGACCACCTATCTCGACGCCCTGAATCACGACAATGCCAGCGTGCTGTACGCCGAAGCGCTGGAATCCTTGATGAAAATCCAGCTGGCCAGCCAGCCAGACGTGTTGCCCGAATTCGACCGCGCCTTCATCCTGCGCGAAATGAATCTGTTCCCGGAATGGTTTATCGGCAAGCACCTGGGCGCCACCTTGACGGATGTGCAACAAGCCCAGCTGGACAAGGTCTTCGAAGCCATCACGGCGAATATCTTGTCGCAGCAGCAAGTATTCATGCACCGCGACTACCATTCACGCAATTTGATGCACATCAACGATGGTTCGATCCCCAATCCCGGCATCCTCGACTTCCAGGACGCCGTCTTCGGTCCCGTCACCTACGACATCGCCTCGCTGCTGCGCGACGCCTATATCCAGTGGGATGAAGAACTGGTGCTCGACTGGGTGATCCGCTACTGGCAACGCGCCAAGCAGCTGGGCTTGCCGGTGAACCCCGACATCGACGCCTTCTACCGCGATTTCGAATTCACGGCCCTGCAGCGCCACCTGAAAATCCTCGGCCTGTTCGCGCGCCTGAATTACCGCGACGGCAAGGATCTGTACATGGGCGACCTGCCGACCGTGCTCGACTACGTGCGCAAGACGGCCAACCGCTACACGGAACTCAAGCCGCTGGTGCGCTTATTGGACGCCCTGGAAAATAAGACCCCACAAGTGGGCTATACATTCTGATGACTTCAGAGCAATTTACAAAATAAATCAGAAAACGAGTATTCCATGAAAGCCATGATCTTTGCCGCAGGCCGCGGTGAACGGATGCGTCCGCTTACCGATACCTGTCCCAAACCGCTGCTGAAAGTGCGCGGCCGTCCGTTGATCGTCTGGCATGTGCTGAACCTGGTGCGCGCAGGCATCACGGACATCGTCATCAACCATTCCCACCTGGGCCATCTGATCGAGGAAACCCTGGGCGACGGCAGCGCGTATGGCGCGCGCATCGCGTACTCGCCCGAGACCACCCCGCTGGAAACGGCGGGCGGCATCGCCCAGGCGCGCCACTTGCTGGGCGAGGAGCCATTTCTTGCCATCTCCGGCGACATCTATTGCCCCTACTTTGATTTCAAGCAAGTACTCGACGTGCTGGCCGACAAGGATGTGCTGGGTACGCCGTATCCGGCCGACCAGCGCGACATCGCCTGGACCTACCTGGTGCCCAATCCCGACTTCCACCCACAAGGCGACTTCGGCCTGACCTTGTTCTCGATCAACAATACGGACGAGACCAAGTGGACCTTCGCCAATATCGGCGTGTACCGTCCTGAAATGTTCGATGGCATCACGCCGGGCAGCCACGCCAAACTGGGCGATTTGCTGCGCCAGTACGCGGACCAGGGCCGCGTGGGCGGCGAAGTCTATCCGGGCGAGTGGACGAATGTGGGCACGCCGCAGCAGCTCGACGCGCTCAATGGGCTGACGGCCAAGGCCAGCGCAACATGATGGCCAATTACGCGGCACGGCGCGCGGCGCTGCTGGCGCAGATGCTGCCGGGCAGCGTGGCTATCCTCGCCACGGCGCCCGAAGTGCCGCGCAACAGCGATTGCGATTATCCGTACCGCCACGACAGCTATTTCTATTACCTCAGCGGTTACACGGAACCCGACAGCGCCGTGGTGCTGGTGGCCGCCAGCGCCACGGCGCCCGCGCGCGCCATCCTGTTTTGCCGCGCCAAGAATGCGGAGCGCGAAATCTGGGACGGTTTCCGCCATGGCCCCGAGGCGGCGCGCATCAGCTTCGGTTTTGACGCCGCCTTCCCCATCGAGGAACTCGACGTGGAAATGACGCGCCTGCTGGCCGACTCCCCCGCCATTTACTATGCGCTGGGCGGCAGCCTCGATGCGCAGGTGAAGCTCTGGCGGCACAATGTGCGGCAAAAGGCCCGCAGCGGCGTCACGGCGCCGGCCATGGCGATTGAGCTCAACGGCATGCTCGACGCCATGCGCCTGCTGAAAGACCCAGAAGAACAGCAGCTGATGCGCCGCGCCGCCGCCATCTCCAGCGCCGCCCACGCGCGCGCCATGCGCGCCACGCGGCCCGGCCTGCACGAATATGCGCTGGAAGCGGAACTGCTGTACGAATTCCGGCGCAGCGGCGCCCAGTTCCCCGCCTATTCCTCCATCGTGGCCGGCGGCGGCAACGCCTGCATCCTGCACTACAGCGCCAACAACGCAGTATTGAAAGAAGGCGAGCTGGTCTTGATCGACGCCGGCTGCGAATTCGATGGCTACGCCTCCGACATCACGCGCACGTATCCTGTCAACGGCCGCTTCAGCGGCCCGCAGCGGGCGCTGTACGAACTGGTGCTGGCGGCGCAGCAGGCGGCGCTGGACATGGTGCGCCCCGGCTTGCCGCACAGCGCCATCCACGAGGCGGCCGTGCAAGTGCTGGCGCAGGGCATGCTGGACCTGGGTTTGCTGGAGCGGCAAAAAAACGGCGGCGCGCAGGACGTCATCGCCGACAAGGCCTATATGCCCTTCTACATGCACGGCACCAGCCACTGGCTGGGCATGGACGTGCACGACGTCGGCGCCTACCGCGACACGGACGCGCCCGGCAAGCCATGGCGCGCTTTGGAGGCGGGCATGGTGCTGACGGTGGAACCGGGCATCTACGTGCGCCCCGGCGCGGGCGTGCCGGAGCAGTTCTGGCACACCGGCATCCGCATCGAAGACGATGTGCTGGTCACGCCGCAAGGCCATGAAGTCTTCAGCTCGGCGCCCAAGAGCGTCGCTGAAATCGAACAACTGATGTCACAGGATTAACGCCGCCGCATGCATACACCGTCCACTTTCGATCTCGCCATCTGCGGCGCCGGCCCCGTCGGCATGGCGCTGGCCGCCCTGCTGGTGCAGCGGGGCAGCCGCGCCGCCGGCATCGCCCTGCTCGACGCCAAATCCATCGAACAGGCCCGGCGCGACCCGCGCACCATCGCCCTGTCGCACGGCAGCCGCCAGATACTCGAGGAAGCGGGCGCCTGGCCCGTGGAAGCGACGCCTATTCACCAGATCCACGTCTCGCGCCGCGGCCAGTTCGGGCGCAGCCTGATGGACCGCGGCGAGCATGGCGTCGAGGCGCTCGGTTACGTGGCGCGTTACGGCGCCGTCGTCAGCGCGCTGGCCGACGTGTGCGAGCGCCTGGGCGTGGCCAGCCTGCGCCCGGCCCTGGTGACGGGCAGTGAGGAAGACGCCGACGGCGTGTCCGTGCAGATCGACCAGGCGGGCGCCCCGTCGAGCTTGCGCGCCAGCCTGCTGGTGCAGGCCGAGGGCGGCCTGTTCGGCCAGCAGACGGAACGCGCCGTCAGCCGCGATTATGGCCAAAGCGCCATCATTGCCCATGTGCGCACAAGTAGCCCCATCGCCCACCGCGCGTACGAGCGCTTCACCGACGAAGGTCCGCTGGCGCTGCTGCCGCAGGACGACGGCTACGCGCTGGTGTGGTGCGTGCCGCCCACGCGCGCCGAACAATTGTTGGCCCTGGACGACGCCGCCTTCCTGGCCCGCCTGGGCGCCGCCTTCGGCAGCCGCCTGGGACGCTTTACGCACGCGACGTCGCGCCTGGCCTATCCGCTGGGCCTGAACGCGCAGGCGAACGGCACGGCGCGCACGGTCGCCATCGGCAATGCGGCGCAAACCCTGCACCCGGTCGCGGGACAAGGCTTGAACCTGGGCTTGCGCGACGCCGCCGTGCTGGCCCGCGTGCTGGCGCAGGACAGCAGCCCCGCAGCGCTGGAACGCTACGCCAGCCTGCGCCAGGCCGACCGGGGCCTGACCGTGCGCGTCACCGACACCATGGCGCGCATCTTCACGGGCAGCGCCCCCGCGCAAGGCTTGCTGGGCCTGTCGCTGGGCTTGCTGGACGCCTTCCGCCCGGCGCGCAAAAGCCTGGCGGAACTGATGATGTACGGCCGCCGCTGAGCCTTAGCAATAAGCAAACAGCACGGGCGAAAAAGAAACAGGGAACATATCCGGCATGGAGTAAACGGCCCGCGGATGCGACAATGGCTGTCACCTGGTTTTTGGCGACCGCTCCATGACAGATGCATTGCCCGCAGCACCGCCTGCAGCGCTTCCCGAAGTGCTTTTTTCCCGTCTGCTGGAAGACGCCCTCGACGCCGTCATCATCATCGATGAGCAGTGCCGCATCCGCTATATCAATGGCGCCATGCAGGCGCTGTCGGGCTATGCCAGCGGGGAACTGCTGGGCCAGACCCTGAACGGCCTGCTGCCCGACGCCGTCGGCGCGCAGCACGACAACCACGTGATCAATTACATCCGCAGCTCGCGCACGTCCAGCGTGCTGGGCAAGATACGCGAATTCGCCATCCGCCACCGCGACACGCAGATGATTCCCATCGAAATGAAGGCGCTGGACCTGGGCGTGGTCGACGGCATGCGCTATTTCGGCGCCTTCTTGCTCGACGTGCGCGAACGGCGCGAACTGGCGGCAAAGAACGCCAGCCTGCTGGCGCAGCTGGAACAGCAGGCGCTGCACGATGCGCTAACGTCGCTGCCCAACCGGCGCGCCTATGAAGCGCAAGCCGCGCAGGCGATGGCGCGCGCGGCGCGCAGCGGCGCCGCCCTGACCGTGGGCGTGGCCGATCTCGACCATTTCAAGAAGATCAACGACCGCTACGGCCATGCCGTGGGCGACGCCGTGCTGCGCACGGTGGCGCAGGCGCTGCGCGACACGGGACGCATCACCGACGTGGCGGCCCGCCTCGGCGGCGAGGAGTTCGGCCTGCTGTTCCCCGACGCCAGCCTGCGGCAGGCGCACCAGGTGGCCGAGCGCATCCGCGCCGCCGTGGCCGCCGCCATCACGCCTTTGCCCGATGGCGGGGAGCTGCAGGTGACCATCAGCATCGGCGTGGCCTCCCTGACGGCCGGCGCCAGCCTGGACGCGGCCATGTCGGAAGCGGACAAGGCCCTGTACGCGGCCAAGCACCAGGGACGCAATAAGGTCGTCGCAGCGGCCGCCGCCCAATAAAAAACGGCCCGCGCAAGGCGGGCCGCTCCTTCGGCAGCGAGAGACTTTACTCGATGGCCTTGACCATATCCTCGATCACCTTCTTGGCGTCGCCAAACACCATCATCGTGTTCGGCTGGTAGAACAGGTCGTTGTCCAGACCCGCATAGCCGGACGCCATCGAGCGCTTGTTGACGATGATGCTCTTGGCCTTATAGGCTTCCAGGATCGGCATGCCGGCGATCGGCGATTTCGGGTCCTTCGCCGCCGGGTTGACGACGTCGTTCGCCCCCAGCACCAGCACCACGTCCGTCTGGCCGAATTCGCCATTGATGTCTTCCATCTCGAAGACCTGGTCGTACGGCACCTCGGCTTCGGCCAGCAGCACGTTCATGTGGCCCGGCATGCGCCCCGCCACGGGGTGGATCGCGTACTTGACGGTGATGCCCTTGTGCGTGAGCTTTTCCACCAGTTCCTTCAGCGAGTGCTGCGCGCGCGCTACGGCCAGGCCGTAGCCGGGCACGATGATGACGGTTTCCGCATTGCTCATGATGAAGGCGGCATCGTCGGCCGAACCGGATTTGACCGGGCGCTGTTCCTGCGCGCCGGCCGCGCCGGCGGCCGGCGCATCGCCGCCGAAGCCGCCCAGGATGACATTGAAGAACGAGCGGTTCATGGCCTTGCACATGATGTACGACAGGATCGCGCCGGACGAACCGACCAATGAGCCGGCGATGATCAGCATCGAGTTATTCAGCGAAAAACCGATGCCGGCCGCGGCCCAGCCCGAGTAACTGTTGAGCATCGACACCACCACCGGCATGTCGGCGCCGCCGATGGGGATGATGATCAGCACGCCCAGCGCGAAGGCGATGAGGGTCATGATGACGAACGGCGTCCAGGCCGGTTCGACGCCATCGGCGAAGCAGAACGCCAGGCCCAGACCCACCATCACCAGCGCCAGCATCAGGTTGAGCATGTGCTGGCCCTTGAAGCTGACGGGCGCGCCCTGGAACAGGCGGAACTTGTATTTGCCCGACAGCTTGCCGAAGGCGATCACGGAACCGGAGAACGTGATGGCGCCGACGAAGGTGCCGATGAACAGTTCGAAGCGGTTACCGATGGGCAGCGCCTCGCCGTGTTTCGCGATATTGAAGGCCCACGGTTCCGACACGGCCGCCACGGCGATGCAGACGGCCGCCAGGCCGATCAGCGAGTGCATGGCCGCCACCAGTTCCGGCATCTTCGTCATTTCCACGGTTTTCGCCAGGTAGGCGCCGATTGCGCCGCCCGTGACGATGCCGATGAGGACGAGGGTCAGGCCCATGCCGCCCGTCTGCTGCTCCTTCAGTTTCAGGATCAGCGCAACGGTGGTGACGGCGGCAATGGCCATGCCGCTCATGCCGAAGGCATTGCCGCGGCGCGCCGTCGATGGCGACGACAGGCCTTTCAAGGCCTGGATGAAGCACACCGAGGCGATCAGGTACATCATCGTCACCAGGTTCATGGTGACGAAGCTCATGGCGTGACTCATTCTTTTGCTCCTTGCTTGGCCTTCGGTTCTTTTTTACGGAACATCTCGAGCATGCGCTGCGTGACGAGGAAGCCGCCGAACACATTGACGGCGGCCAGCGCCACGGCCAGGGTGCCGGCCACTTGCGCCAGCGGGCCATCGGTCAGGCCGGCCGCCAGCATGGCGCCGACGATGATGATGGCGGAAATGGCGTTGGTGACGGCCATCAGCGGCGTATGCAGCGCCGGCGTGACGGTCCAGACGACGTGGTAGCCGACATAAATGGCCAGCACGAAGATGATCAGGTTGGTGATGGTGTGACTGATTTCCATGATGTTGTTCTCTCCGGCGCCGCGTTATTTTCTGAGGATGTCATTGCCCGCGCAAACCAGGCTGGCCTTGATGATTTCATCCTCGCGGTCGATCAGCAATTGATCGTCCTTGTCGATGATGAGCTTTAAAAAGTCCAGCACGTTGCGCGCATACAGGGCCGAGGCGTCGGCCGCCACCAGGGTCGCCAGGTTCGGCTCGCCCACGATGTAGACGCCGTGCTTGACGACCGTCTTGCCCAGTTCCGACAGCGGGCAGTTGCCGCCCTGCTCCACGGCCAGGTCGACGATGACGGAACCCGGCTTCATGGCTTTCACCGTCTCTTCGGAAATGAGCACGGGCGCCGCGCGGCCGGGAATCAGTGCCGTGGTGATGATGATGTCGGCCAGTTTCGCCCGCTCGTGCACCAGTTCGGCCTGGCGGCGCATCCAGTCGGCCGGCATGGCGCGCGCATAGCCACCCGAACCCTTGGCGATTTCCTTTTCTTCATCTGTGAGGAAAGGCACGTCGAGGAACTTGGCGCCCAGGGATTCCACCTGCTCCTTGACGGGCGGGCGCACGTCGGACGCCTCGATGACGGCGCCGAGCCGCTTGGCCGTGGCGATCGCCTGCAAACCGGCCACGCCCACGCCCATGATCAGCACGCGGGCCGCCTTGACGGTACCGGCCGCCGTCATCAGCATGGGCATGAAGCGCTGATAGGTATTGGCCGCCACCAGCACGGCCTTGTAGCCGGCGATGTTCGCCTGCGACGACAGCACGTCCATCGACTGCGCGCGCGTGATGCGCGGCACGGCTTCCAGGGCGAAGGCGGACAGGCCCGCCGTGGCCATGGCGGCGATATTGTCCGCGTCAAACGGGTTCAACATGCCGATCAGCACCGTGCCGCTGGCCATCAGGGCCCGTTCTTCGGCATCGGGTGCGCGCACCTTGAGCACGATGGCGCAGCCATAGGCTTCCTGGGCAGTGCCGATCTGTGCGCCGGCGGCGGCAAAGGCGTCGTCGGGAATCGAGGCTTGCAGGCCCGCTCCCGACTGCACGACGACCTGATGCTTGGCTGCCAGCTTCTTGACTGTCTCGGGCGTGGCTGCCACCCGGGTTTCACCAGGCCGTGTTTCGGCCGGTATGCCTATCCTCATGATGCCTCCGCTAATTGATAAACTGACTAGAATCTAACACGGAAAGCAGCGCGTTAAACGTTTGTGAAGCAGCAACTTTTAGTCGTACGACACTAATTTCATCCGCATCCATGATTTGTTTCACCATGCGGCGCGGCGCCCATATTGTGGGAAAGGTGTGTCAATCTCACCACAGTCGAGCAAGCGTGCGCGCTTGTTTTGACCACAGGGAAAGCCTATATTAGCGGGCGCTTCCTGCCATCTTGCCAACTCAGCCCCCATGCTAGTGTGCTCCCCGGGAAAGACGTAAGTACCTCCCACCGCTATTTGCTAAAACGTTGTCATTTATCAATATGTCCGCGCAACAAAAGGCCGGCTTCAAACCGCGCGCGCAGAACAAGATAAAATGTCGGCTCTTTCAAGGATGGAATCATGCCGAGAATCTGGAAACCCTCTGTCACCGTGGCCGCCATCGTCGAGCGCGATGGCCTGTTTTTACTGATTGAAGAAGAGACCAGCGAAGGCATCAAGCTCAACCAGCCGGCCGGCCACCTCGACCCGTTCGAGTCGCTGGAGCAGGCGGTGATCCGCGAAACGCTGGAAGAAGCGGCCTACGATTTCATTCCCACGGCACTGGTCGGCATGTACATGTCGCGCTACCAGTCACTGCGCACGGGCGAGGACGTGACCTATCTGCGCTTCACCTTTTGCGGCACGGCCGGCGCCGAGCACGACCGCCCGCTGGACGAAGGCATCATCCGCACCCTGTGGATGACGCGCGACGAGCTGGCGGCGTGCCAGGAACGCCACCGCAGCCCGCTGGTGCTGCAGTGCGTGGACGAATACCTGGCCGGCCGGCGCGCGCCGCTGGCCCTGCTGCACACGCATGCGTCCGTTTTCAATAGCGCATAGCAATATTATCTAAAGTACACTGGAAAGCAAGATGAGCAAGAAGAAAGTCGTGATCGGCATGTCGGGCGGGGTCGATTCCTCGGTCGCGGCATGGATGCTGAAGGAACAAGGCTATGAAGTCATCGGCCTGTTCATGAAAAACTGGGAAGATGACGACGATTCGGAATACTGCTCCACGCGCCAGGACTGGATCGACGCGGCCAGCGTGGCCGACGTCATCGGCGTCGATATCGAAGCCGTCAATTTCGCCTCCGAATACAAGGACCGCGTGTTCGCCGATTTTCTGCGCGAATACCAGGCCGGCCGCACGCCGAACCCGGACGTGCTGTGCAACGCCGAAATCAAGTTCAAGGCCTTCCTCGACCACGCCATGACCCTGGGCGCCGACCTGATCGCCACCGGCCACTATGCGCGCGTGCGCCAGGCGCCGACCGACGCGGGCCGCTACGAACTGCTCAAGGCCGTCGACGCCAGCAAGGACCAAAGCTACTTCCTGCACCGCCTGAACCAGGCGCAGTTGTCCAAGACCTTGTTTCCGCTCGGTGAAATCCCGAAGACGCAGGTGCGCCAGATCGCCGAGAAGCTGGCCCTGCCGAACGCGCAAAAGAAGGATTCGACGGGCATCTGTTTTATTGGCGAGCGCCCGTTCCGCGAATTCCTGAACCGCTACCTGTCGTACAAGCCGGGCCCGATGAAGACGGCCGACGGCAAGACCGTGGGCGAACACGTGGGATTGAGTTTTTATACCCTGGGCCAGCGCAAGGGCATCGGCATCGGCGGCGTGAAGTCGTACCAGAATGCGGACGGCAGCAGCGACGCCTGGTATGTGGCGCGCAAGGATATCGCCAACAACACCCTGTGGGTGGTGCAGGGCCACGACCACCCGTGGCTGCTGTCGCCGGCCTTGAGCGCCGACCAGGCCAGCTGGGTCGCCGGCACGGCGCCGCAGGCGGGCGCCTTGAGCGCCAAGACGCGCTACCGCCAGGCCGACGTGGCTTGCCAGCTGCTGCCGGAGGGAAATGAACACTTCGGCCTGGCCTTCGACCAGGCGCAATGGGCCGTCACGCCGGGCCAGTCGGCCGTGCTGTACGACGGCGACGTGTGCCTCGGTGGCGGCATCATCGCCAGTGCGACGGGCCTGGCCTAAAGTTAGCTTGGTTAAGTAGATTTTTACCAATCCAACTCAATAACAACACCTGAGAAAATCGTAGCGAGCGGCAGTGAGTTGTGGCCGAGAAGCGCAACTGTACTTTAGTACAGTGAGCATCGCCGGCCGCAAATCGCGACGCGCAGTAGATTTTATCAGGTGTCTTTCGCAGCGGCAGCAAGCGCCTGCTGCTGCTTGCGCACCATCGCGATCACCGTATTGCGCACGGTTTTCAGGACCGTGTCGGCCATGAAGGGTTTCACGATGAAGCCCGACACGCCCATCGCGTGGGCCGCCTGCAGCGAGGCGGCGTCGATGCCGCCCGAGACCATGAAGATGAGCGTCTTCGGATACTGGGCGCGGATGGTTTGCACCACATTCGTCCCGTCTTCCACCTGCTCGCGCGCGATGCAGACGAAATGCGGATGGTGCTTGACCAGCAGCGCCAGTCCCAGCGCGCTCGTATGCGTCTGCCCGCAGACATCGTAGCCGCCATCGGTCAGGACCGTGTTCAGCAGGCCGCGCGCCACGGCGCTGCTATCGATCAGGACTGTCTTTAACATCATGATTACTTCCCTTGCTTGATTTTCTATTGCGAGTTCCACTCAGAGAGCGCCCATCAAAATGCTCAGGGCTAGGCGCGTTGCCGAAGGCAGTACGAATGTACGACGAGGCAAGGCAACAACGCCATGAGCTTTTTTTGGGCGCTCTACTTTTCCCACGCCAGCTTGTTCCAGGTGACGCCCAACGTCACGTCCGTCTTGAGTTCCACTAACTTTCTTGAAAGATACAGTATTTCCCGCTCTTTTCGCAGGCTTTCACCGAGCGCGCCGGGCAAAATCCCCGCGCCGGCCATCACGGCGTCGATATTGCCGTAGGCGCGCAACAGTTTCGCCCCCGTCTTCAGGCCGATCTTCGACACGCCGGGGATGCTGTCGGTGACGTCGCCCATCAGCGCCAGCAGGTCGGGCAGCAGTTCCGGCGGCACGCCGAACTTTTTCTCGACCCAGGCGTGGTCGTGCCAGACTCCCTTGAAATGGTCCCATACCAGGGCGCCATGGGCGATCAGGCCGTGCAAATCCTTGTCGGTGGTGGCGATGACGGCCGCGCCGCGCCCCTCGTGCAGCCAGCGCATGACGGCCGTGCCGATCACGTCGTCGGCCTCGACCTCGGGGATGCTGACCACGTGCATGCCGAAGCTGGCCAGGGTGGCGTAAAAGCCGGGCAAGGCGTCGCGCAGCACTTGCGGCATGGGCTGGCGCCCCTCGCGGTAGCCGGCATACAGGGCGTGGCGCCAGGTGGGTCCGCCAAAGTCGAAGGCCGGCAGGATGTGCGTCGGCTCGTGGTCGTTGATGAGGGTGCGGAACGACGACAGCGCATGGCGCAGCGCGATCTCCGCCTTCAGGTCGGAATCGGGTTCAGGACTGGCTTCGTAGACGCGGCGTACGATATTCAAGCCGTCGATAGCGAGGAGTCTGGCCATGCGGTAAATGGATACTGGTTGAATCGATCATTTTACCGTATGGCACCCCGCGCATAGCCCGTCAACGCCGCTTACTTGGCGAAATCGTACGGTCCGCCTTTTTCCAGCGCACGCTGGTAGGCAGGCCGCGCGTGGATGCGCTGCAGGAAGGCCGTCAGCTTCGGCAGGCGCTCGTCGAGTCCGCCGCGCATGGCGGCCGCTTCCAGCGGAAAGCTCATCTGGATATCGGCCGCCGTGAATTCATTGCCGGCAAACCATTTGCTTTTCTCGAGTTCCGCTTCCATGTAAGCCAGCTGGCTGTTGATATTGGGCATGATGAAGCTGCTCTTGACCTTGCCGGCGATGCCGCGCGCGATCGGCTTGACGAAAAACGGCATCGGCGACGATTCGACCTTGTCGAAGACCAGCTTCATCAGCAGCGGCGGCATGGCCGAGCCTTCCGCGAAATGCAGCCAGTAGGTCCAGCGCAGCTTCTCGGGCGTGCCCGCCGCCGGTATCAGACGGCCATTGCCGTAGCGCTCGACCAGGTACTCGATGATGGCGCCCGATTCGGCGATGGTGTTGGCGCCGTCCGTGATCACGGGCGACTTGCCCAGCGGATGCACGGCCTTCAGCGAGGCGGGCGCCAGCATGGTTTTCGGGTCGCGCTGGTAGCGCTTGACCTCGTAGTCGAGGCCCAGCTCCTCGAGCAGCCAGAGCACGCGCTGCGAGCGCGAATTGTTCAAATGGTGGACGACGATCATGGCGATTTCCGTTGGCAATGGTTGAGTCCCAGTATAGCCGGGACGGGAAAATCGCGGCGGCAGGGGCCGCGCACCAAAAATAATTGCGAAAAACACTATTTTCAATTGATAACTTTTCAATCTTCCCTTATCTTGTTTTGTTTCCAATAAGTAAGGAAACTCCCCTGTGGATTTCGACACCAACAACACCACGCCCCAGCGCGAAGCCATTACCTTCAGCGCCACCGGCAGCGAATACTTCCGTATCTGGATCGTCAACCTGCTGCTGAGCATTGTCACCCTGGGCATTTATTCCGCCTGGGCCAAGGTGCGCCGCAACCGCTATTTCTATTCCAGCACCCACCTCGCTGGCAGCAGCTTCGAATACCACGGCAATGCCGTCGCCATCCTGAAGGGCCGCATCGCGGCCGTGGTATTGATCGGCGGCTACAACATCGCCTTCCAGATCTCGCCCATCGTCGGCCTGATCATGCTCGTGCTGATGATGGCCGTGCTGCCATGGCTGGTCTGGAAAAGCCTGCAATTCAAGCTCTACAACACCAGCTACCGCGGCATCCGCTTCGGCTTCGACGGCAGCGCCAGGGAAGCCTACAAATACTTCCTGTGGCTGCCCATCCTGAACACCTTCACGGCTGGCCTGATGACGCCGTTCCTGCACCAGCGCCTGAAGCGCTTCCAGCACACGCAGAGCCGCTTCGGCAGCAGCAATTTCAGCTTCGACGCCTCGGTGGGCAGCTTCTACAAGACCTATCTGCTGTTCTTCGCCCTGCTGCTGGCCGGTTTCCTGGTCCTGATCTTTGTCGTCTTCGCCAGCGTCTTCGCCGCCTTTGCCAGCAACGCCAACGATGTCACCAAGGCCGGCAGCATCTTCGGCGCCGTGGCCGCCCTGTATGCGTGGGCCTTTATCGTGCTGCCGCTGTTCCTGACCATGATCCAGAACCTGATCTGGAACCACACGCGCCTGCAGCAGCACCAGTTCCAGTCGCAGCTGACCTGGGGCCGCACCACCTTCGTCATGCTGACCAACCTGCTCGGTATCGTCGTCACCCTGGGCCTGTTTTCGCCATTCGCCCAGGTGCGCTGGCTGAAGTACCGCCTGGAAGCGACGTCGATGCTGGTGCACGGCAGCCTGGACGCCTTCGTCGCCGCCACCGGCGAGCAAGTCTCTGCCACGGGCGAAGGCATGGTCGATCTGCTGGACTTCGACCTGTCGCTGTAGCATGACGCTCGATCACCACGCGCCGGGCGCGGCCCCCGTGCCCGCGCGCTATTTCGACGGCCAGACCTCGCGCCTGTACCACGTCACGCTCAGCGTGCGCGATGGCATGGCCGTACTGGCCGGCGATATCGAGCGCAGCTGCCCGCTGGGCGAGCTGCACGTGTCCGAACGCAGCAGCCACGCCGTGCGCAAGGTCAGCTTTCCCGACGGCGCCTACCTGGAGATCGCCGACCAGGCGGCCTTCAACGACGTGCTGCATGAAACGGGCCACCGCGACGGCTGGGTGGTGCGGCTGCAGCAAAGCTGGCGCGGCGCCCTGCTGGCGACAGTGGCCACCGTGCTGGCCCTGTGGCTCAGCTATCAGTACCTGCTGCCCGTGGTGGCGAAGGGGGTCGCGTATGCGATTCCCCAGTCCGTCGAGCGCCAACTGGGCCAGGGCGTGCTCGATTTCCTCGACGGTCACGTGTTTGAAGCAAGCAAGCTCGATGACGCGCGCCAGGAAGCCTTGCGCGCCCGTTTCGCGCGCCTGGCCACGCCCGGCGACAGCGCGCCCGCGCACCGCATCGTTTTCCGCAAGAGCAAGATCGGTCCGAACGCGTTCGCCCTGCCGTCCGGCGACATCGTGCTGACCGATGAAATGGTGGAACTGATGCCGGACGACGATGCCATCATGGGCGTGCTGGCGCATGAACTGGGCCATCTGCAGCAGCGCCACCTGACGCGCCGCCTGATCCAGACCTCGGCCGTGGGCGCCGGCGCGGCGCTGCTGTTCGGCGATGTCTCGACCGTGGTGGCGACCTTGCCGCCGCTGCTGCTGGACTTGAAGTATTCGCGCGATGTCGAGCGCGAGGCGGACGACTATGCGATCGCCATGCTGCGCCAGAACGGTATTCCCCTGGAACACCTGGCGCAGGTGTTTGTCGCCCTGGGCAAGCTGGACCATGGCACGCCCTACCTGTCGAGCCATCCGGCCAGCGCCGAACGCGTCGAGCGCATCCGCGCCGCACAACGGTAAACACCTGACAAAACCTACTGCGCGTCGCGCTTTGCGGCCGGCGATGCTCACCGTACTAAAGTACGGTTGCGCTTCTCGGCCACAAATCACTGCCGCTCGCTACGGTTTTGTCAGGTGTCGCATGCGTGGATAGCATCGCTCCAACCGCACACTTTCCCATTCAGCAAGATCCACAAATCACCGGTACACTCAGCAATATCAGTCTGACTTTCCCGGAGTGCCCATGCACCTAGTACCATTTCGCTACCTGACCTTCATTGCGACGGCAGCCATCTTTGTCCTGTCCCTGTTTTACTATGACCATTACTGGCTGCCCGTGCTGGCCGGTGCGCTGACCCTGGTCGGCATCAGCGACCTGCTGCAAACGAAGCGCGCCCTGCGCCGCAACTACCCCATCCTCGCGCACTTCCGCTTCTTTTTTGAGAGCATCCGCCCCGAAATCCGCCAGTATTTCCTGGAAAGCGACAGCGAGGCGACGCCGTTTTCGCGCAGCCAGCGCAGCATCGTCTACCAGCGCGCCAAGGAGCAGACGGACAAGCGCCCGTTCGGCACCCAGCTCGACGTGTATGAAGCAGGCTACGAATGGATCAACCATTCCATCGCTCCCGCCAAGGTCACGGGCCACGACTTCCGCATCGAGATCGGCAACCATCCCGACTGCCCGCGCACCAAGCCGTATTCGGCCAGCGTCTTCAATATCTCGGCGATGAGCTTTGGCGCCCTGTCGGCCAACGCCATCCTGGCCCTGAACGGCGGCGCGCGCAGCGGCGGCTTCATGCACGACACGGGCGAAGGCAGCATCAGCCCCTACCACCGCGAAAACGGCGGCGACCTGGTGTGGGAAATCGGCTCCGGCTACTTCGGCTGCCGCAATCAGGACGGCACGTTTTCGGAAGAGCGCTTCATCGCCAACGCCAGCTCGGAGCAGGTCAAAATGATCGAGCTGAAAATGTCGCAGGGCGCCAAGCCGGGCCACGGCGGCGTGCTGCCCGGCCCGAAAGTAACGATCGAGATCGCCACCACGCGCGGCGTGATGGTGGGCGAGGATTGCGTCTCGCCGGCGGCGCACAGCGCCTTTTCCACGCCGCTGGAAATGCTGCACTTTATCGACCGCCTGCGCACGCTCTCGGGCGGCAAGCCGACGGGCTTCAAGCTGGCCATCGGCCATCCGTGGGAATTCTTCGCCATCGTGAAAGCCATGCTGGAAACGGGCATCACGCCCGACTTCATCGTCGTCGACGGCAGCGAAGGGGGCACGGGCGCGGCGCCCCTGGAATTCACGGACCACGTGGGCACGCCGCTGCAGGAAGCGCTGGTACTCGTGCATAACACCCTGGTCGGCGCCAACCTGCGCGACAGGATCAAGATCGGCTGCTCGGGCAAGATCATCACGGCCTTCGACATCGCCCGCTTGCTGGCTCTGGGCGCCGACTGGTGCAATTCGGCGCGCGGCTTCATGTTCGCGCTGGGCTGCATCCAGTCGCAAAGCTGCCACACGGACCGCTGCCCCACGGGCGTGGCCACGCAAGACCCGCAGCGCCAGCGCGCGCTGGTGGTATCCGACAAGATCGCCCGCGTGGCGCACTTCCACCAGAACACCATGAAGGCGCTGGCCGAACTGATCGCCGCCGCCGGCCTGGCGCATCCGCAGGAACTGCGCCCGCACCACCTGGTGCGGCGCATCTCGCCGAACCAGGTGAAACTGGCGTCGGCCCTGCTGCCCTTCCTGGAAGCGGGCCAGCTGCTCGACCCGAGCCAGCTGCCGCAGCTGCCGCCCGTATTCGGCCTGTACTGGCCCAAGGCGCAATCGGTATCGTTCCAGCGCCTCGATTGAGGCGGTGCTTGCGCAAGTGGAGCAATACCACTTAATAACCACTTGCGCAAAAACCCAAATCCAATACAATACCAAAACAAGTACAAAACCGAGGCAGCTTTTCCCGTGACCGCCACGATGCGCCACCACGGTGCCAGAATACGTATGCCGTCATCAAAATACATACCGGAGGAGTTGCAGCATGGAGCAGGGTTTGCGCGAGAAAATAGGACAGTTGTTCATGGTAGGCTTCGACGCCCTGCAGGCGGACGACCATATCAAGACCTTGATACGCGAAAAGAAGGTGGGCGGCGTGATCCTGTTCCGCCGCAACGTGCACACGCCCGCGCAAGTGTCGGCCCTGTGCCGCGAACTGCAGGAGATCAATGCGGAAGTGTCCGACATCCCGCTCTTGATCTCCATCGACCAGGAAGGCGGCATGGTGATGCGCATCGAGCAGGGCGTCACGCCGATTCCCGCGGCGATGGCCTTCCAGGCGGCCGGCTCCATCGAAGACTGCGAACGCATGAACCAGATCAGCGGCGATGAAATGCGCCAGGTGGGCATCAATATGCTGCTCGCGCCCGTGCTGGACGTAAACAACAACCGCAACAACCCCGTCATCGGCGTGCGCGCGTATGGCGAGGATGCCGCCACCGTCATCGACTACGGCATGGCGGCCATGCGCGGCCAGCGCGCCAGCGGCGTGGCCGTCACCGCCAAGCACTTCCCCGGCCACGGCGACACGGCCATCGACACGCACTACGCCATGGCGCTGGTCCCGCACGACAAGGAACGTCTGCACGCCGTGGAACTGGCGCCCTTCCGCGCGGCCATTGCCGGCGGCGTCGACGCCATCATGACGGCGCACGTAGTCTTCCCCGCCTTCGAAGCCGACACCAGCGTGCCCGCCACCCTTTCAAAGGGCGTGCTGACGGACCTGCTGCGCGGTGAAATGCAATACCAGGGCGTGGTCATCACCGACTGCCTGGAAATGGCGGCCATCGCCGACGGCATCGGCATCGCCCAGGGCGCCATCGCCACCTTGCAGGCGGGCGCCGACATCGTCCTCATCTCGCACCGCGAAGCGCAGCAGACGGCCGCCATCGAGGCCGTCATCGCCGCCGTGGAGCGCGGCGACATTGCGATCTCCCGCATCGACGCGGCTTGCGCCCGCGTGGCTGAACTCAAGCGCAACCGCGCCGTGCGCGACTGGCGCGAACGTCCCGTCGCCCCGCCGGCGCTGATGCAGCCGGCCGCCATGGCCCTGTCGCAGCTGCTGCAAAAAGCGGCCCTGCGCGCGCAGGGCGACTACCGCCCGCTCGACGCGGGCCTGCCCGTGACCCTGCTGACGGTGGAAGTGCGCTCGCGCAGCGAGATCGACGAAGTGGCGCTGGGCCGCAACAAGGAAGCGCGCAGCTCGATGCTGCCGGCGCTGCTCGAAGCGGGCCTGGACGTGCGCGAATATGCCTTGTCGGCCGAGGCCCTGGACGAAGAGGTCAACGAGGCCATCGCCTTTGCGCAAGGCGCGCAACAGATCGTGCTGCAAACGTATAACGCCATGTTCGTCGACGGCCAGCGCCGCCTGGTCGAGGCCCTGCCGCACGATAAACTGTGGCTGGTGGCAGGCCGTTTGCCCTACGACCTGGACCTGGCGCCCCACGCGCAAGGCCGCCTGGCCGCCTTCGGCTGCCGTCCTGCCGCGCTGGTGCCCGTGGTGGAAAAACTGGCCGGCAAGGCGTAAAGCCACACCGCCCTCCTGCAAATGCCGGGCATTGCCCGGCATTTTTTTATGCCGCTTCGCCATCGAAGCGCACGCCCGTCATCTGCTCGCTGAGCGCCCATAGCCGGCGTGCCTGCGCGGGGTCGGCCGCCCAGCGCCGCACGCCCGGCCCCGTGCTGTCGTCCGCCACCAAGGTAGCGATATCGCAATCCTCGCAATACACGCCGCCCAGACCCTCGAGCTGCGCGCTGGTGGCGCACCAGACGGCGGTGGCCGCGCCCTGCGCCACATTCTTGAAGCCCGATTGCGGCGGCGGATTCACCTGGCCCTCGTCATCGAGCGCCCCGACCCGGCGCAAGTCGTCGAGGTCCAGATGACGCACCAGCGGCGTCAGGATGGCGCCCGGATGCAGCGAAAAGGCGCGCACGCCGTGCGCCGCACCGCGCCGGTCCAATTCCACGGCAAACAGCGCATTGGCGCTTTTCGACTGCGCATACGCGCGCCATTTGTCGTACGGCTGGCGCAGGAAATGCGGGTCATCCAGGTCGACGCCCGCCTGCCGGTGTCCCAGCGACGACACGCACACCACGCGCGCGCCCTGCGCCTGCCGCAAGGCGGGCCACAGGCGTGCCGTCAGCTGGAAGTGCCCCAGGTGATTCGTCGCGAACTGCCCCTCGTAGCCGCGCGCATCGCGCCGCAAGGGCGTGGCCATGACGCCGGCGCCGTTGACCAGCACGTGCAAGGCGCGGCCGGTGGCAAGAAAGGCGGCGGCAAAGGCATCGATCGATTGCGGATCGAGCAGGTCGAGCGCGGCGACCTCCACGCCGGTCATGCCGTCCAGGGCCGCTTGCGCCTGATGTGGGTCGCGCGCCGGCACCAGTACCTTGGCACCGGCGCCGGCCAGCACGCGCACCGTTTCCAGACCCAGGCCCGATGCTCCGCCCGTGACGATGACCCGCATGCCGGACAGGTCGCGGCCAGCCAGCGCCTCGGTGGCGGTCGTGGCGGCGTCAAAACCGGAGCGCAGGGGAGTTTGTTGCTTGTTGATGCTGTCCATGGAATCTGCCTTTGCAAGTGGCGCCAGTCCGAATGGCTGGCGAGATGGATATATTGCGCGCAAAGAACTGGACTGTGAATGGCGTAAAATCTTCAATACTATCGCCATCGTCCAGAATTGAACCCCATCATGGATTTGCTCTCCGATGTACTCTCGCTGTTTGATACGCGCAGTTCCTATTTTGCCGGCCTGAAGGCGGGCGGCGAATGGGCCATCGACTTTCCGCCGCCGGACGGCATCAAGTTCAACGCCGTGATCGAAGGCGGTTGCTGGCTGACGGTCGCGGGCATCGACGCTCCCGTGCAGCTGCAGACGGGCGACTGCTTCCTGCTGGCGCCGGGGCATGCGTTCACCCTGGCCAGCACACCCGGCTTGCCGGCCACGCCGGCGCTGGAGGTATACCGGCACACGCAGCAGGGCGTGGCCCGCCACGGCGCGCCGCGGCACGATTTTTTTCTCATCGGCGGACGCTTCAGCTTTGGCGACGAAGCGGCCATCCTGCTCGACTGCCTGCCGCCGCTGCTGCACGTGCGCGGCGATACGGACCAGGCCGGCGTGCTGCACTGGGCCTTGCGACGCCTGGCGCAGGAACTGCAGGCGACGGCGCCCGGCGCGGCGCTGATGACGCGCCACCTGGGCCACATGATGCTGCTGCAGATGCTGCGCCAGTATCTGGCAGCGCAGGCCTCGCACCCGGCAGGCTGGCTGTTCGCGCTGGCCGATCCCCGGCTGCGCGCGGCCATCGAGGCCATGCATGCGCAACCTGCCCACCGCTGGACCTTGCCGCAGCTGGCCGCCGTCGCCGGCCAGTCGCGCTCCGCCTTTGCCGTGCATTTCAAGATCAGGGTGGGCGTGACGCCGCTCGACTACCTGCTGCGCTGGCGCATGCGCCTGGCCACGCGGCGCCTGAAGGGCAGCGGCGCGCCCATCGCCACGATCGCGCAGGCACTGGGCTACGATTCGGACAGCGCCTTCAGCCACGCCTTCAAGCGCGTCATGGCATGCTCGCCGCGCCAGTACCGGCTGCACCACGCGGGCGCGCAGGCGTAAAAAAACCCGCGGTGGCGGGTTTTCAAAATACAGGATCAGAGTGTCGGCACGGGTGGCAAGACAAAGGGCCCGAGGAACAGGCCGATGCCTCAATCCTGGCGCTGCACCTGCATCAGGATCACGCGCTTGCTGCTGCCGTCGGCCGGCGGCGTGTTTGACGGCGGCGGGCTGTCGCAGGAGCCGCAGGAACCGCAGCCGCTGCCGCAACCCGGCGCCACCTTGAAGAAGGTCGACATCTTCGCCTCATCGAGGCCGCAGCGCACCAGGCCGCGCACGATGGCGCGGCGCACGCCCGCCGGCAGGTACTTGGTCGAAAAATGCAGCAGCGCGGCTGCGACGATCAGGGCGACGATGAGGGTTTGCCACATGCTTTTCTCCTAAGCGCCCAGCAACAGGGCGACGCGGTACGTGATGAACGAGGCGGCATACGCGAGGGCGAACATATAGCCGGCCATCAGCAGCGGATAGCGCCAGCCGCCCGTTTCGCGTTTCACCACGGAGAGGGTCGACAGGCACTGCGGCGCGAACACGTACCAGGCCAGCAGCGACAATGCCGTGGCCATCGACCATGAATGGGCGATCAGCGGCTCCAGCGTGGAAGCCAGCGCATCGCCCGTTTGCGACAGCGCATACACGGTGCCCAGCGCGCCGACGGCCACTTCGCGCGCCGCCATGCCCGGCACCAGCGCGATGCAGATCTGCCAGTTGAAGCCGATGGGCGCGAAGATCACTTCCAGGCCGCGACCCAGGATGCCGGCCAGGCTGTAGTAGATGGGCGGATGGATCGCGTTGTCCGGCGCGCCGGGGAAGGTGCTGAGGAACCACAGGATGATCATCAGACTCAGGATGATGGTACCGACGCGCGTGAGGAAGATCTTCGCGCGCTCCCACAGGCTGACGGCCAGGTTGCGCAGATGCGGCCAGTGGTAGGCCGGCAGTTCCAGCAGCAGCGGCTGGTTGCCGCGCACGCCCATGCTGCGCTTCATGACCCAGGCCACGGCCATGGCCGAGATGATGCCGGCGAAGTACAGCACGAACAGCACCAGGCCTTGCAGGCTCAGATAGCCCCATACCTGGCGCTGGGGAATGAAGGCGGCGATGATCAGCGCATACACGGGCAGGCGCGCCGAGCACGTCATCAGCGGCGCGATCATGATGGTGACGAGGCGGTCGCGCGGATTCTGGATGGTGCGCGCCGCCATCACGCCGGGAATGGCGCAGGCAAAGCTCGACAGCAGCGGGATGAAGGCGCGGCCCGACAGGCCCACGCCGCCCATCAGGCGGTCCAGCAGGAAGGCCGCGCGCGGCAGGTAGCCGCAGTCTTCCAGGCTCAAAATAAAGAAGAACAGGATCAGGATTTGCGGCAGGAACACCAGCACGCTGCCGACGCCGCCGATGATGCCTTCCACCAGCAGGCTTTTCAGGTGACCGTCGGGCATGTTCGCCGTCAGCAGGGCGCCCAGGTGGCCCACGCCATCGGTGATCATTTCCATCGGCGTAGCGGCCCAGGCAAACACGGCCTGGAAGATCAGGAACATCAGCACGGCCAGGATCATGGGGCCGAAGACGGGGTGCAGCACCACGTCGTCGATCTTTTCCGTCAGGTTGCCGCTGTCGCGCGTGTCGTTGCTGACGGCGGCCAGGATGCGGCGCACTTCGCGCTGGGTTTCTTCGACGCTGACGGCGTCGATGGCCGCCAGCGGCTTGGCATCGACTGCCGGCAGCGGCAGCATGGCGTCGATGGCATTGAGCAGCGCTTTTTCGCCATCGTGCTGCACCGCGACGGTTTCCACCACGGGCATGCCCAGTTCCTGCGACAGCCTGGCCGTGTCGATGAGCATGCCGCGCTTGCGCGCCACGTCCGTCATGTTCAGCGCCAGCAGCATGGGCAGGCCCAGGCGCTTGACTTCCAGCACCAGGCGCAGATTCAGGCGCAAATTGGTGGCGTCGACGACGCAGATGATGGCGTCCGGACGCGGGTCGCCGCGGCGCAGCCCGCCCACCACGTCGCGCGTGATGGCTTCGTCGGGCGTAGTGGCCGACAGGCTGTAGGCGCCCGGCAGATCGAGCACGCGCACGGGCTGGCCGTTTGGCGACGTGAAATGGCCTTCCTTGCGCTCGATGGTCACGCCGGCGTAGTTCGCCACTTTCTGGCGTGCGCCCGTCAAACGGTTGAACAGGGCCGTCTTGCCGCAGTTCGGATTGCCCAGCAAGGCGATTTGTGGCTGGTGCGGCGGCTTGTGCGCGCCCGCTTCCACGATAGTTTCTACGGCACCCATAATTATTCCGGTTGAATCAGCGGTTGAATCGTGATCAGCGCCGCTTCGAAGCGGCGCAGTGCGAACGTGGCATTGCCCACCTTGATGGCCAGCGGATCGCCGCCGGGAATACCGCGCTTGAGCATGCGGATTCGTTCGCCGGGAACGAATCCCAGCTCCATCAAGCGGCGGACGAGGTCGACGCCGTCTTCTGTCTGTCCTGCCGCGTGGGGCGTGATATGCAACACCGTGCCGCTCTGGCCGACTGCCAGCGCGTCGAGCGTCATCAGGGGTGGAACTAGAGTCATGAGCAAATTCCGTTCAAATTAAGAACACCGGGGGACTGACTGCTGCGCGTGGCGCATGCCCTGATGTTGTGAGGTAAAACGCAACTGTTGCGCATTACCGACAAGCGGCCTTTCAATGTGTCCGGACGGCGACCGTCCGAGACAATACCAGCATTATAAACATGAATGCGAATTGTTTTTATTTGGCCCGGAGAGCCGCCCCTGTCAAGGGCTGCATCATGCGCACGGACGGTCCAACCCGGCGCCACATCAGCCCAGCCAACTGCCGCACACTTGATCAAAATCGCTTGCATTGTCCCGTACTTTGCGCGACAATGAAACGTAATGATAATGATTCTCATTAAAACACTAGCAACAATGCTTCACGGCACTAGTGCATTTCCATCCTCCAGCCAGAAGGTGTATCAATGATTGTATGTGTCTGCAACAACATATCTGATCGTGAAATCCGTCAAGCCGTCGATCTTGGCCTGTCCAGCATGGCCGAACTGCGCCGCGACCTGGGCGTGGCCACCTGCTGCGGCAAATGCCACACCTGCGCGCGGGAAGTGCTGAACGATCACCTGAACGCCACCGTGGCGCTGCAAGAAACCGTATTGATGCGAGCTGTACTGACAAACTAAAGAAAGCGATGAACGCCATGACGATGATGCCCCCGCCCGTATCGGTGCAGGCCGTGCAGCAATTTGCCGACTTCGACAAGAAGCGCAACAAATTCGCGCCGCTGATGGCCATCGTCGTCCTGCATATCGCCGGCTTCTACGCCATCCAGAGCGGCCTGCTGAGCCGCGTCGTCACGGCGGCCATGCCGACCATCACGACCATCAGCATCATCGCCCCGCCGGCGCCGCCGAAACCGCCGGCGCCGTCCGTGCCGAAAACCGTGGAACTGAGCGCGCCCGTGCCGCGCGCCGTGATCCCGCCGCTGCCGCTGATCGCCGTGGCGCCCACCGAACCGACGATCACGCCGCCGCAGCCGACGCGCGCCGAAGCGGCGCCCGTCGCCACCGCCGCGCCGACGGCGCCAGCGGCCCCGTCGCCGACGCCACCGGCGCCAGCGACGCCGCGCACCGTCAGCAGCGTCGAATACATCAAGGCGCCGCAGCTGATCTACCCGAATCTGTCGCGCCGCCTGGGCGAAAGCGGCACCGTGGTGCTGCGCATCCTGATCAATGAAAAGGGCTTGCCCGAGCAAATCCTGATCCAGAAGTCGACCGGCTACACGAACCTCGATGAAGCGGGCCGCCAGGCCGCCCAGCGCGCGCTGTTCAAGCCCATGATCGAAAACGGCAAACCCGTCCCCGTGTACGTGCTTGTCCCCCTGACCTTCCAGTTGAGCTAGCCTTCCTGCGGCCCTTGGGCCGCTGCCAGCCCGCAAGCACCGCACCCTGTGCCCTGCTTGCTTTTTTGCGCCCGTTTTTAGTCAAGCGATTTGCTTGTTTCAGTCTGCCAGCCTACATCCCCGGGCCAGGCAGACTTTTTTTTGGGGTCAGACCCTTTGGGTCTGACCCCAGCCTTACATCTCCGCCCACATCCGCAGCAGGTTGTGATAATGCCCCGTCAGTCCCACCGTCGCCGGCGAATCGCCATGCTCTGCGCGGACGCTCTGGATGTTCTGATCGAGCTCGAACAGCATGCTGCGCTTCCAGTCCTCGCGCACCATGCTTTGCGTCCACAGGAAGGAACAGATGCGCTCGCCGCTGGTGACGGGCAGCACCTGATGCACGCTGCTGGACGGATACACGATGACGTCGCCGGCCGGCAGTTTCACTTCATGCGTGCCATACGCATCGACCACCACCAGCTCGCCGCCCTCGTACTCGTCCGGCTCGCTCAGGAACACGGTCGACGAGACGTCGGCGCGCATCGACTGCATGCCGTTTTTCGGCGTGCGGATGGCGCCATCGATGTGCAGGCCATAGTGCTCGCCGCCCGCATAGCTGTTGAAGAAGGGCGGCAGGATGCGCAGCGGCAGCACGGCGGCAAAGAACAGCGGGTTGGCCATCAGCGCGCGGCTGACGATCTCGCCCAGCTCCAGCGCCAGCGGCGAACCCTCGGCCAGCTGGCGGTTGCGCTTGACTTGCGCGCCTTGCGCCCCGACGCTGGCGCGCCCGTCGACCCAGTCCGTCTGCGCCAGGCGCTGGCGAAACTGCGTCACCTGTTCCGGCGTCAGCACGCCGGGTATATGCAGCATCATCTTGCTATCCTTTTTCAGTAAATATCGCTGCCTGATTATCGCATCGCCGGCAGCGGCCAAGAAGACACAAAAGCAAGAATGGCCCAACATTTCCTGCCTGTTCAGCGCGGCCAGGCAGGCGTGCCGGCGACCAAAAAATAGCGCCAGGAACGCGAATGAGAATGGCCTTCATTTTCCTTAACAAATAAAAAACGGCGCAAGCGGGCAATCCACTTGAGAATGGGTTTTATTCGCACGATATTTACGTTAAAAAGACGGAAAAATGCCGTTTAGCACCGAAAACCGCCGGCATTTTGCGCTATCATGCGGGCATAGCGAAACCGGCAACCTGCGCGCCACCAGGCAGCCCTGCGCCACCCGGCAGTGAACGCCAGCAGCCTGCGGTTTCATCATCGAACGCGACACAGAACAAAGGAATTCCCATGAAGGGCGATAAAGAAGTCATCCGCATGCTCAATGCACAGCTCACCAACGAACTGTCGGCCATCAACCAGTACTTCCTGCATGCGCGCATGTACAAGCACTGGGGCCTGGAAAAGCTGGGCAAGAAGGAATACGAAGAATCGATCGGCGAAATGAAACACGCCGACAAGCTGATTGACCGCATCCTGATGCTCGACGGCCTGCCTAACCTGCAAGCGCTGCACAAGCTGCTGATCGGCGAGAACACGCCGGAAATGCTGGAATGCGATCTGAAGCTGGAACGCGCCGCGCACGCCACCGTCAAGGAAGGCATCGCCATCAGCGAAAAAGCGGGCGACTACGTCTCGCGCGACCTGTTCCTGATGATCCTGGAAGACACGGAAGAGCATATCGACTGGCTCGAAACGCAGATCGACCTGATCGCCAAGGTCGGCATCCAGAATTACCTGCAAAGTCAGATGGCCGTCGAAGAGTAATTGCTCTTCGAGGCAGATAAAAAAACCGGCAGCTTGCCGGTTTTTTTACGTCCATCCTCAAGTCTTTGCGGCCTGCGGCGGGCGCAGCCTGACGAACAGCACCGCCACCGCCGCGCACAGCAGCAGGGCGCCGGCCAGCCGGATGACGTTCTCCGGATTGCCGCCCAGCCAGCTGCGGTAGTACAGGGGCAGGGTGAAGATCTGGATGATCATCGGGATGACGATGAACATATTAAAAATGCCCATGTAGACGCCCGTGCGCTCGGGCGGAATGCAGCCGGCCAGCATGATGTAGGGATTGCCCATGATGCTGGCCCAGGCCAGGCCCACGCCCAGCATGGGCAGCAGCAATAGCGCCGGACTGTGGATCAGCGGAATGCTCAGCATGCCCACGCCGGCCGCGCACAGGCACAGGCTGTGCATGCGCTTGGGGCCGAACCGGCGCGTGAACGGCACCAGCGCGAAGGCGGCGACAAAGGCGACGAAATTGTAGAAGGCGCCCACCTGCCCGTTCAGCAGGCCCGCGTCGCGAAAACCTTGTGACGCGGGGTCCGTCGTGTGAAACAGGGTCGCCGCCAGCGACAGCGCGATGTACTGCCAGTAGCAGAACATGGCGTACCACTGGAACAGGTTGACGAGGGCCAGCTGCTTCATCGTCGGCGGCATGTCGCGCAATGCCGCGCCGATCTCGGCCAGCGTGTGGCGCCAGCCCGGCGGCCGGCTGCGGATGGCCGCCAGCTCGGCCGCCGTGAGCGGATTTTCCGGCGTCGTCTTCAGGGTCCACAGCACCGAGGCGAGCGAGAACACGGCGCCGATCAGGAAGGCGGCGATGACGATGTGCGGAATATGGCTGCCATTGACGGCATCCTTGTTCATGCCCAGCATGACCAGCAGCGATGGCGTCAGGTAGGCCAGCGTTTGCCCCAGCCCCGTAAACGCGCTTTGCGTGAGAAAACCCAGCGAGTGCTGCTTCTTGTCGAGCTTGTCACTGACAAAGGCGCGGTACGGCTCCATCGTCACATTGTTGGCCGCATCGAGTATCCACAGCAGGCTGGCGGCCATCCACAGGGTGGGACTGAACGGCATGGCCAGCAGGCCCAGGCTGCACAGGATGGCGCCGATCAGAAAATATGGCGTGCGGCGGCCCCAGCGCGTCACCGTGCGGTCGCTCATCGCACCGATCAGCGGCTGCACGAGCAGCCCCGTCATGGGTCCGGCCAGCCACAGGTAAGGCAGGCTCGCCTCATCGGCCCCCAGGTATTTATAGATGGGGCTCATGCTGCTTTGCTGCAGCCCAAAACTGAACTGGATGCCGAAAAATCCGACGTTCATGTTGACGATCTGCCAGAACGACAGATGCGGACGGTGCGCGCTGGCGTCGCTCATGCTGGCTCCCGATCTTGCTCCCGCTCCAGCCACAGCATATGCCATGGCTGCAGGCCTACCGTGCCGGCCAGCACGCTGCCATCGAGGCTGTTGCGCCATTCGCCCGCGGGCAAAGTGAAACGCTGGCTGGCGCCGCTGAAGTTGCTCAGGTTGAGAAATCCGTCGCCGCGCAGCAGCGCCAGCACGGCCGGCGTATCGGCCGGCAGCACGCTGCGCGGCGCGGCGGCGGCCAGGGCCGGCAAGCGCCGGCGCGCGTCGATCAGCTGGCGCAGCGCCAGGTACAGCCGGCCGCTGGCGCTCACGCCATCGTGGCGCCATGCCAGCAGGCCGTCGTCGAACGCGGGACGCTGCAGCCAGCGGCTGTCCATCGCCCGGTCGGGCCGCTGCGTGTAGCTGTGATCGTTGGTCATGCCCAGTTCATCGCCCATGTACAGCACGGGCAAGGCGCCAAAGCTCAAGGCCAGGCCATGCAGCAGCAGCAGGCGCCGCAACGCGTATTCCTGCTCCTGCACCATGACGGCGCTTTCCAGGCCAGCCAGCGAGGCGGCCATGCCGTTGCTGCCATGCGCCCTGTCGGCGCTGCTGCTCTGGAAGGCGGCGCCGCGCGCATAGCTGCCGGTGGCGCCGGCAAAGAACTGCGCGATGCGCGCCAGGCGCGCCGGCCCGTTCGCGCCTGCCTCATTGAGCAGCACGTTCCAGCCGATGTCGTCGTGACAGCGCACATAACTGAGCCAGCTTGCGGCCGGCGGCAGCGGCGGCGTGGCGACGATCACCTGCTGCAGCAAGTCCGTGCTTTCCTCCGCCAGGGCGCCCCAGCCGGCGGCCATCAGGCTGCTGTGATAGGCGATATGGCACTCGGGCGCCGCATCGCTGCCAAAGTAGGCGGGCAGCTTGGGTGTGGGCACGATGGCTTCGGCCTTGAGCAGCACACCCGGTGCGACGATGGCGGCGATGGCCCGCAGGGCTTGCAGCAGACTGTGGGCTTCGGGCTGATTCATGCAGTCCGTGCCGTCGCGCTTCCACAGGAAGGCCGTCGAATCGAGGCGGAACACTTCGATGCCCTTGTTGGCCAGGCCCAGCATGGCGCCGGCCATTGCCGCGAAGACGGCCGGATTGGCGTAATTCAGATCCCACTGGTACGGGTAAAACGTGGTCCAGACCCAGCGCTGGAGTTCCGGCACGAACGTGAAATTGCCGGGCGCCGCCTGCGGAAAGACCTGGCCCACCGTGCGCTCGTAGCGGTCCGGCTGCACGCGGTCGGGATAGGTGTGGAAAAAATCGCGCAGCAGCGGGTCGCCCGCCTTGGCGCCCAGCGCCCACGCATGGTCGTCGGCCACATGATTGAGGATCAGGTCCGAGCACAGGCTGATGCCGGCCGCGCGCAGCTGCGCCGTCAGCGCCAGCAAGTCGGCATTGCTGCCCAGCGCGGGGTCGACTTCCTCGAAGCTGGCGACGGCAAAACCGCCATCGCTTTCGCCGGCCCGCGCACGCAAGAACGGCAGCAGGTGCAGATAGGTCACGCCCAGTTCGCGCAGATGGCCGATGCGCGCCGCCACGCCCTGCAGGTTGCCGCCGAAGCGCTGCACGTAGGCGCTGTAGCCCAGCATGGACTGGCTGGCAAACCAGTCCGGCTGTTCTTCGCGCTGCGCATCCTGGCGCAGCAGCGCCGGCGCGCGCGCCGCATACAGCCGCCCCACGCTTTCCATCAGGTCGCCCAGCCAGGGCAGGAAATCGGGCCGCTGGCCATACAGGCTGCCCAGGCGGTCGAGCAAGACCGCCTCCTGGCGCGCATAGCGGCGCGCCGCGTCGTCGCGCAAGTGCGTGGGGAGCGGCGCCAGCAGGCGCGCCAGGGGGCTGCGTATCGACATCATGAATCCTATCCTTGCTTAAAATGCGTATTTCAGGCTGACCTTGACGGCGCGCCCCGTGATCGAGCGGGCCGCATGGCCATCGCCCTCGACTTCCGTATAGCCGATCTTGTTGAGCAGATTGTTCGCCGTCAGCGCCACCTGCATTTGCGGCGTGAGCTGGTAATTGACGAAGGCGTTGAGCACCTGGTAGGCGGGCAAGGTGATCGTGTGCGCATCGTCGCCCCACGACTTGCCCGTGCCGACCAGGCTGGCGCCCAGGGTGGCGGCTCCCCATTCATAGGTGGGCGCGATCTGGTACACGACGCGCGCCTGACGCCGCGGCGTATTGCCGATCAGCGCCACGTCGGCCGCCGCCGTACCCGTGATCTCGGCATCCGTGAACGTCAATCCGCCATTGATGCGGAAGTCGCCGGCGCTGTAGGCCGCTTCCAGTTCCACGCCCTTGGCTTCATAGCTGTTGGCCGTGCGCAGCTGGGTGGTCGCTTCGTAATTGCTTTCCCTGGTCTTGGCCTGGAACACGGTCACAAAGGTGCTCAGGGGACCCTGGCGCCATTTCACGCCGCCTTCGAGCTGGCGCACGGTGTTCATCGCCACCGGCACGCTGCCATCCAACGGCGTGCCGAACAGGATGCGGTCGGCATTGAAAGCCACGCCTTCGCTGACGCGGGCAAATACGGCCAGGCTGGCTTGCAGCTTGTAGTTCGCGCCCAGCGAGTACGAGGTGTGGCCTAGGGTGTAGTCGACCTGCTGCACCGTCGACGGCAGGTACGCTTGCGCGCCGGTGGCGATATTGGCCGTGCCGCTGGCATGCTGGCGGTCGCGCCGCAGGCCGCCGTCGAGGTTCAGCGCGCCGCTTTCCCAGGCCAGGTTCAGGTAGGGCGAGGTCGTGCGGTACTCCATGTCGACGGCGCGCGAGCAGCAGGCGCCGAAGGCCGGGCCGATGTAGCCGGGCGTGCCGCTGGCCGTTTGCAGCAGCGCCGGCTGGTCGCCCGTGGCCTGCATCAGATATTCATTGAAGTTCCAGGTCAGGCCCAGCTTTTGCTGCGACAGGTACAGGCCGGCCGTGGTGGTCAGCTTGCCGCTGTCGAGCACGAACGTCCTGGCCAGCTTGGTGTCGCTCAGGGTGTTGCTGGCGTCGTCGATCGAGGTATTGAACACCACGGCGGAAAACGCGCGGCCCGTGTAGGGCTTGCCCTGGTTCGGGCCGCTGGCAAACACATAGCTGCCGTCGCTGCCGTTATTCGACGGGAACACGCCGGTGAAGCGCCCCGAATTGTCGGCGTGGCGGAAGTTTTCGCTCACGCTCCAGCCCTGCCCCAGCTTGAACGACGCTTCCAAACCCACGGTATCGCTTTTGACGTGCAAGCCGTCGTTGACGCGGGTGGCCACGCGCTGGTTATCCTTGTTCAGCACCATGTCGGGCACCCAGTACGGCGAATAGAAGCTGGCCTTGCGCGGATCGATGCCGGCGATTTCCCCGATGCGGCCATCGCGCACGCTGACCGGCACCGGCAAGGCCGTGGGCGACTGGTCGTCGAGATGCTTGAACGACAGGCGCACGAAGCCGCTGTCGAATTCATGCGTGACATTGCCGCGGATCTGGCCGCCCTTTTCGCTGTTGACGCCACTGTGGCGGATGCCTTCGCCCGTACGCCAGGAGCCGCCGATGAAGAAGCGCGTGCGCTCCGACACCGGTGCGCCGTAGTCGAAGTCGACCCTCGTCTGATCGTAGCCCAGGCCGCGGCTGAGGGCCACGCTGCCGCCCTTCTCCTTGCCATTCTTGCTGATGAAATTGATGATGCCGCCCGGCGAATTGGTGGCCAGGGTGGAGGCCGAACCGCCGCGCACCACTTCCAGGTGGTCGAGCGTGGAATCGATCTTGACGAAGCTGTCGGGCGTGGTGAAGTTGAAGTCGCCGAACTGCAGCACCGGCAAGCCGTCTTCCTGGATCTGCACGTAGCGCGCGCCGCCGGCGGAAATGGGCAGGCCGCGCACGGTGATGTTGGCATTGCCTTCGCCGCCTGAGGACTCGGCCCGCAAGCCCGGCACCGAGCGCAGGACTTCGGCGGCGCTGGTCGGTGCGTTGTGCAGGATGGTGTCGAGTTCCATGCTGCTGACGGAATTGCTCGATTTCATTTTGGACGTGCCGCCGGTGGTGCCCGTGACCACGATGCGTTCCAGGTTCAGGCCATCGGCAGGGGCGGCGCTGGCGGTGTCGCCGGCCGATTGCGCCTGGGCGGCGCCCAGTTGCAGCATGGCCAGGGCGACGGCTGCGGCCATGCCGCCGCGTTGAGCAGTACGTGTCTTCATCTTGTCTCCAGTGTTGTATGCCGATACGTCGAGGTATCGGCTTGTTATGAGTCCTGGCCGCCGCATGCCGTGGCGCGCTGACTGTGCCGGTACGTCATTATTCAACGAATAAGAATTTATTGCAATCGATTGCAATCGAGCACTGCAACATGAAAATGTTGTTGTTTTTAAGAGAAAAACACGGGCAATACAGAAGGAAACAGGAGGGATATCAGGCGAATTCAGCTTTTTTTATGCTGCTGTGCAGCATAAAAATAAAGAGGAAAATTAGAAATTATTGCAATCGGTTGCAATGACTGACAACGGTGCTTCAGCGGCCCGAGGCGCGTACGATCAGCTCGGTTGGCAATTGCCGGGATGGCGCAGGCGCGCCGTCGACCAGCGCCAGCAGCGAGGCCACCAGCGCGCGCCCGGCGGCGCGGATCGGCTGGCGCACGGTGGTCAGCGGCGGATGGAAATACGCGGCCAGTTCGATATCGTCATAGCCGACCACGGCCACCTGCTCCGGCACGGCCACGCCGTGCGCGCGCAGGGCGCTGATGGCGCTCATGGCCAGCAGGTCGCTGCAGGCAAAGATGGCGTCGAACGGCAGCTGGCGGTCCAGCAGTTCCTGCACGTCCGTCGCGCCGCCCTGCGGCAGGAAGGAGCCGGCCACGTACAGTTGCGGGTCGGGCGCCAGCCCTTGCGCGGCCAGCGCCTGCGTATAGCCCTGGTGGCGCTGCGCCACTTCGGGCAGCTTGGCGTCGCCAAAGAAGGCGATGCGCCGGCGCCCCGCCGCCAGCAAGTGTTCCGTGGCCAGCCTGCCGCCGGCAACGTTATCGCCGCCGACGGTGCAATACAGCTGCTGCGGCAATTGCGCGCCCCACACGACGATGGGCACCTGGCGCGCGGCCAGCTGGTTCAGTTGTTCATGGTGGCGCCACTGGCCGATCAGGATGATGCCGATCACGCGGCCGCTGTCAAAGGACTGGGCCGCCGCATCGAGCGTTTCGGCATCGACGCGTGAAATGAGCATGTCGAAACCCTGCTCCGTCAGCGCATCGGCCAGGCTGCCCAGCATGCTGAGGAAAAAAGGATCGGACAGGTGCTGGCGCGTGGCGGCGTCATACGGCACCACCACGCCCACCGTGCGGTTCTGTTTCAGGCGCAGGTTTTGCGCGCCGATATTGATGGAATACTTGAGCGAACGGGCCAGCGCGATGACGCGCGCGCGCGTCTCTTCATTGACCAGCGAACTGCCGCTCAGCGCGCGCGACACGGTCGACGTGGACACGCCGGCCAGGCGCGCGATATCGGCCATCTGCAAACGCTGCTGCGCCTTCGAGTCGGAACCGGTCATCGTGCGCTCACTGCGGCGCGGTGTCCTTGAACGATGGGCGCTCGGACAGTTTGTCGAACAGGCGCGCCAGCGCCGGATGCTCCGCGCGCCAGTCGATTTCCGGGAAGCGGAAGCTGAGCCAGCCCAGGGTACAGCCCACGGCCACGTCGGCCAGGGTGTAGTTCTTGCCGGCGCAATACGCGCTCTCGCCCAGGCGCGCTTCCAGCGCCGCCAGGCCCAGGGTGACCTTGTCCAGCTGGCGCGCGATCCAGGCCGCGCTTTGCTGCTCGGGCGGGCGCTGCGTGCGCTCCAGGCGCACCAGCACGCCCGCGTCGAGGATGCCATCGGCCAGCGCTTCCCAGTTCTTGATATCGGCCCGCTCGCGGCCATTGCCGCCAGCCGGCAGCAACTTGCACACGGGCGTGAGCGTGTCGAGGTATTCGACGATGACTTTCGAGTCGATCAAGGTGCTGCCATCCTCCATCACCAGGCAGGGCACCTTGCCCAGGGGATTGGCCTGGGCGATGCGGGTTTCCGGCACCCACACGTTTTCCAGCTCGAAGACATAGTCGAGCTTTTTTTCCGCCAGCACGATACGGGCTTTGCGGACATACGGGCTGGCGAGGGAACCGATCAGTTTCATAGGTACTTTAAGGTAAAGGAGCAGCAAGCAGTATAGCATCGGCGGCAGCGGCGTTTGGCAGCACGCGCCCAGCCGTCTCCATGGTGTGGCAGGCATGCCGCATCGGGGCCGGATTCGGCCCGAATGCGGTGCGCCGGCGCCCGATGGACGGCTGGCCAGCGGCCAGCGGTGGTAAAATCGCCCTTTACTGTGGCGCCGTTAGTGTTGCTGTATTGCAATAGCCCTGCCCTCCCCGCGCGCCACACGCCAACCGTTTCTTTAACTTGCGTCCGCTCTCATGACTTCTACTACTCCGTATTCCACGCTGTCGGCCCTGTCTCCGCTCGATGGCCGCTACGCCAGCAAGACCGATCTGCTGCGCCCGATCCTGTCCGAAGCCGGTTTCATGCACCACCGCGTGAAAGTGGAAATCTCCTGGCTGCAAGCGCTGTCGCAAGCCGGTTTCGCTGAAATCAAGCCGTTTTCGGCAGAAGCGAGCGCCCTGCTCGACAAGATGGCGGCCGATTTCTCGGAAGCCGACGCGGCCCGCATCAAGGCCATCGAAGCGGTCACCAACCATGACGTCAAGGCCGTCGAGTACTGGCTGAAGGAACAAGTGGCGGACGTGCCGGAACTGGTGGCGGCGTCGGAATTCATCCATTTCGCCTGCACCTCGGAAGACATCAACAACACCTCGCACGGCATGATGCTCAAGGCCGCGCGCGACGGCGTGATGCTGCCGGCATTGAACGGCCTGGTGGCCAAGCTGACGCAGATCGCGCACGACAACGCCGACGTGCCGATGCTGTCGCGCACGCACGGCCAGACGGCCAGCCCGACCACCCTGGGCAAGGAATTCGCCAACGTCGTGGCCCGTTTGCAGCGCGCCGTGAAACGCATCGCGCAAGTGGAAATCCTCGGCAAGATGAATGGCGCCGTCGGCAACTACAACGCCCACCTGTCGGCCTACCCCGGCTTCGACTGGCCTGCATTCTCGCAGGCCGTCATCGAACAGCGCCTGGGCCTGGTCTTCAATCCGTACACCATCCAGATCGAACCGCACGACTACATGGCCGAACTGTTCGACGCCTTCGCGCGCGCCAACACGATCCTGCTGGACCTGAACCGCGACATCTGGACGTACGTCTCGCTGGGCTACTTCAAGCAGAAACTGAAAGCGGGCGAAATCGGCTCGTCGACCATGCCGCACAAGGTCAACCCGATCGACTTCGAAAACTCGGAAGGCAACCTGGGCCTGGCCAACGCCGTGCTGAAACACCTGTCGGAAAAACTGCCCGTCTCGCGCATGCAGCGCGATTTGACCGATTCGACCGTGCTGCGCAACATCGGCGTGGGCCTCGGTTACACCTTGCTGGCGTATGACAGCTGCCTGCGCGGCCTGAACAAGCTGGAAGTGAACCACGCGCGCCTGGCGCAAGACCTGGACGCGACCTGGGAAGTGCTGGCCGAGCCCGTACAAACCGTGATGCGCCGCTATGGCATCGAAAACCCGTACGAGCAGCTGAAAGAGCTGACGCGCGGCAAGGGCATCTCGAAAGAAGCGCTGCAAACCTTCGTCAATGGCCTGGCCATTCCGCAGGATGCCAAGGACGTGCTGCTGACCATGACGCCGGGTAACTACATCGGTATCGCGGCGCAATTGGCCAAAGCCATCTAAGCAGTTTCCACATGGGGATCGTCCGATCCCACTCCCGCGGGGCGGCCAGCACACAAATGCTGCCCGCCCCGCGGTTTTTCCGGCACTCTTTCTTGTAGAATCTCCAGCACGCAGCGCAATTTGATTTTCTTTGGTATATTAGGCCGAATTAGTCCTAATACGTACTACTTTCAAGAAAGCCATCGATGCAACGCTACACCACCACCGCCATCATCCTGCACTGGCTGACCGCCTTGCTGATCATCAGCGCCTTCGTCATGGGCCTGGTCATGACGGATATTCCCGGCCTGACGCCCACCAAGCTCAAGTATTTTTCCTGGCATAAATGGCTGGGTGTGACCGTGCTGGCCATCGCCGCCATCCGCCTGCTGTGGCGCAAGGCCAACGTGCCGCCGCCGCATCCGGCCAGCATGGTTGCCTGGCAAAAGAAGGCGGCCGATGCCATGCATGTGCTGCTGTACATCCTGATCTTCGCCGTGCCCATCTCCGGCTACCTGTACACCCTGGCCGCCGGCGTGCCGGTGGTCTACCTGGGCCTGTTCCAGCTGCCCGTCATCATGGCGCCGAACCCGGAATTTAAGCCGCTTTTAAAAGAGATTCATTATGTTCTGAACATGACGATGGCCGCCGCCGTGGCCGCCCATGTGCTGGCGGCGCTGAAACACCAGTTCATCGACCGCGATGGTGTGCTGAAACGCATGCTGCCCTGACACCGACTTCCCCTTGCTCACTGAAACTCCAGGAAAAATAAGATGAAAACCACCCAACGCATCGTCCTCGCTTCCCTGCTGGGCCTGTCCGTGGCCGCCACCGCCGCCACCCTGCTGAAAGTCGATCCCGCCAAGACCAGCGTGTCGGCCGTGTTCAAGCAAATGAACGTGCCCGTGGAAGCGAAGTTCAAGAAATTCAATATCGCCATCGATTACAACCCGGCCACACCGGACGCCTCGAAGGCGTCGGTGGAAATCGACACGGCCAGCATCGATATCGGCGACCCCGAGTACAACAAGGAAGTGGCGAAGAAAGAATGGTTCAACTCGGCCCAGTTCCCGAAAGCCACCTTTGTCTCGAGCAGCATCAAGGCGGCCGGCGCGGGCAAGCTGACGGTCACGGGCAAGCTGAGCATCAAAGGCAAGACCACCGACGTGACCTTCCCCCTGGCGGTGAAAGCCGATGGCGGCAAATACGCGTTTGACGGCGCCCTGCCGATCAAGCGCCTGACCTACAACATCGGCGAAGGCGAGTGGAAAGACACGAGCATGGTTGCCGACGAGGTCACCATCAAATTCCACGTCGCCGCTCAGTAACACCTGAGAAAACGTTCATGACTGCGTTGCTCTTGCCTCGTCGTGCTATTCGCACTGCCTTCGGCAAGGCGCCTTGTCCTGAACGTTTTTCAGGCGTTACACATTAGATCAACGCCCAAAAATCTGTTGTTTAACTTAGTTAGGAATTCAATGAAATTGAAGCACTTGATGATCGCCGTGCTGGCAGCCGCCGGCGCGGGTTCGGCCATGGCCGCTACGGACACCTACAACCTCGACCCGACGCATACCTTCCCCAGCTTCGAAGCCGATCACATGGGCATGTCCGTCTGGCGCGGCAAGTTCAACAAGACCAAGGGAACCGTGACCCTGGACCGCGCCGCCAAGAGCGGCAGCCTGGACCTGGTCATCGATGCCGATTCGATCGACTTCGGCCTCGACGCCATGAACACGCACGCGAAAAAAGCGGACATGTTCAACGTCGAGAAATTCCCGCAAATCACCTACAAGAGCACGTCGCTCAAGTTCAACGGCGAGCAGCTGGTGGAAGTCGATGGCGAACTGACCTTGCTGGGCGTGACCAAGCCCGTCAAGTTGAACGTGAGCAAGTTCAAGTGCATCATGCACCCGCGCTACAAGCGTGAAGTGTGCGGCGCCGATGCCACGGCGGAATTCAAGCGCAGCGACTTTGGCCTGAACTACGGCATGCCGGCGTTCTCGCCGGAAGTCAAGCTGGCCATCCAGGTTGAAGCGATCAAGGCCGACTAAACACGACCTTGCCGCATGACAAGCCCGCCTCGCTGCCCGCAGCCAGGCGGGCTTTTGCATGCGCCATGCGAATCCGCTGGACTTTTCTATCGTGCGGCATCACTATCCATTGGCATGATGTTGTTATGACATGCCACATCCACTTATCCATCGCGCGGAGGACTACATGAATTTCATTATCTGGATCGTTATTGGCGGCGTCATCGGCTGGCTGGCCAGCATGGTCATGAAAACCAATGCGCAACAGGGCATCTTCCTCAATATCGTCGTCGGCATCGTCGGCGCCTTCCTGGGCGGCTGGCTGCTGGCCCCCCTGTTCGGCACGGGCACCATCAATAGCGACAATTTCAGTCTGGCTTCGCTGCTGGTCTCGTTCCTCGGCGCCGTCATCCTGCTGGGCATCGTGAATCTTTTGCGCCGCGGCAAAATACGCTAAGCAAACAAAAAGCAGGGCATGGCAAGTGGCCGGGCCGCGCAAGCGCCCGGCCATTTTTTATTGCTGTCAGGACAAGTATGGACAAATACAACAGCCGCCGCACGGAAAAATGCGCGTTGGCGGCCGGTTCCAGCCCCTATGCCAGCGCAAATCATGCCATTCAAGCAAGCACATGCGACCATGCTGCCCGGAAAATGTGATTGACTAGTGCGAGTTCGATACGGATACTCTATGTCGCCCGCTGCACAATCAGCGGGTACTCCGCTGATTCCGACTTCCCTACAATGTAAAAGAACAGAACTCGAATGAAAAAATCTCTCATCGCGCTCGCCATCCTGAGCAACTTCGCACACGCCGACGAAGGCATGTGGATGCCCCAACAGCTGCCACAAGTAGCCAAGGAGCTGAAAGCCGCCGGACTGAAACTCGATCCGACCACCCTGACCAAACTGACCGAATTCCCGATGGGCGCCATCGTCAGCCTGGGCGGCTGCTCGGCGTCGTTCGTCTCGCCGCAAGGCCTGGTTGCCACCAACCACCATTGCGTCTACAACAGCGTGGCGGTCAATTCGACCAAGGAGCGCGATTTGCTGGCCAACGGTTTCCTGGCCAAGACTTTCGCTGAAGAATTGCCGGCCGCCCCGGGCAGCCGCATCTTCGTCACCTCGGCCGTGACGAATGTCAGCGACAAGATCATCAGCGCCGACGTGGCCAAGCTGCAAGGCAAGGCACGCATCGATGCGATCGAGAAAAACCAGAAGAAACTGGTCGCCGAATGCGAAAAAGAAGCGGGCTTCCGCTGCACCGTGTCGAGCTACTACGGCGGCCTGGAGTTCTACCTGATCAAGCAACTGGAAATCCGCGACGTGCGCCTGGTGCACGCGCCTCCGGCCGGCGTGGGTAAATTCGGCGGCGACACCGACAACTGGATGTGGCCGCGCCACACGGGCGACTACGGTTTCTACCGCGCCTATGTCAGCAAAGACGGCAAAGCTGCCGACTTCAGCAAGGACAACGTGCCGTACCAGCCAAAACACGTGCTGAAACTGGCCAAGGATGGCTTGAAAGAAGGCGATTTCGTCATGGCGCTGGGCTATCCTGGCCGCACCAACCGTCACCGCCTGCCATCGGAAGTGGCGTTCACGTTTGACTGGAACTACCCGGCCTTCGTGAAGGCGTCGGGCGAAACCCTGGCCATCATCGCGCGCGAAACCAAGGACAACAAGGACGTTGCCCTGAAATACGCGGGTCAGGTTGCCGGCGTGAACAATTACTACAAGAACCGCCAAGGCATGCTCGATTCCTACGCCGGCAGCGACTTCCTGGCGCGCAAGACGGCCGAACACGAAGCCCTGAAAACCTGGGTCAACGCCAATCCTGCCCGCAAGGCGGAATTTGCCGGCGACATCGAACAAGTGGAAAAGCTGATCGCCGAACGCGATGCCGACACCAAGCGCGATTTCTTCCTGGGCTACGCCCAGCCACGCCTGCTGAACACGGCACGCAGCCTGTACCGCCTGTCCAACGAAGGCACCAAGGCCGATACGGAACGCAAGTCCGGCTACCAGACGCGCGACTTGCCACGCCTGGAAGCGGGCATCACCTCGGTCGAGCGCACCTACGATGAAAAAGTCGACAAGGCGCTGGTACTGAACAGCCTGACCAAGTACGCCGCGCAACCGGCCGCACAGCGCCGCGCCAGCTTCGACGCCGCCATCGGCATCAAGGACGGCATGTCGCAAGCCGACCTGGCCGCCGCGCTGGACAAACTGTATGCCGGCAGCAAGCTGGGCGACAAGGCCGAGCGCGCAGCCTGGCTGAAACGCACGCCAGCCGAGTTCCAGGCCAGCAAGGACAGCTTCATCCAGGCCGCCGTCGCCATGTATCCGGATTCGCTGAAAAACGAAGCGGAAGACGAAGAACTGGCCGGCAAGATCCAGCAAGCCTACGCCAACTACATGAAAGCAAAAATCGCCTTCATGAAGAGCAAAGGCCAAGCCGTCTATCCTGACGCCAACAGCACCCTGCGCGTGACGTTCGGCCGTGTTGCCGGCCGTGACCATGGCGCCGACGGCACCACCTGGACCGCCTTCACCACCGTCAATGGCGTCGCCGCCAAAGCCACGGGCCAGGGCGAGTTCAATGCACCGGCGAATCAACTGGCCGCGATCAAAGCCAAGGACTTCGGTAAATTTGTCGATCCGAAGCTGAAAACCGTGCCGGTCGACTACCTGGCCACGCTGGACATCACCGGCGGCAACTCCGGTTCGGCTGCCCTGAACTCGAAAGGCGAATTCATCGGCCTGGCATTCGACGGTACCTTGGACTCGATCATTTCCGACTGGGACTACAACAAGGCCAACACCCGTTCGATCCAGGTCGACCTGCGCTACATGCTGTGGAACATGAAACACATCGACCACGCAGACAACCTGCTGAAAGAAATGGGCGCCGAGTAATTCGCGGATAACAACAACTAATAAGCCCGGCAACGGGCGGTTGTTCCCTGAGCCACTCCTGCGGGAGTGGCTTTTTTTCGCCTAACGTTTTATTTTGGTGAAACGGTAAGGCGCGGCTTGCTCCTCGCCAAACACGTGCGCGCGGCCGCTTCCCAGCGGCAGCATCACCCTCCGGCCATCGTGCAGCAGCAAGGCCAGGTCGGCGCCGGGAAAGCGCTGCGTCAGCAGCGGATACGCTGGCCGGGCGATGCCCGTGGCGGGAATCACGATACGGTAATCGCCATCGCCAAAATCCAGCAGCAGTGCGGCCACCTCATCCGGCCCCGGCAGCGCCGTGATGCGCAGGCGCGTGCTGCCCTTGACGAGTTCGAAGGCCGACCATACGGGCAAGGCACGCTGCATCGCGCCGACCCGCAGCTGCGGCGCCTGGCCCGCCTCCGCCGACGTCAGCAAGACGTCAGGCATCGGCTCCGACGCCGCATCATCGACGGCCAGCAGCCAGCCCCGGTAGCGTATCAGCGCGCCCTGCGCGCTAGCCGTCACGGACCCGCCCTGCGCCACCGGCTCCTTGCCCGCCGGCAAGCGCAACGGCGCCGCCTGTGCCGCCAGACAAATCCACCACACCAGCGCCGCCATCGCTGCCTTGCCCATGCCGCCTCCCTTGCGCGTGAAACGTATTCATAACACAAGTTCGGCCCGGCCCATCTGCCGCGCCTCAAGGCGCCAACGCCGGTGCTACAATTGGCCCCTAGCGGGCGTACTTACCCAGCGCGCCTTCCCCCTCCCAGACTCAGACCGCTATGCCACCAGACTTGCGCACGACCTACGAACTCGGTAACCACAACCAGACCACGACCTGGCTGGAATGCATCACCTTCTATCAAGATCTCGCCGCACGCTACCCGCAGGTGCTGCACTTCGAACAGATCGGCCTGTCCGACTCGGGCGTGCCCATCCACGCTGGCGTCGTCAGCGCGGACGGCGTATTTGACCGCGAGCAAATCAAGCGCGCAGGCCGCACCGTGTTCTTCAACAACAACGGCATCCACCCGGGCGAACCGGAAGGCATCGACGCCTGCATGGCCATCGTGCGCGACCTCTGCACGCAGCCGGAACGCCTGGCGGCGCTGGGCAGCACCGTGCTGCTGTTCATTCCGATCTACAACGTCGATGGCAGCCTGAACCGTGCCAATACCTCGCGCGTGAACCAGGATGGCCCGGAGCAATTCGGTTTCCGCGGCAATAGCCGCCACCTGGACTTGAACCGCGATTTCATCAAGTGCGACAGCCTGAACGCGCAAGTGTTCAACCGCCTGCTGAGCAGCTGGGACCCGGACGTGATGGTCGACACGCACACGTCGAACGGTGCCGACTACCCGTACACGATGACCCTGATCCACACGCAGACGGATAAGCTGGGCAATGGCCTCGGTCCCTTCCTGCAAGACACCATGCTGCCGCACATCTTTGCGCAGATGGAACAGGCGGGCTGGCCCACCTGCCCGTATGTGAATCCCGTCAAGGACAGCCCCGACCACGGCATCGCCGAATTCCTCGAAGTACCGCGTTTCTCGACGGGTTTTGCGGCCCTGCATCACGTCATCGGTTTCATGCCGGAAACGCACATGCTCAAGCCCTTTGCCGACCGCTACGCTTCCATGCGCGCCCTGCTCGACATCACCATGGCCTTTACCATCGAACATGGCGAACAGATCAAGCAACTGCGCGCGCAAGCCAAGGCAGCGGGCCGCACGCAAGCCGAGTGGCCGATCCACTGGGCCATGAACGAAGAGCAACCGTCGACCTTCCCCTTCAAGGGCTACGCAGCGCAGTACACGCCAAGCGTGCTGGGCGACTACCAGCGCCTGTCCTACGACCGCTCGCAGCCGTGGGAACGCGACATCGCCTATTACAACCGCTTCGATGCGGACGTCACCGTGGTCGCGCCGAAAGCCTATGTGGTGCCCCAAGCGTGGCGCGAAGTCATCGAGCGCCTGCGCTGGAACGGCGTCGACATGCACCGCATCACCGCCGAACAGACGGTAACGGCGCGCTACTACCATATCACCAACGTCGGCACGCGCGCCGCGGCCTACGAAGGCCACATGTTCCACGACACGGTGGAACTGGAAGCGCGCACAGGCCAGTTCACCTTGCAGGCGGGCGACTATGTGATCAGCCTGGAGCAGGACAACGCGCGCTATGCCGTGGAAACGCTGGAACCGCAGGCGCACGACAGCTTCTTCCGCTGGGGCTTCTTTAACAGCGTGCTGGAGAAGAAAGAAGCGTTTTCCGATTACGTCTTCGAAGACATGGCGTCCGAACTGCTGCGCGATGAGCCTGCGCTGGCGTCCAAGTTTGCCGACTGGAAAGCGGCGAATCCGGTCTTGCTGAGCACTCAGGAAGCCGTGCTCGACTTCATTTTTGAACACTGCCAGCGCTTTGCCGAGCCGGAATGGCGGCGCTATCCCGTCATCGCCCTGATGTAAATCAAGGCTGTAGCGAATGCAACATCCTGGCGCCGCATCGGAGACCCCGGTGCGGCGCCTCTTTCTGTGCCCTGCCCACAAGGTAATCCCATGCACTACGCACTGAACCTGCGCACCTTTATTTACAGCCATTATTTTTACCTGGGCTTGCGCGTGGCTATCGGCCTGGTCGGCCTGACCCTGCTGACCCTGGAAATCAGCGACAGCGCCACCGCCATGACGGTGTGCATCGGTGCCCTGTGCACGACCCTGATGGACATGCCCAGCCCGCTGCGCCACAAGTTCAATGAAATGCTGGCCTCGGTGTTGCTGTGCAGCGCCGTCACCTTGTTGATCAGCCTGTGCGGTCCCGTGCAGTGGCTGCTGATGACGGTGCTCGTGCTGGTCAGCTTTCTCGCCAGCATGATGGTGGTGTACGGCAAGAAATCCATGCCCTTGCAGCTGGCCGCCCTGTTCATCATGACCATGTCGATGGAACACCAGATGACGTGGCAGCAATCGTTTCACCACGCGGGCCTGTTCATGCTGGGCGGCTTGATCTATCTGGCCTATGCCATGGCCATCGCCTGGGTCTTGCGCCACCGCATCAAGCAGCAAGTGCTGGCCGAAGCCCTGTTCGAATTGGCCGCCTACATCGACATCAAGGCCGATTTCTACGACACGCGTTTTAATTTGACGGAACAGTTCAACAAGCTGGTGCGCCATCAAAGCATTTTGGCCGACCGCCAGCAGGCATCGCGCGACTTGATTTTGCGCAGCCACAAGAACAGCAAGGACGCCATCGTCGTGCAGGTGCACGTGTGCATGCTCGATCTGTATGAACTGATCCTCTCGACACATACCGACTACGCGCTGCTGCGCCAGCACCTGGCAGACTCCGATGTCTTGAAATCCTTGCACGACCTGGCCTACAAGGCGGCGCGCGATATCGAATCCGTGGCGTATGCCGTCACGCGCAAGCGCGCCTCGTATGCGCAGATCAGCTATGACAAGGAATGGGCCGACATCGAAGCGGAGATCGCCCGCCTGCACGCAAAAGGCGACGGTGCGCAGGAAGCGCTGGCGACCCTGCGCGCGCAGCGCAACAAGATCCGCGCCATTCTGAAAATGATCGCCGAGCTGCATCTGGCCACGCAAAAAGTCTATGCCGACGTGCCGTTCTGGAGCGGCGCGGACATGGCGCCGTTCTTGTCGCAGCAGAAATATGAACTGAAGACCTTGCTATCGAATCTGCGCCTGGATTCGCCCGTATTCCGCTTCGCCCTGCGCGTGTCGATGGCCATCTCGGTCGGATTGCTGATCGGCCACTGGCTGCCGTATGCGGCGCACAGCTACTGGATTGTGCTCACCATCGTCATCATCCTGCGCCCCACGTTCAGCATGACGCGCCAGCGCCGGGCCGACCGCATCATCGGCACCATCATCGGCTGCGTGGTCACGGCCATCGTGATCCGCTTCGTGCACAGCAATATCGTGCTGATGGCCATCTTGTTCCTCTCCATCGTCGCCACGCCCACCTTCATCTATTTGCGCTACCGCTACACGGCCATCGCCGTGAGCCTGATGATTCTGCTGCAAATGCACCTGGTGGCGCCCAGCAACCCGAACCTCGTCAGCGAACGTTTGGTCGATACCCTGATCGGCGCGGCGGTGGCCACCGTGTTCAGCTTTGTGCTGGCCAACTGGGAATACCAGAGCTTGCCGCGCCTCGTGCGCCAGGTGCTCAACGTGAACCTCAGCTATATGCAGGCCAGCTTCGCGCTGCTGCAGGGAAAATGTTTCGATGATTTCGCCTACCGCATCGAACGCAAGCGCTTGATGGACAGCCTGGCCGCACTCAGCTCGGCATTGGTGCGTATGCTCGATGAACCGGCCAGCAAGCAGCGGGCCGTGGAAGACATCAACCTGTTCATCGTGCAAAATTACTTATTGGTCGCCCACGTGGCGGCGCTGCGCTCGATCCTCGGGCGCCATGCCAGCCAGCTGCCCATCGCGCCCGTCAATGCCTTGCTCAGCCATAGCCATACGCAAGTGTGTTTGACCCTGTCGCGCGCGCTGGAACAGCTCGACGACAAGGCCGCCATCAGCACACCGCTGGCCGCTCCCGCCGCACCGCCCGTCAGCGACGTGGCCTGGTCGGGCTGGCCGCTGGTGCAGCGGCGCATCCGGCTGTTGCAGGCGGATGCGGACAAGATCGTGGTACATAGCGCGGCGATCGTGCACATCGTCGCACCGCGCGCCTGACAAAAAGTCCATGGCGTTGTTGCCGCGCCTCGTCGTACATTCGTACTGCCTTCGGCACGGCGCCTAGCCCTGAACATGTTGTCAGCCGCTTTATCCAGGCTGGCCTGCCTTTGGCAGGCCACTGATCACTACTTCAAATACCGCTCAAACCAGCCAATGGTGCGCTTCTGCAAGTCGCGCTGGTGCTCGGGCTTGCGGAAGGAATGGCCTTCGCCGTCGTAGATGAACAGGCTGGACGGCACGCCCATGGCGCGCAAGCCGTGCCAGAATTCCAGCGACTGGGCGGCCGGCGTTTCCACGTCGCGCTCGCCCACGTAGATCAGGGTCGGCGTCTTGGCCGCCTTGATCGATTCGATGGGCGAGGCCTTGCGATACACGGCCGGGTTGTCATACGCGGAGGCGCCAAAGAACGGGATCATCCACTGGTTGATGCCGTTCTGGCCGTAGTAACTGATCCAGTTCGACACGCCCGCGCCCGCCACGGCCGCCTTGAAGCGGTCGCTGTGCGTGACGCCCCACATGGTCATGAAGCCGCCATACGAATGGCCGATCAGGCCCAGGCGCTGACCGTCGATGGGCGCCACTTTTTGCGCGGCATCAATGCCGGCCAGGATATCGCGCCAGTCGCCGCCGCCAAAGTCCGCCATGTTGGCGCGTGTAAAAGCCTGGCCCTGGCCAAAGCTGCCGCGCGGATTGGGCAGGAAGACGAAATAGCCTTTTTGCGTCAATTCGCGGATCAGGGTGCTCGCCGCCACGTAACGGGGCGAGGCGGCCGCGCCGGGCCCGCCATGCACGTTGACGATCATCGGGTAGCGCTTGCCTGCGTCCGTCTTCAACGGCCCCAGCAGCCAGCCCTGCACCTTGTATTGCTCGTTATTCCAGCCCACATTTTGCACCGTCAACTGCGGCGCAAAGCCGTCGTTGTCGCGCGTGATTTTTTTCAGCTGGCCCACCGGTCCCGCCACCAGATAGCTGGCGTGCGTAAAGTCTTCCTGTGCCGCCGCGGCCTGCAAACCATCGGCACTGAACGACAGACGGCCGTCGCTGCCGCCGCTGCTGATCTCTCCGAACAGCACGGGCTGGGCGGGACCTGTTTGCGCATCGACGGGCACCAGCGCCAGCTGCGAATCGATCAGGGCCGTCGCCAGCAAGCCGGCGCCGCGCCAGACGACGCCATTGAAGGTGCCGCGATAGTCGGGCGTAAGATTGCGCGGCGTGCCGCCGGCCAGCGGCACGGTATAAATATCGCCGCCGATGGAGCCGAAATCGCTCATCAAGCCGCCGATGAAGGCCACCGTCTTGCCGTCCGGCGAGACCGATGGCAGGTTCAGCTGCATGGCCGGTGACGCGATCACGCGCAAGGCGCCCGTGGCCGCATCGATATGGCTGAGCTTGGCGACCCACCAGTTGCTGTCGCCATTACCCTGCGCGCTGGTGGCGACAAAGCCGCGGCCATCGGGCGTCCAGCTGTATTCATACACATAGGTGTCGACGGGCGATAGCAGACGCGGTTCGCCGCCGCTGACAGGCACGACGGCGATGCGCTGGGCATCGTCTTCGCTGCCCACTTCGCCCACCTGGCGCGCGCCCGCCTCCACGGCGCCGGCCAGCTTGCGCGCCCCCACCGTCGCGAGCAGCGCCAATTGCTTGCCGTCCGGCGACCAGCGCGCCGTGCTGGCCACGCCCTTGATGCTGGTCAACATCCGCGCTTGCGCCTGCGACAGGGTAGCCAGGTACAGCTGCGCCATACCCGCCTTGGCGTCGTAGCCGATAAAGGCCAGCTGCTGGCCATCGGGCGACCAGCTGGGCTTGTCGTAGGAACAGACGGCGCACGGGTCGAATTGCTGCACGATGGCACCGTTGGCGGCATCGCGCACGACGATGGCCGCATGCGGGCGCTGCGGCTGTTCGTCCGCCTTGCTCGATTCGATGGCGGCGATGCGCTGGCCATTGGCCGACAGGGCCACGGCGCGGTAATCGCGTAATGCCGGGCCGCTGGCAGGCGCGGCTTGCGCCATGGCTCCCATAAAGCTGCTTGCCAGCAAGCCACAAGCGGCCAGATCAGTTATTTTCATCATGTAAATTCCAGTTAGAAATAAAAAAAACCGCCGGCAAGCGCGGCGGTTTTGGATGGAACAGACTGCATTAACGGGCCTTCTTGCCCAGGTGCGAATGCCGCATGCTGTACAGGAAGTAAATGGCCACCGTCACCGCCATCCACACGCTGAACACGACAAACGTCGTATGCGGCAAATCGCGCATGATGTACAGGCAAGCCATAATGCTCAGGCCAGGAATCACGTACGGCCCGAACGGCACGCTGAAGCCTTCGATGCGGTTGGCACCCTGCTTGTGGCGCAGCACGGGCACGGCGATCGAAACCACCATGAAGGCCGTCAGGGTACCGATGCTGACCATGTCCCACAGGTAAGTCGCATCGACGGAACCGGCCACCAGAGCCACCACCAGGCAGACGATGATGGTATTGCTGACCGGCACCAGGGTGCGCGGGTGGATCTTCTGGAACGATTTCGGGATCAGGCCGTCGCGGCTGACGGCAAACAGGATGCGCGTCTGGCCGTAGATCGTCACCAGGGTCACGCTGAAGACGGAAATGACGGCACCGGCCGACAGCACCAGCGCGGGCCAGGTCTTGCCCGTCACGTTTTGCAGGATCACCGCCAGGCCCGCTTCCTGGCCTTCGAACAATTTCGCCTGTTGCGCACCGAGGGCGGCCACGGCCACCAGCAAATAAAACACGGTGACGATCAGCAAGCCATACAGGATGCCGCGCGGCACATTGCGCTTGGGATCTTTCACTTCATCGCCCGCCGTCGCCACCGTATCGAGGCCGATGAAGGAGAAGAAGACGGTACCGGCCGCAGCGGTGACGCCCGTCATGCCGGCAAAGCCCTTGCTATTGTCGGTATTAAAGAAGGGCACGAAGTTGTCGGCATTAAAACCGGAAAAGGCAATGGCAATGAAGAACACCAGGATGGACAGCTTGATGATGACCATAATGGCGTTCATCAGGGCCGATTCCTTGGCGCCGCGCAGCAGCAGGAAGCCGCACATGCAGATCAAAAAGATGGGCGGCAGGTTGATGTGGCCGGAGTGGAACTCCATGCCATGCGGGCCGGAAACGATCATCGGCGTGCGCAGCATCTCGGGGATATGCCAGCCGAAGGCATTTTCCAGGAAATTGTTCAGGTAGGACGACCAGCCGATGGCCACGGCACTGCCCGCCAAGCCGTATTCGAGCAGCAGACAGGCAGCCATGATGAAGGCAAGAAACTCGCCCACGGTGGCGTAGGCAAACGAATACGAGGAGCCAGAGGCGGGGATGCGGAACGACAATTCCGCATAACACAAAGCCGTCAGGCCGGCCGTGATGGCGGCGATCAGGAAGGACAGGACGACCGATGGGCCGGCCTTGGGCACGGCTTCGACCATGGTAAAGAAAATGCCCGTGCCGATGGTGGCGCCGACGCCGATCATGGTGAGGGAAAACAGGCCGATGGACCGGCTCAAGCCGCTGCTGCTGAGGCCTTCACCATATTCGACCGTGGTATCGATCGGCTTGGTGCGGCAGAGTTTCTGGACCAGGGTTTGGCTCACTAGACATCCTTTATGAGGCATACGTATTTTCGTACGACGGGTAAAAACAAATAGCGCTCCGGCCTTGAGTAACCTCCAATAAATTCTTGTGTTTTCTAGCTTCCATAAGTGGCGCGCTGCTGCGTTACCCATCGCTAGCAGTGCTCGCACTGCGTCGCGCCGGGCGCCTTGCATCACATCCACTTCTGTTTGCTATAAATTCACAATAATTTCCTGGCGATTACTTACCTGGCAAAAAACCGGAAAGATCGCGTCCATTTTCAAAACTAAGCGATTATAGGGCTTTCATCGCCTCAGCTAAACAGAACTTTGATGCAAGGAAACAACGCCAAGCGTGCGCCGCGAAACGCGCATGGACGCTAGCGGGGCTTGGAATTGTCAATATGAAAGAAAAAGCGCGCCGCTGCAGGGGCAGGGGCGCGCTTCCGGCTCAGCTCAACGACGCTGGCTTATTTCTTGATGTGCGGGGCATCGGCCGCTGGCCAGCCCGCTTCGTAGCCTTGCGCCACGTCATCGCGCTTGTCCTTTGGTGCCAGGCCCAGCACGTAGTACAACACCGTCAACAGGATCAGCCAGGCTGGTCCCACCATCAGGGCGATGCGCGTATCGGGGAAATACGCCATCAGGCCGATCACCAGCGCCAGGAAAGCCAGCGAAATCCAGGAACCATACGGCGCGAACGGCATGCGGAAGGCCAGGTTCTTGATTTCCAGCGGCGTCAAGGTCTTGCGGAACTGGATCTGCGTGACCAGGATCACGCCCCAGGTCCAGACGGCGCCGAAGGTGGAGATCGAGGTGACCCAGATAAACACTTTCTCCGGCACCATGTAGTTCAGCAGCACGCCCAGCAACAGCGCCACAACGGACACGAGGATGGCGCGACGCGGCACGCCGCTGGCCGTCGTTTCCGCAAACGCCTTCGGTGCCTGGCCTTGCAGCGCCAGGTTGTACAGCATGCGGCCCGTGCTGAAGATGCCGCCATTGCACGACGACAAGGCTGCCGTCAGCACGACAAAGTTGATGATGCCGGCTGCCGTCTTGATGCCAAGGCGTTCGAACGTCATGACGAAGGGGCTGCCGGTGGTGCCGATTTCATTCCATGGGTAGATCGACAGGATGACGAACAGCGCGCCGACATAGAAAATCAGGATGCGCCAGAACACGGAATTGATGGCGTCGGGAATCGATTTCTTCGGGTTCGCCGCTTCGCCGGCCGTCAGACCGATCATTTCCACACCCAAATAGGCAAACATCACCATCTGCAAGGACATCAGCACGCCCTGCGCGCCATTCGGGAAGAAGCCGCCGTGCGTCCACAGGTTCGAGATACCGATGGCCACGCCGCCGTTGCCGAGACCGAAGATGATCATGCCCGTGCCGCCGACGATCATCAGGATGATGGTGACGACCTTGATCAGGGCGAACCAGAACTCGAACTCGCCGTAGGCTTTCACGGCCAGCAGGTTGATCGCCCCCATGGAGCCCAAGGCCGCCAGGGCCCAGATCCAGCGCGGCACGTCGGGGAACCAGATGCCCATGTAGATGGCGACGGCGGTAATTTCCGCCACGCACGTGACCAGCCACAGGAACCAGTAGTTCCAGCCCGTCAGATAGCCTTGCAGGGGGCCCAGGTAATCCTGGGCATAGCGGCTGAAGGAACCGGCAACCGGGTTGTGCACAGCCATTTCGCCCAGCGCGCGCATGATCATGAAGATGACCGCGCCACCGATGATGTACGACAGCATGATGCCGGGACCCGCCATCTTGATGGCGTTGCCGGAACCCAAAAACAGGCCCACGCCAATCGCGGCGCCCAGCGCCATCAGGCGGATTTGCCGCTCGCCCAGGCCGCGGTGCAAGCCTTGTTCACTCGTTTTCATTACGTGTCTCCGTTTTTTTCTTGAATACACCGATCCCTCCACCCCAATGGCGGTTCCGCTCTTGCTGGAAAGGAGGAAAAGGCGAGCCGGCGGCAAGCGCCGGCATGCTCATGTGCTCAGGCTACTGCCTCAGGCCAGTTCGGCGATCAGCTCGATCTCGACGCAAGCGCCCAACGGGATTTGCGCCACGCCAAAGGCGGAGCGGGCGTGCTTGCCGCTGTCGCCAAAGACTTCAACGAACAGTTCCGAGGCGCCATTGGTCACCAGGTGCTGTTCCGTGAAGTCGGAGGTGGAATTGACCAGGCTCATCACCTTGACGATGCGCTTGACCTTGCTCAAGTCGCCGCCGCAGGCGTCTTGCAGGGTAGCGATCAGTTCGATGGCGATGCCGCGCGCAGCGATCTTGCCTTCTTCTGTGGTGACGTCCTTGCCCAGTTGGCCGACCCAGACCTTGCCATCCTTCTTGGCCAGATGGCCGGACAGGAAGACGGTGTTGCCCGTGCGGGCATGCATCACGTAGGCCGCAGCTGGCGCGGCAACGACTGGCAGTTCAATGTTGAGGGCTTTGAGTTTTTCGTAAAACGACATGCTATTTCTCCAAGAAAACAATATAAGCGAAACCAAAATTCATGCACGGCAGGGCACGGAGGATGACGCCCTGGCAGCGCGGTAGTGACCGACAACAGTGCCAGATTAAACGTCATCATATTGGTGAACCAGCAGTTTTAGTTCACAAATAGGCCCGGTTATTCAGTGGATTATACCGACAATCAAACAAAATTCAGCATCGGTTCATGAAGCATGCTCTACAGGCATCGAGCGTGACTTTTTTCATTAAATTGTCACTTGTGCAATGTCAAGCCCTCGGGGTCAAGGTTTATCGCCTGCAAAAATGCCTGGTCGTGCGAAACCACAAGTAACGCCCCCTGGTATTGCAGCAGCATCTGCTCCAGCGCCTGCAGGCTGGCCAGGTCCAGATGATTGTCCGGTTCGTCGAGCAGCAGCAGTTGCGGCGGCGCCTGCGCATACAGTTCGGCCGCCAGCGCCACCTTCATGCGCTCGCCGCCGCTGAGCAAACGGCTGGGCATGGTGGCGCGCGCGCCGGCAATGCCCAGCAGCGCCAGCCGCGTGCGCAGCTCGCCTTCCGGCAAGATGCTGTTGCGTGCCTGCAAGCGTTGCACCGCGCTGCACTCGCCGTCTTGCAGCCCAGCATGCTGGTCCAGCCACGCCACCCGCGCATGACAGCGCAGCTCGCCGCTGGCGGGCGCCAGTTGCCCGGCGATCACGCGCAGCAGGGTCGACTTGCCGCTGCCATTGTCGCCCGTCACGGCCAGGCGGCGCAGCCCGTTCAGTACCAGGTCGATCGCGCGCGCCTGGCCATGCGGCAAGACCACGTCGCGCAATTCCAGCAGCAATTTGCCATTCGGCACCAGGCTCTCGGGCGCCAGCAGCAGCCGTTCGGCCTCGGGCGCGCAGCGGGCGCTAGCGTCCATCACGCGCTGCTGGCGCGCCTGCTGCGCCTCTTGCGCGCGCACGCGCAGCTTGCCCTGGCTATCCTGGCTTTTCTCCTTTTTCGCGTCGAGCAGCAGCTTGCTCTGGTTGCCTTCGCGCCCTTCCCTCTCACCGCGTCCGACTCGGCGCTGCTGGCGCTCGGCGTGCTGCTGCGCTTCGCGCTGCTCGCGTCTGGCGCCGGCCTTTTCCGCCTGCAGGGCGGCAGCAAAACCGGCCTGTTCCAGCGCGCGCTGCTGCGCATACAGCGCGTAATTACCGCCATAACTGCGCAAGCCCTGCGGCGACAGCTCGGCGATTGCATCGACGTGCTCGAGCAAGCCGCGGTCATGGCTAATCAGCAGCAAGCCGCCGGGCCAGCGCGCCATCTGCGCCACCAGGCGGGCGCGCTGCCGCGTGTCAAGGTGGTTGCTCGGTTCATCGAGCACCAGCCAATCCGCCTGCGACAGCCAGGCGCCCTGCAGGGCGATGCGCTGGCGTTCGCCGCCGCTCAGGGTACTCGTTGGCGTATCGGCATCGACATGGCGCAAATCGAGCGCATCGAGCGCCTGGCGCAGGCGGGCCTGAGCATCCCAGCGTTCGCCCACCAGGGCATAGTCGGCCTCGTCGACGCTGCCTTCAGCGATGCGCGCCAGCGCGGCCAGCAAGTCGTCCATGCCGGCGAGCGCTGCCACGGTGCGATAGCGCTGCGGATCGAGCTCCTGCGCCACGTAATGCACGCTGCCGTCGCAGCGCACGGCGCCAGAAGACGGCTGCGCCCGGCCTGACAGCAGGCACGCGAGCACGCTCTTGCCCACGCCGTTATCGCCGACAAGGCCGATACGTTGCGGGGCAAAAGCAAATTGCAAATCGGAAAACAGGGCGCGGCCATCGGGCAGCGCAAAGGAAAGACGGTCGAGTTGTAGTGATGCGGGCATGAATACTCCTTGAGCAAGGCTGGCGAACCCGCGCGGCGCTATGGCGCGCTGGCGGGATGGGCGAGGCCGTGCACAGCACGGCAGTATCAATGGCGCATGTCGAAGCGTCCTGGAGAAATGGGAAAGAAGCGTCAGTGTAGCAGACGAGGCACGTTAGCGCTGGCCCAGGGTCGTGTCGCCGAACAGCTGCTTGTATTCGCGCGGCTGCGAGCGCCAGTACTGCGGCGGCGCCGACACTTGCGCGCCCAGCTGGGCCGCCGCATGCCAGGGCCAGCGGGGATCGAACAGGATGGCGCGCGCCAGCGCCACCATGTCGGACTGGCCGTGCGCGATGATGTCTTCGGCCTGCTGCGCTTCCGTGATCAGGCCCACGCTGATGGTGGGCAAGCCGCTGTCGCGCTTGATGCGTTCGGCAAATGCCACCTGATAGCCGGGTCCCACGGGAATCTGCTGCTGTGGCGAAATACCGCCGCTGGAGACGTGGATGAAATCGGCGCCCAGCTGCTTGAGTTCCTGCGCGAAACGCACGCTTTGTTCGATGTCCCAGCCGCCCTCGACCCAGTCGGTGGCGGAAAGGCGCACGCCCACGGCCATGCTGGCGGGCACGGCGGCGCGCACGGCTGCATAGACTTCCAGCGGAAAGCGCATGCGGTTGTCCAGGCTGCCGCCATACGCATCGCTGCGCTGGTTGGACAGGGGTGACAGGAACTGATGCAGCAGGTAGCCATGCGCCGCATGCAGTTCGATGCCCTCGATACCGAGCGCATGCACGCGCTGGGCGGCGGCCACAAACGCTCCCTTGATTTGCAGCAAGCCCATCTCGTCGAGAGCGAGCGGCACCGTTTCACCCGGCGCGTGGGCGATGGCCGACGGCGCCACCGTTTGCCAGCCGCCCTCGGCCAGATGTACGCAGGTACCGCCCTGCCATGGCGCGCGGCTCGACGCCTTGCGTCCCGCATGGCCCAGTTGCACCACCAAGGGAATCGGCGCATGGCGGCGGATCGCTTGCACCACCTTGGCCAGCGCGGTTTGATTCGCGTCCGACCACAGGCCCAGGTCGTCGGCCGAGATACGTCCCTCGGGCGAGACGGCCGTCGCTTCCGTCATCAGCAAGCCCGCGCCGGACAGGGCCAAATGGCCCAGGTGGATCATGTGCCAGTCGGTGGCGTTGCCGTTGTCGGCCGAGTACTGGCACATGGGCGCGATGGCGATGCGGTTGGCCACCTGCAGCGGCCCCAGTGCATACGGCGTGAATAACTGGCTCATGGCGGACTTTCGGAAAAGGGGAAGCACCGATTCTACTTTGCTTTGGAAAACGCGGCTTACACCTGCTTACGTTTGATACAGCGCAAGGGCTAGCCTTTGGCAGGCGCGGCCGCTAATCTGGACACATCAACAACACCCGCAATACCACCCCAGGAGAACACATGAACACGACGACTACCGCCAACCGCATCCACCCCTTGATGGCCGGCGCCGCCATTTCCGTGACGGTCCTGTGCCTGGTGGGCGCGGCATCCATCGCCGGCATCCTGCCCAATTCGCGGGCGAACGTGCCAGCCGTGCCTGCCGACGTGGCCGCCATGACGCCGGCCAACGCGGCAGCCCTGGCAGCGCCCGTGACTGCACCGCTGGCCGCTCCCGTGGTGGCGCAAGCTGCTCCGGCACCAGCCCCGGCACCCGTCGTGCACAAGCGCGTCGTGCACCACACGCAAGTGGCGCAAGCGCGTCCTGCCTACAATGACAACAATGATGGCTACCGCGACACCGCCTACCGCGAACCCGTACGCCAGCCGCAGCCAGTGCCTGCGCCGGCACCGGCACAACCCAACTACGTGGGCATCGGCACGGGCGCCGTCATCGGCGGCTTGATCGGCAATCAGGTCGGTGGCGGCCGCGGCAAGGCGCTGGCGACGGTGGCCGGCGTGATCGGCGGCGGCATGCTGGGTAATGCGGTGCAGAACCAAGTCCAACAGCCACAACGTTAATCGTACGGTCCCAGATAATCGAGCTTGCCCACGGCCACGCCATTGTTGCGCAGGATGGCGTGAACCATGGAGACGTGGAAATAGAAATTCGGCAAGGCAAAGCTGAGCAGGTAATCGTCGCCCGAGAATTTTGTCCCTTCGTCCGTCCAGTTCAGCACGACTTCCTTCTGGGCGCTGCCCGCCATCTGGCCCGCATTGACGCTGTCGATATAGGCGATGGTGTTGGCGATGCGTTCCTGCAATTGCTCGAACGACGCTTCGTTATCCTCGAACTTCGGCGCCGGTACGCCGCTCAGGCGCTCGACCGACATCTTCGACGTGTCGCTGGCGCGCTGCACCTGCGCCGTCAAGTCCAGCATGTCGGGCGCCAGCTGCGCGCCCAGCAAAATCTCGGGCACGATGCCGTCTTCCTCCACGTGGGCTTGCGCTTTTTCCAGCAGGGCCGAGACGACCCGCAAGCCGCGGATGAAGACGGGGATGGTTGCCTGATACATGGACACGGACATGGCTGACTCCTGATAGTGAACGATGAGCCAGTGTACCCGAGGCGCTGTTTTCGGGCAGGGCGCTTATGTGCCACTCCTGTGCGCCAGCGCACCAAGCAGCACAGTTGCCCTTATTTTTCCAGATTCACCTTGCCATCGGGCGCATGAGCGGGCTGTTCGGCTGGTTCCGGCTGCGGTGCTGGCTGCGGCTGCGGCGTGTCCTTGCGCTTGCCGCCGAAGAACTTGACGATGGCCGCGCCGGCACCGACCACGGCCAGGATCAGCACTTTCTTGAAGGCCAGCAGCAGCGCCAGCAGTTTGCCGAACAGGCCCAGTTTGCTGGCCACGCCACCGGCCACCAGCGCCGCCAGGCCGTATTCCGCCACCTTGTCCGTCTTGCTGTCGAAATCCGTGTAGCGGTTACCGTCGGTAAATTCCGTGAACGCCGTCACTTGCTGCATCTCTTTCTTGATCGCCTCGATCTGCTGCATGCTGGCGATCGCGTTCAGGTTCAGTACGCCTTCGCGCCCCAGCACGCGCACGTTGTAGTTCAGCGAGTGTTCGCCGCCATCGACCATCAAATCCTTGGCCCAGTACAGCTTGTGCGTATCCTTGGCATAGCTGGGCTTTTCCGCCCAACCCATCAAATGGATGCCCGGATAACCCTGCTTCTTGCGCTCCGCATTGTTTTCCAGCACGGACGCCTGCATATCCTTGAGCAATTCGTCGTATTTGATGCTGTCCGCATCGTCATCCTTGATGTGCCCTTCCTTTTCATACGTGACGATGACGCCCCAGCTATCGCGCTCGAGCACGCTGGTCTTGGCAGGCACGATCATGCCCAGCGATTCCATGCCCGGCGGATTGCCCCAGGCATCGACCAGCACGCGCTCGGCATCGGCCGGCGACAGATAACGGAAATTGGCGGGCAAATCCAGGGTGGCGATGCCGCCCGGCAAAGTAATCTTGCCGCGCTGCAGGTGCAGTTGGGCGAGGAACTGTTCAGCCGTCATTTCCGGTGCGGCCGCCTTCTCATCGGCAGGGGCGGCAGCCGTGAGGCCGGAGAGGGTCAGGCACAGCAAGGCTGTCAGCAGGCGTTTCAACATGATCGGTCCAAAAAATTGCAAAGGGTAAATATTTTAAACCAATCAATTGCTTAATGGATAATTATTTCTGTGCGGCATTTTTTATGAAAAAAGCGCCAGGCGGGTTTCCCCGGCTGGCGCCTGATACGGCGTCATCGCTGAACAATCACGCCACGCGCACCACCATCAATCCCGCGCGCAAGCCCACCCGCACATCGGGGTTGGGGAACACCACCAGCTCTTCCGCGTGCTGCACCGTGTAGACGTGGTCGCCATCGCTGGCGATCACGGCGTGCTGCGGCAAGGAGGTGAAATTCTGCGTGCCGCGATCGAAGGCCATGCGGAATTCATCGCTGTGCTTGATGATTTCCTGCGCCACCTTGAACACGTGCGGTTGCGCCTTGACGGGCTGCGCGGGCAAGCCGCGCAACAGGCCGTCCAGCGCCCGCGACACGTCGTCGAACAGCGATAAATCGTTCTGCCCCAGGGTGCCCACGCGGCCCAGTTCCACCGTGCTGGCGGCCGCGCCGCAATGCTCGGCCGAATAATAACTGTAGGTGCCGGCAGACTGCGGGTTCATGATGATGGCGCCGATGGCCGCCTGGCCCAGCCAATCGATCAGCTGCGCCTTGGCGTCGTCGGCCACCAGGTCCGGCACGATGGCAAACGTGGGGTACACGGAAGGCCGGATGGCCGTGTGCAAATCCAGGTGCCAGCGCACGGGACCGGCCGCGTCAAAGAACGCTTTTGTCGCGGCGATCATTTCATCGGCGCGCGCGCTTTCCGCCGCTTGCGCCAGGCTGCCCCGCACGGGGCGGAACATGCGATTGAGGTCGGCGTCGATGAAACGCTTGCCGGCCCGGATCGCATCGACATTGCCCACGCAGACGAGCAGGTCGACGGCCAACTGCGACGCATCGCGCGACAGGGCGTCGAGCAGATGCGCGAGCACTTCGATCGGCCCCGTCTCGTCGCCATGCACACCCACCGAGACGGCCACGCTGGCGCGGCCTGCTCCCGGTTTGACGACTTGCAGCATGCCGGGCGCCGGCAAGGCCACCGTGAAACCGGCGTCGGCGAACAGCTGCGCCACGCCGCTGAAATCGGCCTGCGCCAGCGCCTGCACGGCCGACGGCAAGCCGCCAGCGCCCTGTACTACCTGGGTTACTACTTGCGTTGCTTCTTGCGTCATTACACCGCCGCTTCCGCTGGGGTTTTTGCCGTGATTTTATTCACGGCTTCCGACAAGGTCCACACGTCCAGCATGGCTTGCTCCAGTTCCGTCGCCGCCACATAGGCCGACAGACCCAGCGCACCCGTCACGGCATCGACGGCCTGGCCGGCATTGCCTTGCTCGGCGCGCGCCAGCACCTGCGTCAGCAGACGCTGTTGCGTGCGGCGCAGGGCTTGCTGCGCGTAGTTGCGCAACTGTTCCTGCGACTTGCCTTGCGCGGCCAGCTTCAGGCCACGCTCCAGCGTGTCGATGCCCGCCTGGCTGCGCAGGGCCAGGCCCACTTGCAGGAAGGCGGCCAGGTCCATCGAAGCAGGACGCGGCACGGACAGGGCCGGGAACAGGAAGCCGGCGACGACGTCCAGCGCATCGACCGCATCCCACGCTTGCACGAAGGCCGGCGTCAAGCCCGGCACCAGCGCCGCTTCCGACTTGATGCCGACCGCTTTGAGCAGCTCGCGCTTCGATTCCGCGCCAAACAAACGCGTCAGCTCAGCCAGGCCTGCACCGCGCAGCTGCTCGGCCGGCACGGACAGCACGCCGGCGATCATCGTTTGCTGCAGCACGCGCGTTTGCGCATCGACCTTGATCGACACGTCGCGCGGCACCGTCAGGGCGTCCGCGTCGAGCGCGTCGAACACGGGCGCCAGGTTCAGCGCCACCCATGCCTGGCCCCATGCCAGGATCACGGCCGACTCGTCCACGCCGTGTTCGGCCGCCAGGTTGCGGATCATCAGCGGGCCGCAACGGTTGATCACTTCATTGGCCAGCACGGTCGCCAGGATGGCGTTGGCCAGCGGGTGGTCCAGTGCCGAACGGGTTTCCACCAGCAAGGATGGGAAGTACGGTTTCAGGACCGGCTCGGCCCACGTTTCGTCCGTCAGCGGCAGGGCGGACAGAATGCGCTTGAAGCGGTTCTTCACGTTGGCGATCACCACCGCCAGTTCCGGCGTGGTCAGGCCACGGCCATCGGCCTTGCGACGCGCCAGTTCGGCCACCGATGGCAATTGCTCGAGTTCGCGCGACAGGGCGCCCTCTTCTTCCAGGCTGGCGATCAGGGCGGCATAGCCATCCTGCACGGCGCTATCGCCTTGCGCCTGCAGTTCGCGCACCAGCAAATGCGTCTGCTGCGTGTTGTCGCGCAAGACCAGGCGCTCGACGTCGTCCGTCATCGCATACAGCTCGCGGTTGCGTTCCGCTTCCGTCAGCTTGCCCGCATTGACTTCCACGTCCAGCCAGATTTTCACGTTCACTTCATGGTCCGAGCAATCGACGCCGGCCGAATTGTCGATCGCATCGGTGAAGATGCGTCCGCCCGCCAGCGCGAATTCGATGCGGCCCGCTTGCGTCGCGCCGAGGTTGCCGCCTTCGGCCACGACTTTCACGCGCAGTTCGTTGCCATTGACGCGGATATGGTCATTCGCGCGGTCCTTCACCTGTGCGTGCGTCTCGGTCGAGGCCTTGATGTAGGTGCCGATGCCGCCGTTGTAGAACAGGTCCACCGGGGATTTCAGGATGCGGTGCATCAGCTCTTCCGGCGCCAGCGAGGTTTCCGCGATATCGAGCGCGGCGCGGATCTGCGGCGACAGTTCGATCGTGCGGGCGGAACGCGGATACACGCCGCCGCCTGCCGAGATCAAGTCCTTGTTGTAGTCGTCCCACGAGGAGCGCGGCAAGGCGAACAGGCGCGCGCGTTCCTCGAACGAGACGGCGACGTCCGGTGTCGGATCGAGGAAGATATGGCGGTGGTCGAACGCGGCCACCAGTTTGAGCTGGCGCGACAGCAAGACGCCATTGCCGAACACGTCGCCCGACATGTCGCCCACGCCGACCATGGTGATCGGCGTGGTGTTCAGATCGTGGTCCATCTCATAGAAGTGGCGCTTCACGGCTTCGAATGCGCCCTTGGCCGTGATGCCCAGTTTCTTGTGGTCGTAGCCGTTCGAGCCGCCCGAGGCGAACGCGTCGCCGAGCCAGAAACCGCGCTGCACGGCGATGCCGTTGGCGATGTCCGAGAACGTGGCCGTGCCCTTGTCGGCGGCGACCACCAGATACGGGTCGGCGTCGTCGAAGCACACGGTGTCGACGGGCGGGACGATATTGCCCAGCGAACGGTTGTCCGTCACTTCCAGCAGGCTGGAAATGAACAGGCGGTAGACGGCTTCGCCTTCGGCCGCGATGGTTTCACGCACGGCGTCCTTCGGCATCATCTTGCAGACAAAACCGCCCTTCGCGCCGGCCGGCACGATGACGGCGTTCTTGACCATCTGCGCCTTGACGAGGCCCAGCACTTCGGTGCGGTAGTCTTCCATGCGGTCGGACCAGCGCAAGCCGCCGCGGGCGACAGGACCGCCGCGCAGGTGCACGCCTTCGAAGCGGCGCGAGAAGACGAAAATCTCGCGGTAAGGACGCGGTTCCGGCACCAGCGCCAGGCTGCTGGTGTCGAACTTGAAGATGATCTTGTCGCCTTGTTGATTGTTCTGGAAGTAGCTGGTGCGCAGGGTGGCCGCCATCAGGTCGGCCAGCGCGCCGAGGATTTCCTCGGTATCGGCGTGGTTCACGGAGGGCAGGCCGGCCTTGATGGCGGCGATTGCCTCCAGGGCGGCCGCGTGCTGCGCATCGGACAGCGCTGGGTCGAAGCGCTGCAGGAAGGCTTCGACCAGGGCTTTGACCTGGGCCGGCTGCTTGCGCAGGCTCTCGGCGATGTAGCGCACCGAGAAGCGGCTGCCCGTCTGGCGCCAGTAGCTGGTGTAGGCGCGCACCAGCTGCACTTCGCGCGTCGACAAGCCGCCTTCGATGACGAGGCCATTCAGGCGGCCATCTTCGGCCGTGTCGTTGAACAGGGCGGCAAACAGTTCCTGCGCCACGGCGACGACGGATGGTTGCGCCAGTTTCGCCGCGCTGGCGGCATCGACCGTCAGGCTGGTGACGAAATAGCGCGTACCGTCGGACAGCGAAATCGAATACGCCTGTTCGCGGTCGATGGCCACGCCCGCATTGTGCAGGGCCGGCAAAATGGTCGACAGCGGCGGCACCTTGTTGGCCGAGTACAGGCGAATCGTCGTAACGGCGCCCGTCTCGATGCGCACGGCCACGTGCGCCGGATCGGTATTGCGCAAGATGGTATCGAGATCGCGGAAGGCGACGGCCGGCGCGGTGGCGGCCACGTAATCGAGCGGTAACGTAGCGCAGAGCTTGCGCAGGCTGGTGCGCAGGGCCACGTCGGGCACGGCGTCGGCCACGGCGGCAAAGCCGTTATGCCAGCCATCGAGCACGCCCAAGAGCGGCTGTTCGATATCCGTTTCCAGGTCCAGCGGGTAGCGCGCGGCGTGGGCGATCAGGTAGACGCGCGCCAGGGGGCCGTCGGCCACCAGCGTCTGCGTGCTCACGTGCGTGGCGCCGGAACTGGCTTGCAGGGCCTTGGCCAGGCTCGATGCGACGCTGGCGCTGTAGCGCTCGCGCGGCAGGTAGACCAGCACGTTCAGGTGGCGCGCATACACGTCGCGGCGCGCGAAGACCTTCGTGCGCGGCTGCTTGTACAGCGAAACGACGGAACCGCACACTTGCGCCAGCCAGTCGAGGTCCGCTTCCAGCGCTTCCGTGCGCGGCAGGGATTCGAGGATTTCGCGGAATTTCTCGGCACGGAAGCCTTGCTGGCGCACGCCGGCCAGGCTCAGTACCTTGGCCACGCGGCCGCGCGCAAACGGCAGCGCCGCCAGCGGGGTGGAATTGCCGGCACGGGTGAACAGGCCGACGAAGCAATGCTCGCCCAGGATCGCGCCTTGCGCATCCATGTCGCGCACGCCGATGAAGTCCAACTGCTGGTCGCGGTGCAGAGTGCCCGCCACGTCGGCCTTGACGATGGACAGCGCCGAGTCGCGCTTGGCCAGGGTGTCGAAGTCGCCCGGGATATTCGCCAGGCAGGTGCCGTACACGGGGTGCGCCGTATCCTGCAGCACGCCGACACGGCTGGGGATGTCGCGTTCGAGTTCGCGCACGCCCGGCTTGACGCGGTAGTAGGCGTAGCCGAATACTTCAAAGCCGCCGCTGCGGGCCCATTCCAGGAAGGCGGCCACTTCCGCGCCTTCTTCGCCATGCTGCGATGCGGCCGTGGCGACGGTGGCCAGGCGCTCGCTCATGGCGGCGGCATCGCGGCGCACGACGGCAGCGTCACGCGCGACCGTTTCCAGGGCGGCGACCAGCGTGGCCAGGGCTTCCGGCGCCAGCTCTTCGTCGAGCAGCACCAGCACATACGATTCGAGCGGGTCGCCCGGCTGGCGCACCGCTTCGACGCTGCCATCAAGAGCGCGGCGCACCGGCAGCACGGTATTCATCACGCCGCGCACGGCCAGGTGCTGGCGGCGCATGGCCATGACGATGGAGTCGACCAGGTAAGGCATGTCTTCGTTCAGGATCAGCAAGGCGCTCGCCATGCCGCCACGGCCATCCGCATAACGCAGGGTGGCGATTTGGCAGCCGCTGCCTGTGCGCTTGGCCGCTTGCGTGAAGCCATCGACCAGCACGGGCGCCAGGCTGTCGGGCGCGATGTCGGCCAGGTCTTCGGCGTCGAGCGAGTCCAGCCATGCCTGCACCAGCTGCACGACAGGCGCTGCCGCCTTGCCTGCATTGCCAGCCGCGTTAATCAGCTCCAGCGTTTGTGTACGCAAATCTTGTGGCGTGTGATTCATCTTGCATCTCCATTACGGTAATGTGAATGTCCAACGCTGTCGTTCGGGCTTGTGGCTGGGCGGCAGCGGTGTCAAGAGACGGGGGTCGCCCGTCCAATTCTGTCTGTGCTACGGATAGTCTGTCTCGGATTTTCTGTGTGTTTTTCTATCGCCTACAAGTCGTACAATCCAGGTAAGTTGAGGATGATCGTCAATTCTTCAAGCGCCGCATGCACTTCCAGCGCCAGCTGCGGGTCGGCCAGGTCGCCCGGCTCCAGATGGTCGCGGTAGTGCTTTTCCACCCACTGCACCAGACGATGGTACAGCGTTTCCGTCATGATCACGCCCTGGTGCATGGCGCGCGCCTCGGTTTCCGTCAGGGCCACGCGCAAACGCAGGCAGGCGGGCCCGCCGCCGTTGCGCATGCTCTGGCGCAGGTCGAAATGGATCAGTTCATCGATCGGACCACCGCTGGCCACCAGGCCTTCCAGGTAGCGCGACACGGCGCGGTTTTCCTGGCATTCCTGCGGGATCACCAGCGCCATCCTGCCGCCCTCTTTCGTCAGCAGCTGGCTGTTGAACAGATAGCTGCTGACGGCGTCCGCGATCGGTACCTGGCCCGTGTCCACGCGCAAGGCCTGCAGCTCCGCCCCGGTGCTGGCGACGGCGCGGCGCAGCTGCGACAGGCTCTCCCCTTCATCGGCAAACGCCTGCTCGTGATAGAACAGCACATTGCCATTGCCGACGGCGATGACGTCGTTATGGAACACGCCCTGGTCGATCACTTCCGGATTCTGCTGCACATACACGGTGCGCTTCGCGTCCAGGCCGTGCAATCGCGCCACGGCTTGCGACGCTTCCAGGGTCTGGCGTGCCGGATAGCGCTTCGGCGACGGCGCGGAAGGATCGAACTCCACGCGACCATACACGAACAATTCAACGGACGGCGCGCCGTGGCTCGCGCCCAGGCGCGTGTGGTTGGCCGCGCCCTCGTCGCCGAAGGCGGGCGTCGACGGCAGCGCGTCGTGCACGGCGAAGTGCTTGTCGTCGCTGAAAATGGCGCGCAGGCTGCGTGCCGACTGCGCGTGCTCGAAGGCGCGGTGCAGCTTGTTATTCAGGTTGGCGGCCGTGAAATGCACGCGGCCATCCTGCGTGTCCGCCGATGGGCTGACCGTGGCGGCGTTCGCCGTCCACATGGGCGAGGCGGAATACGCGCAGGCCAGGATGACGGGCGACTCCTGGTAGGCGCGCGCCAGCACCTCGGCGTCCGTGCCCGTGAAACCGATAGCGCGCAGCAGGCGGAAATTCGGCCGGTCCTGCGGCGGCAGCAAGGCTTGCGCAAAGCCGCGCGCGGCCAGGGCGCGCATCTTGGCCAGGCCCTGCAAGGCGGCCTGCTTCGGATTCGAGGCGCTTTTCACATTGCTGAACGAGGCCACGTTGCCGAACGAGAGTCCGGCATAGTTATGCGATGGCCCGACCAGGCCGTCAAAATTGTATTCGCGCGTGCTGTGCATGGGATGTCCTTAAAAATTCAGGCCGGGCGACAGCTTGGCCGGCAATTCCAGTACGCTGTTCTCGATCGACGCGACCGGGTAGGCGCAGTAATCGGCCGCGTAATAGGCGCTCGGACGGTGGTTGCCCGACTTGCCGATGCCGCCGAACGGCGCCGTGCTGGCCGCGCCCGTGGTCGGACGGTTCCAGTTGACGATGCCGGCGCGCGCGCGCGTCTGGAACGTTTGCCACAGGGCCGGATCGTCGGACAGGAGCGCCGCGGCCAGGCCGAATTCGGTGGCGTTGGCAACCTTCAAGGCCGCATCGAAATCGGCCACGCGGATCACTTGCAGCAGGGGGCCGAACCATTCTTCGTCGGGGATGCCGACGGCATCGGTGACGTCGACGATGCCGGCCGTGACAAAGCCCGCCTCGGGATTCAACTGGCGCATCTGCAGCAAGGCGGTGCCGCCCTTGGCCACCATGTCGGCCTGCGCCTGCACCAGGCGCGCGGCCACGGCACTCGATACGACTGGGCCCATGAACGGCTGCGGCTGGGCGTCGGACGCGCCGATGCCCAGTTTCGCGGCCACTTCCACCAGGCGCGCGACGAAGGCGGCGCCGGCTGCGTTATCTTGTACCACCAGGCGGCGCGCGCAGGTACAGCGCTGGCCGGCCGAGACAAAGGCGGAGAAGATCGCGTGGTGCACGGCGGCGTCCACGTCCTTCACATCCCATACGACGAGGGCGTTGTTGCCGCCCATTTCCAGCGCCAGCATCTTGCCCGGCTGGCCGCCGAACTGGCGGTGCAGGCTGATGCCCGTCTGGCAGGAACCCGTAAACAGCACGCCGTCGAGGTGGGCATTCGCGCCCAGCGCCACGCCCGTGTCGCGCCCGCCGTTGACGAGGTTGACGACGCCATTTGGCAAGCCCGCCTGCTGCCACAGCTGCACGGTTTTGATGGCCGTGCGCGGCGCGTATTCGCTGGGCTTGAAGACGATGGTGTTACCGGCGATCAGGGCCGGCACGATGTGGCCGTTCGGCAGGTGACCGGGGAAGTTATATGGACCGAAGACGCCGAACACGCCATGCGGGCGGTGACGCAACACGGCGTCGCCGTCGGCGATCTTGCTTTGCGTGATACCCGTGCGCGCATGGTACGACTGCACCGAGATATCGATCTTGTTGGCCATGGTGGCCACTTCCGTGCGCGACTCCCACAATGGTTTACCCACTTCTTCCGAGATCAAGAGCGCCAGCGCTTCCGCATGTTCCTTGAGCAGCTCGCGAAAGCGCACGCAGATGGCGATGCGCTCTTCGACGGGCGTATCGGCCCATGCTTCAAAGGCGGCGCTGGCGGCCTGGCAAGCTTGCCCGACTTCGTTTTCCGTCGCTTCCAGGCTGGCCCAGGTCTGCTTGCCGTTCGACGGGTCGATGGTAACTAATTCGCGGCCCGTGCCCGGCAGCCAGGCGCCGTTGATGAAGTTCGATTGCGTGGTATTCACATTAGACATGGGGATGCTTCCTCGGGTTGAGTGACAAGGTGCGCACGGTATCGCCTTGATGGCAGCGCAGCAGATGCAGTTCATCGTCGTCCAGCGCGAGCTTGCCGCTGTGCGGATTGGCGCTGGTGACGATCATGCGGAAATCTTTCAGGTCGGTGTTCGACACCAGGTAAGGTTCGGCCTGGGCGGCGTCGCCGCACGCTTCCGGCGCAGCCCCGGCGTCGAGCACGGCCGGCATGCTGTCGCGCATGGCGCGCAGTTCGGAGACGCGCGCCTGCAACACGGGACCGGCGTCGAAAATGTCGACATAGCCTTCGAAGTGCAAGCCTTCCTGTTCCAGCAAACGGCGCGCGGGCGCCGTGCTCAGATGCACCTTGCCGATGACTTCCTGCGCCTCGTCGGGCAGGTAGGCCACGTACATGGGCTGGCGCGGCATCAGTTCGGCGATGAACGATTTCTTGCCCAGGCTCGTCAGGTCGTCGACGTGGTGGAAATCCATCTTGAAGAAGTGGCGGCCCAGGCCCTCATAAAACGGCGAGCTGCCGTCCGGCGCCTGGTAGCCGCGCATCTCCGCGATCAGCTTTTCCGTAAACAGGTGCGGGAACTGGGCGATGAACAAAAAGCGGCTTTTCGACAGCAGCTTGCCGTTGTTCCCGCTGCGGTAGTCCGGGTGCAAAAACAGCGAGCACAGTTCCGTGCTGCCCGTCAGGTCGTTCGACAGGTACAAGGTTTCCATGCGCGTAAACACGTCGAGTTCGCGGCTGGAATGGACCAGGGTGCCGATGCGGTAGTTATAGAACGGTTCTTCCAGGCCCACGGCGCCCTTGATGGCGCACACGCCGGCCAGGCGGCCCGTCTCCGTATCCTCCATGACGAACATGTAGTCGCGCTTTTCGGGCGCGATGGTTTCGGCGAACGAGGCGCAGGCGATGGCCAGGCGGTCGCCCAGCATTTTCATGTCCGGCTTGAGGGTGGTCATGCCGGTGCCGACCTGGCTGGCCAAGCCGTACAGGGCGTCCAGGTCAGAAGCGTTGATGGCGCGTACTACTAGCATAATGTTCTCTCGGTTAGATGCGCACGCAAATGACGCTGTCGCCTTCGGCCACGGCCAGCGCTTCAAGCAGCTCGGGCGGCAAGCCGACGGTGTCCTGCGCTTCGAGCGCATCGCAGGTAAAGGTGACGGCGCGGAAGTTGCGCTCCGCGCCCGACGCGATCGCGTAATGCACTTTCAGGCCCGTGCGGCTGGGCGTGACGCCGGCGACGACGCGGCGCGTGAGCGAGCCCGTAAACGAGCGCAGCGCATGCTTGTGCGCCTGCAGGATCGGGCCGCCATCGAAGATGTCGATGTAATCGTCCGCTTCAAAGCCTTCTTCCGTCAGCAGATTGAACGCCAGTTCGCCGCTCGGGTGGATCTGGCCCATGGCCGCCTGCGCGTCGCCGGGCAGCAGCGGCACGTACACGGGGTAGTGCGGCATCAGTTCGACGATCAGGGTGCGGTTGCGCGCGCCGCCGATGACTTTTTCGGCATCGAGGAAATCCATCTGGAAGAACTTGCGGCCCAGCGCATCCCAGAACGGCGACTGGCCGTTGGCGTCCGTGATGCCGGCCAGCGGCACGAAGAAGCGGTCGCCGAAGCGGTGCGGCGCCAGCACGGCGAACAGCAGCCGCGCGCGCGACAGCAGCGCCGCTTCCAGGCCCGCCTGCTCCATGTTGCGCACATAGAAGCCGGACAGCTGCGAATAGGCCGTCAGTTCCGAGCACAGGGTCAGCGCATGCACGCTGTGGCTGATGTTCAGGTCGCGCGAGACTTGCTGGATGACGTCGTTGCGGAAGGAAAAATAGGTGCCGTTCGAGCCGGCCGAGGCGAAGATGGCGGCCGTGCCGGCGATGCTCTTGTCGAGCAGGGATTCAAGCACGAAGAGGTAAGACTCTTCGCTGGGGATGTCGACATGGGCGGCAAACGAGGCGATGGAGCGCTCGACGGAGGCGGCGATTTTCTCGCGCGTCTTCGGCAGGGTATGGACACCCGGCATGGTTACCGCGGCCAGCGCTTCGAGGGCTGCAATATCCGCAATTTCTACCGGACGGACAACATACATGGGTACTCCTTCAATGCTGACGATGCTGGGGTAGAACCAAGCCGGCCCGCAGCAAAGCGGCGGGCCGGTGATCAAACAGGGAGCGAGGCTAGCCTCAGGCTTTCAGCATGCCGTCGATGGCGGCGCGCAGCAAGCGGCCCGCTTCGGCAATCTGCTCGTCCGAGACGATCAGGGCCGGCGCCAGGCGCACTACGTCCATGCCGGCGATCAGCACCATCAAGCCTTGCGCTTCGGCCGCCTTCTGGATGTCTTTCGCGCGGCCCTTCCAGGCATCGCTGACGACCAGGCCCAGCAGCAAACCGCTGCCGCGCACCACGGAGAACACTTGCGGGTAATCCGTGATCAAGCCTTGCAGCATGGCGATGGTGCTGACGCTCGCTTCTTTCACGCGCGCCAGGAACGCTGGCGTGTTGATCGTGTCCAGCACGCTCAAGGCCACGGTAGCGGCCAGCGGGTTGCCGCCGTAGGTGGTGCCATGCGTGCCGACGGCCAGCGTTTGCGCCAGTTCGTTGGTGGTCAGCATGGCGCCGATCGGGTAACCGTTGCCCAGCGCCTTGGCGGCCGTCAGGATGTCCGGCGTGACGCCATAGCCCATGTAGGCGAACAACGCGCCAGTGCGACCCATGCCGCACTGGACTTCGTCGAAAATCAAGAGGGCGCCGGTCTTGTCGCACAGGGCGCGCAGTTCCTTGAGGAACTCAGGATTGCCTGGCACCACGCCGCCTTCGCCTTGTACCGGCTCGACGATCACGGCACACACGTCATCGCCGATGGCGGCGCGCGCCGCTTCGATGTCGTTGTAGGCGATGTGGTCGATCGATGGCGGCAGCGGCTCGAAGCCTTCCGTGTACTTGGCCTGGCCGCCGACGGAGACCGTAAACAGGGTGCGGCCGTGGAAGGAGCTGAAGCACGAGATGATGCGCGACTTGTGCGCGCCGAACTTGGTGTGCGCGTACTTGCGCGCCAGTTTCAGGGCCGCTTCGTTGGCTTCCGCGCCCGAGTTGCAGAAGAAGGCGCGGTCGGCGAAGGTCGCTTCCGTCAGGGCCAGCGCCAGACGCAGCACAGGCTCGTTCGTATAGCCGTTGCCCAAATGCCACAAATTATTGATTTGCTTGGTCAGCACGTCGACCAGCACGGGATGGCAGTGGCCCAGGCTGTTGACGGCGATGCCGGAAGTGAAATCGAGGTAATGCTTGCCCGACTGGTCCCACAGATCCAGCCCGGAACCGCGCACGGGCACCATGGCTGCAGGGGCGTAGGTAGGAACGAGGACCTGGTCAAAGGTTTCCCGGGTGACTGGACGAGCCGTTACGGTCGAATCAAGCTTGGCATTCATAGCATTTCCCCATCAATATGTTAGGTACTCCGCAGCTACGACAGCTACGTGTGTACTGCATTATAAAAAGCGGGATGCTAAAACTCTTTTGAATCTGCGACAAGGATTTTCACAATTCATCACAGCCGGGCTTGCCTGAATCAAACAGGCGGCATCAGCTTTCTTTGCCGCTCTTCGCGCGGTGTATTGCCAAACAGGGTGCCGAACGCCGTGGAAAAATGCGAGCCGGAGGAAAAGCCGCACATCAGGCCTACTTGCACGATGGAATAATGTGTATCAAGCAACAGTTGCCGTGAGCGCTGCAGGCGCAGCTCCAGGTAGTAGCGCGACGGCAGGCTGCCCAGGTATTGCTTGAACAGCCGCTCGAGCTGGCGCCGCGACAGGCCCACCAGGCTGGCGATGTCGTCGGTCGACAGCGGCTCCTCGATATTGGCTTCCATCAAGGTCACCGCTTCGGACAGTTTCGGCTGCAACACGCCGAAGCGCGCCTGCAGGGCCACGCGCTGGCGCTCTTCCTTGCCGCGCACCTTGTCCACGCACAGCGCTTCCTTGACGAGCGCCTGCACGTCGGCACCAAAGATGGTTTCGATCAGGGTCAGCGAAAAGTCGATGCTGGCCGCGCCGCCGCAGCAAGTGATGTGCGGGCCGTCGATGTCGAACAAATGCGGCGTCAGGATGGCCCGTTCGGCCTTCGCTTCCGCATCGGCATACAAGGCCCAGGGCAAGGCGATGCGCACGCCATCCATGACGCCCGCGTCGGCCAGCCACAGCACGGCCGCCCCCACGCCGCCCCAGAAGGGCGCCGAACGGCAGCGCTCGATCACGGCCCGGCACAGCTCGGCGCGCAGCGGCGCCTGCGTTTCATCGGCCACCAGCAGCGCGATATGCCAGTTGCCGCCCTGCGCGGCCACCTGTTCCGGCGAGCGCACGTCCAGTTGCAGGGCCTGCGGCCCCAGCGCACGCGCACACAGGCGCAGCGGCTGCACCAGGCCGGCCCAGGTGATCGACTCGGCATCGCCGGCATGCACCAGCAGCAAGCGCAGCGGTTTGTCGAGGCCGATACGGGAAAGATTAGCGAAGGACATCGGCGGGGCGGGATCGGGGCAAGGGCTGAGTTGCCCACATGATACCGGACTTCCGCCCCATCGAGACCCTCATGCAAGGGCGCATCCTGGCGCGGCGGAAAAAAGCGGAGCGGAAGGATATAATCACTGCCATGGGTGAACGATATTTAAAAAGTATCCGGCTGCTGGCCGAATGCATGCAAGGCTTCGAGCGGTTTTCTAGCGACTTCGTGCGCCAGTACGGCTTGACGCATGCGCAATTCGACATCATCGCCACGCTCGGCAACACCCGCGGCATGTCCTACAAGGAACTGGGCCAGAAAACCCTGATTACCAAGGGGACTTTGACGGGCGTGGTGGACCGGCTGGAACAAAAGGGGCTGGTGATACGCGAACGTTGTCCACGCGACAAGCGTTCCTATTATGTGCGCCTGAGCTGCGAGGGCGAACAGGTGTTCCATGACGTGTTCCCCAAGCTGACACGACAGGGCCAGCGCCTGTTCGACGGCTATACCGAAGACGATTTCATACGTCTGGAAAGCACCCTGGCAGGCTTGAAACACGCGATCGCCAACGGCCACGGCTGACCATTCACCAAGCACAGACATTCAAACAAGACAAAGGAAACCAAGTTGAAAACCACACTGCTCGAAGGCAAAAAGCCTGCTCATTTCGATAAACACATCATCGGCAACCTGCTGCTCAACGCCAGCACGCCGGAACTGGTGCGCCAGGAAAAACTGATCATCGGCGTGCGCAACGAAGATGGCGAAATCTACCGCCTGATCGGCGCCACCAAGCACAACAGCTTCATGAACGCCGTCGAGGAACTGTTCGACCTGGGCTTGACCGATGAGCTGGAAGACAGCGACGAACTCGTTGAAGGCTGCGACGCCATCTTCAGCGAATCTCTCTAACAACGCGTAACAAAACCTGCTGCGCGGTGCGCTTTGCGGCCTGCGATGCTCACCGGCTCGGCGCCCCCGTACTAAAGTACGGTTGCGCTTCTTAGCCACAAATCCCATCCGCTCGCAATGGTTTTGTTAAGCGTTCGGAATTTCGTCGTTCAAAATGGGCACGCGTCGACTGTACGCGTGCCCATTTTGCGTTTACGGGGCTTTGCTTGCCTTTTGCCCGGCTGTTTGCGAAAAGATCACGGTTAAAAAGTTCCGTACGGAAATATTGCGAGTATAATTTTTTCAATGAACAGACTCGACGCCTTTAAAAGCATCGCCGCGCAAGCCGCTCGTGGCGAGCTGACCTTTCCTGCCAATGTGGACGCTTCGCTCAAGCTGCAAGAGGCGCTGGCCGATCCCGACTGCCATATCGAAGCCGCCGCCAAGCTGGTGCAGGCTGACCCGCTGCTGGCCGCGCGCACGGTGGCCATCGCCAATTCGGTGGCGTTCAACCGTTCCGGCAATGAAATCACCAGCGTGCGCAACGCCGTGCAGCGGCTCGGCGTGCGTACCTTGCAGTCGGTGGTGGCATCGCTGATCGTGCGCCAGCTGGGCAGCACCATCACCGATCCCGTGCTGCAGGCGAAGGCCAACCAGCTGTGGGAACATACGGCCCACGTGGCGGCCCTGTCGCAGGTACTGGCCCGCCGCGTCACCAAGGTGGACCCCGATACGGCCCTGTTTGCCGGCATCATGCATGAAGTGGGCGGCTTTTATCTGCTGTCGCGCGCGGCCGAATTCCCCGGCATCCTCGATGGCGAACCGCAGGATTGGGTCGAGCATGGCGAACAAGCCATCGGCCACGGCGTCCTGACCAAACTGAAGGTGCCGGAAGCGGTGATGAGCGCCATCGATGCGCTGTGGGAAGGCCTGCGCGCCATCCCGCCCGAATCATTGGGCGACACCCTGCTGCTGGCAAATGACCTGGCGCCCGTCTCCTCGCCCCTCAACGAAAGCCCGGCCGCCATCGCCGTGCGCGCCGCGCGCGCCGCCGGCAGCATCGATTGCGTGATCGGCGACGATGCGACCTTGTCGAGCATCATGGAAGAATCGGACGATGAAGTGCAGTCGCTGCTGAAGGTGCTCGTGCACTAGCCTGCAGGCTTCTTGAGCGCTGGCGGCGGTGCCGCCGGCTTGACCGTGTCGACGATCAGCACATGCTTGTCCATGGGCTGCGTCCCCTGCTTCTGCTGGACGACCTGCGTGGCAACCGCCTTGGTACTCAACAGGGGTTTCGGATGGCGTGGCATGAACATGGCGTACCTGCAGGAAGTGGGATGCGCCCCATCTGTGCGGCGATTATCAATTTATCAAGCCCACTTTCCCCCTCCAGACAAAAATCCGCTCGAAAGCGGACAAAAAAAACCCGCTCGAAAGCGGGTAAAGTCCAAAGCTAGGGATGTCCTGAAAGAGACAGCCCTATCTTATGCGGTGCGCCGCACCCGCTCCGTGCGTTGGCACACTTAGCGCGCACATTATCCCGGCAACAGTTCTACCTCCGTTTCCTGCCAGGCGCGCAACTGCCGCACGCGGGCAAACCACGTCTCGATGTGCCGGTACTGCGCCAGCGGCAGCCGCACGGCCTCGCTGTACATCAGCGGCGCGGCCACGGCGAAATCGGCCAGCGTCACATCGTCTCCGCTGAGCCAGCTGCGCGCCGCCAGATGCGCGTCCAGCACCACGGCGCATTCATGCAGGTCGCGCTCGCCGCGCGCCTCTTCCAGCGGGTCCGCCGGACCATTGCCCGTCATGCCTTTCCAGGCGCGTTCCCAGGCCAGCACGCTGATGGCGGGCGCGAAGTGCTGCGCGGCCCAGAACAGCCAGCGGTTGACGTCGGCGCGCGCTTGCGGCGCCTGCGGATAAATCGTCTGGCCCGGCACCTGCTCGGCCAGGTATTGCATGATGGCGCACGATTCCCACAGCAGGAAAGCGCCGTCGGCCAGCACGGGCACCTTGCCGTTCGGGTTCAGTTCGGCCAGGCGACGGCGGTCGTCCGCATTCATCAGGTCGACTTCGGCCAGCTCCAGAGGCAGGCCGAGGTGGATCGCCGTCATCAGGGCACGGCGGGCATTCGAGGACATGGGGTGGTGATACAGGCGCATGGTAAATGGCTCCGGTGAGTGAAGAAGCCACCATCGTAGGGCCGGGCACTGACAGTTTTTGTCAGGAGCGAATATCAGGATTCGGGGTCGATATCGTGCGCCTTGCGCCAGGTGTCGAGCAAGGCGTGGCGGCGCGTGGGATAGCGCTCCTCATGCTGCTGCACGCTGGCGATGCGGTCGATGCGGAAATGCCGGTAATCGCCGCGCAGCTCGCACCAGGCGGCCAGCAGACGCTTGCCTTCGAAAAAAGCCAGGGCAAACGGCCACACCGTGCGCGAGGTGGCGTTGCCATGCTCATCCTGATAGGCGAGCGTGAGTTTCTGTTCGTAGCGGATCGCCTCGCGCACGGGCTGCACGTAACGGTCGTCCGGCTGCGTGCCATCGGCGGGACGGCCCAGCGGCACCCACAGGCTGGTCTCGGCCATGCTGTCGCGCAAATCGCGCGGCGAGGCGGCCGCGATCTTGGCCAGGGCATTGCTGGCCGCCTGCGCCAGGCCCGCATCGCCCTGGCGACGCACCCAGCGCGCGCCCAGCACCAGCGCTTCCAGTTCATCGGGCCCGAACATCAGCGGCGGCAGGAAGGCACCGCGGCGCAGCACATAGCCGATGCCGGCCTCGCCCTGCAGGGGCGCGCCCAGTTCGGCCAGGGTCTGGATATCGCGGTAGATCGTGCGCTCGGATACGCCCAGCTGCTGCGCCAGCTGGGCTGCCGTGACGGGCACGCGCCTGGCGCGCATGGCGTCCATCAGCAGGAAAAGACGGCCGCTGCGGCTCATGGGCAGCCTTGCAAGGCCTGGTCGCCCATGACGAGGGCGGACAGGGCCGGCACGTACAGATAGCCGTCGGGCGCCAGGCGCGCCGCGCGCGTCCCCTCTTCCACGCCGGCGATACCATAGCAGCGCTGCAGGCGGGCGGCGGCCGGCCACCAGTAGACGGCCGCCTCCTGGTCGGGAAAATGCCGGCGCACGCTCTCGGCCTGCGCCGCCACGTGCTGAAAATCGCGGTAAAACGCGGGGACAATGCCCAGCTCCGCGGCAAACGCCGTTTCCTGCGCCGCCGTGTCGGCCAATCGGGCCGCCAGCGCCGCCGTTTCCCGCTCCAGGTCCTCGGCCGCCACGCCAGCCTCGGCCAAGGTGCGGCGCAATTGCGCCGGGCTCGCCTGCGCGCGCAGGAATGCCGATTCCTGCAGCGCCAGCACGGCATCGGCCGGAATGCGCTTGTGCCGCGCGGCCGGGAAGACATACAGGGAGCAGCTGCCCGCGCACACGGTGTCGATGGCAATATCCCATTGCTGCCGGCGCAGATAGCGGCCCAGCTGCATGGCCGCCAGCGCATCGCCTGCATCGCTATTGACGCGCAACAGCGTCGTACCGGGCGTGGCCAGCAGCCGCAGCTTGTCCACGTCGCCCTCGGCAATCGGGCCGCGCAGGGCGATGGCACCGCTGTCCACTCGGCTCAATTGCGCGGCACTGGCCAGCGTGCCGATGCCCGCCATGATGCCCATCACTATCAAACGCTTCATCGTCATCCACCATAAAAAAAACGACCACCGCAAACGGTGATCGTTCTTCATTCGACCTGCAAAAACCTGCGCTTACACCACGGCGCCGTCGGTTTCGTCTTTTTCCTTGACCGGCTTGATCAAGTCTTCGCGCTTGACGCCCAGCCACATGGCGATCGAGGCCGCGACGAACACGGACGAGTAGATACCGAAGCAGATACCGATGGTCAGCGCCAGGGCGAAGTGGTGCAGGGTCTGGCCGCCGAAGACCAGCATCGACAGCACCATCATCTGGGTCGAACCGTGGGTGATGATGGTACGCGAAATGGTGCTGGTGATCGCGCTGTCGATCACTTCATGCACGGTCGCCTTGCGCTGCTTGCGGAAGTTTTCGCGGATACGGTCAAAGATCACCACCGATTCGTTGACGGAATAGCCGAGCACAGCCAGGATCGCCGCCAGCACGGTCAGCGAGAATTCCCATTCGAAGAAGGCGAAGAAGCCCAGGATGATCACCACGTCGTGCAAGTTGGCGATAATGGCCGAGACAGCGTATTTACATTCGAAGCGGATGGCCAGGTAGATCATCACGCCGATAATCACCACCACCAGCGCGTTCAAGCCGTTCTGCGCCAGTTCCTCGCCCACCTGCGGGCCGACGAATTCGACTTTCTGCAAGACGACCGCTTCGCTGCCGGCAGCGTCCATACAGGCGCTCTTGAGCACATGTTCGCCTTTGGCGGTGACGGTGTCGATGGCCTTGGTCGCGCCTTGCTCGGCCTTGCACAGCGATTCGAACACGCGCTGCGAGGTGTTCGCGGCGCTGACGCCCTTTTCCACCGGCAGGCGGATCATCACGTCGCGCGCCGTATCGAAGCTCGTCACGCCAGGCTCTTCGTAGCCCATGGCGATGAGCGTGCCGCGTATGCCTTCAAGATTGGCCGCCTTGGGGTATTTCACCTCCATCAGGGTGCCGCCCTTGAATTCGACGGACAGATGCAAGCCCTTGTGCACCAGGAAGAAGACGGCGGCAAGGAAGGTCACCGCCGAAATCACGTTGAAAATCAACGCATGGCGCATGAAGGGAATATCTTTTTTGATCCGGAAAAATTCCATGAAATCCTCTGAGTTCTATTCTGTGCATCCGGCGGCTGGGCCACCGGACGCGATCGCTGTTGTCGCTATTGGGTGAGTCGGGGCCGTCGCTTATTTGCTGGTGCCCGGCACCCACACCGTGCCGATCGACAAGGTCGTCAGCTTTTTCTTGCGGCCATACCAGAGGTTGACCACGCCGCGCGAGACGAAGACGGAGGAGAACATCGAGGTCAGGATGCCCAGGCAATGCACGACAGCGAAGCCGCGCACGGGACCGCTGCCGAAGGCCAGCAGCGCCAGGCCGACGATCAGGGTGGTCACGTTCGAGTCCAGAATCGTGGCCCAGGCGCGGTCGAAGCCGGCGGCGATCGCCGCTTGCGGCGTATTGCCGGCGCGCAGCTCTTCACGGATACGTTCATTGATCAGTACGTTGGCGTCAATCGCCATGCCCAGCGCCAGCGCGATAGCGGCGATACCCGGCAAGGTCAACGTCACCTGGATCATCGACAGCAAGCCGACCAGCAACAGCAGGTTGGTGGCCAGGGCCAGGACGCTGAAGGCGCCAAACAGCATGTAGTAGGCGATCATGAAGACGGCGATGGCGATGAAGCCATACAAGGTCGAATGGAAGCCCTTGGCGATGTTTTCCGCGCCCAGTTGCGGTCCGATCGTGCGTTCCTCGATGACGGTCATCGGTGCGGACAGGGCGCCCGAACGCAGCAGCAGCGCCAGTTCATTCGCGTTTTCCGCGCCGCCCATGCCGGTGATCTGGAAGCGCGAACCAAGTTCCTGCTGGATGGTCGCGACCGACAGCACTTCCGGCTTGCCCTTTTCAAACAGCACGATGGCCATGCGCTTGCCCACGCGTTCGCGCGTCGCTTCGCGCATCTTGCGTCCGCCGTCGCCGTTCAGGTCGATCGACACGGCCGCTTGCTGGTTCTGGTCGAAGCTGGCCGTGGCGCTGGAGATATAGTCGCCCGTCAGGATCACGTCTTTCGCCAGCACGACAGGTACACCCTTGCCGACGGTGAACAATTCCGAGTTAAACGGGATGGCGCTCGACAGTTCGGTGCCGGGCACGATGGTTTCATCGACCAGGCGCACTTCCAGGGTAGCCGTGCGGCCGATGATGGCTTTCGCGCGGGCCACGTCCTGCACGCCAGGCAGTTGCACCACGATGCGGTCGGGACCTTGCTGCTGGATCAGCGGCTCGGCCACGCCCAGCTCGTTGACGCGCTTGGACAGGGTGGAGATATTCTGTTTCACGCCTTCGTCGATGGTCGCTTTCAGGGCCGCCGGTTTCAGGGTGATGTTCAATTTCAGGTCGCTGCCTTCGCCCGCATCGGCGAACGCCAGTTCCGACATCTGGTCGGACAGCACATTCTTTGCCTTCAGGCGCGTTTCCGCGTCGCGGAAGTTGATCTGGACGCTATCGCCCACGCGCTCGATGCCCGCGTGGCGGATATTCTTGTCGCGCAACACGCTACGCGCGGCGGACTGGACGCCCTGGACTTTCTTGTTCAGTACGGCTTTTGCATCGACCTGCATCAGGAAGTGCACGCCGCCGCGCAAATCCAGGCCCAGGAACATGGGCAAGGCATGCATTTTCTGCATCCACATCGGCGTATTGGCTTGCAGATTGACCGTCACGATGTACGCGGGGTCGCTGGCATCGGGATTGAGGTCCTTTTCCAGCACCAGTTTCGCCTTGAACTGGGTATCGGGATCGGCGAAACGCACGCGCACGGAGGCGAGGTTGCCGGCGCCATCCATGGTGACACCTTCCGACTTGACGTTCTCTTTCGTCAATATTTGCTCGACTTGCGTCATCAGCTCGCCCGTCACTTTGACGGTCGACTTGCCGCTGGTTACTTGCAGCGCCGGTGACTCACCGAAATAATTGGGCGCCGTATAGAGTGCGCCCAGCAATAAGGCGACGACGATGATGATGTATTTCCAGGCAGGATAGCGATTCATATTGATTCAGCGTTCAGTGTTGAGCGTCGGAGGCGTCGCGAGGGGCGGCGGATAGCCGCCCCGTTCAATCATTGCCGGGGCAATGACAGCGAGGAATTACAGCGCCTTCAGGGTGCCTTTAGGCAGCAAGGTGGTAATGGAGCTCTTTTGCACCGTGATTTCGGTGCCGGTCGCCACTTCGATGGTGACGTAAGCGTCCACTACCTTGACAACACGGCCCAGCATGCCGCCGGCGGTGACGACTTCGTCACCCTTGGCCAGCGCGTCCATCATCGCCCGTTGTTCTTTGGCGCGTTTTTGCTGTGGACGGATCATCAGGAAATACATGACCACGAACATCAATACCAGCGGCAGGAAGCTGGTCAGGTTGCCGCCGAGGCCCAGGGCGTCGGTTGGGGCTTGCGCATAAGCGTTGGAAATGAAAAACACGGTGACTCCAGTTCTAATCAGTTTGAAAAAATAGCGCTGTATTCTAGCATTGGCAATCCGCCAAGCCTCCAATTGCAGGCATGGCAGCTTCAAATGGGGCTAAAAAGGCATTATGCAATGCTTTATCGCCCCCGTCCAAGCACCAATACACAAAACTTCCAGCCCTGCTGCCGCCAGGGCGCAAGCTAAGGTTTTCTTAAGTTCCGCGTGCGCGTTCCGCATGGAATTGCAGGGTAAACGCGTGGAAACGGTCTTCATCGAGCGCTTCACGCATCTGGCGCATCAGGTCCAGGTAGTAATGCAGGTTGTGGATGGTGTTCAGGCGCGCGCCGAGGATTTCCTTGGAGCGGTGCAGATGGTGCAGGTAGGCGCGCGAGAAGTTGCGGCAGGCATAGCAGCTGCAGGTCTCGTCGAGCGGCGCCTGGTCTTCCTTGTACTTGGCGTTCTTGATCTTGATGTCGCCAAAACGGGTGAACAGCCAGCCATTGCGGGCGTTACGCGTCGGCATGACGCAGTCGAACATGTCGATGCCGTTCGACACGCCCGCCACCAGGTCTTCCGGCGTGCCCACGCCCATCAGGTAATGGGGCTTGTTGGCCGGCAGGCGCGGGCCCACGTGGGCCAGCATGCGCATCATGTCTTCCTTCGGTTCGCCGACGGACAGGCCGCCGATGGCGATGCCGGGGAAGTCGATCTCTTCGAGCTTGGCCAGCGACTCGTCGCGCAGCATTTCGAACATGCCGCCCTGCACGATGCCGAACAGCGCATTCGGGTTTTCGCCGCGGTGGAACTCATCCTTCGAGCGCTGCGCCCAGCGCAAGGACATGCGCATGGACTTGGCCGCTTCCTCGATGGTGGCCGGGCGGCCCTGGATTTCGTACGGCGTGCATTCGTCGAACTGCATGACGATATCGGAATTCAAGACGCGCTGCACCTGCATCGACACTTCCGGCGAGAGGAACAGCTTGTCGCCGTTGATGGGCGAATTGAAATGCACGCCCTCTTCCGTGATCTTGCGCATGGCGCCCAGCGAAAACACCTGGAAACCGCCCGAATCCGTCAAAATCGGCTTGTTCCAGCCCATGAAACCGTGCAAGCCGCCGAATTTTTCCATGACGGTGTTGCCTGGGCGCAACCACAAATGAAACGTGTTGCCCAGGATGATCTGCGCGTCGATCTCGTTGAGTTCCAGCGGCGACATGGCTTTCACGGAACCGTAAGTGCCCACTGGCATGAAGATCGGCGTCTGCACGACGCCATGGTTGAGTTTCAAGGTGCCGCGGCGTGCCTTGGTCAGGCCGCTCGTGTCGGTCTTGATTAATGTAAATTCCAGCATGGTCAGTCTTTCACGGGGGTATCAAGGTTCAGCGCAGCGCGCGATTGCGTGGTGAGCAGCATCGCATCGCCATAGCTGAAGAAACGGTAGTTCTGCGCGATCGCATGCGCGTAGGCGTTGCGGATCGGCTCATAGCCGGCAAAGGCCGACACCAGCATCAGCAGGGTCGACTTCGGCAAATGGAAGTTGGTGATCAGCCGCGTTACCGTCTTGAAAGCATAGCCGGGCGTGATGAACAGGGCCGTATCGGCGCTGCCCGCCACCAGTTGGCCGCTTTGCGAGGCCGATTCCAGCGCACGCAGGCTGGTCGTGCCGACGGCCACCACGTCGCGCCCGGCAAGTTGGGCGGCGCGTACGGTGTCGACGGTTTCCTGCGGCATGGTGTACCACTCGGTATGCATCTTGTGTTCTGCCAGTACTTCCGTGCGCACGGGCTGGAAGGTGCCGGCGCCCACGTGCAGGGTCACATAGGCAAAGTTGACGCCCTTGGCCTTCAATTGGTCGAGCAGGGCCTGGTCGAAATGCAGGCCGGCCGTCGGCGCGGCGACGGCGCCCGGGACCTTGTTGAAGACCGTCTGGTAGCGCGTTTCGTCGAATTCGTCCGCATCGTGCTCGATATACGGCGGCAGCGGCAAACGGCCATGCGCCTCGATCAGCTCGAACACGTCGGCCTCGAAGTGCAAGGTAAAGAATTCGCCGGCGCGCTGGCCGACCGTCACGTCAAAGGCGTCGGCCAGGCGGATGCGGCAGCCGGGAGGCGGCGACTTCGACGCGCGCACCTGGGCCAGCACGGTACGGTCGTCGAGTACGCGCTCGACGAGCGCCTCGATCTTGCCGCCGCTTTCCTTGACGCCGAAGAAGCGCGCTTTCAGCACGCGTGTATCGTTCATCACCAGCAGGTCGCCCGCTTGCAACAGCCCGACGATGTCGGCGAACTGGCGGTCGACCAGGGTCTCGCCGTCCAGATGCAACAGGCGCGAGGCGCTGCGCTCGGCCAACGGAGTTTGCGCAATGTTTTCTTGCGGCAAATTAAAATCGAAATCGGAAAGCGAATACATGCGTTTTGCTTCAAAAGTACGTCAAAAATGATTAGGAGTGCGCAATGGAACATCTGGCACTATACTGTGCGCCTATACAGGCATTACAATAATCCGCCGCAACAACTACGACTGCGGTACGCACAGGGTGTGCCGGACAACCCTCTATTTTACGCTAGCGGCACCAAAACCTTGCATATGTCCGATCCCAAGCCCGATCTTCCTCCCACAGCCAAGCCTGCCGCCAAGCCGAAAGCCGCCAAAAAAGTGGTCAGCACGGAAAGCCGGCTGGCCAAACTGGGTTTGCGCACGGATATGGACCTGGTGCTGCACCTGCCGATGCGCTACGAGGATGAAACCAAGGTCTACACGATACGCGACGCCTGCCTGCGCGGCGGCGAGTCGTGGCAAGTGGAAGGTGTCGTCACCAAGTGCGAGGTCAATTTCAAGCCGCGCAAGCAATTGCTGGTGACAATCGTCGACGAGACGGGCAATTTGCTGCTGCGTTTCATGAATTTCTACGGCAGCCAGGTCAAGCAGCTGGCCGAAGGCACGCGGGTGCGCGCGCGCGCCGAACTCAAACACGGCTTTTTCGGCGCCGAGATGGTGCACCCGACGTATAAGGTGGTCAACGAGGGCGCGCCGCTGCCCACGGCCCTGACACCCGTGTATCCGTCCGGCGAAGGCCTGTCGCAGCACGTGCTGCGCCGCGAAATTGCCGACGCCATGCGCCGCATCGACTGGCAGGACACCTTGCCCGATGATCTGCTGCGCGAAATGCAGCTGTCGCCGTTCCGCGCCGCCGTGCACCTCTTGCACTATCCGCCGCAGGACATCGATGAAAGCGCGCTGATGGACCGCTCGCACCCGGCCTGGGTGCGCATGAAGTTCGATGAACTGCTGGCGCAGCAGCTGTCGCTCAAACGCGCCCAGCGCGCGCGCCGCTCGAAAGGCGCGGCCTCCCTGCCCATCGTCGGCACCTTGTCGGAAGCCTTCGGCGCCGCCCTGCCCTTCAAGCTGACGGGCGCGCAGGCGCGCGTGCTCGAGGAAATCCGCGCCGACCTGCGCCAGCCGTATCCGATGCAGCGCCTGCTGCAGGGCGACGTCGGCAGCGGCAAGACGGTGGTGGCGGCACTATCCGCCACGCAGGCGATCGACAGCGGCTACCAGGCCGCGCTGATGGCGCCCACGGAGATTCTGGCGGAGCAGCACTTCCGCAAGATCGCCGCCTGGATGGAACCGCTGGGCGTGAAGGTGGCGTGGCTGACCGGCAGCCTGAAGAAAAAGGAAAAGACGGCGGCGCTGGCCCTGATCGAATCGGGCGAAGCGCAGCTGGTGATCGGCACGCATGCGCTGATCCAGGACAACGTGCTGTTTGCGAAACTGGGCCTGGTGATCGTCGACGAGCAGCACCGCTTCGGCGTGGGCCAGCGCCTGACCCTGCGCAACAAGGGCGACAGCGCGGCCGTGCCGCACCAGCTGATGATGTCGGCCACGCCGATCCCGCGCACCCTGGCCATGACGTATTACGCCGACCTGGAAGTGTCCGTGATCGACGAGCTGCCGCCCGGCCGCAGCCCCATCGTCACGCGCGCCATCGACCAGAACCGGCGCGACGAAGTCATCGCCCGCGTGTATGCGGCCGCGCTGGAAGGCCGCCAGGTGTACTGGGTCTGCCCGCTGATCGAGGAATCGGAAGCGCTGCAGCTGCAGACGGCCACCGACACCTACATGATGCTGGCCGAGGCGCTGCCCGCGCTGCAAGTGGGCCTCGTGCACGGCCGCCTGAAACCGGCGGAAAAGCAGGAAGTGATGGACGCCTTCATCGCCGGCCATATCCACGTGCTGGTGGCCACCACCGTCATCGAGGTGGGCGTCGACGTGCCGAACGCTTCGCTGATGGTGATCGAGCACGCCGAGCGTTTCGGCCTGTCGCAGCTGCACCAGCTGCGCGGCCGCGTGGGCCGCGGCTCGGCGGCCAGCGTCTGCCTGCTGCTGTACCAGGGCCCCCTGGGCGGCGTGGCGCGCCAGCGTTTGATGACCATGCGCGAGACGACGGACGGTTTTGAAATTGCCCGCCGCGACCTGGAAATCCGCGGTCCCGGGGAATTCCTCGGCGCGCGCCAGTCCGGCCAGGCCATGCTGCGCTTCGCCGACCTGGAAACGGACCAATGGTTAGTCGACCAGGCCCGCGACGTGGCGCACGATCTGCTGCACGCTTCCACGGCCGCAGCCGCAGCCACCGTGGAAGCGCACCTGGCGCGCTGGCTGGGTGGAAAAGAAGAGTTTTTGAAGGTGTAAAGCCGGTATTGCTTTGAGGTGCTGTCGGATTACGCGCTGCGCGCTAATCCGACCTACGCGAAAAGACACCGCAATAGGTCGGGTAGGTCGGGTAGGTCGGATTAGCGTAGCGTAATCCGACTTCTGGCGTAATCCGACAACATTGTTGACTAATGTCACTCCCGCCCAACACCTGTCATGTCTACGACATCCCCGCCCCAATCCTCCGCACACAAGCCGTGCTTTACATACCGGTGAAAACTGGAATACGGCCAATCGATGACTTTACTCGCCAAGCCATGCTTGACGGGGTTGTAATGGATGTAATCGACATGCTTTATAAAGTCGCGCTCGTCGCGTAGCACATGCTCCCAGTAGCGATGCTGCCAAACGTCTTTCAATCCTGCATGCTTGCTGAACCACGTCTTGATCAATCGCCAGCGCGTCATGAAGTCGGCGTCGTCTTCAGGCAAGGTCCAGATGTAATGCAAGTGATCGGGCAAGACGACGATGGCGTCGATATCGAATGGCCGCTTCTGGCGCACGGCGCGGAAAGCGTCCCTGAGCAAAGCCACGGCAATTCCCGAAGTAAAGACGGGCCGGCGGCGGGCCGTCACCACCGTGAAGAAAAAGCTGCCGCCGGGCTGGAATGCGCGTCGATATCGCATGGTTTCGGGTGTTGTCGGATTACGGCCTGCGGCCTAAACGCCATCGGTATTGCTTATTTCGGGGTGTTGTCGGATTACGCGCTACGCGCTAATCCGACCTACGCGAAAAGACACCGCAATAGGCCGGGTAGGTCGGATTAGCGTAGCGTAATCCGACTTCCAGCGTAATCCCGCTTTTCGCAATCGGCCTTGTGCCCGCGCAGCCTACATGCACATCCAGAAGCGGTTCGCCAGGTCGAGCATGAAATCGGGCCGCAGATAGGCCAGGAAGACGAGAGCCAGCAGCGCGGCGCCGCCCAGGCGCCACAGCCATGTGCGCCAGCTGGCCATTACGCGGCCACCGCCACGCGCTTGACGGCGCGCTCGTCGATGGGCAGGTTGATCAGCGCGGCCAGCAAGCCCAGGCCGATGGTGATCATCCACACGACGTGGTAACTGCCCTGGTGCTCGTACAGGTAGCCGCCCAGCCACGCGCCGAGGAAACTGCCCACCTGGTGCGAAAAGAACACCATCCCTGCCAGCATCGACAAATGCTTGACGCCGAAGATGCCGGCGATGATGCCGTTCGTCAGCGGCACGGTCGACAGCCACAGCACGCCCATGCCGGCGGCGAACAGGTACACGGACCACGCCGACAAAGGCGCCAGCAGGAACACGGTGATGACCACGGCGCGCGTCACGTATATGGCCGACAGCAGGTAGCGCTTGGCGATCTTGCCGCCGAGTTTGCCCGCATAGTAGGAGCCGACGATGTTGAACAGGCCGATCAGGGCCAGCGCCGTGACGGCGATGTTCGGATTCATCAGGCCCTGGTCCTTCAGGTAGGCCGGCAAGTGCACGCCGATGAAGACCAGTTGGAAGCCGCACACAAAATAGCCGGCCAGCAGCAGCCAGAACGAACGGGTGGCAATCGCTTCGCTGAAGGCCGCGCCCACGCTTTGCTGCGGGCCGCTGGCGTGCGACACGGGCGGCTCGCGCAGGTAGAAGGCCATCGGGATCATGGCCAGCAGCACCAGCGCGGCCAGCACATAAAAGGCGTTTTGCCAGCCCACGGCGGAGATCAGCTGCTGCTCCACCGGCATCATCAGGAACTGGCCGAACGAGCCGGCCGCCGACGAAATGCCGAAGGCCCACGAGCGCTGCTCGGGCGGCGCGCTGCGGCCGATGATACCGCTGATGGCGCCAAAGGCCGTGCAGGCCAGCGCCAGGCCGATGAAGATGCCCGAGCCGACGATGAACAAGGTGGGCTGCGTCACGAGCGCCATCCACACGAGGCCCGCCATGTAGCTGATGGCGCCGACGATAACCACGCGCATGGTGCCGAAACGGTCGGCCGCCATGCCCGCGAACGGGCCGAAGACGCCCCACATCAGGTTTTGCATGGCCAGCGCCAGCGAATAAGTTTCGCGCGTCCAGCCGTTCGCTTGCGAGATCGGTTGCATCCAGAAGCCCAGACCGTGGCGCACGCCCATCGCCAGAGTCAGCACGACGCCGCTGGCGATGAGGACAGTCTTCAGGCTGGGACGGGATGAGGGCAATGTCATGGGGTTCCTGTTCACGCCTGGTCGGCTTTGTAAACGAGGCCGATCTGGCCGCGCATGGTGTCAAGGTTGCGCATCAGCGCCACGCTGTCGGCGTGCGGCATGACGGGGCTCTCCAGCAGGCCCGCGCGGATGCAGCGCATCGCTTCGATCGCCTCGTGCGCGTAGCCATTGCCCAGGTGCGGCGCCGCGACGACGCGGCGTTCGCCATCCATCGCTTCGACGATCAGATGATCGGGCTTGTAAAAACGGTTGGGCAGACGGATGCGGCCCAGGCTTCCGGAAATGGTCATTTCCGTCGGCGTCTGCGCGCGCAGGCTGCAGGCGCAGGACGAGGTGCCACCACCCGCGTGCAGCAAGGAAAACACCACCTGCTCATCGACGCCGGTGGCGCCCATCTCGGCCAGCGCCTGCACCTGCGATACCGGGCCGAGGAAGAAGGCCGCCATCGACAGCGGATAGATGCCCACGTCGAGCAGCGCGCCGCCGCCGAGTTCGGGATTGAACATGCGGTGCTCGGGCGGGAAATGGGCGACAAAGCCGATATCGGCCTGCACCTGCCGCAGCACGCCGATCTCGCCGCTGGCGATGATGCGCTGCGCTTCCTGCACGGCGGGCAGGAAACGGCTCCACATCGCTTCCATCAGAAACAGCTTTTTCTCGCGCGCCATATCGACCACGGCCTGCGCCTCGCGTGCGTTCATCGTGAACGGCTTTTCGCACACGACGTGCTTGCCGGCGGCCAGGCACATCAGGGCATTTTCCGCATGCAAGGTGTGCGGCGTGGCGATGTAGATCACGTCCACGCCAGAATCGTCCGCCAGCGCCTGGTAGGAACCGTGGCAACGCTCGATGCCGAATTCGGCGCCGAAGGCTTGCGCGCCGGCGCTGCTGCGCGAGGCGACCGCCACCAGCTGCGCGCCGGGTGCATCGCGCAAGCCATTGGCCATTGCGCGGGCGATCTTGCCGGTGCCGAGGATGCCCCAGCGGACGGTATTTTCCATCTATTGATCTCTTTCTGCGCCAGCCACCTTGCGCTTCGGGCGGAACACCGCCGCGTCATTGTAAAAATCGTCGTCCTGGCCTTCGCACCAGCCGGGTAAGCCCAGCACCGGCAGGGGCGTGAAGTCGGCCGTCGTGAGGCCTTGCTGCGCCAGGTCCTGCGCCACCCGCTCGTCAAGCCAGGCGCGGCGTGCCGCATCGTCCAGGGTGAAATAGGCGTCGCCGGCAAAAATCACGCGCGTGTGCGCCGTGATGGCCTTGCGCGGCGCCACCAGTTTTTCCATCAGCGCGTGGCCGAACAGCCAGACTTCGGCACCGCCGCCCGCGCCAAATTTCTCGCGCTGCGAGATAAATGCGCTGCGCCAGTCGTGCCCGCGCAGTGCCGTTTCCAGCGCGCGCCCCGCATCGCTGTCGCGCAGCACCAGCAAGGCGGAATTTTCGTCAAAAATCGTCGCGCCGTCGCGCGCCGGGCCGCGCGATTTGCCCACGCCGGACAGGGCGATCTGCGCCGCCTGCAGCGCATTCAACTGCCGCTTGATGCGCGGGAAGGTGAGCCACACGAGCGCGTTGAAAAAGTCGTGCAGATTGTCGCGCGTGGGCACGCCGCCCGTGGCGCCGATGAACTCCTCGTACGCCACGCCTTCGGGCAGGTCCGCTTGCGGCACGAAGGCCAGCGGCAGGCCGGACGGATTGCGCAAGTCCAGCGCCCGCGCCCGTCCGTTCAGCGCCGCGATCACCGTGTCGCGCTGCAGGTCCAGCTGCCGTCGCGCCGGCAGCACCGTGGCAAACCAGGGGCGGGTCCAGTCTATCGATGGCAGCATGAACGCCTAGACCATTTTCCAGTTGATCTGCTCGCCCGCGTTGAGCGGAATCACGTGGCTGTCGCCCAGCGGCAGCGAAGCCGGCAAGGTCCAGCTTTCGCGACGCAGGGTGATGGTGTCCGTGTTGCGCGGCACGCCGTAGAAGGCCGGGCCGTGGAAGCTGGCGAACGCTTCGAGCTTGTCGAGCGCGCCGGCCCGTTCGAACGCTTCCGCATACATTTCCATCGCGTGCAAGGCCGTATAGCAACCGGCGCAGCCGCAAGCCATCTCCTTGGCGCCTTGCGCATGCGGCGCCGAGTCGGTACCGAGGAAGAAGCGCTCGTCGCCGCTGGCAGCCGCCGTCATCAGCGCCAAACGGTGCTCTTCGCGCTTGAGGATGGGCAGGCAGTAGTAATGGGGACGGATGCCGCCCTTGAAAATCTCGTTGCGGTTGTACAGCAGGTGATGCGCCGTGATGGTGGCGGCGATCGGGCCTTCCGCTTCGGCCACATACTGCGCCGCATCCTTGGTGGTGATGTGCTCGAACACGACGGACAGGGCCGGGAAGGCGCTGCGCAGCGGGCGCATCACGCGCTCGATGAAGACGGCTTCGCGGTCGAAAATGTCGATTTCCGGATCCGTCACTTCGCCGTGCACGAGGAAGGGCATGCCCACTTCCTGCATCACGTCGAGCACCTTGTAGCAATTCTTCAAATCCGTCACGCCCAGGTCGGAATTCGTGGTGGCGCCGGCCGGATAGAGTTTCACGGCTTGCACGATGCCGCTGTCCTGCGCGCGGCGGATTTCGTCGGGCGAGGTGTTGTTCGTCAGGTACAGCACCATCAGCGGATCGAAGTTCACGCCTTCCGGCACGGCGGCCAGGATGCGCTCGCGATAGGCGCTGGCATCGGCCGTGGTGGTGACCGGGGGTTTGAGGTTCGGCATGACGATGGCGCGGCCGAACTGGCGCGCGCTGTGCGGCAGCACGCTGGCCATGACGGCGCCGTCGCGCAGGTGCAAATGCCAGTCGTCTGGACGGGTGATGGTGATGGAATCTGGGGTGTGATCGAGTGTGGACATGGCGGCTGCTCTCAGGCGGTCATTGCGGATAGCGCCATTTTACCAGCCGCAGGACCGTCCCGCCGGCCGGGAGAGCCCGCACATGCTGGCGGGGAAACGGCAAAACGGCCGGTATCACCCGGCCGTTTTAACTAAAAGAATGAAGAGCATCAGGACTTGGCCGATGCCGTCTCCTGCTTCGCCACCCAGGCGCGGATCTCGGCCAGCATCTGGTCCAGCTTGGCGCGGTCGTATACCCGGCCACGGCTGACCACCAGGCGGATCTGGCGCGTGGCGCCGATGTCCTGCAGCGGGTTCGCGTCGAGCACGAGCAAATCGGCCGCCTTGCCGGCCGCCACGCTGCCGTAACGCTCCAGCTTGCCCAGGAAGCGGGGACCGTTGATGACGGCCGACTGCAAGGCTTGCTTTGGCGTCAGGCCGTATTGCACGTACAGGCCGATTTCATCGTGCAGGGCCTGGCCCGGATAGTCGAAGGAATTCAAGAAGCCCGCATCGGTGCCGGCGATGATGCTCACGCCCTGCTGCTGCAAAATGGGCAGCAGCTTTGCCGATTGCTCGAACTGCGCGTGGCGCTGGGCGATCGCATCCGGGCCATCCTTGGCGGCGCGCTGCACGCGCCAGTCGTAGGTGGCGCGCAAGCCCTTGCCGATGTACTGCAGGGCCGTGTCGTGCGTGTGGTCTTCGCGGTCCAGATACGCCGTTACGCGCGAACCCCACAGGGTGGGCACGATGGCCGTGCCGCGCGCGGCCAGGTAGCTGAAGGCCTTGCGCGCCGTCGGCTCGTCGTAGCTTTGCAGGCTTTCGCGCATGGCCTCCTTGCCCGTCATCGCGCCGGCGGCCACCTTGTCCGTCAGCTCCTGTTCGCGCGGCGTGGTAGCGCGCAGCAGATACGATTGATGCTCGATCGTGCCCAGACCCGCATCGGCCATCTGCTCCAACGTGAGCTGCACGGGAATATGGCCCGAAGTGCGCATGCCCCGTTCGCGCGCCTGGCGCAGCGCTTCCAGGTACAGCTCCGGCTTCAGGGTGTTTTCCGTGATCTTCACGAAGTCCACTTGCTGCGCCTGCAGGCCGTCCAGCGCGCGCGTGACTTCCTGTGGCGTACCCACTTCGATCGTGCCCTTCCACAGCGGCTTGATGCCTTCGAGCTTGGCGCCAGAGGTAAAGATCGTTGGACCTTCCAGCTGGCCAGCGTTGATCTGCCGGCGCCATGCCAGCACCGTGTCGGGCAAGTCGCCCGAACAGTCGCGCACCGTGGTGATGCCGTGCGCCAGGTACAAAGGCAGCAGCTGCTTGTTCTCGTCGATCAGCTCGGGGCCGCCGCCGAAATGCACGTGCGTATCCCACAGACCCGGCATCAGATATTTGCCGGGCAGACGGATGGTCCGCTTCGGCGCGTAGCTGCGCAGCTGCGCGTCATCGACGACGGCGACGATGCTGTCGCCCTTGAGCAGCACGGTCTTGCCCTTGACGGCGAGGCCACCGGCCACGTCGATCAGGGTGGCGCCGCGCAAGGCGATGTCGACGGCGATCTTGTCGGCCGCGTGGGCATGGGCAAGCATGCCCAGCGCCAGCATGGCGCCGGCGATGTGTTTCATGTCAGGCATTCGTACTCAGCTTCAAAGTGATGGAAAATTAATGGATGATCTTGGCGAGGAAATCGCGCGCCCGGTCCGAGCGCGTCGTGTTGAAAAAGTCATCCTTGCTGCAATCCTCGATGATCTTGCCCTGGTCCATGAAGACGATGCGGTTCGCCACGCGCCGGGCAAAACCCATTTCGTGCGTGACGACCATCATCGTCATGCCTTCCTGCGCCAGGCCCACCATCACGTCGAGCACCTCGTTGATCATCTCCGGGTCGAGCGCCGATGTCGGCTCGTCGAACAGCATGGCGATCGGGTCCATCGACAACGCGCGGGCGATCGCCACGCGCTGCTGCTGGCCGCCCGACAGCTGGCCGGGGAACTTGTCCTGCTGCGACAGCAGGCCCACGCGGTCCAGGTATTTCAAGCCCTTGGCATTGGCTTCGTCGGCGCTGCGGCCCAGCACCTTGATCTGGCCGATGGTGAGGTTTTCGCGGATCGACAGATGCGGGAACAGCTCGAAATTCTGGAACACCATGCCGATGCGCGCGCGCAGTTTCGACAGATTCGTTTTCGGATCGTTGACGGTGATGCCATCGACGATGATCTGCCCCTGCTGGATCGGTTCCAGGCCGTTGACGGTCTTGATCAGGGTCGACTTGCCGGAGCCGGACGGGCCGCAAATGACCATCACGTCGCCCTTGGCGACATTGGTGGTGCAATCGGTCAGTACCTGGAACTGGCCATACCATTTGCTGACGTTATTGAGTTCAATCATCTTGTTCTTTCTTTTACGGTTAGCGAATGATGGCGACGCGTTTCTGCAGGCGTTTTACCAGGAACGACAAGGCATAGCACAGCACGAAATACACGACGGCGACAAACACGTACATCTCCACCAGGCGGCCGTCGCGCTGCGCGATTTTCGAGGCGGCGCCGACGAAATCGGGAATCGACAGCACGTACACGAGCGACACGTCCTGGAACAGCACGATGGTCTGCGTCAGCAGCACGGGAATCATGTTGCGGAAGGCTTGCGGCAGCACGATGTTGCCCATGGTTTGCCGGTAGTTCATGCCCAGCGCCTGGCCCGCCCACACCTGGCCGCGGGGAATCGACTGTATGCCGCTGCGCATGATCTCGCAATAGTAGGCCGCCTCGAACATGATGAAGGTGATCAGCGCGGAAGAAAACGCGCCCACTTTCACGGGCTCGTTGGCGCCGATGACCCAGGCGGCGATATACGGCACCAGGAAGTAGAACCAGAAGATCACCAGCACCAGCGGGATCGAGCGTATCAGGTTGACGTAGCTCGATGCCACGCCCGAGACGATACGGTTGCTGGACAGGCGCATCAGCGCCAGCAGGGTACCCAGCACGATGCCGCCCACCATGGCCAGCGCCGTCAGTTTCAGGGTGAAGACCATGCCGGTCTGGAACAGATAGACCCACGAGCGGGAGATGACATCGAAGTCGAAATTGCCGAACATATCAGTGTCCTCCCGTCTTGGCGCCGGCGACGATGAAGCCGGGGATGGCGACCTTTTTCTCGATCAGGTGCATCAGCACCACGACCAGCAGGTTGACGACGATGTAGATGATGGTGGCGGCCGAAAACGCCTCGAACACCTGGAAGGAAAACTCCTGGATGGCGCGCGCGCTGGCCGTCAGTTCGATCAGGCCGATGGTCAGCGCCACGGAACTGTTCTTGATGATGTTCAAAAATTCGCTGGTCAGCGGCGGCAGGATGACGCGCGCGGCCATCGGCAGCAAAATGAAACGGTAGGTTTGCGGCAGGGTCAGGCCCAGCGCCGTGCCGGCCAGTTTCTGCCCGCGCGGCAGCGCCTCGATGCCCGTCGTCACCTGCACGGCCACGCGCGAGGAGGTGAAAAAGCCCAGGCACAGCACGGCCGTGACGAACGGCGCGTTCGGCAGCGACTTGACCCAGGTGCCCAGGTCGGGCGGCAGCAGTTCCGGCATGACGAAATACCAGAGGAACATCTGCACCAGCAGCGGCACGTTGCGGAACAATTCGACGTAGGCATTGGCCACGCCCACCAGCCATTTGTTCGGCAAGGTGCGGATGGTGCCGACCACCAGGCCCAATATCAGTGCCATGATCCAGGCCGCACCGGCCGTGGCCAGGGTCCAGACCAGGCCGGACCACAGCGTGTCCATATACGTACCCACGCCATCGGGAGAAATCTCCCAGAAAATGCGCCAATTCCAGTTGTAATTCATGATCATCCTTCCCGTGCAGCTCAAGGAAAGCGGCTTGTCCGCCGCCCGTCCCGTAAATAAAACGGGAGGCTTGCTCCCCCCGGTTTGTTACGCAGTCTTGTTATTTTTTCCGTTTGTCCGAAGTCTTCTGCGCTTCGGGCACTGCCGCATATGCGGCCGGGTCACCGGAGTCGGTCGGATTGGCAAACACGGCCTTCAATTGCGGCGGCATCGGGAATTTCAGGTTGATGTTTTTCGGCGGGATCGGCGAGGTAAACCATTTCGCGTAAATGCGGTTGATGTCGTCGCTCTTGTACAGGCGGATCAGCGCGTCGTCGACCACTTTCTTGAAGGCCGGATCGCCCTTGCGCAGCATGATGCCGTACGGTTCGACCGACAGCGCTTCCTTGGTGATTTCGTAGTCGTTCGGGTTCTTCGAGTTGGCCACTTGCGACGCCAGCAAAATGTCGTCGTTGGCTTCGGCCACCGCGCGGCCCGTTTCCAGCATCAGGAACGACTCGGGATGATCCTTGCCGACGGCAATCGTCATGCCCAGGTTCTTTTCCTTGTTTAGGATCGTCATCTGCTTGATGGTCGACGTGCCGGCCGTGGCGACCAGGGTCTTGCCGCGCAAGTCTTCCAGGGTCTTGATGTTCGAGGATTTTTTCGACAGCACGCGGTTGCCGATGACGAACATGGTCGGGGCGAATGCCACCTGCTGCTGGCGCTCCAGATTGTTCGTCGTCGAGCCGCACTCAAGGTCGATGGTGCCGTTGGCCATCAGCGGGATGCGGTTGGCCGAGGTGACGGGGCTCATCACCACTTTCAGTTCGCTCATGCCCAGGTGTTTTTGCAGGGCCGTGACGACTTTCATGCACAGGTCGATCGAATAACCCTGGTATTGCTGCTTGTCATCGAGATAGGAGAAGGGCACGGAGCCGTCGCGCACACCGAGGGTGACGGAACCGGCTTTCTTGATCTTGCCAAGGTGCCGGTCAATTCCTGAGCCTGGACTGGCGACATGCTGCTGATGACACCGACGCTGAGCAGCGTGGCGATGATTTTGGTCAATTTCATAAATTCTCCTGGGCGGACAAACGGGATGGACCCCGAACGAAACAACTGTGGTGCAGACGCCACCAATGGAATTAATTTTATTTCATTTTCAGCGCCGGACCAGCCGTTTTCTGCGATTGCCCTCAAATAGGCGCTATACGCGCGCCTGAAGGGGCGCGGCTGTAGCATTTTTCCTACTGATTTCCCATTCCCGATTTATTTTGCCGGCGCCAACCCCGCCAACTCGTCCTCTTCCGCCTCATCGTCCCTATTCGCCTGCTGGCGTTGCCACATCTGCGCGTACAGGCCATCCGCCGCCAGCAATTGCGGATGCGTGCCCCGCTCGACGATGCGGCCATGGTCGAGCACGAGGATTTGCTGGGCGTCGGCCACCGTCGACAGGCGGTGCGCGATCACCAACGTGGTGCGGTTTTTGGCAATCTCCTTCAGCTGCGACTGGATCGCCTGCTCCGCCTTCGAGTCGAGCGCCGAGGTCGCTTCATCGAAGATCAGGATGGCCGGGTCTTTCAGCAGGGTGCGGGCAATCGCCACGCGCTGCTTTTCGCCGCCCGACAGTTTTAAACCCCGCTCGCCCACCATGGAGCTGTAACCATCTGGCAAGCTTTCAATAAAATCATGGATCGATGCGGCTTTGGCTGCCGCCACGATGGCTTCCTTGCTGGCGCCCGGCTTGCCGTAGGCGATGTTGTATTCGATGGTGTCGTTGAACAGCACCGTATCCTGCGGCACGATGCCGATGGCCGCGCGCAGGGAATCCTGCGTGATATTGCGCAAGTCCTGGCCATCGATGGTGATGCCGCCGCCATCGACTTCGTAAAAGCGAAACAGCAAACGCGACAGGGTCGACTTGCCCGAGCCGCTGTGGCCCACCACGGCCGTCGTGGTGCCGGCGGGGATCTGGAAATCCACGTCGAACAGGATTTGCCGCTTGGCTTCATAGCTGAAGTCCACGTGGTCGAAGCGCACGGCCGCGCCCCGCGTGACGAGCGGCTTGGCGTCCGGCGTATCGGCGATTTCGCGGTTCTCGTTCAGCAGGGAAAACAGGCGCTCCATGTCGGCCAGGCTTTGCTTGATTTCGCGGTAAATGACGCCCAGGAAATTGAGGGGAATGTACAGCTGGATCATGAAGGCATTCACCAGCACCAGGTCGCCCAGGGTCATCGTGCCGGCGATCACGCCCACGGTGGCGCGCCACAAAATCAAGGTGACGGCCGTGGCGATGATCAGCGACTGGCCCGTGTTCAGCAGGGATAACGAGGTCTGCGATTTCACGGCCGCCGATTCATAGCGCTGCAAGCCTTCGTCGTAGCGCTTCGCCTCGTAATCCTCGTTGCCGAAATATTTCACGGTTTCATAGTTGATCAGCGAATCGATGGCCTTGGTATTCGCCTTCGAATCGAGGTCGTTCATGGTGCGGCGGAAGTGCGTGCGCCAGTTCGTCACCAGCACGGTAAACGCGATGTACGACACGAGCGCCACGGCCGTGATCACGGTGAACCAGATATCGTAATGCAAGACCAGGTAGCCGAGCACGAGGGTGATTTCCACCAGGGTCGGCAGGATGTTGAACAGGGTGTAGGAAATGAGCGAGCCGACGCTGCGCGTGCCCCGTTCGATATCGCGCGTCATGCCGCCCGTCTGGCGGTTCAAATGGAAACGCAGGGACAGCGCATGCAGGTGGCGGAACACTTGCAGCGCGATGGTGCGCACGGCGCGCTGGGTGACGCGGGCGAACAGGAATTCGCGCAATTCCGTAAACAAGGTGGTCGACAGGCGCAGCAAGCCGTACGCCACCAGCAAGCCCACGGGCAGCACCAGCAGCGCTTGCGGGTGCGCGGCCGTGATCGTCATGGCGTCGACGAGTTTTTTCAGGATCAGGGGCACGCCCACGTTGGCGAGCTTGGCGCCGACCAGGCATAGCAGCGCCAGCAATACTCTCCATTTGTAGACCCACAGGTACGGCAGCAAGGTCTTGATGGTGGCGAAATCGCTGTGGCTGGCGGAAGCTGGCGAGCGGGGCGGAGGGGGAGTCTGGGAACGGCGCATGGCGAAGGTCGGCTTTTTATGGTTCAATCGCAGCAATTGTAGCCTTTCATGAGAATAAAAGATGAGCACCTCCCCCGACCGTCCCGACAACTGCCTCGCCTCCGGCCTGCCCGCCGGAAAAATGCCCGAACTGCGCATGATGCCCGCGCCGTCGGACGCCAATGTGTACGGCGACGTCTTCGGCGGCTGGATCATGGCGCAAGTCGATATCGCCGGTTCCCTGCCGGCCACGCGGCGCGCCAACGGCCGTGTCGCCACCATCGCCGTCAATTCCTTCGTCTTCAAAAATCCCGTCTTCGTCGGCGATCTGCTGTCCTTCTACGCCGACATCGTCAAGGTGGGCAATACCTCGATCACCGTCAATGTCGAGGTATATGCCGAGCGCAACCGCCTGCAGGCATGCATCGTGAAAGTCACGGAAGCGACCTTGATCTACGTGGCGACGGACTCCGACCGCAAGCCGCGCAAGGTGCCGCCGATCGAGACCTTATTGGCGTCTTGATTGTCGTAATCAATCCACACCATGGATAGCCAGCGCCGCATCTTCTTGCTCAGTGCTGCGCGCATCACGGCACTGGCCGCGGCCGGCAGCGTGCTGTCCGGTTCCAGCGCCGGCGCCGCCACGCGCCTGAACGGCACGGCTTATCCGTTTGCGCTCGGCGTCGCTTCCGGCTCGCCCTTGCCCGACGCCGTCGTGCTGTGGACGCGCATCTGCTACGACCCGCTGCAGGCCGCCGCCACGCCCGCCATCGCCCTGAACGTGCGCTGGGAAGTGGCCGACGATGAAGCTTTCCGGCACATCGCCGCCAAGGGCCAGGCCACGGCCATGCCCTACCTCGCACACAGCGTGCACGTCGACGTGGGCGGCCTGGCGCCCGGACGCTGGTACTGGTACCGCTTCATGCTGGGCGACGCCGTCAGCCCCGTGGGCCGCACGCGCACGGCGCCCGAGTCCGGCTCCATGCCTGCCTCGCTGAAACTGGCCGTCGCCTCGTGCCAGCACTGGGAATTCGGCGCGTATGGGGCGCACCGGCACATCGCCGCGGCTGCGCCCGACCTGGTGGCCTTTCTTGGCGATTACATTTATGAGTGGGGGCCGTACCAGCTGCAACATCCAAGCCGGGCCGTGCGCACGCATGAAAGTTTTACCTTGGACGAGTACCGCGCCCGCTACGCGCAATACAAGAGCGACCGCGACTTGCAGAGCGCGCACCTGGCCGCGCCGTGGATCGTCACCTGGGACGACCATGAAGTGGCCAACGACTACGGCAACGACCGCGACGAGTTGCTCACGCCCACCTTCTTGCAGCGCCGCGCGGCCGCCTATCAGGCGTTTTACGAACACATGCCGCTGCGCCTGCTGCCGCTGGGGCGGCGCGGCTTTGTCGACATGCGCATCTACCAGCGTTACGACTGGGGCCGGTTGGCGCGCTTCCACGTGCTGGACGACCGGCAATACCGCGCCTACCACGCCTGCGCCAAACCCGGCCGCGGCGGTTCGAATTCCGTTACCACGCGCAACTGTCCCGACTTGCTCAAGCCCGACCGCACCATGCTGGGCGAGGAACAGCAGCAATGGCTGCAAGCCGGTCTCGATGATTCCCCGGCGCGCTGGAATATCCTGGCCCAGCAAACCCTGATGGCACAATCGAGCCAGGTGCCCATACTGCGGCCCGGCGACGAGCGCATCTGGACCGATGGCTGGGATGGCTATCCCATGGCGCGCCAGCACCTGCTCGACGCCCTGCGCAGCAGCAAGGCCAGCAACCCGCTCGTACTGTCGGGCGACGTGCACACCTTTTATGCGACGGACCTGAGCCGCAACGCCATGCGGCCCACCGGCAAGGATAATCCCGTGCTGGCGACCGAGTTTTGCGGCACGTCGATCACGTCCAGCTCCCGCCCGCAGGCACGCACGGACCAGTACGTGGCGATGAACCCGCACATCCGCTACGGACGCAGCGACAAGCGCGGCTATATGCTGCTGGAGATCACACCGGAGAAAACCACGACCCTGTTCCAGGGGCTGGAAAATGTGCGCGACAGCGCGTCCGGCATCGCGACACTGGCCAGCTTCACCGTGCAGGACGGCAAGGCGGGCGTGCAACGCACCTAGCCTATGCTTTTCAAGGCGTCGCGGTAGCGCCGGCTGACGGGCACTTCGCCGCCCGTGGACAGCACGGCGCGCGCATCGCCCGATTCCAGCGGCATGATTGCCTGCACGAAATCGAGGTTGACGATATAGCTGCGGTGTACGCGCAGGAAGCGCTTGACATCGAGGCGGCGCTCGATGGCCGCCATGGTCGAGCGCAGCGGGTAATCGTGCCCGCGCACATGCAGGTTCACATAGTTGCCCCAAGCCTGTATCCACTCGATCTCGGCAGCCGGCAACAGAAAATCCTTGCCCAGCTTGCGCACCAGGAAACGTTCCGGCTGCTGCACCGGTTCCACGGCGGGTCCTTCATCGGGCTCGTCCAGCAAGGTCGCCTCGCCTTGCCAGCGCATCAGCAGCAACTGGTAAAAGCCGGCGAACAATAAAATGGAGAAGTAAGCACGCACATCCTTGACATATTCATAAGGCAATTCGCGCCACCAGTTACCGAAATCGTAATCGCTGCCGGCGCTCCAGTACGCCATTTTGCGCAAGGCCACCATGGCCAGCACATGCACCAGGCTGTAGACCAGCGACGCGATCAGATGCCAGCGCAGGTTCTGGCGCTGGAAAACCAGGTGCAAGGGCCGAAACTGCTTAGCCAGGATCACCACGGGCACCAGCGCCAGCAACACCAGGTTGCTGCTCCATTCCCATACCGCCACCTCCCAGAAGGGTGTCGCGAGCCCGGCACGTTGGTGGTCTGCCCAGCTGACCCAGCAGTTGAGCGACGTTTGCAGCAGATACAGGACGATCCAGAAAGCTGGCTCGGCGATCTGGCGCCAGCGTTGATATCGTTGCAACAAATCGGTGGAAGACAGGCGCATGGTGTCGAACGGTAAATTAGTTGCATGATTGTAAGGTCCCAAAGCCGTCCCAGCGTCACCGCTCGTCACAAACAGTCCGCCATTGATCACTTTTCGCTGGATCAGCCCCTGCGGCCTGCCTATGCTGGGGCATTCCTTCACCAACGGACCCCGCGACCATGACCACAGATTTTCGCCGTTACGATATCGATGCCTTGCGCTTTCTTGTCTTCAGCCTGCTGATCGTCTACCACACGGCCATGCTGTACCTGGATGGCGCCGCCTTCCACATGAAGAGCAGCTACTTGACGGACGCATTGAACTTCCCCATGGTCTTCATCAACCGGTGGCGCATGGAAATCGTGTTCCTCATTTCCGGCGTGTCATGCGCCATGATGACGCAAACGTCCAGGGGCGCGTTCCTGCGACGCAGGCTCCAGCGCCTGTTCTTGCCCTTGCTGTTTGGCGTGCTGGTGGTGATCCCCGTGCAGCCCTACTGCGAGGGCGTCAGCAAAGGCCTGGTCGAGCCTGGCTATGGAGCGTTCCTGCTCCATTACTTTGGCGGCTACGCTTGGCCAGCCGGCGCATTTACGGGCTGGAAAACCAGTTTTACCTGGAATCATCTGTGGTATCTGGTGTATCTGCTGCTGTACACCATCGTGCTGGTAGCCCTGCAACCGCTGCTGGCCAAGGCCAGGCCGCTGTTCACGGGACTGCGCGGCTGGCGCCTATTGGTCCTGCCCGCCCTGCCAGCCTTGATGGCAACGGCTTTCCTGAAACTGCGCTATCCGGAAACCCATGCGCTGGTGAAAGACTGGTACGCGCACGCCATCTATTTCACCATGTATCTGTATGGCTGGTGGCTGGGCAACGACAAGGGAGTGTGGCACGAGCTGGCGCGCTTGCGCTGGCATGCGCTGCTGCTGGCGCCCTTTGCATTTACAGTGTATCTGGGCTTTGACCTCGTGCATTCGGAAAACCTGCTGACCTGGGCCGCGTTTGGTTCCTGGCCCATGCGCAACCTGTACATGTGGCTGGCCATCTGCGCCATCCTGGGCTGGTCGCACACCTTGCTGAATCAACCTTTTGCCTGGCTGCCATGGGCACGCCAAGCCGTGTTTCCCTGGTACATACTGCACCAGAGCGCGATTATCCTGCTGGCCTACTGGCTGGTGCCGCTGAAGCTGGGTCCCGTGCTGGAACCGCTGCTGATACTGAGCGGCACGGTGGCGACTTGCTGGCTGGGGACGTCGCTGCTGATCAGCAAGGTGAACTGGCTGCGCCCCTGTTTCGGCCTGCCCGCCCGGCCACGGCAAGCCGTGGCGGCGGACACGGCCTTGGCGGCGAATTAAGCTACTTTCTTTTCGTCGCGCAATTGACGGCGCAAGATCTTGCCGACGTTAGTTTTCGGCAATTCATCGCGGAACTCGATGTATTTCGGCTTCTTGTAGGCCGTCAATTCATGTTTGCAATGCTCGCGGATCTGTTCCACCGTCAAGTTCGGGTCCTTGCGCACGACAAACACTTTCACGGCTTCGCCCGAGTTGGCATCCGGCACGCCGATGCATGCGCATTCGAGCACGCCCGGACACGACGCGACCACGTCTTCCACCTCGTTCGGATACACATTGAAGCCGGAAACGATGATCATGTCTTTCTTGCGGTCCACGATTTTTACGTAGCCGCGCTCGTCCATGACGCCCACGTCGCCCGTCTTGAAGTAGCCGTCGGCCGTCATCGACTTGGCCGTCTCGTCCGGACGCTGCCAGTAGCCGGCCATCACTTGCGGGCCGCGCACGGCGATCTCGCCCGGCTCGCCCAGCGCCACTTCCACGCCGTCATCGTTGAGGATTGCCACTTCCGTCGACGGGAAAGGCAAGCCGATGGTGCCCGTGAATTCCGTGATATCGACGCGGTTACCCGTCACCACGGGCGACGTTTCCGACATGCCATAGCCTTCGATCAGCGGGCAGCCCGTCAGTTTCAGCCAGCGCTCGGCCACGTTGCGCTGCAGGGCCATGCCGCCGCCATTGCACACTTTGTAGCTGGAAAAATCGAGCTTGGCAAAGTCGGCATTGTTCAGCAGCGCGTTGTACAAGGTATTAACGGCAGGGAAGACGACGATCTTGTGCTTGCTCAATTCCTTGACGAAACCGGGAATGTCGCGCGGGTTGGGAATCAGCACGTTCAAGCCGCCCACGCGCATGCCCATCAGGGCGCTGACCGTCAGCGAATAGATGTGATACAGGGGCAAGGCGCACATGAAGCCCATCGAGGTGGCGCGCATTTCCTTGGTCATCACGGGCGCCATCCACGCCTCGTTTTGCAGCACGTTGGCGATCACGTTACGGTGCAACAGCATCGCGCCTTTTGAGACGCCCGTCGTGCCGCCCGTGTATTGCAGGAAGACGATATCGTCATGGCCCTGCTGCACCGGCGTCAACGTCAAGCGGGAACCCTCGGCCAGCACCTTGTTGAAACTGATGGCGTTCGGCAAGGAAAACGCCGGCACCATTTTCTTGATCTTGCGCACGACGAAATTGACGATGGTGCCCTTCAAACCGCCCAGCAAGTCGCCCATGGTGGCGACGATCACATGCTTGACCTGGGTATGCGGCAGCACCTGCTCGACCGTGGTAGCAAAGTTTTCCAGCACGATGATCGCTTCGCTGCCCGAATCGATCAGCTGATGCTGGAGTTCGCGCGGCGTGTACAGCGGATTGACGTTCACCACCGTGTAACCGGCGCGCAGGATCGCCGCCATGGCCACCGGGTATTGCAGCACGTTGGGCAGCATGATCGCCACGCGCGCGCCACGTTGCAGGCCCTTGCTTTGCAGCCAGGCGCCCATCTGCAGCGACAGCTTGTCGAGCTCGCGGTAGGTGAGGAATTTATCCATGCACACGAAGGCATTGCGGTCCGCATATTTCTGGAACGACTCTTCCAGCAAATGCGTGACGGAACGGTATTGCGTGCAATCAATCTCTGCGGGAACGCTGTCCGGGTACGACTTCAACCAAATCTTGTCCATCTCGCCTCATCTTTATCTGTAAAAGGGATGCGCCTCCTGGCGCATCCACATTGTTTATGCTGCTATCTTCGTTTCGTCACGCAAGGCGCGACGCAAAATCTTGCCGACGTTGGTCTTCGGCAGTTCATCGCGGAATTCGATGTATTTCGGCCGCTTGTAGCCCGTGAACTGCTCCTTGCAATACGCGGCCAGCACGGCCTGGGTCAGGTTCGGGTCCTTGCGCACGACAAACACTTTCACAGCCTCGCCCGAGTGTTCGTCCGGTACGCCCACGCAGGCGCACTCGAGCACGCCCGGATGGGCCGCAATGACGGCCTCGACTTCGTTCGGATACACATTGAAGCCGGAAACGAGGATCATGTCTTTCTTGCGGTCCACGATCTTCACGTAGCCGCGCTCGTCCATGATGCCCACGTCGCCCGATTTGAAATACCCATCGGGCGTCATGACCTTGGCCGTTTCGTCGGGACGGTTCCAGTAGCCGCTCATCACTTGCGGGCCACGGATGGCGATTTCGCCCGTCTGACCCAGCGGCACTTCCTTGCCGTCATCGTCGAGGATGGCAATGTCGGTCGAGGGCACGGGCAAGCCGATGGTGCCGGAAAACGCCGTGCTGTCGGCGCGGTTGCAGGTGGCAACGGGCGACGTTTCCGACAAGCCATAGCCTTCGATGATGGACACGCCCGTTACTTGCAGCCACTTGTCGTTGACGGCTTGCTGCACCGCCATGCCGCCGCCATTGGCGATCTTCAAGCCCGAGAAATCGAGCTTGGCGAAGTCGGGATGATTGACCAGCGCGTTATACAGCGTATTGACCGCCGGCAGCAGGTTGAACTTGTACTTGCCCAGTTCCTTGATCAGGCCCGGGATATCGCGCGGATTCGGGATCAGGATATTGAGCGCACCGACGCGCGTGCCCCACATCGCGCAGGCCGTCAGGGCAAAGATATGGTACAGCGGCAAGGCGCAGACGATGATCAGCTGTTCCTTGCTGTTCTGGTCGAGCGCCGCACCCGACCACGCTTCGCTTTGCAGCACGTTGGCGATCACATTGCGGTGGCTCAAGGTCGCGCCTTTCGACACGCCCGTCGTGCCGCCCGTGTATTGCAGGAAAGCGGCGTCGTGGATGCTCAGCTCGACGGGCGTGAGCTTCATGCGGCTGCCCAGCGCCAGCGCCTGCTTGAAACGCATGGCGTTCGGCAAGGAATACGCGGGCACCATCTTCTTGACGTTGCGCACGACAAAATTGACGATCATGCCCTTCAAGCCACCGAGCATCTCGCCCATGCTGGCAACGATGATGTGCTTGACGGCCGTCTTGCTCAATACTTGCTCGACCGTATGGGCAAAGTTTTCCAGCACGATGATCGCTTCGCTGCCCGAATCGTTCAGCTGGTGCTCGAGTTCGCGCGGCGTATATAAAGGATTGACGTTGACCACCGTGTAGCCGGCGCGCAGCACGGCCGCGATCGCCACCGGATACTGGAGCACGTTCGGCATCATCAGGGCGACTCTGGCCCCCTTCTTCAGTCCACGGCTTTGCAGCCAGGCACCCAGCTGGCGCGAATAGGTGTCGAGTTCGGCATAGGTGAGAAATTTGTCCATGCAGACATAGGCATTGCGGTCCGCATATTTTTGAAACGCTTCTTCCAGCAAATGCACCAGCGAACGATATTGATCAGGATCGATGTCGGCGGGGACGCCGGGAGGATACGACTTCAGCCAAATTTTTTCCATCCTGTGCCTCTTGTCTCGAATAATCGTGGGGGAGCCGGCGCATCTTGCCGACGCGGATCATTGCTGCGGATTCTGTCGTCCGGCAGTCAGTTTGAGCATTCTGACGAGCAATTGCTCTATGCTACTAATGCGATGCTATCGGGCGCCGCGCTTCCATGCAAGCGCTTTCAACAGTATTCGAGCGGCAACTCTAGGGCCTTTTTATGCTGCATTGCAGCATGATAAATACGCTGTTACCGAATCGCTTGCCTCGGCATATGGGACAATCTTTACGGGTCAGGGGCTGGACAATTGTTCCAGCGCATGCCTGCGCTCAGGCTTCTTGAGCTGGGCCATTGTGTGCACTGCAGCATAAAAAGCACGAAAGTTCTTTTTTTCTTCCAGCAATTTTTTGAAGGCAGGCAAAAATTCATTGTAGGTAGACACGGAAGCCAGGTGCGCATTGCTCAAGGGCTGCTCGAACCAGCGGTCGTAACCGGCAAAACCGCCCCAGTTTTTCTTCAGCACCTGATACGCTTCTTGCAATGCCGCAAACACCTGCGCCTTGCGCGCACGCTTGTCCGCATCGCTGGCCTCACTTGCATACACGGCTTCCAGTTTCCCCCGGTATGTCAGCAGCAAGGCCAGAAAATCCTGGCGCCGCGCCGCATACTGGGCGTACGACGCGCGCATGGCGTCATTGCCCTCGCGCGCCAGCCAGCGCTGAACGCCCGCCTCTTCCACGGCGCTGGCAAACGACTCGTTGAAGGCCGAATCGCCGGGCACGTACACCACCTGGTGCGCCAGTTCATGGAAAATCAGGCGCGCCAGTTCCGCATCGTTGTAGTTGATAAAGGTCGACAGCAACGGGTCGTCGAACCAGCCCAGGGTGGAATACGCGGGCACGCCGCCCACCTGCACGTCGTAATGCTGGGCGCGCAACTCGTCGGCATAGGCGAGCGCCTCATCCTTGCTGTAATAGCCGCGATAATTGACGCAGCCGGCGATGGGGAAACACCATTGCAGCGGCTGCAGCGACAGTTCCGGCGTGGCCACCACGTTCCACAGCACAAACGGGCGCCGCAGGGCGGCGTAATTCTTGTAGCTGCCATTGTCGGGCAAGTCCAGCTCGCTGACGGCAAAGCGGCGGATCTGCTGCGCCTTGGCCAGGCGCACTTTCAGGCGCGGTTCCGTGGCCGGGTCATCGAGCCAGGCATCGACGGGGCGCGCGCCGGACCACAGCGCATATTGCCCCTGCGCCGCCTGCGTGTAGTAGCGCAGCTGCGTGCAGCCGCCCAGCGGCAGGCACAGCATGCCGACAAGCAGGCGGGCCGGCCAGCGGGCCATGTCAGGCAACCTTTTCCACTTCGACCAGCGTATCGTAGAAGGTCGGCGCGCGGCCCATGTCCGTCAGGCGCTGGCTCGTCACTTCATTGGCGTTCTTGCCGTCGCTGGCGAGTTTCTTCCACCACACGGACAAGCCCACCACCAGGCCCCGTCTCGCCTTGTCCGTGACCCTGGCCTTGGCGACAAAGCTGCCGCGGTCATTGAAGATGCGCACCATGTCGCCGGCCGCGATGCCGCGCGCGGCGCAATCGTCGGGATGGATATCGAGGTGCGGCTCGCCCTCGGCCGCGCGCAGGCTTTTCACGTTCACAAAGGTGGAATTGAGGAAGTTGCGTGCCGGCGGCGAAATCATGGCCAGCGGGAAGCGCGCCGCCAGCGCGGGATTGCTGGCTTGCGATTCGTGCGGCGCGATATAGGTCGGCAAGGGATCGAGTCCCGCCTGCGCCATGGCCTCCGAATACAACTCGCACTTGCCCGATGGCGTGGGGAAACCACCTTCGGCAAAGGGCGCCTCGGGCATGGCCAGCTTTTGCCAGCCCCTGCGTTTCAGCGATTCCCAGTCAAAATGCACGGCGCGCGCATCCGTCGCATCGAAGGCCTTGGCCGCCAGCGCATCGTCGCTTTCCTGGAAGCATGGATCATCAAAGCCCATGTGTTGCGCCAGCAGGCGGAAGATTTCCGTATTCGCCTTCGCTTCACCCAGCGGCGCCACGGCCGCATTGTTCGCCATCATGTACAGATGACCGTAGGTGGAATGCGCATCGACGTGTTCCAGCTGCGTGGTGGCGGGCAGCACGATGTCGGCGTAATCGACGGTATCGGTCTGGAAGTGCTCGAGCACGACCGTAAACAAATCTTCGCGGGCAAAACCCTGCGCCACTTTCGATGAATCGGGCGCCACCGCCAGCGGATTCGAGTTGTAGACGATCACGGCCTCGACTTGCGGACCGAACTCGGCGGAACTTTCTTTCAATAAATCGTCGCCGATGGTGCTCATGTTGATCGTGCGCGGCGTGCCTTTCAATAAATCAGGACGCTGCAGGGCCTTGCGGTTGACGGGGAAGGAACCCGAGCTCGACAGCTGCATGCCGCCGGCCGGGTGGCGCCAGGCGCCCGTCAGGGCCGGCAGGCAGGCGATATTGCGCACGGCCATGCCGCCGCCATGCACGCGTTGCACGCCGTAGTTGGTGCGGATGGCGGCGCCCTCGCCAGAGCGGCACGCCTGGCCGTACAGGCGCGCCAGTTCCACCACTTCCGTGGCCGTGATGCCGCACACCTCGGCCACGCGCTCGGGCGGCCATTCCAGCGCGCGCTGTTTCAAGCCAGCGTAGCCGACCGTGTAGCGTTCGATGTAGTCATGGTCGACCAGGTCTTCGGTGATCAAGACATGCATCAAGCCCAACGCCAGGGCCGCATCGGTGCCCGGCAGCAAGGCGATATGCTGGTGGCATTTTTCGGCCGTCAGCGAGCGGTACGGATCGATGGCGATCAGGGTGGCGCCATGGCGCTTGGCCTCTTGCGCCCGCATCCAGAAGTGCAGGTTCGAGGCGATCGGGTTGCCGCCCCAGATGATGATCAATTTCGCGTTCTGGAACTGTTCCAGGTCCGTGCCGATGCTGGCGCCCACCGTATAGCGGTAGCCCGTGGCGCCGGCCGAGGCGCAGATGGTGCGGTCCAGCAGGGAAGCGCCGAGCTGGTTGAAGAAACGCGAGGACATCGATTCGCCCTGCACCAGGCCCATGGTGCCGCAGTAGCTGTACGGCAAGATCGCCTGCGGATCGCGCGCGGCGATCGGTTTCAGGCGGTCCGCGATGGTTTGCAGTGCCTCTTCCCAGCTGATGCGCTCGAACTTGCCTTCCCCCTTCTTGCCCACGCGGCGCAAGGGATGCAGCAGCCGGTCCGCATGGTAGGTGCGTTCCGTGAAGCGCGATACCTTGGTGCACAGCACGCCAGCCGTGGTCGGGTGGTCGGGATCGCCCTTGACGGCGGTGGCCACCCCATCAGTCACGGTGACCAGCAAGGCGCAGGTATCGGGGCAATCGAGCGGGCAGGCGGCGCGCACTTGGATGGTGGTCATGGGTAATCCAAAAACGTTGGGGGAAGGCGATACTGTAAACCATTCCGCGCGCTTGCTGTTGGCGCCGCGGCAAGCACGTCCGTGCGCTGGATTTACCCGGCAAACAAGGGCTACAATGCACTATTAGCCATGCCTGTTTTTGATCAAACAAGCGCGGTCCGGCGCGCCATACATTGCCGCGTGCCAGCATCCACAGGAGAGTCCCATGAAACTAGTTGATCCGATCTTGGCGTTTCAATCCGAGCTGCAAGGTATCCGCCGCGACCTGCATGCGCACCCCGAGCTGTGCTACGAAGAACAGCGCACCTCGGACGTGGTCGCCGCCAAACTGACGGAATGGGGCATTCCCGTTGTACGCGGCCTGGGCCGCACTGGCGTGGTCGGCATCATCAAAAATGGTACGTCGACACGCGCCATCGGCCTGCGCGCCGATATGGATGCCTTGCCCATGCAGGAAATGAATACCTTCGAGCATGCCTCGCGCCACCCGGGCAAGATGCACGCCTGCGGCCACGACGGCCACACGGCCATGCTGCTCGGTGCGGCCCATTACCTGGCGCAACACCGCAACTTCGACGGCACGGTCTACCTCGTATTCCAGCCGGCGGAAGAAGGCGGCGCCGGCGCGCGCGAAATGATAGCAGACGGCTTGTTTACCCGCTTTCCCATGGATGCCATCTACGGCATGCACAACTGGCCAGGCGCGGAAACGGGCACCCTGAGCGTGGTGGAAGGCCCGATGATGGCGTCGAGCAATGAATTCCACGTCACCGTCAAGGGCAAGGGCGCGCATGCGGCCCAACCCCACAAGGGCATCGACCCCGTGATGGTGGCCGTGCAAATCGCCCAAAGCTGGCAAACCGTCATCACGCGCAACAAGAGTCCGCTCGACACGGCCGTGCTGTCGATCACGCAAATCCATGCGGGCAGTGCCACCAACGTGATTCCCGATGACGCCAGCCTGGTTGGCACCGTGCGCACCTTTACCACGCCCGTGCTGGACCTGATCGAAGAGCGCATGCGCGACATCGCCGTGCACACGGCCGCCGCCTTTGGCGCCGAAGTCGAGTTCCACTTCAAGCGCAACTATCCGCCGCTGGTCAACCACGCGAAAGAAACGGCGTTTGCCGTCGAAGTGATGAAAAGCGTGGTGGGCGCCGACAAGGTCAACGCGAATGTCGAACCCACCATGGGCGCGGAAGATTTCGCTTTCTTCCTGCAGGAAAAGGCCGGCTGCTACATCTTCATCGGCAATGGCGATGGCGAGCACCGCGATGGCGGCCACGGCCTGGGGCCGTGCGTCTTGCACAACGGCAGCTACGACTTCAACGACAATCTGCTGCCCATCGGCGCCAGCTTCTGGGTCAAGCTGGCCGAAGCGAGCCTGCCCGTCGCTTGATTCAGCTCAGCTTATCCGGACCGGTGCCCAGGCGCTGACCCGGATTCAACGCTTCCAGGGCCAGCAAGGCGGCCGCATGGTCTGCCGTCGGGTGGCTGGTGGCGAGGGTTTCATAGCGCTGCGTCACCAGTTGCGTCACCGGCAAGGTGACGTGGGCCGCCTCGGCCGCCGCGAGGATATTGTGCATGTCCTTGATCTGGCTCTTCACCTGGCCACCGGCAACAAAGTTGCGCTCCAACATGCGCTGACCATGCACCTCCAAAATCTTGCTCTCGGCAAAACCGCCGCGGATGGCTGCCCGCACGGCGCTCGCATCGGCGCCGGCCGCCTGGGCCAGCAGCAAGGCTTCCGCCACGATATTCAGGGTCGCGCCGACGATCAGCTGATTGCACAGTTTGGCCACCTGGCCACTGCCGGGCGGGCCCACCAGAATCGGGCGCCCCATCGCCGCCAGGATAGTTTCCACACGGGCGTAATCGCCGGTGCTGGCGCCGGCCATGATGGCCAGGGTACCCGCCTGCGCTCCGCCGACGCCGCCCGACACGGGCGCATCGATGAAGCCATGGCCAGCGGCGTGCAAAGTGGCATGAAATTGCTGGGCTTCCGACTGCTTCGTGGAACTCATATCGATCCACAGCGTACCAGCGGACAAGGCCGGCAGCGCTTCTTGCAACACCTGCGCCACGATGGGACCGGCTTCCAGCATGGAGATCACCACGTCCGCGCCATCGACCGCCTCAGCCACGGATATGGCCGGCTGCGCCCCTGCCGCACGCAGGACTTGGGCCTTGCTGTGCGTGCGATTCCAAATTGTGACAGAATATCCAGCGCGTAGCAGGCACCGGACCATCGGATCCCCCATCAGACCGATACCGAGAAATGCGATTTTTGTAGAGAATGTCAATTGAACCCCTGAGATCAACAAGTGGCGAGAGCGGCATCAAAGCAGGTGCCTGTACAAACAAGACAATAGCCTAACGGCCAATTTTACGATGAAAGCCTCTATGTTCTTCAAGAAGAATCTCCTCAAATCCATCGCCGCCGTTGCCGCGCTGATGGCGGCCAACGCCGGCTTTGCCGCCGACGACAAACTGATCGACTCCGTCTACGGCGAATATGCCAAGGGTGTCAAAGTACAGATGCTCCGTGCTGGCGTAACGTCGAACTGGGATAAAGCCTGGTTTGTATCGAATGGCACGCAGCTGAGCGGTTACTGGGATGCCAGCATCGGCGGTTGGGATGGCAAGAGCTATCGCAACGTCCCTGGCCAGCATCAAAAACTGTGGGACCTGGGTTTTACTCCCGTGTTCCGCTTTGAAAACACGAATAAGCTGGGCTTCTACGCGGAAGGCGGCATTGGCGTACACATGCTGTCCAAGCTGTACGATAACGACGATAACCGCCTGTCGACCCACTTCCAGTTCGGCGACCATATCGGCGTCGGCTATGTCTTCAATAACAAATGGGAAGTCGCTGCGAAGATCCAGCATTTCTCGAACGGCGGCTACAAAAAGCCAAACAGCGGCGTCAATTACATGAACGTCAAAGTCGCTTATCACTTTTAATTGGTTTGATAAATGACAAAGGCAGCGCGCAGCGCTGCCTTTTTTTCGTCTGTTGCATTGGCAGCTGATGAACAGCCGGGGTCAGACCCTCGATGCCGCAAACTCAGGGGCTTGTGCTATCGCCCATGGGGGTCTGACCCCAGCCTTCACTTGGGGCTAACGCTAAAACCGCCAGACGAAAAAAAACCCGACCATTGCTGATCGGGTTTTTCTCTTACTGCGAATAACAAGCCTGACGATAACCTACTTTCACACTGGTTGCAGCACTATCATCGGCGCAAAGTTGTTTCACGGTCCTGTTCGGGATGGGAAGGGGTGGGACCAACTTGCTATGG